>Ga0193726_1000058_pt1 | contig 210410 bp, 171 predicted proteins | sample H2c1metaG_FD_144928 | JGI IMG/M metagenome (GOLD analysis project Ga0193726, IMG submission 144928) | Soil microbial communities from a riparian zone of the East river system, Colorado, United States - H2c1 | ecosystem: Environmental > Terrestrial > Soil > Riparian zone | place: USA: East...
TCGTAATTACCGGCGCGTTTGGTAAGATCGTTATTGTCAACGCCTGGGTTCCTGTACCACCTGCATTCGTTGCTTTAACTGTTATCGCAAATGTGCCGCTTACTGTTGGTGTTCCGCTGATCACGCCTGTTGTTGTATTGATCGTTATACCTGCGGGTAATGCGCCCGTTTCTGAATAGCTCGTTGGCGTATTCGTTGCCGTTATGCTATAGCTGAATGCTGTACTGATTGTGCTGTTTGCTGCTGTTGCACTCGTAATCACCGGTGCTGTTGCAGCACATACCGTTAAATCAACTGTCCCGAAATCTCCCGGATTATTAAAATCATCTGTGGCAGTTCCGTTCCAACCTGCTATTGCCTCGCGTGTGGTGGTGTTATCCTGCTGATCATTTATGTTTATATCCAAACCTATTGCTTTACCGTTTGATGGCGCTGTTCCTCCGATCGTGCTCCATGGTATGGCTACTTCTAAATTGTAACCACCGGTTGCGGATGGAATAGCATATGTAATACCAGTTGTTGAACCTGTAGTGCCGGATATATTTGCTGTTGTTGCTGCAACATTCCAGTTGAAACGATATTGATGATCGTTTGCTGTGTATGTATTTGTTTTATTATTATTGCCTGCAATAAATAATTCTACACCATCCTGATCCCAAAGATTAGTTCCTACACTGCTGGTATTCGCATCTTTCACTTGTACCAAAACATACAAATTTGTTGCATCATACATCGCCTGCCAGGTTGATCCTGTTTGTATTGTTCCCTGAATTGATTTTGTTATCGCATTCTTCGGCGCATTGTTCCATACCGCATCTACTGTTCCATCTATTATTGGAACTGATGTCGCATTCACAACCATTGATGTTGAACACCCTGATGGAGCTGCACCAATAGTGATCGTTAAAACCTGGATACCTGTTCCGTTGGCATTTGTCGCTTTAACTGTATCAATAAATGTCCCTGCAGCTGTTGGTATTCCACTAATTACATTACCCGAGAAAGATAATCCTGCAGGCAGCGTTCCTGCTATCGAATAAGAAGTAGGTGTGTTGGTTGCAGTAATTGTATAACCTCCAAAAGCTGTTCCTACTATACCACTAGCTGCACCCGCACTAGTTATTACAGGTATAATAGGTGTAACAGTATTAATTGTTATTGTCAATACTTGTACTCCTGTTCCAATTGCATTTGTTGCTTTTATTGTATCGATAAAAGTGCCCGCAATTGTCGGCGTTCCACTAATCACGCCCGTACCTGTATTCAAATTTAATCCTGTAGGTAATGTTCCAGCTATAGAGAAACTTGTTGGGGTATTCGTAGCTGTTATGTTATAATTAAATGCTGTACCTGTTGTTCCTGTTTTTGTTAGTGCACTTGTTATAACCGGTGCGAGTGTAGTGAAATTTAAATAACTAAGGTTATATCCCGGAGTAGTTACCGTAGCCACTATTTTATGTGTACCTGCAGTAAGTGTTACATTACCCAAATTAAAATTCTGCCAGGTATCCCAACCTCCTGTTGCTGCTATTGTAGCATTACTGATCAATGTTGTTCCGTCAGAAGATATAGATAATTTACCACCTCCGGCTCCACTTGCCGCTCGTACGCTAACATTATAAGAGCCTGCTGCTGCAACGTTGACTGTATATTGCATCCAATCATTTGTTTCTGTCCAACCAACAGTAGGACCATTTTCAGCAGTTGAATATTGGAGATCTACTCCATCATTTCTATAATACCATCCGTTGTTCCATGTTGTACTTGATCCAACAGTCGATCCATATTGTGTATCCTGATATAAAGAATCATTATAGGCATATCCGTTTTTCCCTTCATCATAATTGGCCGCAGTTATCTTACCGGGAAGTGTAGTTGCTATGTTATTATAAGGTATCGTATTTGTATTTCCCGGTTGTTTGAATAAGGCATACAGATACCCATTGTTCGTTGTACAATTACCCACTTTTATATCTTCTAACAATTCATTTAGAATTGCCTGACCTGCAGCTGCTGAAGGCATTGCACCTCCATTAACGTAGTTGGCAAATGTTGACCAGTTAGCAGGTTGTTGAAACGAGCTTACAGAAGATACGCTGGACATTTTTTTGTAGGGCCAGATGGCCCATCCAATATTATATTGGTTTACTAATGTTTCTGCATCTGCGATCCAGTTATTAGAGTTTTCTCCAAACTCACCCATCCATATCGGAACGTTTTGTCCGTCACGAACAGACAAAGCAAAATCCAATGTTGAGGCTAGATTATCGTTCCAATATTTATGAAAGCTATACGCCATGTTGTTATCCCACTTAGGCGTCATCCCAGTATAATCATTTGCATAATTATTCCCTTCTATAAATAATAGGTGATTATTATCTACCTGTCGAATAGCAGTTGTAATATTTTGCATTAACTGGTACAACAAAGTGTTTCCAGGGAGTGTCCAGTTTGTTTCATTGATAAGATCATATCCACCAACATATTGTTCGTTTGCATAACGCTGTGCAATTTTTGCCCAAAGTGCTACCGTTTGATTTTGATTAGCCGTACTTTCCCATAAAGAAGGCTGGCTTGGATCATAATCACTGATGTCTTCGGTATTTTGTCCGCCCGGCGCTGCATGCATATCAAGTACAACATAAATATGATCTGCTTTACACCAGCTTACAATACTATCTACAATTGTAAAGCCCTGTGTAAGAAACACAGTAGGCTGGCCCAATGGTGTAAATAATTGATAATCCAACGGAAGGCGAATTGTATTGAATCCCATTTTAGAGATACTATCGATATCTGTTTTTGTAATAAAATTTTGATAATAATTTGCATAGAATTGGTCGCATGCAGCCGAGCCAACCATTGCCGTTATTTTCTGCTTATAGATATATTGCGATCCGGATAAATTCATCATGTATCCTTCCTGGATCATGAAGTCGCCAATATTGATCGCTTTAATTACAAAGTTTCCATTATTATTTACAATGTTCTTGCCGCTCGCCTGTAAATATCCGGGGCCTGTTGGCGGAGCTGTTACTGTAAAATAATTTAAATTGAAACCACCGGTGATTATGAATATTCTAACGGTATGCAACCCTGCCGTTAAATTAATATTCGAAACTGTTGTGGTAACCCATGCCTGATAATCACTGGTGTTAGGTAAATTAATAGGTCCGGTAACATCTACGCCATCTACTTCCAATCTGATAACTCCTGTTGAAGATTCACCTGCAGTTCTGAATCCGATATTGTATGTTCCGCTTGCTGTTACATTTACAGCATATTTTAACCATTCTCCATCGGAAGTATACCCCACATCAAAACCTCCGCCCGCATCTGTTGTAGCTTCAACATCCACACCTTCAGTTGTTCTGTACTGTCCGCCATCATTTGTAGGATCAGCATCGTTGTAGGCTACTCCTTGTCCGCCGTTATCATAATTTTCCGCTTGTATCGTTCCCGGAATTGGCCATGGCGTGCCACCATAAGGTGTTTCAGCAGCTGTAGCAGTTGTTGCGATCATTATTACATCTGCACCGCTACCAAGTACTACAACAGGTAATGTGAGCGTACCCGCTGCACTTGTTGAAATTCCCTGATCTGTATAAGTTCCTGTTGTTGTGTTATAAATAGTAATGTCATAAGAATTTCCCGACACCGGTATTGTAAGGTTTGTACTAATTGTTCCTCCAGGACTATTTCTTGCATAAATAAAATAAGAACTTCCGCATTGTGCACCGTATTTTTCAGCGACGGTACTTCCGGCTACTGTTAGGTCTGACATAACTCCTCCACCGGCAGCTATCATCTTGTTAGAAATATCCTGTATGTTATGTATATACGTTCCTGTTCCTCTATCATCAAACATTTCCCACCACCAGCTCATTGGTGCAATAGGTGTTGGACTAAATATTCCGTACCACAATCCTCTTCTGTAATTACTATCATTTTGAAGTCCTAAAGTTGCATCAGGTCCGCGCCAGTCATACCCGTATTCTCCAATTGAATAAGGCTTTCCTGTAGATGCGTCATAACTCCTGATGGTTGTGGGTATCTTGGTGATCACATCGCCAATTGCAGGATCACTATAAATATGTTGCTGATTAAAATCAAATGAAGGCACTGCATCTAACCCCGTAATATCTCTGTAAGAAATACTGGTAGTTACCATATGTCCATAGGGATCAATACTTTTTATATAGGCACTCATTTCCTTATGCCATTCCGTAACATCACTCTGTGTGAGGTTTGGCGTTGTTCCGTAAACTGCGTTATCAATTTCATTGAACAATTCTAATGCAGCTATACTTGAACTATACCCCCAACGTGCGATGATATAGCGCAAACGGTTTTTAAACATTGTCTTAGCTGCAGCCGATGCAAAAAAATCATTCGGTGTAGTACAAGGTCCGCCGTTAGCAACGTTGTAACTGTTGATACTCCATTGATCGATCAGATCACCAAAAGTATTTAGTGTGATCATCATGTACATACCGTTCGCTTCTGACAAATTCACCAATGAATCTATCCCTGCAATTGCTGATGGATTAAAATATTGTGTTGAACTTGTATAAAAATTTGTGTTGATAGGATTTTTCCATTCAAGCGGTAAGTTCCAGGGACACATCCATGTGCGAAAGAAATTGGCGCCATCACCCGCCAAACGGGGGATCATGTATGAGTAAACATATTTTTGATTCTCATAATTACGTGGTTGCCATGCATAGTCCTCGCCTATTCCCTTAAAAGGTTTGCCATCATCAAATTTCAATATCCAGTTATTACCTGCAGCTGTGTGTAGAAAGCCATCTTTAGATGTAGCGGTCACTGCAAATGTTGAAGAACCTGAATTAGTAATAGTAGTACCTGATTGTGTAAGACGGAAAGAATAAGTATAATTACCCGCTTCTTTCGGCGTAAATCTTGCAGACCAACTAGATGCTGCACTATTTCCTGAATTATAAAAACAAGGTTGAGTGATAACCGCACCCGAAGGGGCAGTTGCGATCATATCCAAACTAATTTGCGTGGCATCGTAAGCGTTAGTAAATGGCGCTACTATGTTTATAGCAAATTCTACTTTTGTAAATTGTTGTGCATTGGGTGTTATTTGTGAAAAGGAAGGAATGGTTGGTGTAGCCGTTGTATCCAACGCATCCTGAATCATTATATCATCAAAGTAAGCATTGAAATTTCCGCTTGCAGCAGGATTATCATACGCAATTGCAATCCCATCGATCTCATCTCCTATCAACACACTTTTACCGATCTGACAAGTAAATTTCTGCCAGGTACCGATCGCTCCTCTTGCAATCGTTGGTGTCATTGCATTACCGTTGTTATCTGTATATGCAGGTAAAGTATGTAAAGTTTTTCCTGATTTAAATATAAGATCAACAGCAGTATTTTGTCCTAATGCATTTACAGAATACTTCCAGAAACTTAATTGCATATTAGCTTTTACAGCAATTTTTGTTTCTGAAACCTGGTAATAATATTTTGAAGCACCCGTTGCTGTACCTGTTATCTGGGTTGAATAAATGCCGCTTTCTGTTAACCCTGCAGCAGGATTTACGATAGTTACAGACGGACTCGTTACAGCGGTATTCGTTATTACTGCGTCATGATAAAAACAGGCATCAATTGGTGAAACAATATTTTGCGGTACATTATTAATGATACAATTAGCTACCCTGCTTTCAAAGCTATTCCTATAATAAATTGGTCCTAATGAGTATGGAATAGGAATGGTTGCCGGACTCGTTCCACTCGTTAACATCCTTGCTGCTGAACCACCCAATCGTAAATAATAATCGGGAGAGCACCAGATACCATCCATCGCTAATGTTCCAAAATATTGATCTGTTGGAATATCAAAATAATCTGTTGCCGCATTAATAATATCTGTTGATTCTTCAAACTCATCGAGCATCGCGAAGTACATAGATTTTACGCCAATGCTATTGGCATTCAATGCTTGTTGCCAAAGAAACTTGCCAGCGACCCTCTTGGTATCGTTAGGGTAACCTGAAACGGGCTGCGACCAGGCACTTCCTACAAATACCACGGGATAATATCCCATTCCGTTGGCATCGCAATATGCTTTATCTGCAACTTCATAATTTGTTTTATAATTATTGGCGCTCGTTGTATCGTTGTATGCACCTACTGTCCATGGCGATATCATATCATACGCCTTGTAAACGTTGGCAAAATCCGTTCGCGACCCTTCATTCATTAATCGCCAATCACGCGGTGTACCCGCAATTACATAACACCCTCTCGATTTAAAAAAAGCTGCAAGCTCAAGTGCCTGCGGATTATTTATTTCGATAGTTGAATATCCTAAACCCCACAATTCAACCACAGGCTTTCCATTCACTGTTGCATAGGCACTGGAAGAAGTTACTGCGTAGACTTGTTCCATCTGAAACACCCAATCTCTTTCAATTCCGGCAACAACGTCTTCTAAATGCGCGCTTCCATTATTTGTATCGGGCATACAATACATCATGTAAAATAACCTGCCATTTGCTTCACAGGCATTTTTTATACTTACACAATAATCATCTGCGGAAGCTTTCAGGGCCCTTCCGATAGGCGCATTACGCTGTATGGCAACGCCATCAAAACCCGCATTTTTAAGCAATCCCATTTGTACATCTATCACCCCTTCGTCAGTTGAATTGTACAGTTTGGCTGGTGTGCCATCTCCCAAATTGGCAAAGTTGGTTGGGTACATCGTCACGTTCGGATTACCCTTATAATCTGCGATATGTGGAAAGGTTTCTGTATTATGATTTCCTCTGCCTGCGGCAGGAAGCATCCCATACGACCAATGCAACCAATCCTGCGGTGTTGCTCCTGCCTGGTGCCAAAGCTGATAGCCGGCGAATGATTTTCCTATAAATTCCGAATTAGGATTATTTACCTGCGCAGGTACAGGTTGAGTGGTAGGATTTAATGTTCCAACACTGATAGAAATATCTTTGATATAATTATTATCGCCGTTAAATCCCATTCTTATATCGCCACCATATCCCATTGATCCGTCAAGGCCCGCATCAGTGATCGTTATAATTCTGGTGATCCATTTTTTTGTATTCGATTCCTGAAAATCTGCTGTTCCCCATCCACCCGCATTCCCATTTCTTGTGTAGTTGATCCATAACGAATTCATACTACTATCATAATAAGTAATAGAAATGATAATATTTGTTGCAACAGTAGGCACAGCACTCCTGTTACTATACACATACATAAATTTTCCTGCGGGAATTTCCTGGCATGGAGAACCTAATCTTACCGCAGGTAAAGTGTACCCCCCTTGTGTTGGATCATTTTCAACACCCAAAAACATATTATTATTTTGGACAGGTGCGGTAAATATAATAGAGGATGAAACCGTCGGTAAAGTAATTCCTCCCGCATACACAGCAGAAATTATTAACAGTAATGGAAAAAATAAAAATGCCTTATAAGACAGTTCTGTCGATTTTTTTTTCATAATTGCAATCGTTAATTATTGTAGTAAAGCCAGGAAATACGTATATAAATAATCAGGTAGAATTTCCACGGGTAGCAAAGCGTCGCCAATTTACCTATAAATTCAATAAAAATGCTATAAACAGGCAATTTTCATCCCCATATTTTCTTATCTTGTGCACAATTATGCGTATTAGTACTACAATACAATATTTTTTAAGCAATAACCTGGATCTGCTTAACCACTGAGGATAATCCTGTCCGCTATTGGGCGATTTATGCCCATTCTTTTCTCTTCAATATTTTAATATTTTTTATGCAATCGATAATCGACATATCTGCCAACGCGCAGCAATATATAAACCTGGAAGAAAAATATGGTGCACATAACTACCATCCATTACCTGTTGTATTAAACAAAGGCGAAGGCGTTTTTGTTTGGGATGTAGATGGTAAACGTTACTATGATTTTTTAAGTGGTTACTCTGCCGTTAACCAGGGGCACTGCCATCCAAAAATTATTGGGGCATTGGTTGAGCAGGCACAAAAACTAACATTAACATCAAGGGCATTTCACAGCGATCTGTTGGGCCAATATGAAAAATATATTACTGCCTATTTTGGGTATGATAAAGTATTGCCGATGAACACTGGCGTTGAAGCTGTTGAGACCGCATTAAAATTAGCAAGGCGCTGGGGGTATGATGTAAAAAAGATCGCGGAAAATGCCGCAAAAATAATTGTGGTAGAAGATAATTTTCATGGCCGCACTTCAACAGTGATCTCTTTTTCTACCGACCCAGCATCGTATAAAAATTTCGGTCCGTATATGCCGGGCTTTATCACCATTCCTTATAACGACCTTGCTGCGCTGGAAGCTGCATTGCAGGATAAAAATGTTGCCGGCTTTTTGTTTGAACCGATACAAGGCGAAGCGGGTGTTGTTGTACCGGATGAAGGTTACCTGACAGGCATCAGAAATTTATGTACTGAATACAATGTATTGATGATCGCAGATGAGATACAAACTGGTTTATCAAGAACAGGAAAAATGTTAGCCTGCGATCATGAAAATGTACATCCTGATATTCTAATATTAGGCAAAGCATTGAGCGGAGGAGCCGTTCCTGTAAGCGCTGTATTGTGTAGCGATGAAATAATGCTGACCATAAAACCGGGCGAGCATGGCAGTACCTATGGAGGTAATCCATTAGCATGCGCTGTAGCTATTGCATCATTACAAGTATTGAAAGATGAAAAGCTGACAGAGAATGCAGAAGCGATGGGCGAATTATTACGCAACGAATTAAAAAACTTACAATCACCTTTTATTGAAACGGTAAGAGGAAGGGGATTATTAAATGCGATCGTAATAAAACATAAAAATCAGGAGGCAGCATGGGACCTGTGTTTAACGCTAAAAGAAAATGGCTTATTGGCAAAACCAACACATGGCGATAAGATACGTTTTGCGCCACCGTTAGTCATAACAAAGGAACAGATCATAGAATGTGTTCAAATAATAGATAAGAGTCTTAAAAGTTTAGGAGTTTAGTGATTACTAAACATACACCCTTCTAAACACTAAACTATAAACCCTAAACCAAAATGGATACGCACCTTCATCACGATCATCATCACACGGAAGATCACTTAAAAAGCTCTGATGCTTTAAGGGATATTGTTATTGGTTTAAGTGATGGACTTACTGTGCCCTTTGCATTAGCTGCGGGCTTAAGCGGCGCTGTTGATAAAAGCAGTATCATTATTATTGCAGGCATTGCAGAAATTGCTGCGGGTAGTATTGCTATGGGTTTAGGTGGATACCTTGCAGGGAAAACAGAACAAGATCATTATAGCAGCGAAGTAAAAAGAGAATACAACGAAGTTGAAAACCTGCGTCACTTAGAGATCGAAGAGACAGAAGAATTTTTTGCCAATATCGGTTTAAGCAAGGAGCTGCAAAAACAAGCCACAGAAGAAATTGCGCAAGATAAAGACCGTTGGGTAGATTTTATGATGAAGTATGAATTGGGTTTAGAAAAACCAGATCCTAAAAGAGCAAGTAAAAGCGCTTTGAATATTGGCCTCTCTTATATTGCCGGTGGTATCATACCATTGAGCCCATATTTTTTTATTGCAAGTTCACCCGAAGCATTGAAAATATCTGTTGTTTTAACATTGATCTGTTTATTTATTTTCGGGTTTTTCAAAAGTAAAATAACTGGCGTAAACCCTTTCTGGGGTGCATTGCGCGTAACATTAATAGGCGCTGCGGCAGCTGGCGCTGCCTTTGGGGTTGCTAAATTATTTCAGCAACATTAGGCAACTATATCTATCAATTCGCTGTGTTAAAATTTCCCCCTTTTGTTGATTGCTCTCCTCGGTAATTGGCAGGTTTATACAGGTATGTCATCATATAATAGAATCTTCTATATGCTTTTTATTAGATGAGCGTTGGATTATTTAACAATGCATCTTACTAAAATTTATCATTTTTTTTTGTACGGCATACTACAGATGGCAAGCCCTCCAATACCACACATAACAATAAAAATAGTTGACAAAAAATTAGTAAAAAATAGTTGGGTACTATTTTTGATGTATATATCGAAGCAATGCTAGATTAATTTTTTTGAAAGAAAGGGCAAGAACTAATAGTGAAAATTGATCCCGGCAACTAAATGCTGAAGTAAAATATCACTCCTCCGCACAACGATTGCGAATAAGCGCATATTACATTTCCTCAGCAACAAGTATAAAGTATACACAAAATGTTTCTATAATTACGTGCAATAATATTTATCATTAAACGTAAATAATGTAGAATAAATAAAAACGGGAAATGCTGGTAACATTCCCCGTGTAATAAAAAGGTAACACAGATTTGACTAAGACACCCTTTTGCAAGGGCCTATTCTATTGTACACCCTTAAACGTAAAAATATGCTAAATGAACGAAAGTTTACTGCATTAAACGAAAACAATTGCTTACTAAAAAGAGGAAAAAATGAATTTTATATACGTTTGATTCTCTTTGTTTTACTGATAGTTTTTTCACAGCTACGCACATTTGCGCAACATGAGAATGCTATACCTGTCACCAATACTGCTGAAATAAATAAACCTGATTCGCTACCGAGAACGGATAGTTTTCCAAAAACAGATACACTACTTACTACACAAGCTGCTGCCCAAACAGATACCTTATCTCCTGGTACAATTTCAGGAACTATAACTGATGAAACCGGTTTGGCGATCGTTGGTGCAACAATTCAAATTAAAGGAGGAACAGCCGGCACTTCATCTCATCGTGACGGGCAATTTTCTATTAATGCAAAAAGCAATGATATCCTTATTATAAGTTTCATTGGTTATACCACAAGAGAAATTAATGTTGCAGGCAGAAATAATATCGACGTTCTACTCCATATCTCTAAAAAAGAATTAGACGAAGTTGTTGTGGTTGGATACGGAACACAAAAAAAGATCGATGTAACAGGAGCTGTTGGTTCTGTTAAAGGAGCTGATCTGTACAAACAATCCGTACTAACTGCTACACAGGCGTTACAAGGTAAGGTTGCAGGCGTGCAGATCATTGATAATGCACAACCAGGAACAAACCCTACCGTAAGAATAAGAGGCGTTGGTACGATGTTATTAGGCTCTGATCCATTATATGTTGTTGACGGAGTGATCACAACTGATATCACCAATATCAATACCGCCGATATTGCCACAGTAGATATTTTAAAAGATGCCTCATCAACAGCTATATATGGTGCAAGAGGTGCCAACGGTGTTATCATTATAACAACCAGGCAAGGCTCCGGGAAATTGAAAATTAATTATAGCGGCTCCGTAGGGATTGTTACCCCGGCCCATGTAGTTAAAATGGCCAGCGGACAAGAATATGCAGACTATGTTTCTGCTTCAACATTTGGCATTACTTCTCCCGAACAAATAATTGCACAAGCCAATTCTCCTGCCGGAACTTCTACTAATTGGTACAATGAAATATTACGCAACGGGATTGATGAAAGACATAATCTTTCTTTATCAGGCAGTAATGAAAATAATAAATACTTATTAAGTTTTGGTTACGAAGATGATCAGGGTATTGTAATTACCAGCGATTATAAACGTATCAGCGTTAGAATGAATGACGAGTTTAAGTTAAGTGATAAATTAAAAATTGGTACCGTTGCCGCTTATACAAATGCAAACGATCAACAAGCAAATATTGCAAGCGCCTTTAATGATGCGTATAGAGCCAGTCCGCTTATTCCCGGAATGGTGGGCAAAAAATATGGCAATGTGTCAAACTTCCAGAGCGCGGTTGGTAACCCTATTTTAGACATTAATGATAACAACCACAATTTTTTACATAACCGTTTTGAAGGTGCCGCTTATATTGAATATAAGCCCGTAAAATATTTAACCTTCCGCAGTAGTATTGGTGCCGATCTTGAATTTATTACTGAAAGATTATACAACTATCAATTCAGGCCCGATACATCTACATTCAATGTTTCGGGTGGTTCACAACAAAACAGTATTAGTAATTTAATGATCGCCAATACTAAAAATTATCACTGGGTTTGGGATAATACGGTAACGTTTAATAAAACCTTCGGCAGACATACTTTAACTGTATTAGCCGGTACAACATCAGAAGAAAATACAACAGGCTTTACTTCTGCCTACAGACAAAATGTTCCGCCAGATCCGAGCCTTTGGTTTATCAATGTAGGTGGTGTCAATACTTCGCAAAACAATTCGCAACAAACCAAATGGACAAGGGTTTCTTATTTAGGAAGAATTAATTATAGTTATAACGAAAGGTATTTATTTACCGGAACGATAAGGGCCGATGCGAGCTCCGTATTCCCTTCTTATTCAAGATGGGGATATTTTCCTTCGCTTGGTGCAGGATGGATACTATCCAAAGAAGGTTTCATGCAGAACCAAAAAATATTTGACCTGTTAAAAATAAAAGGAAGCTGGGGTGAAGCCGGTAATGATAATATTCCCGTTGGTTCATTTACACCAACACTCTTAAATAACCTTAACTACCCCTTCGGTTCTCCGCTCACTCAATCAAGTGGTGTTGCTATTGCGCAGTTGAAAGACCAGAATTTAAAATGGGAAACAACAACAGAGTCTGATGTATCCGTAGAATTTGCTGTTTTAAAAAACAGGCTTACCGGTGAGATCGGATACTATGATAAAGTAACAAGAAATGCACTTATCTACACATTAATATCTGCTACTTCCGGTAGCCAGCCAGACTTTAGTGTAGCCAGTCCTGCACCCGCAGGAAGCGTTTTAACCAACGCCGCTTCTATTAAAAATAATGGTGTAGAACTCGCTTTGGGTTGGGCCGATAAAATAAATAAAAATGTTACTTATCATATCAATGGTAATATCTCCTTTAATAAAAATGAGGTGATCGGTTTAAATAGCGGACAGCCTTTATTGGATGGCCGTGTAAACAATGATCTCGTTACCAAGACAGATAACGGAGAACCGATCGGAAGTTTTTATGTAAGAAAGGCCATTGGTGTATTTCAAAGCCAGGCAGAAATTGATGGATATGTTGATAGCCATGGTAACAAACTACAAGGCTCAGCAAACCCGGGCGATCTAAAATATGCTTTTACAAACGGGCAAATAGATTATGTATATGCAGGCTCTTATCAGCCGAAGGCTTTTTACGGAGTAAGCATAGGCCTTAATTATAAAGCATTCGATTTTAGCATAGATGGTTATGGTAACGAAGGAGACAAAGTATACAATGGTAAAAGACAGAACAGGATAAATGAATTTGATAATATCGAAGCATCGGTTGCTGAAAATGCTTTTCCTAGATCAACCAGTCAGCCCGGACCTAATCAGGGTAACCAACCTTCTTCCACCTACTTTGTAGAGAACGGAAGTTATTTCAGGATCAATAATTTAACGATCGGATATACCCTTCCACCGGCTTCATTGAGCAGGATGAAAATGATCTCCAGCTTCCGTGCATTTGTAACAGGGCAAAACATTTTCACCTTTACCAAGTACAGTGGCTTTACTCCAGAAGTACCGGGAACACCAACAAATTCTGGTATTGAGTTAAGCACCTATCCTACTTCAAGAACTTTTGCAGTCGGAATAAATGTGGGCTTTCAATAAAATTATTTATTCAAAAAAATGTTTGATATGAAACGATATAATTTATTTTTTTACGCCGCTTGCTTGACAGCTTTAGTTAGTCTGTCTGCATGTCAAAAATTCTTAGATGTTCCGCCACAAGGATTGTTGCAAATATCAACAGATGATAGTGCCGTCAATGACCTGGTAACCGGTGTATACAGCAGCCTTATTTATATTAGTCCGAGTGATGGCTACACCTACGATACACATGGCATAAGCTTTATCGCAGCAACAAATATTATGTCTGATGATGCAGATAAAGGAAGTACTCCGGGCGATCAGCCGGGCATTGCAGAGCTGGATAATTTTACTACCACTTCTTCTAACGCATTTGTAGCGGCTTTATGGAACGGCTATTATGTTGGTATCGCAAGATGTAACCAGGCCCTTGCTACAATTAGTGCAAGTACACTCGACACAATGTCAAAAGCAAAAATTGGTGCAGAGGTAAGGTTTATACGCGGTTATTATTATTTTAACCTTGTACGTTTTTTTGGTGATGTGCCAAAAATACTGGTAGTACCTTCTTCACCACAACAAGTTCAAACCGATCCGGCTTTTGTTACAAGAGATGCAGCCGCTGATATTTATTCTTCTGTAATTATCCCCGACCTGCAATTTGCAGAAAATAATTTACCAATAAGAAGTCTTACACCAGCCGGCCGTATTACAAAAGGCGCTGCGCAAACATTATTGGCCAAAGTATATATGTACCAAAAGAACTGGGGCGGTGTTTTAATTGAAACACAAAACGTAATTAACTCAACGCAATACCAGTTAGATAATTATGTGAATTTATGGCGGCAGGTTGGCGACAACGGGCCCGAATCAATTTTTGAAATTGAAACAGCAGAAAATAATAATAAAGATGGCGGTATCCCCGATTACTGTACTTACCAGGGGCCAAGAAATGCAGGAGGAACATGGAACAACCCTGCAGATACCTACGATCCGAACGGCGATCTTGGTTTTGGATTCTGCGTACCAACAACAGACCTGATCAATACTTATGAACCGGGTGATATAAGAAAAAATGCGACGATCATTTTTATCGATAGAAGTGGCGCTAATAATGTTGGGGCAGTACTTTTCGATGGCTATGTAATTCCAGCGCAAGGAACGCAGGATATCTATTATAACTACAAAGCTTACCACAGCGAAATAACAGAAACCTTTTTCAACGACAGGGACCATAAAGATAAGAACGTGCATTTGTTGCGTTATGCCGAAGTTTTTTTAATGGAAGCTGAAGCATTAAATGAAACAGGCCATACACAAGATGCGATCGATACGATCAACCACCAGATACGTGCCCGTGCTGGATTAGGTGCTTCTACTGTTCCATTGTTGCAAGACAGTGTTCGTGCTGCCATTTATAAAGAACGCCGTTTAGAATTAGCCATGGAACATGACAGGTTCTTCGATATCGTAAGACAAGGAAATGCCGCACAGATAATGCATGCAGCGGGCAAACCAAATTTTGTTGCTGGGAAAAATGAATTGCTGCCGATCCCAATAACACAAATACAATTAAGCGGTGGCAAATTAACGCAGAACAATGGCTATTAAAAAACAACATATAACAAAAGTAATCACTGATACTATGCGATTTCACCTAACGTATATCTCAAGAGGGTCACCATGAATTTCAATTACTCAACAATAAACATTTCAACAAAAATTAAAAAACACAATTATGAAAAACATAAAAATTAAATTAAGCATGTTGGCCATCGCGGGAATAGCCTTGGCCACAATTTCCATTACGTCATGTAAAAAATCTTCATCAGGCCCTACTGTTACTTTAATCGGAGGATACGCTTCTTCAGATTCGGTAGCATCAGGTAATCTAATTGCTTATTGGCCTTTTGATGGTAATACAAATGATGTTAAAGGAGGATTAACTGCAACAGCATCTGCAGGAATAACATATAATGCAAGTGGTGTTAGAGGTCAAGCTTACCAGGGAGATACTACCAGTTATGCTACTTTTACACCTGGTGCATCATTTTCAAATATAGGTAGTTATTCATTTTCAGTGTGGTATAATGAACCATCTCAATCTACAAAATCACAAGGTTTATTCTTTTTAAGCGGCAGTACAACTTTAAATGAATTACTTTTTGAAATTGAACCATTTACTCCTGTATCTGGAGACTCAGTAAGAATTCACACTGGTTTAAATGATTTGGCTTCGCCTTCATTTCAGCAGTTTGTTATGGAAAGTTTTGACACAGCCGCAATTGGCAAATGGGTACATTTAGTTGTAACTTATGATGGAGGAACTTCCGTTTATACTGTTTATCAAGATGCTACTCCTACATTAACAGGAGGTTCAGGTTTTACTCCAACACCTGTAACTCCTAATCCATTGTATACTGATGGAACAAAAGCTACGGGTTTAGGCCAAATTGGTTTTACAAGCGATCCACCACACACTATTTATATCGGCACATGGCCTCCAACATTGTTTGGTGTTTCACCATCACTTGGCGCTTCGGGAGGATTCACCGGACAAATGGATGAATTGAGAATTTACAATAAAGCCTTATCCACTAGTGAAGTTGCAGGGCTATACCTTAATGGTAAAGCTGGCAGATAATCTAAATAGTTGTTGAGTTTTGTTTCAAATGAAGGCCGCCTGATACTATTGACGGCGGCCTTTTTTTATTAATTCAGAAGAAAAATAATACCATGAAAAAAATATGGATCATAGTATATGTATTAACTGTTTTCATTTCGTGCAAAAAAAAGAGCACGCCGGGATCCGATGCTGGTCCTTTCAACACTACTTCATTAACTATAAATAATAAGACAGCGGGTGAGCAATTCAACATTGATCTCAACCCCACGATCATTGCAACATTCTCTGATGCTGTTGATAGAAACACAGTAGCAGCCAATGTATCATTACTACAAAACGGAACTACAATACCGGTGAATTATACTTATCTAAATAATGACAGCGCTATACAATTACAACCTGTAAGCGCCTTAAAAGCATTGACAGGCTATGAGGTAAACCTATCCACTAACCTCTTATCTATAAAAAATATAAAATTATCGTCTATTTCAAAAATAACTTTTGTTACACAAATAGATTCAACCAATAAATTTCCTTTGTTATCTGACTCTGCTTTACTCACTTTAGTAGAACAGCAAACTTTTAAATATTTCTGGGATTTTGGAGATCCTGTTTCCGGCTTGGCCAGGGAAAGGAATTCTGATGTAACCACTGCAACCACTGGTGGTACAGGGTTTGGCATTATGGCAACGATCGTTGCAGTGAACAGAAATTTTATCACACACGCTGCCGGCTTGAACAGAATTTCAATTATTGTAAATTTTTACAAAAATAATGTTACAGCTTACCACGGCGCTTTTCCGCATTGGATCAATGGAAGTACAGGCGCTACTATCCCATTCAGCACACAAGATAATGGCGGCGATATTGTGGAAACATCTTATTTGATGGAAGGATTATTATGTGCCCGTCAATATTTCAATAGCACATCTGATAGTACCGAAATTGCACTACGCACCAACATCAATACTTTATATGATAATGTAGATTGGAACTGGTACAGGCAAAGCGGTCAAAATACTTTGTATTGGAACTGGAGCCCGAATTACGGCTTTGCGATTAATGTACAAGTTGGCGGTTGGAGCGAAGCGCTTATTACTTATGTGTTAGCTGCCTCATCGCCTACTAACAATATCCCAAAAATTGTTTATGATAATGGATGGGCGCATAATGGTGGTATGAGAAATGGTAATACATATTATGGAACTACGCTTCCGCTTGGGCCATCCAATGGCGGCCCCTTATTTTTTGAACATTACTCTTTTATGGGCATCGACCCAAGAGGCTTATCAGATGCGTATGCTAATTATGATTCGCAAACGATCAATCATACAACAATAAATTATAAATACTGCGTTGCTGATCCACATGATTATTTTGGTTATAGCACAGAATGTTGGGGACTAACTGCAAGTGATGCACCGGCGCCATATAATTATAATGCGAGTGAACCGAATAATGATATCAGTGTTATAGCACCCACTGCCGCTATCTCTTCGCTGCCGTATACGCCTGTGCAATCGATGAATGCCTTGCGCTTTTTTTATTATAAGCTGGGTGATAAAACATGGGGACAATATGGTTTTTATGATGCCTTTAGTTTGCAGGATCAATGGTTTGCTAGTTCAGACCTGGCTATTGACCAGGGGCCGCAAATTGTTATGATAGAAAATTACAGAACAGGTTTATGCTGGAATTTATTTACAAGTTGTCCGGAAGTACAAACCGGATTGCAAAATTTAGGATTTAGCGCGCCTTATCTGTAGAAAGTAAAAAGTTAAAAGTCAAAAACAAAAAAAGATGAAAAAATATTTGATCGTAATTTTTTGTTCGCTTGTAATCACAATTTCTTGTGAAGCACAATCGCATGAAATTTCGAAACAGCGATTAACCGATTCTGCCTTGCTTGATATTGTACAAAAACAAACCTTTAAATATTTCTGGGATTTTGCAGATCCTGTAAGTGGCATGGCAAGGGAAAGAAGTAATGTGGCATTTGATCATGGCAATGAAGTAGTAACTACGGGTGGCACAGGCTTTGGCATAATGGCGGTTATTGTGGCAACCGACAGAAAATGGATCACAAGAGATACTGCTGCAAAACATTTATTGAAACTGGTTGATTTTTTATTGAAGGCTGACAGTTACCATGGTGTATTTCCACACTGGATGAATGGTGCTACCGGAAAAACAATTCCTTTTAGCAGAAAAGATGATGGTGCAGATCTTGTTGAAACTTCTTATCTCTTTGAAGGATTATTATGTGCCCGTCAATATTTTACCGGCAACAACCGAACTGAAACTGAATTGAGGAATAAGATCGGTTGGCTATGGAATGATATTGAATGGAGCTGGTTCACGCAAGGCGGACAAAATGTATTGTACTGGCACTGGAGCCCGAATAATGGTTGGTCGATGAATTTTCCGATACATGGTTTTAATGAATGCCTGATAACTTATATATTGGCAGCAAGTGGAGAACGTTATCCTGTCAGCGCCGATGTATACCACCAGGGCTGGGCACAGGGAAGTTTTTTTAAAAATGGAAAAACATTTTATGGTTATACATTGCCGCTTGGGTTTGATTATGGCGGCCCCTTATTCCACTCTCAATATTCTTTTTTAGGATTAGACCCGCGTGGATTGAAAGATGAGTACGCTGATTACTGGCAACAAAATAAAAATCATACGCTGATCAATTATGCTTACTGTGTTGATGACCCTAAAAAATACAAAGGCTATAGCGATAGTTGCTGGGGATTAACTGCCTGTGATACGTATGATGGCTATGGCATATATTCGCCAACCAATGACAGCGGAACAATTGCACCAACTGCAGCGCTGTCTGCTTTTCCTTACACACCTCAACAGTCTATGGCGGCATTAAAATATTTTTATTATAGTATGGGCAATAAAATATGGGGTGAGTATGGTTTTACAGATGCATTTTGTGAAAGAAAAAATTGGTATGCAAAATCGTATTTAGCGATCGATGAAGGCCCGATCATTGTAATGATCGAAAATTACAGGACAGGCTTATTATGGAAATTATTTATGAGCTGTCCTGAAGTACAAGGAGGATTAAAAAAGTTAGGGTTCCAAAAATAAACACCATGAAGAAAATTATTCTTTTTGTATTGATATTGATAAGTATTCGCACTATTGCACAAACAACTGATTTTTCCCTGTATCAAAAACAAGTGTATATAGTTGGGACAGATACACTACCCTATCGTATTTTATTGCCGGTACAATATGACCGATCTAAAAAATATCCGTTAATAATTTTTCTGCATGGCTCCGGCGAACGCGGCAATAATAATGAAGCCCAGCTATCGCATGGAGGAAGTCTTTTTATTGAAGATAGTGTGCGTATCAATTACCCCGCGATCGTTGTCTTTCCCCAATGCCCGGCAAATAATTTTTGGAGCAATGTAATAATTGATACTGCGAACGACAGCAGGCGCTTTACTTTCAGAGCTGATGGTGAACCAACCAGCGCCATGAGATCATTGATGGGTTTATTATCTCAACTACAAAATCAGTACAAAATAGATAAGCATAGCATTTATATTGGTGGCTTATCAATGGGTGGTATGGGCACATTTGAATTGGTTAGACGAGAACCGAAAATATTTGCAGCGGCATTTTCTATTTGCGGCGGAGCCGATACAAGTACAGCACCTAAAATAAAACATACCGCCTGGTGGATATTTCATGGTTTGAAAGACAATGTTGTGGATCCTCATTTCAGTATGAACATGGCGGAAGCACTTAAAAAGTCTGGCGCAGAAGTTATTTTGAATTTATACACCAACGATAATCATAATAGCTGGGATGATGCTTTGGCAGAAAAAGATCTATTGCCATGGCTATTCTCTCATCATCGAAAATAAAAGGCCATGAAACGATTGCATAAAATTATACTACTCGGACTATTATTTTTTTCATTCACAGCAGCTGCGCAAACAAATACGGATGCACATCGAATGAAAATGTATATCAGTGCATTGATGAAAAAAATGACCCTACATGAAAAGATCGGTCAGTTAAATTTATTAACGCCGGGCGGAGGCGTACTTACCGGCGCAGTAGTAAGCAGTGATGTTCAAACAAAGATCATCAATGGAGAAGTAGGCGGATTATTTGGCGTGATCGGCGAAGAAAAAATTCGTGCAGCGCAGGAATTAGCTGTAACAAAAAGCCGTTTGCATATTCCTTTATTATTTGGTTCAGATATTATCCACGGATATAAAACAACCTTTCCTATTCCACTGGGTTTGTCTTGCAGCTGGGATACAGCCCTCATTAAACAGAGTGCAAGAATAGCTGCAACAGAAGCAACAGCCGATGGCTTGTGCTGGGCATTTTCTCCCATGGTAGATATAACGCGTGATCCTCGCTGGGGAAGGGTTGCAGAAGGTTCCGGCGAAGATCCATTTTTAGGATCGCAAATTGCAAAAGTAATGGTGCAGGGTTACCAGGGAGATGATCTTAGCAAAGAAAATACTTTGCTGGCTTGTGTAAAACATTTTGCCTTATACGGTGCTGCAGAATCCGGCAGAGAATATAATACTACGGATATGAGCCGTGTTAGAATGTACAATGAATATTTACCTCCTTATAAAGCTGCAATAGATGCAGGTGTTGGAACTGTAATGACATCCTTCAATGAAATAGATGGCATTCCTGCCACAGGAAATAAATGGTTGCTCACAGATCTTTTGCGTAAAGAATGGGGATTTACAGGAATGGTAGTTTCTGATTATACTTCTCTAAATGAAATGACCGCACATGGTATGGGCGATCTGCAAACTGTATCTGCAATGGCTTTAAATGCCGGATTGGATATGGATATGGTAGGTGAAGGTTATTTAACCACTTTAGAAAGATCATTACAAGAAAAAAAGATAACGCTCAAACAAATTGATGCCGCTTGCAGAAAAGTGTTGGAAGCAAAATATAAATTAGGGTTGTTCGATGATCCCTATCGTTATTGCGACAGTGCAAGAGCAAAAAAAGAAGTGCTATCCAATGATAAAAGAATAGCAGCACGCGAAATTGCCACACACTGTTTTGTCTTATTAAAAAATGATAGTCAGGCTTTACCGCTGAAAAGATCTGGCACTATCGCATTGATCGGCCCTTTGGCTGATGATAAAAATAATATGCTGGGCACCTGGGCCGTTAGCGGTGATCCGCAATTAGCCGTTCCTGTTTTGGATGGAATGAAAAATGTTGCCGGAAATAATACCACCATCGTATACGCAAAAGGAGCAAATATTACGGATGATACGTTACTCGCGAAAAATATAAATGTGTTTGGTTTGCGCGCTGCTATTGATAAACGATCACCCGATGAAATGATCGATGAAGCAATAAAGATCGCACAGCGTTCAGATGTAATAGTGGCCGTAGTTGGTGAAGCATCTGAGATGAGCGGTGAATGTGCGAGTAGAACAGATATCACTATTCCTGCAAGTCAGAAAAAATTAATCCGTGCATTAAAAAAAACAGGCAAACCGTTGGTGCTGGTTATCATGAGTGGAAGGCCATTGGTGCTGACTGAAGAAGATAGCCTGGCAACAGCCATCTTACAAACATGGCACGCCGGTACAGAAGCAGGCGATGCTATTGCTGATGTGCTATTTGATAATTATGATCCTTCGGGGAAATTAACGATGTCTTTTCCGCGTAGCGTGGGACAAATACCCATTTATTACGATCATAAAAATACCGGTAGGCCATTGGTGGGCGATTCATTTCAAAAATTCCGGTCAGATTATATTGATGAACAAAACTCGCCGCTCTATCCTTTTGGTTATGGATTGAGTTATACAAAATTTAGTTACAGTAGCATCAGTCTAAATAAAACATCGATGACGCCGGCAGATAAAATTGAAGCGAGCATCACAGTAACCAACACAGGAAATTTTGATGGTGAAGAAACTGTTGAATTATATATACAGGATGTCGTTGGCAGCATCACGCGGCCGGTAAAAGAATTAAAAGGTTTTCAAAAAGTATTTCTGCAAAAAGGAGAAAGCAAAACAATAAAATTTATGATCGGTATCGATGACCTGAAATTTTATAACAGTAATTTAAAATGGGTAGCCGAACCGGGAGACTTTAATTTATTTATTGGTGGCAGTAGCGATAAGGTACAGACTGCAAAATTTGCATTAACGATGTAGTACCATTTTCTATGTTATCTGCTAAAAAAAGCGCGCACCTGAAATGGATGCGCGCTTTTTTTAGCAGGATGTATTATTTATTCTATTGTAACAGTTGTTTGTGCAGTTTGTACTGAGCAGCCACCTGCAGCAGCTATTGTGTACGTTACCGTATAGGTTCCAATAGTACTGGTTGATGGAGTTACTGCTCCCGTAACAGCGTTAATTGTTAAACCTGCCGAGGAAGAAAAAGTTCCCCCGTGTGTACCGGTTAATGTTACGGCTTGAGCTACTGCATTGGTTGAACTATAAGGCCCCGCATAACTTATTATCGCCGCTGGAATAGGACTAATAATTACCCGTGTTTGTGATACACAATTTGGAGTGCCAGCGATCGTATAACTTACTGTATAAGTTCCTGTAGTACTTGTTGAAGGAGTAACAGCACCGCTTGCTCCACTTATCGTCAATCCCGCTGGTGAAGCAGTATAAGTACCACCTGTTGTACCGAGTAACGTTGGTGGTTCTGCAGCAGAGGTATTTAAACAATATGGGCCTGCATAACTTACTGTTGCTGTTGCGCAAGTACTCAATCCTGTCGCAGCATTTACTTTAATTGTACCTGTTGCTGTTGGCGTACAAGCACCACCAACTGTTGTTACGGTATAAGTATAAGGAGTAGCCGAAACTATTGTTGGTGTACCCGTTAGTGTAAATAAGCTTCCTGAAAAAGCTCCCGTAACACCTGTTGGTAAACCTGCGGCTGTTGCATTTGTAACACCACCTGCCGTTGTATATTGTATAGGAGTGATCGCTGTATTTACAGTTACTGTTTGTGCATTTGTACCTGCCGCAGAAGTTAAGCCGATCGTTGCACAAGTAACCGCATTTACCTTAATTGTACCTGTTGCTGTTGAAGTACATGCACCGCCAACTGTGGTTACAGTATAACTATAAGGTGTTGCTGAAATTACTGTTGGTGTTCCGGTTATTGTATATACACCGCCGGAAAAAGATCCTGTAACACCGGTTGGCATACCAGCAGCCGTGGCTCCTGTCCCGCCTCCGCCCAATGTGTATTGTATAGGTGTAATAGCAGTATTTACGGTTACATTCTGTGCATTTGTACCTGCCGCAGAACTTAGGTTGATCGTTGCACAAGTTGTTACTATGATCGAACCTTTAATAGTTGTTGTACTACAACTGTTGCCAGTGGTGGTAACTGTATAGGTAAACGGACTTCCAATACCAGTGGTCGGCGTACCTGATATTACTAAAACACCGCCCGAAAAGGAAGCTGTAACACCCGTAGGCAATGATCCAAAAACACTTACATGTATGGTATCAGTAGCACTGGTATCAGTTGATATATTAGCCGTTACTGCATAAGTGATAGGCGTAATAGGATCATTCACTACTACCATTTGAGAATCTGTACCGGCCGCCGAACTTCGGGTAATATTGATACAAGAACCCGCTGGTGCAGGAACGTTTGTTTTGACACAAGAAAAAATAATAGTGGCACATACTACGAATATTGTAGCAATAAGAAGTACGGATCTTTTCATAAATGCGGTGTTGTTTTAGTTGGAATTGCTATATTTCTGTAACATATACGCCTATTCCAATTAAAAGGTTGGGTAGAGGCATATTTATAGGAAGATATAATGAGTACAAATGATACTTGGCATCTTTAGAAATATTTTTCATCATCCATTCTATCTTTTATGAACTAATGCCACAGAACACCGATAGTGTATTAGAAAAAAAGCAATTCCCCATATACAACTTGCCCATTAGTGCTGTTACTTACAGATATGCTATAATCTGCGGCATTATCATCCACAGGCTCTCCTTCAGGAGTACCTGATATCGTTATTATTTTAGTAGTACTATTATACCTGGCCATTACACCAGGTACAATGGCTACAGAATCTGATCCATAATCAAAATCAAACCCTATCATATTTAAGTATGTAACAGAACTTGAAACTTTATATGTTATTGGAATGATAGGAGTACCAAGAACAACGTGCTGCTCATCTGTACCTATTGCAGAAGTTAATGTTACCCTTGCACTATCATTTGTAATTCGCATCTGGCCTGTAGCAGTTGAGCTGCAGATACCTCCCGTAGTAGTTACTGTATATGGCAAATAGGCACTGCCGGTTGCTGTATCTGCAGCACCGGAAATTGTAAACACCCCTCGGGAAAAACTACCCGTAATACCATGTGGTAAACCTGTAACTGTAGCTCCTGTTCCGCCATTACCAATAGCGTAAGTAATTGGAACAATGGGTGAATCAATTGAAACAACCTGAACCCTATCTAAATACTCAGCCGAGGTTAAAGTTATTGTTGCACAAGTGCCAACTTTGATTACACCTTTAACCGTTTTACAAGTGTTGCCTGTTGTTGTAATTGTATAAACAAACGGGCTTCCCACTGCTGTGGTAGGAGTTCCTGATATAGTAAGCACTCCCCCTGAAAAAGAACTTGTTAATCCTGATGGTAAATGCCCTGCAACAGCTACACTTACAAGATTTAAAGATGCTGTATCAAGACCGGCCGTATTTGAGATGCTATAACTAATTGGTGTAATAGGTGTATTGATAACTACAGTTTGTGAATCTGATCCAGCAGCAGAATTAAGTGAAACTTCAATACAAGATGGTATTGGTGCAATTGGAGAAACGGAGCTTTTTGTACAAGAAATCACAATTGATGCAATAGCGATACATTTAGCAATTGAAAAAATATTTTTTTTCATATGTGTGATTTTTTATAGAAGGGGAATATCTACCATAACAAGGTACAAAATTGCTTACAAATGATGCTTCACATCTTCAGAAATATTTTTCATCGTCCATTCTATTTGCTTGGCAAACGGGTGCTGGCGCACGGTACAATCTTCTTTGGTACATATCCTGCAGCTAAAGCTTACACAAGGATCTGAGTGAACAAATAATTCCATTGATTCACCGAATTCATTTTTAACAAGATCAGACAAAGATTCTACTTCATTGTGCGATTCAAAAACATTTAGATACCAGGGCACAGTAAGGTGGCAATCTAAATGTATAGTGCCGCCATATTTTATGATGCGCAGATTATGCAGGTCGATCCAATTTTCTTTTCTGTTAGAATTAAGTGTTGCTACCATTTTTTTCAAAAGATTGGTATCTGCTTCATCCATTATCCCTGCTAAAGACTCCCGTACAATTTTATACCCTGCGATCATAATGATCATTGCAAAAATGATCGCCACGGCGCTATCGATCCACCATAATTTGAAGATCAATAATAATATCAAACCAATGATAATTCCCCCGGTGCTATAAGTATCCGTTTGCAAATGCCTGCCACTCGCCTGCAGTGCCAATGAATTATTTTTTTTGCCTTGTTTTACACAGATCGTTCCTGCTATATAATTGACAACGGCAGTGATCGCTACGAGCCAGATACCATAATCTAATTTTTGTACCGTATGAGGATGAAATAATGTGCCGATCGCTTCAATAATAATTATAACGCCAGCTACAGTTACCAATGTTCCTTCCACTGCAGCTGAAATAAATTCTGCTTTTCCGTGACCGTACGGATGATCCATATCTTTTGGCTTGGCGCTGATATATAAGCTGTACACGCCTATCAATCCGGCAACAACATTTACAGTACTTTCCAGCGCATCCGTTAATATAGCCACCGAACCTGTTAAATACCAGGCAAGCAGCTTGATCAGGAATAATACTATACCTAAAGCCGTGATTATTTTTTGAAGCCGGAGATTTTGCTGTACTGTCTGCAAAAGATGGAAATTGAGTGACAAATATAATGGCAATTTATCCAATTTAGCTCCCGTTTATAATTGCAGCGGCAATTCGTACATTTGCACACTATTATTGACAAAAAATGGAACTGAGTAAAAATTTTACACACACAGAAGCTGAGGCTAAATGGTACAAACATTGGCTGGATAAAGGATATTTTTTTAGCACGCCGGATGAACGCGAAGCCTATACCATTGTTATGCCTCCGCCAAATGTTACGGGTGTGTTGCACATGGGCCATGCTTTAAATAATACGATACAGGATATTTTAATTCGCAGGGCGAGAATGCAGGGAAAAAATGCCTGCTGGGTTCCGGGAACAGATCACGCTTCTATTGCTACCGAAGCAAAAGTTGTAGCGATGCTGCGCGAAAGAGGCATTACCAAATCATCCTTAACACGTGATGAATTTTTGGGCTATGCCTGGGAATGGAAAGAAAAATATGGCGGCATTATTTTGCACCAGTTAAAAAAATTAGGCTATAGTCTTGATTGGAACAGAACATCCTTCACCATGGATGAAGATTATTACAATTCCGTAATAAAAATATTTGTCGCATTGCATGAAAAGGGTGTCATCTACCGCGGCAAAAGAATGATCAACTGGGATGTGAGGGCTAAGACAGCTTTGAGCGATGAAGAAGTGATACACAAAGAAGTTGCCAGCAAATTATATTATGTAAAATATTTTATTGAAGAGAATGGAAAGCCTTCTGATAAATATATAACAGTGGCGACTGTACGCCCCGAAACAATTACCGGTGATACCGCTATTTGCGTTAACCCAACTGATGAGCGTTATACAAGTCTGCACGGAAAATTTGCTTACGTACCATTGATCAATCGACGTATACCGATCATCGCAGATGATTATGTAACGATGGATTTTGGTACCGGTGCGCTGAAAGTGACGCCTGCACACGATATCAACGATTATCAATTAGGACAAGAATACAAGCTGGAAATAATCGACACCATGAATGATGACGGCACTATGAGTGAAGCCGCACAAATATTTCCTGGTATTGACAGAATGGAAGTAAGAAAAAAGATCATTCCTTTATTAGAAGCAGCAGGTAATTTAAGCAAGATAGAAGATTACACCAGCCAGGTGGGCTTTAGTGAAAGAACGGATGCTATTGTTGAACCAAGATTAAGCTTACAATGGTGGGTGAGCATGAAAGAATTAAGCACACCGGCATTAAAAGCAGTGATGGAGGAAGAGATAAAATTCTATCCTCCAAAATTCAGAAATACTTATCGTCATTGGATGGATAATATTAAAGACTGGTGCATCAGCCGCCAGCTTTGGTGGGGTCATCGAATTCCTGCATGGTATATGCCCGATGGAAGTTTTGCTGTAGCCGAAACAAAAGAAGCTGCATTTGAAAAATTCAAAATTCAGAATTCAAAATTCAAAATAGAAGATATTAAACAAGATGAAGATTGTTTAGATACCTGGTTCTCTTCCTGGCTTTGGCCTTTTGAAGTTTTTAAAGGATATAGCAATCCCGGCAATGCTGATATAAAATATTATTATCCTACCAACACATTGGTTACGGCGCCTGAAATTATTTTCTTTTGGGTAGCAAGAATGATCATGGCGGGTTTTGAATACATGCACGAAAAGCCTTTTAACGAAGTATATTTTACCGGCATTGTTCGTGACAAGCAGGGTAGAAAAATGAGCAAGAGCCTGGGCAACTCACCTGATCTCTTAGGACTGATCGATCAATACGGTGCAGATGCTGTTCGCTTTGGTATCATGATATCTTCTCCTGCAGGAAATGATCTGTTATTTGATGAAAGCACATTGGAGCAAGGAAGAAATTTTAATAACAAATTATGGAATGCTTTGAAACTGTTGAAAATGTGGGAAGCAAGACAGTCGGGCGATGCAAACCAATTGATCACCAATGATTTTGCCATCAATTGGTTTGAGAACAGGCTGAACGAAGTGAAGAACGAAGTAGAAAGCCTGATGAAGCAATTCAAATTAAGCGAAGCATTAAAAACTGTTTACTCTTTAATTTGGGATGATTTCTGTAGCTGGTATTTGGAATGGGTTAAACCTGGTTTTGAACAACCGATCGAAACAGCGGTGTACAATAAAACAGTTGATTTTTTTGATGAGCTAATGCAATTGCTTCATCCTTTTATGCCATTTATTTCTGAAGAGATCTATCATTTATTAAAAGAACAAAAAGCTGATCTCTGTATAAAACAATTGGCCGATCACCCAGCTCCCAATACGGAAATTTTAAAACAAGGCGAATTATTGAAACAGGTTATTTCTGCGCTGCGTGATGCAAGAAATAAAAACCAGATCAAGCCAAAAGATATCATTCAACTCCATATTCAAACAGCAGCTAAAACAAGTTATACTTCTATAGAAAATATTTTAAGCAAGCAAGTGAACGCAGCAAATATTCATTACACCAATGATACTATAGCAAATACGATAGTTGTTGCTGTTGAAAAAGATAAATTTTATATAGAATCAGAAAAGGAATTAGATAGCACAACACTTAAAGCCGACTTATTAAAAGATCTCGAGCACCAAAAAGGATTTTTAGAAAGCGTACAGAAAAAATTGAGTAACGAAAAGTTTGTACAAAACGCAAGGCCGGAAGTATTAGCCATGGAACAGAAAAAACTGGCAGATGCTGAAGCAAGGATAAAAACGATACAGGAAAGCTTAGTTGCATTGAATTAATTGTTTGTGGCGATCACCCTTTAAATTCTATACATGAGAAATATTGTTGTTATACTCTTTATAATATCGGTAGGCGTAAGTTGTAAAACTTTGCAGCATTCATGTGCAGCATCTTTTTCAAAAATGTCTTTGTTAACAAGGAAGGAATGGATCATTGATTCTGTTTATCAAAACTGTAAAGGGCCTGGTACTGGCACATTGGCTTATGTTAGAGGCGGCACTGAAAATGTTGTGGATCTTGATAAGGTACGTAGCATATTTTGGGATAACGGGCAGTTCGACACTTTTGATGCTTCAGGAAATTACCATTCGTATACATGGAATATTACAAATAAAGACAGTACTAATCTTACTATTATATCTGAATCCAACTATACTATTTCCGGAAAAATATTAAAACTTGATGCTACTCATTTTGTTTTTTATGATTCAACCAATAACGCGATAGACTTTCAAAAAGCCAAGGATTAAATATCAAATTAACTTTTTCTATATTAATTATACCTTACATTCGTTACAAGTAAATAAAGCTATATGTCTAAAAATATTTTATCGAAAATTGTGCTGTTAGTAGGTATTGTTCTGCTGGGCAATAACCTTATCGCTCAAAGCAAACCCAAACCTAAATTTAAACCGCCTGTTGTAAAAACATTTTTTGGAGGTATGCGTGGAACCACAGATTCAGTTACCATTGTTACCATGCAAAAACTGATCGATACTACATTACAAGTAGTTGATGCAAAAGGCAATATTTATCCTACTACGCATTTCGTATTTACATTTAAAAGAATTGGTGTTGTAGAAAATGATTCAACAGGTAAAGTAACGCCTGAATCTGATCTGGCAGCAGCTGAATTTACCACTACCCCACTTCCGGATATCTGGCGCAAGACCATTAAAGAAACAGTTGTAGCAGGTGAAGAAATTCATTTTTCTGATATCATCGTTACAGATAATAAAGGAAATTATTTTTATGCGCCCGATGTTAAAATAGCTATCAGGTAAAATGATCAGCATACAAAAAGTTGGCACTGAGGCTATCCCCCAGATCGTAGCCGTAGCAAATGCAAGCTGGAGGCCAACTTACAAGGATATTTTATCAGAAGCGCAGATGGATTTTATGATGGATCTTTTTTATGCTCTCGACAATATCCGGCAACAAATAACCCAACAACAGCATCAATTTATTATAGCAACGGAAAATAATGAGCCGCTTGGCTTTGCCGCTTATTCCTTAAAGCATATTGATAATTCCACATTGTACCGGCTGCATAGAATTTACATTGATCCGCAGCAACATGGAAAAGGTATTGGAAAAATGTTATTGGATTTTGTGATCAATGATATCAAACCGAAAGGCGCACAATATATAAACCTGAATGTAAACCGATATAACAAAGCTGTTGGCTTTTACAAAAAAGCGGGCTTTGAAATAATTGGTGAAGAAGACCTGCCTGTTGGTAATGGTTATTTTATGAACGATTATAAAATGCTCAAAACACTTTGATCCTATTCAGGAACATCCGTGCTTTTTTGATCTACCGCATTGTTTACGATACGCTCGCTCATTTTTCTTAACGGGTTCCTGCGTTGTTCTTCAAACTCTTTTCTTGCATTGATAATATCGATCGCTTTGTAGATCGCTTCGCGGAAAGAAGATTCATCTGCCTTATTTTTTCCGGCAATATCAAACGCTACGCCATGATCAGGTGAAGTACGTACACCACTAATGCCTGCTGTATAATTAACGCCTTCGCCAAAGGCCAAAGACTTAAATGGAATTAATCCCTGGTCGTGGTACATCGCTAAAACACCATCGAATTTTTCGTGTTGTCCGCGTGCAAAAAATGCATCGGCACTATAAGGGCCAAAGCAGAAAATATCTTTTTGTTGTTTGGCATCTTTTATAGCCGGCCTGATGATCTCTTCTTCTTCTTTACCGATCAACCCTTCATCACCTGCATGAGGGTTTAAACCCAGCACAGCAATTTTTGGTTTGCTGATACCGAAATCTCTTTTTAAAGAGTTGTTCATTATTTCCAGCTTGCTAAAAATATTTTGTCTTGTTACATGCTGTGCAATATCTTTTACGGCAACATGTTCCGTTACCAATCCAACACGCATATTATCTGCTACCATAAACATCAATACATCCTGTACACCAAATAAATTTTTCAGGTAAGGTGTATGTCCGGTAAAGTTGAATTCGTTTGATTGGGTATTTTTTTTGTGTATTGGCGCCGTTACTAACCCGTCTATTTTACCATCTTTCAATGCCTGTGCAGCCACTGTTAAGCTCAACACGGCGTATTTTCCTGCAACATCAGTCAACTGACCGGGAGTAATAGCTACTTCATCTTCCCAGCAATTGAACAGGTTGATCTGTTTGTGGTTGATGCGGGTAGTTTCTTTTATACTGATGAAGTTGAAATTCAATTCAGGTAAAGCTTTACGGTAAAAGTTAAAGGCCTTATTGCTCGCAAATATAACAGGGGTGCATATTTCAAGTATTCGTATATCTCCAACTATTTTAATGATCAGCTCAAGCCCAATACCATTCAGGTCTCCACAAGTAATGCCAATAACCGGTTTATGTTCGTGTTGCATATATATTGTAAAAATTAGTGCTTCAAAAGTACTTGATAATTAAGAATTAATAATTAAGAATTAATAATTCTTTCGATTGACACAGTATTTGGTTCATTTTATAGCCTAAAATCTACCGAAGAGGCTTGCAATATTCAATATTCCCTATTACTTATTAAATGTTTGTAATTTCACCGCTCATTAACTACTCAAAACAGCTTTGGATAAATTCACCATAAAAAAATCGCTCGGACAACATTTTTTAAAAGATGCCACCATCATTGCCAAGATCATTGACGCGGTAAAAGAAGATCCGTTCACTAATTTGTTAGAAGTGGGCCCCGGTGGTGGAGCAATAACCAAGGACCTGATCAAAATACCCAATGTACATTTTAAAGCGGTTGAATTGGACCAGGATAAAGTGGCCTATTTAAATAAAACATATCCTTCTTTACAAGGCAATATCATTCACCAAAGTTTTTTAGACATTGATCCGCCTTTCGATGGTCAGCCATTTACATTGGTAGGTAATTTCCCATACAATATTTCTACGCAGATATTATTTAAAGTATTAGAGTGGAGAGACCAGGTGCCGGTAGTGATCGGTATGTTTCAAAAAGAAGTAGCGCAAAGAGCAGCATCAAAAGAAGGCAGTAAAGTATATGGAGTGTTAAGTGTATTGGTACAGGCTTATTATGATGTTGAATATTTATTTGATGTAAGCAACGATTGTTTTAACCCGCCACCAAAAGTACAAAGTGGTGTTATCCGTTTAAAAAGAAGAACAACAGAACTAACGGTAAAGAGTGAACGCTATTTTTGGATACTCGTAAAAACTGCTTTTAACCAGCGCCGAAAAACTTTGCGCAATGCATTAAAAAGCCAGTTTACTCCTGAAGAATTACAAGATAAATTATTTGACCGCCGCGCAGAGACTTTGAGTGTTGATGAATTTGCTGCGTTGACTTTTAGAATGATATAATCTATAAATATGCCAGATTCAAGCAAAGTAGAAATTATTAGTAAAGCATTAGACACACTGGCCTCTAAACCAGTTGAAAAAGTTTCTATGTGGGTTACCCTGATCCCTCTTTTAATTGGAGCTGCCCTGACCTTAATAATACAATTACTAATAGAGATTTACAAATCAAGTAAACTTAGAGAAAGTAAAAGGCAAGTATTAATTTCAAAAGCAAAAGCTAAAACATATTTAATAGCTCAGACTTTAAAGGATTTGGCAATGTATAAAGTACATAAACAATACTATATTAGATCTTTCCAAATTACAAAAGACCCCATAGAAAAAGAAGACTCTTTCAAAAAACAATACGAGAAAGGACAAGAGCAAAGGTCGACAGAGATGAAATTAGACGACAATATTGCTGAATATTTTCAAATAATAACCGAATATATAATTGTAACAAAAAACAAGAAGAACTTTCAACAATTTTTTGATACAATATTTCATTATCAATATCCTAAATCTTCTAAGTTTGATAATTGTCACACTAGTGAAGAATTAATAGCAGAATTGGATATTCAAGAGCGATCTTTAAATGAAAAATATAAAGTTTTTTTAAATTCATTTGAAAGTATCCAATCATTAATGAGTTAATGCAATAACTTTTCAATCTTATATCACCGCCGGCCTATCCTGCGTCTGATCCCTCTTTGTCGCATACGATGTCATCACCGCAACAAAAGCCCCTATCAGCGTATTCATTATTATAGTTACACCCAATATCATCACTAAAAGATTCACGGGATATTTTGGTTGTGCAACTATCGGTGCACCTTGCACCATATTAATAACCGGTTGAGTAGAGAACAGATCAGGAAAAAATACGAACACACTTATTGATACCAGGATACTCGCAATGATAACGCCTACAACGGTGGTTAGCAAACCAGATAGCATCATAGATACTGCCCTGCTTTTATCATAGGGCCTGTCTACCAAACGATAGGTATGATAAAAAATGGCGCCCATAAATAATCCGCTCCCGATATAGAGATAATAGAAATTTTCGTATTTATCGCTGTGCAGAAAAAATATCACCGGAATGGTATATACTACTGCCGCCAATAACCCAAACAGGAAATACTCGGTGATATGTTGCTTATCAAATGTTGGGTTTCTCATGTTTGAAGTGTTTGGTTGTAAAGGGGCAAAATCATGCCATGAATCGGGAATTGCCTAAAACGGGTACTATTTGCCTGTCAATCTTATTCAATCGATCAGTTTAGGGCAAAAAAATTGCGCAGCCCGAGAGGGTTCTGCGCAATAGTTTTCATTTATCTGGACTGAGCCACAAAATTCCTTAACGGCTTGTTAATAAATTGTAGAAGAATAGATAGGTTTTTTGTAGAAAAACTTCTACTTTTAGTACTTACTAAGGGCCTAACTGTGAAAAAATTCTTACTTGTAGACGACCACACGGTAGTGCGTACGGGGGTTAAATTATTATTATCCGAAATCTTTAAGCCCTGTGAAGTACATGAAGCCGCGGACGGGGACATCGCTACAGAGCTTTTAAAACAAAATAAGTACGAGCTTGTTATGATGGATATTCAAATGCCTAAGACAGACACTTTAGGACTGATGGAATACATCCACATAACATTGCCAGATACTAAAGTGCTTATGTTTTCCATGAGCGCAGAAAATATTTATGCCAAACGCTTTCTAAAAGCAGGTGCTATGGGCTTTATTTCTAAAGATGCTTCTTTGGATGAAATAACAAAAGCCATTCAACAGGTATTGAGTGATAAAAAATATTTTAGTCCTGCTTTAACCGATAAGTTAATGCATGAATCTTTTGAAGATTCACCATCTAACCCTTTTGATAAACTTTCCCGCAGAGAATTTGAAATTGCATCCTTACTATTATCCGGAGAAACCCTAAGTGAAATATCTCATTCTTTAAATCTTCAGATCTCAACCGTAGGTACACACAAAGCACGTATGTTCGAAAAACTACAGGTTACCAATCTTCTTGAATTAAAAGAATTAGCAACTACTTACAATCTTTAGTGATAAAGCAGGTTACCTTTAGACACAGCTAACATCTCTAATTAAAAAGTGATGATATGAGTTTTTTTAAAGACCTCACCCATAGTGGCACTTTACATGCTGATAATCCTTCAGACAGGAGGAATATTTTAATTGTAAATTATTTTTCGCTTATCCTTTTTGTAGCCGTAAGCACGCTGGTGATCCTGCGGAGTATCCTGTTCTTTTGCATGGCAAATAAAAGGATCCTTATCAGCACCAATACCAATATGGTTTTTGGTGCGCTGGTCACTTTGTTACCGCTTGCATTTAACCGCGCCGGTTATACACGTTTAGCAAAATATTATCTGTGTTGGCTTCCCTCTATAATCATCGTGTCTTTGTACACATTGGATGCGATGAAAAGGACCACTGTGTTTACATCTGAATATGACAGCCTTTATTTTTTTCTGTTAGGGGTATCCGCCATGCCTTATTTGTTGCTGAGTCTTTCTAATAAAAAAGAATTGATCGCAGGCTTATTATTGCCGTTGTTGATAGTAGTTTTTTCCGATCATATATTAAGCTGGTTTGGTGTGAGCCACTCACAAAAAGGAATGCCGGGAGATGAATTTGATATAAACCGCATACGCGCTTTCGTATCGTATTTTATCGTTAGCAGCTGTTGTTTTGTTATGAAGATATTAGTTGAAAGAGAGGTTAATAAAAATACCTTGTTGATAGCACAGCTGGAAGAAAAAAACAAACTGATCGACAAGCAGGCTGAAAAAGAAATTAAAGAAAGTGAGAACCGGTATCGTTATCTTTTTGAACAGGCGGCTGATGCTATCATTGTATCAAATAAAGATAATTATATTGAAAGCGCTAACCCCAGTGCCGTTGAAATGTTTGGTTACTCAATTGAAGAATTTTTAAAACTTAGGTTAGAGGATATTGTTGAAGTCAATAACCTTAAAGCCAGTCCGGTAGATCTCGAAATATATAAAAATCAACAGATCCGCTATAGGGAAAGGTTGCTTATAAAGAAAGATGGCTCGCCTTTCCAGGTAGAAATAAATGCCAAGATGCTGCCTGACGGAAGCTTGCAATCTTTTATCCGCGATGTTACCGTTCGTAAAAAAGCCGAAGAAGAACTGATCGAAGCAGAAGCAAAATTCAGGGACCTTGTAGAAAAATCTTCTGTAGGCGTTTATATTATCCAGCATGGAAAATACATGTACGTCAACCCGAAATTTGCTGCGATATTCGGTTATGATCAATATGAGGTCATCAACAAGCTCCCTGTAGAAGCATTGGCGCATCCCGATTATATGGAATTGATCAGAGACAATATGCGTAAACGCATTGAAGGTGTAAAAGAAACTACGCCTTACGAAATTGATGGCGTTAAAAAAAGCGGCGAAGTGATTCGCCTGGAAATTTTTGGCACCCGAACGCAATACAAAGGCGAACCTGCCATTATCGGAACATTGAGCGATGTAACAGAAAAAAAATTATTACAGGAACAAGTGCTGGATCAAAAAGTTCAGGAGCAGAAAAAAATTACCCGTGCCGTATTAAAAGCAGAAGAGAGAGAGCGCAACAGGATCGGACAGGAATTGCATGATAATGTTAACCAGATATTAGCCGGCACAAAATTATACCTCGGCTTAGCATCGAAAGATGAATTTGCAGGAAGAGGATTGATCAAAAGCTCGCTTGAACTGGTTGATAATGCGATTGAAGAAATGCGATCGTTAAGTAAAGAGCAGGTTACACCTATCAAAGGGATCGACCTGGAGAACCTGATCCATTCATTGATCGACAGGCTAAGTACAGGCTCATCGCTTAAAAGTACTGTTGTGTATAATTTATCGAACCATGAATTGGAGGATGACCTCAAATTAAATATCTACCGTATTATCCAGGAGCAAATGAATAATATTTTAAAACACTCCAATGCCCACCATACCAATATCTCTTTAACGGATGATACACAAGCTTTGCATGTGTCAATAGAAGATGATGGCGTAGGGTTCGACCTTCAACAAAAAAGAAAAGGGATCGGCCTCTCCAATATGATCAATAGAATTGAATCATACAACGGTGAATTAAAAATATACAGCAGTCCGGGTAACGGTTGCGAAGTAAGGATCACCATTCCCTATCTAAATAATAATTAACTCTTACCGGTTAACGCTCAACGTCTTATTTATTATTAATGATTTAATAAGACCGGCTTCAACTTTATTAAATCATTCATTGGCGTAAACCCCGTATTTTTGATCCGCTAACTCGTAATAATTACCTTATCTAAGGATCGTATTATTAATAATAATTAGCGCGAGAACAAACAAAATTTAGTTTCAACTAAAATTTACTGATCGATGAATTTTTTTAAAAGGTTTGCCAATACAGGCATATCACATGCCAACACTTCTGCCGATAGAAGAAGTATTTTGATCGTTAATTATTTTGCGATCATCCATTGCTTAATTAATCTTTTTATTGTATCCCTTAGAACGCTTTTCTATTTCACACTGCCCGATAGGAAGATCATTCTCAATACCAATTTCAGCATCCTGTTTGCCGCATCGCTTTTTTTATTGCCGCTTTTTTTTAATCGCCAGGGATACCTGCGGTTAGCAAGATTGTATTTATGCTGGCTGCCCAGCATCATCATATTAGCCATTTATGTAGCAGATGGAACAAGAAGAATACATATACTTGCTGCCGAATATGATAGCATTTATTTTTTCCTGCTAGGCGTTTCTGCTTTGCCTTACCTGGTTTTAAGTACCGATAATAAAAAGGAGCTAGTTTTTGGCTTGTCGGTCCCTTTTCTCGCTATTGTTTTCACGAATAATATATTCACTTTATTTGGGATGGGGCATGCACAAAAAGGCATACCGGGAGATGGATTCGAGTTGAACCGTATCCGCGCCATTATCGCCTATATTCCATTAAATGCCTGTTGCATGGTAATGAAGTTATTGGTGGAAAGCAAGGACCGCACAAACGATAGGTTGATCACAGAGCTGGAAGAAAAAAATAAATTGATAGATAAGCAGGCAGAAGAAATGATCCATCAAAGCGAAAGCAAATACCGTTTGCTTTTTGAACAAGCAGCAGATGCTATCACTATTATAAATAAGGACAGAGCATTTGAACAGGTCAACTCAAGTGCCTGTGAAATTTTTGGCTACCCCAAAGAAGAATTTTTATTACTTAGTCTTGAAGATATATTAGATAAAGAAGCATTGAAAACCCATCCTTTAAATTTTAAATTGCTTGATGGCCATACAACCGTACGTAATGAAAGAATATTAAGAAGAAAAGATGGCTCTATTTTTCCCGCAGAAATAAATGTGAAGATGTTACCCGATGGATCTTTTCAATCCTTCATCCGTGATATTACCGATCGCAAAAAAGCCGAGCGCGAACTGGTAGAAGCGGAAGCTAAATTCAGGAACCTTGTAGAAAAATCATTGGTAGGCGTTTATATCATAAGGGATAATAAATTTATTTATGTGAACCCAAAATTCGCAGAGATATTTGGCTATAGCCAGGAAGAATTAATTCATTCTTATCCGGTAGAAGCTGTAGTAGATGCAGCCGATTGGGCAAAAGCTGTAGAAAATGTGCGCTTGCGTGTTGAAGGAGAAATGGATAGCATACGCTATGAAGTAAACGGCCGCAAAAAAAATGGCGACCTGATACGCATAGAAATTTTTGGCAGTAAAACACAATATGAAGGAGGGTCGGCTATTATCGGAACTTTAATGGATATTACTGAAAACAGGTTATTGCAAAAACAAATACTGGATCAAAGGATACAGGAACAAAAAAGAATTACCAGGGCCGTTTTAAAAGCAGAAGAAAGCGAAAGAAACCGAATTGGACAAGAGCTGCATGACAATGTTAACCAGATATTAGCCGGCACAAAACTATACCTTGGCCTTGCATCAAAAGATGAATTTGCCGGAAGAGGATTGATCAAGAGTTCACTTGAACTGGTTGACAATGCGATCGAAGAAATGCGATCCTTAAGTAAAGAGCAGGTTACACCACTGAAAGGAATTGACCTGGAAGATCTTATTTATTCGTTGATCGATAAATTAAATACGGCGTCATCAATAAAAACTACGGTGATCTATAATTTACAAAACCAGCAAATAGATGATGACCTTAAATTAAATATCTACCGTATCATCCAGGAGCAGATGAATAATATCCTTAAACATTCCAATGCCATCCACACCAATATTTCATTGATCGATGATCCAAACTCATTATACGTATCAATAGAAGATGATGGCGTTGGGTTCGACCTTCAGCAAAAAAGAAAAGGCATTGGCCTTTCTAATATCAGCAACAGGGTAGAATCATTCAACGGTGAACTAAGAATAAACAGCAGCGCAGGCAATGGTTGTGAAGTGAGAATTACTATTCCCTACTTGAATTAATAATAATTTTTAATGGTTAATGGTTAATTGTAAATGATAAATGACTAGCCGTTGTTGGTCTCCCGAAGTATATATCTATTAACAATGTTGATGCAAAGTACTTTGTTGAAAGGCTGCTATTATGCAGCCTTTTTTATTACATTTGAAAGATGAAACACGTAATTATACTTTGCATTTTATTTTGTTGTGCCTTCTGTGCTACTGCACAAAATAAAATTCCATTTGATACAAATAATATTGCAATTATCCGAGTTGATACTGCAGATATATATCAACCTCGATTTAAAATTTTAAGAGAAGCTCAATTAACAACGGAAGATTTTAGAGCAGTTGAAATACTTTTAACTGAATGTTTAAAAAATAATGATAGAGATCTTGATTTGGAAAAATATAAAAGACAATATGTTGTATATATTAATTTAAAAGGTGAAAAGGAGGTGTATGTAAACTGCTTCTGTAGCAGAAATGACGATGAATTTAATTATTGGGAAAAAAATCTTGTTCAAGTTGCAGATGGAGGAGAATGTTTCTTTCACGTAATGATAAATCTAACGACCCATAAATACGGGCATTTATATGTAAATGGATATGCGTTTAATTATTTTTATCAACATGGTCTAACTGGTATATAGTTACCCCAGGCGACCACGAATCTACGCTTTGAAAGGCTACTCCTTTTGACCATTCGCTCCGATAAAAGCCCAGTAATGGTATGCCGCACAAGAGTCGTCCCGATAAAAATCGGGATATAAATAACGCAACAATGTTGATCAAAGACTCGCTGCCGATAAACAAAAATCATTACACCCAAGACCCTCCACATTTACCATTTACCATTAACAATTAACCATTTATCTTTGCCCCATGAGTAAAGTAAGAGTTCGGTTTGCACCCAGTCCAACAGGTGGCTTGCATTTAGGTGGCGTACGCACCGTATTATTTAATTATTTATTCGCTAAAAAACATGGCGGTGATTTTATTGTTCGTATCGAGGATACAGATCAAACACGTTTTGTAGCCGGTGCCGAAGAATATATTTTTAATTGTTTGGATTGGTGCGGATTAGTACCGGATGAAAGCCCTCGCCACGAAGGACCTTACGGACCATACAGACAAAGCGAAAGAAAAGCGATCTATAAACAATACGCTGATCAATTAATAAAAGACGGACATGCTTATTATGCTTTTGACACGCCCGAAGAAATTGAAGCAATGCGCGAAAGATTAAAAACTGCGGGCAGCCATAGTTTACAGTATGATCATCATATCCGTGGGAACATGAATAATTCTTTACGCTTGTTACCCGATGAAACGCAAAAACTATTAGATGCCCGAACACCTTATGTGATACGCATTAAAGTAGACCCGGATGATCATATCCATTTAACGGATATGATCCGTGGAGAGATATCTTTTGATACTAACAGTGTTGATGATAAAGTTTTATTGAAGGCTGATGGAATGCCAACTTATCATTTAGCTGTTGTGGTAGATGATCATTTAATGAAGATAACACATGCTTTTCGTGGTGAAGAATGGCTGCCAAGTGCACCGATACATGTGCTGCTATGGAAATATTTATTTGGCTTAGATAAGATGCCGCAATGGGCGCATCTTCCTTTGATATTAAAACCTGATGGCAATGGCAAACTAAGCAAACGTGATGGCGATCGCTTAGGCTTTCCGGTGTACGCAATGGATTGGAAAGATCCGATCACCGGCGACATCACCAAAGGATTTAAAGAACTGGGTTTTTTACCTGAAGCATTTAATAATTTATTAGCCGTGCTTGGCTGGAACGATGGTACAGAACAGGAAGTATTTGCGATGGAAGAGCTGATCGCTAAATTTTCTATGGAGCGTGTGCACAAAGGCGGCGCAAAATTCGATTTTGAAAAAGCAAAATGGTTCAACCACGAATGGATAAAAAAATTATCCGGTGAAAATTACGCAGCCATTATTGCTAACATGTATCAGGATCGTGGTGTAGATGTTGATGGCATGTATTTATTACAGGTAATTGAAATGATAAAAGACCGCTGTACTTTATTAAGCGATTTTTATGATCAGGGTATTTTCTTTTTTAAAGCGCCTACGGCATTTGATGAAGCTGCGGTAAAGCCAAAATGGGATGACAAAAAGCAACAGTTCTTTGCAGAATTAATAAAAGCTTTTGAACTAAATACTTCCTGGAACCACGATGACCTTGAAAATGGTTTTAAAGAATTGGCGGCAGCCAGTCAACTGAAAACCGGAGAATTAATGTTACCTTTTAGAATAATGTTAGTAGGCGGAAAATTCGGGCCAAGCGTTTTCAACATCGCCACATTAATTGGAAAGAAAGAAACGATCAGCAGGATAAAAACAGCGCTTACTGTTTTTCACAATTAATAATTAGTAATTAAGAATTAATAATTGTGCTGAATTTGAAATCGTTATTTAAATAACCAGAACTATAAATTGAAAGAATTAGTAATTATTAATTACTAATTCTTAATTAAAGTGAAACGACCAATAAGAATATTAGTTGCAAAAGTAGGCCTTGATGGCCATGACCGCGGGGCCAAGATCATTGCTATTTCTTTGCGTGATGCAGGTATGGAAGTAATTTACACAGGCCTCAGGCAAACGCCTGAAATGGTTGTTAATGCTGCTTTACAGGAAGATGTGGATGTGATCGGTATCAGTATTTTAAGCGGCGCACACAATACGGTATTTCCTAAGATCATGCAATTGATGAAAGAAAAAGGAATGAATGATGTACTGGTAACAGGCGGCGGCATTATTCCTGATGATGATATGGATAGTCTGCACGATATAGGCGTAGGCAAATTATTTCCACCCGGCACTCCTACTCATGATATTGTAGAATACATTACAGACTGGGTAAAAAAACATCGGGATTTTTAATATGTACGATGTACGATGTAGTAAAACATCATTTATCATTTACAATTAACCATTAACCATTATAAAAAAAGTGATCAGCATTACTGCCGATCACTTTTTTTTATGTTGTTGTTTTAATTCTAGAAATTAAATGCAATACCTGCACGTAATATAGAGATATCTACAGATGCTTCTGCATATACACCAAAACCAGGTCTGAAATTATATTTAGCGCCGACAAATGGTGCTACCACAACATCTGTTGAGCTAGAATTATAACTGGTATTTTCTTCATGAAAGTGATTAAATCTTCCGCCGATCGTTACGCCGGCGTAAGGATCGAATTTATTGTTCTTATCTTTTAAAATAGTAAGGTGATAATCAGCTCGTACGCCAACTTCAAATGAAGACCAGGTAAGCTTATCTCCGTTATTATTATCCCATGATGTTTTACCTGAAACAATACCACCAACACCGATAGTACCAGGACCAACATCACCAACTATACCATGGTCATAAGTTACAGCAATTGCAGGAGGGCCAAAATGATTATCATCACCATAATAATCGTATGCACCTTCGCCATCTCCAATACCTAATCCAACCGTGATCGTATTAGATCCCTGATCAAATGCGGGTTCATCTCCACCACCGCGATGTTGTGCATTTGCAGTAGAAAAAGCTAATAATAAGGCTGCGCTAAACACGCTTGTTTTAATTCCCCGGTACAATTGTTTTGTTGTCATTATTCTGATTTTTAAGGTTGATTAAATTTTATTGAACTGATCTAATATCATTCCAATTTTATATACGTCACAAATATCTGTTTTTTTGGGATAAATTGCTACTACATTTGTTAAACATCATTTTCAGCTAAAAATCTATGTATTCTACACTTACAACCGAATTATCATCAGGCATTTTAATGGTAACTATTAACAGGCCCGATAAATTGAACGCATTAAATAAGGTGGTTATCACTGAATTATCCCAGGTAATTGAGGAAATTTATACCCAAACTGATATTCACTCGGCCATTATAACCGGGGCCGGCCAAAAAGCTTTTGTAGCCGGTGCCGATATTAGTGAATTTTTAGCTTTAGATGCCGCAGGAGGTAAAGCATTAGCACAAAAAGGCCAGGATGAAGTATTCACAAAAATTGAACAAAGTCCTAAGCCAATTATTGCAGCGGTCAATGGTTTCGCATTGGGAGGTGGCTGCGAGCTAGCGATGGCCTGCCATTTTCGTACATGCAGTGATACCGCAAAATTCGGCCAGCCTGAAGTAAACCTTGGCTTATTACCGGGCTATGGTGGCACACAACGCTTAACACAATTGATCGGTAAAGGCAGGGCAACAGAACTATTATTAACCGGCAATATGATCGACGCCAATACTGCCTTACAATATGGCCTGGTAAATTATGTAGTGTCTCAGGATGAACTCTTACCTAAAACAAAAGCCATTCTCGAAATAATAAATACAAAAGCGCCATTAGCCATAACAGCTATTATAAAAGCAGTCAACGCAGTATTTGATGAAACCAAAAATGGATTCGCAATTGAAATGGAAGAATTCGGCAAATGCTTTGGCACAGCCGATATGAAAGAAGGCGCTGCCGCTTTTTTGGAAAAAAGAAAAGCAAATTTTACAGGAAAATGATATTGATTGCTGATGTATGATTGCTGATTGTTGATTTTTTAAAGTAGGCATTCTTCTTACAATCATATATCAGCAATCAAAAATCAGAAATTCAATAAGTGTCCAATATATCAACGATCTTAATAAATCTTGATTGATAATAATGATCGAAAGACGATACCACCACACTGTATACTTTACCTGAGCTCGCATGTATAAATTTTAGTGTATCGTTATTCTGTGTTATGATGCCTATATGTCCTATTGATCTGTCCGTGCTATCTGTTCCTGTAAATAAAATAATATCTCCCGGTTGCGCACTGGCAATACTTACTTCATGCCCTTCATTTAAAAATTCTCCCGAGGACCTTGGTACTTTAATATTAAAATGGCCAAATACATAAAACACAAAGCCCGAGCAATCAAATCCTTCAGATGGATTGGAGCAGGCATATTTATACGTAGTGCCCAATAAGGTCTTGGCAAAGTTGACAATATCGTCTCTTTTAAAAGTGGCCGGTGGCGCCACAGGCACGGTATCTTTTTTATTAACCTCCGTACCATCCTTTATATGATTGATACTATCTACAAAATGAAGACTGTCAGCGCTATCCATCGGAATTATCCCGTTCCCTGGCTCGCCACAGGCCGTCAAACTCAATACCAGTAAAAGATTTATAGTTAAATGCATAGTTAAAAAGTATCAGTATAAAAATAAGGGTCGTTGTGGGTTTTGAAGTAATTTCGCAACGCTAATAACTATAACACACAAACTATACCACATTATGGAATACAGAATTGAAAAGGATACTATGGGCGAAGTAAAAGTTCCTGCGGATGCTTATTTTGGTGCCCAAACACAACGCAGTATCGACAATTTTAAGATCGCGCAAGACATTAATAAAATGCCGAAAGAAATCATCAAGGCTTTTGCGTATTTAAAAAAAGCAGCAGCGATCACCAACCTCGAAGCGGGTGTTTTACCTAAAGAAAAAAGCGACCTGATCGGTAAAGTATGTGATGAGATTCTGGAAGGAAAATTAGATGCGTATTTTCCATTGGTAGTTTGGCAAACAGGTAGCGGCACACAAAGCAATATGAATGTTAATGAAGTAGTAGCATATCGCGGACATGTGATCAACGGCGGACAATTATCCGACAAAGAAAAATTCCTGCACCCAAATGATGATGTAAACAAATCTCAATCAAGCAACGATACTTTTCCAACAGCGATGCATATTGCTGCCTACAAAATATTGATAGACGTAACGATCCCCGGCATTGAAAAACTAAGAGATACACTTGCTGCAAAAAGCAAAGAATACATGCATGTGGTAAAAATTGGCCGTACGCATTTTATGGATGCAACACCATTAACTGTGGGACAAGAATTCAGCGGTTACGTATCTCAATTGAACCACGGATTAAAAGCTATCAAAAATACTTTAGCGCATTTAAGTGAATTAGCATTGGGTGGTACCGCAGTAGGAACAGGCATCAATACACCAAAAAATTATTCGGAAAATGTTGCCAAACATATTGCTACATTAACAGGACTGCCTTTCATCACTGCAGAAAATAAATTCGAAGCACTAGCTGCACACGATGCTATTGTTGAAGCGCATGGCGCTTTAAAAGTGGTGGCGGTTAGCTTAATGAAAATTGCGAACGATATCCGCATGTTATCAAGCGGGCCACGTAGCGGTATTGGTGAAATATTTATTCCTGATAACGAACCGGGTTCTTCCATCATGCCGGGCAAAGTAAATCCAACGCAATGCGAAGCATTAACCATGATCGCTGCACAGGTAATGGGCAATGATGTTACCGTTGGTATCGGCGGCAGCATGGGCCATTTTGAATTAAATGTTTTTAAACCCGTAATGATCTTTAACTTTTTACACAGCGCGCGATTGATCGGCGACGGCTGTGTTTCTTTCAACGATAAGTGTGCGATAGGTTTAGCGCCGATCGAAGAAAATATCAAAAAGCACGTAAACAATTCTTTAATGCTGGTAACATCGCTCAATACAAAAATTGGTTATTACAAAGCCGCAGAGATCGCACAAAAAGCACACAAAGAAGGAACAACCTTAAAAGAAATGGCCGTAAAATTAGGCTACGTTACACCCGAAGAATTTGATGCATGGGTGATCCCTGCAGAAATGGTTGGTGAACTTAAATAAGTCTGACGGTCCCGTCTGACTTATTTTAATAATTATGTAACCGGCATTTATACTAAGCTCAACATCGTTGCGTCGCACACTTGAACGGCATGGCTTTGTTGAGCTTTTTATTATTTAGTTAGATAAATTAGCGATGCCGTTTATACCTTAACTGCACTTCACCCACTCCATCCTGAATAATGCCTAATTGTTTTGCAGCAGCATAACTCAGATCTATAATTCTACCTTTTGCATAAGGGCCGCGGTCGTTGATACGCACTTTCACTGTTTTGCCGGTTTTCAAATTCTTTACTTCTACTTCTGTATTAAAAGGCAAAGTTTTATGTGCCGCTGTGTAGCCATTGGTATTAAAAGTTTCTCCGTCTGCAGTTTTTCTTCCATCGTACCCGTCGCCTTTTCCATAGAAAGATGCCTTACCTGTTTCCGTAACATATTTTGAGCAGGAAGAAAACAAAAGCGCAATAGCTATCAGTATGGGAATAAACGATTTAGAAATAAACATTGCATTTTTTTATAAATATAGAACAAGCAATGATAGAATTATATTTTGCGGATATAAACTTTAGTATTTATCTTCAGCGCAACCAAACCTAATAAATCATGAAACGACTCATCTATCTTTCTTCTTTTTTGCTACTGGCAAGTATCACCATTTCTTCCTGTAAAAAAAGCAGCACAAATAGTTCTATTGTAGGAAACTGGGAATTAACATCCCTTCATTCGGTAACAACAGATTCTACCACTACTCCTATTACCGTTACAACTTATGATACAGCTGTAACACATTCTCATGCTGAAGTAATATCATTTTTTGCTGATAATTCAGTAACGGAATATAGCTTCCTTTCATCTCCTGCTACACTTATAGACGGTGGCAACTATCTCGTTCTTGGTGACAGCCTTACAATATTTAATAGCGGCAGTACAACAGGGCAAACATTTAAGTTTACACTTTCCGGAAATAACTTGACCATTTTTGTAGATCAAAGCAGCCCCGGATATTTATATCTGGCGACAGAAAAGTTTGACAGGCAATAAGAATTACCCGGATGGTATTTTTTTAAAATACCGGCAAATTATAAATCAAGCAAATACATTATATAACCAAACCTATAAATCATGAAACGACTCATTTATCTTTCTTCTTTTTTGCTACTTGCAGGTATCACCATTTCTTCCTGTAAAAAAAGCAGTTCCAATAACTCTATCGTAGGTAGTTGGGAGGTCACTTCTTTGCATGAAGTTGAAGTAGATTCTACGACTACCCCTATTACAGTAACAAAAATTGATACTACTACCGTACATGGACATACGATCGTTATATCTTTTTTTGCAGATAATAGTTTAGAGCAGTATGATTATTCAACATCACCTGCCACAATTGAAAGTGTTGGTAGCTATCTTGTTCGTGGTGACAGCCTTACATTATTTTCTGGTAGTACTCCTAGCTCTACCGGCCAAACAGTAAAATTTTCAGTTTCCGGAAACGCGTTGAGTATTTTTCTAAATGATAGCTCACCAGGGTCTTCAGTTACTGCAACAGAAAACTTTAACAGGCTATAAGCAATTACCGATAGTATGTACAATTATTTGAGCAACGCTTTTAAAGGCGTTGCTTTTTTATAATAGCATAACTCCGTACATTTGAAATGCACCTTAAAATAAAATCATGTTAGCAATAGGAACCAAAGCGCCGGAATTTTCATTAGCGGCAACGCCCGATCAAAAAGTACAACTGAGCCAGCTAAAAGGCAAGAAAGTAATATTGGCTTTTTATCCTGCAGACTGGAGCCCTGTGTGCAGCGACCAGATGGGTTTATACAATGAAACACTAAAATTATTTCATCAGCACAATGCGGAGCTCATCGGTATTTCAGTTGATAGCAAATGGAGCCATTTTGCTTTTTGCCAGGATAGAAAATTTCATTTTCCTTTACTCGCAGATTTTGAACCCAAAGGTGCCGTAGCAAAATTGTATGATGTGTATGACGCGACTGAAGGAGAATCACAAAGAGCCTTATTTGTTATCGATGAAGAAGGCATCATTCGCTGGAACTATTTGTCGCCCGTTGGCATGAACCCGGGTGCAGATGGAATATTAGATGCATTGGAAGCAATAGATAAAAAATAAAATTATGTCTAAATTAAGAACGGCTGTCAATAGCCAGGATCATATACAGGGCAATGCGCATGCGCCAATTGAATTGTTGGAATATGGCGATTATCAATGTCCGCATTGCGGCCATGCTTACCCGATAATAAAAAGCATTCAGAAAAAAATGGGTGATAAACTCAAATTTGTTTTTAGAAATTTCCCTTTATCAGAAGTTCATCCCAATGCAGTAAATGCTGCTGTGGCGAGTGAAGCTGCCGCTATGCAAGATAAATTCTGGGAAATGCACGATCACTTATTTGAATACCAAAGCAGGCTCGATGACGACTCGCTTGTAAAATATGCCGGCCAGGTAAAACTAAACGTTGAGCAATTTGAAGATGATTTTGGCAGGCCCGAATTGATACAAAAAGTAGATGCCGATTTTGAAAGTGGTGTAAGAAGCGGCGTAAACGGTACGCCTTCCTTTTTTATAAATGGTGAAAAATACAATGATAGCTGGGATGAAGACACTTTTTTGGCTTATTTGTTATCAATTATTTAAGAAAAGGTACCCGTATTCTCCTTTAAAAATATTTTTATGGCCATAATTAAGGTTTTAAAAATATTTTTAATATCTTCATCGAAACCAACCTTATAATCATGAAAAAAACAATCATTATTTCGGCGCTATTATTAATAGCATCCGCATCAATTATTTCCTGTAAAAAAAGTAGCGCCTCTACGTCCTTAGTAGGAACCTGGAAATCAACATCAGAAAAAGCAACATCCGTTGATTCTACTACAACACCAGTAACAGTAGTTACAATTGACACTACTTTTACAGCAGCTCCTTACCCGCTAGTTATTACATTTAATGCTGATGGAACTTTTTCTGCAATAAACGACGGAAGCAGCACTCCTGAATTAGGAACTTATTTTTATGGACAAGGAAAACTTTCTATAGAAGACAATGGCAGTTCTACTCCGTCAATAATCGGTTATACACTTGTGGGAAATACATTCACACTAATTCAAACGGAAAGCGATCCGGGTAATAGCTCTGAAACTGTCAACATCATATTTACTAAAGAATAAAATCTATTTTAAAAAAGCCGCACATTTAAACCTGCGGCTTTTTTTATTTGGACTTATTTTTTTTATTTCTATTTTCATCGAACCAACCTGATATGAAAAAAACAATTATTCTTTCATCGTTATTTTTGATAGCATCAACGTTACTTATTTCCTGTAAAAAAAGTAGTACTTCCAGCATAGTAGGAACATGGAAAGTAACAGGAGAAAAAATTACAGGTGTCGATTCTACTACAACGCCAGTAACAGTAACCACACAGGATACTACTTTCACAACAATTACCTCTCCGCTGGTTATCACATTTAATGCTGATGGAACTTTAAGTGCAATAAGTTCTGGAAGCGCTCCCCAATCAGGAACTTATTTTTATGGACAAGGAAAGTTTGCGCTAACAACCAACGGTAGTTCCGATCCTGAAATATTCAGTTATACATTATCGGGAAATACATTTACACTAATTCAAACGGAAAGTGATCCCGGTAATAGCTCTGAAACTGTCGACATCATATTTACTAAAGAATAGAATTTTTTTTAACTAATTCAACCCAAAACAATCATGAAAAAAACAATCTATTTTTCTACAATACTTGCAATAGTATCTGTAGTTGCATTTTCTTCCTGTAAAAAAAGTAGTAGCAGCCCTTCTATTACAGGTACCTGGAACGAAACAGGCGGGGTAGAAATAACCGTTGATTCTACTACAACTCCTGCCACCGTAACAACTCACGACACAACTTATACTGCCCCTTATCCTGCAACGCTTGCATTCACGAGTAATGGTAGTTTTACTTTTACCGAGCTCGGCGGTGGTTCACCTGAGATAGGTAAATACCTTATTAGTAACAACAAGTTAGTGCTAGAGGAAGGTGGTGCCGGCTTGGCTTCAGTAGCTAATTATTCTATCTCCGGAAAGACATTAACGATCTCTATAGTAGAAGACACTGAACCGGGAGTAGGATCAGAAACAGAAGAACTTATCTTAACAAAACAATAATTTAAAAATAAAACTATGAAAAAGACATTTCACCTTTCTGTTTTGGTCGTACTGGCAGTTATATGCGGTATCGCATTTTCTTCTTGTAAAAAATCAAGCAGCGGTCCTTCTCTTACAGGCGTATGGCAGGAAACACATGAAATAGATACACAGGTTGATTCTACTACAACTCCTATTACCGTAACAACTCACGACACTACTTTTGCAGCTCCTTATCCATTAACGATCACATTTACAAGTAATGGTAATTTTACTTTTGCCAATGGTGGTTCAAGTGAGCCAGGCACTTATTTTACCAGTGGTAACAATTTAGTATTGCAACCAACAGGTAGCCCTGAAGCAGAAGTAACTAGTTATACAATTTCTGGAAATACGTTAACGCTTACTTTCATAGAAATAAGTAATCCGGGAGATGAATCAGAAAGTGAAGTACTTACCCTAACAAAACAATAATTAAAAATAAGATCATGAAAAAAACACTTCACCTAGCCATCATCGCTCTAACAGCAGTAGTATGTGCTACCTCATTTACTTCTTGTAAAAAATCAAGCAGTAGTCCTTCTTTAGTAGGCACATGGAATTTGACCGGAGGAAAAGAAATATCAGTTGATTCAACTACTACTCCTGTTACCGTAACAACAGTAGATACTACTTATGCAGCGCCTTATACAACTTTGCAATTTAATGCGGATGGGTCTTTAGTGCTTACCAATACTGGTAGTCCCGCTGAATCGGGAACTTACTTTTATGGCCAGGGAAAAATAGGTTTAACCTTCGGCGGTGGCACACCGGGAGTAGCAGCTTATACGCTTTCGGGTAATACATTAACACTTATTGTAGTGGATGATAGCGAGCCAGGTGTTAGTTCCGAGACTGAAGATCTTATACTCACACGACAATAATAAATAAACAATCGCATATAAAAAGCAACTCCATAAAGAGTTGCTTTTTATTTTGCAAAAATGTATGCTATTTTATTGAAGTTTTTTAATTTTATTAATACCTTCATCAAAACCAACCTTATATTATGAAAAGATCAATTATCCTTGCAGCGTTGTTTTTCGTTGCATCATCAACAATTATTTCTTGTAAAAAAAGCAGTTCCAATAACTCAATTGTAGGAAGCTGGGTACTTAGCAGTGGTATAGTTGTAAATACAGACTCTACTACTACACCTTATACAGTTACAACTCAGGATACTACCATTGTAAACAGCACAGATGTAGTACAATTCAATGCTGATAATACCTATGCAGAATATAACCTGGGCACTACTCCTCCATCGCTAGCAGTTTCTGGTACTTATGTTTTGTTAAGAGGTGTTATTACTTTATTCGAATCAGGCGGAGGGACACCTTTTTCAGCGCTTTATTCGGTATCCGGCAATACGCTAACTATCATACAAACAGAAAACAACCCGGGCACATCATCAACTAAAATAACAGAGAAATTTATACGAGAGTAATAAATAATAGTCCTTGTTAAAAATGGCAACGATTTAAAAATAAAAATCCGCTGCACAATCTGGTGCAGCGGATTTTTATTTTTTTAAATATTTTTTATACCGATTCTACTGATCGTCTGTTGTCTTTTCTGTTATATCCATAGCATTAGCTGTATGGCTTTCATCCAGATGCAAATGTTTGAAAAACTTTTTTTGAAATACTAAAATAGTAATAACACCTACCGATATTGAAGCATCGGCCAAATTAAATATCGGGCGGAAAAATTCAAAATCCTGTCCACCCCAAAAAGGAACCCAGCTTGGAAAAGTAGCATCATGTATGATCGGGAAGTATAACATATCTACTACCCTGCCATGTAAAAAAGGCGCATAACCGCCTTCTTTAGGAAATAAAGTAGCAATATGTATTGGAGTACTTTCATCAAAGATCAATCCGTAGAACATACTGTCGATCAGGTTGCCAAATGCGCCCGCAAAAATAAGCGATGCACAAATTATGAAACCGGGATGGTCTTTCTTCTCAACAATACTACGCAGGTACCACACACCAAAGCCAACTGCTATCAACCTGAATAAGGTCAATATTATTTTTCCAAAGTCACCACCAAATTTCCAGCCATAAGCCATGCCCTCATTTTCTATAAAATACAAACGAAACCAATCGCCCAATACATAATTATAGTCACCAACACGATAATGCAGTTTGATATAAAATTTCAATGCCTGATCGGCAAACACTACTAAAAAAATAATAAGTGCAACAGTTCTTCCTTTCATAGTCGCTAAGGTAATAAGTTTTATTAATTGTTTTTTGATATTTTGTTTGTAGGAATTTTATCCCTGTTATTCTTCAAAATAAACTCTTTTCACGCGTTGCGAAATACCCGTGATGATCTCATAAGCAATGGTCTGCGACCATTTAGCCAGGTCACTCACCGACAGGTTCTCTCCAAATACAATTACTTCATCGCCTTCTTCAACGGCAACGCCGGTTATATCCAGCATCGTCATATCCATACATACATTGCCAATTATCGGAACAAGTTTTCCGTTGATATACATTTTTCCAATGCCATTACTTAGTATCCTTGGATAGCCATCTGCATAACCAATACGCACCGTAGCAATTACAGAATCTTTTGTTGCTACACCTTTACGGCTGTACCCTACACTTTCGCCTGCTTTTACTTTTTTTATTTGGGAGATGGTTGTTTTTAAAGTAGTAACATTTTTTAATTGCTGCTGTATAATAGGATCAACGCCATATAAACCAATGCCAAGTCTAACCATATCCAACTGCAGGTCTTTATGCCTGTGAATAGCAGAGGTATTGGCCATGTGTTGTAAAAAAGGATAGGCAATAGATTGCTGCAATAAACTAACTGCTTTTTTAAATTCGTTTGCCTGGTATCTCGTAAACTCATCATGCTCTGCAGAATCACTTGCTGCCAAATGTGTAAACACGCTTTGTATTTTAAATATAGAATTGTTTTGCAACTGATCGCAAAGCATTTTAATATCGGCGGCTTCAAAACCTAAACGATGCATTCCCGTATCGAGTTTAATATGCACAGGAAAATTATTAATGCCCGATTGATGCAGGTATTTTTGAAACGCATGTAAGATACTGAACGAATATAATTCCGGTTCAAGGTTATGTTGTACTAAAATATCAAAAGTCGTTTCTTCTGCATTCATCACCATGATGGGTAATGTAATGCCTGCTTTGCGTAATTCTACTCCCTCATCTGCGTAAGCAACGGCTAAATAATCTACTTTATGAAACTGCAATAAATTCGCGATCTCGAAACTTCCACTACCATAGCTAAAAGCTTTTACCATCGCCATTAACTTTACGCCAGGGTTCAATTGTTGCTGGTATTGTTTCAGGTTATGTGTTACGGCATTTAAATTAATTTCTAAAACAGTCTGGTGAACCTGTTGCTCTAACAAATGACCGATCTGTTCAAACTCAAATACCCTGGCTCCTTTTAGCAAGATCGTTTCATTAATAAAATGAAGGGAATAGAACTGCTCTTTAAAAGCAATTGTAGATGGAAAGAAAGTTACCTGTTTAATATTTTTAAATGCGGCGCTATGTTTTGATATCTCCGGACCGATACCAATTAACTGATCAATATTTTTTTGTTCTAATATATGCGCAATATCTGCATAGAGCTCATTATTACTTTTACCTGATTGAAGGATATCACTCAATATCAGCGTGCGCTTTGCATGTTGCTGTTGTTGCTGTAAAAAATTTAAGGCAATAACCAGTGAATTAATATCTGCACTATAACTATCGTTAATGATCGAGCAGTTATTATTTCCTTGTTTCAATTCCAAACGCATTTCCACCGGGCGCAGGCGAAGCATTCTTTCTGCTATAATATTTGGTGGCGTTTGCAATTGTATCAATACACAAATACAGGTGATCGCATTTTCGATAGAAGCATCATCTGTAAAGGGAATGATACATTTTATTATCTGCTCTTGTCCGTCCTCTTCTTTAATAGATGCAATAATAATTGTTTGCGTTGCGATCTTTTCAATAGAATTGATATGCAATGTTGCCTCTGCATTTTTTCCCCAGGAAAAAAGCTGAAATGTATCGGGCCGTACATTATTCGCAAACATAGGTACCGCATCATTTACATCCGGATCATCAGATCCGTAAATAAGCAGGTCGCTATGTATAAATAGTTTTAGTTTTTCATTTATTTTCTGTCGCACATTTAAAAAACCTTCCGCGTGCGCTTCCCCGATATTTGTAAATACACCGATCGTTGGCTCTATGATCTTTTGGAGCTGCTGCATTTCATCGGGTTGAGAAATGCCGGCTTCAAAAATAGCCAGTGTATGCTGGTCATTCATTTGCCATACACTCAATGGCACTCCTATTTGTGAGTTGTAACTTTTAGGACTGCGAACAATAGTATAATCTTCCTGTAACAATTGATACAGCCATTCTTTTACAATTGTTTTACCATTACTGCCCGTGATACCAATTACAGGAATAGTAAATTGCTTACGGTGAAAAGCAGTTAATGCATGAAGCGCTGCCAATGTATCTCTTACCTGCAAAAAAGTAGCACCGGGATATTTATTGATATCAGCATCAGCAAAGCTTTCGTCTACAACAAAATTTCTTACGCCTTTATCATACAACTCTTGTATAAATGATCCGCCATTTCTTCTTGGTCCGCCTAAAGCAAAAAATACAGATGTTGCAGGAAATAAAAGCTTACGGCTATCCAATAGCAAATGCTCTACCACCGAGTCATCGGCTTGTTGTAAGCTTTTCGCTTTCAGGATATCTGCTATAGTAGAAATCGTATACAATAGAGTAATAATTTATGCTACGGATTTTTGTTGCCGGTAAAGTGAATAAAATATAGAGCCGCTGATACACACCACGATCATTGCCAGTGATACCCAAACAGGTAAATGCACCCATTTTTCTACCAACATTTTGGCGCCGATAAATAATAGTACGATAGCAATACCCTGCTGCAGGTAAGGAAATTTATTTGCAGCACCATTCAATAAAAAGAACAAGCTGCGTAATCCTAATACAGCAAATATATTAGACGAGTAGATCAATAATTTCTTTTCCGGATCAGGAATGATAGAGAATACCGCCGGTATAGAATCTAACGCAAAAACAATATCGATCAACCCCAACATTACTACCACCATTGACAGCGACGTGAAAAGCATTTTTTTATTTTTAAAGATGATAAACTTCCCGTTAGGTTCCTCATCTGTTGTAGGCAATATTTTTTTCATGAACTTATATGCCCAGTTATCCTGCGGATCAAACTCATCGTCTTCTTTACTGGTAAACATGGATATGCCGGTATAGATAAGGAAGACGCCAAAAATATACATGACCCATTCGAACCTGGCCACCAGCTCGCTTCCTACCGCAATAAAAATGATCCGGAAAATGATCGCCATTAATATCCCCAGCAATAAGATCCTTGCATAATTATCTTCATGTACTTTAAAAAAAGAAAAGATGATAATGAAAACAAAGATATTATCGATAGAAAGCGACCATTCTAATAAATAAGCGGAAACATATCTAACCGCATCTTGTCTGCCTACTTCATACCAGATAAAAGCGCAAAAAGCAAATGACAATGCCACCCAGAAAATAGTTTGTATCAATGCCGTTTTTAAACTAACGACCGTGTTCTTCTTACTCAGCAAGCCGAGATCAAAAACCAATGCAATGACAAGCACGGTTCCAAAAACAAGGTATATTAGTTCTGTTGTTGACATTCTTTATTGAATATTTAATAAGTAATATTTAATATTAAAAAACGGCAGTACAATATTCAATATCAGATATTCAATATTAAATACTCGTGTATTTTCTTTTTTTCCACCATTGATAGATCGATCCAAATAAAAGTACCAATAAAATTGGACCAAGAATATTTCCTACTTCCCATTCCATTCTTTCATCTTCTAACTTAACAGGATCTAATAAACGTAAAGTGTAATCCTTTGCTTTCGCTTCTGATAGTCCGGATTGATTGATCAGGTAATCCAAGCAATTTTGAAAAAAATCTTTATTCGCGAAAGGAAATTCTTTTTGTGTACCGTAGGTATATTGATTCATACCCATTGGTATCGGCTGACCGTCCTTATCCTTTTCATTTAAAACCATATCGCCATCAGACACGATGATCATTTTATTATCATCAGCGCATTGTGGCATAAATATTCCGCCATAAGCTGTCAGTGAATCCCTCATTGCCTGTGATAAATGGTTATTATAAACTGATTCAAATTTACCTTCCAACAAAACAGCCGCAGGAATGCCAGATCTTTTGAATTTATCATCTTCAGGAGCATTCACATTTTCTTTACCGCTGATCAATGCCGGTGTTGCAATAGTTCTTGAATTAGCAGAGGAACTTAGCAAAACTGTTTTTTTGATGCCATCCGCTTCAACGGTATCAATAGAATTTACAAAACGCCCGGCCACATAAATATCTTTACTGGTAACCGGATTTGCTTTTGTTTGAAACACCGGAAAATAATTCCACTGCAACCATTCATACTGGCCGTTCCCATTTGTATCAAAAGGCAAAACATCACATTGAAGATCCATCAGCAGATCGCTGTTGATCCTTACCCCGTATTTAAATAATAGGTCATCCAGGTTTAGTCCGCGATCATAAGCTATGACTTCATTTTTTATTTGAAGACTATCCATCTCTGCTTCCAACTTATCTTCAAATATCAGAAGCTTGCCACCGCGCATAACATACTGGTCGATCTTCAATTCTTCATTAGGCGTAAAAGGTTGTTTTGGTTTTACGATCAATAATAATTTGAATGTATCAGGTATTGCCTGTTGTGTATTCAAATTGAATTGAAAGAGATCATAATTCTGACGAGCAGTCGTTTGCATATCGTAGGTATCATCTCCCAACGGTTCGCCATTACCAATAGCATACGCCACTAGGTTTTTGGTGGTACGCGTTAATTTATCAATGGCACTTGAAAATTCATACTCCATCAATGCTTCGGCGCTATTCAATTCTTCAAAGCTGATGAACATTTTATTGCCCCCGTATAAATTCACCGGCACCATATTTCCTTTGTACCGTACTATTGCCAACGGATAAATATATTGTTGTTGCTCGCCTGCTTTTAATTGTGATTTAAGGTTGATAGGATAAGCCCCCATTGCTGCGAGCGTATCAGCGTATGTTTCAGAGGTACCTTCTATCTGTTCATCAGGTGATACAAAATGGTAGACCAAATTTTTTCCGGCTACCTCTTTGAATTCCTGCAGTAACTCATCTGTTGAGTTAGCTAACTTTTTAAAGCCACTTGGTAAATCTCCTTTCAAACAAATATCAATATCTACTTCATCATCCAAGCTATTTAATAAATGTTTGGTGGGTTTGGATAATGTAAATCTATGCTCATCGGTAAAATCTATTCTTGTATGCCATTCGGATGCCAGCCAATTCAACAGCACCAGCAGCACGATAACAATCGGCAACCAAAATTTTGTCTTCCTTATCTTATTGATAAAATTCATTTATTTTTTATGCAGATTTTTTACGGTAATTAATAAGAATAGATAAATGATACTACCGAAGTATACCATATCGCGTGTATCCAATACACCCCGACTAATACTACGGTAATGAAAATCGATACCCAACATTTCTATATAATAATCAGCACTTCCCTGAAACGCTGCTAATTTGCTTATTGCATTAAAACCAAAGTATAAAATCAGGCAAGCAAACGCGCTTAATAAAAAAGCCACAACGGCATTATTGGTAAAGCTGCTACAACATAAACCGATAGCAGAAAATACTGCTGCCAATAAAAACAAGCCGATATAACTTCCGGTGATACCGCCATTATCGATACCGCCACCGGCGCTTAAAGATTTGATCGTAAAAATGTATAGGAAGGTTGGAACGATCACCAATATCAAAACAAATAAAATAGAAAAGTATTTACCCGCAACGATCTGCCATTTGGTTAATGGTTTTGTCTGCAAAATTTCGAAAGTGCCTGTTTTGAATTCATCAGATAATGTACGCATCGTTATTGCCGGGATCAAGAATAATAAAACCCATGGAGCGAGTTCGAAAAATTTATCCAATGAGGCATAACCAAAATCAAAGATGTTGCTATCCTTCAATACAAATAAGAACAGGCCGTTCACCAGCAGGAATAAAGTGATAGCAATATAGCCCGTCAGACTGCTAAAAAACTGGTGTAACTCTTTTTTACAAATACTCCACATGCGTTATAAAAATTGATGCAATTTAAGGGTTAGAAAGCTATGAAACTAAAAGTCCGCCCATTGTTAGGGCGGACTTTATATATTTAATTTTATTTTGGCTTTTATACGGCAAAACTTTCGCCACAACCACAGCTCCTGCTGGCATTGGGGTTATTAAAATAGAATCCTTTACCGTTCAATCCATCGCTGAATTCAAGCTCTGTATTAACAAGGTATAAGAAGCTTTTAAGATCGGTAACGATCTTGATCCCTTTATCCTCAAAAGCCTGGTCCATTGGTTTTTGCTCGTTGTCAAAATCCATCTTATAGCTTAAGCCGCTGCAACCACCGCCAACAACACCAACTCTTAAAAAATAAGATGGGTCATCAGCTAAGCCTGCATCAGTCATTAAATTGATGACCTTGGCTTTTGCCTTATCGCTTATATATATTGCGTTATCTGTTGCCGTCATTTTTTTGTTTTGAATATTGAATGCTACATGTTGAATGAATTACTAATTCAACATTTAAAATTTAAAATTCAACATGATTTTTAATGTACTACACTTTCATCAAACTTAATTGCTTCCAACCCGTTCTTAACGCGGTAATCGTTGATGGCTGCTTTAATAGCATCTTCTGCTAAAACCGAACAGTGAATTTTTACCGGAGGAAGATTTAATTCTTCAACGAAATCCATATTATCTACTGCCAGTGCATCTGTAATGCTTTTGCCTTTCAACCATTCTGTAGCCAGTGATGAAGAAGCAATCGCAGATCCACAACCAAATGTTTTGAATTTTGCGTCAGTGATCATGCCTGTTGCATCATCCACTTCAATTTGCAAACGCATAACGTCGCCACATTCAGGAGCGCCTACTAAGCCCGTTCCTACATTCTTTTTGCTTTTATCCAAAGTCCCAACGTTTTTAGGATTTTGGTAGTGATCGATCACTTTTTCTGAGTATGCCATGGTTGTTTGCCCCTATCCCCTAAAGGGGGACTTGTTTCTGCTGGAGCATGCAGGTTTTATATTTTGTTAATCTATTAATTTAAGAACTTTATCCTCTAACTGGAACATGTATTATTGTCCCCCTTTAGGGGATAGGGGCACTTAATGGTGCGCCCATTCAATTGAATTTAGGTCAATTCCTTCTTTATACATTTCCCAAAGCGGGCTCATTTCTCTTAACTTAAGCACTGTTTCGCTGATCGCTTTTATTGTGTAATCAATTTGTTCTTCTGTAGTAAATCTTCCCAATCCAAAACGCAGCGAAGAGTGTGCCAGGTCATCACCTAAACCCAATGCTTTTAACACATAACTTGGTTCCAGCGAAGCTGAAGTACAAGCTGATCCTGAGCTTAATGCGATGTTCTTGTTAAAGCCCATCAATAAACCTTCCCCTTCTACGTGTTTAAAAGAAATATTAGCTACATGTGGTAAACGATGTTCTGTGCTACCATTCACGTAAGCTTCTTCTAATTTCATCAATTCAGTTTGCAGTTTATCTCTTAGTATGCTGATACGTTTTGTATCGGCTTCCATATCCAATCTGCACAATTCACAGGCAGCACCAAAACCTACGATACCCGGTACATTCAATGTTCCGCTACGCATGCCTCTTTCGTGGCCACCGCCATCCATCTGCGCTGTTACTTTTACTCTTGGGTTTTTACGGCGAACATACAATGCACCAACTCCTTTCGGGCCGTACATTTTATGTGCAGAAAAAGCCATAACATCAATGCCATCTTTATTTACATCAACCGGTATCTTACCTACAGCTTGTGTTGCATCTGTAAATAATAAAACACCATGTTTACGTGCGATAGCGCTAATTTCCTTGATCGGCATAATTGTACCGATCTCGTTGTTAGCATACATGATCGCAATTAATATTGTTGTTGGTTTGATAGCAGCTTCCAATGCTTTAAGGTCTATCAATCCATCGGGTTGTACTTGTAAGTAAGTTACTTCGCCTCCACTTTTTTCAATGTGCTTGCAGGTATCCAAAACTGCTTTGTGTTCTGTAGTTGCGGTGATGATATGATTGCCTTTACTGGCATACATTTCGTACACGCCCTTGATACCTAAATTATCCCCTTCAGTTGCGCCTGAAGTGAATATAATTTCTTTAGGATCTGCCCCTATTAATTTCGCTACTTGTTCACGTGCGTAATCAACTGCTTCTTCTGCTTCCCAGCCAAATGAGTGGTTACGGCTCGCTGCATTACCAAAATGCTCCAAAAAGTATGGTTTCATCGCTTCAAAAACCCTTGGGTCCATTGGCGTTGTGGCATTATTATCTAAATAAATCGGAAACTTCAACATAATCTCTTTTAATTTTTTCTAACGTGTCTAATAATACAAATTTACTACAAAAGGTTCTTATTTTAGCTTTCTATAATGTAGGTTTATGGTCATTTTACGTATTTCGTAACCTAAAACCGCGTTAATTCAACCAACCATGCTAAAAACAGAACATATCGGTATCGCTGTTAAAGAACTCGCAATATCCATTCCGTTGTTTGAAAAACTGCTAAATAGTCAGTGTTACAAGACCGAACTGGTAGATTCCGAGCAGGTTAATACTGCTTTCTTTAAAACGGGAGATACCAAAATAGAGTTGCTTGAAAGTGTTACTGACGACGGAATTATTGCCAAATTCATCGAGAAAAAAGGCGAAGGCATTCACCATATCGCCTTCGAAGTACCCGATATTATTGCTGAAATGGAGCGCTTAAAAAATGAAGGTTTTCTCCTCCTGAATGATACCCCTAAAAAGGGCGCAGACAATAAACTGGTTTGCTTTTTACATCCAAAAAATACCAATGGGGTTTTGATAGAGCTTTGCCAGAGCGTTGTCTGAACCATTGATTGAAGCTGATTATTTTGATTACGTTGATTCAAAATCATATAGATCATTTGAACCAATTTCAATCAATGGTTCAGACAAAAACTACAACTGATCAATAATATCTGTTACTTTAAACTGGCTCATATCAAAATATTTCTCATCTGCTGTTTTATCAAATTCCGTTAGATCTCTTTGCAAAACAGGTCTGTTCTTTTTATCATAAAAAACGGCACGCACCATAAACCCATCACTTAATTCTTTGTTCTTTGTTCCTGCAGGAAGCTTGTATTGGTTTAATCTTTCGCCAAACATATAATCGTTACCAAGACTCAATTTTACTTCCGATGAGATCCAGGCATCCATGGTAGAATAATGGGAATTGGAAGGATAGGTATAGGTAAACTTTTCACAATCGTGGCCATTTATATTCTGCTTTATGCCGGTATCTACCCAGCTCTTGGTAAAACTTGTACCACTGCCATCATCGCCTTGTCCTACTATTTTTTGCATGTTGATTATAGGCATTTTCATAGCGGTTCTATCTTTTACATTCACCATATAATTTGCTTTGTCTGCATAATTATAGATCATCCATGTTTCGCCTTTTTTATCGCCTTCATTCATTACCATGCACTCCCCATTTTTACCAAAAACCATTTTCTCTACCGTTGTTTTTTTAACATCTCCGTTTTTTTTCAGCTCCTTATCCTCATAAACAATAGTAGCCTGCACTTTATTGGTTGGATCTTTATAACGTTTATCGTTTTGGTACACTTGTTTGTGAATGGCATCTCTACCTTTTTGGCGCTGAGGATCGCCTACGCTTCTTTCTACCTGGCTCTGCGGATCATAATACTGAGCCTTGCTAAAAACAGGGTGTAAACACAGTGCCGTAAATAATACAACAAAATAGTAGTGAGTTTTGAAAGTCTTCATACGAAATGATTTTGGTAACTTTTTAAAGATAAAAAATTTACTTATACAAATCAGATCAAAAAAGGGTTATATTTTTTTTCTTCCCCAATTGTCGTAACTGCTCCGTGGCCGCTATAGACCTTGGTTTCATCCGGTAACACCAATAATTTATTGTTAATGCTGTTCCATAATGTTTGATGGCTGCCACCCGGAAGATCTGTCCTCCCCACACTTCTTTGAAACAACACATCACCACTGATAACAAAATTTTGCTTGCGGCAATAAAAAACAACATGTCCGGGTGAATGTCCGGGTGTTTCAAAAACCTCCAGTTGATCTGTTCCTAAAATGATCGTGTCGCCTTCTTTTAAAAAGATCAGTTTGCCTGTATAATTATCAAAAGGCATATTATATTTTAAGCCCGATACCGGCGCAAATTCTAATACCGCTTTTTCTTTTTCATGTAATTGCAATGTTAAGCCGTATGTTTCTGCAATAAATTTATTACCAAAAACATGGTCGAGGTGACTATGCGTATTCAGTAACATTTTCGGCACTAACTCTTTCTTTTCTATAAACGCTTTCATCGCATCTTTCTCTTCATCGAAATAGCTGCCCGGATCAATTATTATACATTCCTTTAATTCATTGTAAAGTATATATGTGTTTTCTTGTATAGGACTGAAAATAAACGATTGGATTTGTAACATTTATAAAAAATTTAAGCCTTTAAGTGATATTTTTAACATTGGGCTGAATAAAGTAATTTTAGAACCAAATAGTAAAACCTCGAATGGTAAAGTTCCGCAGAATATTTTTTATTGCAGCATATATTTTATTGATCTTTTCAACTTACTCCAGCTATGCACAAGTAGTTAATGCGGTTCAGTTTGGGAGAAACAGGGTACAATACAAAAGATTAAAATGGAAATACTACGAAACAAAAAACTTTGATACCTATTTTAATCAAGGCGGACAAGAACTGGCAAAATTTGTTGCACAAGTAGCTGAAGAAGAATTACCGGAATTAGAAACCTTTACTGAATACAATTTACAACGCAGGGTAAATATTGTTGTCTATAATAAATTTTCAGAATTACAACAATCAAATATCGGTATTGGGCAAGATTGGCAATCGACAGGTGGTTTAACAAAACTGGTAAACAACAAAATGGTTGTTTATTTTAATGGCGATCACCAGGACCTGCGCAAACAGATCAGGGAAGGAATATCCGGCATCTTAACACAAAACATTTTATTTGGTGATAATGTTGGCGAGTTTGTAAGCAACCAGGCTTTGCTCGATCTTCCTCAATGGATGACGGATGGCTACGTTGCTTTTGCAGCTCAAAACTGGAGCCCTGCTTTGGATGATGAATTGAAAGCGCAGATACTGGATGGCGGTTATACAAAATTCAATACGTTAGCTTACGACCACCCCTTATTAGCCGGACATGCTTTTTGGTATTACATACAAGAAAAATACAAGAAAGAAAATGTTACCTATCTTTTTTATTTGGCAAGAATATATAAGAACCTGAACAAAGCATGTGAACAGGTCTGCAAGGAAAAATTCCTGAATGTGCTCGCAGATTTTATGATCTATCAAAATCAGAAATATGAAAATGATGATGCCCGAAGAAAAGCAATTCCGAAAGGAAGCAATGTCGCCACTTTTGATATTAAAAAACGAAAGGATTACTACCGTATAAATGTGAATCCCAATAAAAAAGACAATGACCTGGCGTACGTAGAATATAATAAAGGAATAGTAAGATTAAAATTAAACCAGGATGATGGCGATAATATTACTACCCTGTTAAAGTACGGTATCAATAGCTATGAAAATGAAGTTGATCCTGCCTATCCAATAATGGCATGGGATCCAAAAGGAACAAGGCTCTGTGTTATCTATACCCATGAAGGACAATTAAAATTATTTGTATACGATCTCATTACCAAAATAAAACCTATAGAGCTCGATCTTACAAAAGATTTTGACCAGGTGCAGGATGTAAAATACATGCTGGATAGTAAAACAGTTGTACTAAGCGCCGTAAAAAACGGCCATACGGATATTTATACTTTAGATCTTGTAAAAGAAAAAATAACGCAGGTAACAAATGATGTGTACGATGACCTTGATCCAACATTTGTTTCTTTCCCTAACAAAACGGGTATCATCTTTTCAAGCAACAGGCCAAGTGGTAATGCAAAAAGCGCCGATACTGTTTTACCGAGCCATAACCGGTACAATATTTTTTTAGTGACTAATTTTGGTGGCAAGCCCGAACTAAATCAGATCACACAATTATCTGATCTTAAATATGGCAATGCACGTTACCCAACACCGTACAACTCAAACCATTTTACATTTATCAGTGATGAGAACGGGATCGCTAACCGTTATGCAGGTTTCTTTACTACCAAGGGCGAAGGGTTGGATACATTGGTATTGATCGGTGATAGTATTTTACGAAACCCCGATTCGCTAAAGATCGACAGTGTATTAAAACTCTATAAAAAAGATAAGGTTGATTCTGTTGCAGTAGAAGCAGTAACAAGCGATTCTGCTTTTACCTTTCCTATTTCGAATTATGAAAGCTCCGTTCTTGAAACAAGGATCGCCGGCGATAATAACCAGGTAACTGAGTTAACACGCGATGCCGATGAAAAGCAATTATACAAATTACGTATTGATGAACATGCTTTGCACGACCGCAATATAAAAGCGCCGCCTACTGAATACATGAAGACAATAGTAATGGCTGATAATATTGCTCCTGTTGCCGCAACTATTGATACAGCTGCGCTCGCAAGTATTGATACTATTGCGGTTAATTTGCCTGCGGCAGATACTACAAAAAAACCTGATGATATTTTTCAAAACGAATTTGCCAATGAAAAACCGGACAGCAATAATAATAGCACCGCTGCCGAAAGCAATAATATTGCTGCTGAACAACAGAAAGCCGTTACCGGTAACGGAACCTTAGCCAAAGCAAAGCTTTTTGTTTACAAACCTGCAAAATTCTCGGTTGATAATGGTACAGCAGGGTTTACCAATGCGCCACTATTTACTACCTATCAAAAGTATCAGTACGGACAAGGGCCCATACAGCTTGCTCCTCCATTAAGCTTATTGCTTAGTTTAGGTACAATAGAGTTACTGGAAGACCAAACTATATCAGGTTCTATAGCACCCAGTATTGCAGGCGGTGGTGGACAGGACCTGGTTACTTACCAAAATTTAAAACGACGTGTTGACTGGGGACTTACCTATTATAGAAACGTTTTGGAAAGTACGAATAACCTTAACGTTGATTCAGCTGGTGATGTTGTTCCATTCAATATAAAGACCATTACCAATTTGGTGCAGGCAAATGTTTCTTACCCATTTGATAATGCAAGAAGGATCGGGTTAACTTTTGGTATCAAAAATGATAGAACGGTATACTTGACAGATGCCACTTACCCTCAGGTACTTTTCGATCTTGGTATACCGGACCAAAACTCTACATATGCTATGACACATTTGGAATATGTGTACGATAATACGTTGAACCCTGCACAAAATATCTGGGATGGGCTTCGCTATAAATTATTTGTAGATGCCAATAAAGATATTACCAGTGGAAAAAACTCTACCGGAAAATTTGATTTTGCGTGGGGCTTTGATGTACGGTATTACTATCCTATCTACCGCAACTTTATCTGGGCAGGGCGTGTAGCGGGTAACTTTAGCTGGGGCGATGAAAAAACAGTGTACTACTTAGGTGGCGAAGATGGAGAGTTAATGCTTGGTAACTCTACTAAAAATGATGGAACGCCACGTTACTTCAATCCTTATAACCAACCTGCTCCCGATCAAAGCTATGCTTTCCAAAGCCTCGCCGAAAACCTTCGCGGCTATATTCAAAATATAGCGAACGGTAATAATGCGCTTGTGCTTAACAGTGAGTTCAGGTTGCCCGTATTTACGACCTTATTAAACCGCCCTATCAGCAATGCTTTTCTGCGTAATTTCCAGGTGATTCAATTTATTGACCTGGGCAATGCATGGAACGGCTCCTACGGCGGTATGTCGAGGCCATCAAGCGTATACGGACAGATACCAGTACAGGTAACGATCAAGACCGGTGGTATCGGCCCTTTTGCCGGCGGCTATGGCTTTGGTGCACGAAGCAACCTGCTTGGTTATTTTATGAAATTTGATATAGGATGGCCGATGGGCACTTTCTTTGGAAGTAAGCCACAAACCTATTTTAGTTTGGGATTAGATTTTTAAAATAAAATGATACCTGCATTTTATTATGATCAAAGCAACAATTTCCGACAAGCAGCTCATTGTAAATATTCTCACAGATAGCTTTGACGAAAACCAAAGTGTGAATTTTATAATTAAACAAGACAAGAGAAGAATTAAAAGAATAAATGCTTTAATGGAGTATTCTTTCGATACCTGTTTTTTGTTTGGAGAAGTATATTTATCTGATGATAGAAATGCCTGCGCCTTGATCATTTATCCAGACAAGAAAAAAACAACACTTCAAACGATCTATCTTGATGGTAAATTGGCAATAAAATGTTTTGGTATTAAAAATCTTTTAAAGGCGATCTCAAGAGAAGCTGCTATAAACAAACAACACCCTAATGAGTTAATGTATTATTTGTGGTTTATTGGCGTTAGTAAAAAATACCAGCACTCAGGCATTGGCAGTAATTTACTACGAGAGATCATTAACGAAGGGCATCAACAAAAAAGAGCTATTTATTTGGAAACATCCACCTTAAAAAATATTCCCTGGTATCAGCGTTTGGGGTTTACAGTTTATCGAGAGATTGATATGGGCTATACGCTATTCTTTTTAAGCAAGGCTTTATTATAACTTATTCAGTATCCCGATCATGCGCTTGCAGGCCATCGTTATTTCTTCTTCGGTAATAATTAATGGTGGCACAATCCTTAAACAATTGGCTGCAAATAAGAACCAATCCGTAAATACACCTTCTTCGATCAGGGCATCGATTACTTTTTTATTGATATTGAAATTATCGAACTCAACAGCCAACATTAAGCCGCAGCTACGCACTGCTTTTATTTTTGTATGATGCAATAAAGACAAAAACAATTGTTCTTTTTTCGCAATGCCATCAATTAATTTTTCTTCTATCAAAACAGTAAATGCAGTCAAGCCTGCCGCACAACAAACCGGGTGCCCACCGAAAGTATTGATATGGCCTAATACAGGATCATGTGTTAGCGAATCCATTATTTTTTTATCGGCTACAAAAGCGCCTAAAGGCATACCGCCACCGAGTGCTTTGCCTAATAATAAGATATCCGGCACCACATTATATTGTTCAAATGCGAATAAGGTCCCGTTGCGGCCAAAGGCACATTGTATTTCGTCTAATACCAATAAAGTGCCGGTTTCTGTACAGCGTTTGCGCAATGCTGTTAGCCAGTTTTTCTGCGGAGCGATAACACCCGCTTCTGCCTGTACGGTTTCTGCAACTACACAAGCCGTTCGTTCCGTTATTAATTCAATGTCTTCAAAAGAATTGTAATTGAGTTGTAAAGTATCCGGCAATAAAGGGCGAAAAGCATTGCGCCAATATTCATCTCCCATAATACTTAAAGCTCCTTGTGTGCTGCCGTGATAGCTATTTTTAAAAGAAACGATCTGTGTTCTATTAGTGTAACGTTTTGCCAATTTCATGGCGCCTTCGGTTGCTTCGCTTCCGGAGGCTGTATAGAAAACCGAATTTAATGATGCAGGTAAATGATCGGTTAATTTTTTTGCATAGGCTACCTGCGGACTTTCAACCAATTCTCCATATACCATAATGTGCATGTAATTATCCAGCTGGTCTTTTATGGCTTGTATAACTTTAGGGTGGCGATGCCCGATATTGCATACGCTGATGCCGGCTATCAGGTCAATATATTCTTTGCCATTGATATCCCACATCTTACTGCCTTCAGCCTTTACTATTTCTAATGACAATGGCGCTTCGGATGTTTGTCCGATGTGTTGCAGAAATAATTGGCGATTGGTTGTCATGCCGCAAATGTCGGAAGAAAATCTGACCTTTGATTTATGGGATTAAATTGATTACTTTGATTCGAGCAAAGCGAGTCCTGAAACCTTTCGGGAGCGATGCTGCCATGAAAAACAACTGCTGACAAACAAAAATTAAAAATATGTCTTTCATTTTACCGGTTAAAGGAGTGTTGCCAACGATGGGCAATAATTGTTTTGTAGCGCCAAACGCTACTATTGTTGGAGACGTGATAATGGGTGATGATTGCAGTGTATGGTTCAACGCCGTGATCCGGGGTGATGTGAATAGTATTCGCATGGGCAATAAAGTAAACGTGCAGGACGGCGCAGTGATCCATTGCACGTATGAAAAAACAAAAGTTAGTATTGGTAATAATGTCAGCATCGGGCACAATGCTATTGTACATGGCTGTACCATTGATGATAATGTTTTGGTGGGCATGGGTGCTGTTGTAATGGACAATGTAAAAGTTGGCAGCAATGTAATTATTGCAGCAGGAGCTGTTGTGTTAGAAGGTACCATAATTGAACCGGGATGTATTTTTGCAGGTGTTCCGGCAAAGAAAGTAAAGGATATTTCGCAGGAGCTGATCAGCGGAGAGATCAATAGGATCGCTGATAACTATTTGATGTACAGCAGTTGGTTCAAATAGTTAAAATTGTCTCATTACATACCAGTTATTAAAAAAATATTATCTTTGTTGATATGAAAAAAGTAACGATTGCCATTATTGCTATAACTGCTTTTAGCTCATGTTCTATTTTTCACCATGATGAATATGGTTGTCCGAAAAGTAGTGCCGCTGTTGGTGCAGAAAAATTAGTTTCAGGAGATCAAAAAGCCGGAAGATTAGCCGGCAAACAAAAGTTCCATGTTGAAACAGGTATCATCTACCATTAATATTCGCTAATAGTTTTTAGCATCTTCCATTGTATCTAAAATAGTACGGTAACTAATATATCTATCCGGATCAACGGTTCCGTTTTCTACCGCATCTCTTACAGCACATCCCGGTTCGTTGATATGCATGCAATTATTGAACTGACAATCATTGATCAATACCCGCATTTCAGGAAAATAATGCGATAGTTCTTGCTTCTTAATATCTACCAATCCTAATTCCCTTATCCCCGGTGTATCAATAATTCTTCCGCCAAAAGAAAGGTTGAACATTTCTGCAAAAGTTGTGGTGTGCAAACCCTTGCCGCTCCAGTCACTTACATCTTGTGTTCTTAGTGCCAGTTCGGGAAAAACAATATTGATAAAGGATGATTTACCAACACCCGAATGCCCGCTGAGTAAAGTAGTTTTATCTTTTAATAAAAGCTTTACTTCTTCTACGCCTTGATTTTTTTCAATGCTCATGGCCTGTACTTTGTAACCAATGGCCTCATACATTTCTTTTAGCGCTGCGAATTTTTCCGTTTCTTTTTCTCCGTAAAGATCTGCCTTATTAAAAACGATGATGGAGGGAACATAATACGCTTCTGATGTAACTAAAAATCTGTCAATAAAACCTTGTGATGTTTTAGGATCTTTTAATGTGGCAAATAAAAGTGATTGATCTAAATTAGAAGCAATGATATGGTGCTTATGCCTGTTATGCGGCGAGCTTCGGGTCATGTAGTTTCTACGCTGCTCTATTGCTGTGATCGTAACCGTATTTTCCAATTCGTTTTCCATCTCTACTTCTACCACATCACCCACGGCGATAGGATTGGTAGAAGTAATATTATCGATCTTGAATTTACCTTTTATACGGGCATTGAATAATTTGCCCTCCTCATTTTGAACAACATACCAACTGCCTGTACTCTTATAAACGGTTACTTTCATTAGCACGAATTTCATTAATTAAAATGAATTATAATAATCTAATAAAATGCCTATTTTTAAGCAAGTGAATTATATATTTTCAATCTAAAAAAACAATCATGGTAGATCATCAATTAATTACAACAGCCAATTCGTTAGAAGGCTATAAAATAACTAAACAGCTGGGGGTTATAAAAGGCATTACAGTACGAAGCAGAAGTGTACTCGGCAATATTGGCGGAAATTTTCAATCTTTCTTTGGCGGAAAATTATCTATATACGTAGATCTATGCGAAAAAGCAAGGGACGAAGCTTACCAGCTAATGGTAGACCATGCCAACGAATTTGGCGCTAATGCTGTCATTAATATGCGGTATGATGCAAATGAGGTAATGCCAGGCATTACTGAAGTATTGGCATATGGTACTGCTGTTGTGGTGGAGAAGATCTAAACTTTTGTCTGAACCGCTGATTGAAGTTGATTAAATTGATTGAACTGATTGAAGAATAACAACACTAATCAACTAAATCATTTCAATCAGTTTAATCAATGGTTCAGACAAAAATCTAACTCAAATATTTCCCAACGATCGGCACTCTTCTACCTACTCCGAAAGCTTTCGGAGAAATACGTATAATGGGGCAAAACTGGTTGCGCTTATATTCGTTCAGGTTGACCATTTTCAAAACCCTGTCTACCAACGCAGCATCAAATCCCTGTTCTTTAATTTCATTAGGGCCTTGTCTGCGTTCAATATATTGGTATAATATTTTGTCGAGTATAGCATAATCAGGCAAGCTATCAATATCTTTTTGATCGGGCCGCAATTCTGCACTGGGTGCTTTGGTTATGATATTACCAGGAATGATCTCTTTGTTACGATTGATATATTTTGCCAAAGCATATACTTGCATTTTATAACAATCACCCAACACCCCAATGCCGCCGGCCATATCGCCATATAAAGTGCCGTAGCCTGTTGCGAGTTCGCTTTTATTAGAAGTGTTGAGTAAGATGTACCCAAACTTATTAGCAATGGCCATTAATAAATTCCCCCTGCTCCTGCTTTGGATATTTTCTTCGGCAATATTAAAAGGGAGGTCCTTAAAAATAGGTTTGAGTTCCGTCAAAAATATTTCGTAAATATTTTTTATCGGAACGATATCATATGGATTGCCCAGGTTCTCGCTTAATTTTTTTGCATCGTCAATAGAATGATCGGTAGAAAATTTCGATGGCATTAAGATCGCCCGCACATTTTCTTTTCCTAATGCCGTGCATGCCAAGGCCAATGTTACCGCGCTATCAATACCGCCACTACTCCCCAATATCGCTTTGGTAAAACCCATCTTAGAAAAATAATCTTTGATGCTCATTACAATGGCATCGTGCACTTGTGCGATATTTAATTCTTCTTGTAATACAATATGATCTATCGCTTTATCTGCGATACTATCTGCTTTTGTAATAATGGATGCGCCAATTGTTCCATCATCTTTTAATTCAAAGCCTTGTAATGCTTCTTCAAATAACGGCAATTGTCCGCATAAATTTCCCTGCTTATCAAATACCAATGAAGCGCCGTCAAAAACAATTTCTGTCTGGCTGCCAACAGCATTGCAATAAAACATCGGTAGCTTGTATTTTTCTACATTCAATTTTACAACGGCAGTGCGTTCTTCCATATGCGTATAATCAAATGGCGAAGCAGATAAGTTGATCATCACATCAGGATGTTGACCGATCAATTTATCCATCGGGCAAATTCTGTACAAGGGGTTATTGCCTAATGTCCAGATATCTTCACAAATAGTAACGGCTAATTTCTTTCCTTTAAATTCAATTATATTCCATTCGTATGCCGGCTCAAAATATCGGTATTCATCAAATACATCGTAAGTAGGTAAGCATGTTTTATGTACTACTGCTTTGATCGTCTTCTCATGTAAAAAGTAAGCTGCGTTCATCAGGCGCTTACCATGATGATTGGTATTTTTATCGGGCGCCCCTACAAGAACCGCAATGGTATCCGCATGCTCTTTTATAGCATCGATAGCGCTGTAGCATTTATTGATAAAATCATCAAACTCTAAAAAATCTCTTGGCGGATAACCACAAACTGATAATTCGCTAAATACGATAAGGTCTGCACCCTGCTTTTTGGCGCTCTCAATAGCCGCAATGATCTTCTCAGTATTGCTTTGAAAGTTGCCAATGTGGTAGTTTTGTTGTGCCAGGAATATTACCATACTAAACACCCAAAAAGCGCTTTAACTTTATGATTGGGATTTTTTTTATTTATTTGCAAAGTTAAATCATTCAAAAGCATTTTTACCATGAGATTGACGATCGCTGCATTACTGATTAGTACCGTATTATTCTCGTGTAAAAACCACGATATCCCTGATGTTTCGAATATCAAAATAGATATGAAGACAGAGCGCTTTGATAAGGACCTGTTTTCCCTGGATTCAGTTGGTTTCCCTGCAGGATATCAAAACCTACGGGCCAAATATCCCGATTTTGCAGGCTTTTTTTCTACGCAGATCTTAGGGCTCGATCCTAAATGGCCTGTAGATACTACTACGCAATATATAGGTCAGTTTGCCCGCTCTTATAAAGCGGTGTATGATAGCGCCGAATTGATCTTTAGTGATTTTTCTCCGTACGAAAATGATATTAAGCAATCGGTTCAATTCTTAAAATATTATTTTCCTAATTACAAGGCACCAACAAAGATCATAACCTATATCGGGCCGCTGGATGGGTATGGAGATGTATTTTTTTCAAACGAAGCTTTTATAATAGGACTACAATTACATTTAGGAAAAGATTATTCGCAATATAAAACCACTTTTGTAAACGATACTTACCCCGCTTATATTTCACAACGTTTTGAACCGAGTTATATCCCCGTTAATTGCATGATCAATGTAATGAATGATATGTATCCCGAAAAAGAAGATGACAGGCCGATGATCCAGCAAATGGTCGATAAAGGAAAACGCCTGTATATTTTAAGCAAGCTATTGCCTTATACAGATGAATATAAATTGATCGGCTATACACAACAGCAATTAAAAGACTGTTACGATCATGAGGCTGTTGTATGGAACTTATTTGTACAAAATGGCACATTGCAGATCACCGATAAAAGTATCATTAAAACCTATATCGGCGAATCACCAAAAACAGAAGAGCTGGGTGAAGATGCACCGGGCAATATCGGCTCCTTTGTGGGCTGGGAGATCATAAAAAAATACATGAAGAACAACCCTACGAAAACCTTACCACAGCTAATGAGTACGGACGCTGAGAGTATCTTCGTTGAAACAAAATATAAACCGTAATGGTTAATTGTTAATGATAAATGATAAACGCCAAAAGCTATTTGCTATAGAGATAAAAAGAAAAAGCAGTTCGTTCTGAACTGCTTTTTCTTTTATGATTTAAATGATCTTCATCATTAACAACTTATCATTTATCATTATTAAGCTGCTTTAGCTTGAATAACTTCGGGAGAAGGCTTCTTGCCTAAATTTTTCATTACCTTATAATGTGAAGCTACGGCTTCAGACATTGTATCATAATAATTATACGGAAGGTTATACTCTTTGCATTTTGCCATTACTATTTTACTGATAGCAGGATAATGTACATGGCTTACACGTGGAAACAAATGGTGTTCAATCTGATAATTCAACCCTCCTACAAACCATGAAATAACTTTATTACCCATCGCAAAATTAGAGGTGGTTCTTAATTGATACTCTGCCCAGGCTGTTTCTAAATGTTTCGTTTCGTCTAAAGGAACACTTTCAAATTCCGTATTTTCTACAACATGTGCCAATTGAAATACCAATGATAATGTAATACCCATTACTGCATTCATTACAATGTAACCTACTGCCCAGGCGCCCCAGCCCCAAACAGATGCCGGTATAACAATGTAAATAGCCACGTACCATATTTTAGTTGCCCAAAAAATGATATGATTTTTAAGGCTCAGTTTCCAGGCATCAGTAGTATAAATTTTACGTCCGAAATACTTGGTAAAATCCATGATAAATATCCAGAAAATAGAAGAAAGGCAATAAGCAGGGAACATGTATAAATGCTGGATTTTATGTGCTGGAACCCATTTTTGCGATTCACAATGACGTATGATCGGGCTCTTGGCAATATCATCATCAATGCCATCAACATTGGTATACGTATGGTGTATGATATTGTGTTTTTGTTTCCAGAAATAAGAGCTGGCTCCTAATACATTGGCAGACATCCCTAAAAAATCATTAAACCGGGTATTAGGACTATAACTACCATGGTTAGCATCGTGCATTACAGCGAAACCGATGCAGGCAGATAAGTAACCAAATAAGGCACATAATAAAATAGCCGGAAATGTTGGTATTTTAAAAAATAATAAAGCGCAATAAATAGCCACTACGCCGCCCACTAGTGCTATTGTTTTTATAAACAAACGCCAGTCGCCCGTTTTCTTTACCTGTTTAGCTTCAAAATAGTCATCAACAGAAGCTTTTAAAGATTGGTAGAACTTATTATTACGGTTGTCAAATGTGATCTTTGCCATTGGAAATTATATATTAAGCAAGCATTAAATTTATTATAAAAGGAAGGGGAATTAATATTAAAAATTTGATTTTTGAGGTCACAAAGATACACCAAAAACCTCGAAAAGGTGCATTATTTGTGTTAATTCATCTTGAAGGGTACTGTCATGTCAAAAGAAGGTATAATGACGTGGAATTGGCTTTTGTTGTTCACATTCTCCATCAGGTAAGTGCCGTACATCTTACCCATTTCGGTCTTTAAATTACAACCGCTTATATATTGATAGCTTTCGCCGGCATTAATTTGTGGCTGAACACCTACAACCCCTTCTCCTTCAACTTCTTTTACAGCACCTGTGGCATCATATATATGCCAGTGCCTGCGCAATAATTTAACGGGGAAATTGTTATTGTTTTCGATAGTGATCCTATAGGCAAACATAAACTCGCTATTTACCGGATTACTGTAATCCGGCTGATAAAAAGTCTCAACACTAACATTTATACCTTCCGATATTTTGGATATCATATGTGCTGGTTTACTGTAAATTAACACAAAAAAGCCAGTTTTATTGTATTTTAGTATATAAACTTTAATTAATTGTTATGCCTTTATCCACACATAAATACCCGAACGGAGAAGTAACAGTAATTTGGCAACCAGATATTTGCATTCACTCGGGTGTCTGTGCCAGAGGACTGATCGAAGTGTTTGATCCACGCAGAACACCGTGGATAGATATGAGTTTATTAGATACAGAAACCATCAAAGCACAAATAAAAAAATGCCCAAGCGGGGCATTAAGTTATATCGAGCCATAAAAATATTGGGCCGGGCTTTTGTGCTGCTATGATGCTTCATCCCCCCCGAAAGCCTTCGGGGGCACATTTCAACTGAATATCTTTATTCGGCATTTCTTTGGAATTTATATTCCGGAATTTTAAATTTTCTTACTGTCTTTATAATTATTCTTCAACAGCCATTGCAATACTTTATCACGATTATCTCCCTGCACAATTATTTCTCCATCTTTTACAGAACCTCCTGTACCGCAAAAGGTTTTTAATTTTTTTCCCAGCTCTTCTCTGTCTGTTTCTTTACCGATAAATCCTTCAACCAATGTAACCGCTTTTCCTGCACGTTGTTTTTTATCCAATCTCACTTTTAATTTTTGCTGAGCAGGCAACAAGGTTTCATCGTTGTTATTTGTCTCTTCTTCCATTTTAAAATTAGGGTCAGTTGAGTAAACCAATCCTCCCAATGAATTTATTTTTTTCTTCTCCATATACATATTTTAAGCTACTACAATAGCACAGCTTTTAAACTTAGGTCAAGACTAACAGCATGATGAATGATCGCTCCGCTGCTAATATAATCAACACCCGTAGCCGCATACGATCTGATATTATTTAGATCGATCCCGCCACTGGCTTCAGTTTCATACTTTCCATCGATGAGCTTGATCGCTTCTATAATTTGTGCCGGTGTAAAATTATCCAGCATTATCCTGTCTATTTTTCCAATAGCTAACACTTTTTTTACATCCTCAATACTTCTTGTCTCCACTTCAATTTTTAATCCCGTACCCTTTTTTTGCGCATATGCAAAAGCCTTTTCAATCGCTTTTTCAATACCGCCACAATAATCAATATGGTTATCTTTCAACATGATCATATCATACAAACCAAAACGATGATTAACGCCGCCGCCAATTCGCACCGCTTCTTTTTCTAACAAACGAAAATTGGGTGTTGTTTTTCTTGTATCCAATAATTTAGTTGTAAACCCTTGCAGCTGTTCAACATATTTATGCGTTAGCGTTGCAATGCCGCTCATGCGTTGCATACAGTTCAGCACTAATCTTTCGCATTGTAAAATGGTGTGCACTTTAGCTTCAACTTCAAAAGCGATCTCTCCTGCTTTCATTGCATCGCCATCATTTTTATATTGTGTAAAAACAATATCAGGTTGCATATAACTGAATATTTTTTTCGCGACAGCTACGCCCGCTATAATTCCATCTTCTTTTATTTTTAAAATAGCTTTGCTTTTTGCATCGGCATCAATACTTGCCAGAGTGGAATGATCGCCATCGCCAATATCTTCTGACAGTGCATTTTTTATTAATTGTGTTAACTGCTCTTCGTAATTCATATCAACAAAGCTAAAAAAGAAAAGCCCGAAAATCCGGGCTTTGATCGATTAATTTATACCTAATTTACTGCGACTCAAATTTTAGTTCCTGCAGTACTTTATTGCTGCCTTTTTGTTTCATGAAAATAGTCGTTCTGTAAGTAGCGTTTTTAGTTTGCAGCGTACCAATACAATACTCCGACCCATCATCATTACTGCCTTGGTGAATAACCACAAAGCTTGTTACGGCATTGGTACTAAAAAAAGCCTTTAAAATTGCCTGTGCATCGGCTTTATCGTAACTATTGCTTTTATCCGGCATTGTCAGTTGTACCCTGTCATCGAAAGACCTTGCTATTTGTGCTGCATTCCCGCTTTTGATAGCATTTACAACATTATCCATCTCCGAAAGCGATGTGTAAGAAGATAGCAAGACTATACTGACTATTAAAAGGTATAAACGTGTCATAATTGTAGGTTTATTGCCTACACAATTTAGTCAAAACCTATACGCAAAAATGAAAAATAACTTTTCCTTAAAGATTTATGATAATAATCAATAAGCACTTTTTTAAAAGCCGTAAAAAAGTTAAATTTGCGCTATGAACGCAAAAAAAGTAATACTTGTTATCATGGACGGTTGGGGCCTTGGTAAAGTAAAAAGCAGCGATGCTATCCAAAATGCCAATGTGCCTTTCGTTACTTCCCTGTATAAAAAATATCCCAATGCCACTTTGGTAACCTGTGGTGAACAAGTTGGTTTACCCGATGGACAAATGGGTAACAGCGAAGTGGGCCACCTTAACTTAGGTGCCGGCCGAATTGTATACCAGGAGTTAGAACGTATTAACGTTGCTATACGCACCGGTGAATTTCAAAAAAATGAAAAATTATTAGCCGCTATTAATTTTGCTAAACAAAATAATAAAGCGCTTCACTTATTAGGCTTGGTTAGTGATGGTGGTGTACACTCACATACCAGTCACCTCAAAGCCATCACTTCTCTTTGTAAAGCACAAGGTTTAGATAATGTATTGATCCATGCTTTTACTGATGGCCGCGATACAGATCCAAGAAGCGGTCTAGGTTTTTTAACGGACCTTGATCAGCATTTAAAAAAATCTACCGGCAGCATCGCAACAATAACCGGTCGCTATTATGCCATGGACAGGGATAAACGCTGGGAAAGAGTAAAGCTTGCGTACGATGGAATGGTAAATGGCATCGGCGAAAAATCAACTGATATGTTAGCGGCTGTAAAAAAATCTTACACAGATAATGTAACGGATGAATTTATCAAACCGATCATTAATTCTACGATCCCTGTTACTACTATTAAAGACGATGATGTTGTGATCTGTTTTAATTTCAGAACAGATCGTTGTCGTGAAATAACAGAAGTACTAACGCAAACGGATATGCCGGATTTTGGTATGAAGACATTGAAGCTGCATTATACAACGATGACACAATATGATCATTCATTTAAGAACGTGAACGTAATGTTCGAGAATGATGACTTAAAAAATACCTTAGGCGATATCGTTGCGCAAAATAAAAAAACGCAGATACGTATTGCAGAAACTGAAAAGTATCCGCATGTATCTTTCTTCTTTAGCGGTGGCCGCGAAAAACCTTTTGAAGGCGAAAAGAGAATTATGGTGCCATCACCAAAAGTGGCTACCTACGATCTTCAACCGGAAATGAGCGCCATTGAATTAACTGATGCGATCATTCCGGAATTAGAAAATAAAACAGCCGATTTTATTTGCCTGAATTTTGCTAATGCAGATATGGTTGGCCATACCGGTGTGTGGACAGCGATCATTAAAGCTGCAGAAACGGTAGACAAATGTGTAGAAAGAGTGGTAACGGCTGCCTTAAAAAGCGATTACACAGTTTTTTTAACTGCCGATCACGGTAATGCTGATTACGCGATCAATGAAGATGGCTCTCCAAATACAGCGCATACGCTTAACCTGGTACCCTTTTTCATTATCGATAATGAATGGAAAGGGCCTATTAAAAACGGTAAGCTGGGGGATGTTGCACCAACTATTTTAACAATGATGCAATTACCTATTCCAAAAGAAATGACCGGAACAATATTAATATAAGTGAAAAAAGGGCTATTTTGGCTCAAAAAATGGGATAAAATGCCATTTTTTGAGCCAATTCGCTTATTACGGTATTGAAAAAAATAGTTCAAAACGCATAAATTGTAATTAATTCGTATCTTTACACCCACATTAGAGCTTAAAAACGATCGCCACAAAATGCTTGTCAGCTTTAAAAACCAAAATAACTACTTACCAAAAATTATGTCTTCTTTTCAACGCATCCATATTGGCTGAAAATATAAGGTGTAATCATCGCTAGTCCCCTATAATTAAACAAGACTTTTAAAAATGAACAACGATATTTATAATAATAATTCTACAAATACTTTACAGCAAAAACCGGATGGAAGCAATACAGTTTGCAAACATTCCTGGAATAGTATTTATAATAATTTTCACCCAATACGCAGGCTGCCTTCTGTGACTGTGTGTATGGTGTTGGTTTCATTCCTGTTTTTTACAGGGTACGTAAACACTAAAAAATCAGGTGCAGATACGCGCCATATGCAATCACAAACGATCAGCGATCAGCATACTTCAGCAAACACTCCTTTAACAACAGAATTATCTTCTGATGAAAAAGAGAATAATCTGCGCCAGCAAATATTTATGCAAATAAATATCCTGCCTAATAATTAAGGCTTCCTGAATTATTTTCAAGTTGTTTTCGTTTACTTTTGACGAATGAAAAAACTACTCCTTTTACTTTCTATAACTGTTTTGATATTTAGTTGTAACAGTCATCAGGCTACAACCCCTGTTGCTACTGACACTACCCTTCAAGAGCATGCAGATACTACAAAAGAAATACAAGGCAATTTTTTTCCTGTAACAAGTTTTTTAAAAGGTCAGTTGATAGCGTTGGATTCTATTCCGTTTACTCCGTTATTATATACAACTATCGATAATAAGACGGATTCTGTATGGTTGAAGAAAGATCAGTTAGCTACTTTTTTAGCGCCGTTTTTTTCTGTCAACATTGATACCACTAACCTGATCCCTTATTTTAAGGAAACGAAATTCAATGATCAAACGGTCAATGCCATTACATTAACTTATGAGCCGTTAGGCGTATTACCCGATTCGATACAGCTTCGTGGCTGGAATGTGTATATTGATTCAGCCTCAGGAAATGTTCGGAGCGTTTATCTTTTGAAACAATATAAAGAGCAGGGCCAATCATACATTCAACAACTTATCTGGACAACAGATAAATCTGCCAAGATCACTACTATTCTTGATCAACCCAACGGAGATACAAAGCTGTTGAAAGAGCAGAAAATTATCTGGGATGATAATCAATAATATACCGCCAGCTTTTTTTACATTTGATAGTTGCGTGAGCTGTGCTTTTGCAATACCCCGATATGACGCAAAAAGAATTTTCTATACTTGCACCTGATATTCCATTGCAACCCGGTATTTATAAATATTATGGGGCGGCGAATGAGATATTGTATGTAGGTAAAGCAAAGAGCTTACGCAAAAGGATTAGCTCCTATTTCTCCAAAACTTTTACGAATTACAAAACACACGAGTTAGTTCAACGCATCTGCAAAATTGAATTTACGATCGTGAATAGCGAGCATGATGCTTTTTTGTTAGAGAACTCACTCATCAAACAATTTCAGCCTCCTTTTAATATCAATTTAAAAGATGATAAAACTTATCCTTTTATCGTTATTAAAAAAGAACCGTTCTCAAGGGTTTATCTAACTAGAAACCGGATCAATGATGGCTCCCAATACCTTGGGCCATTTACTTCCGTTGTGCGCGTAAGAGAATTACTTGATTTTATTAAACAAAATATTCCACTGCGTACCTGTAAATTAAATCTTACACAAAACAATATCGAGAAAAAGAAATTTAAGGTCTGCCTTGAATATCATTTAGGCAATTGCAAAGGGCCTTGTGAAAATCACCAATCACTGGTTGATTATAATGAAGGGCTTCAGCAGATAAAAAATATTCTAAAGGGTAATTTATCTCCTGTCATTCAGCACCTTAAAGTTGAAATGCAATTGCATGTTGATCAGCTTGAATTCGAAAAGGCCGAACATATTAAAGCGAAGCTTGAAAATTTACAGGAGTATAAATTTAAATCTACCATCGTAAGCGAACGATTAAATACGTTAGATGTATTTAGTATTATGGAAGAAGGCGATACGGCATATGTAAATTATCTGGCTGTCAACAATGGTACCATCGTGCAAACCAAAACCATCATTCTAAAAAAGAAGCTCGATGAAAATGCGACGGAAGTTTTAAGTTTTGCCATTGCACAATTACGCGAAACATTTAACAGCGACGCAAAAGAAATAGTGGTGCCGATACCGGTAGATTATCCTGAAATAGATATCGTAGTTACTATTCCAAAAGCCGGTGATAAGAAAAAACTATTGGAGCTCTCTGAAAAAAATGTAAACTATTTCAGAGAAGAGCTGGCAAAGAAAAATATGTTGTTGCTGGAAGATAAAAGCGATGCTGAAATAAATAATATATTAAAGCAGTTACAGCAAGATCTTCAACTGATCGATGTACCCGTGCACATAGAGTGTTTTGATAACTCTAATTTCCAGGGAAGCTACCCGGTATCTGCCATGGTGTATTTTAAAAACGGCTTGCCAAGCAAGAATGACTATAGAAGGTATAATGTAAAAACTGTAGAAGGCATCAATGATTTTGCCACAATGAAAGAGGTTGTTTACAGGCGATATAAAAGGCTTAAAGAAGAGAATGACCCGTTGCCGCAGCTGGTGATCATCGATGGTGGTAAAGGGCAATTAAGTGCGGCTATGGAAAGCATAAAAGAACTCGGCCTTATTGGTAAGATGACCATAGTTGGATTGGCAAAAAATGAAGAAGAAATATTTTTTCCCGGAGATAAAGAATCTATCAAATTATCGTGGGATAGTGAGAGCCTTAAACTGATCCGGAGAATACGCGATGAAGTGCATCGTTTCGGTATCTCATTTCACCGCAATAAACGTAGCAAAGGCAGTCTTGCCAATGAGTTAGAGCAAATAAAAGGTATAGGTAAAGCTACCGCCGATGGTTTATTGAAAAAATTCAGGTCGGTTAAAAATATCCGTGAAAAGACAATAGAAGAATTAGCCGCCGAAATAGGAATGGCAAAAGCTACAATAATTGCCAGGCATTTTCACCCCGAAGCTTCTGCATAAAAAAGGCCTCTTCGTTGAAAGAGGCCCTTATATTTTAAACTAAATTAATAGCTCCATAGATCCTGCTCATAGTTAAAGATCTTGTCTTTAAGTCTTTCGCCTTCTAGTAATTGGAAAACTGTGTTATCAGTTAATCCCGGCATAGCCCTGATATCAACATCCATAGGATTATCGATGGTCGATTTAACTATTCTTCCGCTAAATTGTCTGCTTTCAAATAGATCTTCCCAGCTCATCCTTGCTCCAAAGTTTTTACCGTTGTATACATCATACTTAGCAAAAATTGGTCTCATATCAGGATAGTAAACCCAGAATAATTCAGCTTCACCCAGATCAATACCTTGACTGGTAATAACATCTCTAAGAGGTGCTATTCCTAGTATTCTCCAGAATAAGCGAGAACTTTCTTTATCAAAGATTACTTCTTCTTTAAGCTTGAATTTATAGAAAGAATCCAAGTTTACTTCCGGTTTAGTTTTCTTAACACCCGTTTGAACACCGTTAGAGTCAATTATTGGCACTTCGATATCCGGACCGCTTACAGCTTTCGCAACATCTTCTTTGCTCATAGGAGTGGTGAAACGATCATCAATACTACTGAATACAGTTACAGCGCTATCTTGAATTGCCTGAAACAATATTGAGATAAAACGTTGGTTACCGTTATTTTCATCAGCAGAATACCTGAAAGGAAGGTTCATTTTTTCCCTTGCATCTATTACACGCCATATTTTATGGCGATAAACAGCATCGTCAGCTCTAAGATCTTCATATACTAAAGGCGCTCTGTCGCGGATACTCTTTGTATCTACTGCTTCTTCCGGACGAAGAGATTTACGAACTGTCTTAATTGGTAAACTATCATTCGGCGGTGGCGGTGGTGGAGGAGCTACAGCAACTGTATCAACAGCTTGCGCACCCGACTTTATACTCGCCTTCGTTTTACCCTTGGTTTTTCTTACAGTCGTAGAAGCTCCGCGTTTAACAGCGGTACGCTTTTTCTTCTTCTGGGCTTCTGCAATATTTACAAAAACACATAAACAAAGGGCCAATAAAACATACTTAACATAGTGCCTTTTCATACCTACTAGCTATTATTATTATTAATATAATGCAAAAGATTTACCGTCGATCACTCTTTGTCCATCTGGACCACTTACTCTAATATTATCAAAGGTTACAACTGAACCCGGACCGCATCTTTTGATCAACTGATCAAGGCTTGCTAAATTGTTACCAGTGATAAGGGCTTGTTGTACGTTAGGGAAGTTAGCACCAGAAAAATAAACTGTTGCACCAACTACTGTGTATTTCAAATCAAAATCAAAGTTTTCTAATTCAGCTCTGCAATATTGTTGGTTTTTAAATTCAACAGACGGCATTCTCGCCTTACCAGAAGCAACTTTAAATACCGGATCAGGAATTCTCTTTACACGGAAAGGAAAAGGGGTTGGCTTTCCAGTTCCTGCAGTAACAATGATATTCGTAGGTCCAACTTTTGTTACACGAACAATTCTTTTAGAACCGGCACCGCTAATCGTTGCACCTTCAATTGATACTTTAGTTTTATCCCAACCTGTAGGGGAACCAATAGTTACAGGATTATCAACTCCAATATAGAATACGTTCATTTTATCTAACATTACAGCTGCACCACCTGGCGTTCCTACAGTATAAGGTATTTCTTCAATTTTATCTTGCAATACATTATGTTCATCATGATATTGCACATGAACATTAACAGTTTTAGGACCAGAACCAGAAACTTCAAAACTAGATGTAGCTAACCCGTTAACAGGTGATACACTTGCACCATTAATTGTTATAACAGGGTTTGAGGTAGAGCTATATGCTCCAACACCAGCATTTACTTCCAATTTATCACCAGGCATTAAATAATTTGAATTTAAGCCTACTAACACAGCTGTCTTATCCATGTGGACTTTTACTTCGCCGATTTCTCTTTGACAGTACTCAACTACTTTATTTTCAGTATTAGCAATGTTATTCTGAAACTTACTAAGCATTGTTAACGCAGCTACAGTAGGTGTCATATGAAAATACGTTCTTGTAAAGTCTTTTGGTTTACCATCACCATCAATTGATGGTGGTGGAGCGATATCCATTGGAAATGAATTTTGAAATTCATTGTTGATAGCTGTATCCAAGGCTAAGATGTCTGATCTGTACTTATACAATTTTTTTTCTAACTCTGGACCTTTACCTTGGTTTTCAAAAAGATTAGTAGATGAATTAAGGTTATCCAAAGAATAACGCTCTACTCCGTCTTTAATTTCTAATCCAGCGCCTTGTTTAACTTCTAATTTTAGGCTGTCAATATAAACGCTTAATTCTTTTGAAAGCAATTTAACGGAATCAGCTTTAGGCTGCCAGATAGCAGCTTGTGCGCCTGTTGGTCCGCCTAATTCCTCTTTCAATGTAGCCAGCATTTTTTCATTAGCGCCGGTAAGACTGTTTGTTGATTTATCTAAGCTGGCATTAACCGTTTGAAATGCGATAATTACCTCATTTGAAACGTTGATCGCCAATATGGCTGTCAACACCAAGTACATGATGTTGATCATCTTCTGCCGGGGCTCTTTTGGTAAAGCCATAATAATTTATTTTTACTAGTGTTTAATTAAATGTTAGTTACGCCTATTGGTATAATTAAGAACTGCAGGAACTATAACTGGTATAGATCAGGAAGTTATTTAACTATATTAACGAGAACCTCCCTGCATTGCACTCAACATGTTACCATATACAGAGTTCAATTTAGTTAGGTTAGTCGCCAAGTGACCAATTTGTTCTTTAGCTCTAGCTGCATCTTCAACAGTACTAACCATTGCTTCGCTCGCTTGTGCCATTTTACCATAAAAGCTGTTTAACACTTTTAAGTGGTTGTTGCTTTCATTTAATTCTAGTTCGTAAATAGTATTTAAAGAACCTAAGTTCTTAGTTAAAACCTGTACTTGTTCGTGGAAATGCTTAGTGCTTTCAGATGCATTGTTGAAAGAAGTCAATGTAGCAGCTCCGTTAGTGAAGGCTGTAGACAATGTTCCCAAAGCGCCTGTAGCTTCTTTAGTTTTAGCACCAAAATCACTTGTAGATTTTACAACATCACTGATTTCACCGATGTTACTTACTGTGCTACCTAATTTGTTAAAGCCTTCGCTTAATTTTTTCAAACTCATTGGAGTAATATCAGCATCAGCTAACATTTTGTCCATAGAATCTAAAGCATTGTTGTGAGAGCTCATGTCGATAGATGGATCGTCGTCATGATTTTTAGGTTTAACCCATTCAAGGATTGCATAGATCAAGAAGATACCACTTTCAGTCCACATACCTATGCTAAGCATAGCATCTGCGAAACCTTGGTTAGTCAATTTTGCCCATGCAGCAAAGATAATTACTGAAGCTCCTAAGCTTACAAGTACATCAATTAAAGTTAAAAAAGTTCTTTTGTTGGCAGCCATGATCTTTAAAATTTAAAAGTTTTAATTTTGGGATTATTTGTTAACATTCACAATCGTTATAGGCACGCTTACAGCAAGCGCAATCGTACCCAACCAATATCATTTTTTACAAAACAATACCGGAATTTAATTTTTTTATTATCCGCGTTTATGTACAGCTGTTGGTAAATCGATCACCGTACGGAAACCTATATAAGATTTCGCTGTATCCTGATATTCGTAAGTACGCGTGCTGGTTTGTAAGAAATAACCTACATCCTTCCAGCTACCACCGCGAATTACTTTACGTTTCATTCTTGGAGGATCTGAATCTTTAGCATTCCAGCGAATATCCGGGTTCATATCATGTTGGAAAGAGTAACCTCCTTCATAGTATAATGATGAAGTCCATTCAGCAACGTTACCAGCCATGTTGTATAAACCAAAATCATTTGGCCAATAAGCATCAGCTCTAACAGTGTAGAAACCACCATCTTCAGGATAGTTACCACGACCAGGTTTGAAGTTTGCTAATAGACAGCCTTTTTTATTTCTTAAGTAAGGACCACCCCAAGGATAAGGAGCTTGTGAACGACCGCCACGAGCAGCATATTCCCATTCAGCTTCTGTCGGAAGACGGAAATCTGATTCAGGGTTTCTTTTTTTAGATGCAAGGAAAGCGTTTAAGTATTGAGTTCTCCATTCGCAGAAAGCAGTAGCCTGTTTCCAGTTGATACCAACCACAGGATAATTTCCGAATGCTGGATGAGCGAAATATTTTTTAGACATTGGCTCGTTGTAAGAGTAAGAGAAATCTCTAACCCAACAAAGCGTATCAGGATAAATAGGAATATCCGTTTTTACAATGAATGTTGAACGGGGGATAGTTGCATCCTTGTTCAAAGCAGAAGCTTTGTAATCGAATACTTCTGAATGGTATATTAATTTGTTGGCGTCTAGTTCTTTTTTACCGAAGATCCTGTTATCAGGAGTAACGATCATAGCATCGATCTTTTCTAATGTTGCTTTATCGCCCCATTTGATAGTAGCTGCTTTTTTCCAATCAATTGCATCAACACCATCCTGATTTTGTTTAACAAAACCCATTTGCTTTGCAGCAATTGAATCTCTTACCCAATTTGTGAACTGACGGTATTCGTTGTTGGTGATCTCAGTAGCATCCATCCAAAAGCCACTGATCGAAACAGATTTATTACGTGCAGTGTATGAGTAGTTGATATCTTCATCACTTGGTCCCATGTGAAAAGTTCCTGGTGGAACATAAACCATTCCTGGAGGTCTAACTTGTAACCAGGTTTTTTCAGGCGCCACGCCATGCAATTGCCCATCATTCGGCAAGCCTGCACTTTGGTTACTTTTGCAACTTGAAAAGGTCACAACAGTTAGTACTGCTATAATTACAAGCAATTTATTCATCGTATAAATTTTGAGAGTATTTGACAAATGTAATGATTATTTTGAATTTTATGCATTTTGCGAATAATTTCTATTAAAAAATTACGCGTAAACTGCTAAAAACGTTTATTATATAAAGATTACCTATAAAAATTTGTTGTCCGTTCTTACTGCCATCATTACCTCTTCTGCTGAATCAAACGGCGCTGTACAAACATAATTGTGACAGAGGTACGCCAAAGTTTGATTTTCACGAAACCTATACGCAAGCATTGGGAAATCGTTATTATCAACAAACGAGCACATTGCCAATTTGTTGGGAATGCAAGCTATGGATATTTTTTCATTTAGAGAAAGAAATTTTTCGCCCACTATAGAAATCTCTTGTAAGCCAGCAACTTGTAACAATAAAAACCTGCTCCAGACCCCAAAAGAGGTAGGATATTTTAGGGCCATCGGCAAAATTCCTGCTAGCATATCCAGTGCCCTTTTTCGCCAGTCAGCTGTATCAAATATCACCGACAATTTAAACAAGTTGATCGCCATAATAGCATTGCCCGATGGCACGGCCCCATCATATATTTCCTTTTTACGAACGATGATATCATCCTGCGTTTTATTGGTATAGAAGAAATACTTATTTTCTTCATCACTAAAATGATCGATCACATAATTACACCAGCCTTGTGCATGAACCAAATAAGTAGTATCAAAATTTATCTCATACACACTTATGCAGGCTTCTATTAAATAAGCATAATCATCTAAAAATGCAGGGTACTTTGCTATGCCATTTTTAAAAGTATGTTGTAACTCAAAACCATCGCTCTTTTTAAAACTGCTAAAAATGAATTGATAATTTTTTTCAGCAAGCGCTTTGTATGTAGTGTCTTGCAATACAGCAGCAGCCTTACTAACGGCAGTAAGCATTAAGGCATTCCAGCCTAAAATGATCTTATCATCCAACAAAGGCTTTATCCTTTTGCTTCTTACCTGCTTCAATTTTTGCAGCAATATTTCTATTGCTTGCGCGAAGTCATTTTTATTAATGCCTTTTGCTTTTGCAAATTCATCGGTAGGTATTAGTGTGCGCAGGATATTTGTTTCTTCCCAGTTTCCATCAGTGCTAACATCAAAATATTCACAGAACATTGCTGCCTCATTGCCCAGTATCTTTTCTATTTCGCTTTTTTGCCAAACATAATATTTACCTTCTACGCCTTCGCTATCAGCATCAAGTGCTGCATAAAAGCCACCTGCTTCATCTAATAATTCGTCTTGTACAAAAGCTATTGTTTTCTGTATTGCCTGCTCATATTTTTTATCGTTGGTAATTTGAAAGGCATCGCACAATACTATTATCAGTAGTGCATTATCATACAACATCTTTTCAAAATGAGGCGCCAGCCATTCTCTGTCGGTACTGTACCTTGCCAGTCCGCCTGCAACATGATCATAAATTCCACCTTGCAACATTTTATCGATCGATAACAATGCCTGTTGCAATGCATCTTTTGTTCGGGTAAAATGATAATACTGCAATAAATACTGAATAGTAAATGTTTGCGGGAATTTGGGCGCATTACCAAACCCACCCCATTCTTTATCCGCATTTTTTAAACTGTTCTCATAAATGGTATAACAATCGGCCTTGGTGAACAGCTCATGTGTTGGTATATCGATCGCGGTATTTTTAACCTGGCCGATATTATTTGATTGCGTTAAGTAAGCTGTAAGGTTTTCGGCCTGCGCCTCTATTTCATGTTTCTTTTCTTTCCATGCCTGAACAAGGCCTTCTAATACTTCTATCCAAGAGGAACGGTTATAAGCTTGTACCGGTGGAAAATAAGTTCCACCATAAAAAGGTTTTTTCTCGGGCGTTAAAAAAACATTGAGCGGCCATCCCCCACTTCCTGAAATGGCCTGTACCGCATCCATATATATGTGATCAAGATCCGGGCGTTCTTCCCTGTCTATTTTTATATTGACAAAATGCTCGTTCATGAATTTGGCTGTCTGCTCATTTTCAAAACTTTCTCTTTCCATTACATGGCACCAGTGACAGGCTGCATAACCGATGCTTACCAATATTATTTTATTCTCTTTTTTTGCCTTGTCCAATGCTTCATTGCCCCATGGATACCAATCAACAGGGTTGTGTGCATGTTGCAATAAATAAGGACTTGTTTCCTTTGCTAAACTATTGGTGAATTGATGAGACATGAATAATGGTAAATGGTTAATGATAAATGGTAAATGCAAAGCCTCGCTAATATTTTACCATTAACAATTTACAATTAACCATTAAAAAAAGTTATTTCTTTTTTTGAGAAGATAAGAAAAGATCCAATGCAGAGACCATACTGGGAGCTTTTGGTTGTGGCGCTTTAATATCTAATAATAAGCCGGCATCTTCTACTGCTTTTAAAGTATTGGTGCCGAAAGCACCGATCTTAGTTCCGTTCTGTTTGTATTTTGGGAAATTTTCTAACAGGCTTTTTACGCCACCTGGTGTAAAGAAACAGATCACATCAAACTTTTTAGCGATCACTTCCTTAATATCGTTGCTGATTATTTTGTATAAAACCGGCGTAGCAAATTCGCAGTTGTGCGCTTTTAACCAGGTAGTAATTTCATTATCTACAGATTCGGAAACAGGGTATAAAAATTTTTCGTTGTCTTTATGTTTGTTGATCACATCAAACAAGCTTTTATTGCTGCCATCAGCGCCATAAAAAACTTTACGTTTACGGTATAAAATGAATTTTTGAAGGTATAATGCTACCGCTTCGGTGATACAGAAATATTTTGTATCCTGCGATACACTCACTTTCATTTCATCGCAGATACGAAAGAAATGATCAATAGAATTGCGGCTGGTAAATACTACAGCAGTGTAATTTGCTATATCTACCTTTTGCTTGCGGAAATCCTTAGAAGGTATCCCTTCCACTACAATAAAAGGATGGAAATGCAACTCAATACCAAATTTCTTTGCTAAGTCGAAATAAGGCGATTTTTCACCCTCCGGCTTTACCTGAGTAATGAGTACCTTCTTAACTGCCTTATCTATTGATTCTGAATTTTTTGCACTGCTACTAGCCATGTGTGGTATGAGGGTTTTTCAATAGTTCTGCAAAGTTAGAGATTTTTGTTTAATAAAATCATTAGTGATTTGTAAATCAATAAAAGTGGAACTACTTCTAACCCTACTATATAGACAAGAAAATTAAGACTGCTTATTTTTAGCTGGGTCTTTAATAACCCATAAGAGCGGTAAAACCTCAACATTATCAGCAGGCAAATAAATACGAATGATATCCCTATGCTTGCACTTACTAACCCGCTATCTGAAAATGCCATGATTATTATAAAAGGCAACAAAAGAATGCCCGCTATTTTATTGATCAGAAAGATCACAAATAAATAGGTATTGGTTACATCATTATAGCCTGTAAGCCACCCCGTAAATTTTAGCGATAAAAATTTGCCTACATAAATAGCCGATAATAAAACAATACAAAATAACATCAGTGGTACCGTTTTCAATTTAGGCACTGTATGATAATAGCGAAACATCAAATAAATATAAATACCGCCGGTAATAGTAAATAAAACATTGAAAAGTAAAGAGGGAAGCTTTGCCTGTAATAGCTGATCGGTCAACTGGCCCTGGCGCAATGGCACATTAGAAAAAACCCTGAATAAATTATTGAAATATTGAAAATACAAATAGCTTAAAACAGCTAATACGATCATGATGCTTACCAATATATAGAACATCAGGTCATCCGTAGGTTGATGTTTTATTTTATCCTGCATTGCAACAGGTGTTCCTTCTGCATTTAAAAAACGGTTTTGTAATATTATTTTCCGGAAGGCACTATCATACGTTATGGGAAGAGGATGAGCCATTACGACAGGATGAATTATTGAATCCTTTACAACAGCACCAGTATCGTGTTTTGTTGCAGCAGTATCATGCTTTTGGGCAAACAATAAAGCAGGCAGCAATAACAATACAATAAAATTAAAAACCTGTTTCAATATAAAAGATGGTTTACTGCTGCAAAAATAGCTATCAATATGTATGAAAGCTATCCTTTCTTAAAAATAGTTGATGTACCCAAAATGTATTTTGGATGCCTGGCTCAAATTAAAGGGAATATTATCGGCTATCCCCACGGCATAACTCACATTCAGCAGACCCACTTTTGTTTCAAATACCAATCCTAATCCCAGACCTACGTAAGTATCATTCTGTTTAAAATCCTGGTATTGGGCTTTTGTCCACCCCGCATCTACAAAACTGAAGATGTAAGAATTTTGTCCGACCAGGAACCGGTATTCGGCCGTTGTTACCAAATATTGTGTGGCATAAATACTTTCTTCGTCAAAGCCTCGTAATAATTTTGCCCCGCCTATTTGAAAAAGCTCGTTTCGGAAAGTGCTCGGACTATTATATATACCAAGATTTGCAGCCAATTTTAAAGTAGCCAGCTTACCCGTTTTAAAATAATGGGCGCCGGCAAGATTTATCCTGAACTGGTAACTATGTAATTTGATCGAGTCGTATAAAGAAGCATAATTAAAGCTTGTGTCGGCAATATTTACTACGGTTGAATTTTTACTGATATTTTTTACTCCGATCGTAGCCAGCAATAATAATTCATTGCCGCTAACAGGATTTAATCTGTAATTGGTTTTGCTCCACTGATAATCCCAGCCAACATTTGTGCTGGTTACATCCACATTAGGAGGTAATTGTTTGGTGGCAATAACCTGTGCCGTGTCAACTCCGGATGCTAGTAAAATAGTGGCCTGGTCTTCAATAAAAATTTTGCCTGATTGATTGGCAGATAAAACATACTGCAATCCTATTTGCCCATCAAGTTGTAGATAAGTAGAATCTTTTTTAAATAAATTAAATCCTACAGCCGCACCAAAAGATGATTTGAATATGTATGGCTGTTCGTATGCGAGAATTAACCGGGGAGATTTTACCTGCAGCTGTTGCCAGTTCACTAAAATAGTTTCTCCGGTACCTAAGGCATTTTTTAGATTAAGATTGACATTGCCTGTAACCTGTAGTTTATTGGTCTGCTCACTGTTCGGTGCAAAGCCGATCAGGAAATTAAACTCGCTTGTTTTTTTAGGTTTAAGGTAAAGGTTTACCTGAGATCCTGTAGGCAGCATGGATACTGTTGCCGGACGTTCTTCTTCCAAAAAAGGTACGCCCGCCAGTTTGGTATCTATCTGTTGCAGTTTGCTTTTATTATAAAAACTGTTATTAGGTATCTCCAGGTAATGTTGCAAATAAGAGCTGGAGATATTTACCTTGCCATGTACTTTTATACTGTCAACATGGTATAAAGGCCCTTTATCAACACGGAGGCTTGCCGCGATCTCACCTTCCTTCATTTGAATATTATCGAGATAAACAGCGGCAAAAGGATAGCCATTATTTTCATAATAATTTAATATGCGTTCTTCGATATTTTTCAGCTGCGTAATATTTACCTGCTGGTTGGTAAATAATTTACTGATGAAGCCGCTTTCACTCAGCGCTTTTTTATCAATGCTATCAGGATTTAAAACTACCCAGTGTTGTTGCTTGCCTACATATAATTGTATGGTAGCGAAAGTTGAATCGAAGAAAACACTATCAACTGATGCCGCGGCATATCCTTTTGCATTCAGGTTGAGCGGCAACTGATCTATATATAAATTACAAGCCATGCGATTGCTGAAACTGGTTTGCAATTTTAATGATGCCGCATCAAAGGCACTATCTTTGTCTACATATTGAATACGCAACTGGTATTGCGCGTTAGCAGTAACCGAAATAATCAGGCAGACAATTATAATAATTGAATAGCGAACATTGACTATTGAATATTTTTTCTGCATTAGTGGTGTAAACTATTATCAATATTAAATCAAAAATTCTATTGGCAGGCATCTACCTACATATTCCATTTTGCAAGCAGGCTTGTAATTATTGTAATTTTCATTTTTCTACCTCTTTGCAACAAAAGGATGAGCTGATCACTGCATTGGTAAAAGAGATATTGCTTACGCCTTCGGCGGACGAAATGATCGACACGATCTATTTTGGTGGTGGCACACCGAGTATTCTTTCTATTGATGACCTGGTATTGATTTTTGATGCATTACGAAAAAAGTTTATGATCAACGGCAATGCAGAAATTACTTTGGAGGCAAACCCGGATGATATTACTTCAGAAAAACTATTGCAATGGAAACAGGTTGGCATTAACCGGTTAAGCATCGGCATACAATCTTTTGTAGAAGAAGAATTAGTTTGGATGAATAGGGCACATACAGCAACGGAATCTTTGGCTTGTATCGATAAAGTGATTGAAGCTGGCTTTACTAACTTTTCTATCGACCTTATTTATGGATCGCCTTTATTAAGTAATGAAAGCTGGAAAAGAAATGTTGACATCGTGATCGCAAAAAATATCCCGCATATATCTTGTTATGCTTTAACGGTTGAGCCATCTACTGCTTTAGAAAAACAAATTGCCCAACATAAAAAACTACCGGTTGATCCCGAAAAACAGGCGGCACAATTTTTATCATTGATGGATTGGATGCAACAGGCAGGATATGACCATTATGAAATTAGCAATTTTGCCAAACCAGGCATGCATAGCAAACATAACAGCAGTTACTGGCAGGGCATACATTATTTTGGTTTTGGGCCATCAGCACATTCCTTTGATGGTGTTAGCAGAAAATGGAATATCGCTAACAATACCTTGTATATTCAATCTTTAAAAAACAATATCATTCCTTTTGAAGAAGAAAAACTAACTGTTACGCAACAGTTGAATGAATATATAATGACCTCGTTGAGAACAATGGAAGGATTGGATCTTGGCTTTGTTGCTCAAAAATTTGGAGCGGAGTTTAGTAGCAAGATATTAGTAGCAAGTAGCAAGTACGAAGCAACGAGTAAAATAAAAAATGTTACCAATAAAATTATTCTAACAAAAGAAGGAAAATTATTTGCGGATGGAATTGCTGCTGATCTATTTTTCGATTAGATTCTTCGCTTACGCTCAGAATGACAAAGAGGTTTTAGACCAGCGTGTCTTCTATATGCTTCAACCCTTCTGCTGCAGATAAATTATTCCATAAAATATTATAGATCGTTTCTGCTATCGGCATTTCTGATCTTACTTGTTGATTGATGATGTACATACATTTACTCGCATTGTATCCTTCGGCCACCATGCTCATTTCCAGCTGCGCTGTTTTTACAGAATAGCCTTTACCGATCATGGTGCCAAACATCCTGTTACGGCTATGCAATGAATAACAGGTAACCAACAGATCTCCTAAATAAACAGAAGCTGCGTAGTTTGTATTTAATGGTTTGTGTTTTTCGGTATCATCATGTTCCAATGTACCTACCTGGATATTTTTTACACCAACCTTTATTAAGAAGCTTGCCATTTCATCGGCGCTATTGGCGATCAGTACACTTAAAAAATTATCGCCATAATCCAAACCGTGCGCAAGCCCGGCTCCTACTGCATAAATATTTTTTAAGATGGCTGCATATTGTACGCCATAAATATCACTATTCTCAACCGTATTTAAATAATCTGTTTTAAAGTAAGATGCTACTTCACGGGTTGCCACTTCATCAATGCCCGAAAAAGTGAGGTAGGATAATTTTTCTGCGGCCACTTCTTCAGCATGGCATGGCCCCAGTACTGCAAAATAATTTTCGAGCTCAACATTAAATTCTTTTTTCAGGTAATCATTCAGCAGTAAATTTTCTTCCGGTAAAATACCTTTGATGGCGCTGATGATCTTTTTTCCTTTAAAAATATTTTTATCTAGCCCACTTAATATTTCTGCAATGTATGCTGATGGCACTGCTATCACGATACAATCGGCGTGTTTGATTACTTCTGAAGGATCTGTTGTTAATTTTAAATTAGTCGTATCAAAAAAAGCAGTGGGTAAATAATGCGGATTATGGTGCGTAGCTTTTATTTGTTGAATAGCTTTTTCACTGCGGTTCCACCAATAAATTGGTTGTCCGTTTTTGGTTAAAATTTTCGTCAGGGCCGTTCCCCAACTACCGCTACCTAATACTCCAAATGTCATTTTCTGTAATTGATAATTGACAGTTGACAATTGACAATTGTTCATTATCAATTGTCAACTGTCAATTAATTAAAGTCCTAGTTTTTCAACAGCGATCTGTGCTGCTTTCTGACTGGCGTCTTTTTTATTATATCCTTTTCCTTGTGCTATTAATTCTTTATCAACCAATGCGCCCATTGTGAACAGGCGGCGGCCATTTATTATTTTTTCATCGAGCGTATCGAACTCTAATACTTTGCCATTTTTATTGGCCCAGCCGTATAATTTATTTTTGATATTGATCTCTATTCCTTCCAGGTCATCAATAAACAAATAGGGCATGATGATAGATCTCTCTACCCATTTTTGTGTTTTGCCGTATTTCTTATCCAGGTAAACAGCGCCGATCAATGCCTCCAGCGTATTGCCGAATATCTGTGATATTTTTAGTGAGTTATCATGCCTGTTGTAGATGGTTATTTTTTTGAGGCCCATTTTTACGCCAATATCATTTAGCTGTTGGCGGTTTACCATCTTACTTCTCATCTCTGTTAAAAAACCTTCGCCTTTGTAGGGATATTTCATGAAGAGGTAATGCGCGACTATTGAGCTCAATACAGCATCACCTAAAAATTCAAGCCTTTCGTTATTTTCATCTGCACCTTCTCTCACCGAGCGGTGGCTCAGTGCAGTTTTGTATAATTTCAGATCGCCGGGAGTAAAGCCTAATACGTTCGAGAGTTGTTTCTTAAACTCTTTCTTCTTTTTAAATCCGGGAATGATGTTGTTTAAAAATTCCAAAATGGTTGGATATGTTTAGTCGAAATTAATGCTATTTGTCGAAAAAAAGACCGTTTGACGCATTGACTTTTGTTCCACATAGGTATGCAACTGAAGTGGGTTCCGATGAATCGGAATATAAATAACACAACTATGCTGCTATGAAAAACAACTGTTCGTCAACAAAAATAAAATAGTGAGTGTTAGACTAAGCCTTAAATTTCTTAACGATCACAGAAGCGTTATGTCCGCCGAAACCGAATGTATTGCTTAATGCAGCAGTAACGGTGCGGTGTTGTGCTTTGTTAAAAGTGAAATTTAATTTAGGATCAAAATCTTCATCATCAGTAAAATGATTGATGGTTGGTGGTATGATATCTTTTGTAACGGATAAGATACAAGCAAGCGCTTCTAAAGCTCCGGCTGCACCAAGGCAATGGCCGGTCATACTTTTGGTAGAGCTTATATTAAGGTCATAAGCATGCTGGCCGAATACACCCAATATCGCTTTACATTCTGACAGATCACCTAATGGAGTTGAGGTTCCATGTACGTTGATGTATTGAATATCTTCTGGTCTAAGGTGTGCATCTTTTAATGCAGTAGCCATTACATTTTTTGCGCCCAATCCTTCGGGATGTGGAGCTGTAAGGTGATGTGCATCTGCAGTAGCGCCACCGCCGGCAACTTCGCAATAAATTTTTGCGCCTCTTGCAAGGGCGTGTTCTAAACTTTCGAGTACTAATGCACCGGCGCCTTCTCCCATTACAAAACCATCACGGCTTTTATCGAATGGGCGACTGGCTGTTTGCGGACTATCATTTCTTTCGCTCAATGCTTTCATGGCATTGAAACCGCCAACACCTGCTGCACTAACAACTGCCTCGCTACCACCTGTAATAATAATATCGGCCCTACCTAAACGGATGTTATCAAAAGCATCAATGATCGCATTGGTAGAAGAGGCGCAAGCACTTACTACTGCATAATTGGGGCCCCTGAAACCATGGCGCATAGATATTTGCCCTGCGGCAATGTCCAATATCATTTTAGGAATAAAGAAAGGATTGAAACGAGGAGTACCGTCGCCATTAGCAAAACCGATTACTTCTTCCTGGAAGGTTATTAAACCACCAATTCCACTAGCCCAAATAACACCGATCCTATCGGGGTTTACATTTTCTTTAGTAATGCCGGCGTCTTTAACGGCTTCATCACTAGCGATAATGGCAAACTGCGTAAAGCGGTCCATTTTGCGGGCTTCCTTCTTATCGAGGTAGGTAGTAGGATCGAAATCTTTAACCTCGCAGGCAAACCGTGTTTTAAACTTAGTAGCATCGAATTGTTTGATATAATCACAACCACTTACACCATCGGTTAGTCCTTGCCAGTAATCGGCAACGTTTTTACCCAAGGGGGTAAGGGCACCCAATCCGGTAACCACTACTCTTTTTAATTCCATAAAATTTGCCTGCGATGATTAATAGAAAATTACTTAGCGTGTTCTTCTAAGTAAGTAACAGCCTGACCAACGGTAGTGATGGTTTCAGCCTGTTCATCAGGAATAGAAATGTTGAATTCTTTTTCAAATTCCATAATTAGTTCTACGGTGTCTAGGCTATCTGCACCTAGATCGTTTGTGAAAGAAGCTTCCGGTGTAACCTCTGCTTCATCAACACCTAATTTGTCAACAATTATTTTCTTTACTCTTGTTGCAATGTCTGACATGGTAGTATAATTTAGTTAATCAGGTGCAAAAATATACATTTTGGGATAAATACAAAGAAATATAAAAGATATATAAAATATACTTTCGGCCAACAGCTATAAAGAAAAACGGCAATTCTTTATAAAGCCTTTGCTATGGCAATTAACAGGCTTTTAAAATATTATTTTGGGGCGTTATTTTTAATTTAAAAAAGGCATAAATAAGTTAATAATGGAGCCGATAGGGAAAAGTTTGTATCTTGTAATTACATTTTAGCATAAAAATTAAGAATCAACAAAATACGATTGCACTATGGCGATTAAACAAATAGACTACGGCACAAAGGAGTATAAAGAGATGCTTAAGTTGCGAAACGAGATCTTACGCAAGCCGTTGGGTATTGACTTTTCTCCTGAAGAGCTTGAAAAAGATAAAACAGATATTTTAATTGCCGTTTTTGATGAAGATGAGATATTAGGATGCTGCATACTTAGTAAGATAGATAATAATACTTTGCGGTTGAGGCAGATGGCTGTTCAAAAGAACCTTCAGGGAAAGGGTATTGGAGATTCCATTATGACCTTTGCAGAAAACCTTGCCCGTGATAAAGGTTATAAGATATTAATGATGCACGCACGTGATACCGTACTGGGCTTTTACGAAAAATTTGGCTACAAAATAACCGGCAATCAGTTTTTTGAATTAAACAATACACCGCACCATATCATGGAAAAGGCATTGAGGTAAACTTCAAAAGACAAAATAAAATTCAATCCCTGAGTAATTACTTAGGGATTTTTTCTGCCAGTATCTTTCTTGCAGCCACTTGATCTTCGGGTGTAAACGCATCTTTTGGAATAATAAAGAAAGACCGGCTATCGAAATATAAGTGAAAGAAATGCGGACTTTCCATCATACTGCTGAATGCTTTCCATGGCCAGCTATTAAGGCCGCCCCTATTTGTTTCTATAAGAAACTCATCTGCCGATAATATAACCCTCAATGTAGCCTTGAAAGTATTGGCGCGATTGTACACTATTGTTGGCAGCAAGAACCAAAACAATATCATCATTACAAACCATAAGCAGGAGCTTAATAAAAAGGCAAACGGAGATATTATATGAAAGAAATATAAGCCTGCGGCAACAACCGCATAAATATTAACCCCTATCATTAATGCCTTTACCTCTTTACGGGTTATAAAATGATAGCGTAGGGCTTGAATTACTTTTGCTTTGTTGTACGTAAAAAAACTGGATATCATGTGGCAAAGGTAATAAGCGCTTTATAATTTTGGATACAAATGAGAAGGTTCGTATAACCAAATATGATCATACGAACCTTTTTTATGATTTATGCAATAAAATTGCAAAAAGACCGTTTATAATTTATCTTGATGTTAGAGAACGTTCTTCAGTATATATACCGCGAGGTAAATTGTTCTTAGGATGACGTCTCATTAAGATAACAGTAGAGCCGGGTAAACAAGTACGTGCAAATTCTTTTTGAAAAGTATAAGTAGGTATTTTATAAGTTGCTGTACTGTCTTTATATGTAGTAAAACCCATTGCTACATTTACTATTTGAAAATCCATTGGATGGGTTTTCTCATAACATTTAGCTCTCCAGGTCTCTCCAACTTGTGGAGTAACGCCTGCTTTGCTTACAGCACAGCTATACAATAAAGTACATAATGTGATTGAGATAAATAAATTTTTCATGTTTTTAGTATTTTAAATACAATTGTTTACAATAAAGTGATTGAGATTCAGTTTTAGGAGAGGGTTGGGATTAGTATTATTCCTTACAAATAATGTGCATAATTAATATTTAATTAAATATTTTCCAAATTTATTTTTTTATAATATAAAAAGCCATCTATAAATGTTAATAACTAATTAACATTTATAGATGGCTTTACATTTGAAAATGGGTCTAATTCTTTAAAAATCAATCCTTAGCCAATACCAATACTAGCTTATTAAAATCGGCACTGGCATTTATTACCTTGGTAAATTCTTCAAACATAATTACCGGAAAATCTGTCATTTTGTAATATTCGTGTATTTTAATGTGCAGGATATTCCCTTTTTGTGTAAAAGATGAAACAAATCCTATTGAATCATTAGCTGCTGTTTTGCTACTATTTATATCATTTAGATTTTTAATTTGATAGCCTGCAGGAATGGTAAAATAAATGTCCCTGTCCTCCGAATGAGGATACTCCATTGCTATCGGTAATTGCCTTGGTTTTTCCTGATACATTTCCACCTGTGGTCCTATCACTTCTCCCATTTTAATTAATATATTATTACCGGCCTGGTCTAATATATCTCCGCTTGTAATATCGGCTTCTATTATAAGTGGCTTGTTTTTATAGGTATCCGTCATAGCTGAATTTTGTACGGTTATATTCTGCACATTATCTGTTTTAGCGACTGTTGTAACAACATCTTTAGTGAATTCTTCTTTTTTATCATCAGATAAAAAACTAAATGCCGGCCTGTAACTTGTTGCGCCATACCCTAGCAATGTTTGTTTTGTATGCAATTGCATAGAATCCATTGTGCCGGTAAACTGCATTTTTACTTCGAGGTCGATCGCATTTTTATCGTAAGGCTGTATACCAATACTATCAAAGGAAGCAATAGCCGTTTTAAATGTACCAATTGTTGTTCCTTTTAAAAATAAACCTGTGGTTGCGGCCCAGGCCGGATCAATGAACGGATAGCGAATCGTTCTGTTAGCCGGTTCCATAAAATTGCCGGAGTTGGGGAAATAGAAAAGCATCTCTTCTACCAGTTTATAATTCTCGAAGGTTTCATCTAAAGGGTAATCATCTTTTTTGCTAGGAAAAACGATCTGGTAATTAATACCAAGCCTTTCGAACGTAGCGATAAACAATTTTGTCAACCCATCATTACTCGCCACATTATTTTTTATGATCTTTTCAATATTATCTGCATCATCGCCTCCCTGGTCATCATCGCCTACAGCAGTTTTAATATACTCTTCTATTGCCACCAGCTTTTCTTCTTCCGTGGCATTTTTAGGCAGGTTTATTCCTTTAATAAACCCATCGATCGCTTTTGTTTCTTTAGGCGTAAATGTGGTATAAGCCGTGTATACATTTTTAGCTAATTCATTCCAGGTAAACAACCGCGCATTTTGATCTATAGATAAATTATAAGAAAGCTTGTACTGAACATTCATCAGGTTAGGCGTTCTATCTGAATATTTTTCATCAGCCAATGCAACAATATTTTTTTGTATAGCAGTTGTGATCCGTTGGTCGCCAATAACACTATCATTGCTTACTGTAAATCCGTTATATCCTTTAACCGAAAACAATAAGCGCTTTGGTGTTTCTAATATAAATACCGCATTCTCGCAGGGTGCGTAACCAGACTGATATGTTTCCAAACCAAAAAAAGATACCTTTCTTTTTATTGTGTACATGTATTCTATCTCGCAGCCTTTTTCAATTCCTTCCAGTGCAAATTTTTTGTAGGCATTGCCATCTTCAGTAACATCAAAAATTTTATCCTGTGGAAGATCCAACACCTGGCCCGTAGGCTGAATTGTTCTGGCTTTTATGGATTGTACTACTTCTGTAACGGGATTTACAGGGATATATATTTTATTATAAAGCTCCGCGCCTTTATCATCGTTGATCTTTATCAATCGCCTGCAAGTGATCATGATGACCATATTATCCTTGTCTACATCTACATACTGGTGTTGGCGCACGTCATCCAATATAATAGCGCTTTCATTAACAAATTGCGAATCTGCCACATGCAGCTTAGGTGAAGCAACCCAATCGAGCGGTGATTTTTGTGCAAATGATACTGCTCCTATAAGCATTAAAACAAAGCAGGTTATTATTCTTTTCATGTGTTAGTCTTTGTGTTGTTAGTTAGTTATTTTTTCGAGTACAACAGATTCTTTATATTGCGATTGAACGCTGCTCATCTCTTTATTCCATTTATCAAAATCGACCGGCTCGATCATGAGTTTTTTTATTGTTGCTTCCTGCTCCGCTATCACTTTTCCATTTTCGATCTTGTACGATATTTTTATAGATGCCAGATCGTTGTTATAAGTAAAATCTTTAGGAAGGTATGTTATTTTGTATCCTTTAGGAATATCCAGGATATGATATTCATTAATTAAGTAATTATACTCGAGTTCTAACGGAACTTTTCTTTTATTAGTATCTATTACCTGTTTTTCGAATACTTTTTCGAGGTTTAGGTTGATATAATATTCATCTCCTATCTTTTTACCATAGCCCGGGATCTCAAAATCGGCAGCTATATTGATCACATTTTCTTCGGGGTTTACTTTTGTGATGGCATATGATCCTAAAATGAATTTATTACTCGCCTTACCCATCCTTGATTTTACATAATCTTTTGTTCCTTTTTCATCACTATATAATAATGCATTATAAACATCTTCGCCCTGGTATCCATAATAAGTTACATTTTCATGTCCTTTAATACCATTATCGGTAAAGCTAATGCTGGTAGTATCAACCATCCGGTTTTCTTCGGGGGTTATGATGGGCACCCTTAACACTTTATATTCTTTATCGCTGATCGATATCAATGCTTCTTTATTTTGTATGCCCGAAGGTGGTGTGCCAAATGTAGCATGCGGATCGGTGCCATCTAAAAATATCCATTTACCGTTAATATTAGCGGTTGATATCATGTGGTTATCATCAATGGGCAATGGGATATCTGTATAATCATATGGCAAGCTCCTCGTTCCTATCCAGGTGTAATATGCTTTTATTCCTGCGATGCGCAACATCTGTGTAATGATGCTGCTCATATCTTTACAATCGCCATAACGTTTGCTACAAACCTCTGCTGCTTGTCTTGGCCTGAAACCTTCCAGGCCGTTTTCAAAAGCTACATAACGTATGCTTTGCTGTACCCAATTATAAATACTTTTGGCTTTATCTGTTTCGGTTGTCTTTCCAACAATGAGCGAGTCAACAATTTTTTTAAGGTCGGGATCCTGTGTAGTATTTAATTCTTTTGTAAAACCGACATCCCATTGATACAGGTCATCCAACGAATTTAAATAATTTTGTTGTCCATTTTTCCCCTGGAAAGAAGTGATATAGATAATGATATTGGGCTCATAATAATTACCATCAGGCGCATCGCCAAAATCATCATCGATCGGCTTAACATTTTTTAATGTCCATTTGTAGACAGTTTCTTTTCTTTTTTTCTCTTCAGAAAACTGAAACAATCCCTTCGGATCATTTTTTACCACATACTTAATGTTGATCTCATTCGGCACCACAACCGTATACGATCCGTTCATTAACGGCACCCGGCCTTCATAAAAGAACGGCGTTAGTAAATGCGCATCTTTATGATATAAATTATAGTCAATATGCTGGATGGCGTTTTGTGTTAAAGAAGGAAAATCGAAACTCGTTTGCTGCACATCATCGTAAAAAACTGTATTGCTATTGCTGCTATGCGTTTGCTCATTAGTGATCTTTACTTTTTTGTATTTATCACCGTCGGGTATTTTAGTATAGGCATCTAATGCTGTTAATTCATTATAATCGCTATGATAAATTTCGTATTTACTATAACTGCTGGCATCCTCTCCTAACAACATCAATTCTATATTATGATTGCTTTCTGCAACAGGCGTATCATTTTTGACAGACAAGGTTAATTGCTGACTATAATTTAAATAAACAACCGGCTCGCCGGGAAATATTTTTTTTACATCGGCTGGTGTTTGTGCCATTATTGTTTGTTGCAATAAGACAAGGAGAAATGCTATGCTTAATTTTTTATACATATTACTTAAATGCTACAGCTCGCAGATCGTTGTTTTGGGCAAGAGTGGGGAACAAGCATCATTATAAAGACCGCAGTGCAAATTCACTGTTCTATAAAAATATCGCTTTTTATGATATGGAAATACAAAAGCCATCACAATTATGATGGCTTTTGTATAAAATTATGTGAGAATTTACCCTAACTGCATCCCATACTGTTACCGCAGTTCAAACACTTGTAACAAGTACCGCTGCGAATAGTAATATGGCCGCAGGTATTACAGGCAGGTGCATCGCTTTGCATTGATTTCATATAATTCTGGGTACCGTCTCCACCACCGGCATTGGCTGCTTTTGGTTGGGTAGCTGAATTGCCAATTACCCTTACCTCGCTCAGTTCAGGTTTTCTTTCACCAATGGTTGGTGTTGACTGATCCCAGGGCTTATCGCCCAGGTTTTCTACTTCTGGTTTATCCAATACATGAACCAGATCATTTCTGCCTAAATATTCATACGCTAATGAACGGAAAATAAAATCGATTATCGATGTGGTTGATTTAATATTCGGATGTTCTACCATTCCGCTCGGTTCAAAACGGGTGAATACAAATTTTTCTACAAATTCTTCTAGCGGAACGCCGTACTGTAAACCGATCGATATCGCGATAGCAAAACAGTTCAACATGCTACGCATTGTTGCACCTTCTTTGGCCATATCAATAAATATCTCTCCTACACTTCCGTCATTGTATTCACCGGTGCGGACGAATAATGCCTGTCCGTTTATTTTTGCTTTTTGTGTAAAGCCGCGACGTTTAGCCGGTAATGTTTTACGCTCTACAATTTTTGCCAGCTTGCCTTTCAACACAGTATCCGGACTGCTTTGCATACGTTTACTGATTTCATCCAGCAATTCATCAATGGTTAATTTACCCATATCAACAATAGCAGATGCGTGTTCAACGTACTCTTCTTTTTCGGTGGTCGGTTGTCCGTCGTCGGTTGTCTTTTTCTTTTTATCAGATTTATTACTAAGCGGCTGAGATAATTTAGAGCCGTCACGATACAAGGCATTTGCCTTTAAACCAAGCTCCCAGCTCATACGGTAACAATCTGCAATTTCATCGATCGTTGCCTCGTTCGGAAGATTGATCGTTTTGCTGATAGCGCCGCTTAAGAAAGGTTGTGCCGCCGCCATCATACGGATATGTCCGTGTGCATGGATAAAGCGTTCGCCTTTTTGTCCGCATTTATTAGCGCAATCAAAAACTGGTAAATGTTCGTCCTTCAAATAAGGTGCACCTTCAACAGTCATGGTACCACATATATAAACATTAGCCGCTTCAATTTGTTCATCGGTAAAACCTAATGCTTCCAATAAGCTCCAGCTAAAATCTGTGTACTGCTCTGGTTTAAAACCTAAACGTTGCAGACAAGCTTCGCCTAATGTATATTGATTGAATACAAAACCAATTTCAAAAGCGCTTGCCATAGCAGCATCTAATCTTTCGATCTCTTCTGCAATGAATCCTTTTTCGTTTAGTGTTTGTTTGTTGATATATGGAGCACCTTCTAATGTTGCGTGGCCCTTTGCATAGTTTACGATCTCTTCAATTTGTTTTTCGTTGTATTTTAAATTACGTAATGCGGCAGGCACACTTTGGTTGATTATTTTAAAATAACCTCCGCCACTTAATTTTTTAAATTTCACTAAAGCGAAATCCGGTTCAACACCTGTTGTATCGCAATCCATTACTAAACCAATTGTACCTGTTGGAGCAATAACGGTTGTCTGTGCATTACGGTAGCCATTCTTTTCTCCCAACTGCACAGCATCATCCCACGCTTTGGTTGCAGCTTTTAATAAATCATCCGGACAATATTTTGCATTGATGCCGGTTGGCTTTATTTCCAAGCCTTCGTAGGCATCACTTGCATCGTAGGCCGCTGCGCGGTGATTGCGCATCACACGCATCATGTGTTTTTTATTTTTTTCATACTTATCAAAAGCACCAAGAAACCCGGCCATTTCTGCAGATGTTTTATATGCAACGCCCGTCATAATCGCTGTAATAGCGCCGGCAATACCACGCCCCTGCTCACTATCATAAGGTATCCCACTTACCATCAACATACTGCCCAGGTTAGCATACCCTAAACCAAGTGTTCTGTAATCGTAACTTAATTGTGCTACTTCTTTTGATGGGAATTGCGCCATCAATACACTTACTTCCAATACGACTGTCCATAAACGGCAAGTGTATTCGAATCCTTTTATATCAAAACTGTTATCACTTTCTTTAAAGAACTGGCGAAGGTTTACAGAAGCTAAATTACAAGCAGTGTTATCTAAGAACATATACTCACTGCAAGGGTTAGACGCTCTTATTCTTCCGCCTTCCGGACAAGTATGCCATTCATTGATCGTTGTATCATATTGTGTTCCGGGATCAGCACAGCGCCATGCTGCATAATTGATCTGATCCCATAATTCACGTGCTTTGATCGTTTTCATTACACGGCCATCGCTTCTTGCTTTCAGTTCCCACATGCCATCTTCATCCGATGCTTTAAAGAACGCGTTAGGTATACGAACAGAGTTGTTACTGTTTTGTCCGCTCACCGTTTTGTATGCTTCGCCTTCATAATCGTGAGAATAACCAGCAGCAATTAGCGCTGCAACTTTTTTCTCTTCTTCCTGTTTCCAATTAATGAAAGGAACTATTTCAGGATGATCAAGATCCAGGCAAACCATCTTAGCTGCACGACGTGTTGTGCCACCGCTTTTGATGGCACCTGCTGCTCTATCACCAATTTTTAAGAAACTCATCAGTCCGCTGGAAGTGCCGCCGCCACTTAGTTTTTCTCCATCACCGCGAATGCTGCTGTAGTTTGTTCCTACACCACTTCCGTATTTAAATATCCTTGCTTCGCGAACCCATAGATCCATAATGCCACCTTCATTGACTAAGTCATCATCCACACTTAAAATAAAACAAGCATGTGGTTGCGGACGTTCATATGCTGAAGTAGATTTTTTTAATTGCCCGTCGTTTTGATCTACAAAATAATGGCCCTGTGGTTTTCCGGTAATGCCGTACACTTCATGTAAACCGGTGTTGAACCATTGCGGGCTATTAGGCACACAAGCCTGGTTCAATATAGAATATACTAACTCATCATAAAATACCTGTGCATCGTGTGCGTCAGCAAAATAACCGTAGCGCTCGCCCCATACTCTCCAGCATTGTGCCATGCGATGTGCTACCTGCTTAACCGTAGTTTCTCTACCGCTTGTTCCATCAGGCTGAGGCACACCTGCTTTACGGAAATATTTTTGTGCTAATATATCCGTAGCGATCTGGCTCCATTGTTTGGGAACCTCCACATTATCCATCTGAAACACTACTTCGCCCGAAGGGTTTTTTATAATAGAAGTACGGTAATCGTACTCGAACATATCGTATGGGCTCACGCCGTCTTTTGTGAACTGCCGACTAAATTGCAGGCCTTTGCCCGCTTGCTTTTTTGTAGCCATAATTATCTCTTTTTTTACAGGAAACCTTGTTACTAAAGTTACGAAATTTCAGGGGTACTTCCTAAACCGAAACTATTTTTTAACAGCCATATTTCCGCGTGGAAAATATTAACAGCTGTGGAAAAGCGCTGTGTACAGTTTTATAAAATAGCACCGCACCGGCTTAGCTGCCAATATTAATTTTTGAGAAAAAATATTCCCGATCCCGACTTGTTTTTCCCGGTAAAGTTTCAATGGGTTGATTTGATCGATATTTTTCTATCTTCATTACAAATAAAGGCATGCGCGCAGTCATACAAAGAGTAACAGAAGCGAGTGTAACAATAAACGGCACACTGAAAGCAGCCATCAGTAAAGGCTTGCTGGTATTGATCGGGATCGAAGACGCTGATAACGATGAAGATATTATCAAACTAAGTAACAAGATCATCAACCTGCGCATTTTTGATGATGAAAATAATATGCCAAATATTTCCGTGAAAGATATCGGTGCCAATATTTTATTGGTAAGCCAGTTCACTTTATTCGCATCCACAAAAAAAGGAAACCGGCCCAGTTATTTAAAAGCAAGTAAACCGGATATTGCGATACCGATGTACGAAAAAATGATCGCGCAATTGGAACAAGATCTTAGCAAAAAAATATTCACTGGTACCTTTGGTGCTGATATGAAAGTGGCACTTTTAAATGATGGGCCGATCACAATAATCATTGATACGAAGAACGCGGAGTAAAAACCCCCAACCCCCTGAAGGGGGCTTTTTGAGAATTATTATTTTTAGATTTTAATATTTATTTTATGAGTGATATTACTGTTAGAGAATTGCAGGCGAAAGTTGATAGCTGGATCAAGACTGTCGGTGTTAAGTATTTTAGCGAGTTAACCAACCTTGGCATCCTAATGGAAGAAGTTGGCGAGCTATCCAGATTAATGGTAAGAAAATATGGCGACCAATCTTTCAAAGAATCTGACAAAGGAAAAGAAATGGCGGATGAAATGGCCGATGTACTCTGGGTATTGATCTGCCTTGCCAATCAAACAGGCGTTGACCTGACAGATGCCCTGCAAAAGAACTTCGAAAAGAAAAACCTGCGGGATGCTGACAGGCATAAGAATAATGATAAATTGAAATAGCCTGCTACGCGGCATATTCTGCCAAAAAACACAATATATTTGCATCCTATAAAAAATTCGGCGCAAGCAACTAACACATGGCAAACGAAGCAAATAATTTTCAGGAACTGATCTCGCATTGTAAAGAGTACGGTTATATTTTTCAATCATCAGAAATTTATGATGGTTTAGCAGCGGTATATGATTACGGACAAATGGGTTCTCAACTAAAAAAGAATATCCGTGATTACTGGTGGAAAAGCATGACACAATTGAACGATAATATCGTTGGGATTGATGCGGCTATTTTTATGCACCCAACCACCTGGAAAGCAAGTGGCCATGTTGATAATTTCAGCGACCCAATGATCGATAATAAAGACAGCAATAAAAGATACCGTGTTGATCATTTGATCGAAGGCTTTGCAGAAACATTGCCGGAAGCAGAAGGTGCCGCTTTAATTGCAGAAATGGAAAAGCTATTAGCTAAGCCTGATTATGTTGCGTTAAAAAAATTAATAGAAGATAACAAAATAAAATGCGGCATCAGTAAGACTTCCAACTGGACCGAAGTGCGAGAATTTAACCTCATGTTCAGCACACAAATAGGAAGCGTTGCAGAAGAAAGCGAAACAATTTATCTACGTCCTGAAACAGCACAAGGTATTTTTGTAAATTTCCTGAACGTGCAAAAAACCGGCCGCATGAAAATACCTTTTGGTATTGCACAAACCGGTAAAGCTTTCCGTAATGAAATTGTTGCCAGACAATTTATTTTCAGGATGCGCGAATTTGAACAAATGGAAATGCAGTTCTTTATTCGTCCTGGCACTCAAAAAGAATGGTATAATTTCTGGAAAGACGAAAGAAAAAAATGGCACGAAAGCATTGGCATTCCTGCAGCTAAACTTCGTTTTCATGATCATGTTAAATTAGCGCATTATGCAGATGCTGCTTTGGATATTGAATTTGAATTCCCTTTCGGTTGGAAAGAATTAGAAGGCATTCATAGTCGTACAGATTTTGATCTGTCTCAACACCAGCTTTACAGCAAAAAGAAAATACAATATTTCGATAACGACTTAAATGAAGAAGGAAAGCCTTACGGTAATTACACTCCGTACGTTTTAGAAACTTCTGTTGGGTTAGATAGATTGGTGCTGACTATTTTAAGTCTGGCTTACGCAGATGAAAAATGGACAAAAGAAGATGGAACCGAAGATGGCCGTGTCGTGTTAAAGATTCCAGCAAAATTAGCACCGACGAAACTGGCTATTTTGCCTTTATTGAAAAAAGACGGTCTGCCTGAAATCGCAAGAGCATTAATGGATGATTGCAAACAAGATTTCCATTGTTTTTATGAAGAGAAAGATGCGATCGGAAAACGCTATCGCCGCATGGATGCGATCGGTACGCCGTTCTGCGTAACCATCGATCATCAGACAAAAGAAGACAATACTGTAACGATCCGTTATCGCGATACCATGACGCAGGAAAGAATTCCATTAGCTGATGTAAAAAAACTGGTGATCGAAAAGATCAAATAGCCCCCTGCCCCCCGAAGGGGGATTGGGATGTTTGCTTTTTTTGTAATAATCTTTAAATTTTTAGATTTCATATTAGATAATTTTAATAAATCTTAAATAATAAAAACTCCAAAGTCCCCCTTCGGGGCGGAGGGGCATCTTTTTTATGGCCGACTTAGAAGATCATATCAAACGTATCAATACCAAGCTTCAACAAGTTTTGAAGAAGGCTGATTCTTTGAAAAAAGAAAATGAGCGTTTGAAAATTGACCTGGCAGAAAAAGAAGATGCACAAAATCAATATGTAGAATATGTTGATGAACTGCGTCAGCAAATAAGCATCCTGAAAGCGGCCACATCAAAAATGGAAGACGCAGATAAAAAGGAATTTGAAAAACGCATCAATCAGTATATAAAAGGCATTGATAAATGCATTGCCTTATTAAGCGAATAAATTATGGAACTGATCCCCATCAATATTGTTATCGCCGATAGAACCTATCGGATAAGGATCGATCCAAAGGATGAGGGAACCATACGCGCCGCACTAAAGGTCATCAACGATAAGATCATCGAGTACAAAACACATCTTGCCGGAAAGGATATGCAGGATTATGTATCAATGGTGCTCATCTGGTACGCTACTCAAAACGAAGGAAAAGACAATCCCCTGCAGGACAAAAACATAGCCGAAGCCCTTCAGAAAATGGAGCTATTGCTCGATAAGGCACTTTAAGCAAATTCCAATCCCCTGATTTTGAGGTTTCTGTAGGTCAAACCGGCCCATAACTTCCATTTACTATACAAAAAATTGTATCTTCGCCTCCAATTTATTATTAATAATATTATGGTTAGCGAGCGCATTTGCAGAAAGATTGTGAGCCGTATAAAAAAAGATATAGTCAATGGAACCGATAATTATATACATTATCATCGGTGCAGCTGCCCTGATAGTGGGTACTGTACTGGGCAAATTAATATTTGCTAAAAATGCAAAAGGACAAGTAGAAGAAGCTGAAGCACAAGCTAAAAAGATCATCGCCGATGGCCAATTGCAAGCCGAAAATCTAAAAAGAGAAAAATTATTAGAGGCAAAAGAAAAATTTGTACAGCTAAAATCTGAACATGATCGTGATGTATTGCAACGCAATCAAAAGATCATCGAAGGAGAAAGCCGTATCAAACAAAAAGAACAATCTGTTAGCCAAAAAGAACAGAACCTTGATAAACAATCGAAAGAAAACGAAGTGATCAAGGAAAACCTCAATCGCCAGATCGAGGTAGTGAATGTTAAACGCGTTGAACTGGAAAAACACCAGGAAGAAAATATCCGTCGCCTGGAAAAAGTTGCTGGCCTATCTGCTGAGGAAGCAAAAGCACAACTGATCGAAAGCTTAAAGCAGGAAGCACACACACAAGCTTTGGTTCTACAACAAGAAATCATAGAAGACGCAAAATTAAAAGCTAATAAAGAAGCGCGTAAAATTGTTATCCAAACAATTCAACGTACCGCTGCTGAACAGGCTATTGAAAATTCTATCACCGTATTTAATTTAGAAAGCGATGAGATCAAAGGTTCGATCATCGGCCGTGAAGGTAGAAATATCCGTGCGATAGAAGCCGCAACAGGCGTAGATCTTATCGTTGATGATACACCGGAAGCAATTGTCCTTTCTTCATTCGATCCATTGCGCAGAGAGATCGCACGTTTATCATTGCAACGTTTAGTTGCTGACGGACGTATACATCCTGCACGTATTGAAGAAGTTGTTGAAAAAACAAAACGCCAGTTAGACGACCAGGTAATGGAAATTGGCGAACGTACTGCAATGGAACTGGGTGTTCATGGCTTGCATAAAGAATTGATCAGAATGGTGGGCCGTATGCGCTTCCGTTCTTCTTACGGACAAAACCTATTAATGCATAGTCGTGAAACGGCTAACCTTTGCGCTATCATGGCAGCTGAGTTAGGCATGAATCCTAAGCTGGCAAAACGTGCGGGGCTATTACATGATATCGGTAAAGTTCCTGATGAAGAAACTGAATTGAGCCACGCATTGTTAGGTGCTAAGCTGGCAGAAAAATATGGTGAAAACCCTGCGGTAGTAAATGCCATCGGAGCTCACCATGATGAAATGGAAATGCAATATGTTATCTCTCCGATCGTTCAGGCTTGTGATGCGATCAGCGGCGCAAGACCGGGTGCAAGACGTGAGATCATGCAACAATACATTCAACGTATCAAGGACCTTGAAAACATGGCACTAGCCTACCCTGGCGTTGAAAAAGCATATGCGATACAAGCGGGCCGTGAGCTTCGTGTGATCGTAGAAGCGGATAAAGTATCGGATAGCGACAGCGATAAACTAAGTTTCGAAATAGCACAAAAGATACAGACTGAAATGACCTTCCCAGGCCAAATTAAAGTAACTGTTATCAGAGAGAAAAGAGCAGTGAACATCGCGAGATAAAATTCAAATAACAATAATTAAAGATCCAAATAGGTGCAAGCTTATTTGGATTTTTTGTTAGCCGAACATGCTGCTACTATTGAGCTTCAGTGGCAGGTTCTCCCGAACGCTTTCGGGATCGCACATTTCATCAGTTGAATATTTATTGGGCTTTTATTATGCAACTTATATATCGTGCCTACGGCACTTAAAACATTCTTTATAAATTTTCTACCGATATATTGTCCCTCCGGGACATCCGGCACACCTAAGATTTAGTGCCGAATAATGTACATCCCGTTAGGGATGACATATCGGTAGAAATGCAGAATCAGAGAAGGACTGAAGTGCCGTAGGTACGATATATCATTTACGCGTCTTAATTCTTAACAAAGACATTTGGTTGAATGAAAGTATGCGTCTATTTTCGAGCTATCGTTACCTTACAATTAAGTGATTATGCAAACACTTTTCATTCCAGACTTAATTAAAATCAACATTCAAGATCAAAATGGTAATCTTTTCAAACAAGAAAATATTTTGTTAGGCATAAAGACCATTGCAACACATAAAAATGACATAGACCTTTCACCATTTTTAACTGATAGTCAAGGATACATTACAATAACAAAAGAACAAATCAAAAATAGAGCAGACATTTTTATTTCATACGGACTTATGGATTATGTTGGACTTGAATATGCAAAGCCTAACATACAAATATATTATTGGGGCAATGACAATTTAGATAAATCGATTACTCATTGGAAACAGATTTTAAACAATAAAAAAAATAAGCCTCAAAACAAAAACACTGAAAGTATAATGAGAGAATTTGCAAAACAATTTGCGGAAATAGAAATAAGAGAAAGTGAAGAACTTAATTTATTTGAGAATAGCTTTAATCTTAAAACAAAGCAAAGACAAGATATTATTTTAATAGAAGATCAATGGGATGCGCCTATAAAAGAAAAAACTTACACCTTAACTCTTTCAATTGGCTAATTAGCCCCAAAATCTCCGATTTCTTTCCAAATGTGGCTGAATTAGCTATATTCGAGTTTTGCCCATTATTTTTTGGAATTTCCCTACAGGGTCTTTACCTTTGCCGTCCGATAAAAAATAAAGTTATGGACGCAGCAGTATTATTTGTACACGAACAGTTGACTACCAAGCCAGCTCTACCTAATTTCAAAGCAGGTGATAATATCACTGTTAACTATAAAATTGTAGAAGGTGCCAAAGAACGTATCCAGAGCTTTAAAGGCGATGTGATCAAACGTCAGGGCACTGGCGCTACTGCTACTTTTACTGTTCGTAAGATCAGTGATGGTGTAGGTGTTGAACGTCTGTTTCCTTTCTATTCTCCTAATATTGAGAGTGTTGTATTAAATAAAGTAGGTAAGGTACGTCGTGCTAAACTATTTTATCTTAGAGAAAGAAGCGGTAAAAGCGCTCGTATTCAGGAAAAAAGAATGGCTGTTGCCCTTAAAGATTCTAAGGCAGCTACAAAAGCAAAAAAATAATTCCTTTTTTTTAAAGATAGTAGGCGAAAACGGCAACGTTTTCGCTTTTTTTTGTGTCTTGGAGGAAGGTACCAATTGTAAAATTCCTTACTTTTAATGGCCTAACCATCTTAACATAAAACAATTTAATATGAAAAAGACCTTAGTGATCGCCTTATTAGCAACCTTACTTATCGGAGCCATCTCTTGTTCCAGAACCCTTACGGCTTCTCAGGCAGCAAACGGACATGCCAGGTGCGGTCGTTCTGTAAACTGGTAAAACAGCTTTTTATGGCACATTGTTAAAAATGATCCGGCTAAAAATCTTGGCAGGATGGCCTGTTTTACTGGGATATTTAATTTATCTTTGCTGCTTAAACATATTTGTTATGACACTTCAAAATCCAACAGTTCTGTTGTCTTTATTTCAACCGGAACACATGATATTTATTTTTTTAGCAGTTGTTTTATTGTTTGGCGGTAAAAAGATCCCTGAATTAATGAAAGGAATTGGTAAAGGAGTACGTGAATTTAAGGATGCTAAAGACAGCGTGAAAAGCGAATTCGAAGAAGGCATGAAAGAAAAAGACAAAGATGAAGAGATCAGGCAATTAAGACAACAATTGCAACAACAGCAATTATTACAGCAACAAAAAGAAATGCAGCAATTACCTAAATAGGTTTTTCGCTTCTAATAGACATAACCGGCTGAAGTGCTTGACGCGATAGATTGTCAATCACTCCAGCCAGTTTTATAAATACCAGTCAAAACTCTCATTTTTTGTTTACTACTATACAAGACTATCAGCAACAGCTTTCAGCAGGAACTACTACCTGTGTTGCCACGGTAACGCAATATCTCCGGAAAATAGAACAGCGCAAAAACCTCAATGCATTTACAGAAGTATATGCCGATGAAGCATTGCAAAAAGCTATGGCGCTTGATGCTAAACGCAAATCCGGCGCTGCTATAGGAAAACTGCACGGTGTAGTTATTGCTATTAAAGATGTGATCTGCTATGAAGGCCATGAAACTACTGCTTCTTCTAAGATCTTAAAAGGATACAATGCAGTGTACACTGCTACAGCGTTGCAACGTTTGTTAGATGAAGATGCGATCATCATCGGTAATTGTAACTGTGATGAATTTGCGATGGGTAGCACCAATGAAAACTCTGCTTACGGCAATGTATTAAATGCATTGGATGAAACAAAAGTACCGGGAGGCTCATCAGGTGGTAGCGCCGTAGCCGTACAGGCCGGTTTTTGCATGCTAAGTCTTGGTAGTGATACCGGAGGCTCAGTAAGACAACCAGCTGATTTTTGCGGTATCGTGGGTTTAAAGCCTACTTACGGGCGAATCTCACGGTATGGGTTAATCGCTTATGCTTCTTCTTTTGACCAGATAGGTATTTTTGCCAATACTGTAGAAGACATTGCGACGACCTTAAGCGTAATGGCCGGACCGGATGATTTTGACAGCACCGCTATACAAACGGCTCCTGAAAATTATGCGCAGCCTATTGGTACAAAAAAATACCGCATCGCTTATTTTAAAGAAGCGATAGAACATGAATCATTAAACAAAGAGATCGGCAGCTCTATAAAAAATTGTTTCGAACAATTAAAAAAAGATGGGCATACAGTTGAAGCAGTAGACTTTGATATGTTATCACATATTGTTCCGGCTTATTATGTTTTAACAACTGCCGAAGCAAGCAGCAACCTTAGCCGCTTTGATGGTGTACGTTTTGGCCATAGAACAAAAAAAGCCGTTAGCGATCTGACTGAATTTTACAAACTGAATCGCAGTGAAGGCTTTGGTAAAGAAGTGAAGAGAAGGATCATGCTGGGCACTTTTGTTTTAAGCACCGGTTATTATGATGCATATTTTAGCAAGGCGCAACAGGTAAGACAATTATTAGTTGATAAAACAAATAGCTTATTTGCAGCGTATGATGCCATCATCATTCCTACAACGCCAACAACGGCTTTCAACATAGGCGAGAAAACGCATGATCCTATTGCTATGTATTTAGCAGATATTTATACGGTATTTGCTAACCTTACAGGCGTGCCCGGTATTTCTGTACCACTGTTTAAGCATAGCAACGGGCTTCCTTTTGGTTTACAGGTGATGACAAAAAAACAAGATGAGCTAACCTTATTACAGTTATCACAATTGCTGCTGCAGCAATATAAAACCACTTAGTAACCTACTACAGTGAACAAATTATTTTCCATATCCGTTTGTTGTTTACTGCTATTGAATGCATCCGCACAAATAGTAATGGATACTTCTATTGTTGATGTAAAAAAAGAAGATACCGTAATTGCACAGGTAATACAATCAACCACTCCGCCTAAGCAGGATATTAAATATGTTAGCCAGGTTACTAAATACGGATTCAAGAATCTTTTCCTGGACTATACCTACAATCCATTGCTTCCTTATGCCACACAGATCAATCCGAATGCAGAAGCATTTATGCAGGATTATATAAAAACGCATGGGGCCAATTTACAAAAAATGCAAGGCTGGGGTTTGCCTTATTTTAATTTGATCGAAAGTGTTTTACAGCAATACGGTTTACCAAAAGAATTGAAATATATCGCTGTGATAGAATCAAGCTTGCAATCAAATGTTGTCTCTACAAAAGGCGCTTGCGGGCCATGGCAGTTAATGCCAGCTACTGCCAGAACCATGGGCCTGACAATAAATCCCTATGTTGATGAACGCACCGATTATTATAAAAGCACGAACGCCGCGTCAAAATATTTATTACAATTATATACGCAGCTGCACGATTGGTTATTAGTAATGGCAGCCTATAACGGCGGCTTAGGCAGGGTTAACGAAGCGATCAAAAAAAGTGGCAGTACGGATTTCTGGAAACTGCAATTTTATCTTCCCGAAGAATCAAGAACTTATGTAAAAAGATTTTTAGCAACACAGTACATCATGGAAGGCGATGGAAGGCAGGGTCAACCGGCTGATAGCGCTCATACAATTACAGGTGCTTATAATGTGAACCCTAATTTATCTGCTACTGAATTTGCTGATCTGCAAAGGCTTACTATTTCGGGCAGGTATAATTCGGCGGTCATTGCAAAAAACATCACCATGCCTATTGCAGATTTTAACAGATACAATCCTTATTTCGATAAAATAATAACAACGAATGGAAGTTTTGACCTGATGTTGCCATCGGCTAAGATGCTGCTTTTTCAAACAAACAAATATCCGATATTGAACGAGTGTATGCAGAATTTATTGACCGGCGCCTGCATTCCAACATATACGCCGCCGCCTGCTGCTCCAAAAAAAACAAAGAAGCGTAAAAAAAGGTATTCCTAATTATTATGTGTCAGACGGAGACCTTCAGACACACTCCTATGGTCTGACGGTCTCCGTCTGACCATGTAAAAAAACTACACCTTAAAATTGTAAGTAGATCGGCAAAACCGGCTCTGCGGTTTTCACCTGCATAAAAATAAATACCATTACCAAAGCAATGAATAAAAAAGCTACCAATGGTAATTTGGCTAACAGGTCTTTTACTTTATCCTCTGTTTCTTTCGGTATAAAATGTAAGGCATATCCCAACAGCATTATCAGGAAAACATTTTGGTAATTGGCAAATAGGCTGCGCCAAACATTTCCATGAAAATCTCCTGTGATCTGCCCTATTAAAGCCTTTGCATCTGCAAAAGAAGATGCCTTGAAAAATATCCAGCAAAAACAAACAAAATGAAACGTAAGTATTACGCCGCCAATTTTAAATAATATACCTGTCCAGTTATATTTCAGTTTTTCAAGTATAGATTTTTTAGCTCTTTCCAGGTTCAGTGCCACGCCATGCATGCCGCCCCAGGCAATAAAATTCCAGCTGGCGCCGTGCCAAAACCCACCAATTAACATCGTGAGAAAAAGATTGACATAGGTTCTCATTTTATCTTTATTACGGCTACCTCCTAAAGGAATATATAAATAATCCCGCAACCAGCTCGACAAAGAGATATGCCACCTGCGCCAGAACTCAGTGATAGAGCTGCTTTGATAAGGCGAATTAAAATTAGGCGGGATAGTAATCCCACACCAGCGTGCAATACCAATAGCCATATCTGAATAGCCCGAAAAATCACAATAGATAACTAACGCATAGCCATATACGCCCAGCAAGCATTCCAATCCAACATGCTTAGACGGATCATCGAAAATGTAGCCTACAAAATTCACATTGATAAAATCAGAGATCACTATCTTTTTAAACAAGCCTGAAAAAATAAGGTAGAACCCTGTTGCAAAATCATCCTTACTTACATAATAAGGTTTATCCAATTGTGGTAAAAAATCTGACGCCCTAACGATCGGCCCCATCATCAGCTTTGGGAAAAAAGACAAAAAGTACAGGTAATCGATAAATCTTGTTACCGGTTCAAAATGCCCCTTGTATACATCAACCGTATAACTCAAATTTTCAAACGTATAAAAAGAAATACCTACAGGCAATAATAAATTAAGTGGATGCAATCGCAACGAAGATGAATCATTAATTAGCTGGATAAAGAAATTGGTGTACTTAAAATAAAATAATAACCCAAGATTTAATAAGATACTTGTAACCAGTAATGCTTTCTTTTTTACAGGATTTGATATGCTGTAAATAGCATTTGATATAATAAAATCTACGATCGCTGAAATGATCACCAGGCCAACAAACCAGCCACAAGCCTTATAAAAAAAATACAAAGAAAAAATAGTGAAAGTAAGGATACGTGCGTTACGGTTTTGCGCTACTAAAGAATAGATAATAATAAAAGCTGCAAAGAACCAAATAAAAAACCCACTGTTAAATAACAGCGGCTCCTTAGGATTGTACAATAAACTATGTACCAGCTTATCAAGATCAAATGCGAACATGCAGTGTTTTTAAATTAATTCGGTTTATCCATACAAGTAATAAACGCTTCGAAAAAAGATTGAGCTAATATACCATATCCTTCGGCATTAAAATGCACATGATCCGGCATTGCCAATCTTTTTTGATACCAGCTGTTCATAGAATTTGCTCCGCCCATTACATGGTATAGGTCCCAATACGCAATAGCATGGTCATCGGCATATTTTATCAATACATTGGTAACATGCGCTACTTCTGGCAGATCAGCATATGTTCCCCGGTGTTTATCGAATTTGAGTCCATCCGGCGGCGTTGTGATCAGTATAGCCGAATTCGGAGAAAGAGCTTTTATCTTACTAATAAGCCGGTCGACCTTTTGGTAAAAATCTGTTTCGGATGATTCTGAAAAAGCATCGTTGGTACCAAGTGAGATGATGACCAGATCAGGCAATTCATTTTTTAACTGCGCATTCAATTCCGGTAATTGATCATAATCAGTATATTTTGTACCTATTTTACAAACTACCTGGAAATTAAAAAACAAGCGACCATTGTATTTTTGCCCGTAATAATTATTTAATTTTTGCATGAAGGGTTCAGAAAAAAAACCAGACTTAACATGCGAATCGCCGATATGCAATACCCTGATCATCGTCAAAGAAGAGTTAGCCATTCGTATCCGTTGCTTTACAAGATCTAAACCGTTTGCATTGTGGATCTGATCATCAAAATTTTGTGTAGGTGTTTCAATGGAAGAATTGATCGCCGTTTTACTGGCAATAATCGATTGTTTGATCACCGGAGATAGTAAAAACAATACATTAATTGGGATGCTTTTCAAAATCATTATAGTCGTTCATAATTGCATTGAATAAATAAGTAGCGATGCGTTTGCCTCCTCTTGAATTTACGTGCGTGTAATCTTTATTGGCATAAGTGGTATCGCCTTCCACCCAGTTTACCAAAGAGTTTGCTCCGCCCATGGCGTGATATAAATTGAAGAAATCAATATTGGTAGTTCTTGCCATTGCGTATTGCCCATCTACCAAGGGTTCTACACCTTTTTCGGTTTGCCAGGCATCCCCATCATAATCATAATCTTTATCAGCGGTAGATACCAATAAGATACTGGTTTGCGGAAAAGCGTTTTTTATTTTTTGCAAGATAGGCTGCATCTTTTTGGTGTACCAGCTGAAATCAGTAAGGTTGGGCCTGAATAAAAGATTAGGACCATATTGAAATATCAACAGATCGTATGAGCGTGTTTTTTGTACCTGCGCTAAAAACTCGGGCGTAAAATAATTAAATTCCACACCGGTAATTCCCCTGAAAGAAAAATTATCTATATAAATACCATCGTTGGATTCAAATGCAGCACCGTACATCGGGATATCTTTTGAAGACACACTGATGCGCACATTTTTGATGCTATCATAATTTACATCCGCTTCATTAAATTGCTGCGTTGCATTGATATTTTGTTGCTGCCCATTAATAGTTAGTACTGCACTACTTGGTTTATCTGCCGCAGGCATGCCATACAACACAGCAACATTATTAAAGAAATTTAAGTGCGGCCTTTCAACAGTATGGTAGTTGACCCAGCTATTAGCATCAGAAAAAAAACTGTGCCCGGATATGAAAAGATTCGCATCCGCCTTATCATCTGATTTAAAGCTAACATCGTTCCAGTCATCTGAAAACTCATGTGTTACCGTTTGTCTGAAACCCGCTACAATAGAAGTTATTGGTACAAATCCAACCCCACAACCACCAAAACTATCCTGTAATTCTTTACGAAGGTCTTGCGTAATAAGGTCTCCTTCTATAAATGAATCGCCAAAATAAGCAATGCGTATCTTTTGGCGTTTATGCTTTTTTAGGTCATCTAGCTTTTGTAAAAAATCATTTAGAGGAAATGCTTGTCCGGCGCTATTTATTAAACCTGAGTAAGAAGTATAATTGCGGATAACAATTGTTTTGTTACCTACTTTAACAACGCTGTCGGATTTTACTTTTGCGGCAGCAATAGCAGTTGTGCTATCATTTGTTTGAAGCGTATCTTTTTCAAGATCTGATAATATATTGATGGTGTGAAAATTAGCGCTGAGGAGATCCGGCTTCCATTCAAATAAAAAGGTAGCCGATAATAATAACAAAAGAAATAAGATATTAAAAAGGAGGACTTTCTTTTTCTGATTCATTACGTACAAAATTAACCGGTTTGTTTGGGATCTTGCACAGTTTATTTTGACAACGATTTATTGGGAGGCGCTGGTACGGATGTTGAATCGGCAGCCGCTATTGGTTTTGGGATTGTTGCGTTCTGCTGTGAAGATTTATTAACTGGCCCAGGCGGCCCCTGGTTTACAGTTGTTGAATCAGTTACTGCATTTTGGTTTGGAGCCGTTGCATTTTGCTCGGAAGATTTGTTAACCGGCGGAGGCGCTCCCGGGTCAGTTGATGGCACTGAATTATCTGACTCAGCCTGTTTCTGATCTAATTTATATAATTCATATTCTGAGATGATCACTTTTATACGATGGACCCAAACCTCCTGTGCAGATGAATATTTTGATTTATTCATCTCCTTTAACCAAAGATGATAATCCATATTATTTTTCATTTTTGGGTAAAACCTTTTACGTGACAGGATGCCACAAAAATCTGCAAAGGACGCTTCTGCAGAAGCATATTGTTTATATTTTGTATGGCGTTTTTTAAGATGATTGCGTCCTTTTACACCAAAATAATTATTTAATTGTTTGCAGTTGAGGCTCGTTCCGCTGCCGGATTCTAAAGTAGATACACCTAAAATGATCGAAGCAGGAATACCCCATTTTTGGGATAGATCCTCCGCCATTTGGGTGTGTTTTCTAATGTATTTAAGGGTTACTTCTTGCGCGAAACAAATGTTACCAGAGAGAAGAAGCAAGCAGCATAACGTCAATTTTACTTTGTTCATAAAATAGGACTTTACTCGAAATATAATTGAATATACAATTTTCCTTGTAATATTTACTGCAGCACCGTCTTAATTGCCTCTGCTTTAAGCAAAGATTCTTCATACTCCTCCGCAGCATTGCTGTAAAATGTAATAGCCCCGCCCGTTTGAAAAGAAAGATACTGCGTATTACTATTGTACAGTATACTTCTTATCACCACATTAAAATCAAAATCACCTTCGGGATTTATATAGCCTATCGATCCGGAAAAAAGGCCACGTTTTGTTTGTTCATATTTTTCAATCAATTCCATCACGCGTTTTTTTGGAGCGCCTGTCATTGACCCCATCGGAAAAGTAGCTTTAATAGCATCAACCCAATGGATATCATTTTGCAATCGTCCGCTTACTGTGCTGATCATTTGATGCACCTGAGGAAAACTATATATACCAAACAATTCGTCGACTTTTACAGAACCTTCCTGGCATATTTTGCTCAGATCGTTCCGTACCAGGTCCACCACCATAACGTTTTCACTACGCTCTTTATTGCTATTCAGCAAGCTTGTTTTGCGTTCTTCATCCAGCAATTTATTGGCCAGGTCACGTTTTGCTGTGCCTTTTATTGGCTGGGAAATGACCGTTTCACCCATCTTTTTTAAGTACCGCTCCGGGCTCGCACATAAACAATAACGATCATTCAGTTTGTACAACGCGGCAAAGGGATTAGGCGATAATTTGGTGAGCTGTTGGTACACCGCAATAGGGTCTATTGATGCCGGTTCTGCGTAAAATTCCTGGCAAAAATTAAGCTCATAGCAATCGCCTCTTAATATCCTTTGTTGTATTTCTTTTATCGTAGAAAGATATTGTTCGTGAGAGAGCCTGTTTTTAATTACAGGCATATTTTTAATAGCGCTGATCTCCGCTGAACAAGCCTGAATGCTATCAAAAATTATCTGAGGATTGTCATCACAAAAAATACTGAGCCGGTTTTCTTTTAGCTGCAATACTATTTCGGGAACAAAAAAATGCAGGTCCCTAAAACCGATCCCATCAAAGTTGGCAGAGGATAACTGCTCCACTTCATTTTTAAGGTCATAGCCTAAGTGACCAAATAGCCAGCCTTTGTGTGCATTATAAAATTCTTTTAACTGCGGATAGGCGTTACCGGCATTGAGCTCAATATTTGCTTTGCAGCCAACCGCCAGCAAGCTTTCAAAAGCATTGCCCCCATCCCCCGAAGGGGAGAAAGATTGATATTGTTGATTATCCAGTAAACAAAAAATGTTGAACGGTTTGGCCCAGTTCAACATTTTTTGTTTGAATTCTATGTAATCAGTTATTGCAAATGACCGAGTGCTTTTCACGTATACTATTTTTGTTACTAGCCATCTTTCATTTTGCTACTAGCTGTTCTTAAAAATCATCGTCATCATCATCAAAACCTCCACCCAGATCATCATCGTCAAAACCAAGGTCCTTAAAATCGTCATCCATCTTTAAGTCGTCATCTTCTTCTTTTGCACCTTTTTTACCCGGAGCTTTTTTACCTTTTGATTTTGGAATATCGAATTCGGCAAAATCGGGATCCCATTCTTCATCATCACTTTCTCCTCCTTTTTCCCATTCATCTGTTTCTTCTACGTCATCTTCTTCGTCGTCATCATCATCTTCTCCTTTCTTTTTAGTAGCACCTTTGCCTTTTTTAACGGGCGTTTCTTCCAGGTCAAGGTCAAGGTCATCGTCGTCGTCCTCATCCTCGTCGACTTTTTTCTTGGCTGGTTTAGCCGGAGCTTTAGGCGCCGCTTTTTTTGCAGGAGCTACTTTCTTTGCAGGAGTCTTTTTTTCTTTGTCTGCCATAATTCAACTTAATTGTACTGTAAATTTTCTAAGAGATTTTTAATTAGCCAAAAAAAAAGGCATTTATTTTATTTTATTTTTTATGCAACTACTATTTGATCTCTACCCGGACCGTTACTGATATATTTTACAGGTACTTTCAGGTGTGCATTGATATAATTGATATATTCTTTCATTTTAGTTGGTAACCCTGCATAATTATCAATAGCAGTGATATCTGTTTGCCAGCCTTCGAAACTTTTGTATACCGGCTCAATGTTTAAACCATGCATTTGAAAAGGTACACAATTTTCTTCTTTACCATCAATATTAAAAGCTGTAGCAACTTTTAACTCAGGCAAGCTATCTAAAATATCTGTTTTTGTCATGATAATTTGTGTAACGCCATTGATCATACAAGCAAATTGTAATGATACCAGGTCGATCCAGCCGCAACGGCGCGGACGGCCAGTTGTGCTACCAAATTCGCTTCCTATTTTACGGATGAGTTCTCCGGTTGCATCGTGCAATTCGGTTGGAAAAGGGCCACTACCAACTCTTGTACAATATGCTTTTGAAACGCCGAATACTTCTTTTATTTTTTGTGGTGCAATTCCTAATCCTGTACAAACACCTGCAGAAATTGTGTTGCTGCTGGTAACAAAGGGAAAAGTACCAAAATCAACATCGAGCATACTTCCCTGCGCACCTTCTGCCAATACTTTTTTGCCTTTGTTGATCAGGTCGTTAATAAAGTATTCTCCGTTAACAATTTTGAAAGTTTTCAATTCTTCTATCGCCGTTAAAAATTCTTTTTCCCATGCGGCAATATCTTCTGCGAAAGTAACTTCTTCCTGAAAATGGTAATTATCTAATAATTGCTGGTGCTTTGCCTTGATGTTTGCGTATCGCGCAGCAAAATCTTTACTTAAAATATCACCAACGCGTAAACCGTTACGGCCGGTCTTATCCATATAAGTTGGACCAATGCCTTTTAATGTAGAACCGATCTTATCGTGGCCTTTTGAAATTTCACTCGCTTTATCCAACGCCCTGTGTGTAGGTAAGATCAAATGTGCGCGTTCGCTGATATATAAATTCTTTTTATAATCAACACCCATAGCTTTTACGGTAGCGCATTCTTTCATCAACGTTACCACATCTAACACAACACCGTTACCGATCAGGTTAATTTTATCTTTATGGAAAATACCGCTTGGGATCTGGTGCAATACTACTTTTTTACCTTCTACATATAAAGTATGTCCTGCGTTTGGTCCTCCCTGGAAACGAGCGATCACATCATAATTGGGTGCAAAATAATCTACAATTTTTCCTTTCCCTTCATCGCCCCATTGTAAGCCTAAAATTACGTCTACCATTATTTTTAATTAAGAATTAGGAATTAAGAATTCCTTATGTTCAAATCCGTATTTGAAGATAGAAACCCCAAAAATTTCAGTGGCGAAAATAAATTGAAATAAAACAACCACCTAATTATGTAGGTGGTTGTTTGAAAAATATCGAAATATGTGTATTACTTTTTGGATTTAATATTGAGTTCTTTAAACCGCAAAGAACGCGGAGTATTCGCAAAGAATCCGCAAAGGAAAACTTAGCGTTACTTTGCGGTTTCTTTGTGCTCTTTGCGGTTAATTTTATATAACAATAGTTGCTTTTCTAACTCTTAATAACGAGTTTAGGCAACTTTGAGTAAACTCATTTTGCTACTGCTGAATTTACGTTGGGCGTATTCTAATGTTACTTCGAACAATTTTACCTTTTGAGAAGGTAATTCGTACATCGCATCTGTTAGGATACTTTCGCAGATACTGCGCAATCCACGTGCTCCCAGCTTGTATTCCAGGGCTTTATCTACCATAAAATCAAATACTGCAGGTTCAAATTTCAGTTCAATGCCTTCTATATCAAATAGACGTGTGAATTGTTTTATTAATGCGTTTTTAGGCTCAGTCAGAATGCTGCGTAAAGTTGGTGCATCTAAAGGCATTAAATAGGTAACAACCGGCAAACGACCCAATAACTCCGGAATAAGGCCAAAATTCTTCAGATCGACAGAATTGACAAAATGCAATAAATTATTATGCTGGTATTCCTGTAATTCTTTATTTACATTAAAGCCGATAGAATTGGTGTTTACTCTTTTTGCAATGATCCTGTCGATACCGTCAAAAGCACCACCACAAATAAATAAGATATTTTGTGTGTTTACTTTGATCAGTTTTTGTTCGGGATGTTTACGTCCGCCTTGTGGTGGAACCAACACTTCTGTGCCTTCTAATAATTTCAATAAGCCTTGTTGTACACCTTCGCCGCTTACATCTCTTGTGATAGAAGCGTTATCGCTTTTTCTTCCGATCTTATCTATTTCATCGATGAATACAATTCCTTTTTCTGCAGCAGTTACATCATAATTACATGATTGCAATAAACGCGTTAGCATGCTTTCCACATCTTCACCTACATAACCCGCTTCTGTAAACACAGTAGCATCAACGATCGCGAAAGGAACATTCAACATACGTGCAATTGATTTTGCCAGCAATGTTTTTCCCGTACCTGTTTCACCTACCATGATGATATTGCTTTTTTCAATCTCTACATCGTTCTCAATTTTTTGATTTAAACGTTTGTAATGGTTGTATACTGCAACTGCTAAAACTTTTTTAGCATCATCCTGGCCGATTATATATTCGTCTAAAAATTTCTTTATTTCTAATGGCTTTCTGATAGACAATTTATTTCCTGCTACATCCAATTTTGTATCAGTGCCAACCATTAATTCTTGTCCGATTATTTCCTGGGCATGTTCAACACAACTTTCACAGATATGGCCTTCCTGACCGGCGATAAGTATTTTAACCTCGTCGCGGCTACGGCCACAAAATGAACAATTTAAGATGGGTTGTTTTGCCATTACCTGTTTTGTTTAGGAATTACAAAGATACAAACCTTTACAGGCATATAGTAAAAGACGGCCAGATAATTAAAAAGATGCCTGATCCGGATTTTTATTATTTATTTATACGGATGAATGTAATTATTATACCCCTTTGCCAGCGCAGTAAAGAAAAGTTGGCCCTGGATCTGGTACCCGTTTAGCAGGTAATGAATAAGGTCCTTATTCATGCATTTATTATCCCGCCAGCAATCGGCAGATTGATGCCCCCCGGTGATATTATACAGATCCCAGATCGGTATATTATTTTGGGTAGCAAACTGCGAAAGCAGGCAATTTACTTCATCTAGTTGCACATTGTATTTTCCGTTCTTGTAAGAATCTGCAGCAGTAGTAATGATAACGGCAGCATTTGGCGAAACCGCTTTTAGGTTTTCAATAAATAAAAGCACTTGCATTTGGAAAGAATCTTCCGCAATTACTGATCTCATCCCTTCGTTCGTACCCATGGAAATAATATAAAGATCCGCATCAAGTGTACCGATCTGTTTCCAGAAAAGTGGTGCGTTATTATATTCAGCATAGGTGGCGCCATTTACACCGATGGTATTATAAATTACGCCGGGATTGGAATTTTCTACAGATACACCAAAAAACTGTCTTGTATTATTTGTATCGGAAGAGCTGATAGAAAAACTATCGATACTTTTTTCGAGCCGTATTGTTCTGCTAAAAGCACTATCGTTCACCGTTAGTGGCAATATCTTTCCATTTGCATGTAGCGACCATTTTACCGGCGAGATATTACTGCTATCGAAAAAGAATTGTAAGCGGTTGAAAGATCCCTGTTCATTTAAAGCCATGTTGATCGCTACTGCAGCGGCTGTATCCGTTTTGATACAAAATCCTGCAATGCCGTTCGTTATTGGTATTTCGGGATGTGCCAGCCTGTTATATTTCCAGGTAATACTGGATGAACTAAAAATATCTGCCGGCGCATTTGATCTGGCTAACTGATAAGGAAAGATCAATCCACGGCCCGCATTACCAAAATATTGCTGCAGCTTATTACGCAGTACGCCTGATAACATATCTGCCTGGATATGCGAATCGCCGATATGCACGATCCTTACAACACCCCTATGCCTGTGTTGTAAAACGTATAATTTTTTATAAAAAGAATCGAGGCCTTCTGCATTTGAAATATTGTTATTGGAGATCGTTAGAAATGGATAAGCTGATTGTAAAGCACCGTCATTTGCAGGAATTGTTTGCGCTACAACTTTGTGCAGGCAGCAAAAAGAAAAAAATACAACTATGTAGAAAGCATATTTTTTCATAGATCAATATTAAACCAAGATGCAGGCCTTGTAGGACCTGCATCTTTTATATTTTATTTTTTGAATTATAATTTATCTACTACTTTATCAACGATGCCATACGCGATACTTTCTTTTGCATCCATCCAGTAATCACGGTCAAAATCTTTCATCACTTTTTCTACTGTTTGTCCGCAGTTCTTTGCCAATATCTCAGCGCCCATTACTTTTGTTTTCAAGATCTGGATAGCCATGATCTCCAGATCAGCACTAACTCCTTGTCCGCCGCCACTTGGCTGGTGTATCATTACTTCTGCATTCGGGAACATATAACGTTTGCCTTTTGCGCCACCGCTTAATAAGATACTACCCATGCTCGCTGCCATGCCCATGCACACTGTTGCAACCGGACTGCTGATCATTTGCATCGTATCATAAATAACCATACCTGCTGTTACGCCGCCACCGGGGCTGCTGATATAAAAAGTAATTTCTTTTCCCGGATCAATTGCATCTAAATACATTAATCTTGCAGTAATATCTTTTGCGCTTTTATCATCTACTACACCCCACAAAAATATTTTGCGTTGTTCAATAAATTTTTTGTCGAACTGCCAGCCGCTCATCATTTTTTCCATCGGGCTTTCCGGTAATTCCGGAATTTCTGGTTCGTCTTCGAAGCGTGTGTATTTGCTTGTGAAATTCATCTTTGTCTTTATTTTAATGATTTTTGAATTAATTAATAATTAGTAATTAATGATTAATAATTCTTTAAACTTGTTATGATCTTATTATAGCTATGGTTGTAAAACTTACTACTTGCTTCGAAAAAATTATTAATTACTAATTATTAATTTTTAATTACACCCTAGTCCTTTTTCTTAAGCTTTCTCGGATTCATCGTCAACACTTCATCAACGATACCGTATTCTTTTGCTTCTGTTGAAGTTAACCAGTAATCCCTGCTGCAATCGATGGCAACTTTTTCAACCGGCTGACCAGTGTGATGAGAAATCACTTCGTATAATTCTTTCTTAATCTTCTTTACTTCATTTACAGTTATTTCGATATCACTTGCTTGTCCGCCTGCACCTGCACTTGGCTGGTGCATCATGATACGGCTGTGTTTTAACGCTGTTCGTTTCCCTGGAGAACCTGCACACATCAATACTGCCGCCATGCTCGCTGCCATACCTGTACAGATAGTTGCAATATCGGGCGTTACGAACTGCATGGTATCATACATACCTAAACCTGCATACACGCTACCACCCGGTGAGTTAATATACATTTGAATATCTCTTGTACGATCCGTACTTTCTAAAAATAAAAATTGTGCGGTGATGATATTAGCAACCTCATCAGTAACAGGATAACCCATGAAAATGATACGATCCATCATCAAACGGCTGTACACATCCATCACGGCAATGTTCATCGGCCTCTCTTCGATAATGTTCGGAGTCAGATTGGTTACATTGTGTTTTATATAACTATCTAGTGTATTACTGCTGATACCTCTGTGCTTTACAGCGTATTTTTCAAATTCTTGTCCAAAGTTCATCTTATATAAATTTATGGTAACAAATATAGTCGATTGACAAACCCAAATATTGTGCTATAAAAAAAATGCGACAAAAAGTCGGAAAAAGATATTGTCTGAACAGGATTTTGATGATTTTAGGATAGGCAAGATTTTACAGGTTCCAAAATCCTGTCTATCCTTTAATCTTTTAATCGTGTTCAGACAAAAAAAGCCGAAACTTCGCAGTTTCGGCTCACACTATTGTTAGGGGATTGTATTAGTGTTGGTGATTGTGCTGCATTGCAGTCAATTCTTCTCCGGTAACTTCTTTAACGCCGGCTTTTACATTTTCCTGTGCCCAGTTAAACAGTTTTTCTGTTAATAAGCGGTGGTAGCTGCTTTCAACCTGTTTTTCGTCTTTCATCATTCTGTCGATATAGCTTTCTAACCAGCTGGTATCTTCGCCTAAGCTCATGCTGCCGAAGTAACGCATTACTTCATTTTTCATGTTATCTCTTAGTTCCTGTTGATCAACCTGAAGGTTATTTGATTTGATCAGTTTATCGCTGATCAGTGTCCATTTCAACTGGTTGCTAAAGATCGGGAACTCCGCTTCTGCTTCTTCTGCAGTTTTTGGTTTTTCGCCGCCGTTTTGTAACCAGCGTTTTAAGAATGATTCAGGAAATTCGATCTTAGTATTGTCTATTAGATAATGGTAGATCTGATCGTGCAATTGATTCTTGCTTTGTGCATCCCAATGGCTTTGTATCTCTTCTTTTAGTTTGGTCCTGAATTCCTCTTCTGTCGCAATCGCTTGCCCAGGAAAGACTTCATTGAAAAACTCTTCGTTCAATTCTCTTTTTTCTACGTTTGCTTCAGTAGCTTCAACGCCTTCTTCTAATTTTGTTTTGCTGCCTTTGATCTGCATTTTGCTGATCTCTTCCTGCACTGCTTCTGGTGTAACGATTACTATATTATTGGTAAGTTTTGCTTTGTCTAATGGAGCAACTTCGAAGTTTGGCTTTAGGCCAATTTCAAAGCCGAATTCGTAATCAGCCGGGTTATTTACGTCCATTGCACGGATGTCAGCATCCAGCGCTAAAGGCTGAGCAAAAATGTCAGGTTTTTCATTTCCTAAGTAAGTATATAATTCTTTTTCCACTGTTTTTAGGATCTCATCAGTAAAAATAGATGGGCCATACATTTTTTTAACCATTCCTGCAGGTACCATTCCTTTTCTGAAACCTGGGATATTTACGGTCTTGCTGTAATTCTTCAATGTTTTCTCAAACACAGGAAGATAGTCTTCCTTACTCACTTTTACGGTTAATTTATCATTCAATAAACCGATGTTTTCTCTTGTAACTGTTGCCATAATTGAACTTTTAGCTCTTGGGACAAATCCCGCAAATTTTAAAAAAGCCTCCCCTAAAAGGAGAGGACTTGGGTTTTTTTGTCCGGATGATAGGGGTCGAACCTACATGAATTGCTTCGCTAGATCCTAAGTCTAGTGCGTCTGCCAATTTCGCCACATCCGGTCAATTTGTTAAGTGGCGTACTGAAACTTATCAAATGGGTGGCAAAAGTAAGGCATTTCTATAAAAAAAGTAAAACAATTAAACACTATTTCCAACATCGCTTTTTTTTAAGTAAATTCGTATACACAGATGGAAGCAGTAATAGATAAAACGATCAAATACACCCTCACCGAGGGCGAAGAGAAAAAAGAGATTCTCAGGCAGTACCGCGGACTATTGAAAGAGCTGAAACCCAAGCTAAAACAGGGTGATAAGGAATTGATACGCAGCGCTTTTGAAATAGCCGCCGAAGCGCATAAAACCATGCGCCGCAAAAGTGGTGAACCTTATATTTTACATCCCCTGGCTGTGGCCAAGATCTGCGTTGAGGAGATCGGACTTGGTGTTCGAAGCACTATTTGTGCTTTGTTGCACGATACTGTTGAAGATACAGATGTAACACTGGAAGATATACAGCGTGAATTCGGGATCGAGATAGCTAAGATCATTGATGGGTTAACCAAGATCAGCCATGTGATCGATAATAATACTACGCAACAGGCTGAAAATTTCAAAAAGATCTTACTAACGCTTACCGATGACCCAAGGGTTATATTAATAAAGCTGGCCGATCGTTTACACAATATGCGCACGATGGATAGCATGAAGCGTGAAAAACAATTAAAGATCGCGAGTGAAACAATTTATGTGTACGCTCCGTTGGCACATAGAATGGGTTTGTACGCAATAAAAACAGAAATGGAAGATCTTTCCATGAAGTATTTAGAGCCGGAAGCTTATCGTTCTATCGCAAAAAAATTAAATGATACCAAACGTGAACGCACACGCTATATCAATGACTTCATTCGTCCGCTAAAAGAAAAATTAGAGAAAGCAGGTTTTACATTTGAGATACAGGGTCGCCCCAAAAGCATTCACTCTATTTCTAACAAAATAAAAAAGAAAGGCGTTTCTTTTGAAGAAGTGTATGATCTTTTTGCGATACGTATCATTGTTGATTCTCCTGCGGAGAAAGAAAAAGAAGATTGCTGGAAAGTATATAGCATGATCACGGATGAATACAACCCTTCTCCTGAAAGATTGAGAGACTGGTTAAGCAATCCGAAAAGCAATGGCTACGAAGCTTTGCACACAACTGTAATGGGACCGCAAGGTAAATGGGTGGAAGTACAGATACGTACCAAACGCATGAATGAAATTGCTGAAAAAGGTTTAGCGGCTCACTGGAAATATAAAGAAGGCGGCGGCTCAAATGACGAGAGCCGCTTTGATAAATGGTTTCACCAGATCCGCGAAGCGATCACCAACCAGGAAAGCAGCTCCTTAGATTTCTTACAGGATTTTAAAACATCTTTCCTTGCAGAAGAAATATATGTGTACACACCAAAGGGCGATGTAAAAATGTTGCCGATCGGCGCCACAGCCTTAGACTTTGCTTTTATGGTACATAGCGCCGTTGGTAGCCGTTGTATTGGTGCAAAAGTGAATCATAAATTAGTACCGATCGCACATAAGCTGCGTAGCGGAGACCAGATAGAAATCATCACAAGCGCTAAGCAAAGGCCAAGTCAGGAATGGTTGAATTTTGTTGTGACCAGTAAGGCAAGGCAAAAAATAAAAGATACGCTCAAGGAAGAAAAAAGAAAAGTGGCGGAAGATGGTAAACATATCCTGCAGAAAAAACTGGATCATATCAATGGAAAAATAACACAACATAATCTGGAAGAACTAGCGGCTTTTTACAAACTCAATTCTCCGCTTGACCTGTTGTATGATATTGCCATTAAAAAAATTGATCTTAAAGAATTAAAAGATTTTACCGCTTCCGGCGATCGTTTGTTTTTTCCTAAGCCTGCAGTAAAAGAGGTCGAAGAAACAGTGACCGCAGATCTTACTGCAAAAACATACAATAAAAAAGATGCAGAGCTCATCATCTTTGGCGAAAGCAGTGATAAGATAATGTACACGCTGGCAGCGTGCTGTAAACCAATCCCGGGAGATGATGTATTTGGTTTTGTAACAACCGGCGAAGGGTTAAAGATACACCGTACTAATTGTCCGAATGCTGCAAGGTTATTGGCTAATTACGGTCACAGGGTTGTAAAAACGAAATGGGCTAAAAATAAAGAGATCTCTTTCCTGACCGGTTTAAAGATCATTGGTTTGGATGATGTGGGTGTGATACATAAAATAACCAACCTTATTAGTGGTGAAATGAAATTCAATATTTCTGCCATGACGATCGAAGCTGTTGATGGTATCTTCCGTGGTAACTTAAAAATATTTGTCCACGATAAAGATGAGCTGGATGAATTGTGCAGGCGCTTAATGGAACTAACAGGGATCGAGCGGGTTGATAGATATGATACAGAGTAGAAATTCCAAAAAACAAGAAATCAAAAAACAAGACCGGGAGTTGATACTTTAATTCGCTTTTTGGAATTTACCTTTTTGTTTTTTGGGATTTGTTGCTTTTATTGATAATTATATTTTGAAATACTTCCATCCTTAGAAACCTCAACTTGCTTTTCTGCCTGCAAAAAATCGATCACTTTCCATAATTTATCTTTGCTTATTCCTTTCATATTTGCTAAAAGATCCTTTATTGGCAATGATCTTCCCTTTAAGTTTTTGAAAATATTTTCAGCAATGCTATCAAATTCTTCTTTGCTAAGTTTTAGATTTTTTTCTTTCAGGCAATTATCGCAAATGCCACAACGCTTGCTGATAGGAGCATTGAAGTAATTGGCAATAACCATACTTCTGCAAACAATTGTTTCTTCAATATAGTTTACGATCGCTGTCACTCTTATTTCAAAATTAGCTTTTCGCTTCAAAAAATTTTCCAGGTTGATGGAAAAACTATCATTGTACATCCTGTTTTGTAATAATGTCATTTGCGGTTTTTCTTTCTGCGGAGCATACTCAATAATGCCCTGTTGTTTTAATTCGATCAATTGCTGTATTACTTCATCTTGTTTTTTACGAATGAATTTTGCTAACCGCGATTCGTAGATCGTGGTAGGGAAATCAAAAATACCTTCGTAAGAACGCAATAAACCTTTTATCAATGGTTCGTATTGTGGCAAGCGCTTTTCAAACTCTTCGAGCTGTTCTCTTGTAGTAGTAAAAGTTAGAGAAGATGGTTTAAAAAAAACTTCGTTGTAACTGATGATATCTTCCTGCTCCAATGCTTTGATGGCATAAGTGGCATTTAGGATATTTATTTTAAATGCGGAACTGAATTCAGCCATATCAAAATCATAATTCGTCCACTCGCCGCCGCCCGCTGCCACCTGCAGGTAATTCATAAAAGCGGTGTACACTTTTTTTATTTCTGCTTCTTTCGGAAAACGGATATCGCTTTGCAATTTCAGGTCTTCTATTTCTTTATCGCTATACAATAAAACAGCATAGGCTTTTTTACCATCACGGCCTGCCCTACCGGCTTCCTGGTAATAATTTTCTAAACAATCCGGTACATCATAATGTACTACTACCCTAACATCAGGTTTGTCGATACCCATGCCAAATGCATTGGTGCAGGTAATTACATTGGTGGTATTATTGATCCAGCTTTCTTGTCTTTTGTTTCTTTCAGCGCTACTTAATCCTGCATGATAACTATCGGCACTGATACCATTCATTGTTAATAGCTCGGCAATATCTTTTGTATGCTTGCGGCTTTTGCAATAAACAATTGCACTGCCTTTTACATTGTTCAATATCTCTAACAATTTATTTTGCTTGGAAGAAACATTAAAAACACTGTAAGAAAGATTCGCTCTTTCAAAAGATTGTTGAAAACGCTGTTGGTCTTTTTTGAAAGCCAGCTTATCACATATATCATCCTGCACTTCTTTCGTAGCGGAAGCTGTTAAAGCCAATACAGGCACTTTAGGCAAACGTTCACGCAAAGAGGCGATGCGTGTATAAGGCGGACGAAAATCATAGCCCCATTGAGAAATACAATGCGCTTCATCAACAGCGATCAAATTAATATCCATCGAAGCCACATGTTCTAAAAACAAATTGGTCTCTAATCTTTCAGGAGAAACATATAAAAATTTGTAATGGCCGTGAATAACATTTTGTAAGGTTTTCTTTACTTCTACATAAGTCATACCCGAGTAAATAGCAATGGCGGGAATATCTCTTTTTTGCAAATTCTCTACCTGGTCTTTCATTAAAGCAATGAGCGGACTGATCACCAAACACAAACCATCTTTTGCCATTGCCGGCACCTGGAAACAAATAGATTTGCCGCCGCCGGTTGGCAATAATGCCAGCGTATCTTTTCCTTCCAGCACTGCATTGATAATATCTTCCTGCAGCGGGCGAAAAGAATCATGTCCCCAATATTGTTTTAAAATCTGTTGTATCCCGGTCAAGATGGTATTGCTATTTACTGCTAAATTACATTTTCGAAAGGGATAAATTAAAAATGGTCCAACCCCTTAAGATTGAACCATTTTTCACACCGCAATTAGTTCGGTCATTTATTATTTAGCAGAGTCTTTATATTTTGCATCTGCCTCCTGTGCCTTTGTAAAATCGAGGCTCACAGAATTAATGCAATACCTCAAATGTGTTGGTGGCGGCCCGTCTTCAAAAACATGGCCTAAATGTGAATGGCACCTGCCGCACATTACTTCTGTGCGATGCATGCCGTAACTATTGTCTGGCGCGAAAATAATACTGCCTTTTGAGATAGGCTCAAAAAAACTTGGCCAGCCACAGCTGCTCTCAAATTTACCATTGCTGTTAAATAACGGGTTGCCGCAAACAGTACAATAATAAGTACCGCCTTCTTTACTATCCCAGTATTTGCCGGTAAAAGCCCTCTCTGTGCCTTTTTCACGAGCTACATTGTACACATCGGCCGGTAATATTTTTTTCAGTGTACTATCGTCCACTGTTACTTTGTTGGTATCCGTATTTGAGTAATACGGGTTGTCTTTCTTTTCTGTATCCATATTGTCTTCCTTTTTATTTTTATTGGAGAAATTACAAGCGCTTAGTAGAGCCGCTAATAGTATTGTTGCAAATAATAAATTTTTCATACCATCATTAACGTATTTGCTACAAAAAAGGTTTGCTTCCTTTCGGGATAATAGCAGTTCTTTAACATTTAAAATAAACCAAAAGCTCTTCCCAAATATACTTAAAAATTAGTGTTATCCTTTTAACTTTGTTCACTTACTATGTATACGCAACCACAGATAAAAGAACTGCAAGCTTTAACAAGTTCATTGTTGAAGAAGACGACTGACGACCGACGACCGACGACCGACGTGATAGAAGAATTACGTAAAGTATTGCGTTTTCATGAAAACAGGTATTATGTACAAAACGATCCTTTGATCAGTGATTTTGAATATGATAGTTTATACAAGCAATTAGAAAAACTTGAAAAGGAGAACCCCAATTTAATAACACCAGATTCTCCCACACAAAGAGTTGGCAGCAGTTTAAATACCTCTTTTACTACTGTACAGCATTTGGTGCCTATGCTGAGTTTAGAAAACAGTTACAATGCCGAGGACCTGTTAGATTGGGATAGAAAAGCAAAAGAACTGGCCAGGCTGGATGAAGTGGAATATTGCGTAGAACCCAAATTCGATGGTGCCAGCATCTCACTAATTTATGAAGATGATCAATTGGTGAGGGCCGCTACAAGAGGCGATGGCGTTGAAGGCGAAGAGATCACCAATAATATCAAGCAGATAAGGTCTGTTCCATTATCTGCAAAATTTTCTGCTTACGGCATTCAGCAAATTGAGATCCGTGGCGAAGTATTGATGAACAAGAATAGTTTTAAAAAATACAATGAGCAATTAGCTGAACAAAATTTAGCTCCGCTGGCGAATGCCCGTAATGCCGCTTCCGGCGCGTTAAGAATGAAAGATCCTAAAGATGTTGCGAAACGGAATCTGGAAGCTTTTTTATACCATGTGAGCTACGTGGTTGACGACCGACGACCGACGACTGACCACCGTAAGCCTGAAACACATTCTGCGATGTTGGACATGTTGTGGGATCTCGGTTTTAGAAGTCCGAAAAAAGAAAAGAAAGTTTATAAAGGCATTCAAAAAGTTATTGATCATGTCATGGCTTTTGAAGCTGAGAGAGATACGCTGCCTTATGAAATAGATGGCATGGTAGTTAAAGTGAATGAGCTTGCGTTACAGGATAAACTGAGCCAGACTACCCATCACCCACGTTGGGCGATCGCTTTTAAATTTAAAGCAAGACAAGGGACCAGCATCCTGCGCAAAGTAGAATTCCAGGTAGGCCGTACCGGTAGTATCACACCTGTTGCAAAAATTGACCCTATACTTGTTGGTGGTGTTACCATTTCTTCTATCTCTTTATTTAATGAAGACGTGGTGAAAGAAAAAGACCTGCGCATAGGCGATACTGTTTTGGTAGAAAGAGCCGGCGATGTTATTCCTTATATTGTAAAACCATTAGCGGAATTACGTACAGGTAAAGAAGAAGAGATCATCTTTCCAAAAAAATGCCCTGTCTGCCATGATGAATTATTTAAGCCTGAAGGCGAAGCTGTTTGGCGCTGTATCAACATCAATTGCGAAGCGCAGGTAGTAGAACGCATTATTCATTTTGTGAGTAAAGATGCGATGGATATAAAAAGCTTTGGTGATGCCAACGTACGCAAGTTTTATGAAATGCATTTGTTGAAAGATATACCGGGTATTTACCAGTTAGATTATGATAGCATTTCAACACTCGAAGGCTTTGGAAAAAAATCGATCGATAATTTAAAAGTTGCTATCGAAAATTCCAAGACACAGCCCTTACACCGTTTGCTATTTGGTTTAGGTATTCGCTATGTTGGTGAAACAACTGCCAAAACATTAGTGCATGCTGTAGAGCACTTATTAGATTTTAGAAATTTCTCGGAGGAACAATTGCAGTCTTTTGATGAAGTAGGCGTAAAAGTTGCAGCCAGCATTTATCGTTTCTTCCATATTGATGATAATATCCACATGCTTGAAAAACTGGAAAAATTAGGCGTACAATTAAAGAATGAGAAAAAGCAATTAGCTGAAAATGACAGGTTTTCCGGACAAACATTCTTATTTACAGGCACAATGGTGCAACTTAAGCGCAGCGATGCCGAAGAAATGGTAGAAAAGAACGGTGGTAAGGTAGCCAGTGGCGTTAGTAGTAAACTAAATTACCTTGTTGTGGGAGCCGATGCAGGCAGTAAACTGGAAAAAGCCAAAAAAATCCCCACTATTAGCATTATAAATGAAGAAGATTTTATAAAAATGCTTCCCGTTTAGCAAAATTTATTTTATATTTATAGTGAAAACCCGTCTACCCTATCTGGAAAACAGGCCGATTGCTATCTACTATCAAATAAAATTGCTGCTACTATGATCAAAAAAATTACAGGTGAAACCTGGAAGCAACTACAATTCAGTGGTTACAAAAATCTTAGAAAAAAATACGCTGTTTCAACATTAGGCCGTGCTGCCAGTTATACTGAAAGTATACTGGAAGATGGTAAATTATTAAGTGGTTCGCTTACCTCCGGTTACCGCACGCTTAATTTACATGTTGAAAATGGCAATGGTACTATTTATTTACACAGAGAGGTGGCTAAACTATTTTGTAAAAAAGCGGCTCCTAAATACAAATTTGTTATTCACCTTAATTATAAAAAAGCTGATAACAATTATAAGAACCTAAAATGGGCCACACTCGAAGAAGTAGGCGCTCATCAACAAAAAAGCCCTGAAAAAATTGCTTACAAAAAGCGCCAGGCTAACAAAACAGAAGGACTTAAGCTTAACACCACACAGGTAAAAGCTATTAAGGAAACGATCAACAACCCGAAAAGAAAACTCACTTATAAACAAATGGCCGTTAAATACAAGGTAAGTGAAATGACATTATATAGAATTAAAAGCGGAGAGAACTGGAGTAAAGTAAAATAGCATTTTTTGCTGCGTTAGCCAGATTCCTTGAAAACAATTGAGAGGTATTGATTTATCAATACCTCTTTTTATTTGTACATTCGGTACCAGAAAATATTACGCATATGCTACAAACCACAACGATCAAATTTTTACTTGGCCTTAAAAAAAATAATAACAAGCCCTGGTTTGAAACAAACAGAAAAGCATACGAATCAGCAAAAGCCGATTATACGGTGCTGGTAGATCGGCTGATCGCAGGCATTGCCAAATTTGATACTCCTATTGGTGAACTAAAAGCTAAAGATTGCCTGTTTCGTATTAACCGGGATGTTCGGTTCAGTAAAGATAAAAGTCCTTATAAAAGCAATATGGGCGCGTCTTTTTCAGGCGGCGGTAAAAAAGCTGATGAAGCAGGATATTATTTTCATTTTGAACCCGGCCGTAGTTTTGCAGGTGGAGGTATTTATATGCCACAAGCTCCTACCCTTGCTAAAATAAGACAAGAAATAGATTATAATTTTGATGTCTTTAAAAAGATCATTGACAATAAAACATTCAAAAAATATTTTCCAACAGGTTTAGATATAAGCGATACTTTATCAAGGCCACCGAAAGGTTACGATGAAAACAATCCTGCTATCCATTTCCTTAAATTGAAAAGTTTTTTTGTAAGCACGCCATTTGCCGACGCTGCTTTATCAGAAAAAAATATGTCGAAGGAGATCATAAAAGCATTTGAAGCAATGAAACCTTTGATCGATTTTTTAAATCACGCGGTAGAATAATTGCTGATTTCTGATATCGGATTTCTGATATCTTTTATGGCAGGTTTTTTGCTCATCATATCAGCAATCATATATCATCAATCAGAAATAAAACTATGTGGAAAGAAGAAAACAACAAACTATACAGAAAATTTACTTTCAAGGATTTTTCTGAAGCATTTGCTTTTATGACAGGGGTTGCATTGGCTGCTGAAAAAATGGACCATCATCCAACCTGGACGAATACCTGGAACACGGTAGAGATATGGTTGTCCACCCACGATGCGGGAAATATTGTAACAGAAAAAGATAAGGAATTAGCGAAAAAGATCGATGCTATTGCGTAACAGGTTCATCCTTTTTTCTTATTAGCATGATGCCTGCGTTTGTGGTCAGATCGGCGCTAAAAAATTCTTCGTAAACGGATTGTCCATCATGAACAGTTAATAAACCTGTGTTAGGAGGGATGCTACCCAGGTTCTCTGCATACAAGATCAGCAATAAAGAATCGGGTGTATCTTTTGTGATATAGATCGTTTTGCTATTGGCTTTTAGCGTTAGCATTTGTTTGGAGAATAGTACTTGCCCGTTCATTACAACACTTACCACATCGCCATCAACTACACCATTATCATATAATGAGATGATAAGGCTATCCGATTTATAATATACTTTTTGGATATTATCTGCATCCAGTTTTCTTGTTGCAACCTGTGCAGCTGCAGGTGTTTCAGCAGCCGGAGCTGCTTTTTCCTTTTCTATGGCTGCCGCGGCGGCTATCTTTTGGTTTTGATTGGCAATTTTTTGATCTGCTTTGGCTTTGGCGACCTCATCGTTATGTCTTTGAATTGAATCAGCCATTGCTTGTCGCCGCGCTTTTATTGAGTCTTCAGATTGTTTTGATGGGCCTGTCTGCACAGCAATATCCCCGCCGATCTTATTATGCGCTTCATCGAACCTTATCTGGTTCACAACACGCACTTCGTCCAATTTTTCAGTAATGTAGGTTGGTACATAATCACTTTTACGTTGAACGGTCAAAGTGCCCGTTACCGGCCTGAATTTTTTTGTAAGGTTGGTATTCCATGAACCCGACAAAGTACGGACGGTATCTGTGTTTTGTAAGGTCAGTACACTGTATTGATGTATATTTTTGGGAGGTGTAACCGGGTACGTATCATCGATCAATTCTACATCGGACACTAATATTTTACCGTCAGCAATTTTTATATCGACCTTTTTTACGCCGATGCCTATCTTTCCGTCAAAGTCAAATTCTGTGTAAGAGTAGCCAATTAATTTGCCTTTTTCTTCACTGATGGCAAGTTCGTAGTGAAGGGTTTTTTTAGTTGTATCGTTATATATCGTACCCTTCCAAAGACCTGTAATATCCTGATTTTGTTGCGCTAAAAGCTTTGCAGGAAATAGCGATACGATCAGAAAAAAAATAAGCAGGTTCTTTATCATAAGTTAAAATTATCAGTCAGGATAGAATAAAGTTAACTTAACTATTCATAGAAGTCAAAAATTCAACATTATCTTTTGTACCCTTCATATTCTTCAATAATGTATTCAATGCTTCTTCAGGATTCATATCTGCCATGTGTTTGCGTAATATCCACATTCTCTGGAAGGTATCCTTATCCAGCAAGAGATCATCTCTACGTGTAGAAGAAGACACAATATCAATAGCCGGGAATATTCTTCTGTTAGATAACCTTCTATCCAACTGTAATTCCATATTACCCGTTCCTTTAAATTCTTCAAAAATAACCTCATCCATTTTACTACCGGTATCTACTAACGCTGTAGCTAAAATGGTTAGAGAACCGCCATTCTCAATTTTACGTGCCGCACCAAAAAATTGTTTTGGTTTCTGCATCGCATTGGCTTCCACACCACCGGATAATACTTTACCTGACGAAGGCGCCACGGTGTTATGAGCTCTTGCCAAACGAGTGATACTATCTAATAATATCACCACATCATGTCCGCATTCAACCAAGCGTTTTGCTTTTTGTAAAGCGATGGTGCTAACTTTTACATGTTTTTCAGCAGGTTCATCAAAAGTAGAAGCAATAACTTCTGCTCTTACGCTACGTTCCATATCTGTTACCTCTTCCGGCCTTTCATCAACCAATACGATCATCAGGTAACATTCAGGATGGTTTTCAGCAATAGCATTCGCTACTTCTTTCAACAACATTGTTTTACCTGTTTTTGGCTGCGCCACGATCAATCCACGCTGGCCCTTACCAATTGGTGTGAACAGGTCAATGATCCTTGTGCTATAATTATCTGCCTTTGTAGTAAGGTTTAATTTTTCGAAAGGAAATAAAGGCGTTAAATAATCAAACGGTACCCTGTCTCTCACTTCATCCGGAGATTTACCGTTGATCGTTTCTACTTTTAATAAAGCAAAATATTTTTCACCTTCTTTCGGCGGACGAACAGACCCATAAACAGTATCACCTGTTTTTAATCCGAATAATTTTATTTGAGAGGGAGATACATAAATATCATCAGGAGAAGAAAGATAATTGTAATCGCTGCTTCTTAAAAAGCCGTATCCGTCAGGCATCATTTCCAATACACCTTCACCTAAAATAATACCATCAAATTCAATATTGAAAACCGGTTGCTGGCGTGCCTGAAATTGTTTGGCCGGAGCCGTTTGTGCAGAACCGTCGTATTGTACTTCTGGTTGCTGAATATCTTCTTGTTGTAATAAAGAAGCAATTGCTGCAGGAATAGTGCTATCCTGATCAGTTAATGGCTGCAATTCTTCTTCTTCCTCAGGAATTTCTGCTTCGATCTTTTTAACAGGCTTCTTCGGAGCTTCGGCTTTTTTAGCAGCCTTTGGCTCGGGTACTGATCTTTCGGGTATCACTTCTGCATCTTCGGTTGCGGTTGCTTTTGGAATACGTTTGCGTTTCGGCTTTCCTTCTTCTTCGTTGTTGGCGGCGGTCATAGTGGCTTGTTTATCCAGAACCTTTTCTACAAGTTCTTGTTTGTCTAAATTTTTATAATCGGGGATGCTAAGTTGTTCTGCAATATCCTGCAGCTCAGGAACGAGCATGTCGTTCAGTTGTGATATATCGTACATAAGAAAAATGAAAATGATTTTTTCAAAAAATCCGCTTAAAAAGTCTGAAAATTGTAAATGAGAATTTAGATTAAGTTCAATAGAACGTCACGTTGTGAGCTATTGGGCGAATCTTCGTTTAGATTGCATTACAATATTACGCTGTTTTTGATAAAAAATAAAAAAAATTTGATAATGAATGATTTTGATCTAATTTATAGATATTATACTACAATCTAAAGCTGATGTACCCTAAAAACTAACCCTGGTGTGCTTTCTGATTTTTGGTATCCAAATCATCGGAAATTAGAATACTAACTTTTATAAAAAATGAAACAATGGCTTATTTAATAACGATCAAATCTTCTGCACAAAAAGAATTAAGCAAGTTTCCAAAAAACCGTAATAAAAAAAGTGATTGTTGCCATAGATGGATTAAAAGAAAACCCCAGACCAAATGGCGTAAAAAAATTGAAATCTACTGATGAAAATTTATACAGAATAAGAGTGGGTGACTATCGAATTTTATATACAATTGAAGATACCATTCAAATTGTTGACATTACCAAAGTTGGGCACAGAAGATATATCTATAAGTAGATTATATTTTCCCCGCCTTCTTTAATTGTTTCGTAGCGTTTTCCCAGGGAATGCTTTTTTCTGCCTTTCTTTCTTCAGCTATAATCACATCAATCATATCCTCATATTTCTGAGGGTTTTTCACAAGATCGCTGATCTCGATTTGAAGAAACCTTTTTTGGCGGCTAATATCTGTTAGAACAGCAACTCCTTTCATAAAAGCTATTTTATCAAATTTATACATTTATGTTGATTTTTTTGCAGGATGCGGTGGCTTTTTGTTAGAAGCTTATATTTATGACTACTTATCAATACAATTAGCCGTCTTGTACTTCCCGCAAAAACTTATATTTGCAGTCCTTAAATACAAATTATGTTCAACAAAAGAGTGAAGATAAAAGAGATGTTGGCGGGCGACAAAGCCAATTACGAAGCAACTGTAATGGGATGGGTGCGCACTTTTCGCAATAACCAGTTCATAGCGTTGAATGATGGCAGTACCAACAGCAATTTGCAGGTAGTAGCCGAATTAGGCAAGTTTGATGAAGCGATCTTAAAACGCCTGACAACAGGCGCCTGCATTAAAGCCACTGGTGAAGTGATCCCTTCTTTAGGCAAAGGGCAAAAAGTAGAATTAAAAGCAACTTCGATAGAAATATTAGGTGATAGCGATGCAGAGAAATTTCCTTTGCAGCCTAAAAAACATAGCCTGGAGTTTTTAAGAGAGATCGCGCATTTACGTTTTCGTACCAATACATTTGGCGCCATATTTCGTGTTCGGCACACCTTAGCATTTGCCGTGCACCAGTTTTTCAATAGCAAAGATTTTGTGTATTTACATACACCGATCATCACCGCAAGCGATGCAGAAGGCGCGGGTGAAATGTTTAGGGTAACTACGCTACCGCTTGATGGAAAAGCGCCTAAAAATGATGATGGCTCAATAAATTTTAAAGAAGATTTTTTTGGCAGAAGCACTAACCTTACCGTAAGCGGACAATTGGAAGGCGAATTAGCGGCGATGGCTTTTAGTGATATCTACACATTCGGACCAACATTCCGTGCCGAGAATAGCAATACAGCAAGGCATTTGGCAGAATTCTGGATGATAGAACCGGAAGTAGCTTTTAATGACCTGGAAGATAATATGAACCTTGCAGAGGAATTCATCAAGTATGTGATCAAGTATGCGATGGAGCATAATAAAGAAGACCTGGAATTTTTAGCACAGCGTTTGGAAGAAGAAGAAAAACTAAAACCGGTTATCGACAGAAGTGAAATGGGCCTGATCGATAAATTAAATTTTGTGGTGAACAATGATTTTGAAAGGTTGACTTACACCGAAGCGATAGAAATCTTAAAAGAAAGCAACCATAATAAGAAAAAGAAATTTCAATATTTAATTGAAGGATGGGGTGTTGATCTGCAAAGTGAACACGAACGCTACCTGGTAGAAAAACATTTTAAAAAACCAGTTATACTAACCAACTATCCTAAAGAAATAAAATCGTTTTACATGCGCCTCAACGATGATGGCAAAACAGTAGCAGCGATGGATATTTTAGCACCGGGTATTGGTGAGATCGTTGGCGGCTCTCAAAGAGAAGAACGTTACGATAAACTGATCCAACGAATGGAAGAAATGCATGTACCTGCCGATGAATTATCCTGGTATTTGGATACAAGAAGATTTGGCGCTTGTCCGCATGCCGGCTTTGGACTTGGGTTTGAGCGTTTGGTACAATTTGTTACAGGCATGGGAAATATCAGGGATGTGATTCCTTTTCCAAGATATCCTAAGAGCGCTGAGTTCTAATTAATTAAAAATTAGTAATTAAGAATTAATAATTTTTTAGATCCGGGTCAGTATTTATTATTGATCCGGTTTTTTATTTATAAAAAAATATACGCAGCAATAACCTGGCAGGCCATGCCTAAAAATAAACCCCAATAAATATCTTTAGGTTGATGGTCGCTTACGACCAAGCGGGAAGTACAAACTAACCCCGCTATTATTAAAGCGATCGATAAAGGCACTGTCATCAACATGGTATTTTGTTGTAGTATAATAATAAATAACCCTACCATACCTCCCATTGCAATAGCGTGCATGCTTACTTTAAAATAAATATTAGCGATCAGCGCAGCTGAAGAAACTATAAAAACGCCGAACATAAAAGAAGTTAAAATAACGGGCACACCGGTATCATTTTTAAAAACCCAGAATATCCAGAAATAATAAATATTGGTTATGATGTAAGGAACAACCCTGTCCTTTTGTGTTTTGAGAAAAATAGAATCGATAAACTTCAACTGCTTTAACAAAAAGACCGAAAAAAAAGGCAGAAAAATAGTTGAGTACCCAACTTTTAACGGCAGCCAGAATTTATCATAATTATCATATCCTGCAAAGTATGACGGATGGATATATAACAGAAACAACGAAACGTATAAAGGGATAAATAAAGGATGGAAAATATAAGATAATACATGAGCTAAAAACCTTACCGGTATTGGCTCTTCATGTGATTGCTGAATGGCTGAATTGTTCAATTGTTATTTTGTTGATCAATAATTGTCAATTATCCATTGCCCAATTATCCATTATTATTAAAGTTCTTTTCTTAATCTTGCTACAGGAACATTTAATTGCTCCCTGTATTTAGCCACTGTTCTCCTGGCGATATTGTATCCTTTCTCTTGTAATAGTTCTGTTAGCCTTTCGTCACTTAAAGGATTTTTTTTGCTTTCTCCTTCTATAAGATCGCTTAATATTTTCTTTACTTCTCTTGTACTTACTTCTTCACCGCTATCTGTTTGTAAGCTTTCGCTGAAAAAGAATTTTAAGCGATACGTGCCAAATTCGGTCTGCACAAATTTACTATTGGCAACGCGGCTGATGGTACTGATATCAAGATTTGTTTTTTCGGCGATATCTTTCAATATCATCGGGCGCAATTCCGTTTCATCGCCGGTAGTAAAAAAATCATACTGATAATTCATAATCGCATCCATGGTGCTTAACAAAGTATGCTGCCTTTGTTTGATCGCATCAATGAACCATTTTGCCGCATCAATTTTTTGTTTGATAAAGATTACTGCTTCTTTTTGGCGCTTATCTTTTTTACTGCCCTTATCATAATCTTTCAGCATATCGCGGTATCCTTCACTGATACGAAGATCAGGCGCGTTCTTACTGTTCAATGTTAATTCTAATTTACCCGCATTATTTACGATAAAGAAATCCGGCACCACATAGCCTTCGCCTTTACCTGTCTCACCAATATTACCGCCTGGCTTAGGATTTAACTTAACGATCTGTCCGATCACTGCACGTAATTCATCATCAGATAAATTTAAACCGCGCTGTATCTTCTCATAATGTTTTTTAGTAAATTCATCGAAGTACTTATCCAATACTTTAATAGCCATCTCTACACTTTCGCCTGTTTTTCTTTTTAATTGCAGCAACAAACATTCCTGCAGGTCTCTTGCGCAAACACCGGCAGGTTCAAATTGTTGTATCTGTGCGATCAGCTCTTTTAACTCTTCTTCGCTTGTATTGATATTTTGCCTGAAGGCAAGATCATCTACAATAGCGCCGATATCCCTGCGTAAATAACCATCATCATCCAAGTTGCCTATTATCTGTTCCGCCACCATCTGTTGGTGATCATCCAGGTTCAGCAAGCCTAACTGTTCCAACATTAATTCATTGAATCCTGTTTCTACTTTATGCGGCATTACTTTGCCATCATCAACCTCGGGGTAATTATCATCTCTTAATTTATAATCGGCAATATCATCATCCCCATCTTGAACATACTCGCTGATATCAATATTTTCATATTCATCCTGACTACCATCTAATTCGAATTCGTCTTCTTTTGTTTCTTCGAACTCATCTGTTTCATCATTTTTAAATTCATCTGTTTCTTCCTCTTCTCCTGATTCCAATGCAGGATTTTCTTCCAATTCTTCTTTGAGGCGTTCTTCCAATTGCGCTGTGGATACCTGCAACAACTTCATTAACTGAATTTGCTGCGGAGATAATTTCTGCAGTTGTTTTTGATATAATCCCTGACTGAGTGCCATCGTAGTTTTAGTGTTTTATCCAAGTATCGATCTCTTTTTGAAAAAAATTTATACCTGGTATTACACGTAAATTACAATTATTTTGTTGCAAAACTAAAAAAAGTACCGAAAAAATAATTTTTTGCATGATTTTTGTGGAGATAAATGTATCCACTATAGAAAACGGCAAAACGAGGCAATTTTATGCCCATAATAAATCAAGTTTAATCTATTTTTCTCGTGAAATTTTATTGATAATTAAGTCTCCGGGTGAGAGAAATGGCTGATCTTATCCAATAGTTTATGTAGGGTTTTCGCTTCAGCAAGAGACAGGGTCTGGAGTATCTCGTCCATATGCTCTTCTTTTTTTGCTAACTTATCTATTACCTTAACGGCTTTGGTTGTAACAGTAATGTCTACCAGTCTTTTATCACCTTTACAAGGCACTTTTTTTACTAGTTTTTTAATAACAAGCCTGTCTACAATACGACTGGTATCACTCATTTTATCCAACATTTGTTCGCGTATCTGCAAGGTAGAAAGCGGTACCGGGCTCGCTCTTAAAATGCGGAGTATATTATATTGTTGTAATGTAAGGTCTTCTTCTTCGTAGATGTATCGTAATTTTTCAATGACCCAGTTATAGGCCCAAAGTATACTGACAATGGCTTTTTGCCGCTCATTGCTGTAAGTAATGATTTTTGGTTTTCTTTTGATACTCATAAGGGTAATAAGTTTGGTTAGAGCTCTACGTATTAGGAACAAAGTTAATAATTATTCCTTCCATACAGATGCGCCTTCGCTACAATTTGCACAAATATCAATATTCTTGCGGCTTTTTTTCAGGTCGTTTCTAAATTGTGTATAATTACTATTATTCCATATTTCCTTAAAAGACTGGTTTTTAAGGTTGCCAAGCTGATGCGTGGCATCTTTGTCAAAGCAACATGGTACCACCAATCCATCCCAGGTTATTACGTTGGCATGCTGCAGTTTCCAGCAACGATTGGCCAGTTTATTCTTTGCCGAATAGCTACCGTTCTCATTCTTTTTATACCGGCTGAATTTATCAATGGTCGGTATCAATTTATTGGGGTCAGTTGCATAGTCATATACCTGCGCGGTCTTAAAACGCACTTCATCTACGCCTACTTCTTTGGCTAATTTTTTAATAGCTTCTATCTGGTGTTCATTAGGTTTAACCACTAAGAACTGAAAGAAAATAAATGGTGTTTTGCTATTTAATTCTTTCTTCCATTTCACGATATTTTTTGCGCCTTGTAGTACTTTTTCCAAATTGCCACCTACTCTATATTGTTGATAGACTTCTTGTGTAGTGCCGTCAATAGAAATGATCAATCTATCCAAACCACTTTCTACCGTGCGTTTCGCAACAGCATCTGTTAAATAATGTGCGTTGGTTGAAGTGGCGGTATAAATGCCTTTTGTAGCGGCGTAGCTTACCATCTCCAAAAAATCAGGATTTAAAAATGGTTCTCCCTGGAAATAAAATATCAGGTACAATAATTCTTTATGGATCTCATCGATCGTTGTTTTAAAAAAATCTTGTTGCAACATACCTGTAGGTCGGGTGAAAGCACGCAATCCACTCGGGCATTCGGGGCAACGAAGATTACAGCTTGTAGTAGGCTCAAAAGAAATAGAAACAGGGTACCCCCATTGAAGAGGTTTATTCAACAATCGGCTTACATAAAAACTTGTCAGCACTTTTACCCCATTCAATGCTTTTTTGAAGGTAAGTTTTCCTAACAGGTTTTTGGTATCGTTCCAGTTGAACTGAGGCATGCCTCAAAGATAACTTATCAGTCTTTACAATGGTTTCGTTACAATAATTTTAACTATTGCTACTTATTGTTAACTTGTAAACTCAATCAAAAGAGGAATATGGAATCTGAAATGGAGCCTGATGTTAAAGAATTCTTGGTCCGCATCATGCAAACCATTTCAATGAGCGTAGTATGGCTATTGGTGAATATGACGCTGGGTATTTATTTTAACTTTGCTTTTTTTGATACTATGCCTTCTATTTGGAACTATTTGTTCTACCTATGGTTCATAATAAGCTTTGGTTTACTGCTATATTATTTTCACACGAAATGGAAAGGAAAATTATAGCTTTGCAAAAATTTACAGCATGAAAAAGTGGGCAATCTATGTAGGGTTTTTTGTAGTGCTGTTAAGCGTGTTTTATTATTTTGTTTACACACAAATTGATTTTTCCGAATCGGGTTTGCCAGTGATCAATAATAATATCCAGTCATTTTCTTTTACAGATCAAAACGGAAAAAATATTACTAACAGAGATGTTGTTGGCAAAGTATATGTAGCCAATTATTTTTTTACAACCTGCAGGGGTATTTGTCCAAAAATGAATGCAAATATGCGGAGGGTATTTGATCAGTTCAAAAACGAAAAAGATTTTATGATCTTATCACATACTTGTATGCCGGAAGTTGATTCTCCGGCAATATTAAAAAAGTATGAATACAAAATGGTGAATGGTACATTAAGCGAACGTACTGATGGATCTTATGATATCATTGCTCCTACTGATTCAACACTTGCTGTACAAAATGCTAACTGGCTTTTTTTAACGGGTGATAAAGCTTCTCTCTATGATCTTGCCAGGCATAGTTATTTAATTGACAAAGGCGGAAGCGATACTTCATTAAATATCAATGAACAATTTATTCATACACAGTTATTTGCACTGGTTGATAAACAAGAACGTGTAAGAGGTATTTACGACGGATTGAAAGATGATGAGATACAAAAACTCATCGCTGATACGAAAGCTTTATTAAGAGAAAAAGCACCAAAGCAAAATTTTCTAAATAACTAGTATTTTTTTAACCGCAAAGAGCGCCAGGTTACTCGCAAAGAAGTGCAGAGAGCCTTTGCGAAACTTTGCGCTACTTCTCTGCGAGCTTTGCGGTTAAATAAGTAATTTTACAATAATGGAAAACGATATACTATCCATATTAAAAAAGAACCAGCTCAGTATCACTGATGGGCGCAAAAAGATCCTGGAGCTTTTTTTGCAAAGCGATGGAGCGTTAGCGCATGCGGATATTGAAAAGAATACGGATGCTGCATTCGATAGGGTAACCGTTTATCGTACGCTACAAACTTTTGTCGATAAAGGAATTGTACACCATATCCCTACTACCGATAACTCTATTTTATATGCCTTGTGTAAAGATCAATGCGAAGCGGGCCATCACCACGATAACCATGTGCATTTTATCTGTGATAATTGTAATAAAACAATTTGCCTGGAAGATGTAACAGTGCCGAGTGTTAAATTACCTAAAGGTTTTAAACCAAGGCATGCCGAGATGGTGGTGAATGGTATTTGCGATGATTGTAAATAGTTATTTATTTCTTGCAATAAATCTTTCGTAAAACTTACCAGTTCCTTTTGCATCTAATCTTCCAATAATTACTTCTTCTGAACTAGCACTTAAATCATACTTTGGTTGAAGATGAATATGTTCCCTTTCTCCTATGGGAAGTTCCAATATATTGTCTTGATTTAAATCAGCAATTTCTAATAAAATTTTTGCTAAAGATTTCAATCCTTCAGGATCGCCATGAATTAAAATATCTCGCCATTTTACTATTTTATTATCCTCGTTTTCTTCTTTTTCGTGGACAAAAATTTCCAAATGACCAGTAATTTTTGATTTATAATCTTCCATAAAATATAATTGTTAAAGGTTCCTCATATCTTTTCCAACTCTCCTTTTACAAAATCCATCAACACTTTAATTTTATCAGGAGAAAAATCAAATTTCAATCCTGCGGCTTCGTACAATTCAGGTAAAGTTTTTGTACCGCCTAAAGCTAACGCGTTGCAATAATTATCTAATGCCTGTTGCTGGTTATTTTTAAACTGCATCCACATACCAATAGCGCCTAATTGTGCAATGCCGTATTCGATATAATAAAATGGCACTTCGTATAAATGTAACTGCCGCTGCCATGATGTATTGCGGTATTTTTCCAGGCCACTTGTATCAACCACACTGTCTTTAAATTCATCTAATATCGAATTCCAGCTGGCTGTTCTTTGTTCTATCGTATGTTGTGGATTTTCGTAGATCCAATGTTGAAATTTATCAATGATCGCTATCCACGGAAATAAAGTGATCACTCTTTCCAATTGATGTTCTTTTGCTCTTTTCAGATCTTTTTTATCAGCAAAAAATACATCCCAGTTTTCCATGCTAAAAAGCTCCATCGACATGCTGGCAACTTCTGCAATTTCCATTGGGTATTCTTTAAACCCATTCAATGCTAAAGGATGCGCTAAAAAAGAATGTATCGCATGGCCGCCTTCGTGTACCATTGTTGTTACATCTGTCATCTGCCCCGCAGCATTCATAAAAATAAATGGTGCGCCACTTTCTGCCAGCGGACAATTATATCCTCCCGGAGCCTTGCCCTTCCTACTTTCCAGGTCGAGGTGTTTTATTTCGTTCATCTTTTTAAGGCAGTCTCCAAAAAAAGGGCGAAGCTTTGTAAAACAGTCAATCGATTTATTGATCAGCTCTTCGCTTGTTGTAAACGGATGCAATGGTTCAATGCCGGAAGGTTCTGCATCAAGATCCCATGGGCGCAATTGATCAACACCCAGTTTTTCTTTTTTATGTTGATGAATGATATTTATCAACGGCAATACATGTAGCTTAACGGCTTCGTGAAAAGCGAAGCAGGCTTCTTTTGTATAATCAAAACGGCCCAGTTCTTTAAAACGATAATCGCGGTAATTGCTAAAATCTGCATTCAACGCTTCCTGGTTACGGATCTGAATTAATTTATTATACAAGGCATCGAGTGCATCTTTATCCTGCAATCTTCTTTCCTGGATTTTATGATAAACTTCTTCTCTTAATTTTCTATCCGGGTTTTGTAAAAACTTCGATGCTTGTTGTAAAGTGTATTCTTTACCATCAACTGTCACCGACATTTTTCCATTGATCACGCCAAATTGTTGTTGTAAAACTGACAACTCTGCCTGTAAAGGAATATTTGCTTCGCGAAATAATTCAATACTCTTTTTTATGCTGCGAAAAAATGTGAAGTATTTTTTTTGATCAAGGTCTTTGGTCAATGGATTTGCTATCAATTTTTTATTGATCGCATCTGCATAAGGCTGGATCTTCGGTTGGATTTCCATGCAGAAAAAATTAAAGGCTTCTTCCAGCTGTTTATTTTCTGTATCGCAGGTCATTTTTATCTGGCGCCAGCAAGCATCTTCGTTTACTACAGCTTCTAATTCACTTTGATCTTTCAGCCATTTTTCCAGGTCTTCTTTTGTGGCGATATCTCTATCCAACAAATTTTTAAAATATGGCTCCAGATTTTGCCAATCAGTGATCACGAAATCTTTTGGAACAAAATGGCGTTCTATCTTGTGTATGTCTGCTGTATAATTCATAATAGTAAAATAAAAGGTGAAAAGGAAAAAGTTAAAACCAAAAAGTTGTAAGCCTACACTAATGCACGACTTACAACTTATAACTAAAAATGTATAACTACTTAAGCCATCTTACGAGGCGAGTTGATCTTTTTTGGCGGTGCTGCTTTTTTTACTGTTGTAGATTTTGCAGTAGCAGGTTTAGCTGCCGCAGTTTTTGCAGGTGCTTTTTCTTTAGGGGCTTTCGCTTCAGGAGCTGTATCAGTTGTAGTTTCTTCTTCTGCAGGCGCTTCAGTTAATTTGATATCGATCTTATTAGCTGTTAACACTTCAAACCATTTTACCATTTTCTTCATATCACTGCTGTATACTCTTGCGAAGTCCATATCAGGATATACTTTTTCGAAGTATGTTTTTAATGCTTTGCTGTCGCCTGCATCAGGTAATTTTGTTTTGCTTTCTTTCATGGCAGCAAAAATCTCCACCAAATTCACGTTATCTTTTGTAGTAAATATTTCAATGCTTTCTAAATGAGAGAAGCTATGTATACGAGTGCTTACAAATTTTGTGCTTTTGTCTTCCAATGAACGCACTACGCCGCCATCTGCTTTTGAAGATAATAATTCATATAAACCGCTTAGGCCGGTTACAGAAACAAGTTTGTTATAATCCATTTTGTTTTATTTTTTAGGGAACAAAGATATACTTCTGCAGGGGATTAGCCGCTTGTTATGGAAGAAAATTTTGAGCCCGATTATCGCTGTTTTTGGCTATTTTTTGTTTTTGTGGCAATAATTAGGATATTCGGCTCCAACCGCTTATCCTAATTATCGGTTATTGATTAAACTATTGCGCTATTTTGTTCATCAAATGTAAAAATCTCTATGGTAAGGCTTGTCTCGTTATTGCTTTTTTTTGGTTTGACAGGATCTGTTGCAATGGCTCAGACTGCTATAGTTACCGGATCCCTGGTGGATAATGATGATAAGTCTGCAATGGTGGGTGCTACCGTTACACTTGTTTCGCTAAAAGATTCAACTATAAAATACCGTATCACTTCGGATAATAATGGGTCATTCACTTTTTCGGGAATTGCGCTGGATACTTTTACACTTAAGATCAGTTCTGTTGGTTATAGTAAAATGAGGCAGACTGTTGTCGTAGACAGCACTATAAAAAACTTGGGAACGATCGATCTTTTTAAATCGGGTAAAGAATTGGCAGATGTTGTGGTGGTGGCGCAAGCTCCGCCCGTAACACAAAAAGGAGATACGATACAGTATAGCGCCAGTCAGTATAAAGTAAACCCTGACGCGAATGCGCAGGACCTTATCACAAAAATGCCGGGCATCACTGTTGATCAAAGCGGAACAGTAACAGCGCACGGAGACCAGGTAAAATCTGTAACGGTAGATGGAAAGAAATTTTATGGTGATGACGCAACTGCGGCCTTACAAAATTTACCCGCAGATATCATTGATAAAATTCAGGTGTTTGATAAACTAAGCGACCAGGCAGCTTTTACAGGTTTTGATGATGGCAACAGCGTACGTGCTATCAATATTGTTACCAAAGCAAATATGCGCAACGGACAATTTGGAAGATTGTTTGCAGGTTACGGGACCGATGGAAAATATAATGCCGGCGGTAATGTGAATTTTTTTAACAAAGACAGGCGCATTTCATTGGTAGGATTATTTAATAATATTAACCAGCAAAATTTTTCTTCGCAAGATCTCCTGGGATTTTCTAATAGCGGTGGTGGTGGCCGTGGTGGCGGAGGACAAAGACCGGGAAGTTCGAGCGCTCCGCAGATCGGGCAACAAAGTGGTATCAGCGCTACCAATGCGTTTGGCATAAACTACAGTGATATGTGGGGCAAGAAATTGACGGTGCAGGGCAGTTACTTTTTTAATAATAGCAATGTCAATAACGACCAGGTATCCAGCACACAATATTTTTTAAGTGATACAAGCAATCAGTTTGTAAATCAACATACTACTTCCCGGACAAAGAACTTTAATCACCGCATTAATTTACGTTTTGATTATATGTTTGATTCTGCAAACTTACTAACGATAACGCCTGTACTAAGTTTTCAGAACAATCACTCCAATACCGGAACAACCGGCAATACCTTTTCATCAGCCATGCATTCGATAAGCGATACCACGGCTAACAATACACTGGCCAATGCGAGTGGGTATAATATTAATAACAATATTTTATTCCGCCATGCTTTTGCAAAAAAAGGAAGAACGATCTCTTTTAATTTTGGAACTGTTTTGTCTAAAAATGACGGCAATAATACGCAACAAACATTTACTCAATATTATCGGGATAGTATCAATATCAATGATTCCACACAAAACTTTTATACCAACACCACCAGTAATGGTTACCAGTTAACCGGCAATGCCGCTTATACAGAACCGATCGGTAAAAAAGGGCAGTTACAATTGAATTATACTTCTGGTTATACAAAGAATAATGCCAACACCGGGTTCTTCCAATATGATAGTGCTACCAAAGCCTATTCGAATTTAGATACCACTTTTTCAAATAAATTTGAGAATACTGTTACTACACAAAGTCCGGGTGTATCCTATCGCATCGGCGATAAAAATAATATGCTGGCTGTAGGCGTCTCTTACCTCAATACTTTATTAAGCAGCAATCAGCAATTCCCGGTCGATACTTCAATAAAAAACAGGTCCTTTAATAATGTATTGCCTAATTTAATGTGGCGTAAAAAATTATCTAACAATGCAACGCTTAGGGTTTTATACCGCGGCACTACGGTAGTACCAACCATCAGCCAGTTACAAAATGTGGCAAATATTTCTAACGGTTTATTTGTAACAATAGGTAACCCTTTATTAAAACAACAGACAACGAATACATTAAGTACACGCTACACATTTACTAATACAAAAAAATCTACCAGTTTTTTTGCTAATGTTTATTTACAACAGATCAGTAATTATATCGGAAGCAGCACTTTTATTGCAGCAAAGGATTCAACATTGAGTAATAATGTTGTGCTGAAGGCGGGGTCGCAATTGACAAAGCCCGTAAATTTGGATGGGTACTTAAGTCTTCGCTCTTTCTTTACTTATGGATTACCGTTGAGTTTTATTAAATCTACGGTTAACTTAAATGCAGGTTTTTCTTTATCGGCCATTCCGGGTATCGTTAATAATGTAAATACCATTTCAAATAATTTCGCTTATACCGGCGGCGTTGTTATTGCCAGCAATATCAGTCAGTATATTGATTTTACACTTTCCTATTCGGGCACTTATAATGTGATACAGCCGCAGCAGAACAAAAATTATTTTTCGCAAACGATCGGCATCAAATTCAATTTATTGGATAAGAAAGGATGGTTCTTTAATAACGACCTGTCTAACCAGTCTTACTCAGGTTTGAGCGCAGGGTTTAACCAGAGTTATTGGCTATGGAATGTTGCAGCAGGAAAGAAGTTTTTCAAAAAGCAAAATGGAGAGCTTAAACTATCTGTGTTTGACCTGTTGAATCAAAACCAAAGCATTGTACGCACTGTAACCGGAACTTATATTGAAGATGACCAAAACTTAGTATTGAAACAATATGCAATGCTAACGTTTACGTATACACTAAAAAGTTTTGGAACACCGCCGCCTGCAAAAGGTGGACGGGGCGGTGGCTATCAAAGACAAGGGCCTCCTGGTGGTGGTGGACCGGGGTTTTAACTTATTTGTCTGAACACGATTACCGGATTGAAAGATTGGCAAGATATGATCAATAGTATCTTATAAAAATTGCTGATCCTGTTCTTCCGTAAATCATCTAAATCGTGTTAAAGAACTTCCAACTCATGTACAATATTTTTCAATCGTTCATTCATTGTTTCGTAATCGGTGAACCCTTTTGATACCAGATAAAATTTCGCTTCATCCACTTGTAATAAAACGCAGGGAAAACCATTTACCTGTAATTGTTTGCACAAAGAAAACTCATAATAAGCCCTGTCTTTAAACTCGGGGTTTTTAAGCTGTTCGTAGAATGTATCTTCCGGAATTTTATATTTTTCTAACAGATGGCGATAGGCTTCATTATCATCCAGGTCTCGCCCTTCATAATTTAAAGCATATTGCAGATCGCTCGCAAACGCAAGCTGCTGTTCAGGATAATACTCTTTAAATACACATAACGCAATAGCAGGTTTTTCAGAATTCATTTGCCAATCGCTTTTATCAGGATTATTGATATGCCACAAAAAATCTTCTCCGAATTTTATCCCGGATAGGTCTTCTACTCTTTTGTAGGCTGTCCGAATATAACCCGCGATCCTGTCGATCGGTTGAACCTCATCGCCGATGATCATACCGCCGCTCAGAACCTCTATATCAAATTCATTTTTATATTGCTCGGCAATTTTTTTCATCACCGGACTAAACCCATAGCACCATCCGCAGTAGGCATCATAACAATAAAAAAGTACGTGTTTTTTCATTAGGCAAAATTCGTTCTTTATAATTATATTATTGCAGGATTTTCTTCCATCGAAACAATAGTTCCTTGTTTCTTTTTAACGCTCATCATACCGATCATCATTACCAAAACGGTCAGTACAATAACTTGTATAACTAATGACTTGTTAACCAGTGGTATTTTTTCTGCTGCAGGAATGGACAAAAAAAGCAGGATCGTAATTAACCCGCGTGGAGCAATAAACAACAGGGGTTTTATTGGCATTTTTACCAGCCATAAAATAAGCGCGCGAATAAGAAAGATGGTAGCCACAATGCCTATTGCCCAAACAAGGGTGTTGGTATTTAATATCTCGCGTGTTTCGATCAAATAACCAAATAGCAAAAAGAATAAGGCCCTGGTTAAAAAAGTAGCTTCGGTAATTAATTCTTTAAACTTGTGTACTTCTTTACTTAACTGATTGGGGTGTAATTTTTGTATCCATTTAAATTGATCCAGTTCATTCAGGTTACCAAGAAATATCCCGAACGATAAAATAAAGATCAATGCGGGCAAATTATATTCTTTAGATACTTCATAGATCAGTATCACCAATAATACGATCGGTGCAAATTTTATATGGTGATCGATCTTGTTTAATAAAACTGATAACCCTACTGTGGCAATAAAGGAAATAATGGTTACGATAATTAATTGCAAACCGAAAATAGCAAATGAGTGAAATCCAAAGCTGGTATTGAATGCAACAAAATTAAAAAATATTACGCCGAGGATATCAGAAAAACTGCTTTCATAAATCACAAATTCCCTGGTGCCTGCTGCTAAATTTTTTACTGTTGGTATGGCAATAGCGCTACTAATAACGCAAAACGGAATGATATTGGTTAAACAATTCTTGAATGACAGGTGGCCCACCACATGAAAAATATAGCCTACAAAAAAAGCGATGGCAATGATCGGCACAAAAGACACAATGAATGATCTTTTAATTAAAGAAGTTTTTGATTTATCCAGCTCTAATTCCAATGCACCTTCTAAAACGATCAGGATAAGTCCCACCGTACCTAAAATTGGTAAGAGCGGCGTAAGATCTGGGATTTGAATTCTTAGCAACACTGAAATTTGGTGGACTATCCAACCCAATAACAATAACAATATTACCGATGGTATCTTGGTTCGTGCAGAAGTAAGGTCAAATATATACGCGATCAATAATAATATACATAGCGTTACAATTATAGGACCTGTCATGCGTAATTTGTTTGGGATTTAACCAAAGTTATCTAAGAATTTTGAGCGAATTCTATCTATTTTGCCCTGATCCAAAATTATTTTAAAAATATTTTTTAATTTTTTTTATCCTACAATCGATTGATATATAATATTTTAAGATATAGGATACTACCCATTACTACAAAATAAACAGTATTATGTTTTGCATAGTACTAAAATATCCATACTTTTGGCTTGTCAAGTAATTACAGGCATAAAATCTACTTATTCAAACTAAAAAATTACAGCAATGAATATCGATAACACAGCCAGTCAAATGCGAAAGGGTGTTTTGGAGTTTTGCATCTTGTCTATCATCAAACAGGGTGAGGCCTACCCTTCTGATATAATAGATAAAATGAAGACCGCTAACCTCAACATATTTGAAGGAACGCTTTACCCGCTTTTAACAAGATTAAAGAACGCTGAATTTCTTACTTATCGTTGGATAGAAAGTAATAGCGGGCCGCCCCGAAAATATTTTTCTCTTACAGAGAAAGGAAATGCATTCTATAAAGAACTGGAAACAACCTGGAACGAATTAGCCAATGCAGTAAAAACGCTTTCAGAAGCAGAACAGCAATATTCTAATAACAACCCGGAACAATAATTATTCTGTAGAACCCATTTATCAAAACTTAATTTTTATAATCATGAAACAAGTAATAAATATAAACTTCCACGGACATGTTGTGCCAATAGAAGTTTCTGCTTTTGACTTATTAAAGCAATACACGGAAAGCCTTTCCCGCTATTTTGCGAATGAAGAAGGCAAAGAAGAGATCATCAACGATATTGAAAGTCGTATTGGCGAGCTTTTTCAGGAACGCTTAAAAGCAGGATCAGCCTGCATCACAGATAATGATGTGAATGCCATTATCAAAAGCATGGGCAGGCCTGAAGAATTTGAAGACCAGGCACCCGCATCAGATCAAAGTACAGCATATACAAAACCTGCATCTATGCACAAGCGTTTGTACAGGGATGAGAACGATAAAGTATTAGGCGGTGTATGTTCGGGACTGGCAAATTATTTTGGCATTGATCCTATTATCATGAGGGTAGCTTTTTTATTAGTAATGTTCGCCTTTGGCACCGGGCTGTTAGCATATATTATTTTATGGGTGGTAACACCAAGCTCTTCTACGTCTGAAATTGGAGGTGCGCGAAAAAGATTATTCCGTGATCCGGATAATAAAGCAATAGCAGGGGTTTGTAGCGGTATCAGCAATTATTTCGGTATCAGTATCTGGATACCAAGATTATTATTTCTATTACCGTTTTTAGGTTTTCTGCTCCATATAGGTAGCGCGCATTTTGGTGGCTCGCATCATTTTTTAGGGATCGGCAGGCCAAGTGCATTACTCATTTATATTATTTTATGGCTGGTACTTCCTGAAGCTACTACTACTGCAGAAAAGCTGGAAATGAAAGGCGAAAAAGTTGATATGAATTCTATCAAAAATTCTATCACCGAAGAAATGAAAGGGGCAAAAGCTTCCGCTACAGAAAAAGGAAAAGCAATGGCTTCAGATATAAACGCCGCAACTAAACGCAACAAAAATGCACTGGGCAATATGATCGCGCTGTTCTTTAAGGTGATCGGTTATTTTATTCTTGGTTGCGTAGGTTTTGGGCTCGTGATGGGTTTATTTTTTGCTGTGGTTGTTTCGATCGCCATATTTCCATTGAAAGATTTCTTTTTAATGACGGGATGGCAAAATATTTTTGCCTGGGGCACACTGCTATTTTTTATCGGCATCCCCGTAATAGGAATTATCACCTGGTTCATCCGCCGGCTGGCTAATACCAAAACCAACCGCACTCCACTGCGCGTAGGATTTGTTGGACTTTGGCTTGTGGGAATATTTTGTCTTGCTTGTTTAGCAATGTCAGTACTAAAAGATTTCAGGTATTCTAACAACAAGGTCGTGGAAGATATTGCATTGACCAATCCTGCAGTAAATAAATTAGAAATAACTTCTATCCAGCCTAACCGGCCGTTTACTGATAGCAAATGGTTTGAAGATGATCTTTTTAATAGTGAAAATCAGGATACTCTTTTCCTTAACAATATCGACATGAAGATAGTAAAGTCTCCTACTGATAGTTTTCGTGTTACTGCTGTAAAATCAGCTCGCGGTTATACAAAAAATGAAGCGGATGCATCGGCACAAACAATTCAGCTTGGTATTGCACAACAAGATTCATCTTTAGTAATTAACAGAGGAATAGCCGCTACAAGAAAAAACAAATTCCGTGACCAGGAAGTTATACTAACGATATATGTTCCCGTAGGCAAACAAATAAGGATAGATAAAAATATTAGTTCAGGGAAGAATTTGATCTTTACTGATGATGGAAATGATGATGACGATGATATTAATATCGAGAATAATAATTCAGATAAAGACATGGATTATATCATGCAGGCCGATGGATTACACACTTTAGACGGCAAACGGGTGGGTGAACACGATAGCGATCATCAACCGGATGTAATTATTGAAGGCGATTCAGTAAAAGTAAATACATTATAATAGATTTATAATCAATATATTATGTTCTTTTAGGGCAAAATATAATCGTCACAAACTATGGCTCTCCTTAATTGGTGAGCCATTTTTTTAGTTACTTTTGCAATCCAATAAAATAGGCGACACAATAGCAAGCTAATGAAGAATACCCCTTTTACCCAAAAACATATTGCTTTAGGAGCTAAGATGGTGCCATTTGCAGGTTACAATATGCCGGTAAGTTATTCTGGTATCAATGATGAGCATGCTACCGTTCGCAACAATGCCGGTGTGTTTGATGTTAGCCACATGGGTGAGTTCATTGTAAAAGGAGAAAATGCTTTAGATCTTATACAAAGGGTTACTTCAAACGATGCTGCTACTTTAACAGCGGGCAAAGCACAATACAGCTGTTTCCCAAATAAGGACGGAGGAATTGTAGATGACCTGTTAGTGTATTGTATTGAAGAAAATAAAACATACATGTTGGTAGTGAACGCCGACAATATCGAAAAAGACTGGAACTGGATCCAGCAATTCAACGATAAAAAAGTAGAGATGCACAACATCTCGGATAAAACCTGCTTGCTGGCAATACAAGGCCCTAACGCAACTAAAATATTACAGCCGTTAACTACAACAGATATCCTCCATCTAAAATATTATACTTTTGTAAAAGGGACATTTGCAGGTGTAGAGAATGTCTTGATCAGCGCAACAGGATACACAGGTGCAGGCGGTGTAGAGATATATTTTGAAGATAAGGATGGCAATGCCGATACGATCTGGGATGCTATTTTTAAAGCAGGGGAAGCAGCAGGACTTAAACCAATTGGTTTAGGTGCAAGAGATACTTTGAGATTAGAAATGGGTTTTTGTTTATATGGAAATGATATCAACGATACTACATCCCCTATCGAAGCAGGCTTAAGCTGGATAACAAAATTCAACAAAGATTTTACATCGAAAGAAAAAATACAAAAAGAAAAAGAAGCAGGCCCAACACAAAAGTTAGTTGGTTTTGAAATGATAGAAAAAGGAATAGCAAGGCACGATCATGAAATAAAAGATGCCGCAGGAAATACGATTGGCAAAGTAACTTCCGGCACACAATCCCCATCGCTTGGAAAAGCAATAGGTATGGGTTATGTAGGCACAAGATTTGCTTCTCCCGACAGTGACATTTATATATTTATCCGTAATACCCCAATAAAAGCAAAAGTTGTTAAAACCCCTTTTATTAAAAATTAACCTATGCCACAAATTCACCTGACCACATTTATCGCCGCTTCTGCGGACAAAGTCTTCGACCTCAGTCGTAGCATCAACCTGCACAAAATTTCTATGCAGGATGCAAACGAAGAAGCCGTTGCCGGAGTTACAACCGGATTGATCAACGAAAATGAGACCGTAACCTGGAAAGCAAAACATCTTTTTAAAACAAGATTGTATACTTCCAAAATAACCAGCATGCAATCACCAACAATGTTTGTCGATGAAATGGTTCACGGAGATTTTAAAAGTTTTCGCCACCAGCACTATTTTAAACAGATCAAAAACGGCACTATCTTAATTGATATCGTTGAGTTTGAAAGCCCGTACGGTTTTATAGGAAGAATGCTGAACAAAATTCACCTGAAGAACTATATCGAAAAACTATTGATAAAAAGAAATAACGTCGTTAAAGAATATGCCGAAACAGGCAAATGGCAATTTGTATTAAATTAAAATTAGAAAATTGAAAGCGAGCAAAACAATAAAACCATTATTATACACTTCCCTATCTCCTAAATTATTAGATATCTATGATGTTAGCAGCAGTATTGTTGTGATCATTGATGTATTAAGAGCAACCTCTACCATAACAACTGCATTATTTAACGGAGCAAGATCTGTTATACCGGTTGCAAGCGTTGAAGAATGTATGCGTATCGGTAAACAAATAGAAGGGATAACTGCCGGCGAACGCGACGGACAAATTGCAGAAGGATTAACCTACGGCAATTCTCCTTTTGAATACCCTAGAGACTTTATAGCAGGTAAAACACTGGTGCTAACAACAACCAATGGTACCAAGCTATTGCACATGGCATTGGATAAAGGCGCTAAAGAAATTATTACCGGTTCTTTCCCCAATTTAAGTTCAGTATGCGATTACCTGGTTGCACAAAAACAAAACGTGATATTGGGCTGTGCTGCCTGGAAAGACAGGGTAAATTTTGAAGATACCTTATTTGCAGGCGCAGTAATAAGCCGCATCAAACAACACTTTGATATCAATTGTGATTCATCTCAAATAGCAGAAACAATGTACAACGATGCTAAAAAAGACCTGTACGCTTTTCTTAAAAAGAAGAACGCATCTCATTACCATCGCTTAACAAATTTTGGATTAGAAAAAGATATCCGCTATTGCCTTACGCCTGATATAGCCAATGTACTATGTATCTACAAAGAAGGATATCTGGTTACACAGCAACCAGTGTAATTTTAGGCAGAAAATTTATTTTTAACCGCAAAGGGCGCCAAGTTTTCGCAAAGAATTGCAGAGGACTTTGCGCATCTTTGCGTTTTCTTTGTGTTCTTTGCGGTTAACTATTTTGTCTGTTTATATTTTGAGCCAGACATTTGTATTTCTATGCAGCTTCAATTGCGTCGCACATTTCATCTTTATCTAAATATTAAGCTTTTTCCCCTCCGTGGTCGCCCCAAACAATCTTTCATTACAATTCGGAACTAAACTAAATTTTCGTTACTTTTGCAAATTGCCTTTTCCTAACTAAAAGAGGGCAGATCGAACACTAAAAATATTACCTCTTGGCGCTGTCACCTTTAATAAAATACATCTACAATACCGGTACTGATGAAGTTATCCGCAGGGGTAAAAAAATTCATTCTATTGGCAGTATCGAATTGTTAGAACATGATGACCTGATGAACGATGTCTCCTTCAGGGTAAAGGATGATAACTACAATACTTTTTACAAAGTATATATTCAAAAGTATACCGATCTTAAATCCATTTCTCTTCGTTGCAGTTGTCCGTATAATATCAGCGATATGTGCAGGCACGAAGTAGCGGCGCTATTTCAGTTGCAGGATATGATCGATAAAAATATCCTTGGCTCTAATACTATTCAATACAACCAGCGGCATACCGTTGCTAAAATGAAATTCATTGATCGCAAAACGATCAAAGTATTGGCATCACCGGATATTTATGACCAGGCAGAGGAAATTGTATTAACTACAAAAGCCAATATCGTTACAGCTGCCAACGAACGCGTGGAAGCTGACCTTAAATTTCAGGATCAATCTTATCCATTGGTTATTCAAAAAAATGATGAGCGTAATTTTGATACATCCTGCCGTTGCGGTGAGGTTTCTAATCCGCTTTGTATCCATAAAACAATATTATTCTTACAATTGTTAAATACCTACGGCGCTTATTATTTTGATAGTATCCGCAACTGGGATAAAGAAAAAAATAAATTATTACAGATATACGGCTACAGTTTAGATGATGACCTTGCCGGAAAGTTTGAATTTATTTATAAAGAAGGCAAACCATTTTTAAAAGTACTGGACACTTCTATTAAAAGAGTAGCGCCAAGCGTAGTAGCAGAAAGGCCCTCGTATATGCAACAACCTGTTGTTGTAGAAGCAGAAACTGAAACAATTGAACCTGCTACTAAAAAATTAGGACTGGTTTTCAACTTTAACGCAACTACTTATCCATTCTTTATAGTAGATGCCATACAAGGCGATAGCGATGAGGAGAACAGAAAAATAGTAGGCAAAACTGAAAAGCTTGACCTTACAAAATTTGTAAATACCGATTCATTTAGTGAAGATGATAAAATGTTATTGCAGCAGATCCGCAAACTACAATCATCTGAAGTAAATAAATACCTAAACCGTAATTCGCCATTCAGCGGCATTTGGGAAAATATCACACATACAGAGGGCAACGAATTACCTGAAGAAACAAAAGCGTTGATAACAGAATACCTGCAACCAAAGCTTAAAAAAATATTTGAAGAGCAGGCCGCTAATTCATTTGTTTATTATCTGCCGGAAAAGAAAATATTCAGGACAGAAAATTTAATAGAAGTAGCGCTAAGCGATAAATTCATTGAACCTAAATTTAAGATCGTTGCAAAAAATAGTTATTTCGAATTGCAATGCTGGTTCAATGTTAATGGTGCAGCACAGCCTGTAACGGCTAATGAATGTGATAACAGTTTGCTATTCTTATACAATCATACTTTTTACCTGTGGCAAAAATCGGAAGATGTTTTGCAGGCAGATAAATTTATCAAGAACGGAAGCCTAAAGCTCACCAAAGAAAACTGGACCGAGCAAATGGATAAACTCATTATGCCTTTAACAAAAGACTATAATGTTGAGTTCGATAAATCACTCGTTAAAGAAATAAAAAGTGGTGAGCCCGATGTAAAATTATTGTTGAGAGAAAAAGGTGATTACTTAGTTTTTCAACCGGTATTCAGTTACAAAGGTTTTGAAACAACCGCATCTGATAAAGACACCATCACGATCCCTGACGGAGATAAAATATTAGTGGTTCACCGCAATAAAGAAGCTGAACAAAAATTCATCGATAAGCTTACTTCCTTACACTCGCAGTTTGTTCGTCCGGAAGATAGCAACAGCCTGATATTAAAAGGCGCTGAAGTATTACGCAACAACTGGTTCTTCTTATTTGTTGATGCGATGAAAGAAAGCAAGATCCCTGTTTTTGGATTCGAAGCTTTGAAGAATTTCCGTTTCAATACTGCAAGGCCTTCAACGCATATCCATGTCAGCAGCGGATTAGATTGGTTTGATGCTAAAGTGGAAATTGATTTTGAAGGACAACGTGTAGGCATTAATGATATTAAAAAAGCATTAGCAAGCAAACAATCCTTTGTTCAATTAGCTGATGGCACATTAGGTATCTTACCTGATGAGTGGCTAAAAAGATATTCGCTTTTATTTAAAGTGGGTGATGGTAAAAATGATAAACTGCGTTTATCAAAATACCACATGAGCGTGATCGATGACCTGTACGAAAACAGGGATGCAACAGAAATGAGTTTTGCGCTCGATGAAAAGTTTGAAAAAATAAGGGAATTTAAAAATATACCAGAGATTTTACCTCCGGCACATTTAAAAGACATCCTACGTCCTTACCAGGTTTCAGGTTACCAATGGCTAAGTTATTTAAATGATGTGGGCTGGGGTGGTATTTTAGCAGATGACATGGGGTTAGGTAAAACTATCCAGGCCCTGACCATGTTGCAACATTACAAAACAACTGAAGGGAATTTAAAAGCGATCGTTATTTGTCCGACAACGCTTATTTATAACTGGGAGAATGAAATAAAAAAATTCGCGCCTTCACTTACCTGGAAAATTCACCATGGCAGCACGCGTATAAAAGACCCTGAAGAATTACAGAAAGCAAATGTTATCATTACCACTTACGGAACTTTAAGAAGTGATATACAATCTTTTTTAAAGATCAATTTCGATTATGTTGTGTTGGATGAAAGTCAGGCCATCAAAAACCCTGCATCAAAAGTTACCAAAGCTGCTTGTCTATTAACTGCTAAGAACCGTGTGTGCATGAGTGGTACACCGCTTCAGAATAATACCTTCGATATTTTTGCACAGATGAATTTCTTAAACCCGGGTTTATTAGGGAGCATGGATTTCTTTAGAAATGAATTTGCCAACCCCATCGATAAATTCGGTGAGCAGGATCAGAAAGAACATTTACGTAAATTATTATATCCATTTATATTACGCCGTACCAAAGAACAAGTAGCAAAAGACCTTCCTGAAAAAACAGAAACGATCTTATTCTGCGAAATGGAAAAAGAGCAGCGTAAAATTTATGAAGCTTACCGCAACAGCTACCGTGATAAGATCATGGGCGTTATCGATCAGCAGGGAATCGATAAATCTCAATTAACCATCTTACAAGGCTTGATGAAATTGCGCCAGATATGTGACAGCCCGGCTATTTTAAATGAAGAAGATAAATATCCTAATCATTCTATTAAATTAGATGAGCTGGCAAGAGAGATAGCAGAAAATATCGGTGAACATAAAGCATTGGTATTCTCTCAATTTTTAGGAATGCTGGCATTGATTAAAGAAAAATTAACAGAGCTTGGAATAGCCTACGAATATTTCGATGGCAGCAGCACCACAACAGAAAGACAAAGAGCCATCGAAAATTTCCAGGAAAAAGATGTGAGCCGTGTATTTTTAATATCATTGAAAGCCGGTGGTGTCGGACTTAACCTAACAGCCGCAGATTATGTATATATCGTAGATCCTTGGTGGAACCCCGCTGTAGAGCAACAAGCCATCGATCGTACGCATCGTATCGGGCAAACAAAAAATATTTTTGCGTACCGCATGATATGTATCGATACAATTGAAGATAAAATATTACAACTACAAGAACGTAAGCGCGCCTTAGCCAAAGAGCTGATCGCAGATGATGCTAATTTTGTGAAGGCATTAAGCAAGGCGGATGTGGAATACTTATTCAGTTAAATTTTTGTCTGAATTGGGATTCGTGGGATTTAGGGATTATCGGATTTGCGAAGATTGTCGGGTATAGTATTTTATAGTTTGTTTATTGTGTGTTTTAATCTTTTTACTTCAAGACTTTTTGCTCCAAAATTTATTAATAACCCTTTATTCAATTTATAAGCGACTAAGTAATTTAAGCCTTGTGCCAGATGAACATCTTCGAGCGCAATCAATGCTTTTAATTCAACTAATACTTCGTTACCAACTAAAAAATCTACGCGTCTGCTTCCTATTTCCTGGTTATCATAAAATATAGGCATTTCTAATTCTCTTGCAAAGTCAAGATCCAATTTATTCATCTCAATTGCTAAAGCCCGCTGATAAATAACTTCTTGAAAGCCGTTACCCAAAGCTGTATGAACTTTCATAGCACAACCAATAATTTTATACGTTAAATCATCAACGATTTTTTCTTTTTCCATAGTAGTACGGTAATATAATAGGTAAACGAATTTCTACATCGATCGTCGCAAATCCGATAATCCCTAAATCCCACGAATCCCAATTCAGACAAAAAAATGGAATAAATTACTTTATTCCATTCAATAGTATAATTCAAAAAGAAAGATCCTCCTACGCCAACATAGTAACCGGATTCTCCAAAAACTTCTTCAAAGTCTGTAAGAACGATGCACCAACTGCTCCATCAACACTTCTGTGATCGCAGCTCAAGGTTAATTTCATTACGTTGATCACACCAAAGCCTTCGCCTTTTTTCACTACCACTTCTTTAATACTGCCAACGGCTAAAATGGCACTATCAGGAGGATTAATGATCGCGGTAAATTCTTCGATACCCATCATTCCTAAATTAGAAATAGTGAAAGTATTGCCGCTGAATTCTGCCGGTTGTAATTTTTTATCTTTTGCTTTTTTGTATAGATCTTTTGCGTCGCCTGCAATTTGAGATAATGATTTCTGATCTGCAAAACGGATCACAGGAACGATCAAACCTTCCGGCAGAGCCAATGCAGAACCGATATGGATATGATGATTCTGACGGATAAAATCTCCCATCCAGCTGCTGTTAACATCAGGATGTAAACGAAGCGCCATGGCACTTGCTTTGATGATCATATCGTTGAAAGAAACTTTAACCGGACTAACCTCGTTAATTGCCGCACGTGATGTGATGGCATTGTCCATATTGATTTCTACCGTTAAATAAAAATGCGGTGCGCTGAATTTGCTTTCGCCTAAACGCTTAGCAATTACTTTACGCATTTGCGTTAATTGAATATCAGTATGACCTTCTTGTCCTGATGCAGTAAATGCTCTTGCAGTTCCGCCAGTGCTTGCAGCTGCAGTATTTGACGCCGGAGTAGCTGAAGGAACATATCCATCAATATCTTTTTTAGTAATTCTTCCACCATCACCTGTCCCGCTCACTTTTGAGATATCGATCCCTTTATCGCTGGCTAATTTTTTAGCAAGCGGAGATGCGATCACTCTTCCGTTGGAAGAAGCAGCAACAACATCATTTACGGGAGCAGTAGTTGTAGCAGCCGGAGCGGTTGTAGTAGCTGCAGGTGCAGTAGTTGTAGCCGGAGCAGTACCGCTGTTTGCACCTGATTTTTCAGCAGCAACAAAAGCGCTGATATCTGTACCCGCTTTACCAACGATCGCGATCAGGCCATTTATTTTAGCTGCTTCGCCAGCCTGAACACCTATGTATAATAAAGTTCCTTCTTCGTATCCAACAACTTCCATTGTTGCTTTATCTGTTTCAACATCAGCTAAAACATCATCTGCTTTAACAACGTCGCCTACTTTTTTGTTCCAGCTAACAATTTTTCCTTCGGTCATCGTATCGCTCAATAAAGGCATTCTTATTTCTTTAGCGCCTGCAGGCAATGCTACTTTTGCAGAAGCTGCTGCCGGTGCAGGAGTTGGAGCCGCTGCAGGTGCAGTTGCTGCCGGAGCTGCTGCTTTAGGAGCCGCGCCGTTTGCGCCGTCTAATAATGATTTATAATCTTCGCCTTCTTTTCCTACCACAGCCAAAACACCATCCACTTTTGCTGCTTTCCCTTTTTCCACACCAATATATAAAAGCGTACCGTCAACGTAATTTTCCAGCTCCATGGTAGCTTTATCAGTTTCCACATCTGCCAGTACATCGCCTGCTTTTACTTTATCACCCACTTTTTTATGCCATTCAGCAATCACCCCTTCGGTCATGGTATCGCTCATAAGCGGCATTCGTATCACTTCAGCCATAAATAATAATTTCTGATTTATATTGGAGCCTCGAAATTAACACAAATTGAGGAGAAAGAAAAAAAAGGTAAAAGGTAAATATTGGATGAAAAAGCTAGAAATAGTATATAAAATTGCTTTTTTAGACCGGCATTCATGCTACTATTGAACTTAAGTGGCGTCGCACATTTCATCTGTTGAATAAATATAAAACATATTAAACCAAATAACATTAATCTAACCCCATCGGGGTTGTATATCTGTAGAAAAGTAACGATCAAATAATTAAGTGCCGTAGGTACGATATATTCCTCATAGCAAATATGTCGTACCTACGGCACTTCTAAACTTTTATTCGATTATTACTACCGATATTTTATCCCTACGGGATTAACCCAATTCTAATTTCAACCGATCCCTTAATTCTTTTACTAGCGGATATTCCTCAATGATCTTAAGGTATTGCTGTTTGGTAGAAAGCGGCTGATCGGCCGGCACTTCATCATCGTTCTGTGTTTCTATTACTACAACCTGGTAAACTAATATCCGGTTATTGAAAGTCGTTTGCAAATGCAGGCTTAACTCTGCCCTTTCACTCTCAATAAAAGCTTTATGAATTTCTCCGTTCGTTGTAATTTCTATCGAATTATTATTGATCACTTTTAAAGCGGCCAACTTAAAATTAGTAACGGCAGAGTGGTTATTTTTTGCAGCTAATTTTTCAATGAATAGATCCCAGGCAGCCTGTAAATTTTCGCTGGTAATTTCTTTACTGGTATTATCGGTACTCTGATTTTTTTTACTAAGCTGTTCACGGATTTTTGTAAGTGAGCCCAGACTTCCGCGATTACTTATTTCAGCAGTAGTTGTTTGAACAACGGCCGGTTTTACAATTGCTTTTGTTTCGGCAACAGCCGTAGCTACAGTTTGTATTTTGGGATCTGTAGACTGAGTTTTTACCTCGGCTGTTTCAATTATTAATGAAGCACCGGCTTTTATTTCTTTAACTTTTACGATCGGCAAAGCCCTGAATGCAATTGCCTTTGCACTCTCAACTACTTTTTTTTTACCCAAACCACCATCGCCATTTACCAGTTCAACTGCTTGTTGTAAATAGCTTAGTTTAATAATTGTGAGCTCAACATGCAAGCGTTTATTACGTGCTTGTTTATAATTTATTTCCGCCTCATTTAAAATATTCAATGCGCTTACAATGTAAGCCGGATCTGTCTTTTGTGCCGTCTGTAAATATTTTTGTTTGAAGTCTTCCGGCACTTCTAACAACATTGCTACTTTAGCATCTTTACTTACTAATAAGTTGCGTAAAAATTCTGCAAAGCCATTCAACACCAGGTCGCCTTCAAAACCTTTTCTATTTATTTCATCGAACATCAATAAACCATTGCTCAGGTCTTGCTGTTGTGCAAAATCGAGCATCTTAAAATAATAATCTTCATCTAAAATGTTAAGGTGCTCCAAGGTATTCTGATAAGTCAATTCACCATTTGTAAAGCTTACGATCTTATCCAGGATACTTAGTGCATCCCGCATACAGCCTTCGCTTTTTTGTGCGATCACATGCAGGGCTGTTTTTTCTGCTTTAATATGTTCTTTGACACAGATCTCTTCAAGATGTTCTACCGTATCATTATTCGTAATGCGCTTGAAATCGAATATCTGGCAACGGCTTAATATCGTTGGTAATATTTTATGTTTTTCTGTAGTAGCTAAAATAAAAATGGCGTACGGCGGCGGTTCTTCCAATGTTTTTAAAAATGCATTGAAGGCAGAGGAGCTTAACATATGAACCTCATCCACAATATATACTTTGTATTTACCTGCCTGTGGTGCAAAGCGAACCTGCTCTACTAAACTCCTGATATCATCAACAGAGTTATTGCTCGCGGCATCCAATTCATGAATATTTAAAGAAGTCCCCGCATCGAATGAAACGCAGCTGTGGCAGACATTACAAGCTTCGCCGTCTTTTGTCTGGTTTTCGCAGTTGATGGTTTTGGCCAGTATTCTTGCGCAGGTAGTTTTACCCACACCTCTCGGACCACAAAACAAAAATGCATGTGCGAGGTGATTATTTTTAATAGAATTTTTTAGCGTGGTAGTAATATGCGATTGCCCTACTACCGTAGAAAAATTCTGCGGCCTGTACTTTCTTGCTGATACAATAAACTTATCATCCATACACTGCTAATTTCGTATTTCTTACGCGAATTGTAGAATTTGTTTTTTGCCCCTATCCCCTAAAGGGGGATTATTATGTTTTGCTCCTTAATTGCTTTTTGTTTTTGACTTATTCAAGTATAGGATGACGCTTAAACTCTTTTAAGCGGTCGAATAAATAGCGGTAAGTAGCTAGTTCTCTGCTATGAAAAGTATCACTTAGACTCTCTGCTACATTCAGCATTTTAGGATTAAAATCTCCTATCCATTGCATTTCATATTGTGTGTAATGTACTGATGGCACCTGCACCACTATGGCTGATTCACCAATAATATAAGCATCAATACCTTTGCCCTGCCATTCAGGAACTACCCCAAACACAATACCACAGAACCTTTTATTGGGCTTGAATTTTTGCAGCCATAAAAATTTAAGCTTATGGAAAAAATCGAATTTCCCATGCAGGTGTTTGAACCATTGATTCAGATCCGGTAAATTAATAAAGATGGCGATCGGGTCTTCCTTGTGATAAGCAAAAAATATTAAGCGCTCGTCTATTACAGGCTTCATTGCCTTGAACATGATCAGCACCTGCTCTTTGGTCAATTGCTTTAAGCCGCCATGGCCCGCCCATGCTTTATTATAGACCGTTGTAAAATCCAGTGCAAATTTTTCTAACTGGTTCTTTTTTATTGTTTTTGAAGAGAAGTCGGGATCTTTTGCAAATACGGCATGCCTGTCAAATATTTTTTTATTAAGGGGCTGTTTTACATGCATTCCAAAACATATCTGCTTAAAGAAAAGCTTAAAGCCATAATTTTCAAATAACGTTACATAATAAGGAGGATTATAATTCATGCAATACAAGGCTTCATCATATCCTTTTGTTACCAATCCCCACCACTTATCTCTTTCACCAAAGTTTATGGGACCATCCATTGCTTCCATGCCTCGCTGTATCAACCAGTGTTTGGCGTTATCTAATAACAGATCCGCTGCAGTCTGATCATTGATACATTCAAAAAAGCCCGCGCCGCCAACAGGTACATCATCGCCTTTGTTCTTATATTTTTTATTGATGAATGCAGCGATACGCCCAATCAATTTCCCTTCATCATCTCGTAATACCCAGCGTTCTACTTCACCAAAACGAAACGCCTTGTTTTTATCCTTATCAAAGACTTCGTTGATATCCTTATCCAATGGACGGATCCAGTTCTTGTCGTTTTTATATAATTCTACTGCCACTTGTAGAAATTGCTTAGCAGTCGTTTTGTCTGTAACAGGAATTAATTGCATAATTATTATTGAAAAAGCAAATGTACTTAAATCAGGCGCCGATCACGCTCGCAGGCTTAGGCTCGGTAATTCGATCTGTTTTGGCGCCTAATCTTAAAAAATAATTCTCAAAAACAACTTTCGAGATAGCTGCTATCGCAATAACCCCTACAGTTATAATAATGTAAAATAACGCAATGCTTACCGCAGGATTTAATACTGCCAGGTCTTTTTTAAGAAACTGTATTATTGCAAATAACACTAACATATGGTACATATATATCCCATATGATATTTCGCCTAAATAAGAAAGAAATTTGCTTTGAAAGGTAACAATGGTAGTATCTATTAAAGAAACACCGATTATTAAATAGAGGAATAGCATATCTACCAATAAGCGAGAAACAATAGGCGTATCAAACACCAGGTTCCAAATCGTGTTGTGAATATTATTATTAAAAATGAGATAAACTGCCAGGCTCAAATAAACAATTACCTGCATAGGTTTTTTGTATACAAACAAATCTGACAAAGGGTTTTGCCTGTTAAACACAAGCCACGCTCCCAATCCGCCAATAGCCATTGCTTCAAAACTAAAAACGTTTACTAAATAATTAAACAATTCGTTTTTTATAAAAAAACAGGCGACCATTAATAATACTTTTATCGTAATAACTGATAAAAGAATAAGCAAAATCCTTGTTTTGAAAAATTTAAGTAATGGCGCCCATATCAGGTAAAAACACTCTTCAATGCCTATTGACCATAAAAATTCTAAAAAATGATGCCCGAAAAAAAAGGTCACCAGCGCAGGCAAAAAGAACAGGAAATAATACCATACTTGTCCAAAAGTATAAGGCATTTCATAATTGATATGCAATACATGAAAAGCTACCGGTAAAATTAAAGTACCAATGATCACTAATAAAAAATAGAGCGGCCAAATTCGCAAAACTCTTTTTACATAGAATCTTTTTATTTGGATCGTTCCGGTATTATTTGTTTCCTTTAAAAGAAGATAGGTTATCAAAAAGCCGCTTAACACAAAAAAGAAAGTTACTGCTATATTGCCGTTGTTAAAAAGGCTGAGCCATTCCAAATTGGGTAATCCGTCCTTTTTTCTTATTCCCTCAGAATGATGCATTACGACCAAAAATGCAGCAAAAAACCTCAACGCATTCAAACCCTCAAAAAAAGGGACATTTTTATACCTATTCATAATTTAAAGATAAGGACCGGGGAATAGGGAGCAAAATTTAATTGAATACGTTTATATACACTGATAGCTAAGCCTTTAGCTATAGACCCCAGAAATAGATCAACGATATTTTTAGTGATACTATGCTTAAATATCAAAAAGATTAAGGGATAGCCACAAATATTTTACAAATCCAGATTTTATCTAAAATTCCTTTCTTTTCGATTTCAAATTCCAAGTTTCAATCCTTACCTTTGCGGCCTGAAAACAGACCTAATTAATAAAATTATATATATGGCTAATACAGGTAAAATTAAATCGATCATCGGCGCTGTTGTCGACGTGCAGTTTGGAAGCGATGCTAAACTTCCTGAAATATTAAACGCATTGGAGCTTAAACGTGACAATGGCGATATTCTTGTATTAGAAGTTCAACAACATTTGGGTGAAGATAGCGTACGTACGATCGCGATGGATGGTACAGAAGGTTTGGTACGCGGTACATTGGTAACTGATACAGGAAAACCAATCGCAATGCCGATCGGTGAAGGTATCAAGGGCCGTTTGTTCAATGTAACCGGTGATGCTATTGATGGTTTACCACAGGTTAGTAAAGTTGGCGGCCGTTCAATTCATGCTAAGCCACCCTTATTCGAAAACTTAAGTACAGCTAACGAAATTTTATATACAGGTATCAAAGTAATTGATCTTATTGAACCATACGCAAAAGGTGGTAAGATCGGGTTGTTTGGCGGTGCGGGTGTAGGTAAAACTGTATTGATCCAGGAATTGATCAATAATATCGCGAAAGCATATAGTGGCCTTTCTGTATTTGCCGGTGTGGGTGAAAGAACAAGAGAAGGAAATGATCTGATGAGAGAAATGATTGAAGCTGGTATCATGAACTATGGTGAAGAATTTAAACATAGCATGGAAGAAGGTGGATGGGATTTGAGTAAAGTGAACGTAAAAGGTTTAGAAGAAAGTAAAGCAACATTTGTTTTCGGACAAATGAACGAACCACCGGGCGCAAGAGCACGTGTGGCTTTGAGCGGTTTAACTTTAGCAGAATATTTCCGTGATGGTGATGGCGAAGGACAAGGAAAAGACATTCTTTTCTTCGTTGATAATATCTTCCGTTTTACGCAGGCAGGTTCTGAGGTATCAGCGTTGTTGGGCCGTATGCCTTCAGCGGTAGGTTACCAACCAACACTGGCTACTGAAATGGGATTGATGCAGGAAAGAATTACATCAACTAAAAACGGTTCTATCACTTCCGTACAGGCGGTATATGTACCTGCAGATGATCTGACAGATCCGGCCCCGGCAACAACTTTCGCGCATTTGGATGCAACAACGGTATTGAGTCGTAAGATCGCCGATCTTGGTATCTATCCTGCAGTTGATCCTTTGGATTCTACGTCAAGGATTTTAACACCATTGATCGTTGGTGACGAACATTATAATACAGCTAACAGGGTAAAATTAATTTTACAGCGCTATAAAGAATTACAAGATATCATCGCGATCCTGGGATTAGATGAGTTGAGTGATGAAGATAAATTAACGGTATCAAGAGCACGTAAAGTACAACGTTTCTTGAGTCAGCCCTTCTTTGTGGCAGAACAGTTCACCGGTTTAAAAGGTGTGTTGGTTCCTATCGAAGATACGATCCGTGGTTTCAATTCTATCATGGATGGAGCGGTGGATGAATATCCCGAAGCAGCTTTCAATCTTGTTGGTACTTTGGAAGATGCCATCGCAAAAGGTAAAAAATTAATGTCAGCAGCACAGGCATAAGTAATGTGCTAATTAGCTAATTCGATAATGCGCTAATTAGTAATGTGAAGATTATACGTTTTATTTATATTAGTATGCTTGATGCATCAATTAGCACATTAGCATATTAGCACATCAGCTAATTATTATAACATGATTTTAGAAATATTAACACCGGAACGTAAAATATTTAGCGGCGATGTATATTGCGCGCAGCTTCCGGGTATCAATGGCTTGTTTGAAGTGTTGGATAAACATGCGCCGATGATCAGTGCATTAAAAGCAGGCAAGCTTAAAATACTAAAAGAAAAAACGAACAATACAGTTACCTATCAGATCAACAGCGGCTTTGTAGAAGTTTTAAATAACAAGACAGTCGTTTTAGTTGAAGGCGCGAATGAAGTTTTATAATTCGAAAATACTATAATTAAAAAGCCCATACAATTGTGTGGGCTTTTTAATTATAAACGTACAATATTATTTTACAGTTATCAACAAAGGATCAAAAGTACCATGTTTGGCTTTTGCCCTTCCTATGAACTGGTTGCTATTAATTTGAGTGAATTTTGTTGGGAAGATCATTACATCTTCATCTCTTGTATCAAAAAGAAGCTCTTTACTCAGATTGCCGTCGTTATCAAGTTTAGCTACAACCACTTGACCGCCTGCGCCATTCTCGTGATATTTTGGAACTTCATTATCTGCCAGGTCCATATTCTTTTTATTATCAAGAAATAAGAAATAATAGCCTGATGCATCAACCACTAATTTGAAACCTAGCGTTTCTGTTCCTTCTCCTTTTTGTCTTTTTGGTACTTTCCTTACCCAGGCAAAATCACCGGATGCTTTTATTTTTGCAGCAATGATATCTTCATAAAAATATACTACATATGATGATGTATTACCGTAACTATCAGTGGAGCTATAATACTTCTCGTACACTTCTTCACAATCAATAAAAACACTTCCATCAGATGCAGTTACAATATCTCTTACCTGCAAATTAGGTGCTTCATAATCATCCTTGTTTTCCATTTTCCTTTTTGTTCTGTCAGATTCAAATTTTTCAAGATCTGCCACAGGAAATTCATAGAAACCATTTTTGTACTTAACTACTTTCCCATCCTGATTAATCATAGCTAAAAATATCCCATCCGTATTATTGCCTTTTGATTTTTTGCTATAGGTAGAAGCGATGATCATATCATGGGTAGGGCTTTCAATTAAAGAAGCCTCTTTAACAAAATAATCACCAACGCCAATTGGCGTATGTATGATTTCCTTACTATCTTTTGTAAATTTCAATACTTCATAAGTATAAGCTGCCAGGCCTGTTTCCCTATCTTTTTCTCTTCTTTTATCAGAATCGTATACTTTGGCTAACATATAGGCATTCCCCTTAGAATCTATCGAATAGTCAGAGTTTTCCATAACGGCTTCTGTATAAGGCATTGTAAATTCTCCGCCCCAGATCTTATTCATGTTATCATCAAAAACCACTAAGCCAATTTTGTCATAAGTTTCTTTTGTATCCTTACTATCGGGTTGTAACCTGTAACTAACCAAAAGCTTTTGGTGATCTGCTGAATAATTGAACTTATACTTATCAATTACTTTAAAATCATACATATGTCCTATAGCTGCAAAACCATGAGCTGAACCCGTTTGGTTTGCATGTATCCCTACTATTTTTGTTGCTTCCAGCATTTTATTATTCTGAGATATGAATTTGGCATTAGCAACGTCTATCTTATCATAATACAAATACTCTTTTTCTCCATCCTTATCCCAATCACTATGTATCCAGAAATAATTGCCATTATCAAACTCAGCTATCGTTTCGCTGTTGAAGTTCTTTGTTGCTTGAGGCAAGCTAATTACTTTATCATCTGTCTGATTTAAAGATTTAGGGTCAAAGCGTATAACATTTAATTCATCCTTTTTTAGGGATAAGTTGATAATGCCATCTTTGGCAGAACCAAAAAAAGCAAGATCTTCTGTTCTTTTCGGCAACTCATAATTAGGGCCTAGTAAAAAGGTAAACTTATTGCTTTGTGCATAGGTAACACTCGACAATAAGCACATGGAAATAAATAATAAATTTCTCATAGTCAGTGAAGTTTTTTGTTGCATGGCAACTTTTAGGTGATTAAATTGAAAAATAAAAATATCGATAAGCTACTAATAATCCTAATTCTTTATTAATTAACTGCATATACTGTAACTATAGCAAAAAAGTTGGGTGTAATAAAAATAAAAAGCCCGATCAAAGTGACCGGGCTTTTTATTTTTATATTTTAATATTAGTAACGGTATGCTTCAGGTTTGTAAGGGCCTTCTTTTGGAAGTCCCAAGTATGAACTTTGTTCTGGTGTTAACTCATCTAATACAACACCAATTTTTGCCAGGTGTAAACGAGCTACTTTTTCATCTAATATTTTAGGTAGAACGTATACCTTGTTTTCGTATTTTTTAGGATTTGTCCAAAGTTCTAATTGCGCCAATGTTTGGTTGGTAAAGGAAGCGCTCATTACAAAACTAGGATGCCCTGTTGCACAGCCTAAGTTCACCAAACGGCCTTCAGCCAGGATGATCACATCTTTACCATCGATCGTATACAGATCAACTTGTGGCTTGATGGTGTTTTTTGTTTTGCCATAAGTTTTATTCAACCATGCCATATCAATTTCAATATCAAAGTGACCAATATTACAAACGATCGCTTTATCTTTCATAACACGGAAATGTTTTTCAGTGATCAGATCACGACAACCAGAAGCAGTAACGATGATATCAGCTTCTTTAACTGCATCGATCATTTTCTTTACTTCAAAGCCATCCATCGCTGCTTGCAACGCACAGATAGGATCAACCTCTGTAACAATTACACGGCAACCTGCACCTTGTAAAGACGCTGCAGAACCTTTTCCTACATCACCATAACTACCAACAACAGCAACCTTACCGGCCATCATTACATCAGTAGCACGGCGAATAGCATCTACCAAACTTTCTTTACACCCGTACTTATTATCGAATTTAGATTTAGTAACCGAATCATTTACATTGAATGCAGGAATTGGTAAAGTACCAGCTGCCATTCTTTCGTATAAACGATGTACGCCTGTTGTTGTTTCTTCAGATAAACCTTTAATGCCTGCAACTAATTCAGGATAAGTATCAAAAACCATATTGGTTAGATCACCACCATCATCCAGGATCATATTTAAGGGCTTATCAGCGCTTCCAAAAAACAATGTTTGTTCGATGCACCAATCCGCTTCTTCCTGTGTTTGCCCTTTCCATGCAAATACGCCAATACCTGCAGCAGCAATTGCAGCAGCAGCCTGGTCTTGCGTAGAAAATATATTGCAAGAGCTCCATTTAACTTCAGCGCCTAAAGCGATCAAAGTTTCAATTAATACAGCTGTTTGGATGGTCATGTGTAAACAACCTGCAATACGCGCTCCTTTTAATGGCTGAGATGGCCCATATTCTGCTCTTAAAGACATTAAGCCAGGCATTTCAGCCTCTGCTAACATTATTTCTTTACGGCCCCATGCAGCAAGACTAATATCTGCTACTTTATTTTTAAGGCTAAAATCAAGTCCCTTTTTAGTAATTGTTGACATATCTTATTTTTATGAATTTCAGGCAAAGTTAAAATCTTCCCCTGTAAGGACATAATTTATTTAAATACTGTTTTTTTAGAATACCTGCCTGGTTTTCAGTAAAAAACAATGAATTAAGCCCTATTTTTGTGAGAATCCTCATTTCGTCTATTAAGTAAAACTAATGCTAGCTGCTAAGAGAAATAATATCAGAGACAGGGTTATCAAAATGTATAAAAAGGCCAATGCCGGACATGTTGGCTGTTCCCTATCCTGCCTGGAAATGTTGACTTTTATTAAGTTCGAATTAATGAAAGATGAAGATGAAGTGATCTTATCAAAGGGCCATGCCGCTGCCGTATTATACAGCGTTTTAGCCGAAGCAGGCACACTCTCTGAAAATGATATAGAAACCTTTTATCAAAATGGCACCTACCTGCCTGCGCATCCTCCTGTAAATAAGATCAAGGGTATTCCTTTTGCTACAGGCAGCCTTGGCCATGGCTTATCATTGGCAGCCGGTTTTGCATTAGCGAATAAATTAAAAAAAAGCGATAAAAAAATATACTGTCTTACGTCTGACGGAGAAATTAATGAAGGCAGCACCTGGGAAGCCGCCCTATTTATAGCACACCATAATCTGCAAAATGTTATTTGGTTCATTGATAGAAATTACCTGCAAGGTTTTGGCCGAACAGAAGATACTTTACGATTGGACCCATTGGATAAAAAATTAGAGAGCTTTGGCTTTGAAGTAACCATTGCTGACGGCCACGATTTTGATTCGATGAAAAAAAGCATGGCATCTTATAAACATACAAAGCCGTTGGCGGTAATTTGTAATACCATTAAAGGCAATGGCCTTGCATTACAAAATACGGTAGACTGCCATTATTTACCATTGACCGATGAAGAATTTAGTAAACTAACTACTCAACAGGATGCGTAAAGAATTTGCGAAAGCAGTTATAGATATAGCAAAGACAAACGATAAAATTGTTTTCCTGACGGGAGATCTTGGCTTCATGGCGCTTGAAGAAGTGAAAGAGCAACTGGGCGAAAGATTTATCAACACCGGCGTTGCAGAACAAAATATGGCAACCATGGCGGCATCACTGGCTTATGAAGGTTTTATTCCATTTATTTATAGCATCTCTCCTTTTATCACTTTACGGCCATATGAACAATTGAGAAATGATATTTGTCTGCATAATTTATCGGTGAAAGTAATTGCTAACGGCGGCGGATATGGTTACGGAATAATGGGAAGCACACACCATAACATTGAAGACATTGGTACCATGAGGATATTGCCTAACATGAAAGTATTTGTTCCTTTCACCAAAGAGGATGTAGCTGCTTCTTTACAACAAATGATACAGGATCCTTCGCCAAATTATTTAAGATTGAACCTTGCTTCAACACAAGAAGGCATTACTACTTTTTCTCAATGGAGAAAAATTAAGAAGGCTATCAACAAGCCGAAAGCAATTATTATCAGTACAGGAACCGTAACAGATAATTTATTTAAATTACCCGCTGCTTTATTGGATCAAGTAGAGATCTGGTTATTGAGCAAATACCCGGTGTATGATATTCCGAAAGAATTAATGGATGCTATAAGCGATAGCAAAAATGTAATTACTGTTGAAGAGCACCAGGGGCAGTGCGGATTAAATGAAACGCTTGCCAGCTTATTATTAAAACAATTAACGGTTGCTATCAAATACAACACTTTATTTGCATCGGGTTATCCAAGCGGCAAATATGGTTCGCAGCAATGGCACCTCGAAGAAAATAATTTAGGCGGCAAAAATTTAGAAACAAAGATCAAAGAATTTATAAGCAATTAATCCTATGCTATCTACCCAGATCAAAAATGAGATACAAAAACTAACAGGGCCAATAGTAATATTTGGTGCGGGTGGATTTATTGGCAGTAATCTCTTCAGGCAAATATTGCAATATAGAGATGATGTATATGCCATCACTTCTCAAACATTTATTACCTGGAGGATAGATGACCTGAGGGAAGATAGAATTATCACTGCAGATCTTACAGATAAAAACAGTCTTGTTAAATTATTTCAACAACATCAGTTCAAAACAATTTTTGATCTGGCTGCTTATGGCGCTTATGCCAAACAGAATGATGTAAAATTAATTTATCAAACAAATATCATCGGCTTACTCAATTTACTGGAAGTAAGTTCAACCTATAATATAAGGGCTTTTGTTCACGCAGGCAGTTCATCTGAATATGGATTGAATTGTAAAGAGCCGCTGGAAAATGGCGAGCTATCACCCAACAGCCATTATGCTGTTACGAAAGCATCGGCTGCGAATATGATAAAATATTACGGTACCATATTACAAGTACCTATCGTTAATTTAAGGTACTACTCCATTTATGGTGAATATGAAGAGCCGGATCGACTGATACCACAAATAATTGAAAAAGGCATTCAGCACCAATATCCGCCATTGGTACAACCGGATATCTCCAGGGATTTTGTTTATATAGACGATGCTATTTATGCAACTTTATTAGCTGGCAATGGCGATTTTTCGCTCATTGGTGGCCAATCGATCAACATCGCTTCCAACATTAAAACAACTATCAGGGATATTGCCGCAACAGCAAAAGAGATTTTCAATATTACTACTGATCCTGTGTGGGGAGATTTTACCAACAGAAAATGGGATCTGAAAGAATGGTACGGCAATGCGGCCCTGGCAAAAAAATTATTGAAATGGGAAGCCGTAACAAGTTTAAAAGATGGACTGATCAAAACATATAACTGGCAGAAAGAATATTCTAAACCCCTGTATGAAAAGAAGGTTTACCAGGATCAGATACAACATAAAATAACCGCCATCATAGCTTGCTACAAAGATGCAGAAGCCATGCCTTTCATGTATGAGAGACTGGTTAAAACTTTTAACAAGATCAATGTAGATTACGAGATCATTTTTGTGAATGATTGCAGTCCGGATAATGCATCGGAAGTTTTAGAGGTATTGGTGCAAAATGATAAACGCGTGATCGGCATCGAGCACTCCCGTAATTTCGGTTCTCAAAGCGCGTTTATGAGTGGTATGCAAATAGCTACCGGCGATGCCATGGTTTTATTAGATGGCGATCTGCAGGACCCGCCAGAACTGATCGAAGATTTTTATGCAAAGTGGACCGAAGGATGGGATGTTGTGTACGGACAAAGAATAAAAAGAGATGGTAACCAGGCATTGGTAAAATTGTACAAAACATTTTATAGAGTATTCAGAAATCTGTCTTATGTGCCGATGCCACTAGACGCCGGTGATTTTTCCATGATGGATAGAAAAGTAGCCAATGAATTGATAATGCTTCCTGAAACAGACCAGTTTTTAAGAGGATTGCGTGCATGGGTTGGTTTTAAACAAATTGGCGTACCATACATAAGGCCGGAAAGAATGTTTGGCGTAACCACCAATAACTGGAGAAGAAATTTAGCCTGGGCAAGAAAAGCGATATTCTCTTTCAGCTATGTACCATTAGAATTATTAACCTATTTAGGATGGACCTTAACGCTGGTTTCCTTATTAGTTGCACTATTACAAATTGTTTTATATTTTGTGGCACCGCCTATACCACATGGTATTACTACTATCATAGTATTGATATTATTCTTTGGAGGTATCAATATGCTGGCTATTTCCATTATAGGTGAATACCAGGGTAAAATATTGGAAGAAGTAAAAAAACGTCCTAAGTTCATCAGAAGAAGAATTATTAAATCAACAGAATAATATGGGTGAGCAATTTCAACCGATCTCAAATACTCCGCCTACAGGACTTTCAGGCAAAGTAAAATTTTATGGTAGAATGTTATTAGATCTGCAAATACTAACCATATTTAAAGATGTAAAAAAACATTTACCCAATTATACAGGAAATGTGCTGGACATCGGCTGCGGACAATCGCCTTATAAATTTTTATTGAACGCAGGTGCTACAAAATATTTTGGTATTGATATAATTGAAGCAACAAGCTTTGGTTATAACAATCCTGATGTTACCTCATTTGATGGTAAAAATATTCCTTTTGAGGATAATAAATTTGATGCGGTTATTTGTACAGAAGTGTTAGAACACGTACAGGAATTTCAATACTTGATCGACGAAATATACAGAACGGCAAAAACCAATGCTGCTGTAATTGTTACCATACCATGGTCTGCGCGTTATCATTATATACCGTATGATTATTTCAGGTATACACCAAGTAGTTTAAAAACAATGTTTGCCAAATTTTCTGAAGTTACGATCATACCAAGAGGGACGGATATAGCTGTGATCGCATCAAAATTAATTGTCTTGTTTTTTAGAGGGCTTTTCCCTGATAAGGCATGGAAGTATATTTTCCTTCCGCTATTAATAGTATTTTCTCCGATATTGATCATGGCTATTATCATAGCGCACCTGGCAATACTTTTTGGTTGGGGTTCACAAGATGATCCACTGGGTTACACGATTGTTTTAAAAAAATAAGCAAAAAATAATTACTATGGCAGCTATTACGGATGACCGGGGTTTCAACCAGATCTTTGAACAAACGGAAGGAAATCTTATACGTTTACAAAGACGTGCAGATTGGATGATCGAAGAGATGCAGACATCGCCCGATAAAAAGATATTAGAAATAGGTTGTGGTACGGGGTATGTAGCTTATTACCTTGCGGAAAAAACACAAATGCAGATGATCGGCTCAGATCTTTGTATACCATTTATAGAAGAAGCAAAAAATAAATATACTTCATCCAAGCTTTCTTATGAAGTGCTGGATTTTAATGATGCAGCAAAAAGTGTCAATAACAAATTTGATTACATTGTTGGCAATGGTATTTTACACCATCTTTATTATAATTTGTCCGATGTTTTTCCAACATTAAAAAATTTACTGAACCCCGGGGGCAAAATAATATTTATGGAGCCCAATATTTACAACCCTTATGTTGCTGCCATTTTTAAAAATACGATGCTTCGCAAATGGGCAAATTTAGAACCGGATGAGATGGCTTTTTCTAAAACTTATATCAATAAAAAATTAGAGGATGCAGGCTTCAAAAATATCAATATTACTTATAAAGATTTTTTATTGCCGGGTATTCCAACAGTATTTATAAAACCCTCGATCGTAGTGGGAAATATTTTAGAAAAAACACCGCTAAAATATATCAGCCAGTCTATTTTAATAAGCGCAGAAAAATAAACCCCCTTATTTAAAGTTCTAATAGCATCTTCATTTTTGCAGCAGCAGCCTGCTGTGTAAAATATTGATTAACATAAGAAGCCTGTTGCGTGCTGGCTTTTTTTAGCGCATTATCATCAGCATATAACGCTATTATTTCAGCGGCAAAACTATCGGCATCATCAAAGGAGCTAAGAATATTTGTATAATTTCCTGGCATGCCTTCTATACCAAAGCTTGTAGAAACAACAGGCACTCCATGATACATTGCTTCCACCGTTTTACCTTTTACACCGGCGCCATAACGCAATGGTACTACCGCTAATTTTGCAGATCGATACAACGCTGCAAGCTCCTGTTCCGTCACAAAGCCTTTTACTTCTATTGAGTCATTTCCTAAGTTCGTTATTTCTTCCGGAGGGAAAGAGCCAACTATGATAAATTTAATGCCTGGTATCTTTTCTTTTACAATAGGAAATACTTTTTCGCAAAACCATAATACCGCGTCAACATTTGGGCGATGATTAAAACCTCCGATAAAAAGAATGTTACTTCTTATAGAAAAATCATCAATTGGTATTGCTGCATATTTGAAACTGTTCAGCAGGATGGTTTCCACTCTATATGCCGGATGCAATGCGCTGATAATAGTTTGTTCCACATCGCTAAATGTTAATGTAATATCCGATCTGGAAAAAATAGACATTTCAGTAGCCTTCCATTTGATAGATGATTTTAACAGCTTAGGATCTTTCTCAATTTTATATTGTCTCTCTTCTCTTAAATAATGAAGATCGTGGCCGAGGTATAAGATTTTTGCATTGGTAACTCCCTTGATAAAATCTATATACTTCACAGAAATATGTGGCCTGTTAAGAATAACAAAATTGATATGATCAGCATTGTCCTTGATCCAACGCTTCCAGTTCTTTTTATACCATTCTCCATACAAAACTTCAATACCTAATTGTTGTAGGGCAGTAGTATAAGGTTCGTGCCTGTAAAAATTATCGCCTATAAATTTTACATTCAATCCTAATTGCAGCAAGACCTCTAAATATTGAAAAGTTGATTTTGATCCGGCGTCCTTATCAAAATGCGGCACATAATGATCAATTACCAGCACCGTTTTTTTTCCAATACTTTTATCCCGTGCAGTAAACAAATAAGGTGATCTGGTCAAGTGTCCTTGCAAAACATGTTTCCACTTTTCTGCAAATTTTGTATGGTTAATGTTTTGGTAGGCTTTAGTAGATTGAGGATTTTGAGCAAGCGTTGCATCTGTACCATTAGAATATCCTTCAAAATGAATAACTTCCGATAATGGCTGATACATTACTTTGTAGCCTTGCTCACGCACCTGGAAAGCAAGGTCAGTATCTTCATAATACGCAGGGATATATCTTTCATCAAAGCCTCCGATCCTTAGCCATAAACTTTTTTTAATAAGGATACTTGCACCAGAAATATAATCCACCTCCTTTACATAATTATATTCCGGATCCTGCGGATCCTGACCATGGCCATAGTTCATAGCATATCCATCATTCCATAATATACCACCAGCCTCCTGCAATCTTCCATCAGGGTAGATCAATTTTGAGCCAACCATTCCTATGCTATCATCACTTTCAATAAGCGCTACTAAAGGTGATAACCAGTTAGCGGTAACTTCTGTATCGTTATTTAAAAACAATAGATACTTGCCTTTTGCCTGTTTTGCTGCGTGATTGCAATTGCCTAAAAAACCCTCGTTTTTATCTGTGCGGCAATGCACCATATTTTTTATTTTATCAGATATGGAACGCGTAGCATCTGTTGAACAATCATCTGCCAGTATAACTTCATACGCAACATCCTGTGTATGATCAATAATTGTGTGGATACATTTGAAGGTCATTTCCCAACCATTGTAGGCTGGGATGATTATCGATACAGTGATGGTATCAAAAACAGGCAACTCTAATATTTTTGTATAATCTACTATTACTTTTTTAGGTATGGTCAATCTGATGGTCCGCTGTTCTCGTTTTTTCTTTTTTTTGAAGCGGTCAAAAAAAGAATTTATTTTAATACTGATAGGAGAATCATGTGATAGGTAATCTCTTTTTATCGAGGAAAACAAGGAAGAAAAATTCATCGAATTCGTAGACTTCATTCTGGTGTAAAATTTAAAAACGAATATATGACTAAATATATCCTGGAAAGTTAAAGCGATCCATTAAAAATATGGAGCAGATCCGTAACTGACCTGTCCCAAGAGGATTTTTTTATAATATGTTGGTTGCCTGCAATGGCCAAAGCTATCCGCTTGTTATTGTCTTCCAGCAACAAAGTTAATTGGGTAACCATTGCTGTTATATTTTTGGGTGCCGCTAACAAGGCGGTTTCGTTATCAACCGCATAATCCTGATGGCCGCCAATATTTGTACAAACAACAGCACAGCCGCAAGCCATTGCTTCGGCTGGAGGAAGCGCCCAGCCTTCTGCCAGACTAGGAGAGAAAAAAACAGCATGTTGATTATATAACGCACATAAATTATCTGGCCTTTGTAAATAATCTATCCAATGAGGCAGATCATCGGGCCTTTTATACACGCCAAAAAATGACACAACAATATTTGGATATATTTCTTTTATTTTTTCTATAGCCTGTACCCCATAAACTGTTCCTTTTCTTTCTTCCTGTGAATAAAGCATTAGGATAGAAAGCGGATCTCTTTTCTCAATAGGAGTATTGACGTAAAACTTTGTAGTATCAATCGCATTTGGTAAATACAAAGGAGCGATGCCGCTTTTTTCTGTAACTAATTCACTTAAATATTTTGCAATAACTACATGCGTTATAGGTAAGCTAAAAGAATTATCTACAATTGTTGCACCTCCTTTCCAGGTCTCGTAATCCTGAATTAAATTTATTTTTTTTCCTTTTGAGGCCGGTAAGGCATTGATCATATAAGCCATCTCCCACCAGGTACAAAAAACAATATCACCATCAGGCACATATTTTTCTGTTATCTCCGGAACGATAACAGACCGGATCTCTTTATGTAAGGTAAACCACTTTGGCCTGGCAACGCCCCGCAAAGCATACACTAATTGATCGAACCAAACAGGCGCTGATGTTTTTTTATATGGACGTTTAATGCTGTGTAATATAATTACAGTATGCCCTGCTTCTTGCAAACGATTGGCATACTCGTACATTATTTTTGCACCACCTACAGGCTTGGTTACTGGAAAGGGAAGAACAATATTTATCCGTAGAATTTTCAATCCGTTTTATTTATTGCAAATATCACTAGTTTACAGCAAAGCTCATATAATATGCCGCTTTCAGATAGGAAAAATAAGGTAGCGGCTTCTTTTTATAAAAAAACATGGTGCGCGCGTTTCTCAACAAAAAAAGAAATAACTGAAAAGAGAATTGCTTGTCTTGAAGTTCCGCATATTTTGATAATAATGTTGTGGAAAATAACAGGTCTTTTGCTGCAATTCCTTTTATACCAACGAAAGCTTTTAATGCAGCAAGCCGCTCAATAAATTCTTCACGTGATTGTTTGTTGCCTTTTCTTTTTTTTACTGTTACGTTATTTTCATGCCAGCGCTGGTATGCCAATATTTCTGCAGAAGCAGCAATATTTCCTTGCACTGTTGCTATTTGGCAAAGCCACCAATCATAATAAACCGTGGTGGGCAATGGCATTGCATAGGTTAGCATTTTTTTTCGGAGCATTATGTTATGCCCGGCTACAGTATTGCGCAATAATAATTTTCGGAAATCATTGCCTTGCATTAATAATTCGCCCGTTTTAAAAATTTTCTGTGTCGGTAATTCCGTTCCTGTAAAAACAGCAGAACCGATATGCACTAATACAATATCATCAGCAAAAAATAACGCCAGCTGTTTTTGTATTTTTTCCGGCTTCCAGATATCATCCTGATCTGCGATCGCGATAAACTCTCCGGCAGCTTTTAAAAAGCCCTGTTCGAAATTTTTATTAACGCCTATATTTTTTTCATTAAAAAAATAGCTGATGCGGTCATCTTTTAAAGCGTAATTGGAAATAAGCTGTTGTGTTGAATCGGTTGAAGCATCATCGCAAATAATAATTTCGAGTGATGAATATGTTTGCGTAAGAATAGATTGAAGCTGAGCTTCGAGGTATTTATCTCCATTATAGGTACACAGTACAACTGATACTAATGGCGCTGGTGTCATTTAAAATTTAATTATATTTTTTACTTTGATATCATCTAAAATAAAAACAGCTACATCATTAACAGACCTGGACGTTGTACAATTTTTAGCGCAGGCATAAAAATGTGTTTTAGCATCCCTGATCTTTTTATTTGAAGATAAGAACAAACGCAAGGATTTTAAATATTTTCCGCGAAGCATTATTATCTGAATACAGCTTTCGAGTATCAATTGAAAATACCACAATAATTTTCTTGCGCCTTCCAAATGAAGCGCATGCAGGATCATTTTATTTCTATTGTAAATAATATCTACAAAACTCTTTTTATTATTCTTATTGATAGAGGTAGATATTTTATGTTTGCAAACGCTATTGTAATCATAATAACATTTAAACCCCAGGCGCCAGGCTCTTAAAGAGAGTTCGTAATCTTCTATATAAAACGGAGAAAAGGCTTCATTAAAACCTCCTATCGAAATAAATTTTTCTCTATCGATAAAAGCATTGGCACCGGAAAGATACATACTGTACAATCCTTTTTGCATTACTTCCTTATCACGCAAAATATAATTACCGGATGTTTTGATCTTTGCACCATGAAAAGCAGGATACTTTGCGCCATCCTGAATGATCTCATCATCCCAGCCAATGATCCTTCCCATTACACCAAATGTATCTGGTTTGTCAAAATATTTATATTGGTGCAAAAAATAATCAGGCGTTAATTTAACATCGCTATTTAATAATAACACTTTATCGTATTTGGCTTCTTCAACGCCGCGGTTTGCAGATAAAGAAAAGCCATTATTAGAAAGATTTTTTACGATCTTAATATAAGGATGATTATGCTCAAGATAAGTGACAGACGAATCCGTTGAACAATCATCTACTACAATTATCTCCGAAGGCTTTTGAGAATTTTTCAGGGCTTCCACAACTGTATCCAACGTGTAAGGAAAAAGCTTTACGCCGTTAAAGTTTGGAATGATTACGGAAATACCTGTGACCATAATGAGGAATATCTAACTAAATTATACTAAAATCGATTGAAGGTAGAAAAATTAACGGGTAATCCTTATTTTTTGGCGGGTATTAACAATAATTGGATCATCGGTTGACCAGACACATTTGCATAGGTCTGTACAATTTGATAATCAACGCTATCTTTTTGTAAAGCAGCAAAAAGATTAGCACGGTTGTTTTTAAAGACCTCAAATTGCGGCAATTGAGTATAAATATAAGTATCCTTGTCACGCTTCATTGTTGTGATAGTAGTTACTGCAGATCCAGGTGTAGCAAAGCTAGGCCACGCATCTGAAATTTCCGAGCGCCCATTTGTTAATCCAATTATTTGCGTGCTCATTCCCCAGTCAGTGCTAATAAAGTATGCACCAGGATGTTGTTGTGCAAAACTTGCAGCGGTAGTATTGGCCGTATCCCAATTACTGTTGGTTGGTTTTGCAAATGCATTTATACAAATAATATTAGCAATACAGCTTCCTATAAAAATTACAGCCAGTCCTATCTTCACAAAAAACCTGGCAAGGCTATCAAGCCCAGGCTGCCTATTATCTAAAGCAGCGCCAACGATCGGCGCTACAACCATTTGCCATAGACCGCTTATCATAGATGAATGATGTGGCCCCGTTGCAGATTTAGTAAGAATAAAAGCACCGGTAACTAATAATAAGGTTACACCTAAAAATGTAAAAAGCCGTTGTTGCTCTTTTTGTTTGAATAAATATTTTATGCTGCTAACGGCTGCAATAAAAACAATAAGATACCCGGGCCAAAACCAATGTTCTATTCTTAATCCATTTCCGGCAATAAAATTTAGCGCGCCGCCGCCGCACAATGTGAAACGTAATAAAGAACATGCTCCGGTGATCCGATCCGGCCAACTGATTGATATTTGCTGCGCCACAGTTATGGCGCGTATGATAGTTGCTAAAATAATCACCGATCCTACAATGATGATCGGTTTCGCTTTTTGAGTCTTTAAAAGATGATTGTTTTTTAATTGATAATAATAGGCTACTGCCACAGCACCAACAATGGCACAGGCAAACCAAATAAAATTTAATTTATCAAAGAGCCCTAAAAAAGCGGCGGCTAAAGCGATCCAGGCCCATTTTATTTTTTTTGTTTGGATACAGCTAACAACAGAAAATAACAGGATGCCCCTGAAAAAAAACATTAGTGCATTCGGTCCCCAGTCTAATCTTGAGTGTGTTAATAAAGTAGGGTCTAATAAGATCATGATACTTCCCGTTATCGCGCTATTTTTTCCAAAGCCTCGCCAAAGCGCGGCTACCAAAGCCACGCCACCTGCAATGCCAAAACAGATAGCCGGAAATCTTACGGACCAATACGTAACGTGAAATATTGAAAAAATGGGATAGTAGAACCAAGCCTTTAATGCTCCAATATAATCCATCAACAAAACAGGTATTCCCCAAACTTTTAAGGCAATAAAATCATCTGTTTTGCCACCAACTGCTGCATTTACAAACAGCATTTCATCATAATACAAACCCGGTTGTCTTATTTTCCAACAGGCTAAAAAAAAAGCAGTTAAAATAACGAGTGATATTCCAATAAAATAAAGGCAATTATTCTTGTTCATTTTGTGAAAATATCCTTAAAAACTACCCATACAAGGCAAACTATACTGAAATTAGATGTTCCTTCTCAAAAATATAACTTTCAATATACATTCAGTAATAAAATCATAATTTTGCAGACTTAATAAGAAAGCTAATTAATGAAAGTTTATCGTCGTTTACTTGCCTATGGCAAACCATATAGTGCATTTATAATTCCTTTCTTTGGATTCACTTTAATAGCAACTTTTTTTAGTGTTTTCGAATTGGCTTTATTGATCCCTTTGCTGAATTTTTTATTTTATCCATCGCCTGATGCTGCTCATTATGTAGCGTCTCCTTCTTTTTCGCTTTCGGCTAAATACTTTAAAGACCTATTTTATCATGAGATGTATTATTTTGAAGCACTGAAGCCGATCTATGCTTTATTTTTTATGTCGGCCGTGGTTTTTATTGCGGTAATATTAAGTAACCTTTTTAATTATTTGGCAGATCTTACTATGATCAAAACGCGCACCTTATTAGTAAAGCGTTTAAGAGAAGCTATTTTTGAAAAGATAAATTATTTACACCTGGGCTATTTTACAACTGAACACAAAGGCGATCTGTTATCAAGAATGAATTCGGATGTTTTTGAAATAGAAGCCGTAGCTGCTAGTTCGGTAGAGATATTATTTAAGCAACCTTATTTGATCATTGGTTATTTTGTTGCGCTATTTTTAATATCTACCAAGCTTACATTATTTACGCTCGTGTTAATACCAATATCTGCAACAGGTATTGCATTAGTGCAAAAGAGATTAAAAAAAGAAGCGCAGGCTGCACAGGCATCGGTAGGGCGTTTATTAACGATCATTGATGAAACGCTAACAGGCATGCGTATCATCCGTTCTTTCAATGCTACTAAATTTGTTTTAAAGAGATTTAGCAAGGAGAATGATATTTATCGAAAAGCCACTTTGCAAGGTTTTGCTAAAAGAGAACTTGCACCTGCATTTTCTGAAATTTCAGGTGTATTAATTGTTGCTGCCATTTTAATTTATAGTGGTGATCTTATTTTAAATAAAGATAAAGCCGCTTTAAATGCAGGTAGCTTTATTGCCTTCATTGCTATTTTCTCTCAAGTAATTAGTCCGGCTAAAGCAATGGTGAGCGCTATGTCAAATATACAAAGAGGACAAGCTGCCGGCGAGCGTATTTTACAGGTACTTGATACACCTATTTTGATCGAAGATAAACCGGATGCCGTTGAACTAAAAAGCTTTAACGATAAAATTGAATTTAAGAATATCGACTTTGGTTATACGGCAGACAGACCGATCCTGCACAACATAAATTTCACTATTCCCAAAGGTAAAACCGTTGCGATGGTAGGGCCTTCCGGCGTTGGTAAATCAACCATTGCTGACTTAGTACCACGTTTTTATGATGTTACGGGCGGTAGTATTTTAGTCGACGGAAAAGATGTGCGTGATATTAAAATGGAATCTTTACGCAGCCATATGAGCTTTGTAACGCAGGATACTTTTTTATTCAACGACACTATTTTTAATAATATCGCTTTAGGCCATCCGGATGCTACAGAAGCTGCTGTAATAGAAGCGGCCAAAATTGCCAACGCACACGATTTTATTATTCATACGGAGAATGGTTACCATACTAATATCGGTGACAGGGGTATTCGTTTATCAGGCGGACAAAGACAAAGGTTAAGTATTGCGAGAGCCGTGTTTAAAAATCCAGACATATTAATTTTGGATGAAGCCACTTCTGCTTTAGATACAGAATCTGAAAGGTTGGTACAAGGCGCTTTAAGCAATTTAATGAAAGGCAGAACAACGCTTGTAATTGCACACCGTTTAAGCACCATACAGCAAGCCGATGAAATTCTGGTAATGCAGGATGGGAAAATAATTGAACGCGGTAATCACCACCAACTATTGGGAATTGAGAATGGTAATTATCAAAGACTGATCAAACTACAGGAACTGGTATAAATCAAGTTAAAAGTTAGAAGTCAAAACCCAAAAGTTAAGCAGGCTCAATAACTTTTGGGTTTTGACTTTTTAGTTTTGCCTTGGATTATAGGCTGGAATTTTAAAATCTGCTAAATTTGCATTTCCTCATACAAACACAATTAAATGAAGGCTGAATTAGCGAAATTATCGAAGGATTTAGAAGGAGATCTATTTGTAGACAAAACAATAAGAACGCTATACGCAACAGATGCATCCGCCTACCGCGAAATGCCTTTGGCTGTTGCCATCCCTAGATCCATTGCTGATATAAAAAAGCTGATAAATTTTGCACGCATTCAAAAAACATCACTCATTCCAAGAACCGCGGGCACTTCATTGGCAGGCCAGGTTGTGGGCAACGGTATCATTGTAGATGTATCGAAAAATTTTACAAAAATTCTTGAATTAAATACAGCAGAAAATTGGGTTCGTGTTCAACCAGGTGTGATACGTGATGAACTGAATATGTTCTTAAACCCACATGGCCTGTTTTTCGGACCAGAAACGTCTACCGCCAACCGTGCGATGATCGGCGGTATGGTGGGTAATAATTCTTGCGGCTCTAATTCTATTATTTACAGAAGTACCAGAGAACATTTACTCGAAGTGAATGCCATATTAAGTGATGGCACTGAAACAATATTCAAAGCTTTAAACATTGATGAGTTTCACGAAAAATGTGAAGCTGCAACTTTAGAGGGCGGAATTTACAAAGCAGTACGTAGCTTACTAAGCAATTACGATAACCAGGTAGAAATAAGAAAACAGTTCCCCAAAAAATCTGTTGAAAGAAGAAATACAGGCTATGCGATCGATGTGTTATTAGATACAGCGCCATTTACAGCAGGTACAGAAGATTTTAATTTTTGTAAATTAATTGCAGGTTCTGAAGGCACACTGGCATTTATCACCGAAATAAAACTGAACGTGAATCCCCTGCCACCAAAAGAAATGGGATTGCTATGTGTTCATTTTAACTCCATCGATGAATCATTAAGAGCTAACCTGATCGCATTAAAATACAAGCCTCGTGCAAGTGAATTGATCGATCATTATATTTTAGAATGCACAAAAGATAATATTGAGCAAAATAAGAACAGGTTCTTTGTACAAGGAGATCCTGGCGCTATTTTAGTTGTAGAGTATTCAGGAAAAGACAGGGAAGAAATAACTGCGATTGCTAAACAAGTAGAAGCTGATATGCGAGCGCAAGGCTTAGGTTACCATTTTCCTTTATTGTTTGGTGACGATACTAAAAAAATATGGACACTGCGCAAAGCCGGTCTGGGCTTATTAAGTAACCTTCCCGGCGATGAAAAGGCTGTACCTGTTATTGAAGACACTGCCGTTGATGTAAATGATCTTCCTGCCTATATCCGCGATTTCAACGATATCTTAAAGAAATATAATTTACATTCTGTGCATTACGCACATGCTGGTTCAGGAGAAATACATTTGCGCCCCATCATTAATTTAAAAACTGTTGAAGGCAATCAATTATTCAGAACGATCGCCGAAGAGATCGCCACGCTGGTAAAAAAATACGATGGATCATTAAGCGGTGAACATGGTGACGGAAGGTTGCGCGGCGAGTTCATCAAACAAATGGTGGGCGAAAAAAATTACCAGTTACTAAAAGATGTAAAACGCACCTGGGACCCTGAAAATATTTTCAATCCAAACAAGATCGTCGATACACCGCCGATGAATACCATGTTGCGGTATACACCAGGACAACATACACCCGAATTCAAAACAGTTTTTCGTTTTCATAACCAGGATGTGTTACAACACGCAGAGCAATGCAATGGATCAGGAGATTGCAGAAAGACGCCGTTAAGTGGTGGTACCATGTGCCCGTCATTTATGGCTACGCGAAATGAAAAAGATACGACAAGAGCAAGGGCCAACATTTTAAGAGAGTTTTTAACCAACTCAGATAAGATGAACCGCTTCGATCATAAAGAAATTTATGAAGTGATGGACCTTTGCTTAAGCTGCAAAGGATGTAAATCTGAATGTCCATCAAATGTTGATGTGGCAAAATTAAAAGCTGAATTTTTACAGCATTATTATGATGCCAATGGCGTTCCGTTCCGCTCAAGGCTGATCGCTAATTTTAGTACGTTCGGGAAATTAGGGGCCATCATGCCGGGCTTGTACAATTTTGCAGTGACTGCACCAGGACTAAGTACGTTGATCAAACGCTTTTCGGGATTCGCTGTAAAACGCTCTATGCCTACATTAGGGAAGACAACTGTTAAAAAATGGTATGATAAGCATCAAAAAACAAAATCCAAAAAACAAAATCCAAAAAACAAGACTGTCTATTTGTTTTGCGACGAGTTTACTAATTATAATGACAGCGAGATCGGTATCAAAGGAATTTTATTGTTAGAGAAATTAGGCTACGAAGTAATTATTCCTGAGCATGGAGAAAGCGGCCGCGCTTCTTTATCAAAGGGTTTGATACGCGATGCAAAAAAAATAGTGAATAAAAATATTGCGTTGTTAAGTCCGATCATAACCGCCGAAACACCGTTGATCGGAATAGAACCTTCAGCCATTCTTACTTTCAGAGATGAATATCCTGATCTGGCAGATGATGATAAATTAGTCGCGGCAAATGCATTGGCAAAAAATGTTTTTCTGATAGATGAATTCATCGCTGCGGAAATTGAAAAAGGCCATATCAATTCAAATCAATTTACGAAAGAGAAAAAAGAAATAAAATTGCATGGTCATTGTCAGCAAAAAGCGTTGTCTTCTGTTGCTCCTTCTGTAAAAATGTTATCGTTACCCGAAAATTATACCGTAGAAACAATTCCTTCTGGCTGTTGCGGCATGGCCGGTTCTTTTGGTTTTGAAAAAGAACATTATGACTTATCAATGAATATTGGTGAAATGGTTTTGTTCCCAGCAGTACGCAAGCATCCGGAAAATGGTATTGTTGCCGCACCGGGCACAAGCTGCCGTCACCAAATAAAAGATGGTACGGGAAAAATTGCATTACATACGGTGGAGGTTTTGTATGATGCATTGATACAATAACGCTACTTACTTCTTTCTACACGGAAATCATTACTGCCATTTTCGATCATCACTCTGTTTAGGATGAGATGAGCTGCATTAACAACATTATAATCGGGCAGTACAGATGTTGCACGAATAGTAGACAACATGTTTTTTATAAATATGGCGTTACTGTATTGCCCTCCATTTACCGTTGGAAATGAACCCTTTCCTATATTATAACGATTGTTAATTAACGCATAGTTTTGCCCGGATGCATTCATATCATACATGTTTGCCGTCGGATCATTCCATGATAAATTTCCTAAGCAAAGGAATTGGGCCTTGCCTGCCTTATCTGAAAAGTGAATAGTTTTACTTGCTGTGTTATTGCAAATGATCTGGGCTAATATAATTTTCCCGCTAAAACTATCAATAGTAATAAATGGCGCCTTAACACTATTTGTGTTTGCTATCTTACCACCGTTCAAAATAAATTCCCCGCTGTTTTTTAAAGAAAGGAATTGAGCTTTATTTCCATCTTCATACCAGGTGTCATATATCAATATCCGGCCATTTTTATCAACGCTATATGAATTATTATTACCCGCAGATTCGCCACCAAAAATCCTAAAAATAGTTGCGTTAGGTTTCGACCGGCCTGTTACTTCTATAGATGTTCCATTTGTGCAATAATTATGTTGCAGATCTTCAAAACGAAAGCTTGTATTTTCAAACCCGTTTATAGAAATGTTAGTTTTTACCCCATGATAGGCCAATAGCTGATCCGCATATATCGAATTTCCGGATTGGTCATTGTCGTATACCAAAATACCATCAGCCTTATTTCCACCGAATATTTTAATATTGCGCATAATACATTTAGCAGGAGAAGCAATTTGAATAACAGGTTTATTGGAAGTATCCCTCCAGTTTAATACCGATTGCAATCCATCGCCATCAATAATTAATGGGGCGCCTGATGGTATTTGTAATGATCCGGTGATGTTATAATTGCCATATTTAAAATGCAGGATGGCCTTTTTATTTTTTAGCGCAGCGCTGTTAATGATAGCCTGGATCGCGCTAACCGTCATGGTGTTAGTTATTTCGTACACCGGATATTTTATTAAAGGCGCAAAAGGCTTTGGATCCAGAGAAGGAAGCGCCGGTGCCCTGATCCCATACTTACTATCAATATCGATCACTCTATCATTGGTATCTGTTTGAACGATCTGTTTTGTTGCAGTAAATTGATTACCTATCATTATTAGATCTGAAGGAGAATCATCCCAGCTATCTTGTTGTTGTATTATATAATTTTTTTCTTCGTCAGGTGAGACAAAAGTATTATCCAGGAAAAGGACATTGCCTTTTGTAAACAGGTAGGCCATCATTACGTTCTTATCATTAATGATCAGATTATTCTGAATGGTTATTGGCGATGTGTTACTAAATTGACGTGCGACAATAAAAGCAGCCGAATTATAAGAAATATTATTTCTAAAAGAAAAAAACATAGAGTTCCCTAATGAAATATCTGCCAGTACGGAATATTTAAAAATACTTCTGTACACATGAAAATTACCTGCGCCATTTTTAGGAAAATTATTAGCGACACCTGTGTAGCATCTCTCAAAATAACAATCCCATACCCACCAGTCTAATGCGTTCCATCCTTGCAAGGAAATACCCGCAGCAGAGCAATTATAAAAACGGCAACGGCGAATGCTAAATTCGGCATCCATATTATTTCCGGATTTTAGCCCTACGCCTACATTTTTAAATATTTCATCATAATGCGCCGTACCGCTATTGGCATACTTAACTTTCTCATCCCATTCATGGGCTATTGCTACTGCTGCTGCATTGCTCCCATCCCATGTTAACCGGCCATATTCACTGTAAGCTACACCATTCAATAAAAACATATCGCTTCCGGAAGGGCCATCCCACTTAATAATAGTGGTTAGTGGATCTTCGCCAATTATAGCAATACCATTAACGCTTTTCATTGTTAAAGTTGACGTGATCCGGTAAGTTCCTTTAGGAATGAATAATACGTTGGCATGTTTTCCATCACTTAGATCATCCAAAGCTTTTTGTATGGCTTTCGTATCATCCTGTACGCCATCGCCTGCTGCATGATACACCTGCTTTAAATTTGTCCAGCTTGGGAACGCTCCATAAAATTCCTCTGATTGAGCTGTGGTTATTAATGGTAATAAATACAAAAGGGTAACAAAAAAAAGCAACCTGTTTTTCATATACTGACATTTACAAAATGAAGGTAATTGTTTTGATAAATAAATAATGCTAAATAGAAGTTATTGCAATGAAATGCGCGATGGGTAAAGTTGGACCAATAAAAATCCCATCTAAAAAGATGGGATCAAAATATTAAATATAAAATATTAATTATTCAATAACTACGCAACCGCTTTACCAACCAATGCTGCAGCTTCGCTTAACAAAATAGCGCTTTGTACTTTTAATCCGCTTTCGTCAATTAATTTTTTTGCCACGTCAGCATTTGTTCCTTGCAAACGAACGATGATAGGAATATTAATGGTACCAATTGATTGGTAAGCATCAATAACGCCTTGTGCTACCCTATCGCAACGAACGATACCACCAAAAATATTGATCAATATCGCTTTTACTTTAGGATCTTTTAAAATGATGCGGAAACCGGCTTCAACTGTTGTTGCATTGGCAGTACCGCCTACGTCCAAAAAGTTAGCAGGCTCTCCACCACTTAATTTGATCATATCCATTGTTGCCATTGCCAAACCGGCACCGTTAACCATACAGCCCACGTTACCATCTAACTTAACAAAATTCAAATTGAATTTGCCTGCTTCAACTTCGGTAGGATCTTCTTCACTGATATCTCTTAATGCTGCAACATCGGGATGACGCGTTAATGAATTATCATCAACATCCATTTTACAATCTACCGCAATTATTTTTTCATCGCTGGTTTTAAATAGCGGGTTAATTTCTAACATGCTACAATCTAACCCAACAAATGCGTTGTATAAATTCGTTACAAACTTTACGCAATTCTTAAACGCTTCTCCGCTCAATCCAAAATTGAAAGCAATTTTACGCGCCTGAAAACCTAATAGGCCGCCACCAGGGTGAACCCATTCTTTAAATATTTTATCCGGTGTATCATGTGCCACATCTTCAATGTTCATTCCACCTTCGGTACTGTACATGATCACGTTTTGTCCTTTTGTTCTGTCCATTAAAATAGACAGGTAATATTCTTTTACAGGATTAGGCCCATCATAATAAACATCTTGTGCCACTAAAATTTTGCTAACCAATTTACCAGCAGGGCCGGTTTGAATAGTCACCAAAGTTCCGCCTAACAAATTTTCTGCAATTTGTTTAACGCCTTCTGCATTTTTTGCAACGGCTACGCCACGTTGTTCTTTACCAATGATATTTCCTTTACCACGTCCGCCGGCATGTATCTGCGCTTTAACTACGGCAAATTTGCTATTGTATTGAGTGTGAATTTGTTTGTATGCATCTTCAGCTTCAGTAACGGTGCTGCAAGCGATCCCTTCCTGAACCGGAACATTGTATTTCTTTAAAAGCTCTTTGGCTTGATATTCATGGAGATTCATCTATAAAAAATTTTGACGAAGATAAACAATTCGGCATATTTATGATGTATGATGTCGGATTTCTGATTTTTTGCTCTCGCCTAATTAAAAAAGCTTCTATATCAGCGATCTTATATCAGAAATCAGCAATAATTTTTAGCATTTTGAATTTAGATACTCCTATTGGAAGCCTTATCTTTGAAGTTTAACCATAACAGTTAGCGGTTTTATGATGACAAAGATCAATGAAGCGGTAGCCTTCATTCAGAATATATATAAAGATGAGCCAACAGTTGGCATTGTGCTGGGTAGCGGATTGGGTAATTTCGCTGAAGAGATAACCGTTGAAAAAGAAATTCCTTACGGCGATATTCCACACTTTCCGGTTAGCACTGTTGAAGGGCATAGTGGTAAATTATTATTGGGAGAATTAAGCGGAAAAAAAGTAGTAGCAATGGCGGGCCGTTTTCATTTTTATGAGGGCTACTCCATGCAGGAAATTGTTTTCCCGATAAGGGTAATGAAATTTTTAGGCATTAAAACACTATTATTAAGTAACGCAGCAGGTGGTGTTAATCCAAAATTGCGTGTGGGCGATCTAATGATCATTACCGATCATATCAGTCAGCTCACAGTAAATCCATTGATCGGAAAAAATTACAAAGAATTGGGAACAAGATTTCCTGACATGACCGAACCTTATAAAAAAGACCTGATCAATAAAGTAAGAAATATCGCAACGGCTAAAGGAATAAAATTACAGGAAGGTGTTTACTTGGGAGTAACCGGTCCGACTTTTGAAACAAAAGCAGAATATTTAATGATACAGGCAATGGGCGGAGATGCTGTGGGAATGAGCACTGTACCGGAAACTATTGCAGCAGTTCATATGGGGTTAGCGGTTTTTGCCATGAGCATTATAACAGATCTGGGAATTAGAGGCGATGATGAAACGCCAATAACACATGCAGAAGTATTAGCTGCAGCAAAAGAAGCAGAACCTGTATTTAGTCATATTTTTAAAGAGCTTGTTGCTCAATTATAGGAATAGTAATGATGAAGAAGGTCATTCTTGGTTTAATATTATTGTTGTGTTACCAGTTGTCTCAGGCGCAGTTTGGAGGGCTTGGTAGCAAGATTGGCAGTATAGGTTCGCGTGCGTCCGCTTCTGGTGGTAAGGGAAGCGATACAGCAGGCATAGGTTTTCAATCGAGAAAAGATTATGATGCAAAAGATTCTAATACCATCAAATATAAATACCTCGATTCTTCTAAATATACCCTATTTGAAAGGCCGGCATTAAGTGATTTTTATCAATATTTTCCTATCCCCGAAACAGAACAATATTTAGGCAATACCGGTAATGCAGGGTATTCAATTATTTATTCGCCTTTGATGAAGATCGGCTGGGATGCCGGCTTTCATGCTTTTGATGTATACCGTTATTCCTTACAAGATACCCGGTTCTTTAAAACGGATAAGCCCGTCACGCAGCTTAACTATGAGCTGGCTTCAGGAAAAGAGCAGGTGATCAGTGTTTTACACACCCAAAACCCCGCACCTAATTTTAATTTTACATTTGAATACCGCCTTATTAACGCTCCCGGTTTTTTTGTAACACAAAATACCAATCATAATAATTTTCGTTTTGTTAGTTCCTATCAGGGCAAAAGAAAAAGATATGCCGCTTCTTTAATTGTTTTGAGCAATACATTAAAGAGCTCGGAGAATGGTGGTGTATTAAACCCTGCTAATTTATCCGATCCAAATTATTCACAACGATTTACAGTTCCGGTAAAACTGGGCGGGGATGCAGCTTACGAGCCAAGCCCTTTTCAAATATCTGTTTCTACAGGAAATATCTATAAAGAGATCTCGGTCTTTTTGCGGCAGAGCTATGACTTTGGCAAAAAGGATTCAATAGCCATTAATGACTCTACTACTAATTATCTTTTTTATCCTAAACTCCGCTTTCAACATACATTTGTTTTTAGCAGTTATACTTATAAATTTCAGGATAACGCGGTTGAAGACACCAGTGCAGTTACTTATGGATCCTATGGCATAGCGGTAAAGCCAATAGATGATGTAACAAATTTTGCTGACACAATATTGATACAAGAAAAATGGAGCGTCATCACGAATGATTTTTCTATTTTACAATTTCCTGATACTAAAAACCAGGCGCAGTTTTTTTCTGTAGGCGCCAGACTTGAAAACATCCATGGCAATTTTCTTTACCAGGTCGCAACGAACGATACTTCCAGCAATAGTTATTATAATGTAGCTGCACATGGAGAATACCGCAATAGAACAAGGAACAAATTATGGGATATAGCTGCCAAGGGTGAGCTGTATCTGAATGGATTAAATAGCGGAGACTATAGCGTATATGCTACTTTGGCAAGGTACCTTAATAAAACCTGGGGTAATATTCGGCTAACATTTGATAACATTAGTCGTACGCCATCTTTCATTTATAATTCCGCTTCAGCATTTAATTTTAAAAATGGGACGCTCGATAAAAAAGAAAACATCACTATGATGAGCGCTACCGCAGAAAATCGTTTTGTAAATTTATCTGTTACTAATTATGTTATTGCAAACCTTCCTTATTTTAAAGATTATACAACGGAAGCCCAGTACTCCACTATTTTTAATTTATTACAATTAGATGCCTCTACAAAATTTAGGCTCACCAAACATATCAACTGGTACATTGATGCTATCCTTCAACAAACAGATGGCGGTGCGCCGGTAAAAGTGCCCTTGTTATATACAAGAAACAGGATCGCATTTGAAGGAAGATTTTTTCAAAACCTTGAGTTAAGCACCGGGTTTGATGTGCGGTATTACACGGCTTATAATGCGTATAACTATTCTCCGGTAGTAGGACAATTCATTTCGCAATCCAATGCACCTAGTCTGAGTAACAGGCCAGACATTAGCGCCTTTGTACATTTTCGTATAAAATCATTTACAGGTTATGTCCGTGCAGAGAACCTCAATGCTGTCAACTTTACCAATGGCTTTGCTTTTACCAATAATAATTATGCAGTACCCAATGCCTATGCTTATCCCGGTTTCATTTTAAGGCTCGGTATCTCCTGGAATTTCGTAAATTAGCATTACCAAATCATCCTATAATTTCTTTTAGAGGACAAAAATGCAATATTACTCCGCTGAACACTACCAATAATTAGACTATTTTTTACCTTTTATTAAAATCAGGCAATAATGAAAAAGTTTTTTCGTTTTATAGTATCATTATTCAGAAAGAAAAATTGTTGTGAATGAAAACTATACTAGCGACAGCGATATTTCTTTTGGTAGCTAACGCCGGCATTGCACAAATTGATGTTGGCCAGTCAGCCCCGGAAATCTCCTTACCTAACAGCACTGATAGTGCTATTAATTTATCTTCCTTTAGAAACAAGGTAGTATTGATCGATTTTTGGGCAAGCTGGTGCACGCCCTGCAGAAGATCTATCCCCCGAGTTATAAAATTGTACAAAAAGTACAAGGATCAAGGATTTGTAGTGTATGGCATTTCCATAGATGCCAACAAAAATGAATGGCTCGCAGCGGTTGACCAGGAGAAAATAACATATACCCAGGTAAATGACAAAAGCGGCTGGAATTCTTTTACTGCATCGCAATATAATGTGAATGCTATCCCATCCACTTATTTACTGGATAAAGATGGAAAGATCGTAGCGATCAATGCAGAAGGTGCAGAATTGCAAAGAATGATCAAGCGTTTATTAAAAAAGGCATAAGGACAAATAACAAACAATAAAAAAAGCTGCCTCAAATGAGACAGCTTTTTTTATTACCAATTCAATATTATAACCCAAAAGCTTTTTTCACTTTTGAAACGTAATCTAATTTTTCCCAGGTAAATAATTCTACTTTTTTCACTACTACTTTCCCTTCAGGAGATTTAAAAGTTTTAGTAACTATTTCAGATTTGCGGCCCATGTGCCCGTAAGCAGCAGTTTCGCTATAGATCGGGTTACGCAATTTTAATCTTTGTTCAATAAAGTAAGGGCGCATATCAAAAACCGATTCAACGATCTTTGAAATTTGTCCGTCGGTCATTTTTACTTTTGCTGTACCGTATGTATTTACGTTAATAGAAGTTGGTTGAGCAACGCCGATAGCATAAGAAACCTGCACTAATACTTCGCTTGCAACACCCGCTGCCACTAAGTTCTTAGCGATATGGCGTGTAGCATAAGCAGCAGAACGATCAACCTTACTTGGATCTTTGCCGCTGAAAGCGCCACCACCGTGTGCGCCTTTACCGCCATAAGTATCAACGATGATCTTGCGGCCTGTTAAACCTGTATCACCATGCGGACCGCCAATTACAAACTTACCTGTTGGATTGATATGGTATTTGATATCGTTATTAAAAAGCTTTGCATATTTTTTATACTTTGATTTTACTCTTGGTATTAAAATTTCAACAATGTCCTTTTTAATTTTCGCCAACATTTTAGCTTCTGCATCAAAATCGTCATGTTGTGTTGATACAACGATCGCATCAATACGAACAGGTACATTTTTATCGTTGTACTCTAACGTTACCTGGCTCTTGGCATCCGGACGAAGGTATTTTATTGCTTTATTTTCTCTTCTTAAAGCAGCTAATTCAATTAATATCTTATGTGCAAGATCAAGTGCCAATGGCATATAATCATCTGTTTCGTTAGTTGCGTAACCAAACATCATACCCTGGTCTCCTGCACCTTGTTCTTCTTTTTTCTTTTTGTCAACTCCCTGGTTAATATCAGCAGATTGTTCGTGAATGGCTGATAAAACACCGCAGCTATCCGCTTCGAACATGTATTCACTTTTAGTGTATCCTATTTTACGGATAACGCCTCTTGCAATTTCCTGTACATCTAAATATGCTTTACTTTTTACTTCGCCAGCTAAAATAACCTGTCCCGTTGTAACCAAAGTTTCGCAAGCAACCTTGCTATTGGCATCAAACGCTAGAAAATTATCAATTAATGCATCGCTGATCTGATCAGCTACTTTGTCAGGATGTCCTTCGCTCACTGACTCTGATGTAAATAAATAAGGCATATGGGTTTTTAAATTTTGAGTGCAAAGATAAGCGTGTCGTTTGTAACAACAAAGCTGTTGTTACAAACTATAAATACAGGCAGCAGAGTGTCGTGAAAAAGCATCTTTTGAATCTATTGAAAGATAGGAATGCATCGAAAAAAGCCGATAGATAGTGATTGTTCAGAGAAAAACAGGGTTTATAGCCTTCCAAGAAAAAAAGTTATAGTTTCCTTAAAATTAATATCTTGCAGAGCAAAATTTAACGATTGTTACTTTTTACCCGATCCATACCTATTTCAACCCTTAGAAAATAAACATAAGAATTTCATTATAATAATTTCATTAACACGATCGGAGTATGTTCGATTACAACAGGTCTAAATTGTTTGACGCATGAAAAAAACTACACACTACGGTGGTACTGTTTCTTTACCACAAAATTTACTGAAAAAATTACTGCTGACCTGCTTCGCGATGCTAGCTTTGCTTTCGAGTTCAGTTTTTGCACAGGTAGCGCACACTTCTACCGGAGCCGGTGGAAACTGGAATGTTGCTGCAACGTGGAACCCTGCATCCGTTCCTGTAGCAAATGACCCTGTAACGATCGCATCGGGTTCACCTGTTACACTAACCGCAGCTGTTACACAGACTAATACAATTACTGTAAATTCCGGTGGAATATTAACATTAGGGGCAACCTTAACCAGTAATGGAGCTTTTGCTTTAAATGGAACATTGATCACTGGTACCAATATAGTCAACGGTACAGGTAGTTTTATTATAGCAAACAATAACCCTATCACTACCACTTTACAAATAGGAAGTGCAGATGGTATTACTAGCAGTGGTGCACTAGGTAATATTCAAAATACAGGTACTCGTACTTTTAGTTTGCAAACCAATTACATATACAATGGAACTGTAAATCAGGTTACAGGTAATGGATTACCGGCAACTATAGCAACGCTAACTATCAATAATACTGGTACTGCAGGCAACAACGTTGTAACATTAACTAATAATAATACTAAAATACAAGCCAATCCGGGACCTGGTACTTTAACCTTAACAGCGGGTGTATTTAAAATTGGAACGGGAAATACACTTCTTTTCAATAACAATTCTTCGGGTAGTTTTGGTATTGTTAATAACGGTGGTAACCTTGCAACAACTGGCGCTTTAGGCTCGGATGGTGGTACAGTACAAGTACTTCAGGCAAATGGAAACACTTTTACCATTGCGGGCCCTTCAACTACCACTTTTTATAATCTGTTATTAGGAACCAGTGTAGGGAATGGAAATATTCATGTTGCAGAATCTACAGGTTCAAGTGTGATTATTAATGGCACTTTAACAATGGAAGATCTACAAGTTCAATGGCAAACGAATGCCCCGATATATGGCCCTAATTCAACTTTATTGATGACATCAAACGGGGGTACGTTTCAGCTTCAATCTAATGGTAGTGCCAACCAACAAGAATGGCTTCCATTAAGTTCTGGAACTATCGGTACAACAGCGGGCTATCCTAATAATGTGACCATAACAAATATCGGTTCATCATCAGGTGGTTTTAATAATGGTAACGGATGGGTTACAACTACCAATTGGGCTATCAATGGTGTTCTAACATTAGGTGATAATGCAACAAACGCTCAGGTTGATTTTAGCGGAGCTACCAGCCTTACTACAGGTGGTTTTGTACTCAATACAGGCTCAAGATTTACTGCTCCAAAAGCAACCATGACTGTTAATGGCAACTGGACCGAAAACCAAGCTGTATCTGGTACTTCACAAGGTTTTTTCATCAATGGAACCTCCACAATTGTATTTGGAGGAACTGGTACTTGTGCTGCGCCAAATACGATACAAACTGTTACTCCAGGTGGAGAAGTATTTTATAATTTAGCTGTTGCCAATGGGGCTTATGTAAAACTGAATAGCCCTGTTACTGTAAATAATTTTCTAACATTAACATCGGGTATCTTTTCTACATCAGCAGTAGATTTCCTTAGAATTATTAACCCTTCAACAGCAGCTGTTACAGGCGGTTCAAGCAATACCTATATTGATGGGCCGCTTACATGGGCAGTACCTGCAACAGCCGGTACATACAGGTTTCCTGTTGGGTCAAGTGCAGGTTGTGTACAAGATTATCTTCCCTTTAGTTTATATAAAGGTGCAGCAGCAAGTGCTGCAAGTTTAACTATCCAGGCTTTTGCTACAGGGTCGGGTGGAACAGTAGATCCGACTTTGTCTTCACTTAGTGCTACAGAATACTGGTCATTAAATACATCTGCTCCTTTAGGCGCAACAACAACAATAGATTCGGTATCAAGACCAACAGCCATCACACCTTTAGCGTTTATTGCTCAAAGCAGTACTGGCTTTAACGGTACCTACACTTCTTTAGGTGGTACTGCATTTGCTACGGGCGTTACCGGTTCAACTGTAATTGCCGCAGGATCGCCTTTGTTCTATACATTAGGAACTCCACCAATAGTTTCTACATTAGCAGCAACGTCTATTACAACAACCGGTGCTACTTTGAATGGAGCGTTCAATACACAAAGTGTATCAAGAACAACAAGCTTTAATTACGGACTTACTACGGGTTATGGTTCATCAATCAACTCAATTCATACTCCGATAAATAGCAGCACGGGTGTATTAGACTCTGCAGTTATAACAGGTTTAACAAACAATACATTGTATAACTATATTGCAACAGACGTTGCCAATAGCGGTAGTAATGTTACTTTCATCACAGCACCTATTGCACCAACTATCGGATCTCCTTCAGCACCGACGGGCCATGGATTTACAGGTAGTTTTTCTGCTCCGGGAATAGGTTCTGCTACTTACACTTATACCGTTGAAGTATCTACTGATCCAACATTTGCAACAGGCGATAGTACTTACCCAGGTATTTCATCTGCTGCATTGTCTTATACATTTACAACATTAGCAGGTGCTACCACATATTATTACAGGGTTAAAGCCGTGAATGCTACTGCGAGCTCTGCGTGGTCTGCTACCAGTGCTTCTATAACAACAAGCTTATCACCGACGCCAAATACCTGTTCTACAGGTACTGGCGGTTCAACCACTTCTACTGGTGCAATTACAAACACTTCTGTCCTACCTGTTATTGATGGAAATCCTGATCCGGTATGGTCGGGCGTCCCTGCAAATAACATATCAAACCTAAGCTCAGGAAGTATAACGCCAGATAATTCACAAACCTGGAAAGCAATGTGGACCCCTGATAGTTTGTATTTCTTAATACAAGTAACAGACGCTACACTTATTTCACAAAATACAGGTCTTCCAAATAGTACCACTGTTGCCGGCGCAACTCCGGGCACAAGTGGTAACTACTATGATTTTGATGGAGTAGAAATAACACTTGATCCTGATTATAGTCACGGTAGTAGTTATGATGGTGTGAATGATGTGCAGTTCCGTTTTAATTTAGGCGGACTAACCCCAAGTGGGCAATCTACCGGTAGTGCTACGCAGTTCTCAGGTACACTTTTTCAAAGAGTTGCTCCAAGGATTGATTACAAAGTAGTAGTAGTACCAGGCGTTGGCTATAATGTAGAAGTAGCAATACCTTGGGGTACAAGTGGTGCTAACCCCGGGATTGATTCTATTCCGGGAGGATATGGCGTTATTGCTGCCAACAAAAATATCGGTTTGGAAGTACAGCTAAATGATGCTGATAATACGGGCGGCCGTAATGCACAATATTCATGGTCTAATAGTAGCCCGGATCCATATCAAAATCCAAGCACATTTGCTGAAGCTACTTTAACAACTTGTACCAATCCTCCAATAGTAGTATTGCCAACTGTAACGAATATTACAACTACTGGTGCAACCTTAGGCGCCACTGTACAATCAAGTGGTGATGCTCCTTTAACAAACAGAGGAACGGCTTATACAGCCGCTCCTGATGCGAGTGCTACTGGCAATCCGTTAGCGGAAGGCGGTACAGCCGTTTCAATATATTCTGGTCCGGCACGCACAGGCCTTACACCACAAACAAAATATTATTATTTAGGTTATGCTAATAACGCTAACAATGAAACAGGTGTTAGTACTATTGATAGCTTCTATACTTTATCTGCGTTACCAACAACACAGCCAAGCCTAACGGCAGCTGGTTGTGGTGCAATAATATTAAACTGGAATGCGATCGCATTCCCTCCTGCAGGACAAGCAACCCAAACAGGATATCTTGTTATACGTTCAGTAGCGCCTACTGTTCCAACAGCAGCAGGCATCACAACAAGGGTAGCAACAACACAAAGTATGCTTCCTGCAGGCGATACTTTGATCGCTACAATACCAAGCGGTGCAACACTTACTTATACTGATGCAACTGCACTTTTAGGTGTTACTTATAACTATATATTGGTTCCATTCACATGGGATGGTGTAACAGCAGATTCAACATATAATTATTTTGTTACGGGTCCATCAGGTGTTTCAGCGATCGTTGGTAGCGTAGCAGCGCCAACTGCTGTAGAAGGTACATCGCCTACCTGTACTGTACCGTTCGGAACGATCGTTATTACTCCGATAGCGGGTCAGACTTATAGTATCGATGGTACTAATTACTTTACTTATCCTGATCCAACATTTACTAATTTAACGCCTAACACTACCTACCACGTTACTACAAAAAATGCGGGCGGTTGTGTTTCTGCTTCAACACCGGTATTTATTGATGCCGTTCCTGGTGCTCCTGCATCACCTACTGCCGGACCTGTTCAACCAACCTGTACAACATCAACAGCTGCAATCACGATCAAACCGGTTGCTGGTGAAACATTTAGTTTTGATGGCATTACTTATTATAATTATAATGACCCTATATTTAGCAACCTGGTACCGCCGGCAACTGCAGATACTACGTATCAGATCAGCGCAAAGAATCTTGCCGGTTGTGTTTCATCTGGTACTACAGCTGTTCTTATAGATACTATACCGACAACAATGTCACCTTCTCCGGCTGCTTCTCCAACTCAACCAACTTGTACAGTTGCTACTGCACAGATAGATATAACAGGACCAACAGCGGGCTTCTTATATTCTTTTGATGGTGGTGTTACTTACGGAGCTGCTACCAGTGATGCTTCAATAATAGCTCCTACTACAGGAGATACTACTTACCTGGTAGGTGCAAAAAATGGTACTTGTATCTCAGGATTTACTTCAATTGTAGTAGATACTATACCGACAACAATGTCGCCTGCTCCGTCTGCTTCTCCAACTCAACCAACTTGTACAGTTGCTACTGCACAGATAGATATAACAGGACCAACACCAGGTTTCTTATATAGTTTTGATGGTGGTGTTA
>Ga0193726_1000059_pt1 | contig 207485 bp, 194 predicted proteins | sample H2c1metaG_FD_144928 | JGI IMG/M metagenome (GOLD analysis project Ga0193726, IMG submission 144928) | Soil microbial communities from a riparian zone of the East river system, Colorado, United States - H2c1 | ecosystem: Environmental > Terrestrial > Soil > Riparian zone | place: USA: East...
CCTCCCCCACCGCGGGATGCGGAGGCGCTGGCCGGGGCCCTCGGCCGGCTGGTGGGGGAGGGCGCTGAAAAAAGGGCGGCGATGGGGGCGGAGGCGAGGGAAAGGGTGATCGCGGGTTATTCGCTGAAGCGGGTGCTGCGTCAATATGAAGACCTGTATAGGAAGTTAATGGGCGCAACGGGCGGAAAATGATGGATAAAGGATGTAGCGGGAGGATGTGCGCAGAGATGATTTATGGAGACGACTGGGCGCAACGGGCGACAGTTATGCAGAGAAATCCACGCATGCTGGATAAATAATTCCCGGACCGGGGTGGCGGGTGCCGGGGGCATTCAGTACTTTTGCGGTCTATATTTTTGAAAATAACCATGGAAATAACCGTAAAGACCGCTGAACAACTCCGACTCACCGCTCAGGAATTTGAATCCATCCAAAAAAAACTCGGCAGGACACCCAATTTCACCGAATTATGTGCTTTCAGCGCCATGTGGAGCGAGCACTGCAGCTATAAGAACTCGATCAGATGGCTGAAGACCCTGCCCCGCGACGGCAAAAAGATGCTTGTCAAGGCCGGTGAAGAAAATGCCGGGCTTATGGACATCGGGGATGGCTTTGGCGTCGTCTTCAAAATTGAATCCCATAATCATCCTTCCGCTATCGAACCTTTCCAGGGCGCCGCTACGGGCGTGGGGGGTATCCACCGCGATATTTTTACCATGGGGGCAAGGCCCATCGCTTCGTTGAACTCACTCCGCTTTGGCAATCTTAAAGAAGGCAAAACCCAACACCTGCTCGCAGGTGTGGTACACGGCATCGGTCACTATGGGAACTGCTTTGGCGTCCCGACGGTGGGTGGCGAGATCTATTTTGAAAACTGTTATCATACCAACCCGCTGGTCAATGCGATGAGTGTGGGCATATTAAAGAATGGAGAAACGGTGTCGGCCACTGCGCATGGTGCGGGCAATCCCGTCATCTTTGTCGGCAGCGCTACGGGTAAGGACGGCATCGGCGGCGCCTCCTTTGCTTCTGCGGATATCACCGCGGAGAGCACGGAGGAATTACCGGCAGTCCAGGTGGGCGATCCATTCCAGGAAAAGAAATTATTGGAAGCCTGTCTCGAAGTCATACAGACCGGCGCGCTGATCGGCATGCAGGATATGGGTGCGGCAGGTATCATCTGTTCCACCGCCGAAATGAGCGCGAAGGGAGAATCGGGTATGCGGATCGACCTCGACAAGGTGCCCGCACGTCAGAAGAACATGAAAGCCTGGGAACTGCTGCTGAGCGAAAGCCAGGAGCGTATGCTGATGGTCGTTAAAAAAGGAAGAGAAGAAGAAGTGATCGCCATCTTCCAGAAATGGGACCTGCCCGTTGCCGAGATCGGTCAGGTAACGGATGACAAGATGCTGGAATTCTATATGAATGGGGAGCTGGAAGCAAAGATCCCGGCCTTTGAGCTGGTGCTGGGTGGCGGGGCCCCCCAGTATGAACGGCCTTACCAGGAGCCAGCCTACTTACAGAAGGTTAAAGCCTTCGATCCCGCTTCGGTGGAGGTACCGGACGATCTCCGGCAGGTGGCGGAACAACTGGTGACGATCCCCAATATCGCCTCCAAGCGGTGGATCGCCGTTCAGTATGACAGCACGGTGGGCACCGCCAACTCATCTACCAATCAGCCAAGCGACGCTGCCGTCGTGCTGGTGAAGGTGACGGAGCGAAGCGAACGCAACCGAGGATCGGGCGAAGCCCAACGTAGTTCGCAAAAAGCCTTAGCCATTACGACCGACTGTAACAGCCGCTATGTTTTTGCCGATCCCTACAAGGGAGCGATGATCGCGGTGGCGGAAGCGGCCAGAAATATCGTTTGCAGCGGTGGCCAGCCCCTGGGCGTCACCAACTGTCTCAACTTTGGCAACCCTTATGATCCGGAAGTCTATTATCAGTTCGTACAGGCCATCCAGGGAATGGGGGAAGCCTGCCGTAAGTTCGATACCCCGGTGACCGGCGGGAATGTGAGCTTCTACAATCAGAACCCTGACGGGGCCGTATATCCGACGCCGACCATCGGCATGGTGGGATTGCTGGAGAGCGTAAAGGATAAGATGACGCTTGACTTTAAAGAAGAAGGTGACCTTATTTTCCTGCTGGGCAAAAGCAATAACGATATCGCCTCTTCCGAATACCTGCATAAGATCCAGGGTGTGGAATTCAGTCCGGCCCCTTATTTCAATATCGACGAAGAGCTGCGTCTCCAGCAGAAACTGGCGGAACTGATTAAGAAAAAACTGATCCGTTCGGCGCACGATGTCAGCGAAGGGGGATTGTTCGTGACCCTGGCGGAGTCGGCTTTCCCGTGCGGGCTGGGCTTTGACGTCGTAGCATCGGATTTCAAGATACGAAAGGATGCGTACTGGTTTGGCGAATCGCAGAGCAGGGTCGTGGTGAGCGTGGCGCCGGAGAACAAGGGAGAGTTCAGAAGAACGCTGGCCGGTCATCCGATGGAAGAACTGGGATTCGTCACGAAGGGCTCTTTCGAAGTAGACGGCATGGACTGGGGAAATATATCGGAGTGGAAGGATAAATATGATACGGCGATCGAGAATCTGCTGGCGGGCAAGGCAATGACGGATAGTGCGCTGAGCGCGTTGTAAGATGGGTGCGGCTATGATCGCGGTAAGGCCGGAGACGGATTGAGGTGATGAGGCCGGTCAAATGCGGGAGGCTTCGCGGGCCACGATAAAAAACAACATGGACAAGAACACAACCATAGTAATTACAGGGGCGGCGGGCTTTATCGGTAGCTGTCTTACGGGCTGGCTGAACCGCGAGGGCTATCGCAATCTGATCCTGGTGGATGATTTCAGCCGGGCGGATAAAACGGCGAACTGGGCCGACAAGGAATTCTTTGCAAAAGTGGAAAGAGAGGTTTTTTTTGAATGGTTGTTCGAGCACAAGCCCGTCATCGGATTTGTATTCCATATCGGCGCGAGAACGGACACCACGGAATTCAATTATTCCATCCATCAGTATCTGAATGTCGAATACTCCAAGAAGGTCTGGCATTATTGCACGGTGCAGGCTATTCCCCTCGTGTATGCTTCTTCGGCGGCTACCTATGGCGCGGGTGAAGCGGGGTATACTGACGATCACAAGGGTATCGATCTGCTGAAGCCGCTGAACCCGTATGGCGTTTCGAAAAATGAATTCGACAAATGGGTGCTTCATCAGAAGGACCGGCCTCCATTCTGGGCGGGCCTGAAATTTTTCAACGTTTACGGCCCCAATGAATATCATAAAGGGCGGATGGCGAGTGTGATCCTTCATGCTTTCCAACAGATCCGCAAAGACGGCGAAGTGAAATTGTTCAGGTCCCACCGCCCGGACTATAAGGACGGTCAGCAGTTGCGGGATTTTGTATACGTAAAGGATGTGCTCGGCGTCTGTGGCTGGCTGATGGAACAGCGGCCCGCTTCGGGGATCTATAATCTCGGTACGGGCAAGGCGCGGGCGTTCGAGGACCTCGTAAAAGCGACTTTTGCCGGTCTGGACCTGCCATCGAAGATCCGCTACATCGATATGCCGGAAGATATCCGCTCGACCTATCAGTACTTTACGGAAGCCAATATGCAGAAGCTGCGCGATGCGGGGTATACTGCGGCATTTTATACGCTGGAAGATGGAGTTGGGGATTATGTGCGGAATTATCTGGCGAAGGACGGACGTTATTGATGCCAGGCCCGGAATGCGGGCTGAATTTCGGAACTTGCGGAGGAGATAATATTCTAACACTGTTGTTATGACCAAAAAAATTGCCATCATCGGCGGGGGGAACCTCGGGACTGCTATTGCGGAGGGCCTGATCCAGAGCGGATTTGTGCAGCCCAAGCATATCCTGATCACCAAACGGAACATCCAGACTCTGCATGGGCTGGAAAGAAGGGGCGTGCTGGTGAGCGATAAGAATGAAGAGGCGGTGCGCTATGCGGACCTTGTGATCCTCGCCGTAAAGCCATTCCAGGTAAACGATATACTCCGGTCGCTGAAAGACGAGTTCAAGGAAAACAAGCATGTGCTGGTCTCCGTGGTCACGGGGGTCACCATCGACCATATTGCCGCCGGCATCGGGAAAAAAATCCCTATTGTGAGGGCCATGCCCAATACGGCCATTGCCATCCAGGAAAGCATGACCTGTATCGCGGCGCAGGATGTAGATGAGGAGCAGCTCAGTTTTGTCACCGAGCTTTTCGGGCAGTTGGGCAAGGCCGTGCGGATCGACGAGAAGCTGATGAATGCCGCTACGGTGCTCGGCGCCTGTGGGACGGCATTTGCCATGCGTTATATCCGGGCCAATATACAGGGCGGTATCGAGATCGGCTTCGATGCGGCCACGGCCAATCTGATCGCTGCGCAGACGGTGAAGGGAGCTGCGGAACTGCTGCTGAAAAAAGGAACACATCCCGAACAGGAAATTGATAAAGTAACCACGCCCAAGGGCTGTACGATCGCCGGGCTGAATGAAATGGAGCACCAGGGATTCAGCTCTTCGCTGATCAAGGGGCTGGTGGCGAGCTATGAGAAGATCGCGAAGGACTGACGAGGCTGGACCGATGGCTTGTCAGGGCGGGGCGCGGTAAACGGGCGAGGCTGACGGGTCGCCAGGACCAGAGACTAATAAAAATCCCCGGAGCTCATATCGATGGCGAAGACATGTTTCTGGAGATGCTCTTTTGTCTGCGTGGCCGGCGCACCGACCGTCGCGTTGCCAGGCGAGATGAGCATGCCACCGGGGCCATAGGTGGGCGTAGTATAGTATGGTCCGGGGCTGTAGGTATAACTGCTCTGGGTCGTTACCCCCGCGAAAAAATACCATGCATTCCCTTCTTTCCAGGCTGGATTGAGTACGCCATCCTTCATGATGAAAACGTTGGTCCCGTCGCAATATCCCCAGGCATTATGCGAATAATAGGATTGGCCATCCGCCTCTTTCAGATAGAGGAGCATATGATCCTTGTCGTTTTTTATTTCAAAACTGGTAATGGAGGGACTGTTGTTCCTGAAGTCGGCAAAACTACTGTACACGCCGGGCGTCAGAGACGGGCTGCTGAAGATCGGTCCGTTGAAACGGGATTGGTTAAAAGAACGGATATCATCCATCGCCAGCCGCCTGCCACCAACCCATTTTTTACCGGCTTCGATCGTAGAGCTGTCGGCCAGATCATCCAGCATGTCCGCGAGGCTTCTGCCGAACTCCTTATAGGTAGCTTTATCGGAGACCAGCAGGGAATCATATCGCAGGACGGGAACATAGACATTATCTTTTTCTGCATATATTTCTGCCCTCAGACGGATCTTTATCTTGTCCAGCCATTTGTCCGGGTCTTTCAGCATATCCTCGCGGATATAATTCGCGTCCGTAAGCCAGAGGATGCGGAGGACGACGAGGGCGGTGCAGGGGGCTTCCGGGTGCGAGAACCGGTTATTCAGGTAATCCCCGATCTCCCCGGCGGCTGACCTTTCGAAGCTGAGCTGCCGGTTGGTGGCCCGGCCAGCCCAGAAGGTAGCCGCATGGACCCCGATCCTCGTGGTGTCCATCCGTTCGTCCATGACCACAAAATGGCTGAAGAACCCCCGTTTCATCATCCGGTCGATGTCCGCCCCTTTGCTCCCGGCCAATCTTATTCTGACCATCCGGTAATCAGCCAGTGTGGCGGAAACGAAGGGGGGCTTCGGAGGCTGGGCCTGCGAGGGGAATTGAATGACGAGAAACAGGGAGAGTAATGCAGGATTTAATGTCATTTTAATGCTCATAATACCCCCTCAAAATAAGAAAAAATTTAATTTTATTATATGTAATTTTATTTCATATATAAGTGATTGTTAAGGTTTTATAAATGTATTAGGATAAAACAAAATCGTAAAAACCCAGTGGTCCGGTAAGGATTCTACTTTTGGGCGGAAAATAATTTGAATTATCTTTCGTTTTATCTGTCAATGGCTTAAAGTACATGTAATCAGGTACTAAAAGATATTGCTAATCCTGTATCATCAGAAATAACCTTTAAATCCAATCGAGTTCCAATGAAACAAGGAAAAAACCCGACCTTATTTGTATTAGTCCTGGAGATAGCCGCAATTGTCGTTCTGCACGCTGTAAAGATCAGCCAGTCTGAAAAAACTTCCAACAACAAGGAAATAAGCAGAAATGCCTCATCAGCGCAGCCCGAATCGAAGACAAAATCGTCCTATTCGCTGGCTTCTTTTCGCTAAATTTTCGTAGAATTTCCAACTGTAAACCACTAAAAGTAAAGTCTTTGATCAGGCGGCCCGGTACAACCAGGCCGCCTGATCACTTTTTATCCACATCGGGAAATGCGAATTTCTCCAGTTTGGTTTTTTGGCATAGATTTGCATGACCTCTTGGAATTTCTTTCCTTGTTATTTTCAGCAGGTCAAATCAGACAGGTACTCATTTTTGAAGATCGAGTTACAAAAAAGCGTAATAAATGACCCCGGGCAGAATCCTGCCGTTAGGAAGCGGATCTAACGAAGCTAAATTATTGTTTTTACCTGTCGCCTGATCATTAAAACAATGCATTTAATAATAACTTAATTAACCATTTTATGGCCAAGTATATTTTTGTTACAGGTGGTGTTACTTCTTCTTTGGGTAAGGGGATCATTGCCGCCTCCCTGGCAAAGCTGTTACAGGCAAGGGGCCTAAGGGTAACCATTCAGAAGCTTGATCCATATATAAATGTAGATCCCGGCACGTTAAACCCTTATGAACACGGCGAATGCTATGTAACGGAAGATGGAGCGGAGACCGATCTCGATCTTGGGCATTACGAACGTTTTCTGAACATCTTTACCTCCCAGGCCAACAATGTGACCACCGGAAAAATATACCAGACCGTCATCAATAAAGAACGTGAAGGAGCCTATCTGGGCAAGACGGTGCAGGTGATCCCGCATATAACCGATGAGATCAAGCGAAGGATGTTGTTGCTGGGTCAGGGAAACAAATACGATATCATCCTTACGGAAATAGGCGGCACGGTCGGGGATATCGAGTCGCTTCCTTTTGTGGAGGCGGTGCGTCAGTTGCAATGGGAATTACCGGAAGATGACTGCATGGTGGTGCATCTTACCCTTATCCCTTATCTGAAGGCGGCCAAGGAGCTGAAGACCAAGCCCACCCAGCACAGTGTTAAATTGCTGAGCCAGGAAGGCGTGCACCCCGATGTGATCGTCTGCCGGACGGAAGAGCCGCTGTCCCCCGAGATCCGCCGGAAGATCGCGCAGTTCTGTAATGTGAAGCTCGAAGCCGTTATCGAAGCCGCCGACGCCTCCACCATTTACGAGGTGCCGCTGATGATGATGCGGGAGAAGCTGGATCTGATCTGTCTCAAGAAATTCAATATCACGCAATACCACGAGCCGGAGCTGAACAAGTGGAAGGAGTTCCTCGACAAGCTGAAATACCCCAAGAATAAAGTGACCATCGGCCTGATCGGAAAATATATCGAGCTGCAGGATGCGTATAAATCCATCCTCGAATCGTTTGTCCATGCGGGCGCGATGAACGAATGCAAGATCCAGGTCGTGAACGTACACAGCGAATTCATCACGGACGATAATGTCTCCGAGAAGCTGAGCAACCTGGACGGGCTGCTGGTTGCTCCGGGCTTTGGACACCGTGGTGTGGAAGGAAAGATCATAGCCGTAAAATATGCCCGGGAGAACAGGCTTCCCTTCTTTGGGATCTGTCTGGGCATGCAGATGGCGGTGATCGAGTTTGCCAGGAACGTGCTGGGGCTGCATGATGCGCATTCGACGGAAATGAACCCGAATACCCCCACACCGGTCATCGATCTGATGGAGGAACAGAAGAAAGTCACGGCCAAGGGCGGGACCATGCGTCTGGGGGCCTATCCCTGTGTTCTGAGAGAAGGTTCATTGGCCCGGCATATCTATGGCGGCCGGGAGGAAATAAGCGAAAGACACCGCCATCGCTGGGAATTCAACAATGCTTATTTACAGAACTTCGAACAGGCAGGTATGGCAGCCAGCGGCCGGAACCCGGAAAGTGGTCTGGTCGAGATCGTGGAGTTGCCTGCCCATCCTTTCTTTATAGGGGTCCAGTACCATCCGGAGCTGAAGAGCACGGTGGAAAGTCCCCAACCTGTCTTTGTGCATTTTATCAGGGCGGCCCGGGAGTTCTCGGAAGCCAAGAATGCGGTGAAAAACCCTCTTCTTCAGAGCGAAATGATATAATGTTAATATGACCGGGCTGATGGGACCGGGCCGGGCGGATCGCGGAATACCGTGGTGGCTTCGCCGTCCCAAATCCTCCACCGGCCGATTACCCTGGGTGTCTGATGCTCAAAAGCCCCTATATTTGCACTTCCTCAAAAAACTATCATAATGGGTATGGATCGGAATACGGTTATTGGGTTTGTATTATTGGGCCTTTTACTGTTCGTGTATCTGTTCGTTTCTACCAAAAATAGCCATGAATTAGAAAGACAAAAAAAGATAGCGGAGGATTCCATTGCCAATGTCAAGGCCCATCAGCAGGCGCTGGCCAAACTCCAGGATACGGCAAAGAGCAGGGTCGCCCTGGCCGATACCACTGGCTTTAACAAGGCGCTTGGCGGCGCGGAACAGCGGATCACGCTGGAGAACGAGCTGCTGAAAGTAGTGTTCAGCACCAAAGGCGGCCAGCCCGTGGATGTGGAGCTGAAAAAGTTCAGGGCGTATGACAGCACCCCGGTGAAGCTGGTGGACCCCCTGACGGAGAGCCGCCTTTCCTATTCCATCAATACGGCGCCAAATGCATCTTCCCAGATCGCGGACCTGTATTTCGAGGCCGGCCAGCCGGTAAAGAATGCGGATGGCAGCCAGACGATCAGCTTCCGTCTGCCGGCACCGGATGGGGAATCGATCATCCATCAGTACACTATTTATCCCGACAATTATCTTATCGACTGGAATATCACCATCAATAACCCGGAAAAGTTGTTCACGCAGAACAATTTCAACCTGGCATGGCACAGCACGCTGCAAAAGATCCAGAAGAATATCCTGAATGAACGGCAGCTCACCAGCATCTGTTATTATGAGGATAACAATTTCGATTATATTTCGGCCAAAACGGAAAGGACCTTCGAGAAGCCGGTACAATGGCTGTCCGTATCCCAGCAGTTCTTCAATACGACGCTGATCGCGAAGAACGGCTTTGCCACTGGTGCTGTTCATCTGGCGAAAGAAACGGCCGACAGTTCTACGGTAGTGGCGCGCACCGATATCAGCCTCCAGGCTAAGGTCCCTTCGGCAGCGACGGCCACGCTTCCCTTTCAGCTTTATTACGGTCCGAACGATTATCATATCCTGAAAAAGCAGGCGCCGGGCATGGACCGGATCATCGATCTGGGCAGGAACCTGTATTCTTTTGTCCGTCCCGTCAACGTGTATGTGATCATGCCGGTATTTGCCTTCCTGACCAAATATATAAAGAGCTATGGGCTGGCGATCATGCTGCTGACGATCTTTATCCGGCTCATCACCTCTCCCCTGGTGTACACCAGCTATCTCAGCGGTGCGAAAATGAAGGCGCTGCGTCCGGAGATCGAGGCGATGAAAAAAAGAGTAGGCGGCGATCAGCAGCAGGTAGGGATCGAGCAGATGAAACTATTCAGGGAGGCGGGGGTGAACCCGCTTGGGGGCTGTATTCCGGCCTTGCTGCAGATACCGATCTTCTTTGCGTTGTATAGTTTCTTCAATTCCAATATCGCGCTGCGGGGAGAGCAATTCCTGTGGTCGAAGGATCTGTCCACTTATGATGCAGTGGTTCACCTCGGCTTCAATATACCGGCGTATGGGGATCATATCAGTTTGTTTGCGTTGCTGGCGGTGGTCACCAGCTTCCTTATCTCCTTATATGGGATGAGCATGACGCCGGACCAGAGCAATCCGGCCATGAAGTATATGCCGTATATCATGCCGGTGATGCTGCTGTTGTTCTTTAACAGGCTGGCCTCAGCGCTGACCTGGTATTATACGGTGTCCAACGTCATCACGCTGCTGCTGCAGTTCGTTATACAGAACTATATCATCGATCATACAAAGATCCTGGCCAAGCTCCAGGAGAACCGGACCAAGCCAAAGACCAAATCCAAATGGCAGGAGCGGCTGGAGCAGATGCAGGAAGCGCAGAAGAAGGCGCAGCCACCTGCAAGGAATCTGCCACCGTCGAAGAAGAAATAAGGGTGCGGGTGACCGTTTGCAATTATGAGATGCCTTTCTTACTTTACATGCTAGTCAGGCAAAATATGAAAAACTTACGAACAATACCTGTCGTCGTTATCCTGTTCCTGCTGGCCACTGTTCCTCTTAAAGCGCAGAAAAGGGTTTCGGAGATTACCATGGTCTATGAGTATTCTGTCGGGGTCGGTAAGGCCGAGCCCAAACCGGGGGCAACCGGTGAAAATGCGACCCATACCGTCTATATCAAAGGGAGCAAGAGCCGTTCGGAGATGAGTAATCCCTTATTCTCTTCCACCACGCTGTATGATGCCACCACGGGCCTTGCCGTGATCCTGAAAGAGGTCAGCGGGCAGAAGCTGCTGATCCATATGACTTCGGCCAACTGGAAGGAAAGGAATATGCCCTATGACGGGATCGTTTACATCAATACAACCGAAACAAAGGTCATTGCGGGGTATAGCTGTGTCAAGGCAGTAGGGACTACCAGGGCCGGCGCCACGATCACCGTTTACTATACGCGCGATATCATCCCCGAGAATAAGGATTACGACCCTCAGTTCAGGACCCTCGAAGGGTTACCGCTGGAATATGAGCTGACGAACGGGGATGTGAAAATAAAATATCTGATCTCCCGGATCAATCTGAATCCGGTGCCTGCCTCAAAATTCGATATTCCCAAGTCGGGGTATCGCGAGATGAACTACGAGGACAGCAAGAAAATCTGATGAATTGTTGGATGGATGTAGGAATGCCGCATGGTTGGGGACTCTGCGATAGACGAGGATTGCGGAAAGCGACCGGGGCCGTTATCTGTGCATTTTTGATCTTCAGATCGAAGACCTGGAGGTTGGTCTTTCCCGACAGATTCAGGTAAGGGGAGGTGCTGACCTTGTATTTGTAAGGGATGACGAAGAGGGTATTTCCTCTTTGGTAAGTAGCTATTGTGTTGAAAGAGACTGTGTTATTGGTCCTTTGCTGGCTCAGCATGTAAGTGCCGGTGTAAGAAGGGCCCGCTTTCAGGGTAAAACCGTTGGTTGTGCGGATGGGGGTGAAATTGTTCTTAAAGGGGATATTTGCCGCCTTTTTCTTGTCACCGCCACCGCCTTTGCTGGCAAAAGTGAGTCCTGCAACGACGATCAGCATGGTGCTGATGATCACCTTGCGGGTCAACTTTCTCAACTTTATGGTAGCCAGTTTTTGCATTCTGAGACAAAGATAGTAAAAAATATTGGGTATTATTTAACCGTTGGTCACAAATTTTAATAAACCTTTAACGATCTGACGGCTAAAAAGTTACAGATCCTCCAAAAAAGATCTAACGTTTTTTTCACGCCGGATGTTATACTAGATACGTACAATTGTTAAAATTGGTTGCCAGGGGTCCTTAAAAGTTTTCGCGGAGCCCTTTTCAAAATTTGTCAAATTACTTTAATAGCGTAACTTACAATAACCTTAAACACATGCAAGAAAATCCATACCACCAGGACCGGGAGGAAATGAAAGAGTTGCTAAAGAAGTTTCAGGATCTGAAGAATGGGCGCAGCCGCTCCTTCCTCGAAGAGGAGGCCTTTGAAAAAATCATAGATTATTTTGACGATACCGAGGACCTGCCGCAGGCGATAGAGGCAGTTGAGCTCGGAATGGAGCAATATCCTTATTCCTCCGCCCTGCTGATCAAAAAAGCAGACCTGATGATCGCCACCCGCCGCTATCAGGAAGCGTTGACCATCCTGGAACAGGCAGAACTTCTCGACGGAACGGATATCAATCTTTACATTCTTAAGACAGACGCTTATCTGGCCCTCGACCAGCAGGAAAAGGCCGTTGTGCTCCTGGAGAATGCCCTGGTGCATTTTGAAGGGGAAGAGCGGGTCGAGCTCCTTTTTGAGCTGGCGGATGTCTATGACGATTATGAAGAGTTCGACAAGATCTTCGATTGTCTGAAGCTGATCCTCGAGCAGGACCCGAACAATGAAGAAGCCCTGTATAAAATATGTTTCTGGACAGACTTCACGGGCAGAAATGAGGAGAGCATTCGTCTGCACCAGCAGATCATCGATGAGCATCCCTACAGCGAACTGGCCTGGTTCAATCTGGCCGCAGCCTTCCAGGGTCTGAAATTGTACGAAAAAGCAGTGGATGCCTACAAATATGCGCTGGCCATCGATGAAAAATTCGATTACGCTTACCGTAATATGGGCGATGCCTTTATCCGTCTCCGGAAGTTCAAGGAAGCCATCGAATCGCTGGAAAGAGTGCTGGAGCTTTCGCGTCCCGAGGATGTGATCTATGAAGCGATCGGGCATTGCTATGATAAGCTTAACAACTATGCCCAGGCCCGGTTCTATTACCGCAAGGCCTCCCATCTCAATCCCGATGACAGCAAGCTTTATTACAAGCTGGCCTGTACCTATATCAACGAGGGGCAGTGGACGCAGGCGGTAAAGCAGTTGGAAGCGGCCATGCGCATTCATGCCATGCAGCCGGAGTATAACCTGGCGATGGGTGAGTGCAAGATGCAGCAGGGTGAATTTAAGGAAGCCATCCAGTTCTTCTCCAATGTGGTGAGGATGCGGCCCCGGAATATTTCGAGCTGGGAGGCGCTTATCCGCTGTCTGTACAATGCGGAATTCTTTGAGGAGGCGCTGGAGCAGGTCGAGGCGGCGATACGTATTACCGGCGGAAAGCCTTTATTCATATTCTATCTGAGCGCAGTGTATTTCGCACTCGGCAAGTCCAGGGAAGGCCTTCTGCAACTGGAAAAGGCGATGGTGGCGGCGCCCAAGCTGCTGAAAAAGCTGCTGGAGCTGAACCCTGTGATCCTGCAATACCAGCCCGTGGTGGATATCATTGCCAGGCATAAGAAAAACAAATCTTTTTGACGATTACTTCCCTTTTAATTGGATTATAATATTGCACCATGCTGGCAGACAATGTTTAGTATGGGATAGTTTCCTATTTTTGCGCCTGCCTACGGATAAAAGGAATGACCATTATTATTTAATGAATGAAACTATAACAGGATGAATTTCAAACTTACGCAGATCCCGGAAAGAATTTTGAAGCCACGTCAGCATGGGATCACCATGGTCATGGACAAAGGGTTGAGTGTCGATGAAGCGAAGAGCTTCCTGAGCGCGGCCCATCCGCATGTAGATATCGTCAAGCTGGGCTTTGGCACCGCCTATGTCACTCCCAACCTGCGGGAGAAGATCGAAGTTTATCAGTCTTACGACCTGCCCGTTTATTTCGGAGGCACGCTGTTCGAGGCTTTTCTGATCCGCAACCAGTTCGAAGATTATATTGCTTTATGCAAGGATTATAAGATCGATTATATGGAGGTCAGCGATGGCTCCATCACCATTCCGCACGCGGAGAAATGCGGGTATATCGAAAAACTGACCAAGCACGGCACCGTGCTGAGCGAAGTGGGCAGCAAGGATGCGGAGCATATCATCCCTCCCTATAAATGGATCGAGCTGATGCGGGCCGAGCTGAGCGCCGGCGCGACCTATGTGATCGCGGAAGCGAGGGAAGCGGGCAATGTGGGTATTTACCGCGGCAGCGGCGAAGTGAGAGAGGGTCTTGTACAGGAGATCCTGACGCAGATACCTGCCGAGAAGATCCTGTGGGAGGCTCCGCAGAAAGCGCAGCAGCTTTATTTTATCGAACTGATCGGTTGCAATGTCAACCTTGGCAATATCGCCCCTTCCGAAGTGATCGCCATGGAGGCGATGCGGATCGGACTGCGTGGAGACACTTTCCATTTATTTCTTAACAAAGAGGAATCGAGGTGAGAAAGTTTGGCCTGATAGGCTATCCTCTGACCCATTCTTTTTCACAAAAGTATTTTACAGAGAAATTCCTGCGGGAAGGAATTTCCGGCGCCGTCTACGAGAATTTTCCGCTGCCTGCCATTGCTGCGCTGCCGGATGTTCTTCGCGATGCGGAGCTGTGCGGGCTGAATGTAACCATTCCTTATAAGCAGGAGGTGATGCCTTTTCTGCATGTTGCCGATGCCGTCGTGACGGAGATCGGGGCCTGCAACTGTATACGCATCCGGGATGGCCGGTTATACGGATACAATACCGATGTTGTCGGTTTTGAGCGGTCTGTGATCCGGAAATTGCGGCCCTGGCATGACCAGGCCCTGATCCTCGGTACGGGTGGAGCGGCCAAAGCCGTCGAGTATGTGATGAAGAAACTGGGGATACGGTATAGACATGTTTCGCGGAGGGCGGGGGCTGGCGGGTTAAGTTATGAGCAGGTGGATGCTGCGCTGCTTAGTCACTATACGCTGATCATCAATACGACGCCACTCGGTATGTCCCCCAAAGTAGATGCGTGTCCGCAGCTGCCCTACGGGGCGCTTACTTCCCGACACTATTTATACGATCTGATCTATAATCCTACGCGGACGCTTTTCCTTCAGAAAGGGGAGGAGTCCGGGGCCACCGTCGAGAATGGGCAGGAGATGCTGATCATCCAGGCGGAAGAGAGCTGGAGGATATGGAATGCGGAGGGCCAGGGGGTGGCGCAAGCTTCGCGATGACTTCTCCGGGAACAGGCGCTACTTTTTTCTTCGCGTAATCATAACAGACCATGCCGGTGCGGGCGGTAACGAGTAACGAGTCCGAAGCCTGAACTTCCGATGCAGACGACTCCCTTTCTATTTTGTAAAACAGGGTAAAGCCGACGCTGGAAAATTCACCGGCCGTTACGGAGACGCGCAGGATGTCGCCGTAAAAGATCTCCTTTTTAAATTCGATGGCTACATCTCCCATGATGATCCCGACCCCGGCCAAATTCAGCTCGCCGTATCCATAATGGCGGAGGAACTGCACCCGGGCTTCATGGAGCAGGGACAAGACGGAATCGTTGCCGACATGCCCTCCATAGTTGAGGTCGGTAATGCGTACAGGGATCACCGTTGTAAATGAAAACTGTCCGGGCAAGTCTATTTTAATTCTTGGCATAGAAATTTTATGAGTTTGTCAGCCGCCTTTCTGCGGTGGCTGTAGATACCTTTCTCTCCGAGGGTCATCTCTCCAAAACTGCGCGATTCTCCATCGGGTGCAAAAACGGGATCGTATCCAAAGCCACCGTCGCCGGTTGGCGCGATCAGTATGCGGCCTTCGCAGATCCCTTCGAAGAGATGCTCCTGGCCATTCAGGACCAGCGAGATCACGGTGCGGAAACGTGCGCTGCGATCCTGATGTCCCTTCAGCTTATCGAGGAGTTTTGCGGTATTGTTGCTGAAGGCTCTGTCCTCTCCCGCATATCTTGCGCTCTTTACGCCTGGCTCCCCGTTCAGCGCCCGGACTTCGAGGCCTGTGTCTTCGCTGAAACAGTTTTTGCCGGTCATCCGGAAGATGGTCCCTGATTTTTCGGACGCATTGGCTTCGAGGGTATCGTGTGGTTCGGGTATATCGACCTCGATGCCGGCCTGTTGGAGGCTGATCACGGTTATTATGTCTCCTATGGCGGCCTGGACCTCTTCTACTTTATGCTGATTGTTCGTGGCGAAAATTAGCTGCATATATCTGGTGATTCGGGTGGATGCTTTTTGGGTGATGCTGATTGTGCTTGTCTGATGAGCCGGATTGGGGGGTGGTTGGTCCCGGTGCAAATATAGGGGTGCGGAGTGGATGGGCCGCCGCTGGGGAGCTGATGGGGGGAATGCGATGAAAAGAGGGCTGAAAAGAGGTGGGCAGATGGGACCACACGATGAAAAGATGCTGAAAAAGCGGTGAGAAAGGGGGCCACACGATGTATGTAATGGGCAATAGAGGTTGAACTTTTTCGGAATGCTTGATAATCAATGTGTTCAAAAAAGTTCAACTACTATGGCTGGAAAGGGTTCAACTACTATGGCTGGGAATGCTCCGGATCATTGCTGTCCGATGGGTTAGGAAGGTGCAGTGGGAGGGCGGGGGTGGCCTAGACCCCGAAGAGTTCTTTCAGGCAGCTCCACAATCTGGTCTTTATCAATTTGCTGGCCTCGCCAGGCGCAATCATTTCTTCGAGGGAAGGAGCACAGAGATAAGTACACTGGTCGTAAGCCTGGATCTTGAACTGTGGGAAATTGATCGGCAGCTCTGTTGCGATGGGCGGAAGGCCGAAGAGCAGGATCATCCGCGGAGCCAACTGCTGCCTCAATGCGGCGATCTTCACCGGGAGGGTCGCATGGTTCACGAGGGCGACATCGCCCATATTCATTTTACAGGCTTCCAGCATTTTGGTCAGCACGGTCAGCTGCTCGTCGGGCAGGAAAGTGATGCCAGGGGATTGAACGAGGATCGTTATTTTTTTCCGGTTTGTTCCTAAAAATTTATACGGACCCGCGAAAGGAAGCGTATTGGCAGCGGATGGGGTAACCGGGTCGGCTGCTGGTGTCAGGGGGGTGGGATCTGCCGATGCTGTGGAGACGGTGTCAGGAGAGGGCAGGGCTTTGGCAGCGGAGACGCTGGCAGGTGGGAGTGTGGCGCCTGCGATCAGATTGTTTTTGTACAATTCCGCAATGATGAAATCCGGAAGCTCAACGTCGTTAATATCCATATTATCAAGATTATGATCAGTGTCTTAAGCCGGCGCACGCCACACAATTTTTTGCCCGGTGTCCGTCCGATGTTTGCCGGTCGTTCAAAAAACTAACAATTGTTAGTATCTATTTTGGGCAACTATATACGAGTTGGGACAGGGTGGGATGAATTAAAAAAAGCGGCGAAGGTAGGATTAAATTCGAAAAATTTTAGTTGTTTATTTTCTAACGGATATTAAAAATATATTAACGGTTTTGCTAAAATTCGTAAATTGCAGGGAAGAGTTCTTTAAAGGAAAACCCTCAGCGGCTAACTGAGGGCAGAGACTTTTGGTTAAGGACAACTTAAAGTATCGGGCACAATATAATATTCCTCCTGATATTAACCAAGACTTCTCGTTTCCAAACTGAAATATTTTTACCAATAGTAATTTCCTCAGCCGGGAAGTCGCGTATTTTTACGCATTGCTGAATGGTAATCTTATATAAATTTGTATCGCCAATCTTACAAATGACACGCCGACTGTTATCAAAAATCTAATGGCCGAACGCGTCCTAAAAAAGCTAGCCCCAGTTGCGCAACTGGGGCTATTTGCTTGGCTATATGCCAAGCCGGTTAATAGTGCGACCGCAAGTGCAGCTTCGATCAGTTAACCCGCGTAATTTGTAAGACTATGGCAAATCCAAAGAAAGCTACAGGTCAATGTAGCTGTACGGACGGAACTGTGTACACCCCCTTTATTACGATAAAGGGAAAAAGGGTATACAGAAGAAATGGAGGCGTTTTCGCCTTCCGCTGCACTAAATGCAGCAAGTAGAGTAAACTGGCCCGAAAGGGTTAGTAAGTAATGCCGCACCCGTTGTATCCGAATCGGCCCTTTTCAAAGGAACCCCAGGCTCTGAGGTCGGAAATTCTTGAAACCAGGCAGGTCGTAACTGCCTGGTTTCTTGTTTTAAAACACAATAATACGCTCTTTAGTCTATATAATTTGTCATCTAATAGCCATTTCCCTCTCGTAAAACCGATTCGGGCAAAGATTTAACGTGTTTGATTAGTCAAATTATCGATAGTTAAATTAAGTTAATTTAATATACGAAAAAATAACCATTTCGGTTGCCTTACCTCAGCAATTCTTATACCTTCGCACTTCTTCTTTAACTCATATAACATACTTCTAATAAAAAAAGTTTATACGCAACTATAACTAATTGAACAGATTAGCCGCGATCTACTTACCAATCAATTGCTTGTATTTTAACCTTCCCCTGCTATTCGTTACCGATACGGCAAACCTTTCACAATCCGTTATCTGCCGGGAGTTGTAACGGGCTGCAAATTCATCGCAATACCTTTGAAGATGCCAGGGGCTGACCTGGTGGAAGATGCCGATAATACCGCGTTTTAGAAGGCTCCAAAAGTTCTCAATCCCGTTGGTGTGAAATCCACCCTTTACGTATTCGCCCTTGCTATGGTCAACGACCACATGGGTAAATTCTTTGGAGTTCTTCAGGTATCCGTACATGGCATAGCCGTCCGATACCATAGTACTGCCCTTCTCTACGTTCTGTTCAATCAATTTCTGAACGTTCCTTTTAGATACCCACTCAGTCACTTTTACCGTAACCTTGCCTCCGGTCTCTACGATGCCAATTACAGGGGTCTTGATATCCGATGCCTTCCCTGTCACTTTATCGATCGGACGGCGCTTATTGGCGTGCTTATTCCTTTCCAGGCCCCCTACGTAAGTTTCATCAATCTGAACCTTGTTTCTGAGCATGAGGGGAGCCTTTGTTCTCAGCATTTCACGAATCCGGTGTAAGACGAACCAGGCCGTTTTTTGGGTTATGCCTAGGTCGCGGGCAAGCTGGCAGGAACTGATTCCCTTCTTATGGGCGGTACAGAGGTAAATGGAGGCAAACCAAGTCCGCAGGGGGATTTTAGAGTTTTCGTAGATCGTGCCCACCTTGGCGGTGAACTTCTTATAACACTCCTTATTGCGGCATTTATAGCCCCTGTCGGTCTTATACGCCTTATCCGTCCCGCAGAAAGGACAGGTCGGGTTGCCGTTCCAGAGTTTTTGCTGTAGGTAGGCGATGCAGACCTTTTCATCTTTAAAGAAGTCCAGTAGTTCGGGGAGTGTTTTAAATTGATTCATATTAGGCGTTGTTGGGACAAAGATATAGTCTAAAAACGAACAAAACAAGTTTAAAACACATTTTTTAAGAAAAAATATTCACAAATATTATGTTGGAATATATTTCCCCTTATCTTTGGTTTACCAAACGGAAAAGCCCCGTTTCGTAGACGGGGCTTTTCTAATTCATTAACAGCTCGATTAAATTGAATGGTTTATGCAATCTAATTTACTTGATTTATTTGAAATGGCCAAACCGGAGAAACGGAAAACGCCAGAACAGAAACAGTTTGAAAAGGAAAATTTGGCTCTGTTACTAGCGTTCAAGGAGATCGTATCCGATTCCTTCCGCATGCTGCACGACCATATTTTCACCCTTATTAAGCCGGGTGGAGGCATGGACAACAAAATGCCATCCGTCACCCTTATCAGCTTCATCCGGACCTACATAATCCAAAAATTTCCCGCGTATTGCGGGAAGGCTACAAAGAGCCGGTTTAAGTTGGTGACACCTACCCAAAACAATATTTATCTAAAGAAATTGGATTTTAAAAGAAGGCCCTCAAATCGGAAAAGCACGGCAAATGATCTTATTATGTACCAGCTAACCAAATCCAACAAAGACAAAGGGGGGAATGTGTTTTTGGGGTATGTTACAGATAAGGTTTTTTCGAGGGTTCTGGGTATTTACGCTGTCTGTTTAGACGGCAAGGAATGTCTTTGGGAATGCGACATATTAGCCCTTGCCCGGAAGCAGGAAACCAAGGTAATCCGAATGAAGAAAAGAGGGGAAAAACTTAAACTTAAAGATACTGCCGTTCCTATCAAAAATAATGACGACGCCAAATTAGAATGACCACGCTTTATCCAACCACACATAGCCTAAATAACCATGCATCAAGCCAACCCAAAGATGATCGAAATTGCACGACAATCAAGAGGCTACACTCAAAAAGAGTTAGCCTCTTTATTACCCAACATCAGTCAGCCTAACTTATCCAAAATTGAAAAGGGGCTTCAACCCCTTTCCGAAGAAAACCTAAAATCTATTTCCGTTGCTCTGCGTTACCCGATTGATTTCTTTTATAGAGAAGGGCTAAGAACTCCTTTCTCTAACATTTATTTCCGTAAACGAACCACAGTCTCTCAAAGAAGCCTGGATCTTATATTTTCCGATGTCTATATAATTCTATTAGCAATCGATGACCTTATTTCGGAAGTGGAATTAAGAGAATACGCAAAGTATACTTTTGATTTCTCTGATGGATGGACTGCTGAATCAATCGCGTCAAGGTTAAGAGAAATTATGGATATTAGTTCTGGGCCTATCAAAAACTTGGTGGAAGTCATAGAGGAGGAAGGTATAGTTTTATATTTTTATGATACTGCGGAAGAAAAATTTGATGGCCTGACGGCGTACACAAACAAAGGCATTCCAGTGATTTTTATCAATAAGAACATGCCGAATGATCGCATCCGTTTTACTCTCTGCCACGAATTAGCCCATTTGGTGGCTCATATCCCATGCGATGTTGAGCCTTGGAGGGATGTTGAACATGAAGCAAATGATATTGCTTCCGCTATTCTTATGCCTAAAACAGACTGTTTGAGAGACTTGAAATTATTGAGCTATAATAAACTTACTGGTTTAAAAGCCTATTGGGGCGTCTCAAAGGCTGCTATTATTAGGAGGGCTAAGACATTAGGAGCTATAAACGAGGCCACCTATAAGTATTTGATGATTGAATTAGGGCGTAGAGGCGAGAGGAAGGCGGAAGCCGGGTTCGTGGAGCTTGATGACCCAAAGACGGTTATTGAAGTGATTGATCTTTTAAAAACAAAACTTAATCATACAGATGATATTATTGCAGAAAATATGGCATTAGAGACAATTGATTTTGCCAAGTATTTTGAACCTACTTCAACCAGAATTAAGGTTAGGTCAATCAGGAGAGCTATATGAAATTAAAGGGCAATATAACATTGCCCTCAAAATACCCGGTAGGAAATAACGGCATCATTATATGTGTCGTGAACCTCGTTGCGCAATCCTCTCATCAGGGGTTCTTGGATGGCAGTCCAGCGCGTCGCGGGGGTTTCCTTTTATAAAGATACGAAAACTTAGTAATTTAGCGATATGGCAAAAGCTAAGAAAAAACGAGCCTCCAAATACGACGAAAAGCTGTCTATTGACGGCAGCTTTGAAGATGTGATCCGGGTATCCGTGCAGCCGGGCCCTGTAAAGGCCCAGGAACCCGCTAAGAAGAAGAAAGCCGTTAAGAAGGGGAAGTAGTCCTATTTTTTCTTGGCGACCTTCTTGGGGCCGCTACGCTGGTTGTAGATCAGGTCGAACATCGCTTTCGCGTCAATCTCAAAATACCCGCTGAACAGGAATATATCGTTTACCTTTATTTCATTCACGTTCCCGATCATTCTGGCCATCCTGTTGAAGTGAATGCCCAGCTCGTCGGCTACCGTAGTTTTCGGGATGTGCTCGAAAATGTCCTTAAATTCCAGCACATTGCCCGTCTCGATTAGAATTTTTACGGTCTTATGCCTCTTATCCTTCGTCATATCTCAAAGAAAGAAATAAAGGATTGAACGAAAGGGATATACTACATCATTTTAAGTATAAAACTTCTAAATATTCAGTTATTTACTACAAAATCGGTAGTTATATGATAATATTTATTAGTTTCATCCTTTATAGGATAAGGTTTAATAGGTAAAGCTTTTGAGTAGTAGTCAATCCCTTGACAGTCTTGCAGGGGAGGAAAGCAATAATCGTTATTTGGACCCCGGCGCAAGTAAGCAGCCGGGGTTTTTGTTGTAACTTAGCTCCTGTCCCAACTCGTATATAGTTGCCCTATTTTGCCAGCACAAAGATTGTTCGTTTCTTTGTGAGAACAAAAATAAGATTTTATGATCGCTGCTATGGACATTCAGATCACGAAAGCCAATAAGAGTAGACTGGGGGAGCTGGATTTCAGTAACCTTCCCTTTGGTAAATATGTCACCGACCACATGCTGGAAGTGGATTATGTGAATGGCGAATGGAAGACCGTGACGATCAGGCCTTATCAGCCTTTGTACCTTGCTCCGTCGCTGGCGGCCCTGCATTATGGACAGTCCATTTTTGAAGGCATCAAGGCCTATAAGGACAGCGAGGGAAACCCGTTTATTTTCCGGCCCTATGATAATTTTAAACGATTCAATATAAGCGCGGCCAGGATGCGGATGCCGGAAGTCCCGGAAGAGATCTTTATCGAAGGTATGCGGCGGCTGGTTGATCTGGACAGAGATTGGATCCCCATGGAGAACGATTATTCTTTATATATCCGTCCGTTTATGTTCGCCACCGATGAAGTGATCGGGGTGAAGGCTTCCGACTCCTACAAATTCATGATCCTGCTGAGCCCAACCGGCCCCTATTATTCGGCGCCGATGCGGATTTATGTGGAGGAAAAATACACCCGTGCCGCCCCTGGAGGGATCGGTTTTGTAAAAGCGGCGGGGAATTACGGCAGCAGCATGCAGGTGACGGCCGAGGCAAAGGAAAAGGGCTATGACCAGGTGTTGTGGATGGACGCCTTCGAGCATAAATATGTGCAGGAGATCGGCACCATGAACGTTTTCTTTATCATCGGCAATAAGGCCATAACCCCGGGTCTGGAAGCCGGCACCATACTGGACGGGGTCACCCGGAGCAGTGCCATCGAGGTCCTGAAGGAAGAGGGCTATACGGTGGAAGAAAGACCGATCCATATCGACGAGATCATCGGGGCCTACAAGACGGGTGAGCTGACGGAAGTATTCGGTACGGGCACGGCGGCCACCATTTCCATGATCAAAGAACTGGCCTACGAGGACAATACCCTGAAATTCAATACGGATAACTGGAAAGCGGCGCCTGCCGTTAAACAGATCCTTACGGAGATCCGGGAAGGGAAAAGGCCCGATACCCGGGGCTGGATGTTCCCGGTGTGATCCCGGCGGAAATCGCAGGATTAACCCGATGGGACTGCGCTGTGAGCCTTGTCCTGGTCCCGCGCCTGAGATTCCCGGTTTTTTCATTTTTATTTGTTTGTTTCCCAGAGGAAAATTACCTTTGCCGTCCCAAAATAAATTAAGGTAGAATGCCTACTATACAACAATTAGTCAGAAAAGGAAGAGAGATTATCCGTGCAAAAAGCAAATCCAGGGCTTTGGATGCTTGTCCTCAGCGCCGTGGGGTTTGTACCCGCGTGTACACGACGACACCCAAGAAGCCGAACTCGGCCCTCCGCAAGGTGGCTAAAGTGCGTCTGACCAACAAGATAGAGGTGATCGCCTATATCCCAGGCGAAGGCCACAATCTCCAGGAGCACTCGATCGTGCTGATCCGTGGAGGTCGTGTAAAGGACTTACCAGGCGTGCGTTATCATATTGTTCGTGGAAGCCTGGATACGGCCGGTGTGAAGGATCGTAAGAAGAGCCGTTCCAAATACGGTACCAAGAAAGAAAAAGCCGGCGCTAAACCCGCTGCAAAAAAATAATCATAAATAGTAATTAGTAATTCCACCGAAAAATGAGGAAGACACAACCGAAAAAAATACCCCTGGCCCCGGATGCAAGATATAATGACAAGCTGGTCACCCGCTTTGTCAATAACCTGATGTGGCAAGGGAAAAAAAATACTGCTTTCAACATTTTCTATGACGCCATGGAAAAGATCAGCAAGCAGACCAATGAAGATGGCTATGAAATCTGGAGAAGGGCCCTCTCCAATATTACCCCGGCCGTGGAAGTCCGCAGCCGTCGTATCGGAGGCGCCACGTTCCAGATCCCTGCCGAGGTTCGCCCCGACAGGAAAATATCCCTGAGCATGAAATGGCTGATCCGGTACAGCCGTGAGCGGAATGGTCGCAGCATGGCCGAAAAGCTGGCTGGGGAGATCGTTGCAGCGAGCAAGGGAGAAGGCGGCGCTTTCAAGAAGAAAGAAGATACCCATCGTATGGCTGAAGCCAACAAGGCTTTTGCCCACTTCAAGGTATAGATTTACAGACTTGGCTTACCATATTACGAACCCTGCGTATGACGCAGGGTTTTTGTGTTAAAATGCATTTTGCATGAAAAATTTAGTTACCTTTGCGCACCAAATTAAAAGGAGGGTAGTGGCCGATGGAAAAGCAAAATCAGGAGGCCGTTCAGGGCAGATGCGAAAGAGGATCGGGTGAAAAGTTATAGGCAACTGGCGGCAGATCAGGGCAATAAAAAATTAAACGGTTTAACTTCTTAATAAACAACAATGGCAGACTTAAGATTTCAAAGGAATTTTGGTATTGCGGCTCATATCGATGCCGGAAAGACCACCACTACCGAACGTATACTGCGCTATACCGGCATGATCCACAAGATCGGTGAAGTACATGATGGCGCCGCTACCACCGACTGGATGGAGCAGGAAAAGGAAAGAGGGATCACCATCACTTCGGCCGCTGTAAGCTGCCAGTGGAATTTCCCTACCAACAAGGGTACGGTGGATGCCAATACAAAAAAATATTATTTCAATATTATCGATACTCCGGGTCACGTGGATTTTACCGTTGAGGTAGAGCGTTCCATGCGCGTGCTCGATGGGCTGATCGCCCTGTTCTCTGCCGTGGATGGCGTGGAGCCCCAGTCCGAGACCGTTTGGCGTCAGGCCAACCGGTACAAGGTACCCCGTATCGGTTTCGTCAATAAGATGGACCGTTCCGGAGCCGACTTTATCATGGTGGTAAACCAGGTAAGGGACATGCTCGGGGCCAAGGCGGTTCCTCTGCAGCTGCCGATCGGCGCCGAAGATGATTTCGTGGGTGTAGTGGATCTGATCAAGATGAAAGGGATCATCTGGCATATGGAAACGGAAGGGATGACCTTCGACGAAATCGAAGTGCCGGCAGATATGCTGGACGAAGCGCATGAGTGGAGGGCCAAGCTGGTAGAAGCCGTAGCCGAATACGACGACAAGTTGCTGGAAAAATTCTTCGAAGATCCGAAAAGCATTACCGAAGACGAAATGCATGAAGCGATCCGTAAAGCTACGGTAGACCTCAGCATCGTTCCGATGATGTGCGGTTCGTCTTTCAAAAATAAGGGCGTTCAGACTGCATTGGATGCCGTTTGCCGTTATCTGCCTTCTCCTCTCGATATCGAGGATACCGCAGGTACCGACCCCAATACGGGCGAAACGATCTACAGGAAAGCCAATGCAAAAGAACCTTTTGCGGCGCTGGCCTTTAAAATCATGACCGATCCTTTTGTCGGTCGTCTGGCGTTCTTCCGGTGCTACAGCGGTCATCTCGACGCGGGCTCCTATGTACTGAACGTGCGGAGCGGCAGGAAAGAGCGTATCAGCCGTATCATGAAGATGTTCGCCAACAAGCAGAACCCCATCGACTTTATCGAAGCGGGCGATATCGGGGCTGCGGTAGGTTTCAAGGAAATCAAAACAGGAGATACTTTGTGCGATGAGGACCATCCCATCACACTGGAAAATATGTTCATCCCCGAGCCGGTGATCGCGATCGCCGTTGAGCCAAAGACACAGGTCGACGTCGATAAGATGGGTCTGGCGATCTCGAAGCTGGTGGAAGAAGATCCTACGCTGCGTGTAAATACCGATGAAGATACCGGTCAGACCATCCTGCGTGGCATGGGTGAGCTGCATCTGGAGATCATCATCGACCGTATGCGCCGCGAGTTCAAGGTTGAAGTCAACCAGGGCGCTCCCCAGGTGGCGTACAAGGAAGCCTTCAACACGACCATCGAACACCGTGAAGTACTGAAGAAACAGACGGGTGGCCGTGGTAAATTCGCCGATATCCAGTTCGCGATCGGACCGGCCGATGCGGAATGGCTGAAAGAGAACGAAGGCAAGCATTTCCAGTTCGTGAACGATATCTTCGGGGGCTCGGTTCCCAAGGAATTCATCCCTGCTATTTCGAAAGGGTTTGAAACGTCCATGACCACGGGTGTACTGGCCGGTTATCCGCTGACCAGCATGAAGGTCCGGGTATTCGACGGCAGCTACCACGATGTGGATTCCGATGCCATGAGCTTTGAATTGTGCGCCAAAGCCGGTTACCGCGAAGCAGGCCGCAAGGCCAAGCCGATCCTGCTGGAACCCATCATGAAGGTGGAAGTGCTGACCCCCGACCAATACATGGGAGATGTGACGGGTGACCTTAACCGCCGCCGTGGCATCCTGGAAGGTATGGACAACCGCGCCAACCTGCAGGTGATCAAGGCAAAGGTGCCGTTGAGCGAAATGTTCGGGTATGTTACCCAACTGCGTTCCATGAGCTCCGGCCGTGCAACCTCGACCATGGAGTTCTCGCATTACGCCCCGGCGCCTAATAACGTCGCTGAGGAAGTAATCGCCAAAGTGAAGGGCGCCAAGGCAAAAGCAAACGCATAGAGAATTAAAATAAGATTAAAATAGTAAAGCTCCGTTGGCATCTGCCGACGGAGCTTTTTTTATGCGCCTGGGTGAACAGGGACGAGACAGGGCGCGGAAAAGCCCCGATGGAAGAATGAACAGATAAGGGTAAGATCATGCTTCGGCATGGGGGGTGGAATGAGATTTGCGGCGGTTAAGGGGAACAGGAATAAAATAATGGATTGTGGTTAAACGTTTTTAACTGAAGGGCTTCTAATTTGTAACTATAAAATTTAGCGTATGAAATCTCATTTGTCCAAACTGGCAATTATTGCATTTTTGTCTCTTGGTTTTGGTCTTTCCGCTTCCGCACAGATCTATGTCAACGTAAGGCCTGGCTTTACCCGTGTCGAGCATCGCCCTCCGGCTCCCAGCCGTGGTCATGTCTGGGTTGACGAAGACTGGGCTTACCGGGATGGTCATTACGTCTCTACCGGTGGTCACTGGGTGGCCCCTCCCCGTCCGGGAATGGTATGGGTAGCAGGTCGCTGGGGTCATACCCGCCGCGGCTACCAGTGGACTGCTGGCCGCTGGAAGAGGAGATAGGATGATAGGATAAAATTAATTCTGGTCCCCGGCACTTGTGCCGGGGTTTTTTTATGCAAACGGCGAGCAGCCTGTCCGCGAAATGTCCTAATTTCCGCGTCTAAAAAATATCGTATGCTGTCCTTGTCCATTCCTGTTCTCCGCCGGTGGCCGGCTTTGCTGATTGTTCTGATCTGTACGGGGGCGGTCGCCCAGCCTGGTTCAAGGGACCTGAAATGGACTCCTGACGGGAATGCATTTTATAAGAGCAGCAACGGGGGGATCGTCCTCGTCGGTCTGCCGGATAAAAATGAAACGGTGGTCGTTCCAAAAGATGAGCTTGTGCCGGCGGGTCAGACCACGGCCCTGGCTGTACGTAATTTCTCCTTTTCCGAAGACGGCAAGAAACTGCTGATCTATACCAATGCCAAACGCGTCTGGCGTTACGATACCCGCGGCGATTACTGGGTGCTGGACCTTGCGACAAAAAAACTTACTCAGATCGGTAAAGACAGGCCATCTTCTTCGCTGATGTTTGCCAAGCTTTCTCCGGACGGCTCGAAGGTGGCTTATACCAGCGAGCACAATATTTATCTCGAAGACCTGGCCAGCGGAGCGGGTGCGGCCGGCGGGACAGGCGGATCCGCCAGATGTCTTACCACTACCAATGGCACCCGGAAACTGATCAACGGGACCTTCGACTGGGTCTATGAAGAAGAGCTGGATTGCCGCGACGGGTTCCGCTGGAGCCCCGACGGACAGCATATCGCCTACTGGCAGATCGACGCCAACAAGATCAGGGATTATCTGATGCTGAACACGACGGATTCGATCTATCCATTTGTGGTGCCTGTGGAATATCCAAAGGTCGGGGAAGCGCCTTCTCCGTATAAGATCGGGGTGATCGACCTTTCTTCCGGGACAACCAAATGGATGGATATTCCAGGCGATCCACAGCAGACCTATCTGCCTAGAATGGAATGGGCGGCCAATTCCACAGAGTTGATCCTCCAGCAGCTGAACCGCAAGCAGAACGACAGCAGGATCCTGCTGAGCAATATCGCTACGGGCAGCACGACCCAGCTGTATGAGGAACAGGACAGCGCTTTTATCGAATGCCAGGGAAGATGGAAGGAAGGGGTGATCGCCGGCTGGGACTGGCTGGGCGGCGGGAAGGAATTTCTCTGGGTATCGGAAAAAGACGGATGGCGTCATATCTGGCGCATCAGCAGGGATGGGAAAAAAGAGACGCTTGTCACCAAAGGCAATTTTGATATCATCAGCATGACGCTGACCGATGAAAAGAACAACTATGTTTATTTTATCGCTTCCCCGGAGAATGCGACCCAGAAATATCTTTTCCGTACCCGGCTGGATGGAAAGGGGAAGCTGGAAAGAATAACGCCTGCCGATCAGCCGGGTACGCATGGATACGAGATCTCTACGGGGGCCCGGTATGCCTTTCATAATTTCAGCAATGCCAATACCGTCCCTGTCCAGGAATGGATAGCGCTGCCCGGGCATACGGCTCTGGGGGCCGGGGCGGCAGCCGCTGGCGGTAAAGCGGTTGCAGGAGGCGGGGCAGGGATGGGCGCCGGGGCTCGTTCCGGAGTTGGCGCCGGTGCGAAAAAGGTGGAATTTTTTACCGTCCGGACAAAGGATGGAGTGGATATGGACGGCTGGATGGTGAAGCCGAACCATTTCGACAGCAGCAAAAAATACCCGGTCGTATTCTATGTTTATGGGGAACCTGCCGCCCAGACGGTGGAGGATTCGTATGGCGCCGGTATGAATTTCCTGTATGGGGGAAATATGCAGGATGATGGCTATATCTACATGAGCCTGGACAACCGGGGGGCGCCGGCTCCCAAGGGCAGGGCCTGGAGGAAGGCGATCTACCGGCAGATCGGGAGGATCAATATCCGGGACCAGGCGATGGCCGCCACCGAGATCCTGAAATGGCCCTGGGTAGACAGCAGCCGTGTTGCGGTATGGGGTTGGAGCGGGGGTGGGTCCAGCACGCTGAACCTGATGTTCCAGTATCCGGAGATCTACAAGACCGGGATCGCGATCGCCGCCGTCGACAACCAGCTCTGCTATGACAATATCTACCAGGAGCGGTATATGGGCGTGCCCTGGGAGAGTAAACAGGATTTTATCGACGGGTCCCCGATCACCTATGCCAAGAATCTGACAGGCAATCTCTTATATATTCATGGGACCGGTGATGACAATGTGCATTATCAGAATGCCGAGTTATTGCTGAATGCGCTGATCAGGTACAACAAGGTGTTCCAGTTCATGCCCTATCCGAACCGCTCGCACGGGATCTTTGAAGGGGAGGGGACGCGGAAGCATCTGTCGACGCTGTATACCTATTTCCTGAAGAAGAATTGCCCGGGTGGGGGCAGGTAGGGTTGGAGCGTAGGCTTCGGGCGCTAGGCCGGTCTGGGGGCGGGGCCGGATGCTGGGTGCAAGGGTAGTGGTGGATGAGGCAGGCCGTGGTGGCTTGTGGCGTTTGTCTGCGGAAAGGGCCATTCCGGCGACGCGGGGGCCATGTTGGGCCAAAATGCAAACAAAATGGGGCGGTTAGCGCTAATTTGAGCCGCATTCCCGGAAGGGGGTGTGCCGGGGGCAGCGATGCTGCCGGCTCTCGTTTTATCATATACAACCCGACCCGCTTTTCCAGGCGGGTCTTTTTCTGAAAAAAACACCTTAATTCTTTGTCCATTTAAAAGGAACCGCATACCTTTGCATCCCCGTTAGAAAAATGGGATTTGGCTTATGTCTCAACGAATCAGAATCAAATTGCAGTCTTACGATCACAACCTGGTAGATAAATCTGCCGAAAAGATCGTCAAAACCGTTCGCAGTACTGGAGCCGTGGTAACAGGTCCTATTCCTTTGCCCACGCGGAAGAAAATCTTCACCGTACTCCGTTCGCCCCACGTAAATAAGAAGGCCCGTGAGCAGTTTCAGCTGCACACGCACAAGCGCCTGCTGGACATCTATACCTCCTCTTCGAGGACGGTGGATGCTTTGTCCAAGCTGGATCTGCCTTCGGGTGTCGATGTTGAGATCAAGGCCTGACGGTTCGGCAGGACGGAGCGGACGCACAGCCCGGGCTGATTGCCAGGGCCGGCGGACAAAGATCAACAAGCTAGTTAGAAAGTTCTTTATATATCCATCTGCAAACTTCCGGGTCCTGACCCGACTCCGCATCACGCGGGACGGAATGGTAGAGCTTTGCTCACCGGGATAAAGCAGCGCTGGATCAGAAATCAGTAAACTCCTTAACCGTCGCCTCCGGGCTTCGTTAAGGGAACATATGAACAAGCCATTCAGGGTTTGTTTACTGCCGGTACTTCTGTGACCCCGGACCCGCACAAGGCGGAAGAAGGGAGACGAAAAGAAAAGGTCGGCTGCAAACGAAGGATTGAATAAATAAGACCGCTACCGTGTTCCGGATTTTACCGCCGGGACATCAACGGGATGTCTGTTTGTTGTCCTCATACCCGAAGGCATAAACTTTAAAGAAATGAAAGGTATTATTGGTAAAAAGATCGGGATGACGAGCATATTCAGTCCAGACGGCAAGCAGACCGCTTGTACGATCATTGAAGCGGGTCCCTGTGTCGTAACGCAGGTCAAGACAAAGGACACCGATGGCTACACCTCCCTCCAACTGGCTTTTGGCGACAAGAAAGAAAAGCACACCACCAACGCAGAAAAGCATCACTTCGCAAAGTCCAGCACTTCCCCCAAACAGTTTGTAAAAGAATTCCGCGATTTTTCCATAGAAAAGAACCTTGGTGATGTCCTCACCGTAGAGATCTTTTCCGAAGGCGATAAAGTAGAAGTAGTAGGTACTTCTAAAGGAAAAGGTTTTCAGGGCGTTGTAAAACGTCATGGATTCCATGGCGTGGGCGGACAGTCCCATGGCCAGCATGACCGTTCGCGCGCTCCGGGCTCGTTGGGTAACTCTTCCGATGCCAGCCGCGTTATGAAAGGCGTCCGCATGGCAGGCCGTATGGGCGGCGACCGTGTAAAGGTGAAAAGCCTCAAGGTCGTGAAGATCTTCGTCGAGAAGAATTACCTCCTGGTGAGCGGATCCGTTCCCGGTCATATCGGTTCCATCCTTTTAATTCAGAAGTAACTAACCGGGCCGCGGGTCCGGGTAAATAAATCGAAAGAAAATGCAAGCAGACGTTTTAAATATAACAGGAAAGAAGACCGGCAGAACGGTTGATTTACCCGAAGAGATCTTTGGGATCGAGCCGAACGATCATGTGATCTACCTGGCCGTCAAGCAATACCTTGCCGCACAGCGTCAGGGTACGCACAAAGTAAAGACCCGTATGGAAGTAAAGGGTTCCAGCAAGAAGCTCCATCGTCAGAAGGGTACAGGCGGCAGCCGTAAGGGTAACCTCCGTAACCCGCTGTACAAGGGTGGTGGTACCATCTTCGGACCAAAACCCCATAGCTGGGATTTCAAGCTGAACCGTAAGGTGAAGGACCTCGCCAAGATGTCCGCCCTCGCCCACAAGGCAAAAGGCAATTCCATCCTTGTGGTGGAAGATATCAAGCTGGATGCTCCGAAGACCTCGCAGTTCAACGATATCCTGAAGAGCCTGGATGTTGCCGGAAAGAAGGTCCTGTTCGTATTCCCCGATTATAACGACAACCTGTACCTGAGCCTCCGCAATATGCCGAAGGTGGAAGGGGTGTTGCTGGCCGATGTGAATACCTACGATATCGTGAATGCAGATATATTACTGTTGTCCGAGACTGCTGCAAAAGTATTTGCGGAAGACGAAGCTGCGGCGTAAATCAAAATTTAAAATTGATCAAATGAAACTCTCTGACGTTTTAGTTAAACCGATACTGACAGAAAAAGCAAATTCCCAGCAGGAAAAACTGCGGAGATATGCTTTCAGGGTCAACCGTAAAGCCAACAAGCTGGAGATCAAGAAAGCCGTCGAAGATTTCTACGGGGTGACCGTGCTGGATGTGAATACCTCGGTAGTGCCCGGCAAGAACAAGACGCGCTTTACCAAAGCGGGATATGTTCAGGGCCGCAAGCCAGCCTTCAAGAAAGCGCTGATCACCGTAGCGGAAGGCGAATCGATCGATCTGTACGCAGCGATCTAGGAGATCCGGACAAAGAATGGCGGTCAGACGCCGCAAAGCATTGACAAAAGTTATTTTAACAAGCATAAGAAACGAAAAATGGCACTGAAAAAATACAAACCGATTACCGCAGGGACGCGCTGGAGAATTGGAAATGCATATGCCGAGATCACGACGGATGTTCCGGAGAAGTCTTTGCTCGAGAAGGTGAAATCCACTGCGGGCAGGAACGTGCAGGGCAGAAGGGCCATGCGGTATATGGGTGGCGGTCACAAGAGGATGTATCGTATCATCGACTTTAAAAGAAATAAGAAGGCAGTACCGGGTACGGTGGCCTCTATCGAATATGATCCGTTCCGCACGGCCTTTATCGCTCTGCTGAACTATGCTGATGGCGAAAAGCGCTATATCCTTGCGCCGCAGGGATTGCAGGTTGGAGCGGTCGTACTATCCGGTGACGGTGTGGTGCCTGAATTGGGGAATGCCCTTCAGCTTAAGAATATGCCTTTGGGTACGAACGTACACAATATTGAAATGCAGCCCGGTCAGGGCGGCAAGCTGGTACGCAGCGCAGGTACATCTGCACAGCTGACCAACAAGGAAGAAAAATATGCTGTCCTGAAGATGCCTTCCGGCGAACTCAGGAAGGTGTTGATCAACTGTTATGCTACCGTTGGGGTAGTATCCAACAGCGATCACTCCCTGCAGAGCATGGGTAAGGCCGGTCGTAATGTGTGGAGAGGTATCCGCCCACGTGTCCGTGGCGTTGCGATGAATCCAGTGGATCACCCGATGGGTGGTGGTGAAGGTAAGGCCTCCGGTGGTCAGCCCCGCAGCAGGAACGGTCAGTACTCAAGAGGTCTTAAGACCCGTACGAAAGGAAAGGGCAGCGATAAGCTGATCATCCAGCGGAAAGACGGAAAGAAATTAGCTAAAAAGTAATTATAAAAATTTCAACTTAACTCACTTATCATGGGTCGTTCAATTAAAAAAGGTCCTTACGTAGATGCGAATCTGGAAGAAAAGATCCTGTCCATCAATGAAGGAACAGCCAAGAAGGGAGTCATCAAGACCTGGAGCCGTCGTTCCACCATCACGCCGGACTTTGTCGGTCATACGCTGGCTGTTCACAATGGCAACAAGTTCATCCCCGTGTACGTAACGGAGTTCATGGTAGGGCATAAGCTGGGAGAATTCGCCCCGACCCGGAACTTCAAGGGACATTCAAGTAAAAAGATTGCATAACATAGTTTTATAAACTAAGTATAATGGAAGCAGTAGCAAAATTGAGAAATCACCCGACATCGCCACGTAAAATGCGTTTACTGGCCGATGCGATCCGGGGTCTGCAGGTCGAGAAAGCCCTGGCAATACTGGAGCATCATCCACAGCATTCCGCCACACCGCTGCACAAGCTGTTGTGGTCCGCAGTGAAGAACTGGGAGCAGAAGAATGAAGGGAAGAGCGCAGCAGACGCCAGCCTCGTGGTGAAGACCGTGATGGTGGACGGAGGAAGGACGTTGAAGCGTATGCGCCCGGCGCCACAGGGTCGTGGGTACCGGGTCCGCAAACGCAGCAATCACGTGACCGTGGTCGTGGATACCAAGGTGGCCGAAGCGCCAGCCGCTAAAAAGGTGTACAAACCAAAAGTTGCCAATTCAAAAAAATAATTGATAAAATCTATTAACGAAGAATATGGGTCAGAAAACAAATCCAATCGGAGCCAGGCTGGGGATCATCAGAGGATGGGAATCCAACTGGTACGGCAGCAAAAAAGACTACGCCTTCAAACTGATAGAGGATAACAAGATCAGGACCTACCTGAACGCCCGTATCAATAAGGGCGGGATCGCCAAGATCGTTATCGAGCGTACGCTGAACAAGCTGATCGTAACGATCCACACCTCCAAGCCCGGTATCATCATCGGTAAAGGCGGTGGGGAAGTCGATCGTATCAAGGAAGAGCTGAAGAAGCTGACGGGTAAGGATGATGTGCAGATCAATATCCTGGAGATCCGTCGCCCGGAACTGGATGCGAACATCGTCGGCGACACGATCGCCCGCCAGATCGAAAACCGTATAAATTACAAACGCGCCATTAAAATGGCGATCGCTTCGGCCCTTCGTATGGGTGCGGAAGGAATCAAGATAAAGGTCGCTGGTCGTCTGGGTGGTTCTGAAATCGCCCGTACCGAAGAGATCAAGCAGGGACGTACTCCCTTGCATACGCTCCGTATGGACATCGATTATGCCAATGTGTTCGCACTGACCGTCTATGGCAAGATCGGTATCAAGGTATGGATCTGTAAAGGGGAAGTACTGGCTAAGCGTGATCTGAATCCCAATTTCGTTGGCGGCAAGACCGATGTGAGCGACAGGAGAGAAAGAAGGGAGGGCGAGCATGGTGGAGATCGTCATCATCGCGATGACCGCAGAGGCGGCGGTGGTGGTGGCGGAGACCGCAGCCGTGGCGGTGGTGGTGGAGGTGATCGCAGGCCTGGTGGTGGTGGAGGCGGCGGAGACCGCAGACCCGGTGGTGGCGGTGGTGGTGGCCGCAGATAGTTGAAAATTTATTTGAAAGAACCTGGAAAATAATTCAAGATGTTACAACCCAAAAGATCGAAGCACAGGAAAGGACAGAAAGGGCGCATTCGCGAGACGGCCAAGAGAGGCAGCTCGATTGCCTTTGGTTCGTACGCGCTGAAGGCGCTGGAAGCGATCTGGCTGACCAACCGTCAACTGGAAGCTGCCCGTCAGGCCCTGACCCGTGCCATGAAACGTGAAGGGAATGTTTGGATCCGCGTGTTCCCCGACAAGCCTATTACCAAGAAGCCACAGGAAGTGAGAATGGGTAAAGGTAAAGGTAACCCAGAGTATTGGGCGGCTGTAGTTGAACCAGGTCGTATCCTGTTCGAAGCAGACGGCGTTACGGAAGCGGTGGCAAGGGAAGCGTTGGAGCTTGCCGCGCAGAAACTGCCGATCAAGACCAAGTTCATCGCCCGCAGGGACGTGGTGGCCATCGAGGGTGCGAAAATTAAATAACAGAACAGTAAAACAGATATACAATGTCAAAGAGAGTTGATTTTGTAAAGAGCATAAAGGACTTGAATGATTCGGATCTCAAGGCACGTATCCAGGAAGATGAGTTGCGCCTGAAGAAGCTTGAATTCGCTCATGCCATTTCCCCGCTGGAAAACCCGATGAGCATCCGTGCTCTGCGGCAGGATATAGCGAGGCTCAAAACGTTCCTGGCCCAGAAGGCTTCGGCCAGCAAATCACAGGCTGTAAAGGCTTAAGTGTCCGGGAAGGCAATTGGATTTTTAAAATTATGAAGGGTCGGCCGGGCCGGCCCCTAAAAGCAAAAGCTAAGTAAAATGATCGAAAGAAATTTGCGCAAAACAAGGATCGGGGTGGTGAAGAGCAACAAGATGGATAAGACCATCACGGTGACGGTTGAAAGAAAAGTGAAGCACCCTATCTATGGTAAGTTCGTAAAGAAGACTACCAGCTTCCATGCTCATGATGAAAAGAATGAGTGCACGATCGGCGATGTCGTAAGGATCATGGAAAGCCGCCCTTTGAGCAAAACCAAGCGCTGGCGCCTGGTGGAAGTGGTGGAGAAAGCGAAATAGCTTAAAACCTGCGCGCTCCGGGCCATGGTGTTCCGGGTGGGTGCAGTCAGAACAGCATAAATTAAAATTTTCAGGCCTCACAGCCTGGATCTAAAAGCTAAATAAAATGATTCAGCAAGAAAGCAGACTTAATGTAGCTGACAACAGCGGTGCCAAAGAAGTGTTGTGTATCCGCGTGTTGGGGAATAGCGGGCAGGACTATGCGGGCGTCGGCGACAAGATCGTAGTTACCGTGAAAGATGCATTGCCTGCGGGCGGTATCAAGAAAGGCACCGTTGCAAAAGCGGTCATCGTACGGACGAGGAAGAAATTACGCCGGAAGGATGGTTCTTATATCTGCTTCGATGACAATGCCGTCGTATTGCTGAACGCATCCGACGAGCCCCGCGGAACCCGTATTTTCGGACCCGTCGCAAGGGAGCTCCGTGACAAGGGATATATGAAGATCATCTCCCTGGCGCCGGAAGTATTGTAGACAGGCCGTCGGGCGATATGCCGGAAAGAAGCCCTGGAAGAAAGGGCGGGGCAATAAAAAGAATAATAAGCTTAAAGCGAAATAAATGAGTAATCGATTCAAACCGAAGTTCAACATTAAAAAAGGCGACAGTGTCGTAGTGATCACGGGAGACGATAAGGATCCCAAGAAAGCCCGCAAAGTCCTGGATGTATATCCCGACGAAGCAAAGATACTTGTCGAAGGCGTGAACATCGTGACCAAGCACACCAAGCCTTCTGCTCAGAACACCAAGGGTGGTATCCTGAAGAAGGAAGCCAAGATCCATATCTCCAACGTACTGTTGTGGGATGCGAAGAGCGGCGGCGCCACCAAGGTGAAACGTTCCAGGGAAACCGGAAAATTAGTTCGAATATCTAAAAAATCAGGGGAGGTTATAAAATAATGAGCACTGCAAAATACACTCCGCGTCTGGCAGATAAGTACAAGAAAGAGATTGTACCTGCCCTCATGAAGAAATTCGGCTACTCTACAGTTATGCAGGCGCCGAAACTGGAAAAAATATGTCTTAACCGTGGCGTCAACGGAGCCGTGACCGATAAGAAGCTGGTGGAAGTTGCACTGGACGAACTGACGATGATCACGGGCCAGAAAGCCGTCTCTACGCTGTCGAAGAAGGATATCTCCAACTTCAAGCTGCGTAAGGCGATGCCGATCGGCGCAAGGGTGACCCTGCGTGGCGTCAAGATGTATGAGTTCCTGGACCGTCTGGTATCTACCGGGCTGCCCCGTGTACGTGATTTCAAGGGCATCAATGAGAAGTCATTCGACGGCCGTGGAAATTACACCCTGGGTATCACCGAGCAGATCATCTTCCCCGAAGTCGATATCGACAAGGTGAATAAGATCACGGGTATGGACATTACGTTTGTGACCACCGCCAGCACGAACGAAGAGGCATACGAGCTGCTGAAAGAGCTGGGCATGCCTTTCCGTAAGAAAGAAGCACAATAAGTAATAAGTATTCAACTAATAAAAAAGCAATAAAACATGGCTAAAGAGTCAGTAAAGGCCAGGCAAAGAAAAAGAGAAGCCATGACGGCTAAGTTCGCTGAAAAGCGCGCTGCTCTGAAAGCTGCCGGCGATTACAAGGCACTGGACCTGCTTCCAAGGAATGCATCTCCGGTGAGGCTTCATAACCGTTGCCAGTTAACAGGACGTCCCAGGGGATATATCAGATATTTTGGTATTTCCAGGGTGATCTTCCGTGACATGGCGCTTCAGGGCAAGATCCCCGGAGTCAGGAAGGCGAGCTGGTAGAATTGATATCATTGGATATCGCATTGTAAAAAATTTTTCGAAATCACTTAACAGAACTTAACAATGGTTACTGATCCAATAGCAGATTTTTTGACAAGAATCCGTAATGCGCAGATGGCTAATCACCGTATCGTCGAGATACCTGCTTCCAATCTGAAGAAACGCATGACCGAGATCCTGTACGACAAGGGTTATATCCTGAAGTACAAATTCGAGGATGACAGCAAACAGGGCGTTATCAAGATCGCGCTGAAGTACGATCCCACTACCAAGGAACCCGCGATCAAATCGCTGGAAAGGGTAAGCCGTCCGGGTCTGCGTCAATATTCAAGCCCGGTGGAATTCAAGCGGGTGAAGAATGGCCTCGGCGTCGCTATTATCTCCACTTCGAAAGGGGTGATGACGGACAAGGAAGCGAAGACCCAGAATGTGGGTGGGGAAGTTTTGGCGTATATATATTAAATAAGGTTAAAACATAATTTTTATGTCTCGTATAGGTAAGCAACCCGTGATCCTCCCGAAGGGAGTAACCGTAACGGTCGGAGAACACAATCTCCTGATCGTGAAGGGCCCGAAAGGGGAACTGAAGCAATCGATCGACCGCGATATCACCGTGGATGTGAAGGAAGGTCAGGTGGAATTCACCCGTCCTACCGATCAGATCCGTCACCGCGCCCTGCATGGTCTTTACCGCTCGCTGGCAGCGAATATGGTGAAGGGCGTTACGGATGGCTATAAAAGACAACTCGAACTGATCGGGGTGGGTTTCAAGGCTTCCAGCCAGGGCAACCTGCTGGATCTGGCCCTGGGGTTCTCGCACAATATCGTTTTTGAGATCCCCAAGGAGCTGAAGCTCGCTACTTCACAGGAAAAAGGGGAAAACCCAAAGATCACGCTGGAAGGTGTGGACAAGCAGCTGATCGGTCAGGTGGCGGCAAAGATCCGCGGACTGCGCAAGCCTGAGCCATACAAGGGCAAGGGTGTACGGTATGTGGGCGAAGTGGTGCGCAAGAAGGCTGGTAAGGCGGCTGGGAAGTAAGGCCCGCTGATTAAGAGTCAGCTGCTCAGAAGTTGAATAACAATTTTAAAGGATGATCCTGGCTGTCCGGGCCCCGGTCCGGAATCAGGATTGAAAAATAGACAACAATGGACACGAAAGTAATCAGAAGACAAAAGATCAGATTCGGCATCCGCAAGAAGATCAGCGGAACTTCCCAGAAACCGAGGTTATCGGTTTTCAGGAGCAACAATGATATCTATGTGCAGCTGATCGACGATATCAGCAGCGCGACGCTGGCTTCGGCTTCATCCCGCGACAAGGATATCCTCGCTCAGAAAGGTAACAAAGTGGAAAAGAGCAAGCTGGTAGGCGCCGCAATCGCCCGCAAGGCTTCCGAGCTCGGACTGGCCGATGTTACTTTCGACCGTGGTGGCTATCTGTATCATGGACGTGTAAGGGCTGTGGCTGACGGGGCGCGCGAAGGCGGACTGAAGTTCTAGGATCATGAAGATCGCAGAGAACGGAGTCTGGAACCGGAAAAGCAAAGTATTTTCAAAATAGTAATTCGTAAACAATTACAATGTCTAAAGTAATCTTAAACAAAGTTAAAGCCGGCGATATCGAGCTGAAAGAAAAGGTGGTTGCCATCAACCGTGTTGTAAAGACAACCAAGGGCGGTCGTGCATTCAGCTTCTCGGCGCTGGTCGTTGTGGGCAATGAGAATGGTGTGGTCGGACATGGCCTTGGCAAGGCAAAGGAAGTGCAGGAAGCTATTACCAAGGGCATCGAAGACGCCAAGAAGAACCTGATCAAGGTCCCGGTCATGCACGGTACTATCCCGCATGATCAGCTGGCCAAAGAAGGCGCCGCCAAGGTACTGATAAAACCAGCCGCTCATGGTACCGGTGTGATCGCAGGGGGCAGCATGCGTGCCGTTCTGGAAAGCGCAGGCATCACGGACGTATTGGCGAAATCACTGGGATCGGCCAACCCGCATAATGTGGTCAAGGCTACCTTCAAGGCCCTCGCCATGCTGAGAGAACCGATCAATGTATCGAGGACCCGTAATATCTCATTAAAGAAAGTTTTCAACGGATAGAATGCCTGGGGCAAGGCCATTTGAGGCTGAGCACTTTAGCAAAATAATTATAACCATGCAAAAGATCAGAGTAACATTGGTAAAGAGCGGTATCGACCGGCCGGAGCGTCAGAAATTAACGCTGAAGGCGCTGGGTCTTAACAAGCTCCATACCACCAAAGAAATCGAAGTCACTCCTCAGATACTGGGAATGGTCCGCAAAGTGGAACACCTGGTGAGAGTTGAGGAAGTTAAAGGGTAAATAGCGGGGGCCGCCGTTCGCAGGGATGGCAGACGCCGATGGAACAGCCTTTAACCGGTACACATTTTATCATTAAAGCGAGGGGAGAACACCCCGTAAGTAAAAATCAGAAAAAATGAAACTACACACGATCAGGCCTGCAAAAGGCGCAACGCACAAAGATAAACGTCTCGGCCGCGGGGAAGCTTCCGGTAAAGGGGGCACTTCCACGAAGGGTAATAAGGGCGGACAGAGCCGCGCCGGTTACCAGCGGAAAATGGCCCACGAAGGTGGTCAGATGCCACTCCAGAGAAGGATACCCAAACGCGGTTTCAACAACATCAACCGGATCGATTATAAAGTACTGAACCTGGGCCAGATCGACCATCTCGCCGAGAAGTACGGGATCACCGAAATCACTCCTGAAAATCTGTATATCAATGGATTAATTGCCCAGACCGATCTTATCAAGATCCTTGGCAACGGGGAGCTGAAGACCAAGATGAACTTCAAGGTGAATGCCGCCAGCGCAAAGGCCAAAGCCGCCATTGAAAGCGCCGGAGGAACAATCGAAATTCTGAAGTAATGCTCAATTTTCTGTAACTTGCATAGACGCATGGACCATGCGTCTATGTAATCAATTACTATTCCGTGAAGAAGTTCATACAAACGATTAAAAATATCTGGAGCATCGATGATCTGAAAAGTAAGATCGTCGTCACATTCTCCCTAATATTCATCTACCGGTTTGGCACGCATATCGTGCTTCCGGGGATCGATCCCAACAAGCTCAGCGCGCTCAGCGGCGCCAAGAGCGGCGCACTGGGTCTGATCGACGCCTTTTCAGGGGGCGCTTTCTCCCAGGCATCGATTCTGGCGCTTGGGATCATGCCATATATCTCCGCCTCGATCTTTATGCAACTGATGACGATCCTCATCCCGCAGATGCAGAAAGTGCAGAAAGAAGGTGCGAGCGGACAAAAGAAGATCAATCAGTGGACACGTTATATTACCGTGGGTGTTACGTTCGTTCAGGCCTATGCCTATGTCACCTATCTCAGGGGTCTTGGCAAGGACGCGATCATCGACAGCTTCAGCGCTTATTTCTGGATCACTACCCCCATCGTCCTGACGGCAGGCACCCTGTTCGTCATGTGGTTGGGTGAAAAGATCACCGATAAGGGACTGGGCAATGGTACTTCTCTGATCATCATGGTGGGTATCCTGGCCCGTTTGCCCCATTCCTTTGGACAGGAGTGGCTGGCGAAATCGGCGGCGGGCAGCGGGGGCATCCTGATCTTCGTGATCGAGATCGCCATCCTGGTGGCCATCATCATGGGCCTTATCGTTCTGATCCAGGGGGTGCGTAAAGTGCCGGTCAATTATGCCAAACAGATCGTTGGCAACCGTCAGTTCGGTGGCGCCCGCCAGTTCCTCCCTTTGAAGGTGAACAGTGCCGGTGTAATGCCGATCATCTTCGCGCAGGCGATCATGTTCCTGCCGACCATTTTTGCCAATTTCGATTCTACAAAAGGAATAGCCCGGGTATTTTCGGACCCCCGGGATTTCATCCACATGGGATTCTATGCCGTGGTGGTGATCGGATTTACGTTCCTGTATACGGCCCTTATCTTTAATCCCAAGCAGATCGCCGATGATCTGAAACGTAATAACGGATTTATCCCCGGTGTGAAACCCGGCCAGCCGACGGCTGATTATATCGGATCGGTGATGGATAAGATCACATTGCCGGGCGCCTGTCTGTTAGCCATCGTCGGTATATTACCGGGCTTTGCGCAGCGGCTGGGTGTGACCCAGGGATTTGCTTCCTTTTTCGGCGGCACCTCGCTGCTGATCATGGTCGGTGTAATCCTTGATTCCCTGCAGCAGATCGAAACCCAGCTGCTGATGCGTCAGTACGATGGGCTGATGAAGAGCGGCAGGATCCAGGGGCGTCAGTCCTCGGTGTCGAATGCCGTGATCTGAGAATGAACGAATGCAATGCAGATCCGGCGGGAAGAATGCCGGATGAAACGAACGAGATAAAACTTAATTAACTGAGCCTGTTAGGATAGACCCTAACAGGTTTTTTGTCAATACAATGATCCATTACAAGACACAGGCGGAAATAGGAATGATGCGCGAAAGCGCCCTGCTGGTAAGCCGTACACTGACGGAAGTAGCGAAGGTGCTGAAGCCGGGTGTTATAGGCCTGGACCTCGACAAGCTGATCGCTGGATTCATCCACGATAATGGCGGGACGCCTTCTTTTCTGAATTACCGCGGATACCCGTTCAATTCCTGTATCTCCGTAAACGATGTGGTCGTGCATGGCTTTCCCGATGGCAAGGCGCTGAAGGACGGGGATATCATCTCCGTCGATATCGGCATAGTGAAGAATGGATACCATGGAGACCATGCCTATACGTTTGCGATCGGAGACCCCGGCCCGGAGATCCGGCAGTTGATCAGAGTCACCAAAGAATCCCTTTACAAAGGCATCGAGAAAGCTGTCGCCGGTGGCCGGGTGGGAGATATCTCGCATGCCATCCAGGAGCATACCGAAAAAAAATATGGCTATGGCGTAGTGCGGGAACTGGTGGGGCATGGGCTCGGGAAGCAATTGCATGAAGACCCGCAGGTGCCCAATTACGGAAGACGTGGATCGGGCGGCAAACTGAAAGAAGGACTCGTGCTGGCCATCGAGCCGATGATCAACCTGGGTAAACGTGAAGTATATACCGAGAGCGATGGCTGGACGGTGCGTACATCCGATCACAAGCCCTCCGTTCATTTCGAGCATGATGTATGCGTAATGAAGAACAAGGCCGATATATTGTCCGACTATAGTATAATCGAGGCGGCGGAAAAAGCCAACCCGAATCTTTTCTCCGAATAAATTCACCTCCGGTGGGAAAAAAACTCGTAGTGATCGGAGGGGGAGCGGCGGGTTTGTTCTGCGCCGTCAATGCCGCGAGACTGAACCCATCCCTTGCCGTGATCGTCGTGGAGAAGACCGGCAAGCTGCTGAGCAAAGTGAAAGTCAGCGGTGGCGGCCGTTGCAACGTTACCCATGCCTGTTACCAGATCTCCGGAATGGTAAAAAAATATCCCCGTGGCGGGAACTTCATCAAGAAAGCTTTTCACCGATTTTTTACTATTGATACGATCGCCTGGTTTGCCGAACGGGGTGTTGAGTTGAAAACCGAGGCCGATGGCCGTATGTTCCCGGTGACGGATTCGTCGCAGACCGTGATCGATTGTCTGTTGCGGGAAGCCGATAAATATGGGGTGGAGGTGTGGATGCATGCGGAGGTGCGGGAGGTGGAGACGGCTGGCGCGGCCGGTGGAGTCGCGGATGCGCGGTCCGGACCGGAGCTGTCTGCTGAGGGAGATGGTGTCGCGGATACGGAGAGGCCGGGAGTTGTGGGAGCAAGGTTCCGGGTGCAGCTTGCGGACTCAAGGGTGCTGGAAGCGGACTATGTATGTATTGCTTGTGGCGGATACCCGAAATCTTCGATGTCAGCGTGGATCGAACGACTGGGGCATACCCTTGAACCCCCGGTGCCATCGCTGTTCACCTTCAATATGCCCGGTAATCCCGTTACCCATCTGATGGGGGTATCCGTACCCGAAACGCAGGTGAAGATCGCCGGTACGGGGCTGTCTGAAAAAGGTCCTTTGCTGATCACGCACTGGGGTTTGAGCGGACCTGTTATCCTGCGCTTGTCGGCCTGGGGCGCCAGAGAGCTGGCCGGGGGAAACCCACCTGCCCTACAGCCGGGCTATCAGATAACAGGTCTTGTCAACTGGGTCCCTTTTTATAACGAGCAGACATTGCGGGTGCGGTTACTTGAATTCCGTCAGGAGCTGGCGGCACAAAGACTTTTCTCCAGGAGTCCTTTTGGCCTGCCCCACCGGTTGTGGGAGCATCTGCTGATTGCATGCGGCATCGGCGCCGAACTGCGCTGGGCCGATCTGCCGGCGGCCGCTCAGAACAAACTGATCAGGAGCCTTTGCGCTACGGAATTCGCGGTCAAAGGCAAGACTACTTTCAAGGAAGAATTCGTCACGGCGGGCGGGGTGCGGCTTGCCGAGGTGGACCCGCAGACCATGCAGAGCCGGAAGCTGGCGGGGTTGTTCTTTGCCGGGGAGATCCTCGATGTGGATGGGATCACCGGTGGATTCAATTTTCAGCATGCCTGGACCAGCGGATGGATTGCGGCTTCGGCTATTGCGGCGGGGCCGGGGGCGGCTGCCGTGGACTGACCGGATGGGCCGCCTGGCTGGGCTTCCAGGTTAGGCTTCTAGGCTAGGCTCCAAGCTGGGCCAGGTTGGGGAGCTGAACCGGATCATCCTGGGGGCCAGCTGAACTGGATCATCCTGGGGGAGGCTTCCGACCCCGCCTCCCCCCTCTCCCTATGCGTTTTGGCTAATAGAGGTTGAACTTTTTGCAAGATTTTGATTTTCAATATGTTGCAAAAAGTTCAAGTACTATGGGGGTGGGGTGGGTGCTGGATGGTGGGCTGGTGCTTGTTTGCAGAGATCCGGGTTGTGCATTTTGCAGGCCGTGTGGATCGGTATTTCCTTATATTTTCGTATCTTTGCAACCCCGATTTTTAAAACCTTCGGGATATTCATTTTATGTCTGAAAACAATATTGTTAACTCAAACGCTGAAGAACAGGAGTCCCCTGCAGTGGCCGAAACCGCAACTGCGGAAGCCGTCGCAGAGACTACAGCGAAACCAAAAGCACCTGTATATGTGCAAACGGCACATGATGATTTCGACTGGAGCATCGACAAAAGGAATGTAGCGGCTTACACCCAGGAAGAAAAAGAAAAGTATGACAAGGTGTATGACAACACATTCGTCGCTATCACGGATGGTGAACTGGTAAAGGGTCTCGTTGTAGGCCTTACTAAGACTGACGTGGTCGTGAACATCGGATTCAAGAGCGATGGGCTCGTATCCCTGAATGAATTCCGCGATCTGCAGAATTTAAAGACGGGCGACGAAGTGGAAGTGATGGTCGTGGAAAAGGAAGACAGGGAAGGTCACCTGCACCTTAGCCGTAAACAGGCCCGTATCACCCGTGCCTGGGAGAAGATCGTGGAAGTTCACAAGACTGGCGAAGTCGTCACCGGTACCGTTACCAGCAAGACGAAGGGCGGCTTGATCGTGGATGTATTCGGCATGGAAACATTCCTGCCCGGATCACAGATCGATGTGAAGCCCGTTACCGACTACGATCAGTTTGTCGGAAAGACCATGGAATTCAAAGTGGTCAAGATCAACGAAGCGATCAAGAATGCGGTGGTATCCCACAAGGCGCTTATCGAAAGCGATATCGAAGCACAGCGTGCCGAGATCATCAGCAAGCTTGAGAAGGGCCAGGTGCTGGAAGGTACCATCAAGAATATTACGGACTTCGGCGCATTCATGGACCTTGGCGGTCTGGACGGTCTGCTGTATATCACCGATATCAGCTGGGGCCGTATCAGCCATCCGAGCGAGATCCTGAAGCTGGATCAGAAATTACAGGTCGTGGTCCTGGATTTCGACGATGGCAAAAAACGTATCAGCCTTGGTCTGAAACAACTGACCCCTCACCCATGGGACGTGCTGCCTGAGAACATCAGGGAAGGCGCTATCGTGAAAGGTAAAGTGGTCAATATCGAAGATTACGGTGCATTCCTCGAGATCATGCCGGGTGTGGAAGGTCTTGTTCACGTCAGTGAAATCACCTGGGCCAATACGCCGATCAATGCAAAGGAATTCTTCAAGCTGGGCGATGAGCACCAGGCTAAGGTCGTTACGCTGGACAAGAACGCACGCAAAATGAGCTTGTCCATCAAACAGCTGAGCGAAGATCCATGGAATACGATCGAAATTAAATTCCCTCAGGGCAGCAAGCACAACGGTTTGGTGAAGAACATCACTCCTTATGGTGTGTTTGTGGAACTGGCCCCCGGCATCGGTGGCATGATCCATATCAGCGACCTGAGCTGGCTGAAACGTTTCAATCACCCTTCTGAGTACACGAAGGTGGGACAACATATCGACGTGATGATCCTGGGCATCGACAAGGACAACCGTAAACTCCAGCTTGGACACAAACAACTGGAAGAAGATCCCTGGAATGCACTGGAAGAAACCTTTGCCGTGGGCACCGTTCATGAAGGCACCGTTATCCGCAAGGATGATAAAGGCGCCATCGTGTCATTGCCTTATGGACTCGAAGGGTTCGCTCCTAACCGTCACCTCAACAAGGAAGACGGCAAGCAGATCGTTGCGGACGAGCAGTCGCAATTCATGGTGATCGAATTCGATCGTAATGAAAAACGCATTGTTCTTTCACACACGCGTCTGTGGGAACAGGTGAAGACGGATGAGAAGAATGCTCTCCAGAAGGAAGCAAGGGCCGATGCCGATAAGACACGCAAGGCAGTCAAGAATATCCAGAGCAAGGTTGAAAAGCCTACGCTTGGTGACCTGGGTGCACTGGCCTCTATCAAGGAAAGGCTGAAGCAGGAAGAAAAGGATCAGACTCCTCCACCAGCTGCGGCGCCTGCTGCTCCTGATGCCGAGCCGACTGAACCAGCGAAGTAGAGTAGACAACGTCTTATATAGTTATAAGGTCCCGGAAAATTCCGGGACCTTTTTTTATTTGGGGCGGGGGTGCGATTTTGGGGGCGCGGCGCGGCTGGAATGCGCGGGTCGAGCGGAGAATGGCGCGGCGCGATTGCGTGGCGCGGCTCGGCAAGGGGTTTGCGCGGAGGGATGGATTGGGTTGTGGGAAACGGCCGACGGCTAGAGTTTTGCCAGGCGGGAGTCGGAGAATTCCAGCAGGGAGGCTAGTTTCAGGTCTGCAGCAGCCCATTTTGCCAGACCGTACTGATCGGGCGCGGGGACGATCACGCATTTCATGCGGGCGGCTTTGGCGGCAATCATGCCGTTGAACGAGTCCTCGAAACAGACGCATTGCAGCGGGCCGGCGCCCAGCTTTATCGCGCAGTCCATATACACCTGGGGATGCGGCTTGCTGAAGGGCAGCGTTCCGGCGGAGGAGACGGCATGGAGATGTCCGCGGATGCCCAGCTTGTCTATTACCGCATCTGCGAGCTCCATGGGCGAAGAGGTAGCGAGCCCGATCCGGAACTTTTTTTCTTTAAAGAAAGAGAAGATATGACCGATGCCCGGCATGGGCTCGGCGTGGGCCTTTATCTTTTCGATAGCCTTGAGGTGGATGGTATCTTCGGCCTCTCTGGCAAAGACCTTGCTGATGTGAAAATAGTCGAACCAGTAGTCTATCCATTCCTTTGTACGAAGTCCTGTTGTAAGGTGATACTGATCGAGGGTGAGCGAAACGCTGAACTCGCTGAGGGTTTCCATACCGGCCTGCTGCCAGCTGGGCTCGGAGTCGATAAGCAGTCCATCCATGTCGAAGATAACGGTGTTCAATTGCATAGCCTCCAAAGTTAAGTGTATCGATCAGTTTTATCAACAATTCCGTACATTCGAGGTGGCAAATTCAAGTCAAAATCAAGGCCAATGAGTTCGTTCATAGAACGATTAAAGAGATTGCGTGTCGTCCGGAAGCTGGTGTATGCCATTGTAGGGGCTATTTCTTATCCGGGCCTTACCATCGTGAACCGGTTGAAAATAACGGGTACGGAGCATCTGCGTAAACTTCCCAAAGGGAATGTATTGTTCGTCAGTAATCACCAGACTTATTTTGCGGATGTGATCACGTTCCTGCATATTTTCTGTGCGGTGAAATGGGGTAAAAAAGATCGCCTTGGCATTCCCTACTATCTGCTGAACCCGTTCACCAATGTTTACTATGTAGCGGCCGAAGAAACGATGAAGAGCAGTTGGGTGAGCCGGCTGTTCACGATGGCTGGCGCGCTGACCGTGAAAAGAACCTGGAAGAAGGATGGCAACGAGACCAGAAGAGGACTGGACCCGTCGGATACGCGAAAGATAACCCGCGCGCTGGAAGACAGCTGGGTCATCACTTTCCCGCAGGGAACCACCAAACCCTTTGCACCGGGAAGGAAGGGTACCGCCCTGATCATCAAACAAAACAGGCCGGTTGTCGTACCCGTGGTGATCAGCGGATTCTGGAGGGCCTTTGATAAGAAGGGTTTAAAATTCAAGAAGAAAGGCGTGCTGCTTTCGGTGACGTTCAAGGAGCCGATGCAGATCGATTATGATGCGCCTACGGAAACGATCCTGGCCGAAGTCATGGACGCCATCGAGCAAAGCAAGGCATATATGATGAAGGGGGCGCACCACTGGACCACGACTACCGTGGAGCCCTGATGTGACTGCCGCCGCGCGATGCTACGACCGACCCTGAGCCCCGGAAATGTTGGGAAAGCCAGGGATTTCTGAGTATATTAGTTGTAAAGCCATCTACCATGAGAAGATTCCTGCCATGGGTGTTTTATACGCTGCTGCTGTTGTCATTGCTGGCTTTGACAACTCCTTTCGGCAAGCCCACTGTCGCTCATTCCATGCCGGCTGATAACGATCCGGGGATCGGCTGTGGTCCCGGCGTCGTCACTACCGGACCCGTTCCCGATGCGCATGGAAAGTGGGCCCCTGTTTTTCCTGGCTGGGGACATTATAGCTATGGGATCTCTACCCGGAGCGACAGCGCTCAGCTTTATTTCAATCAGGGTCTGAACCTGTATTATAGTTATCATCTCACCGAATCGATCGCCTCTTTTAAAGAAGCCACCCGCTTCGACAGCAGCTGTGCTATGGCCTGGTGGGGTCAGGCACTGGCCATGGGGCCTTATTATAATAACTATTATTATAAAATGCCGGTCTCCGTTCTGCCGGTCATCCGGCAGATGAACCGTTTTGCAGCGGCTGCAAGCGCCAAAGAAAAAGACCTGATCGGCGTCATGAACAAAAGATATCCAGGCGACAGTCTGGACAGCAGGCGTGCGGCATTGAACAGAGCTTATTCGGCGGGGCTGAAGGGCCTGATCTCCCAATATCCGGCTGACCTGGATATCCAGGCTCTTTATATCGATGGAGTGATGCTGGAACATGTCTGGGATTTCTGGACCCCGGATGGGCAGCCGAAAGCATGGACACCGGAACTGGTGTCTTTATGCGGACGAATACTGAAAGTAAACCCACAGCATCCTGCCGCCCTGCATTATCATATCCATCTGGTGGAGGCGTCGCTGCATCCCGAGGATGCCCTGCACAGCGCGGATGTCCTGCAGGTCCTCATGCCGGGTGTGGGGCATATGGTGCATATGGCCAGTCATATGTATCAGCGGAATGGATTGTATGCAAAAGGGGAGGAGGTGAATGAAAGAGCGAACGATGCAGCAAACCTGTATGATTCCGTAGCCAAAAACCTGAACCTGGGAAAAAATACACTTGTGCATGTCTATGCCGTGCAGACCTTTTGCGCCATGAGCGCGGGTATGTACGCAAAGAGTATGCAGGCAGCGTCGAGGTGCCGGACCAGCATCCTGATCAATAACCGGGCGATCCTTAACCGGACCAATATTCAGTACAATTATATGATGCCTGTATTTGCGTGGGTGAGACTGGGCAAGTGGAAGGAGATCATCGACGCCCCTGTGCCGGAAGGCAGGCTGGTCTTTGCCTCGTTGCTGAATGATTTTGCCCGGGGGCTGGCCTTTGTGGGCGAGGGAAATGTGGGAGCGGCAAAAAAATGTCTGGATAGTCTGGAGGGAAAACTGGGCGACAGCAGTCTGCTCGTCCGGAACTTACCTTTTAATGCGCCTGTCAAGGCGGCGGAAATCGCCGGAGGGATCTTATCCGGAGAGATCTTGTTTGCTGAAAAAAAATATGCCGGGTCGGTCGCTGCCTTTAAAAAGGCCATCGCGACAGAGGACGGGATGATCTACCGGGAACCAAAAGAATGGCCTATTCCTGTACGTCAATATCTGGGCGCTTGTCTTTTAAAGCTTGGCCGGGCTGGCGAGGCGGAAAAAATATATCGCGAAGACCTGGTCTTCAATCCGGGTAACGGATGGTCGTTGCTGGGACTGTTTCAAAGTCTGCAGGCGCAGCAGAAAAAGCAGGAAGCTGCTCCTTATAAAGCGAAATATATGCAGGCTTTTGCGGATGCGGAAACGGTGCCGGTGGCATCGGTGTATTGAGCGGATCAGCTCTTGACAAAGAATGCCCTTAGTTCGCCGGCGTCTTCGGGGTTCATTTTACCGCCGAGGATCAGCCGAAGCTGTCTTCTGCGCAATGCGCCGTCAAACGCTTTTTTCTCCTCTTCGGTTTCGGCGATGAGCTCGGGGACGGAGCGTGGCTTGCGGTTGGGATCCAGCGCCACAAAGGTATAATAAGCCTCATTACTCCGGTATTTATATTGTTGCTGGTGATCTTCTCCCCAGACTTTCAGATGCACTTCCATAGAGGTGGAAAAGGCACGGCTTACTTTGGCCTCGATATGCACGACATTGCCCAGCTTGATCGGGTTCTCGAAGGAGATATTGTCCACGGAGGCGGTGACTACGGGTGCGTTGCAATGTTTGCCCGCCGCGAGGGCCGCCGCGATGTCCATCCAGTACATGAGCCGTCCACCCATCAGATTGCCGAATACATTGGTGTCATTGGGCAGGACCAGTTCGGTCATGATGATCAGCGATTCTTTTGCCGTCTTTGCTTTGAGTGCCATCCGTTCCGTTTGAGTGCAAATATAATGGATACCGGCGACCCGGCGAATGGGATCTTGGGGCATCCGTGCTACACGCTGATCTTTTCGCATTTTGCTAAAAATGCTTCCTCCACATCGGCGCCGATGCCCGGCGTATCGGGCGTTTCGAGGAACCAGCCCTTATACTGCACGCCGCCGCTGACGGGATCTTCTTTATGTCCCAGCAGACAGGTGTCCATGTCGTGGAAAATAATATTGTCATGGGCCAACGCGAAATGGGCGAAGGCGGTGAGCGCGACGCGGCTTTCCAGCATGCCTCCCATCATGCAGGGGATATTGTTTTGTTCGCAGAGGGCGTCGATCCGGGTGGCTTCGAGGATGCCCCCCGATTTGGCGAATTTGATATTGACATAATCGCAGGCCCCTGCGTCGATCAGATGACGGGCATCGTGGTGGTTAAAGACACTCTCGTCCGCCATGATCTTTATCGGCACCTGCCGCCGCAGTTCCGCAAGTCGGTCGTCGTTCCAGTGGCGCATAGGCTGCTCGCAGAACTGGATATGGTAAGGCTCCATCCCGCGCAGGGCATAAAGCGCATCGTCGAAGCTCCATCCCTGGTTAGCGTCTATGCGCAGGATGATGTCATCGCCCACGGCGGTGCGGATCTGTTGGATCCTTGAGACGTCTTCTTTTGCGTTCTTTCCCAGCTTGACCTTGATCATCCGAACGCCGTCCTTTTTGAACCGGACGGCTTTGAGGGCCATATTTTCGGGGCTGTCGATACCGATGGTGAGGTCGGTCTCTATCGCTCTGTTTTCCGCATTCCCTTTCAGGAATTTGTACAGGGGCTGTCCTGCCGCCCTTGCGGAGAGATCGAACAGGGCCATGTCAAAGGCGCTTTTGATGGTGGCGTTAAAGGCCGTGAAGTCATGCAGCTCGTTCATGCGCTGCTCAATTTCCAGGGCTGCTTTTCCTTTCCAGATGGCCGCGAAATCCTTTGCCATTTCAAAGCCCGTAGCCTGTGTCTCGCCCACGATCATCGGGAAGGCGGAACATTCGCCGACACCATAAAATCCCGCATCCGTATGCACCCGGATAAAGATATTCTGCGCATAGTGCATGGTGCCAGTTGCGATGGTAAAGGGATGCATGGGGATACTGAATTTCCAGATATCGGTGGAAAGGATCTTCATTCTGATGATTTGCTTCGAAAATAAGAAATATCATCCTACTTTTGCGCGGATACTAACATCTGTTCGTATGAATAATGAGAAGGGCGCTATTTCTTTTGACAATACGGAGAACGCTTTTGCCTATAAGCCGGATAAGGATTTGAAGAAAGCCGATTTTTTATTTTCCAGCATGGGCCATGCCTGGCTGGTGAAAATGGGTACGCGGGTGACGCCCTGGATGATCCGGTCGGGTCTTCCGGTGAAGGGCATTATCCGTAACACGATCTTTTCACAGTTTGTGGGGGGAGAGACGCTGGAGGAGACGGCCGCCGTCGCGAAGAAGCTGGGGGAATATCATGTGCAGGTGATCCTGGACTATGGGGTAGAGGGTGGAGATGAAGGCGAGGAAGGATTCGATCTTGCCTGCGGGGAGTTTATCCGGGTGATCGACTATGCGGCGACGCAGCCCAATATCCCTTTCATGAGTGTAAAGGTGACCGGTATTGCCCGCTTTGGCTTGCTGGAAAAGCTGGATCAGTCGGTCAGCGATCATGCGGGCAGCCTGATGAAACGATATGCCCGTGCCCTTGAGTCGCTTACCGCCGGGGAACTGGAAGAATGGCAGCGGGTACAGGAAAGGATGATGAAGATCTGCCAGGCTGCCGACAGCAGCAGGGTGGGGGTATTGATCGATGCGGAGGAGACCTGGATACAGGACCCGGTGGATGTGCTGACCATCCTGATGATGGAGCAGTTCAACAGGGGGCGGGTGGTGGTGTACAATACGATCCAGTTGTACCGGCATGACCGGCTGAGTTTTCTGAAGGACTCCTGGGAGGCGGCGGTGCAGCGTGATTTTATCCTTGGCGCCAAGCTGGTGCGCGGGGCCTATATGGAAAAAGAACGGAGACGCGCGGCGGAGCGGGGGTATGCATCCCCGATACAACGCGACAAAGAGGCAACGGACCGGGATTATAATGCGGCGCTGGAATTCTGTATCGAACATCTTGACCGGATCGGTCTTATCGTCGCTTCGCATAATGAATGGAGCAATGGGTATGCGGTGGAGCTGCTTCTGCAAAAAGGGTTGCCGCTTGCCCATCCACATATCCATTTCTCGCAACTGTATGGCATGAGCGATAATATCACGTTCAATCTGGCCAAGGCGGGATGTCCCGTGAGCAAATATCTGCCGTTCGGACCCATCCGGGATGTGATCCCCTATCTGATGCGGCGTGCGCAGGAGAACAGTTCCGTGTCGGGGCAGACGGGGAGGGAACTGGGGCTGATCAGGAAGGAGCTGAGGAGGAGGAAGGGACGGTAAAGGGTTGGGGTGAGGATGTTCGGGGGAGATTGTAGGTGAGGGTGATCAGGGGAGAGGGGGTAAGCGCAGAGGCTGAGGCCAGGTCAGGAAGCCACTCCGGCGGATGGAGGAATAAGTGGAAGGAGCTTTTTTATTATGCGGCACGAATTATCCGGGAATTTGAGTGCAAGATCTTCCTGGCGTATGATCAGGCAGGATATATTGATCGAACTATTGTTCTTAAAATTTATTTCTACCCGGGTAAGACGGCTATAGCCATACCGGGCTCTTCGTCCATAGGTGACTACGTCACGGATATCTTTTTTGTCAAATTGCTCCGGGGAATCTTCTGCGCCATAAAAAAATAGTTCCTTCCCTCTCGACAGGATGAGCAATTTTCCTTTTGCTGCCGTGTAATGGTTCAGAAAAACACGAGCCAGATAGATAAACAGGCATATTCCGACGATCGGTATCATTGTCAGGACGATTACGGGTCCGCCAGTGGTGTGGTGGATGCCGAAGAGCATCATTGCAAAAATGACGGGGAATAAAAGAAAGGCGGCGGCAATGGAAAGCATTGAAATTACATTCTTCCTGATCCTCAGACTATAGTGGAAATCCTGCTCCTTAAAATGGATGGTCGTGTTCTGGAGCCATGTATTTTCATGCCGCAGACCCACCGGATCAAAATCCGGCTGATCATAAAAGGAACGGATGAATGGGAAGGCGTCCTGACAGCGGTCAAGGCTTTTTGTATAAAGCTGTTTCTTCACGTCGTAATAATGCAGGACAAACTTTCCGTGGTAAAAGAGCGCCAATTTCAGGAAACCGCCTGCCTTGTTTTCGATGCTGACGGAGGGATTGGTCAGGCTGACCTGCAGATGGTCCCGCTGTTCCTCCCATGGGAAAGCCTCAATGAACTGGATCGTCTCGTCAAAGGTTCTTTCTTTTTTGTCGCTAAATTCGCCGGGTTCGTAGTTTTTGTACTGGATTTTGGTCTGAAGGGGCAAAGTGGGGGTATTTTTGATGTATAAATCTAAAAAAAATCTTTATTTTCGCCTCTCTTTATTTTGGCCGGTTTGAGGCGGCAAAAACCGCGTGAGGTCGTGAGTGGTTTAAGCGCGGGATGATTTTCAGGATTGTTTATGTTTTTTGGATCGTTAGCTCAGTTGGTTAGAGTATTTCCTTGACATGGAAGGGGTCACTGGTTCGAATCCAGTACGATCCACAAGGCCTCGCACGGTACGTGCGGGGCTATTTTATTTGGTAGCGGGGAGAGCGGTAGCTCTTCTAAGCGGACAAATGGAATAGCCCGATCCCGCGACAGCGGGATGAGAGGCCTTGGGTAAGGAAGCCGCCGGAGGCCATGGAGCATCGGAGGCCGGGACGGCCGGAGATAATCCAGTACGATCCACGCAGCCTTCCGCCTTTGGCGGAGGGCTTTTTTATTTGGTAGCGGAGCAAGCTTGCTTGCAAAATCAAATAACTGCCGAATCTTATCGCGCTAAAAATAACAGGTATTTAATATCTTTAAGAACCATGGCTATTATTACACAAACCCCTCGCCTTATTGTTCGTGAATATTTACCGGATGAAGAAGCCCTTTTTTTGGAACTTTTAAGCGATCCTCTGGTTACTGACTATCTCCCCAAAAGAGACAATGATGAGAACATTCAGATATTCCAAGACACTTTGGCCGATTATAAAAAGGGAATTAAACTTGCACGTTGGGGAGTTTTTGATGCTGCCAATGGCGATTTCATAGGTTTCGGCATGCTAAAAACTACGGAAGAGCAAACGTCTGTAGCCGAATTGGGCTATGTTATTCACGACAGGCTAAAAGGGCAGGGAATTGCCACCGAATTAGCAAAAGCATTGCTTGAATACGGTTTCAAAAAAATAAACATGACACAAATCTTCGCCGTTACCGATAAAGCGAATACGCCATCCCAAAAAGTACTTGTTAAGGCCGATTTCATTCAGGGGGAAGATATGATACGTAATGAAAAGTGCCTATCGTATTTTCAAATATCACGGGACGCATGGTTTAATGCCCAACAATAATAAAATATCAAGCTTTTCTTCACAATTCGCTTATCAGATACTACGTCCACTGCCTCGTCCTAAAAAGACTATACACTAAAATTTAGTGTATGTCAACAAATTACGACAAAAAAGAAGTCTCTGGAGGCAAAAGGCGTGGTCCATAATCTGGACTGGACTCCTACCATCAAAAAGTGGTTACGCGATTTTCAGCAGGAAAATGAGGAACTTGTAGCTTCCAACAGGACCTCAATATCACTTTCAACCGGTTTTATTCGCTATTTTTAATCTGACAAAGTAGAGGTAATCAACACGCAATTAGAGGATGTGGAAAATTGTTCCCCGGAAATTGCTTATCCGTACCTCATAGATGATTTATTTTTTGTTATCATTGTTATAATAAACGAGCTTTCCATCGACCAGATCCTTGTTTATGGACCTCCCTTGCAGAAGGTTAAATGCCTAAGCTTAATGATAAATTGACAATTGGTATCTTTAGTTTTTAACCTTACACAAACCCAACATGATTGGCGCCATCCCAAATCCCAGAAAATCCTTTCAGATTGACAAAAGCGCTAATGAAATTAATACCGCACTGGAAAATTTACATCTTTACTCAAAGATTTACAGGTTAAATAAGGCAAACCCGCTACTTAAACTATATACATTTGAAGCGACGGAAAGGCTAAGTCTTGGAGTGTATATAGATGTGACATTCGCCAAACTATCTGATTCGCTTACAGAAGTAACTATTGAAGTGAGGCGAAAAATTGGGTCGTTTGATAAAAGCTGGGAAATATCGAACGCCAATATTCACATAACAAATATTTCGGATTTATTATCGACCAGTTTGACAAATGACCCAACTGAAAAAAAGGTAGAATTCGAAGTGCAAGAAGCGCTGAAGCAGCAAAGAATAGTCGAACGAAAACAAAAAGTTGCGGATGAAAAAGCAAACCATCCCTTAGCATACTATTCAAAACGGTTATTTGGGTATTTGATATTCGGACTTATTTGTTACGGAGTCTTTCGTCTTATTTTAATGATGTTCAGTTAATTATTATCCGACACATCAGCTCAGGATTTGCTTTTGAACCGTTTTGAATTTCACGTATACTTATTTATCAGAGATGGCTCCAGCAATGCCGATCATAAGCCTTCGTAATTGGCTGAACGAATTGAATCAGACTTACGGCAGAAAAATGCTATCCCCATCCAGATCGAAGTCAAAGGCAAAAGTATTTGGTTCCTAATATTTTTAAAAACCACCTTGGTGTCATTAAAAATATGCAAGGAATGTTACCCCTCTGAGCCCCTTCCATAAGTATTGAAGAAAACAAATTAACCTTTGATCGTTTTTTGCTTTACGAGTCTTGGGATAGAACATTTAAGCAGGTTTGGTATTAATTGATAGTAACTAAATAATTTAGTAGATTTTGGCAATATTTTAATATCTTTGTTCTGTAATTGCACTTTCAAATTAGTTTATAACAGGTTATTTTGAAGGGGGGCCAATTCAGGGATATACTCCTTTTTTCCCTTTGAAATAAGTTGATTTACAATATTTTGCGCCTGGGTATTCTATATCATCCAGGACATGCTAACCTGTCCTCTTTACAACAGATAATTAAAAGGAAATCAATGCGCAGAGCATTTTAAGCTCATTATCAACAATTTATCTAACAATTTCACGGATCATGGTGTCGGCTTAAGGGGAGTAGATACCTGTTCCTCCACCCACCAGTTTCCGGAGATCAGCACGTTTGTGGGGAAGCCCTTTAACGAGATCTTGCCATTGGCATGAACGGCCCTTACAAAACCGTCCTGGATGGACCTGATCGCATATTGTTCCTTTGGATCATCCGGATTTTCCGTGATAATACTACCAATGATCAGACCTTCCGCGAGGACAGAACTGTCAATTTTCTTCCACATAGCAGTATGTTTTTACTAAACGGTTAAAAAAGATAACTTAATTAATGGTTTAACAAAACAAGTCGAACAATAAAATCATGGCAAAAATGAACAGGTTGGTACCGCGGATTATGGGAGTATTGAGAAAGTAAAATTAGTTAAGAATTTGAGATGTCAAAAAATATTTTCGCTCCAACCAGCCGCCCCCCTCCTTCCCGTAGTCTATACTCAGGAATGGACCAACAACGACTGTACCAGCTGCTGGAACAATAGGCTTCCCGCTCCGCCCTCCCGGCCGAAGAACGCTAACTTCTTTAGCGTAGTAAAACAAATACATCATTCCCTCCAGAAGACGTTCGAGGGAACGGCTGATCCTAGAAGCGCGAGCGATGTGAGTGGCTCATTCTGAACGCAAGCTCTTTACGGGGTTCATTAAGGCTGCCCGGATGGATTGATAACTGATCGTTATCAATGTGATTACCAGGGCAATCATGCCGGCAGCCAGGAAGACGCCGGCGCCTATATCGGTGCGGTATGGGTATTTCTGCAGCCAACCCCGCACAAAATACAACGCGATGGGAGAGGCTATGACACAGCTTATTAACACCAGTATAATAAATTCTTTTGAGAGCTGGAACCATAATCTTGATATGGATGCCCCCAGGACCTTGCGGATACCGATCTCCCGGGTACGCTGCTCCGCCATATAAGCAGCCAATCCAAACAGGCCCAGACAGGAGATGAAAATGGCAAGTCCGGCAATCAACGCAGCCAATTTACCCACCAGCACTTCGGTGTCGAACTTACTGGCGTAACTGGCGTCTGCAAACTGGTAATCATAAGGAAAGGCGGGATTGTATGTAGAAAAGATCGCTCCTGACTGAGCGATAGCATCGTGAACCGGTATATGGGGTGAAAGACGATACATCATTGTCCCCTGAGGAGTCGGGTCGTACAGAAACAACGTCGGATCCGCAGGCAGGTAAGGGGATATGGTCAGCGCGTCTTTGACTACGCCTATTATCTGCATTTTTGTATTCCAATTGGTAATTACCTGATGGAGAGGGTTTTTCAGGCGTAGCAGCCGGACTGCCGCTTCGTTGAAGATGACGTTCAGGGTATCTGCACTGCCGCTGAAATCCCGGCCTTCTTTTATCGTCATGCCCAGTGTTGCAAAATAACCATCGGATATGGTGATCCTCCCCATGTTGACCGTTTCTCCCGAGCGTTTCCCTGGCCAGTCATCTACATCCCTGTGCCAGCCACTGCTGGTGGCCGGACTGGAAGCCCAGGTGACGCTTTCGGCAATGCCTTTTTGCAGGAGCTCATTTTTAACAGCGGTATAGTTATGTGCCAGGTCACTGTTCATATCCGTCATCAGCAGCCTGTTCAGATTGTAACCTGCGGGTCTGTTCCGGGCATACTGTATCTGCTGATAGATGATGAACGTACTGATGATCAGGGCAACGGAACAGCTGAACTGCAAAACTACCAGTATCTTCCTTGGCCAGGCAGAATTCCGGCCTGTATTATTGGTTCCTTTCAAAACATTTACGGGGTTGAAAGAGGACAGATAAAAAGCAGGACGGCTGCCGGCTGCCAATGCCGTGACCAGGACAGCGCCCATCAGGAGCAGCCAAAAAGAGCCACTCGAAGATGGGATGGATATGTCTGTTCCTGTCAGTTTGTTAAGGGCGGGTAAAGACAATCTGACCATAAGCAGTGAAAACAGGAAGGCTATGACGGTCAGCAGGAGGGACTCTGTAAGGAATTGATATACCAGGTCCTTCTTCCGTGAGCCGATCGCTTTTCTGACACCCACTTCCCTGGCTCTCTTTTCCGAACGGGCGGTAGTAATATTCACGAAGTTGATACAGGCTATCAGCAATACCAGCACACCGATAATACCAAACATCCGGACATATTCAACAAAGCCCCCGGTTTCTTTTCCATTCTCATAGTTGCCATACAGATGCCAGTTTTGCACAGGTTGCAGAATGACATTCGTTACTACGGACATTATATTGTCCTTGTCGACTTTTTCGATGTCCCTTATTTTGGCCGCTACCTGGGCATAAGAAACCCCTGGTTTTACCTGCACATAAGTCTGGAAGCCGTTCCATTCAAAATTGCGGTGACGGGCGGTATGCGTAAAGTCATCCGTCGCTTCCAGATAGCTGAACGGCACCAGATAATTGAATTTGAAGGTAGAGTTGGCGGGCAGGTCTTTCAGTATGCCGGTTACCTTCAGGTAATCCTTGTTATCGAAACGAACAGCCTTGTTCATCGGGTCTTCCGTACCAAACAATGCTTTTGCCGTGCTTTCCGTCAGCACAATGGAGTAGGGATCTGTCAGGACGGTGGCAGCATTACCCTGCACCAGCGGGAATGGGAATATCTTCAGAAAATCACCTGCTATATGGGAGCCGGCCATGTATAGTTTTTTGTTGCCGACCAGCAAACCATGTGGGCGCATATAGTCCGTTTCCGCTACATATTGCATTTCCGGAACCTGATTCCGCAGCGCATCCGCTAATTTCAGCGAACTGCCGTTGTAATTGACCGTGTCGCCGTTGCCATAATAATTCCTCCTTACCAGGTATGAACGCTGATAATCCGGCAGGAATTTATCATACGAGTATTCATTGTAAACCCATAAACCAATCAGCAGCGCGACGGCCATACCCATGGCAAGACCGAAAATATTGAGGGCACTGTATCCTTTGCTGCGTACGATATTACGCCATGCGGTCCTGATATAATTTCTGAACATAGTAGCGGTTTGTTAGTGAGGGAGGGCAGGGTATGTGCCGCTAAGTATGTGCCAATTAATAAAAGATTGTTATACAGTATGTTACGAATCTATTGTAGCGCCGGACTGTACGATAACGGATAAGGAGTGTCCGCATTCTACGGGTTGGACTCTCCGTGAGGGGGAAGGCGGAGGTGTCGGTCCTCCGGATTTATTCTTGTAAGAATATATTCATCCCTGCCATAATGTTTTTGCCATTCTATAATGGGTTTGCCTTTTTTATCTTTCTTCGGGACTTGGAGTATGAAAAATCTTACAACGGGTAATCTGCGTATTAAATATATTTCATGTTCCCATCCATTTCCGCCTGTATTTATTTCCAATGTAAGCACTGTTTCATTTCTTATTTTAAGTAAGCTGTATTTTCCATCGGGATCATCAGGTTTATTATACCTGAAGATCGAATCATTTTTAAAATCAATTTCTATGAGCGTCTTGCCCTTGTCAAAAACCCAATCCCCGACTAAGTCTGTCGTATTGATCATCTGGCCATTTACGATCGAAATAATAAAAATCAGGCTCGCGGTTAAGATCAGTTTATTCATTTTAATTTTTTCTTTAAATAGTTCAGGAAATGTCCTGTCCTGCTAATACCGTGCCGTCAGGGCAACGGTGGCTATGGCCATCAGCGGGGGGCCCGACAATCTGCTACTGTCCACAAGCTTATAGGTTGAGCCAATGATCGTCGAGTCATTTTTACTTATACGTAAATAGGTGATTTCGAAATGCGTACTTATGGATGGTGAATTGCTGATAAACTCCTGATAGTTTCGGTAAAATCCTGTCCTGAGCACGGGACAGTTATATATCCTGCAAGCATCGGCCTGGCCAAAGGAAAAAAGGCCAAAGAAAGAGGCTGCCAGGATCAGGGCATATTTCATACGACAATGGAGTTTAAGTGTCAGCAGAAAGATAATGAAAATCTTTTGTGTAGATGAAAACCTTTACAGGAAGGGAAATTCATGGCCGTTAATAGTTAATTAACCCTTTCATTAACCGGTGGAGGCTACTTTGACGGCACACCCGATACGGGTAATTATTAAACCTTTCAATTTCTTGCCATGAAAAAGACAAACCTTACATTTCTCAGCGCGATCATTCTCCTGACCATCAGTTGTTCTAAAATGGGGGTCAAAAATGCCGACCCCTCCGGTATGCAAAAGGCCGTTACGGCGGCCGCCTCCCCCCTGGCCTCCCCGGTAGGTGACGTAGTGGGTAAAATAACGGTGGGATACCAGGGCTGGTTTGCGGCGCCCGGCGATGGATCCCCCATCAATGTCTGGTGGCATTGGAGCCAGAACTGGAGCCAGGCTCCTTCTCCTACCAATCAGGTCATTAAATGCTGGCCGGATATGCGGGAGTATTCGACCACTTTTCAGACGGCCTTTGCCAATCTCGGGAATGGTCAGCCGGCCACCTTGTTCTCGTCTTACACCCAACAGACCATCAACACCCATTTTTTATGGATGCAGCAGAATGGCCTCGACTGTGCCGCCTTGCAGCGATTCAACCCCAATTCCTCGGAAGGCCCTACCCGGGATGCCATGGCCACCAGGGTACGCGATGCGGCGCAGACCTACGGTCGTAAGTTCTACATTATGTATGATGTCAGCGGCTGGACCAATATGCAGTCCGAGATCAAGACGGACTGGACCAGTAAAATGTCTGCCCTGGTGTCTTCGTCCGCTTATGCGCGTCAGAATGGCAAGCCCGTGGTCTGCATCTGGGGCTTTGGCTTTAATGACAGCAATCATCCCTGGAGCGCTGCGGTCTGTACGGATGTCGTCAATTTTTTCAAAGGCCAGGGATGTTATGTCATCGGCGGGGTGCCCACCCATTGGCGTACGGGCGACGGCGATTCCAGGGCCGGCTATATAAGTGTTTACCATGGCTTTAACATGCTGTCCCCCTGGATGGTGGGGAGGATCGGTAATGTCACCGATGTAGATAATTTTTACAACAATGTACAATTGGCGGACCAGGCGGACTGCAATGCCAATGGCATCGATTTCCAGCCTTGTGTGTTGCCGGGCGACAGCGGCCAGCGTGCCCATGGGGATTTCATGTGGCGGCAGTTTTACAATATGGTCCGGCTGGGCGCCCAGGGCATTTACATTTCCATGTATGACGAATACGGCGAAGGCAACCAGATAGCCAAGTCGGCGGAAGATGCTTCCATGAAGCCCACCAACTCCGTTACTTTCACGCTGGACCAGGATGGGGTGCATTGTTCGTCGGACTATTATCTGAGGCTTTCGGGGGATGGAGGCAAGATGCTGAAAGGTCAGATTGGGCTGACCGCTACACGGCCGACCCAGCCGGTAGTAAGTGGCGGCAGTACGGGTGTTACTTTTTACCAGGATGTTAATTATGGCGGTGCTGCCAGTCAGTCCCTTCCCAAGGGTACCTATACCCTGTCGCAACTGGCGGCCAGGGGTGTGCCGAATGACTGGGCTTCTTCCATGCAGATCCCCAGCGGATGGACGGTGATCCTCTATGCAGACGATAATTTCTCCGGGACGTCGTGGACGCTGACGGCTAATACGCCGAACTTTGTTAGCCTGAGCCCGAATGCCAATGATAAGTTGTCTTCGTGCAGGATACAATAAGGACTGGATGTCATAGACGAGGTCGCTCCGAATGTAAAAGGGGCGACCTCTTGTCTTAGTGGCGCTATACTATACCATCAATTCAATATTTATGATCGTTCCTTCGCCCTTTTTCGATTCGATATCCATCTTGCCATTGAAGTAGTTGACCCGGGACCGGATATTGGTCAGACCAATGCCAGGCGATCTTTGCAGAGGATGGAGATCGAAGCCTCTTCCATCATCCTCGACGGTGATCAGGACTTTATCGGCGGTTTTGGTCAGTTGGACCAGGATCTGGGCGGCCTTACCGTGTACCAGTGCGTTATTCACCAGCTCCTGGATAATGCGGTAGATGTTTATATCGGCGATGCTGCCTGTTTTCCGGTCGGAACCGAACTGCTCGCAGATGATCTTTGTATTTCCGGACAGTTGCATGGATTCGCAAAAATCCTGGACCGCACTTTTTAATCCGAACCTGACCAGCGCCTCCGGCATCAGGTTATGGGCGACCTTTCGCAGCTCGGAAATAGTATTGTCCAGCCTTCCAAGCGATCTCTCAAAAACGGTGGCGTTGGCGCTGTCCATCACCAGATTTTCCCGCATATTGGAAAAGGAGATCTTAACGCCGGACAGCATACCGCTGAGGCCATCGTGCAGATCCCTGGCCAGGCGGCTCCTCTCTTCTTCCTGCCCTTTCAGCATGGCTTCTATTCCCATCAATTGTTTTTCTTTTTCCAGTTCGGCGATCCTCTGTTGCTGGATCTGCCGCCTGTTCTTAAAATAGAGATAGGAAATGGTGCCGAGCAGGAGCAAGCCAAGGATGGTGATCAGGAAGATGGTATTCAAGAGGGCCTTTTGCCGCACGTCGGCTGATTCTGTCTTTTTGTCGATCTCCAGCTGTGTGATGGCCTTTTCCTTTTTGTCGTTCTCATAGATCGCGGCGAGGGTATTCGCCTGTTTGATATTTGTTTCGGTCAGTACGCTGTCGTTCAGGACCGTTGCCAGGTGGAGGGCCTGGTAGGCGGCCGGCTGATCCCCGGTCTTATTATCATATTCCGCCATGACGACCAGAGCGTTTGCCATCGTTTCTTTATGCCGGCTCTCCCTGGCTGCCAGCATCGCCAGCTCCGCATATTTTTTCGCCTCTCCCATTTCATGTTTTTCCATTTTTAAGGCGGTGATATCGCTGCATACGTTGGCAATGTCATCCATATGCATCTGCCGGGTTTTATTGAAATATTTCAACGCTTCGGTCAGCAGATAGATGGCGGAGTCTGTTTTATTCTCTCTTAATGCGATCTTTCCCGCGAGATGATAATAGCCCCCGCTGACCGTGGTTTGCACCGTATCCGGCATGAATGGCCGCATCTTGTTCAGATAATAGCTGGCCTTTGCCAGTTCGTTGCGGTCGTAATAAATGCCCGCTATAAAGATGTTGATCCCTTCTGCTTCATTGGTTGAATTTTTCCCGTTCTGCCTTTCATACAGGGTCAATGCCCGCTGGTAATATTCGAGCGCCGTAGTATCATTGTGGAGTTCCGTATAGATCGAGGCGATGCGCAGACAGGTCATTTTTTGTTTCACGATGTCAGTCGTATCATAGCTCTTCAGGGACCCGAAATAGGCATTGAGGGCGGTATAGAGATTCTCCTGGTTCTCATAGATCATCCCTTTTTGAAAAAGGGCAAACCCTTTGGCATAGCGAAGCGATGTGTCGCTGAGGTCGCCCGCTAATGCTATGGCCGAATCCAGACAGAGTAACGCGCTGTCCGTCCGTCGCTCGCTTTTATAAAAGCTTCCTTTCCATACCAGACAGGTGGCCATCACCTTCCGGAAATTCAGCTTGCGACTGAGCTGGACGGCTTCGGCCCAATAGGGCAGCACTTCTTTTCGCTCGGATAAGAATACGGCGCTTTCGAAGACATTCATCAACGCCACGGCTCTGGCGGTGTCGGGTAGGGGGTGTTTGTTCAGCTCTTTGACCAGGGAATCCTTTTCATGTTCGAAGCGCTTTTTAAAATAATCGGGCTGGGCGAAAGCCATGGCAGCCGATAACAAAAAAATCAGCGGCAAAAGAAGCCTGCAATTCCCGGAAAAATGCATGATAAAAGGTGGTTGGTCATGTTAAAGATTGGAATAAATGCAGTAGGCCCCAAATTTTAACAAAAAATCACCCCTTTACGGTAGGCGGAAGTTTATGGATTGGCGAATATTCGTACACAATTTTAAAACACCATTAAAATACTGACTTATGAGTAAACGGCTACTTGTACTGCTATATTTTGTATGCCGTTGCTGGCCGGCGCTTTCCCAGAATATCGGCATCGGCACCACGACTCCCAATGCCTCGGCAGCACTGGATATTACCAATACCAGCAAAGGGTTGCTGATACCCAGGATGAGTTCCTCCTCCATTACGGCCATATCCAATCCTGCAAAAGGCCTGATGGTGTACGATTCCGTCAGCAATCAGCTGCTGGTCAATATGGGCACGGCGGCGACCCCAAACTGGCAGACCATCGTGGCCAACAGTGGCTGGGGGTTAAGCGGCAACGGCGGTATTAATCCTGCAAACCAGTTTATAGGCACCACGGATAATCAGGCCCTCCGTTTCAGGATAAATAATACGGCTGCGGGTGAATTAAATCCTTTATTGGGGAATGTTTATCTTGGCGTAAGGGCAGGGCTGTCCAATACTACGGGCTACGGCAATGCCGCCTTTGGAACGGATGCGTTAAAACTGAACACCACCCGGCACAATATGGTTGCCATTGGTGATTCCGCTTTGTACAATAATGGCAGTGCGGCGCCTCTTGGCGCCTTCGACGGGGTATTTAATGTTGCAGTAGGGTCACATGCGCTGTACTCCAATACCGTTGGTGGTTCCAACCTGGCCGTTGGTTACCAGTCGCTGTATTCCAATACAACCAGCAGTTCGAATATAGCCATTGGTAATCAAGCTCTTTACTCCAATACAGGCGGCTTTTATAACAGCGCTGTCGGACACCAGGCGCTTTATTTCAACACTTCAGGCAATCAGAATACGGCCAATGGCTATCAGGCCCTTTATACAAATACTACAGGCGCTCTGAATACGGCCAATGGTGTTAATGCACTTTATTCAAATACCACCGGTACCCAAAATACCGCTACCGGAAATCTCGCCCTTTTTTCCAACAGTACAGGCAGTTACAATACTGCAACGGGTAGTCTTGCCCTGCGCGATAATACCACCGGCGCTCAGAACACGGCCGACGGCTACAATGCTCTTTATTTCAATACTACCGGAAATAGTAATACCGCCAGTGGTTATCAATCGCTGTATGAAAATACTACCGGAACCGGTAATACTGCCAGCGGCTGGCAGGCATTGTATGCCAACCAGGATGGCAATGGGAACACAGCTTTTGGCGATCAGGCACTTAATCAGAATTTATCGGGTTACGATAATACCGCAGTAGGGGGTAGCGCTTTGCGACACATTTATAATGGTATTGGCAATACGGCGGTAGGATCTAGTGCTTTATGGGCTACTTCCAATTCCTATTACAATACCGCGGTTGGATACAATGCCGGGGTGAACTATGATCTGGGCTATAACAACACCATCCTCGGCGCCAATTGCGATGCGGCTTTTGCGGGCGCCTATAACGATATTGCCATCGGGCAGGGCGTTACCTGTACGGATAACAGCCAGGCAAGGATCGGTAACTCTTCCACTTCTTCTATTGGCGGCTATGCCAACTGGACCAATATCAGCGACGGCCGTTATAAGAAGGATCTGAAGGAAGATGTAAAAGGCCTCGAATTTATCCTGAAGCTGCGGCCGGTGACCTACCATCTCGATATCACCGCCCTCAGCCAGAAATTGAATGAAGGTCGTGGAAAGGAAATGAACCCGGCCATGAAAAAGGCCGTGGCGGAAAAAGAACAGATCGTTCAGACGGGTTTTGTTGCCCAGGAAGTGGAGCAGGCCGCTGCCGAGACCGGTTATACATTCAGCGGGGTGGACAAACCCAAGACCGATGCGGGTCTTTATGGGCTGCGCTATTCGGAATTTGTTGTGCCCCTGGTAAAGGCGGTGCAGGAGCAGCAGCAAATGATGGAGGAGATGAAAAAAAGGATTACGGGGCTGGAAGAACAAAATAAGTTATTACAACAATTGCTGAATAAGAAGAACTGATCATTATGAAAAAATCCTAAGCGCCATGAAGATAATTTTACTAACTGCCTGTCTTACATTCCTGTTGCCGGATCTGACTTTTTGCCAGAATGCGGGCATTGGCACCGCCACGCCCAATGCTTCTGCACAAGTGGATATCACCGGTACCGGCAGGGGGGTGCTCATCCCAAGAATGAGTTCCTCTGCCATTCGCTCCATTGGCCACCCGGCAAAGGGCCTGCTGGTGTATGATACGGCGCAGAATTTATTGATGGTAAATATGGGATCGGCCGCGGCGCCCAATTGGCAAACGATCGTAGCAAGAAGTGGCTGGAGTGTAACGGGTAACGGCGGCATCAACCCGGCTACCGATTTTATCGGAACCACGGATAAGCAGCCTTTTAAATTCAGGGTGAATAACGTACGGGCCGGCCTGATCGACTCTGCGTCACAAAATACATTGATGGGGTATAGTTCCTACTATGATCCATATCCAAGAAATACTTTTGCGGGCACTTATAACACGGCGTTCGGCGAAAACACCATGTACCTGGACAGTTTTAATAATTGTACTGCGATGGGTTATCGGGCCATGCTGTCTATATCCAGCCCGTTGTATCCTGGTTACCGGTACCAGGAGGATGATTGCGCCTTCGGCAGTATGGCCCTGAGCCAAACTGAATATAGTGACGGCAATACAGGGATGGGATATACAGCGCTTGGGTCCGGAGTGGAAGCTACTGCCAGTACCGCTGTAGGCAGCGGTTCTATGATCAATTCCAACATTGGCCGGCTGAATACAGCCATAGGGGCCGGCCTTAACAGTGTCGATGGTTATTATAATACGGCTGATGGTCCCGGTGCGCTTTATCAGAATGTCAAGGCCTATTTTAATACAGCCATGGGATATTTTGCCATGTATTTTAACAGGCATGCTGAACACAATACTTCTATAGGAGCGTATTCCCTTTATGTCAACAATGTAGGTGATAATCTCCTGGGACAGGAAAATACTGCTGTGGGCTACCAGGCCCTGTATAGTAACGAGGTCGGCGAAAACAATACGGCCTTTGGCAATTTGGCGCTTTACAATCTCCAGTTCGACCCTACCCATTCCCAGGTAGCCTGTTCACAAAACACAGCGGTAGGATACCAGAGCCTGTATAGTACGTTCAGGGCAGACGGTAATACGGCCATCGGGTATAATTCCAGCCCCAATGCCGATAATGGTTATTACAACTGTTTTATCGGTTCCACCATCGATGCGGCTTATCCTGGTCTTTACAATTCTATCATCATCGGTCATGGCAATTCTTTTACTGACGTTAATATGATGCGGGTGGGCAATCCCTTTACTACTTCCATTGGCGGACCGGTTGGATGGTCCAATCTTTCGGACGGAAGGGTTAAAAAGAATATTAAAGAGAATATTCCCGGTATTGACTTTATCAGAAAGCTCCGGCCTGTCACTTATAATATTAACCTGGACGCCATGAATACTTTTTTGCCTCCCGTGGCCGGGAAAACTAATACGAATAAAGCAAGAGACCCGGGAGAAATGCAGGTGATGAAGGCGGCTTATGCGGCCAAGGAGCAAATTGTCTACACCGGTCTAGTGGCGCAGGAGGCGGAGCAGGCAGCCAGGGAGACCGGTTATGATTTTAGTGGCGTGGATGCGCCCAAAAGTGATAAGGACCTGTATGCGTTACGCTACTCCGATTTTGTGATGCCGTTGATAAAAACGATGCAGGAGCAACAGCAACTCATAAAGCAATTACAAATTCAGCTCAATGAGCTGAAAGCACTGGTAAAATAAACATTCGTCGACCGGGCTGGGCCTGATAAACATTTTAAATTCCCAACAATGAAAAAGATATTTATCCTGTTGTTAGCTATATATCATTGTTCTGTCGCGTTGCCGCAGAACGTAGGGATCGGCACCCTTGTACCTGATCCTTCCGCACAATTGGACATCAGCGCCAACAGCAGGGGCCTGCTGATCCCCAGGATGAGTTCGTCTGCTATCGGCCTGATCGCCAATCCGGCAAAAGGGTTGATGGTATATGATTCGGTGAAGAATGAGATGCTGGTCAATATGGGCACGGCCACGGCACCCAGTTGGCAAAGCATAGGTGCAAAAAGCGCCTGGAACTTAACGGGCAACGCCGGTACCGACGCTTCCACTCAATTTATTGGCACTGTCGATAGTCTTCCTTTGTACTTTAGGGTAAATAATGTCTGGGCCGGTTCGATCGATTCAAGTGCCCAGGGTACTTTTCTTGGTTTTGGTGCGGGCAAAACCGCTAAGGGAAGCATTCAAAATACTGCATTCGGCTTTAAGGCATTGTATAGCAATACCACCGGCAATTCTAACACCGCCGCGGGTGTCACCGCTTTATATTCCAATACAACGGGGATACAGAATTCGGCCTATGGAATGGGGGCGCTTTATTCCAATACCAGCGGCGGCAACAATACGGCCAGCGGCTATGAAGCGCTTTATTCCAATACCACTGCGAGCAACAATACGGCCACGGGTTACGGCGCACTTTATTCCAATACCACCGGAAGCGAAAATACGGCGACCGGCGTCGATGCACTGGCTTCCAATGTCAGCGGCAGCGACAATACGGCGACCGGCGCAAATGCCCTGGGTTACAATACTACGGGTAGTCTTAATACCGCCTTGGGCGAAAGTGCGCTCTATGAGAATACATCCGGGTACCTGAATACCGCCGGTGGTTACCAGGCGATGTATAGCAATGACCTTGGACATGATAACACCGGCATCGGTGCGTTTGCGCTGATCAGCAATAACGGCGGAAGTTACAATACCGCTTTAGGGGCATCTGCTCTTAGGACAAACGGGCCCAACTCTCAGAATACAGCTGTTGGTTACGCCAGTTTATCACAAACTATCAGTTCCGATGGGAATACGGCATTGGGTTACCGGGCAGGGGCAACGTATTCTAATGGCTACTATAATTGTTTTATCGGTTCGGAGACCGATGCCAACGGGCCTGATTACTACAATACCATTGCCATTGGCCATGGAACCCTTGTTACCGGAGCTAATATGATGCGGGTAGGCAATGGGGCCACTACTTCGATCGGCGGACCGGTGGGCTGGTCTGTCATTTCCGACGGAAGGGTAAAGAAGAACATAAAGGAAGATGTGCCGGGTCTTGCTTTTATCAAGTTGTTAAGACCCATCAGTTATACGCTGGACCTGGACGCCATAGATCGTATCGTGCAGCCACCGGTACAAAAGGCTGCGGACGGGAAGACTGTTGCGCGGGTCGAATCAGCCCAATTTAAGGCAGCCTGTAAGGCGAAGGAGCAGATCGTATACACGGGTTTTGTCGCACAGGAGGTAGAGCAGGCGGCCAAATCACTTAGTTACAATTTCAGTGGCGTTGACGCGCCAAAGAATGAGAAGGACTTGTATGGTTTACGATATTCTGATTTTGTGGTGCCCATCGTAAAGGCGGTGCAGGAACAACAAACCCTTATTGAGGATCTGCAAAAACAGATCAATGAGATCAAAGCGCTGATTAAAAAATAATGCTATGATAAAAAATATACTTTCAACAATTGCTGTAATATGCTTTGTTAACGGGGTTGCCATTGGTCAGAATATTGGCATCGGTACCGCTACGCCCAATACTTCGGCGGCATTGGATATTACCAACAGTTCCAGGGGGCTGCTGATCCCCCGTATGACAAATACCGGGATCGCCGGCATCGCCAATCCGGCAAAGGGGCTGATGGTATATGATTCGGTGCAAAATGCGCTGATGGTAAATATGGGCACGCCGGCTGCCCCCAACTGGCAGACGGTCGTCGCCAACAGCGGCTGGGGTCTGACCGGCAACGGTGGCACCAGCGCCGCCAATAATTTTATCGGCAGTACGGATAATCAGCCCTTGCGGTTCAGGATCAATAATATCGGCGCCGGGGAATTGAATCCCGCAACGGGGAATATTTTCTGGGGCCTGCAATCAGGCACCGGCAATGCCGCGGGGTACAGCAATATCGCCATTGGCACCGGCGCTTTGAAGTCCAATACCAATGCGATAAATCTTGTCGCCATCGGCGATTCCGCCTTATACAATAATATTGGTGCCACTACCGGTTCCGAGGCCGCTGGTTCGGCAAACACGGCCGTAGGATCAAAGGCCTTGTACAACAATACTACCGGGTTTTGGAATACTGCAAACGGGTTTCAATCGCTGTACGCCAATACAACGGGGGCCGGAAACACTGCCCTTGGCATTCAAGCGCTTTTTACCAATACAGAAGGCGGAGGTAATTCAGCCATCGGCCAACAGGCGCTCTATTCAAATACAACAGGGGGTAATAATACGGCCAACGGAGCTAAGGCGCTTTATACAAATAGTACGGGCTATGAAAATACGGGTATCGGAGCATCTGCGCTGACTTCTAACCTGACCGGGTATCTTAATACCGCGGTGGGTTCGCAGGGACTTTACTATAATGCAACCGGCAGCTATAATACGTCCCTGGGATCCAATGCGCTGGCCGGAAATGTTTCGGGTTTTGGCAATACAGCCAGCGGCGTCTACGCCCTTGCTCAAAATGTAAGCGGTAATAGCAATACAGCGACGGGTGGCTATGCGTTGTCTAACAATAATGGTCATGACAATACGGCCTCCGGCGCCGAAGCCCTTGATTTTAATGTTTCAGGTAGCAACAATACCGCCAATGGCTCTTCGGCGCTGTTTAACAATACGACCGGTAGTGACAATACGGCCACCGGGTACCTGTCGCAATACCGTAACAGCAGCGGGATCTACAATGTCTCGGATGGTTTTGAATCATTGCAGAACAATACCACGGGCGAATACAATACCGCCACAGGTTCCTATGCACTATTTAACAATAATGGGGCGCTTGGAAGTTTTAATACCGCTATCGGCGGACTGGCGCTCTACAACACCACCAATTCTCAATATAATACCGTTGTGGGATATAATTCAGGACGGGCATTCGATATGGGCTATAACAATACCATCCTGGGCGCCAATTGTGATGTAACTGCTGCGGGTTTATTCAATTGTATTGCCATTGGGCAGGCCGTTACCTGCACCGCCAGCAGCCAGGCGAGGATCGGCAATCTTGCCACGAATTCCATTGGCGGAACGGTGGGCTGGTCTACGCTGAGCGATGGCCGGTATAAAATGGATATGCAGGAGGATGTGAAGGGTATTGATTTTATCATGAAGCTGCGGCCATTGACTTATCATCTTAATCTTACCGCCCTTGGTAGTAAACTGGATGGTATAGCGGGGAGAAAAGATGTAAAGCAGGATGCCGCTACACGCCAGGCCATTTCACGAAAAGAGTCAGCCAGGTTCTCCGGGTTTGTAGCACAGGAAGTGGAGCAGGCGGCTGCCGCAAGCGGCTATGAGTTTAGCGGGGTAGATAAGCCGCAAAATGAAAATGATCTGTATGGATTACGGTATGCGGATTTTGTGGTGCCCTTGGTAAAAGCAGTACAGGAGCAGCAACAGACCATCCTGGAACTGAAACGGCAAAACGCCGAATTGCTGCAACGGATGGAGAAACTGGAATCATTGATGAACGCTAAAAGCAAATGATATGAAGCAACTATTTTCTGAGAAATTACTTATTGCCGGTGCTGTTGTTGTATGCTTGTTGAGTTCCCGGCCTGTTGTTGCGCAGCTTACCATTACCAACGGCGCACAATTCGTTATCACCGGTAATCTGCAATTGACGCTGTCCAATACCGACCTGGTTAATAACGGGAGTTTTTTGCCGGGGGCCGGCACGCTTGCTTTTACGGGCAGTTCCACCGCTATTATTAAGGGCAACCCCGGAACCCCTTTTTTTAACCTTCAGATCAATAAGTCAGCGGGCGGAAATGTGGTCTTGCAGAACTCCATCGGCGTTGGGGGGCAAATAAATTTTGTTTCGGGGCTTTTGGATCTTAATGGGTTTGACGCCGATCTGGGCAGTACCGGCTCACTGAATGGGGAACAGGAAACCAGCCATGTCGTCGGCGTCAATGGGGGGATGGTGCTCTCCACGGGTATGCTGAATGCGCCGGCCGCTGTAAACCTGGGCAATCTGGGTATCCTTATAACATCGGCACAAAACCTCGGCAGTACGGTCATCCGGCGCGGAAACCAGTCGCAGACAAGTGGTTCCGGGAGCGGTAGTTCCGTCTTACGTTATTATGATATTCAGCCGGCCAACAATACTGCCCTGAATGCAACGCTGCGCATGCGGTATATGGAAGAAGAGCTGAACGGGCTGGATGAAAGTTCCCTGGTGATCTGGGAAAAGCAAGCTGCGCAAGGGTGGGGCGTTCTTGGAGAGGATAGCAGGGACATAACCGCCGATTATGTAGAGAAGACGGGTATCCAGACATTGGGGCGTATTACCTTGTCATCGCCTTCCGCTCCGTTGCCGGTGCAGTTTGTCCAGTTCGAAGCACAATGCAATGGAAGCTCGGTCCTGTTGAACTGGAAGACCGCTCAGGAGGAAAATAGTCATTATTATTCGGTGGAAAGAAGTGCGGACGCCACGCAGTGGATAGCCATTGGGAATGTGGCGGCGGCCGGTAATGCCACAGGGGTGACGGCCTATTCTTTTACGGACAACTCACCCATCGGCAACGGCTATTACCGGGTTGCCGAATATGATCTGGATGGAAAGGCGCAATACAGCAACGTGCTGCAAACGGCCTGTGGCAGTCAGGACGTCTTCAAGATATGGCCAAATCCCGTCAGCGACCGTTTATATATCAGCCTGACCGCTGCCGGTGGGGAGGCGATCCTGAAATTGTTCGACGGGAAGGGGGCGCTGGTAAGGGTTCAGCAGGCAAGCCTGCAGCGCGGGAGCAATTTGCTGAATATCGATGTGGAAGGGCTTTCGGCCGGTGTTTATTATGTCGCTGTCCAATATAATAACAAGCAGTTTCCGCTACAGAAAGTGATCAAAAAATAAGAGGTGGAGGTGATAGCAGCGGAGGAGGATTAATTACCACTGTCGACAATGCCGTTCTCTATCGCATAACGGATCAGCAGCGCGGTATTTTTTACGTTCAGTTTGGTGTATAAATTCTTGCGGTGGGTATCGACGGTGTCGATGCTTATAAACAACTGCTGGCTTATCTGTACGTTGGTAAGCCCTTCGGCGATGAGCCTTATAATTTCTTTTTCTCTTTTGGTCAACACCGGTTGGTGGCTGCTTTTTTCCAGCGTGGTTTTGTATATTTTGCCGGCTTCGAAGCTGAAATAGATACCGCCCTTGCTCACCGTCGTGATCCCATCGATCAATTCCTGTCTGCTGATATTTTTCAATAAATAGCCGCTGGCCCCGTTTTCCATGATCTTGTTCATATAAATACCCTGATTAAACGTGCTCAGCGCCAAAACCATTACTTCCTTATACTTTGTTTTTATGATCTGGCAGAGCTCCACCCCGCTCATGTCCGGCAGATTGATGTCCATCAGCAGAACATCGGCCTTATGGTGGCTAAGATGTTCGAGGCAGGCGGCCGCCGTGCTGGAAGATCCGACAAAGGAAATGTCTTTTTCATTTTCCAGCAGTACCCGTATGCCTTCCACCACCACCGTGTGGTCTTCAACTATATATACCTTTATCATCGGTTTTTGGCTGGTCCGCAATGCACGATTGCGGTTTATAAAGATTGCGATAAATTGATAAAGGCCCAAGTTTTTCCTATAATTCACCCTTTTACGGTAGTTATGCCTATGGGTTTTGATGGAGAATTAAGATATTGCCGTCCGGGTCGGTAAAGTGAGTGTATTTTCCCCATGGGGTATTATCGATTTTTGCGGTCTCAATTCCATTTATCCGCATTTTCAAAGTGTCTTCTTCAATGTTATCAGAATCGAACATAATTCCATGAAGTGAGCCTGGGGTCATCTCTAATTTTTTATTTGGCCACCAGCTTACCAATGAAATGCACGTATGCTGATCCGGCAGTCCCAATTGAACCCAATTTTGGTTATTCCCCATTGGGGCCTCGGCTACCAGTTGAAAGCCTAGTTTCATGTAGAACGCTTTAGATCTCTCCTGATCAGCAACAGGGATTGAAATTATTTCTATTGATCTCATTTTTATATAGTTTATTTCTTGAAGAAAGTGGTAAGTATCGGAGCAACGCTTAATTCGTTCCGAGGATCATTTGCTCTGCCAAACGATCAAAACTTTGATTCCATCCCAATTCCATGCCTTGACAGGAGGTGACAAATCCCGGGCTTGATTGGAGGACAACAATCGTCATGATCAATCTCGTCTTGCCGTTTTCTTCCGTAAGGGTAACGGTATGCGACACCTCCATGAGAGTGTTCCCATGCCCGTCATTTTCCATTGTTGTAAAAACAAGCCGGTTCGGGGGGCTAACCTCATTGAAGATCCCGGTTACGGGGATCGTTCGGCCATCTCCGGTTTGCATAATGATGATTATCGGTCCGCCTGGTCGCACATCCATTTCGCAAACGAGATTGGTATTGTTTTTGGGACCCCACCACCTTTTATGATGTTCCGGGTTGGTCCACATACTGAATACGAGATCGACAGGCGCTTCGAAGATCCGGGTGACCAATACCTGCTGTTTTGCAGGATTAGTTATCCGTTCGTTATGGATGGCCATCTGAGTTGTTTTTTGATTGCAGTTCCATTAATAGTTTCTCCATGGCATCGAATTTGTGATCCCAGAACAGTTTATATTGATAAAGCCAATCCCAGACTTCGCCAAGCTTATCCATCTTTGCTTCACAATACCGTTCCCTGCCTTTTTGCCTGATCACAACGAGGCCACATTCCGTCAATATTTTCATGTGCTGTGATACGGCAGACCTCGTAATATCAAAATGCTCCGCCACCTGGTTGAGGTTTAGCTGAGCGGCAGACAGCATGCCCAGCATGGCCCTTCTGTTGGGATCGGCTATTGCCTGAAATACGTCTCTTCTCATGTTGAAAGCTTGGATTATGTAAGTGATCGCTTACAAATATATAGGTAAGTGATCACTTACGCAAATTATTCCTGAAACATTTTTACAATTTTGGATATTGGCTATACCATAGCTTTGTGGCACACTCCTTAAAAATAAAACCTATGCGATCAGTAATTTTCATTTCGCTGTTTATCCTCGGTCTGAGCTCAGGCCGGAAAAATATTACCATCGGATCCAACCCATTAAATGGAACCTGGGCGCCGGTCAGTCAGGAAATGGGTGGGAAATCGTTGCCAAAAGCGGCTTTTGAGACCCAGCGGCTTGTTATCAGCGACAGTAACTATGTGTTTACTGCCGAGAGTGTCGACAAAGGCGTCGTAAAGTATCAGGATAATAAAATGGATATCTATGGCAAAGAAGGGGTCAATACGGGAAAGCATTTCACGGCCATTTTCAAATATGAGAACGAGTTATTGACGATTTGCTACAATTTGTCGGGTGACGGTTATCCAGAGACATTTGACACGAATGGCAAACCGCTTTTCTTTCTTTCCGTATTCAAAAGAGAGATGGCGAGATGAATTCAACGCGTTCCCCATTTTCGGACCTTTTTTGGTATTGCCTGATACTGGTATTCTCCTTTGCCGGTGTTTCCTGTAGTCATCAAACCCCACCACATCCGCAAAATGGCGCTCCTGTTGAACGGCATGCCGTTAACAACGCTGCGAAATACAGCTTTGCCGAGCCAAAGCGGATCGTCATTACCGTCCGTAATCAGCCGCGCGTCACAAAGGCAGGAAAGCCCGTTATCAGGACAACCCTGTCGGGCGTGGGCATTCCTTTCTTTACCAATTACAGCACCGACCAGGGCCTCCCGATAAACAATATTATTTGCAGCGCAACCGATAAAGCCGGGAACCTTTGGTTTGGTACGGGTGGGGGAGGCATCAGTAAATACGATGGGCAGCATTTTACGAATTATACTATTGCCCAGGGGTTGGCGGGCAGTGTCGTATTCTGCATTATGGAAGATAAAGCGGCCAATCTGTGGATCGGTACGACATCCGGGGTAAGTAAGTATAATGGGAACCATTTTACCAACTATACCGTATCCGGGGGACTGGCGGGAAATTTTGTAACCTGTATCATCCAGGAGAGCGGTGGCAACCTCTGGTTTGGCACGCACGATGGCGGAGTCAGCAAATACGATGGCGACCATTTTACGAACTATACGACTGCTCAGGGCCTTGCAGGAAATTATGTACGCTGCGTGCTGCAGGACAGACGAGGAAACCTTTGGTTCGGTACGGATGCAGGAGGTGTGAGCAAATATGATGGTCATCATTTCACCAATTATACCACGACAGAGGGGCTGGGGAATAACTCCGTGAATTGTATTGCGCGGGATAATGCGGGCAATCTCTGGTTTGGCACCAATGGGGGTGCGAGCAGCTATGATGGAAAAAGCTTTACAAACTATACGACGACCGAGGGTTTGGCGGCCAATGATGTATTCTGTATCCTGCAGGACGGCGCCGGAGACCTCTGGTTTGGTACGCACACCAACGGCGTGAGCAAATACGATGGCAGCCGGTTCCGGAATTATACAAAAGCCGAGGGCCTGGCGGATAATAAGATAAACAGCATCGTACAGGACAGGGCCGGTAATCTCTGGATCGCTTCACAGGGAGGCGGGGTAAGTAAGTACGAGGGCAACAGCTTCACCCATTTCACAACGGCCCAGGGCCTCGCCAATAACCTGGTGTTTAGTATGACCCAGGATAAGACGGGGAACCTCTGGTTTGGCACGTATGAGGGTGGCGTAAGCAGATATGACGGTAAAAGTTTTGCGAACTATACAAAAGCGCAGGGCTTGCCGGATATCTCCATATGGGCCATGTTGACGGATAAAGCAGGGAATGTATGGTTTGGTTCGGACAGAGCAGGCGTGAGTAAATATGACGGCAGCAGCTTTACCAATTATACCACAGCCCAAGGCCTGGTCGATAATGCGGTTATCAGCATGTTGCAGGATAAAGCAGGGAATATCTGGTTTGGAACAAGGGCAAGCGGGGTGAGCAGGTTTGACGGCAGCAGTTTTACAAACTATACCACAGCGCAGGGGCTGGCAGGCAATAGTATATGGAGCATAGCCCAGGATGGGGCCGGGAACATCTGGTTTGGCACCCATGAAAAGGGGGTGAGCAAATATGACGGTCACGGGTTTACCAATTACACGATGGCCCAGGGGCTGGCCGGCAATACCATATCCTCCGTTTATCAGGCTAAAAACGGAAATCTGTGGTTCGGGACGGATGGAGAAGGGGTAAGCAGATATGATGGGCAGCGTTTTACGAATTATACGACCGAACAGGGGCTGGCGGATAATGCCGTTTCGTTTATAGTAGAGGATCAGACAAGGGATATCATATGGTTTGGAACAAACCAGGGGCTGTCGGGATTCAAAGATAAGCCATCGGACCATGGCCATTTATCGGATAATGGGTTTGAGAATTTTAGTAAGCTTACCGGGTATCCCATAAAAGATGTTAGCACGGGTGGTATGCTTGCGGATAATAATGGGATCGTATGGGTAGGCAGTGGAGAGGGTAAGCTGATACGATTCGACTATGGAGCGCTTGATAAGCGGACTACGGCGCCGTTAAATCTCGAAATACAAGCTATAAAGATCAATAATGAGAATATTTGCTGGAATAACCTTATGCCCCGGCGGCAGGGCTATGAGGCAGCGGACAGCCTTACTCTGCTCAGCGAGATGACCGGATCCTTTGGGAAAGTATTATCGTCGGTCCAGCTGGACAGCATGAGAAAGAAATACAGCGGTGTACGACTTGATGGAATGAGAAGATTTTATCCGGTGCCTACACATCTTGTCCTTCCCCACCGGGACAATAATATAACCATAGATTTTGTGGCAATAGACCCTGCATTGCCAAAACAAGTCGGATACCAATATAAGCTGGAAGGTTATACTAATGACTGGAGCCCGCTGAGCAATAATCCGAGCGCTGTTTTTGGCAATATGGGGGGAGGCGATTATATCTTTAAACTGAAAGCGGTAAGTCCTTTTGGCGTATGGAGCGAAATGGAATATGCTTTTACCGTCCTGCCTCCGTGGTGGTTTACCTGGTGGGCCTATGCCTTATATGGATGTATGGCGGGCGCAATATGGTATATATTTTACCGCTATAGTGTTCGCAGGATCAAACGCCGGCAAGCGGCAGAAATAGATATCATCGTTGCCGCGCAGGAAGACGAGCGGAAGCGTATTTCCCGGGACCTGCATGACGACATCGGCGCAAGGCTTACCAATATGAATATACTTTCAGCGCTGGGTCAGCAGAAAGCGGGGGAGGCGGCGGAGATGTCCGGATATTTAAAGCGTATTTCCAGTGAAGTCCAGACATCCGTGGAAGCACTTGATGATATCGTGTGGAGCATAGATACACAAAATGATTCGGTGCAGGAAGCCACTGCGCGGATGAGAAGATATGCCGCGGATGTTCTCGACGGGACGGCTGTCGGATATGCTATGCATGTGGATGAAGCGTTTTTGCCTGCAAAACTATCCACGGGTGTACGCAGGGATCTGTTCCTTGTGTTTAAAGAAGCGATCAATAATATTCAGAAACATGCCCGGGCATCGGAGGTAAAAATAAATATAGCCGCATCGGACAATACCCTTTTGATGGAGATATCCGACAACGGAAGGGGTTTCGATACCGACCAGGCCACCCACCGGAACGGATTAAAAAATATTCAGCAGCGTATCCAGAAATGGGGGGGATTATTAACGGTACAATCGTCGCCGGGAAAAGGCACCCTGTTGAAAATAAAACTGCCCTTTTCGGGGCCATCACTCAAAAAGGGGATAGGGGGGTGGTTTAAAAAGAAGTAATTTCAGGGAATATGCCAAGCATCATCATATTCGAAGACGACGATCAGCTGAGGGATTCGCTGGTGGTGCTGATCGGGGCCAGCAAGAGTAATGATTATACGGTAGCCGGAAACTATGGCGATGCCATGAATGCGGCGACCATTGTCCGCAGTTATAGACCCGATGTGGTCATCATGGATATCAATATGCCCGGCAAAACGGGTATTCAGGCTGTAGCGGAGATAAAGGAAGCGAGGCCGCAGACCTTTATCATTATGTACACCATGTTTGAAAATGATGAAAGCTTGTTCAGCAGCCTCTGTGCGGGCGCCAACGGATACATCCTCAAAAAAACCTCCCCATTTAAATTATTTGAAGCGATCGGTGACGTGTTAGAAGGCGGGGCGCCCATGTCGCCGGCTATTGCGAGACGCGTATTACAGAGCTTTGAAATAAAATCATCCGGACAGTTGTATCATCTGACGGCGCGCGAAAAGGAAGTATTGCAACTGCTTACAAAAGGGTATAGCGTAAAGATCATAGCCTCCGATCTGAAGATGTCATTTGATACCGCGCGCACCCACCTGAAGAATATCTACAATAAATTACATGTGAACTGTGGCAAAGAAGCCATCGCCAAAGTACTCCGCGAAAGAATTATATAAGCATCGCTCGAAAAGAGGATTGTCCGGGTCTGTAATTCGGACCATATTTGTTTCATCAAACATTTACAACAATTAAATCATCAATCATGAAACAAGTATCAACCTTTATTAACTTCTCCCGGTACCGCATTGTTTTTTTGTTCGTAATCCTTGCCTCGGTGGCCAGCTGCCAAAAGCCAAATAACCATATCAAAAAAACGGTGCCTTTAAAAGCGGAATTTACAACTGTATCGACAATCCTTCAGGCAGGTCCTCCTGAATTGGATTCGATCGCTGGACAGGGAACCGGGACGCCTGTTGGCAAATCTTCCTTTGTCGCTCACGCACAATTTGACGCCAGTAATAAACTTACGGGTATCATTGTTGCCACAGCAGAAAATGGAGATCAATTTTTTGCCAATATTCAAGGGCATGATCCCGAATTCGATGATGCGACTGGTGCTATTACTTTACATTTTCAAGCGACCATTGCAGGGGGTACCGGGAAATATGCCGGGGCGACGGGCAGCTTTGCTGGTATAGCACATGAAAGTATTTACAATGCCGCAGGATCTGCCAGCTGGGATGGAACGATTACATTTTAGTTTGACCGGATCTGGAAAAGCTGGAGCTGGAAGAATACCCTGGGTAATCAGGCCAAATAGAAATTCGTGAGTACCGGTACGAGTGTCTTTGGAGGCACAGCATGGACGCTGCCTCTGAGCGATATGCGCTGACCGTGAGGCAAGACTTCTGCAACGGCCTGGACGGCATTCCGTAATGAGTCCGGACTCTGTTTACTGTCAATAACAAGTGTTGGGATCGTGATGGATGATATTTGCGCCTTTGGCAGATTAAAATCACCGCAAACAGCAGCGTCGTAGGGCAGAGACCCGGCATTGTTTTTCATTTTTGGCCAGTTAGGGGTCAGGCGCAATATAAATGCCATGATAGCTGGTGCGCCGATTACCTTTGTGAGATAGAACCTGACCGCATCTCCCCTTCTTTCTTCCGCTATCATTTTATCGAGCTGTTCCTTCGCGTCGGCTGGCCTGCGTTGATCTTTGTTTCCGATATAGGGGGGCTCAAAAAGCGCAAGTCTTGGGACATTTAATCCACCGGCTACCGCATGTACGCACAATATAGCTCCGGAGGAGATACCAAACAGGCAGGCGGAACCACCGGCTATGTCGATCAGGGCCTGGATGTCTTCAATCTCCCGCTGAACGGCATAAGGTTTGGTATCATCGCTGTCACCACGGGCGCGTCTGTCATAGGTATAGACGGTAAATTGTTGAGCTAATACGGGAGTGAGCGATACCATGGGGCCGAATTTTCGACTGCAAAATGCCCCGTCTACCAGTATTACGGCCGGTCCGCTGCCATATTTGTCATAGACTATCGACGTACCATCTTTGGAAATTACTGTATTCATTATTTTTGTTTTTAGGTCTGGTGATTATTGAAGGGTAAATTATGACGAAGTATTCAGATGACGCAGATTGTATCCGGTGATCAGTGTCAGTAAGGCGAAAATGGCGGCGCCGGCTGCTGCTACCATATGAAGGCCGTTGACATAGGCCTCTTTTATTTTGGCGATAAATTGAGTATGCTCAGGCCTGTTCCCTGCGTGGGCCAGCGAATGAGCGCTTACGATACTCTCGGCCGCCACTTTCAACAGGTCGGCCGGCAGAACAAGGTGCAGATCTTTTATTATTTCAGCTCTGTAAACGAATGTACCTATGCTGCCCAATATGGCAACGCCTAAAGCCACTCCCAACTGATTGCTGGTTTCGGATAAGGAAGCGGCGGAGCCTGCTTTTTCCGGTGGGGCAGAGGCTATAATAATGCCCGTACCCAAGATCAGGATTGGCGAAGCGCCAAAAACAGCCGTCACAAAACCTGCTTCTAACCATACTAATCCATTATGGACAGGAGTGTAAGTCAGTAATACCATACCTATGAAAGAAAACGATAGTCCGACGGAGATGATGATCTGTTGTTTTATCTTTTTGGCTAAGCTTTGAACGATCAGGGAACCGATGATCATTCCAACAGCCTGAGGGATCAACCACAAACCGGCCTTGAAAGGGGATAACTCGGATACCATTTGTAAATATTGGGCGACAAATAATGCTACACCTCCCATGATCAGGGCAGTCAATAACATGGTAAGCAGTGTTGATCTGAAAGTATGGTTTTTAAATAACTTGAAATCTACGAGTGCATCCGATGTTTTTCGTTCCCGGATGATGAATGCAATTCCAAAAAAGACCCCGGACACAGCCGCGAAGACCGGGAATACCGTGAGATTATTCCTTGATATTTCTGTAAGTCCGTAGATGAATGGCAAAATGGCCGCCAGGGACATAATGGCCCCGGTAAGATCAATCGGGCGTTTAATACCGTGGCAATATTCCGGCAACAGCATTCTTCCTGCAAAAACGATTACGAGCATTACCGGGACATCCAGGAGGAATACCGAGCCCCACCAGAAATATTCGAGCATCCATCCACCTGCCAATGGACCAATGATCATTCCTGCCATAAAGCAGCTCATCCAGATAGAGATAGCCGTCCCACGTTCTTCGGGGTTAACGAAGATATTTCTGATCAATGCCAAGGCAGATGGCATCAGCGTAGCTCCGGCAATGCCCATCATGGCTCGTGCTGCTATCAATAGGTAAGCACTGGGTGAAAATGCCGCGATGACCGCTGCCAAACTAAATGCGACAGATCCTATGGTCAATAATTTACGGTATCCGATCCGGTCACCAAGGTTGCCCATGATCATTAAAAAACCGGTGATCATGAATCCGTAAATATCCATAATCCATAATTGTTCAGCGCTGTTCGCTTTCAGCGTCGCACTTAGCTGGGGCAGTGCAAGGTATAGGACGCTGGTATCGATAGCCACCAGCATAGTCGGTATGGATAAGGACAATAAGGCCAGCCATTCGCGGTTTCCGGCCTTTTGCTTTTCTTCGATGCCAATGGATTTATTCATGTCTTGCAAAACTACATAGAGAAAATAGGATAAAAGGGGTGTAATAACGGCATATTGCAGGGGTGGATTACGACAGATAAATGTCTTATTTTACAGTATGAAACATATTTCAATCCTGGTATTGCAGGACGCCATAATGAGCAGCATCGATGCGCCCAGGCAATTGTTTTCCAGAGTTAATGAATTCCTCGAAGCTAAAGGCCGGGAGCCGGTTTTTCAGGTAAACCTGGTGGGCCTTACGAAGGAGGTGTTGAATGGTGTTTATAGCATTCATTGCGATCAAACGCTCGATGAAGCAGGAACGACTGACATTATCATTGTGCCCATGATCTGTAATGGGCTAGCCAGGGTTGTTTTGGCGAACAAGGATTTTATTCCCTGGGTAATAACACAATATAAAAATGGTTCGGAAATAGCCTGTCTTTGCTCTGGCACCTTCTTTTTGGCTTCGACAGGCCTTCTGAATGGCAAGGACTGCGCCGTACATTGGGCAGCGGCAGATGACTTTAAAAAGATGTATCCGGCGGTGCATGTAGTTAATGATAAGCTGATCATGCATCAGCAGGGCATTTATACTTCAGGCGGTTTCTATTCCTATCTGAACCTCATTTTATGTCTGATCGAAAAATATGCCGGCAGAGAAATGGCTGTATATGTCTCGAAAATGTTTGAAATAGAAATTGAAAGGAAAAGCCAGGCCCCTTATACTATTTTTATCGGGCAAAAGGACCATGATGATGAGCCGGTCAAAAAAGCTCAGGAATATATCGAAAACAATTTTGAGGACAAGATAACTGTGGAAGGCCTCAGCAATATGTTGTCGTTAAGCCGCAGAAATTTTGAGCGACGATTTAAAAAAGCAACCTCCAATACCATCATCGAATATACGCAACGGGTAAAAATAGAAGTTGTTAAGAAAGGGTTGGAGACTACCCATAAAACCATAGCAGACCTTATGTACGATGTAGGGTATTCGGATATCAAAGCGTTCAGGACAATTTTTAAGAAACTGACCGGTCTGGGCCCTCAGGAGTACAGGAACAAATATTCCGTCAGCTTATTGGCTTCTTAACCTCTGGATCGCCGCGGATCCGGATAGCTCACTTGCATGTTTACCTGTATCCTGCGCAATAGAACACAATGGGATCAGCGCTATCGAGACAGCAATAAATAAACCAACCCGCAGGTAGTTGAGGTTCCTCCAGCGTGTTGTTCTGGAGTGCAGATCAGCAGTTTCGGACCCGGTATTGGCTATTTTTTGAAATTCAATGATGTTGGGGGCGAAGTAGACCAGTGTCCAGACGCGGACCGCAAAATGGATGGCAAAGAGCACCAGGAGCCAATTTCTGACAAGATCCAGTTGCCAGCAGAAAACTATGGCTCCTATGAACGTCAGTTCGTGGAGAGAGTGCAGCACGATCCAGAAAGTTTTAAAGTCAAGACCATATTTCCCCTTAAATAGTTGAAAAGATCCGGGGGGTGAAGCCGTCCACCTCGGAACAATGACGGCCGTTTCAAAGATCTGGGCGCCATTCATCAGAAAATAGATCAGGGTGGTGATGATCAGCCAGGTCTCGGCCCTTGATGTATATGCTGCTGTCATATGGTTCATTTGTCTGGGATTTATTGTTTTTTTGAGATGGGCGTGTGACCACGGGCTTGCAAATTTTTTGTCACTTCTTTCATGATCTCAATGGTGGATAACAGATACTTTTCGATTATCTGAACTTCTCCGGCGCTAAGACTGGTGAGGAGATGGACGATCCTGTTTTGAAGGTCAGAAAAGACGGCGCCTAAGAGTTTTGTGGCGTTTTCATTGTTGGGCACAATCACGATCTTTCTGCGATCATGCTTGTCGGATGTTCTTTTTACCAGCTTCTTTTTCTCAAGCCGGTCTATAAGGCCTGTTATTGCGCCTGTGGTTAAGCCGGTAAGTTTTGACAGTTCACCAGCCGTTAACGGGCCATTCTGGATGATCAGCCCCAGATATTTATGATCCGTTCCTGTCAGCCCCGCCTTCTTTGCGATGGCTTCATGCATAAAGATCGTGGCGTCTGAAAATTTTTTGCCAAGCTCGCTGATCGATCTGATCTTCTCTTCAGTAATTGGTTGGGCCATACGGGAATATATCTTAGTGACTAAGTAAATCAGATGCTAAGATATGTGGTTCCTCCGAGAAAGCCCGGAAAAATTGTATTGAATTGATTATGAATTGATCAGGTGGTGGCGTGCTGTCTGGGCATGGGTTATTTTACTTTTGTAAAGACATTTTCCTCTGTAAGAAACCAGCTGTTATCCGATAGGTTTTCTTCATATACTATCCGGAATTCATGATCCGATATTTTTGTCCAGGTCTGGCTTTCGTTGACTTTCAGGCCGGCAAGCGCAATCGTTCCTTTAAAGACAATTTTATTTCCTTGCCAGCCATCCGATATCAATGAGCCCCAGTCATAGCGGTCATGGTATCCCGGTTGTAATGCCCAAACCTTACCGTAGTTGTCGTACTGTAATATTACCTGTGGAGGCAGCAGCCCCTTTTGTTTGCCCGATCCGGTTGTAAACGTTGTGCTGTCTTTTGATGCCATAAAGATGGTGTGATCTTCATCCGACAGATATTCTACCGTGGGTTCATTCCAGCTGAATTCTTTTTTACCCCGGTATCCAGTCTTTGCAAATCCTTTTGCTGCAACGGTCCAACTCCCTACCAGCCAGTTAAAGGAACTGTCGCTGTTTGTGTAGCTTATCCTCGCACCTTTTAATGTCTTGTCGAGGCGGTCGTAAAAAGTAGTTGAATCGCGTTCCGTCGAAATTATGGGGGTTGTGGGTGTTTGTCTGGATGTGTTTTGGGCAGAGGCGGTGGTTGGTATGGAGAAAAGAGGGAGGAGGAGGGCAAGGAGGTATTTTTGCATGATTGTAAGCGTGAGGAACCTCAATATTCATATACAAGCTGCCTTTTGCTGTTTACAACTTGTTGAAAGTAGGGGTTGTTTATGGTTTGTTCTTCCAATAAATCCACAGGTCTGTGTAAAATAGTTTCGAGAGAAAACTTTAGTTCGTAATAATTATCTGCATATTGCAGAAGGTCCAATGGTTGGAAGTCAACGATAAAATCAACGTCGCTGCTTTTGTTAAAGTGATCTGTCAAAATAGAACCGAATGCATAAAGTTTATTCACTTTATGTCGTGAACAAAGTTGTTCAATATCATTCAGGTATTTTTTTAGTTCGTCCATAATCAGCACAAAAAATATAGGCAAATTTACTAAATAAAAAGTTGGATAGAAGTGCTTTATTTAGAGAAAATAAGTAATACTTAGTTGAAAATCAATTTTTTATGAAAATGGCCCCAATTACTTTCTCTTTCGCGACCTTTCATGGGCTTTGTGATCGGCTCGCCTCCGCCGATGCTGAGCTTGCCGCCATTCTTGGGGCTCACGGCTATCCCCCCATGTGGAACCGGCCCAATACCTTCGGAACGCTGGTGCATATCATCCTGGAGCAGCAGGTGTCGCTGGCCTCGGCGCTGTCTGCCCTGAATAAGCTGCGGGATAAGATTGGAGAAATTACTCCTGAAAAGGTCCAGCTGCTGACCGACGATGAGCTGAGAGCCTGCTATTTCAGCCGTCAGAAAGCCGGTTATGTCCGATATTTAGCCAGCGCGCTGGTCAGCGGACAGATCGATCTGGAGGAAATGGCAACACTCGGGGATGATGCCGTTCGCGCCAGGCTCACCGCGTTGAAAGGTGTTGGTAACTGGACCGTAGATATCTACCTCATATTTGTGTTGAAACGGGCCGATATATTCCCTCTTGGCGATCTGGCCGCCGTAAATGCGCTCCGGCGGATCAAGAAGATACCTAAAGACATCCCGCGCGAGCAGCTGTTACCCGTTATTGCTGAATGGGAACCCATGCGCACGATTGCTACCATGCTGTTGTGGCATTATTATCTGTCGGCGCCGGCGGGCCGGGTTGCCGATCTGTGAAGGGTGGGGCATGGTGGTATTAATCAGGAAATAAAAAAGCTAACCATTTTTTATAAAAATGGTTAGCTAGTACGTGGGGCTCGAGTTTTACTTTTTCATAGGGTCGGATTGCACGGGCCCGGATTGATTGGTTTTCATAGGTCGGATCTTGCTGGTTCTGGACTGGACGTTCCTAAACGGTTTTCACAGGGTAAGGGGTTTAGGGGTTTCGGATACTGGATGCAACTAAAGGGTTTCAGAGATAAGGACTTTTCTTTGGATTCGGATATTGGACGCTACTAAATGGTTTCGGATATTGGTTTCGCACTGTTGACAATACAAAGATGCGACAGGACAGGTCTCTAAAAAATAGTACATCGTATCCATATTGGATAGAGCCAGATATGAGAAAGCTGTAGAATATGCTCTACATAATAAATATCTGATTATGAATAACTTATACATGATTATAACATTTTTGGATTGTTTCGTTGACGGTTGGCATGATCTTAACCGAAGCAGGGATCATCTTTCCAAGCCAGTGGGCGATCCTGGTGATAAGATGTACTTCTTCAAAAGGCTTTGGAACATAATCATTCATTCCGGCAGACAGGCATAATTCCTTGTCCCCTTTCGAGACATCGGCTGTCAATGCAATAATCGGTATTTCCTGTGCCAGTTCCCCCCGGATGATCCGGGTTGCTTCATGGCCATCCATTACCGGCATCTGAACATCCATCAAAACCAGGTCATAGGCATTAGTCTTCAGCGCTTCAACCGCCTGCAGCCCATTGAAGGCTATAAAGACAAGGGCGCCATACCTATTTAAGATCGTATTTGCAACGCATATATTCAAGGCATTGTCCTCGACCAATAATATTCTCTTGTATTTTAAGATTGCCGGATCGTAATGTATTTCAGTATTGCTGGCAGGGTTCATGCGCTTTTCATTTATTGGATTACGTTCACAAAGCAAATCTTTTAGCAGAAGAATACATATAGATTATGCTGTAATCAGGATGTAGCCTTGCTTGCGGTGCTTTTGTAGTACAATTAAAAGCCATGCATTTACCACCTAGGTATACATAGATATTTTCCCTTATAATAAATACGGATATTATTGAAATATGGTTTAATTTGGTAATCCGATAGGCGTATTACTGCTTGTCCCTCCTTGTCAAACGACTTTCTAATTGGTTATAGCTCAGATCGGTAAATGGCTTTTAATCGCCTTAACTGAGAAGATGACTCATTCACCTGAACGCCTGGAGCTTGATTCCAAGCTGCAATTGATTTTGCCGCGGTGGACGAAGTATTTTGCCCTGATGATCCTCGTCATTGGGATCCTGGTATTGGCAGGATGGCAATGGGATATTATTTTCTTCAAACGGCCGCTGCCTCCTCTTACAGCAATGAACCCCCTGACGGCCTTATGTTTCCTGATGAGCGGGGGCTCCATGTTATTACTGCTTCAACCCCGGCCTACTGCCTCTTCTCCTTTCCATTCTTACCATATGCGTCTGACTGTTGGCAAGATCCTTGCCATCCTGGTCCTCTTACTGGGCATACTGAGGTTCCTGGGCGCCTTTCCGGGTATTCATTTGCCTGTCGACCAGGTGCTTTTTGCGGGAAAGCTGGCAAAAGACGCCTTGGGTAACCAGTTCAGTCAGATGACCTTGCCTTCAGCATTTTGTTTTATTCTTTGCGGCGCCTGCGTACTCACCCTGAACCTGGAGACAAGTCGTGGATGGATGCCTTGTCAATATATGGCCATGCTGATTGGCGCTACGGGGACATTCTCCATGGTCGGGTATCTATACCATGTACAGGCATTTTATGGGTCCATTACCTATATCCCCATGGCCATTCAAACTGCCACCTGTTTCACTTTCTTTTCCGCCGCCATCTTGTTTGCCCACCCCGGTAAGGGCATAATGAAAGAATTTACCAGTTCCTATACTGGAAGCCTTACGGCCCGTTCGTTATTGCCGCTGGTGATCCTTCTTCCGGTCATTTTAGGGTATTTACGACTGGTTGCTTATTGGAAACAGGTTATCCCTACTGAATTCGGCGTGCTGATGCTGGTATCCAGCATCATTTTTACCTTTTCGATCATCGTCTGGTATAATACCCGTCTCTTGAATAAAAGGGATAAGCAGAAACGGGCGGCGGAGAATACGCTCCAGGAAAGTGAGGAGCGTTTCCGTCTCCTGGTAAGCAGCGTTAAAGACTATGCCATTCTTATGCTGGACCCAACTGGTCATGTTATCAGTTGGAATGACGGTGCGGAGCGGATCAAGGGGTACAAAAAGGATGAGATCGTAGGCAAACATATTTCTGTTTTTTATACTCAGGAGGAGGTTCAGCGCGGAGAACCTCAATATAATTTATCGAGGGCCAGCGAGGCGGGCGGGTATGAGCATGAGGGTTGGAGGGTCCGCAAGGACGGGTCGAAATTCTGGGCAAATGTCGTCTTTACGGCTGTTCATAATCCTGGGGGTGAGATCCTTGGCTTTGCCAAAGTGACCCGGGATATCACGGAGAGAAAGCAAGCGGAGGAACAGATTGCCTATATGGCCCGGCTGATGGAGGATACCACCGATGCGATCTTTTCCACCGATGAATCTTTTACCATGCGGTCATGGAACAAGGCTGCAGAACTGTTGTTCGGGTATAGCCTGCCGGAAGTAAAGGGCAGGTTAGCCAACGAATTACTAAGAACCCAATTGGACGAAGAAGTAAGAAAGTCTATCCTGGAAGAATTGAAACACAACGGTTATTGGAAAGGCGAGGTCAGCTATCTTAAAAAGGATAATTCGCCCCTGATCATTCTGATCACGATCTCGGGGGTAAGAAATTCGAAGGGGGAACGAGACGGGTATGTCATGGTCTGCCGCGATTTCACCGAAAGAAAGAAAATGGAGCAGCAGCTCAGAGATTTTAACGAGGACCTGGAAGAACAGGTAAAGGAAAAGACAACAGAGCTGACTGGCATTTTTGAGCGGATCACCGATGCTTTTATTGCAATGGACAAAAATTTATGCTACACTTATCTCAATAAAAAAGCCGGTGAACTGATCCATCGCGACCCGGCTTCCCTGATCGGGAAATGGGTATGGGACGTGTTTCCGGATGCCATAGGCTCCGACACCTATCTTGCTTTTAACAAGGCCATGTCCGAGCAACGGAATATGACCAATATCGACTATTATCCTCCCCTGAACCTCTGGCAGGAAAATCATTTATATCCTTCACCGGAAGGGCTCTCCGTCTTCATAAGGGATATCACCGAACAAAAGAAGTCGGAAAAAGCCATTACGGATTATAAGTATGCGTTGGATCAATCTTCCATCGTCAGCATCACCGATCAGCATGGGGTCATCAGGTATGTGAATGACAATTTCTGCCAGATCTCCAAATATGGAGCGGAAGAACTTATCGGCCATAACCATCGTATCATCGGTTCGGGCTACCATTCTCCTGCATTCATAAAACACATGTGGGCGACCATTTCCAAAGGGAAAGTATGGAAAGGAGAGTTTCGCAACAAAGCGAAGGATGGCAGCATTTATTGGGTGGATATGACCATCATCCCCTTCCTGAATGAGAACAAGCAACCCTATGAATATCTTGCTCTGGATACCGATATAACCGAAAGAAAAAAAGCAGGGGAACTTTTGCAGGAATCTTATCAGGAGATCCGGCAACTGGCCTCCCATCTTCAGGAGATCCGGGAAGAAGAAAGAAGCGACATAGCCCGTGAGATACACGATGAACTCGGCCAACAATTGACTGGGCTAAAGATGGATCTTTCCTGGATCGGTAAAAGAGAAATTCTGGAACAAGATCCCGAGATCAGCCAAAAAGTCGTGGGAATCATGGATCTGCTGGATACGACGATCAAAACGGTCCGGAGGATAGCCACGGATCTTCGTCCAAGCATACTGGATGACCTCGGCCTGATAGCCGCGATAGAGTGGCAAAGCCAGGAATTTCAGAAGAGATCAGGGATCGGTACCGAGTTCATCTCTGCAATGGACGAGTTTAAGTATTCTTCCATTATGGCGATCGGGCTATTCAGGATCTGTCAGGAATCGCTGACGAATGTGGCCCGGCATTCCGGGGCCACCAACGTATGTATAACATTATTTGAGGATAATGGGTATATCCTTTTGAAGATCGAGGACAATGGCAAGGGTTTCGAGGTTCAGCGGGGGAAAGACAAAAAAACGTTGGGTCTGTTGGGGATGAGGGAGCGTGCCCTTATGATGGGAGGAGATTTTACTATCGATAGCCAACCCGGTAAGGGGACGATCTTAACTGTTATTATTCCATTAACACCCGATCTAATTTAATTTTTATAACATGCGCCGATTTCTCATCGCCGATGACCATTCCGTGGTCCGCAAAGGTTTAAAACATATCTTGCTGGAAGCATTTCCTTCGGCAACGATCGAAGAAGTGACGAATGCAGAAGATCTTTATAAAAGGGTGTCGACCGAGGAGTGGGACGTCGTCATATCGGATATTTCCATGCCAGGCCGGAGCGGACTGGAAATGTTGCAGCAGATCCGACAGGACCACCCTAAATTACCCTATCTCATCCTCAGTGTCCATTCCGAGGACCAATACGCGATAAGGGTGTTGAAGGCAGGTGCTTCCGGATACCTGAATAAGGAGTCTGCTAATGAGGAACTGGTCAAGGCGATCAATCAGTTGCTGATAGGAAAAAGGTATATTACGGCATCCATAGCGGAAAAACTGGCCTCGACCCTGGATCAGAACGCGGAAAAGATGCCGCATGAATATCTTTCGGACCGGGAGTTCGAGGTATTTAAGCTGCTGGCCTCTGGCAGGGCGGTGTCGGAAATTGCCGAAAAAATATTTCTCAGCGTGACGACCGTTAGCACTTACCGGGCAAGGATCATGGTCAAGATGAATCTGAAGACAAATGCCGATCTTACCTTGTATGCCATAGAGCATAAACTTATGTAGCGGGCTCTGAGAAGTCGTCAGGTAGTATATTAACTACAAAGGCATACGATTTCCCTCTACTTAAACATCCTTGTCTCTCTACAGTGCAAGGAGTTTATTGTGTGTATTTTGCACAGGAATACAACACTATGCCCGGAAAATCTATCCTTATCGTTGATGATTCCCCCCTCATTTCAGAAAAGCTCAGGCTCATGCTGAAGCCTATGAAAAATATAGAGACGGTTGGGAATGCGGGCGACTATCAACTTGCTCTCCGGTGGATCACCGAGAACAGGCCCGATATTGTTCTGCTGGATATCAATCTTCCCGGTCGCAGCGGAATCGATCTGTTGCAATATATAAAGACCCACGATCCGGGAATCGTCGTTATTATGCTTACCAACCAATCGGGAGAATATTACCGGGCCAAATGCAAAGCATTGGGTGCGGACTTTTTTATGGACAAATCCAGGGAATACGATCAGGTCCCTGCCATCATCAGCTCCATTCTCTGAAGATTCCAGCTACCCTTTTCCTGCCAGTCCCCTTTTTCACCCCGCGCTCACCCACCCCTTGCTCACCCATTCCGGTGATATGTAGTACGCCTTCTACAAATCTTAGCGAAATTCAGTACAAGATAAGCAGACGATGCTCTATTTTTCCCGGTTATACTTTGTCATTTCTTTGTCTTACTAAATAAAAGATCATGAAAAATAATAGCAAGACCGTTCTTATCGTCGATGATTCGATCCTGATCATGGAAAGGATGATCCCGATCATAGAAGAAATTGAAAATATTTCCTTTGTCGTGCATGCAGGTAGTTATGAAGAAGGACTAGAAGTGCTTAACCGGCTTACACCAGACATGGTTTTGCTGGATATCAACTTACCCGATAAGAGCGGCATCGAACTCTTGCGTATCATTAAGGAGCGAAAGCTTGAGATCGCGGTGCTGATGATCTCCAACCATACCGAGCCCTTTTACCGGGATATCTGTAAAAAATTAGGCGCAAGGTATTTTCTGGACAAGTCCAGCGATATTGATATTCTGCCATCCGTCCTTGCTGCTGCCTGTTAATTAATCAGCTTAATAAAATTCCCATGAATAGCAATCGGGTCAATATTACGGAATGGGTGGCGTCCCTGGCGAACCGGAAATCCTATTATCTTGCCATTGTAGATGAGAATGGCCAGCTTATTTTTACAAATTCCCGGTTTTATACCCATTTCGTTTCCCGCGAATCCGTAGTACAAGACAATTTCTTCGAGCTGGTTCACCAGGGGGACCGGGAACATTTAAAGGATACGCTCTCCATTTGTTCGAAACAGCTATCCGCGGTGGACACCGAATTGAGGCTGGAGAATGATCGTTGCCATCTGATCAGATGGAAAGTATCCAGTGTCAGGAAGCGGGGCAGGGATGATAAATTTCTGTTCCTTGGATATGACGCAGTGGAGCAGCAAAAAAAGGCTGATGAATGCGAGGTCCTGGATTATGAGGTGATACCGGAAGAGGTGGCGGTTGGATCTCGGTTTTCGGACGATGGCGGGACGAATAATGCAAGGGACGAGGAAAGGAAAGCGGACGAAAGGCTTCTTCATATCAGTAAAGCCACGTCCGACGCTGTATGGGACTGGAATATGAAGACCGGCCAGATCTACTTTAACCAGACAATGCATGGCATGATAGCCGCAGACCTTGACCAGATAGTTGACCTGAACTGGCTTTATAGGTGTATTCATCCTGAAGACCGGGATAATGTTAAAAAAACCATCGGGCGGATTTCCGAGACGAAAGCGGAGTCCTGGGAGGCAGAATTCCGTTTCCTGATGCCTGACGGTAAATATAAAATGATGCATAACCATGGTATTTTCACTTATGAGAACAACCATCAGGTGGCTATGACGGGCTCTTTACAGGATGTTTCCGAAATCAGAAAGCTGGAATCGCAAATGGATGGGCAGAGGTTGAAACAGCAAAACGCAGTCGCGGAAGCCATCATAAAGGCGCAAGAGGACGAGAGGACCCGTATCGGATACGAATTGCATGATAATATCAATCAGATCCTGGCGTCAGGACAATTGTATCTGAACTTGTTAAACGTTAATAACGAAGATTTTACGGAAATAAAAGATAAGACCATGGAGATATTGCAGCTTGCTATTGAAGAGATCCGCTGCTTATCAAGGTCCATGGTCGTCCCTACGTTTAAAGATTGCAAACTGGTGGCTAACATCCATGATCTTGTGGAGGACCTCCGATTTGTAAATATCTTCGATATTCATTTCTCACACAGTAAGGCCTGTCAGCTGGAGCTGATGAGCCAGAGTACAAAGATCACCTTATTCCGCATCATCCAGGAACAGACCAGGAACATCGTCAAATACAGTAAGGCGAAACATGTGGTTATTGCGCTGCATGTTCATGAGGACCGGATCAGACTGGAGATCAAAGACGATGGCCAGGGTTTCGACCCAAAAGCGACCAGACGCGGGCTCGGCCTTTCTAATATTTACGAGCGGACCAGGCTGTCTAATGGCATGGTCATGCTCAATACTGCACCCGGTAAAGGATGCTCCATTATCATCAATATCCCTTATGGGAGCCATCCGATGCTGCCCTGAACAGGGTAAAGTAATCAGAAGCCACTTCAAAAAGTATGTATATCCATCGATTAATTTCCCGATTAATCGATTATTGGCCGTTTTATTAATGACTCCCGGCTTTATTTGCAGTAATCATTAAACGCTTATTTTAACTTTAAAACGACTGCCATGAAAAAATCTACTTTCTGCAACCCTTCCCTTTTTAAAAATCTTGTCCTTGCCGTGGCCATTACCCTGTCAGTGGTTCAGGCGCGGGCGCAGGCCCCAAAAAATATAAGTTTTTCCTGTGGAGGCCCAACCTATACGTATACGGGAGACTATAAGAATGATCTTAGCAGCCCCTATACCGGTTTTGTAGCCGGTCACCCTAATTCTGGCATCTATGTCGCCGGGCCTGCCGATGGCCATTATAACTGTCATGCCTTCGCCTGGGCCAATGACAAGTCCGTGTGGGTCCAGACCTATGGCGGTTCTACCCAGGCACCCGAATATTACTATAATGTCGGCTGTTATGTACAGACGACCGAAGCCGACGCAGAACTCGTCGTTTATGGAAATATCGCCACGCCGATCCATTCGGCCATACGGCTTACCAATTCAACGAATGGATTTTCCGGCGTGTACTTAAGCCAGTATCCTCAGTATGCAGGCTGGTTTGTTTCGAAATGGGATGGAGGTCCCGTGGTGATCCATTCCGTCGACAGCTGTCCTTATTATTATGATGTGCCGAGCCTTCCACCGACTTTTTATAAAAAGGCAGGGGCCGCCGCAGGGTCAAATCACCCGAGAGGTTCCAATTATTCCATTACGGGCCCGAAGGTGGTCTGCTCTTCCGGCGGCACGCAATTTACCCTCAGCTGTGGACAGCCAAAGAGCTTTACCGTTACCTGGAGCAGCAGTTCCAATATCACCTTGTCGCCGAATGTCAATGCCTATCCCATTACCGCCACCGCCAACAGCGCTGGTCCGGGAGGATGGGTCAAGGCTACGCTTAATTTCCCGGGTGGTACTTCGGATACCGTGACGCGCTACCCCGTGTATATAGGCCCTCCAACTTATATCAGTTCCATCTCCACCTCGCAATGGACGGCGGGCGGAGTTGGCTATATTCCCATTACGGTTTCGCAGTCCGGGACTGATTTTTATGGATGGCCTTTTAACGGCGGCGACCTGTTTCCTCCTTCCGGCGTCGATTCTCATGGCGCCAGTAGCTATACCTGGGGCTGTTCCGGTCTTAGCTATACGCAAAATCCATCTACTGTCGGTATCCGTTATACCGCCGGCTATTTTTCCGGTCTGGGTTCTGCCACTATTACCCTAAATGCTGCGAATGCCTGTGGTTCGACATCGGCATTCCAGTCTGTCAATGTTACTTCCAGCGGTTTCAGGGCCTCCTTATCGCCCAACCCCGCATCGGGTCTGGTTACGGTGACCCTATCCGATAACAGCAGCCCGGTGATGCCTCAAAAAACCATTACCAATCAGGCTAAGGCAGTGGTACCTGCCTCCGGTGTGGGTTCCGGCGCGCCGGTGACATATACGGTCAGGATCATCGATGTGCTGGGGACCGTGCGGTATACTTCAAAGAAAACGGGGAATAACTTTACTATTCCGGTGAACAGTCTGAAGAACGGAAATTATGTGGTGGAGATCAGCGATGGGAAGACGGTTTCCAGCAAACCGCTGGTTGTATCGCATTAGCCGAAGAGGCCGTGAAAGGAAATCCTTTATACTGAAGATCAAGCATATATGGTTGCAGATGGAATTCCATCATGCTCCGAAAATTCTTCGGGGCATGATGGAAAAGTTACTTAACTTAATATTCCCAAAAACAACCATATGAACGTGGATACCAAAACTGCAGTATGGTCGGACAGTGCAAGCTTGTCCCATGTCATCGATCGGATAACGGATGGATTCTTTGCGGTTGACCCCGATGGGAATTATACCTATATGAATAAAAAGGCGGAGGAAGTCCTCCGCTCTGGCGGTGAAGGGGCAAATGATCCGCTTACCGGGAATGTGTTTGCGGATGATAAGAGCGATGCCTTTTTCAAGAGCTGTCAGAAAGCCCTTGCCCATCAGCAATATCAATGTCTGGAGTCTTATCGTGCGCCGGAAGGGCGCTGGACGGAATATCATATTTATCCTTCCCCTACCGGGTTGTCCATTTTATTCCAGGATATTACCGATCGTAAAAACAAGGAAGAGGCAAGAGAGAAGGCGGAATTGCGATATCATAACCTGATCGAGCAAGCCTCCGATGCGATCATGATCACCGATCAGCAGGGTATGTTCCTCGAGGTCAATACGACGCTTTGTAACCTTTTTGGCTATACGAAAGAAGAATTACTTCAGTCCAATATCAGCCGGTTGCTCGATCCCGTTCAATTGAAGAACGAGCCTATCCAATTTGCACTTCTTGCCAGCGGCCAGCCGGTATTACGGGAAAGGAGGATGCTGCATAAGGATGGAACGATCATAGAGGTCGAAGCAAATGTCAAGCTCACTCCCGATGGGAGGTTATTGGCGATAGCCAGGGACATCACCGAGCGTAAGCGGGCCGCCCAGCAAATTTTACGGGAAAAGGAAATATCTGAATCCATCATCAACAGCCTTCCGGGAGTTTTCCTGCTGCGGGAATATCCTGGGAACATTCTGAGATGGAATGACCGGTTCGAATCTGTTTCGGGGTATAGTCCGGAGGAAATACCACATCTGCCGGGGCTACAGTTTTTCGAGGAAAAGGATAAGGACCATATGCGGCAAAGGGTTCAAAAACTTTTAGCAGAAGGGAAATCAAGCTCGGAAATTGTTGTCGTCACAAAAGACGGGAGAAGGATCCCTTTTTATCTGACCGGAAAGGTGATGAACCTGGATGGGAAGACCTGTCTTATTATCATCGGACTGGATATTTCTGAAAGGAAAAAGGCGGAAGAGGAGCTGAGTCAGGCCAATGAGCAGCTTCGTGACCTTTCCGTCCATCTTCAGAATATACGTGAAGACGAAAGAAAGCGGATTGCGCTTGAAATTCACGATGAGCTTGGCCAGCAGCTCACGGCCTTAAAAATGGACCTGTCGTGGGCCATTAAAAAAACTACTTCAGAAGGGATCATCTATCCAAAGCTTTCCGGGATGAATATGTTGATAGACCAGACGATTGCATCCGTCAGACGGATATCCTCGGAGCTGCGGCCCAGCATACTGGACGATCTTGGGCTTGCCGAAGCGCTGGACTGGCAAAGCGTGGAGTTTGCAAAGAGATACCGTATAAGGACCAATTTCCATAGCAATCTGAACGAATTGAAGCTCAATCCGAATATTGTGACCGGCCTGTTCCGGATCTATCAGGAGTCGCTGACCAATGTTGCCCGTCATGCGCAGGCCAAAACCGTGGTCAGCAGCCTGGACCTCGTTGAAGGCCAGCTTATTTTAAAGATTGCCGATGACGGGAGCGGGTTCGATACCCAGACGGTGGAGAATAAGGGAACCTTCGGTCTGATCGGCATCAAGGAGCGGACCCTGATGATGGGAGGGGCCTATACTATTTCGAGCAGCCCCGATAAAGGTACGATGGTGACCATATCCATTCCTGTATGACCACAAACCCTTAAACTGCTTACGCTTTATGATCCAAATTTTGATTGCCGATGACCATGCCGTAGTGCGCAAAGGACTGACGCAAATATTGCTGGACGAATTTTCAAGTGCGCTGATCGAAGAAGTGGATAATTCGGAGGACCTGATCAGAAAAGCGATGGACGGGAACTGGGATGTGATCATCTCCGATCTGACCATGCCCGGCAGGAGCGGGCTGGATGCACTGCATCAGCTCAGGCGGCTTTTCCCGAAATTACCCATCCTGATCATGAGCATTCACTCCGAGGACCAGTATGCGATCCGGGCATTAAAGGCGGGCGCTTCTGGGTACCTCAGCAAGGATTCGGCGCCGGATGAATTGGTCAAGGCAGTCCGGATCGTGCTGAAAGGCAAGAAATATGTTTCCCCCTACACCGCCGAAAAGCTGGCCAATTCACTCGAACCGACCCAGGATAAATTGCCCCATGAATATCTTTCCGACAGGGAATTCGATGTATTGAAGCTTATAGCTGCGGGCAAAAGCGTTTCCGACATCGCGAGGCAGCTTTCTTTAAGCGTTACGACCATCAGCACTTACCGGTCAAGGGTCTTGCGTAAAATGCATATCAGGACCAATGCCGGACTGACCATGTATGCCATAGATAATCAATTGCTCTGACGGTCCCCCAGGCGGCATTGATCTCCTTGTAGTAATCATGCTACAAAATTCCTTTATGTTCTATTACCTGAATAAGAAAGGTTGCTCTATTTGTCATCCCGGAAATATTCGATTGTTTTGCGAAAGCAAATTTTGCATGGCAAACGACGAAATGCTGATCGTGCTGATAGTAGATGACTCCGAGCTGGTCATGGAGAAAATGATCTGTATGCTGAAGGAACTATCCAATATAAAGATAGTGTTTCAGGCAAGCTCTTACGCCGAGGCCATAATAATCATCGAAGAGGCAGAGCCGGATATCGTGCTGATGGATATTTTTTTGGGTAATAAGGTCGGCATGGACCTGCTGAAATTCTTACAGGCGAAATATCCGTCGATAGAAATTGGTATCATCAGCAACCATGCCGGTCCGCATTACCGGGATATTTGCAAAAAACTTGGCGCTCATCATTTTTTTGATAAATCAAACGATTTTGAACTGATCCCCAAAATGATTGGCAACAGACGCTCCATTGAAAAGAATAACTGAACTATTTCGGGATATCCAAAACTATGCTAACCATGCGCTTAAAAACAATGAATGGAACGTATTGAAATGGGGAAGGGAAATGTGAAAGATGCTGACTGCCTGATCCCTCCCTATCTGAGTGTCATTGATGTAGAAGGAAATTTTGTTTTTATCAATTTTCGCTTTTATCAAAACCTGCATTCGAATGTCCTTTCTGTCCTTCACACGAGCTTTTTTAGCTTCATCCACTCCGATGATCTTGAAAAATGCCAGAGTACTATGGCATCCTGCCTGTTAACGAAGAAGAAATCCACCATTGAACTTCGTCTGAAGAATGGGAGTCACAAATGGGTAAGATGGCAGATCAGCGATCTCGAAAAGGGGGAAAATCATCTGGAGCGTTTTTTATTGACGGGAGAAGATGTTGTCTTTGAAGAACCCATAAAGAAGAACCCGCTGCTTTGGGAACAAAGGGAGGCCTTGTTCACTTCTTTTATGAACCATTCCCCCAGCTTTGCCTGGATCGTGGATGAGAAAGAAAACGTGGTCTATGCCAATAAAGGGTTGCTTGACCATCTGGGAGCGGACGAAAGGGTATTAAACCGGAATATATACGATATCCTGCCAAAACCTATCGCGGATGCAGGCCATGAAAAGCATACCTGGGTGCTGGAAAATAAATTGCCTCATAGCAGTATCCTTAAATCGCCGCAGAAAGATGGGAGCGAGCAGGTGTTCCATGTGACCACCTTTCCCGTAAAAGGCACGCATGCCGAAAAATTGGTGTGCGGGCAGGCCTGGAATATTACGGAATCGTATCAGGCAAAGGCGCTGCTCAAAAAAAATAATGAACGGTTACTTTATCTCAGCCGCGCCTCGTCTGAGGCCATCTGGGATTGGAATATGCAGACCGGTCAGATCTTCCGGAACCAGGCTTTGCTTAAATTGATAGGATACCATGAGGAGAAGCCTTCTGGCCTTTCGTGGTGGTATAACCAGATCCATCCGAAAGACAGGAAGAAAGTTCAACAGAAGATCGAGCATATCCTCGCGTTGAAAGAGAGCGCATGGGAACAGGAATATCGCTTTCTCTGTCTGGACGGTTCTTATCTGAGCGTTCTGGACCGGGGATTTGTGGTATACGAGAACAGTATTCCCATCCGGATGGTGGGGTCTTTGCAGGACGTGACCGAGATCAAGCAACTGGAAGCAAAGCTGATCAGCGAAAAGCTTAAAAAGCAGCAACAAATTGCCGAGGCTATCCTTCAGGCCCAGGAGCAGGAGCGTACGAGGATCGGTCATGAGCTGCATGATAATGTGAACCAGATCCTGTTTACCTGCAAATTATATCTGGACCTGGTCAAAGCAAGGGATCTGGCGGAAAAGGAAATAAAGGGTAAAACGCAGGAATTTATACTGCTGGCTATCGAGGAGATCCGGAAGCTCTCCAAAGACCTTGTGTCGCCACCTTTACAGGAGATCGGGCTGATCTCCTGCATCAACAAGCTGATCGAGCAGCTGGATGTTATCAATCCTTTCGAAATGCAGTTTGTCTTCGAGGACAAGGATAAGATCGAGTCCATGGATTATAATATCAAGATGACCTTATTCCGGATCACCCAGGAACAGGTAAAGAATATTATCAAATACAGTCAGGCCAACAATGTATCTCTTCAATTATCGGTCATACAAAAACAGGTCCATCTGCTGATAGAGGACGATGGTATCGGTTTCGATGCACGGCAGGCGAGGAGGGGTATCGGGCTGTCGAATATCTATGAGCGCACAAACCTTTATAATGGGAATGTGGATCTGAAGACGAAGCCGGGGCATGGTTGTAAGATCAAGATCGTTATTCCAGCTTTTTGAGTAAGGCCTGGATACTGAGAAGAATTGCCCGTTGTCAGGCCGTTGAGTGATGATCTGCCGCAAAAAGTCTGGTGATGGAAGTGGGGATGATGCCAAATTCCCGGTAGGTGCCGGGGGAATACGTGCTGTCCGAATGATGAAGCATAAGATCGACGAATGTGGGGGAGATGCCGGGTATAAAGCGGCTCAGGATGATGGCGAGCCAGGCAGGGATATGGCGCATCTTTACAGCCGGGTCCCGGTTTACCAGGCGGATAAATCCGTTGATCGTGATTTCCTCTGGTCCCGACAGTTCATAGGTCCCCGGGCTGCCTTTTTCCAGCGCGGCGACGATAGCATTGACCACATCGCCCCGGTAGACCGGGTGCATTTTTTGCCGGCCGTTCCCGATCGTTGGGACGGGTTTACCCTTTTTAGAGAGGAAGAGATCGTCCATTCTTGAAACGGTGCCTGGGGCGTCGATGATCACCGGGCAGCGGAAGATCACTGTTTCCCTGGCTTTGCTCATTATCAGCTCTTCGGCTTCGCCTTTGTAATGGAGATAATGGTTCTTTTGGTCTGTTCCGGCGTTGGCATAACTCAGGTAGATGATCCGCTGGTGTTTTTCCGGGCTGATGCTGTCGGTTACGGTTCGGGTGGTCGTATAGTTGGCCTCGCGATAAGCGGCTTTGTTCTTTGCATTGGCATCGCCGGACAGATGGATGATACAATCTGCATGGCCCAGGGCATCTTTTGCGGCGGTTGCGTTCATCCAGTCGGTGATCGTTTCGTGGGCGTCTGTCGGGGTGGGGCGGCGGATGAGACCTATGGTACGATAGCCTTTTGCATTCAGCAGGGGAATGAGGAGCCTGGCGGTAGCCCCATTGGCGCTGGTAATGACGACATTCCGGGCTGCTGTCATGGAGCTGTGCTTTGTTGGGTGAAGGGACAAAGATCAGCTTTTGGAATGAAATTTCGTGTGGACCGTGCCGGGGAGGCGTAGACTACTGGTCAGATTGAGACTCCCGCATTTCACCGATCATCCCAACCGTTGGCTTGTGAACGGTCCGTTAATGGAGTAAACTCAGGCGGGAATGATTTCCTGTAGCCCTGAAAATTGAAATTCATTAACAAAGATTAACAGTAGCCGCCGTCAATCCCTATTGGCTTTTGCGGAGGTCAGGACGGAGATATCTTTGACGTATAAAATTTAATCATGAAAAAGATAATATTTGGCGTTGCGCTCTTGCTTTTTTCGGGCTCCTCCGCTTTATGGGCAAATGATAACTATCGTTCCCAAACCGGCCAATCCCTTTTTGTCGTTCACAATATCCTTTCCGATCAGTTGCCTGCCATGCTGCGGGCGCATATCCGGGAAGATTATAAAGGGTATTGGATAACGGAACTGTATGTAGATGTGCACCATAAGGAGTCCACCTATTATATCACCGTGGAAAATGCCGACGAGACCATCAGGATGAGCGCTGCCGATGCTGAAAACTGGGTCATAACGAGTACGGTCCCAAAATAAGAACGAAACAGCGATAATAAGACCGGGGGATAGCGTTGCATAAGCAACACTATCCCCCGGCACTATTTTGAGATCTTTATTTCTTTGTAATATAACCAAACACACCATCCGATTCATTGTCCGGTCCTGCCGTGAAATATAGTCTGGACTGGAGGACGGCTGGCGAAGGTCCGAAAGAAAGCGCCCAGAGTCCGTCGATGACGAGCGGATTCTTATGGGACTGCAGTTGACCAAGATATTTGGCGTCCTGGGTGAACACGTTGATGTGACCGTCCCCGAAATTGCCTACGAGGATCACCGGATCCTTAGGATCGTGATTTCCGTTGCCATTGAAGTTGCTGCCGCTTGTTGCGTCGGCGCTCTTTGATTCCGGGTTCAGATCCTGCTCCTGCAGAAAAGTACCTGGCGCCATGGTCACGCCCCATGGGATATTCAGGCTACCGCGGGAGGCGAACCTTCTTACAAATGATCCGTCCGTATTGAATACGCTGACAAAGCCCTTTCCAGCGCCTGCGATACCATGTCCTTTTGTAGGACCGTACGTGCTCAGCTCGGCGTACATGACAAAAAGATAATTGTTGACAGCCTGTATATTATAAGGAGAATATCCGGCAGGCAGCTGAGGATCTTTAAATGTCATTGGAATGGGAGCAAAAGTAGTGTCCCATACATCGATCTTGCTGGCCCCGAAATTCGCTCCGTAGATCAGGTTGCGTCCGTTGTTGTTGGCAATGGCCAGGCCTGTGTAGCTGGCGTTAGGTGGATGTTTGAGGAATTTGGCATTATTACCTGAGGCGGGATTCCAGCCGGAGAGCACCCCATCAAATCCCGTAAAGAGGAAGAGGGAGGGACCGTTGGACAGGTTGAAGCCAAGCCCTCCGCTGAAGACGATGCCGCAAGGGAATCCGCTGGCCGAATCAGTCGTGGCCGGGGAACCGGGGATATTGACCGCTTTTATTTTGCCCCCTTCTGCGTTGTACAATTCGCTGACATGACCACCCACGGAATTTACCCATGCTGTGCCGTTTGGCGCCCAGGCGATGCCAAAGCCATTGATCAGCGTCTCGTCGACGGTAACGGGATTGTATTCCCTTGTATTGGCAACCAGATTAACGACCTCGAAATCCCGGAGATCCTTGTTGTCGACATTCGATTTATGACATCCGAGGGAGAATGCCAGCAAGGTAATCGCCGCCAAAGCGGTCGATCCCGGTCTGAGGCCGGTGCGCGTTAGTTTCTTTTCTTTCATTACTGATTAATTTTAATAGTGTTTTTATATAAGGCGCAAACTTACATTTCCTGACAGGGGAGTGAAGGCCGCATCTTTCAAACGGTGTGGATGGTCTTCTTAACGGTGTGGATGGGGGCTGGACCGGCGTTACCGGATGATCTTCGCAATATAACGGTCGGATATCAGGCCATGAGGCCGTGGGTGTGGTGGAGGAAGGAATGCGGCCAAAGAAAAGGCTCTGAAGGTTATTTTGACCAATGAATGATCAGGGGAGGGGATCAAATGAAAGAATAACGCAGGTGCCTTTTCCTTCTTTTGACTGGACATCTATCTCTGCATGATTGGACAGCAAAAAATCCAGCGTCGTTGGCAGCCCAAGCCCCATTCCGCCGATCTTATTGGTGAAGTACGGATCAAAGATCCTCTTCAGATCTTCTTCACTGATGCCAACGCCATTGTCTCTGATCTCTATAAGGCGCTCGCCATTATTGAAATTTGTCGTTATCTCCAATACTCCATCGTTTGAAGATATGGCGTCGATGGCATTAATGATAATATTCGTTAAGGCAATCTTCATTTTTGCTTTGTTGGCAAATATGGTATGGTCCTCAGCTGCATAATTCTTTTTTACTTCGATGTTTTTTAGCATAATGCGGTCTTCGATCGAGGACAACACTTCGTTTAAGAGTTGATGGATGGAGTGTTGTTCTGCCTGTACGTTTTCGGCCATTTGATATTTAAGAAGCTCGTTGACCAGGAGATTGATCTGCGCCGAGCCGCGGGCTATGATATCCAGGTATTTTTTAAGTTCGTCGTCTTTTATGCCAGCGTCCAGCATCTCCACCGATAAATTTATATTGGTCAATGGATTCCGTACTTCGTGGGCTAAGGCGGAAATGTATTTTGCGCAATCGTCGCTCAGGATCTTATTATTCCACCAGAGCGGTTGTTCGGTTTTATTTTCTGGTAGAAGGAGTTGCATATTGTAGGATTTTAGTAGTGGTCATGGCGCAGTCAAAGATGAGCATATTTTGCCTGGTAATTCTTATACGAATTATTCAATTGGTTACACTATTCACTGATTTTTCAGCAGACCGGTCAGGCTAAATGTCCTCGTAACCGCTTTTTATGACTGTGGAGATCATTTTGAACTGCACATTGGCATTGAAACAATGCTTTGTGTGAGCAGGGATGATAATGCCTTCGCCAAGTTTGAGAATGTATTTCTTTCCGTTGATCGTAAGCTCTGCCGTCCCATCGATGATCTGAATAAAGGTGTCAAACGGAGATGTTTTTTCAGCGAGCTCTTCCCCGGCCGCAAGGGAGGAGGCGGTGACATTACCCGTGGTCTTTTTAATGATGGTCTTACTGACCACTGCGTTGGGCATGTATTCGATGAGCTCAATGACGATATGCACCTTTGATTTCTCAAGTTCTATAGCTTCTGTAAAAGACATAAGGATAAAATTAATGTATTAAAAGGCAGCCAAATTACACTTTGCTGCATTTAGGTTATATAAATCACATATCCGGTCACAGATCTTCCAGATTTCCCGAACGTTTCTGCTTCATTTTCTTAAAAAATGTGGGGGAAAGGCCCGTGACTTTTTTAAATTGGTTTGATAAATGCGCTACGCTGCTGTAATGTAGCTTATAAGAAATTTCCGAGAGATTGAGCTCATCATACAAAAGCAATTCTTTTACCTTCTCGATCTTGTGCATGATGATGAAATGCTGAATGGTTGTGCCTTTTACTTCCGAAAAGACATTGGACAGGTAAGTATAATCGTATTCCAGCTTTTTACTCAGATAATCAGAATAATTTTCCGTTGGCGGTTCATCTGAATAATGGATCATTTCGATGATTATATTCTTGATCTTTTCTATCAGGATGCTTTTTTTATCATCCAGCAATTCAAGACCTGACTTCAGCAGAGCATCTTTCAGCTCGGCACGTTGTTTTTCCGTTATGTTCTCGAGGACCTCAACCGTCCCCAGGTCCACTATTACATATTGGAGTCCGAGTTTTTTCAGCTCTTCTTTGACCAACATCTTGCAGCGCAGGCTGACCATGTATTTGATATAGAGCTTCAACTATCCCGTTTACCGTAAAGGTACAGTAAAAATGGGCGAGCCTGGAAAATGATCAGGGGGAAGGGGAGTCCGTTGACCGCAGTTCCTGGTCTGGCAACGGGAAACCAGTGAATTATGTAAATTATCGAGGGAATTAAGCAACATTTTTGGTCCCTCTGGCGCTGTCTAACCCTGGGCGGAGGGTGGGGCAGCAGGAATTGGGAGGCGAAGGTCCGGCAACTGAAAAGAGGGTAAGGCATTTTGTCTTATTTTTTATTCCAGGCCTGCTGCAATTCTTCGGTTAATTGCCTGGTTAGTCCAGGTCTGCCGTGGAAGGCGGCGGGAGTATTCTGAAATACGGCGATGAGGAAATTTTCCCTGCCGGGTGCCCCTTGTTTTTGGGCGATCAATGTCTGTATTGCATTGACCTCCGGCTTTATTTCTGTTTGCCCGGGAGGGACCATGCCTGCGACGGCACGGAGCACCATAACGGTAGGAGACAATGCACGTACTTCCCTGACTATGCCTATATATGAGGCGACCTTATGATTGGAAAATACCTGAAGAAGCTGTTCATTTATTTCCTGCTGGCTGTTCATCTGGCTGCCGTCAAATCCGATGCTGGTCCCGTTCGAAGCGAAATGGCCTGCGAATTCATCCGCATTATTTTTGTTCCAGCTTTCTAAGAGTTGCTTATAAAGCAATTTTACCTGTGCTTCATCACTGAGGGTGATATGGCTGTCCAATACCGGGTTCATTGTCTTTTTTAAAATGGTATAGCAAAAAACATACCTGCTGGACCGGAATGGAAGTTATGGAATCTTTTTCCACCTGCATCCCATGTCAAACAGCTATATTATGGCAGAATTAAATGCGTCTGTCGTCGGGCATAAAAAAGGGTCCGGCGTCAGGAAGGGGAAGAAATTGTCTACCCGCGTGGACCTGACCCCAATGGTGGATCTGGGATTTCTTCTCATCACTTTTTTTATTTTTACCACGACCATGAGCAAGCCGAGAACGATGACACTGAACTTGCCGATGGATACGCCTGAGGACAATAGGAACCTGGTTCCCATTTCAGGCGTCATAACCCTTATGATGGGTAAAAATGATCAGATCTATTATTATGAGGGAAAGGATCTCGCAAAATTGAAGACCTCTAATTTTAAGGGCATCCGTAACGTAATCCTTGATAAAAAAAGAAGGACCGATGCGGGTAAATTCAATGTCATCCTGAAGCCTTCACCCGATGCGTCCTACCGCAATACCGTAGATATCCTCGATGAGATGACCATTGACGGTGTCCGTTATTTTGCGATGGTGGATATTTCACCCGGTGAATATGTGGTCGTACTGGCGACGGAGCTGGCGAATGGGATTAATAAATAAGTTTTACGGCAGAGTTGATGAATCCGGTAAAGAACTTAAGAACTGAGTAAGATCGCGGATGTCCAGCTTATCCATCAGTTGCCGGTCTATCGAGGCGGCCATATTGTCTGCCGGATCATACTGCCAGGTGACGACGAGGAACTGTGGTTTGACCGGGGAGACGTTCGTGGAAAAATAGGTCGTATTCCATTTGACCAGCATCCTGCCGCCGGGCATACCGTCTTCGAAACCTCTGAAGGCAAGGGCGGGCCGTGATATGCAGGCGGGCTTGTCGAGACTGTCTTTTGGAGAACGCGAGAGCAGACTGTCCATGACAGAAGATACCGAATCGAGGGGAGCTGCACGGGCCGAAAGCGTTTCATTGAAATAGACCGAATCCGGTCTGTAGGCTTCCAGATAGATCCTTTCTCTGTTGGCCCTCATCATCCCGTTGTACATATTTCCGATCTCCTGGAGATCTCTTTTTTTGGCGGCTTCCTGTTCCTCCGCCGATCTTAGCGGGATGAGCTGTTTCAGATGCTCTCTCACCCTTTCTTTATCCATCAGGATCTCCTTCTTTGCCTCCTCCAGATATTCCCTGCGGGTGATAAACGTATAGGGCAGCTTACCGGCGCGTGTGATCAGCCAGGTCCTGGTAGTCTGTGGCGAAGCAGCGGTGTCTTCCTTTTCGCCCGTGATCTCATTGTATAAGATCCCTTTGTACAACTCCTTCATGGGTCTCAGCAGGGACCAGGAAGTCCTGTAACAAACCAAAGATTGCTCGAGCAGAGAATGATCATTAACCGTTATATTGAAATGACCGCCAGAGAAGCCAGCCCGCAATTCATATTTGAGAACGGGCAGCGCGTTGGCCTTGCTGGAAAAATATGCACCGCTCCAGGCAGGATTGCATTGCTGTGAATCGGGCCAGGCCTCCTGTATCCAGGAGGCGAGCACGGTGATTATCTTCTTCATTTCGCCGTGCCATTTGCCGGAAAGATGGGGCTCCGTATAGTCCTGCTCCGTTGTCCATTGCGGAACGGTGATGGATGTATTTTTTGCATTTTGGGCAATAGTGTTGCCGCAGATCATGGTAAATGAAATAACGGGTACCATGATCCGGAAGAGAATCTTTGTTTTCAGAAAGGGGTTAAGAAAATTCATACTTTGGAATGTTCTTATGGATAACAAATCAAAAGCCAGAGTTTATCTTGTTGATTTTCAAATATTTGTGATGATGGCGTTTACCGCGGGATTCCATCCGGTGGCCGACATTCCCGATCTGGGAATTGGCAGGGATCCGGGTTTGGCGCGATGATATCCATCGATCGCGGGGAACCGGGAGTAAGGATGAAGCGTGGCAGGAATGATTTTGATGTAGATTTATATCCTAAAGCCTGGAAATATGCCTGTACGGACCGACTGGGCAGAGGCCATGAAGCCCCTGCTGAAAAAGTATAAGAAAACGAAGTTCCCGCTGGACTACGAAAATGGCTACCAGCTTCTGGTAATGGTGATCCTTGCTGCACAGAGCACCGACCGGAATATCAATCTGATCGGGCCTGACTTATTTGCGGCCTTTCCGGATATGAAGTCGCTGTCGGCTGCTACTCCGGAGGCTTTGTATCCTTATATCGGCAAGGTCAGGAATTTTGCGAATAAGGCAAATTGGCTGGTGGGCACGGCGAAGCAGATAAAGAAGGACAGCGCCATCCCGCGCACGCTGGATGAGCTTACGGCATATCCCGGCATCGGCAGAAAATCCGCCAATGTTATTTTGCGGGAATCCGGTGCACCTGCGGAAGGAGTGATCGTAGACCTGCATGTAGTGCGGGTGGCCCCCAGACTGGGTATAGCATCGGGAGAGGACCCGAAGAAAATCGAGAAGCAGATCATGGAGGCCCTGCCGCAGCAAGAGTGGGATGCGGGTATGGCCATGTCATTTCTTGGCAGGGAGATCTGCCGGCCGAAGCCGGAGTGCGAGAGGTGCCTCATGAATCCCGTCTGCGCGTATTATCAGAAGAACAAACGGGCTATGAAGGCCACGAAGCCGGAGAAATCGACCCGGGCTGTGAAGGCAGTTAAAGGAACCCAGGCTGTCAAGCCAGCGAAGTCAAAATAAGATCATTCCATACAAGAAGACGCGTGAGGACGCGGCTGATCATAGGAGGGCCGGCAATGTGGGTGGTTCATTCGGATTTTAAGCTGTCCGCCGGGTTGGCCAGCGCCGCCTTTATGGATTGAAAACTGATGGTGAGCAGGGTGATCAGCAGAATAGAGCCTCCTGCGATAAGAAAAGCGCTGGCACCGAGCGGAACGCTGTAGGCGAAGCCGCTGAGCCATTTGCTCATTACCCACCAGGCGACCGGGAATGCCACCACGATGGCAAGAAGCACCAGTTTCAGGAAATCCGCAGACAGGAGCATGATCACATTCCTTACCGAGGCGCCCACCACTTTCCGGATGCCGATCTCTTTTCGTCTTTTCTGTGCTGCGAATGCTGCGAGGCCGAATAAGCCGAGGCAGGATACGATGATCGCCAGCCCGGCGAAATAACGGGACAGCAGGGCAATCCTGTTCTCGGATGCATACAGCGCCCTGTAATCCTCGTCGAGGAATTTATAATCGAAGGGCTGGCCGTTGCTGAACTGGAGGAAGGCCTGCTGAAGTTTTGCGATGGTCTGCTGTTCCGTGCCCGCCTTTATCCTGACGAGAAAATTTGGCATGACCGGATATTCCTGGAAAAAGCATGGCTTTACGGTTTCGTAGAGAGATTCGAAATGAAAATTCTTAGCAACGCCGACGATCATGCGCTGCTGGTCCCAGAATTTTACAGTCTTGCCGATGGGGTCTTTTAGTCCCATGGCGGCTATGGCCGCTTCGTTGAAGACGATCTCTTTACTGGCGTTTGCGTTATTGGAAAAATTACGTCCTTCGATGATCTGGATGCCGGCTGTCTGGAGGAAGCCATAGCCTACTTCGAGGTTAGCGAAGTCGATGTCTTTGTTGGGATCTTTTCCCGGCCACTGGAAACCGCCGATGCCCCCGTGGTCGCCGGTGAGGTTATGGTAATAGCTGGAAGCGCTGACGACGCCTGGGATAGTTCTCACCCTGTCCAGAAAGCTGGCGTCCACGCTAAAATCTTTTTGGTTGCTGCCGAAGGGGATCTCGAAATGGATGGTATTATCCCTGCTGTAGCCGAGGTCCTTGGATTGTATATAATTTATTTGCCGGTAGATGATCAGCACGCCGATGATGAAGATGACGGACAAGGTGAACTGGAAAACGACAAGACCTTTGCGGATCCATAATTCTCCGACCGAACTGCTGAGGTTGCCTTTCAGCACAGCGGCAGGCCTGAAATGCGACAGGTAAAAAGCAGGATAGCTGCCGGCTACGAGGCCGGTGAAGAGTACGATGCCCAGGACGGAACCGATCAGGCGACCATCGATATTCAGGAGCAGCTGTTTACCCGTGATCCCATTGAATACGGGCAGCAGGGCCAGGATGAGGAGGATGGCGAGGGCCAGAGAGAGCAGGGTCATCATCATGGACTCGCCCAGATATTGAAAAATGAGGTCCCTTCGGCTGGCGCCTACTACTTTCTTGATGCCTACTTCTTTTATTCTGCGGGCGGCCTTGGCCGTGGACAGGTTCATGAAGTTGATGCAGGCGATGAGGAGTATGACGATGGCGATGATGGAAAATAATTTTACATAGGTGATCCTGCCGCCGGCCTGCACGCCGTTTTCGTATTTACCATAGAGCCATCTGTCCGAATAGCGGGCCAGGAAGAAACTGCTGCCATCGTCCTTACGCTTAGACCGGATAAAATTGCCGAGCTTGGTATTGACCCGGTCAATGGTCGCTCCTTGCTTTACGACCACGAACGTGTTGGGATCCCCATTACCCCAGTTCAGCAGCTCGGGCCTTCTTTCCAGGACGAGTCCATAGTTCAGCAGGCAATCGAATGGCTGGGTCGCATTGGACGGGACCTTTTTGAACACGCCGGTAATGCGGAAATCACCACCGAAACTATCCATATCCCATTTCAGGGTCTTGCCGATGAGGCCCTGTGTCGTACGGAAGAGTTTCGTGGCAAGCTCATCGGAAATGGCGATCGTATTGTTGTCGGCAAAAAGCTGGTCCTTATCACCCTGGATATACTTACAGGTAAATACGTTGAAATAATCCTTTCCCACATATTGCCCTGCAGCTTTCAGGTGGGTGTCTCCGATGGTCATTACGCCTTTGTGCGGGAACCAGGAAGCGGGAAGGATGGAGACGGAATATTCAATTTCAGGTATTTCTTTGCTCACGGTATTTCCCAGGAGGCCAGAAGTATAGGTGCCGGTTCTGATCCCATTGCTCGTTTTCGCATTGGTCATGACCTGATAAAGCTGGCGGTCCTTCTCATTGTATTTATCCACGGACAGTTCATCGGAGATCCAGAGATAAAGCAAAAGACTGCAGGCGAGGCCGGTGGACAGGCCTACGAGGTTGAGCAGGGTGAACTGGCGGTCTTTTATGAGGTTGCGCCAGGCGATCTTGAAATAGTTCTTTAGCATAATGGTTCCGGCTGGTTTTTACGATGGTGCGCAGGTGACGGAGATGGGTCATCCAGGAAAATGCCAGAACGCTATCTGATTATCAATCAATGGGATCTGGGGAGCGGGGTAGGACATGTTGTTTGAAAACGGGCATTGGCTGTATCATAAACGGACAATTCCGGTGATTTGCGGACTTTCTATTTCCTTGATAAGCAATACAGTAAAGATCTGACCCGCTTTTTGTCGTGGAATTGACCGGCTAAATCTTTTTTTATGTTATCCAGCAATCTCAGAATCATGTTCCGCGGCCTCTGGCGGAAAAGGACGTTCTCCTTTCTCAATATAGCCGGTCTTGCCGTGGGGATCGCCGTGAGCCTGCTGATCTTTCTGGTGATCCATTATGAAACGAGCTATGACGGCTATCAGTCAAAGCTGGACAGGATCTACCGGGTGGTCACCGAGCATTCCAAGCGCAGCAACGGCGAATGGGCCGGCTATGAAGGGAGCGTCCCCTTCCCCCTGACAGATGCCATGCGGCTGGAACATCCCGGGCTGGAGAAACTATCTGCCGTCTGGAATGTAGGCGGGGCGCAGATCCATGTTCCGGGCAAGGAGCTGTCCGATGAGAAAGTATTCAAGGAAGATAATGGGCTGTTCTTCGCGGAGCCCTCTTTCTTCGAGATCTTCGATTACGAGTGGCTGGAAGGGAATGCCAGCGGGCTGACGGAGCCGAATACGGCGGTGCTGAACCAGAGCGTGGCCAGCGCATATTTCGGGGACTGGAGAAAGGCGATCGGTAAGACCATCCAGATGTGGTCCTTCCGTATACCCTTCCGGATCGTCGGAGTCTTCAAAGATCTTCCAGATAATACCGACATGCAAGTGCGGATCGGGGAATCGTATGCGACCTTTAAAAACATAAATCCCCTGCCCTTCATCCATCAGGATGCCTGGGGATCTGCCCCATGGAGCTCGGAAAGCTATGTGCTGGCGGCAAAGGGACAGGACAGGAAGTCCCTGGAGGCCAGGTTACCTGCTTTCGTCGATAAACATTATACGGTGGAGCGGGAACATTCGCTGAACAAGACCACGCTTCATTTTCAGCCACTGAAAGACCTGCATCTGGAAGGGGAGCGATATTCTACTTTCAAGGGAGATGCGCTCACGGTGAAAGAACTCTGGACCCTGGGCCTGATCGGGCTGTTTTTGCTGATCGTGGCCTGCATCAATTTCATCAACCTGGCGACGGCGCAATCCGTGAACCGGGCCAAGGAGATCGGGGTGCGGAAGGTGCTGGGGAGCAACCGCTCCGGGTTGCTGCGGCAATTCCTGAAGGAGACGGCCGTGATCACATTTCTGTCCCTTGTAATGGGCTGCTTCATTGCGGCCCTGGCCCTGCCTGCGCTGAAAGGGCTCATGCATAAGGAACTGGCGCTCGATCTCTGGCATAATTCCTCTATCCTTCTATTCCTCCTGGTCACCGGTGTGATGGTGACGCTCCTGGCCGGATTCTACCCGGGCATGATCCTGTCGGGCTTCAACCCGATAACGGCCATCAAGAGCAAGATCAGCACCAAAACGATCGGGGGAATTTCGCTGCGGAGGGGACTGGTGGTGCTGCAGTTCGTCATTGCGCAGCTCCTGGTGATCGGCACGCTGGTGGTGGTGCGGCAGATGAAGTTCTTCCGCAATCAGCCCATGGGATTCGAGAAAAAGGCCGTCGCCTTGCTGGACCTGCCCAGTGACAGTACGGACAGGCTCCGCTATAATTACCTCAAGACAAGTCTGCTGCAGGTGCCCGGGGTGCAGGCAGCCAGTTTTTGCGGGGATGCTCCGGCCAGTTGGGGAGGAGAGAGCCGTAATTTTTATTTCGGGAACGACCCGGTGATGAAGGATTTCGCCATTACCGTGCAGATGGCCGATTCCGGATACCTGAATACTTTCCGGATCGGGCTGGTGGCAGGACGCCAGCCCTTTGCCAGCGATACCATGCGGGAAGTCCTGCTGAATGAGACGGCGGTGAAGAAACTGGGGTATAAGGATCCGAAAGAAGTGCTGGGGAAGATGTTCTCTTTCGATAAGGACAGGCAAAAGTTTCCGGTAGTGGGCGTCATGCGTGACTTTTCCAGCAAATCGCTGCGGGAGGCCGTTGCCCCGCTGGTGCTGTCTTCGCAGGAAGGCTATTACGGTTCGTTGGCCATGCGATTTGATCCGGAAAAGATGAAGGAAACCATGGAGCAGGTGAGAAAGATCTTTACGGCGACCTATCCTTATTATGTCTACGACCTCGGATTCATCGATGAACGCATCGAACGGTTTTACAACTCGGAGGCCATGACCTCACAGTTGTTCAAGACTTTCGCGTTCCTGGCTATTTTCATCTCCTGCCTGGGCCTTTATGGGTTGGTATCCTTCATGACGGTGCAGAAGACCAAGGAAGTGGGGATCCGCAAGGTGCTGGGGGCTTCGGTAGGCAATATCGTGTACCTGTTCTCGCGTGAGTTCACTATACTATTGGGTATCGCTTTTCTGATCGCGGCGCCGCTGGGATATTATTTCATGCAGGGATGGCTGTCCAGGTTCTATTACCATGTCGCATTGGGCTGGGAAGTGTTTGCGCTGGCCATTGTATTGTCTGTCGTGATCGCCTGGATCACGGTGGGCTATAAGGCCGTGAAGGCGGCGGTGGTGAATCCGGTGAAGAGCCTCAGAAGTGAGTAGGGGGCGGATTATGCGGAGCGGGGCCGGGTCTTGCGAGGGGCATGACCTGCCATATTTTTCCTTGTTTGTACAGATGGTTATTTTTCCCACCTCCCCTGCCGAAGGCGCCGGAGCCCAGTGAGAGGCCGATGCCGACGCCACTGCCGAATGATCCCATGCCTATCCCGCCACCAACCGAAACACCGGGACCTCCGCCACCTTCCTGCATGCCGGGCTGCGGAGGCAATCCTTCAGTCACGAACCCAAGGGCGATGCTTCTGTGCGTAGAAATGCCGGAACTGCTGCGGGGGAATACCGCCCGGAAGGGGATCAAAGCTTCATAAACGAGTTCACCGCTGTGATTATAGCCGATCTGCACTTCAACGCCTTCCGGATTGGATTCACCATAGGGGAAAGTCGATATCGGTTCCTTGCCGAACCCAAAAAGGGAATAATCGGTAAGATCGTCGAGCGTAGTGGGTTGGTCCTTAAAGAGATCGGGACGGGCGGCGGCCATGATGCTTTTATCCCGGCTTTTCCGGATGTCGGCGGGAAAACCGATGCCTGCGGCCCCGTTCTCGGATTTTTCGGCCTGGGGATTGATCCATACGGTTAGCCCGCCATCGATGATCTTCCGTTGTTCCAGCGGATCTTTTACGGACAGCATGATATAGATATTCTCCCGGTCGTTCGAGAGGGTCCAGGCGAGGCGTTCCTTTGGATCGTACCAGGACAAGGGCTTCACCCAGTCACTGTCGGACCCGTCAATGGCGAGAGGGGTCTGCTGCCAGCGGGCCGTCGGCGCGGATCCTGTTTGCTGATCGGATCTCGAAGAACGGCAGCCGACGGCAAGGACCGCTAAGGCGATCAGCGCAAAATGGGAATAAGATCTGTACGCTATCATTAAGGTATGCCGCAAGGGCATATTAAAGTTAAAGGAAGTTTTCTTTGATCACCTGGCAAAAGAAATCGATCATCCCTGGTTCTCCTTCGGGAAGTATATACCAATCGGGATTTTTATCGTCATCGGGGTCACGTCCCACCACATATTTTTGCCCATTTGAAAATTCCAGCAAAAAAGAAGTATAGTCTTTCGTGCTGATCTTGACAGGATCGCCATCCCACATTGTTACAAATTCTTCGGGTTCTTCTAATGATTTAAGCATGCCCTAAAGATACAAAATAGTGTCAGATAGCCTCATTTTTCATAAGGAAATGGACCCTTTTTTGTGGCTTGTTTTCTTATCCGGGACAATGATTGCTGGGTGATCCCGAGGTAGGAGGCCAGGTAGCTCAGCGGGATACGGCCGATGATCTGGGGATGGCTTTTCATAAAATTTTTATACCGGGTGCCCGCGTCCTCTGCCTGTATGGGGCTTACGAGGGTAGCCATGTGGACTGCAGCCATGGCCGTGATCTGGGTGATGATCTTGTTCCATTCGAAGTCAGCCGGGGATGAGCTTTGCGGATTTGGCCTGCTGATAATGACCAGTTCCGTTTTTGGTATGGCCTGAAAATAAAGGGACGATGTGATATGGTAGTTGTAGCTGCTCAGATCTGCGGCAAAATTATTTTCATCAACGAAATAATGGGTGATCTCGGCGCCGGAATTGGTATAATAACATACTCTGAGGATGCCTGAGAGGATAAAAGCTATTTCGGTCGCCGTTTTTCCCGCTTCGGAAAAATAATCTCCTGGCTTAAGCGTTCTGAAGGTGGATCTTGATTCGAGGAGGTCAATCTGTTCTTTTGTAAAATGCCCTGATTGGCGTAGACAGTCACGCAGATTCTGCATCAGCAGGATAGTGCTCATATTTGTGAAATTTTAAAGGTTTGATCGGGGTTAAAAAAGGAAACGGAGTGTGTATCGAAAGTTAATTAATATATTTATTTTATAGGAAACGATGCCTTATTTACCGTTAAAATACGGTAGGCAGTTCGTTAAAGGACTATACCGGCGATTAAGGTCGTCTTTTTTAATACGTATAGCGTTAAAGTCGTCACTCATTTTTTTATTATTAACCTTATCCTGTCATTATGCGAAAGTTGTTTGTGCTGATCTTGCTCCTGTCTTCAACCGTGGCTATCTGTCAGAAAAATTCGCCGGAGGATGTCCATGCGAGGTTGTTGCGGGGAAAGAAGAGATCCCTGATCGCATATGCCGGGAAAGAGCATTCTTTTACCATGGAAGTAGTTGCCCGGTCGGTGAAGCCATCGGACCTGCCGGAATTTATCAATATAGATGGACTGATCGTTCAGTCGACCCTGCTGCCAGTCCCGGAGGGTATCGATCTCCGCCATCTCAATCCATCCAGAGAAAAAGATCTGCTGACCAGGTATATGAAGGACGAACTGGATTATTACAGGAAAAAACTGAGACAGAATTATAATAAGCCGGAATCCGAGCTGCTGACGATGAAGGGGCGTGTATTCCTGTTATGGTATTTCGACATGCCAGCGAACAGCAAGATGGTGAAGCGGCAGGTATATCTGAGCACGTTATTTTATGACCAGGTCGTCGATCTGAATATTCCCATTTTCAATTTAAATGATTTCCCCCGGGCAAAGGCCCAGCTGGTAAAACTGGCGGGTACACTGAAGACATATAATAAGCGCCTGGACCTCGACCTGTTGTCGAAGCAACTGAATAAATGACCTGTTGTCGAAGCAACTGAATAAATAGATGTAAAAGCGGGAGCTGTCAGTTAGCTGTGGACGGCCCAGTAAATTTTTCAACCTTGTTGCCAGCTGGTTTTACCTGTTTCAGATAAGCGAAAATAGCCTTGAGGTCCTGGATATCCATTTTTGCATACATGGTCCAGGGCATTACGGTATTGAAGCCGCCCGGCTGTAAGGCGGGGATCTTAAAGCCGCTGTCGGTGTACATTTTGAACCGCCTGAGAAACTGTTCTTCCGTCCAGTTGCCGATCCCGGAAGCCTTATCGGGTGTGATATTGGCCGACCGGACCACTGCGCCATCCGGGAACTTGAATTCCCTTCCCCCCGAATATGCTTTTTCCAGGATGATCTGCCCTCTTTTTACGGGGGTATGGCATTCGATGCAGGCGCTGGCCGTGATCATATAGGCGCCATAAGCCAGCTGATCGGAGGCAGGCGGAAGCTTTTGCGGTTCGGCCTTATGAGGGATCGTGTTGATGATAAAGTTCATCGGGAAATCCGCATAGGACTCCGGGGTTGTCGTATTGATGGGCGTCAGGGTACGGATATACGCAATGATGCTTTTTATGTCTTCGGGGTCCATCTGACCATAATAATGATAGGGCATGACGGGGAACATGGCCATTCCTTCCTTGTCGACTCCAGTGGTGATCACCCGGAAAAGCTCTCCATCCGTATAGCGGCTGATGCCAAAGGGTGTAATGTTCCTTGCATAGAAATTCCCTGGAAATCCTGATTCCCTGCCAAACTTTTCTCCTCCTTTGCCCCAGGTGCCTTCCATTGGTGGCGCCGAAAATTTCGTTTTGTCATGGGTGGAATGACAGTCCATGCAGAGGTTGACGGCGTTGGCCAGGTATCTGCCTCTTTCGACGCGCTGGGGCGAGTGGTCTATGGTAAGTTCCTGGGCCTTGCCGACATTGGGGAGGGCTGTCTTGACGTAGGTGAGCAATCCCGCTACGAGCAGGAGGATGATCAGCAGCATGTATCCAAGGACCTTGAATGCTTTTCTCATTTTAAATCTGGTTAGGTGTCAGGTGGTTTGTCGTTAAGTGAGGCAAGATACTATTTAAAGGGAAAACGGGAAGGCTGGAACGAGAAAAACCGGGGGTAAAGATATTTTAAAAAAAAGGTGACTACTATTTTGTTCGTACGAAAAGTTTCTTACCTTAGCTTTATGAAGAAAGAAAAGGACAAAAAGGAGGAGCCTGCCGGATCGGCGCTTGTCAGACAAGATCTCAGCAGACCAGAGCCCACCAAATCGGAGCTGGAGATATTACAGGTTTTGTGGAAGTATGGTCCATCCACCGTACGGAAAGTCAACGACACGCTGAACGAGCAGCGGCGGGCCGTGCAGTACACGTCCACGCTGAAACTGATGCAGATCATGGTGGAAAAAAAGATACTGGCCAGGGACGAGAGCAATATGAAGCATGTGTACAGCGCGGCTGTGGAAGAACAGAAATTCAAGGGATTTTTGCTGGACCGGTTTGTCGATTCGCTCTACAACGGCTCCGCGGCCAGCCTGATGGTGCAGCTGCTGGGTAATAAGAAGGCCTCGAAAGAGGAACTGGACCAGATCAGGAAGTTGCTGGATAATATGGAATAGACGGCCAGATGAATGGAGTAGTCTGACCGGGGAATGGGACGATAAATTCATTGTTAAACTTATATTATATGCTGCTGCTGTCAGTACAACAATTTTTCGATGGGCGGATCATCCAGGCCTTGTGCTGGACCCTCCTGCATTCGCTCTGGCAGGGTTTGCTGCTGGCTATCGTGGGTGGGATCGTGATCCTGCTGACGCGTAAATCGGCCCCGGCGATCCGTTATAATCTCTTATCGGCCCTCTTTTTCCTGTTCTTCTTCTCTGCCATGCTGACCTTTGGCCTGCAACTGCATTTCAACGCGGGCCCAGCTGGTGCGGGGATCCTTGTGCTGTCTCCGCAAGATGCACTATCCGGGTTATCTGGGGGATCGGCGGCACAGATGAACATCGTTCCGGGAACGGGCGCCAATTTTATCAATAGCCTCGTCAGTTATTTCGATGCGCATGCCATGCTGGTGGTCATGATCTGGTTTGTCATATTCAGTGCAAGGCTTGTCAGGATACTGGCTCATCTGGGAACGATACAACGTATGCGGCATTACCGGACGCATCAGCCATCGGGACACTGGAGAGATCGTCTGGAGGAGCTGGCGCTTACCCTGCAGGTCAGGATAAGGGTCGCCCTGCTGGAATCGGAGATCGTCCGGGTGCCCATGGTGGTGGGATTTTTCAAGCCGGTGATCCTGATCCCGTTCAGCCTTTTATCGCAGCTGCCTCCGGAGCAGGTGGAAGCTATCCTGCTGCATGAGCTGGCGCATATCCGGCGGAGGGATTATTTTGTCAACCTTATTCAAAGTTTTGCGGAGATCCTGTTCTTCTTCAATCCGGGCGTTTTGTGGATCTCCTCTCTGATCAGGGAGGAAAGAGAGAACTGCTGCGATGATATAGCCCTGGGTCAGGTGAAAAACAAAAAAGAATTCATACATGCCCTGGTCAATTTCCAGGAATATAACAATAATGAGGCCGGCGCCGGTCGGCGGTCAGTCCTTGCCTTTGCCGGTTCCCGTTACCATTTATTACAAAGGGTAAAGCGGATCATCTATCGCGACAACAAGATGCTGGATATCCGGGAGCGGTTTTTCCTGCTGGGCTGTCTGCTGATCACGGGTGCGCTGACGCTTGCTTTTTCGTATTCGCCGCAAAAGGGGAATATGCTGAAGGCAGATACTGGAAAGACCGGGACGGTTGCGGTTGCCCGAGCAAGGCAGGCTACCCGGATCGTTTCACCGGCGGATGGCGTGCAGGGGGACGGTGCGACCGATATGTCGGAGAAATCGGGTATGTCCAGGACGGATGGACTTGCGACGACCGATAAAACTGGCAAGGCGCTTGCTGCGGCCGATGATGATGGTATGCAGGCTGGCAGAGATATGGGTTCTTTTCTTGCCGATACGACGCGGCCGGATACAAAGCAGGATGCTTTGACCATGGACAGTGTTCCTGGCCCATCGCGCAAAGAAAAACTGAGACGCGAAAGGGAAATGCTGGCGGAACAGCGGAGGAAGCTGGAGGACGAGCAACGCAGTCTTTCGGAGCGGCAGCAGAAACTGATGGAGGAAGAGATCAGACTCGGCATGGACGACGGGGACATGGGCATGGAAGACAAGAAGGCGCAACTGGAGATGATGGAACTTAAAGCGAGAATAATGGATGAGAACAGGAGGCTGGGTGATCTGGACCGCGATAAGATGAGCAAGGAAGAAAGGATCATGATGGAGAACAAGATGAGAAAGCTGGGAGCTTGGAATAAAGAAATGGCCGAGAGACATGAGGAAATGACGGCAAAGGAAAAATTGATGATGGAAAATAAGCTGAGAGCCCTTCAGGCGGAAGACCGGAAGGCTATGTCAGGGGATCAGCATGTCCTGTTGCAGGACCAGAATGCAATGCTTCAGGACCAGAAGACTATGGCGGAAGACCTGAACAGGAAGATGAAGGACAGCAAGCGGTTGATGATCGAAAAGAATCGGGATTTACTGGAACAGAGCCATAGGAATATGGATGCCAGCCGCAGGATACTGGAAGAGAACAGGGCGCGGCTGGAAGAGAACAGGGAACGCATGGAGATCGACCGCGAAAAGCGCAGGAAGGATGTCCATGATGAGCTGAACCCCATTATCGGCGCCTTGTCCGATAGAAAACTGATCACGGATAAGAACGACTTCTCTTTTTCTCTGGATCAATATGGGCTGACGGTGAACGGGGTGAAACAGTCCGATGAAGTGTATCAGCAATTCCGTGAAAAATTCCTGAAGGATCCGGAGGACAGGATCATTTATTCCAAAAAGAACGGCTCCGAGTCCGTTACGATACATAAAAAGTAATTATTCCCTTCCTCTTACTATAAATAATTTATTATGATACCGAACAAAATGTGTAGCCTCCTGGGATAAGCGATCTGGTGAAAGAGAAAATAATCGGCGATGAAAAAGATCTGTCCTGGCTGGCGCTGACCGGGGACAAGCTGATCGTCAACGCAAAAAAAGCAATCTAGGAAGATGCATAAAAAATTTATGTGGAAATTCAGGATTACGCCAAGCTACGGTATCTTTTTCGGCGATCCGCCCGGGACGGCAAGGGACTTTTTTTTGACCGGGGCGATCTGAAAAAAACGATTATATAGATTTTTGTGTAAATTGGTTGGCAATAACTATTTACACTGCACCATATGGCCAATCGTCGTTCTTTCCTGCAACAAACCTCGGCCCTTGTAGGCGGAGGTCTTCTTCTTTCAGCATTTGACAGCTCGCCTTTTTCTTCCTTTGCGAGGGGCATTTCCCCTTCGGACCAGATCAATGTCGGCGCGATCGGGGTCAATGGCATGGGCTTTGCCGATGTGCGGGCCGCACTGAATGTACCGGGCGTCAACCTGGTCGCTCTCTGCGATATCGATAAGAATGTCCTCGACAAGCGAATGAAGGACCTGGCGGATATGAAGGTGGATACCAGCCGGATCAAACTATACGCCGATTACCGGAAATTGCTGGAGCAGAAGGATATCGATGTGGTAATCATCGGGACACCGGACCACTGGCATGCGCTGATCATGATCGAAGCGTGCCAGGCGGGAAAAGACGTATATGTCGAGAAGCCGGTGGGTAATTCGATCGTGGAGTGCCGGGCTATGATCGCTGCTCAGCAGAAATACAAACGCGTCGTGCAGGCCGGCCAGTGGCAGCGCAGCCAGCAGCATTTTAAGGATGCGGTCGACTTTGTTCAGTCCGGTCAGCTGGGGAATATCCGTACCGTCAAGGTATGGTGTTACCAAGGCTGGATGAAGCCAGGACCGGTAGTGCCGGACTCCGCACCCCCAGCCGGAGTAGACTATCCCATGTGGCTGGGACCTGCACCGAAAAGGAGTTTCAATTCCAGCCGGTTCCATTTCAATTTCCGGTGGTTCTGGGATTATGCCGGAGGTCTGATGACCGACTGGGGCGTTCACCTGCTGGATTATGGTCTGCTGGGCATGAAGGCGGATGTGCCGAAGTCGATCGTGGCCCTTGGGGGAAATTTTGCCTATCCCGATCTGTATGAAGAAACGCCCGATACCCTGACAACGCTTTATGAATTCGATGGATTCAATCTCGTCTGGGACCATGCTATGGGGATCGATAACGGTTCTTATGGCAGGGACCATGGCATCGCCTATATCGGCAATAATGCAACGCTGGTTCTGAACCGCGGCGGATGGGAAGTACTGGAGGAAAAAAACAGCAAGACAAAGGTCGCCAGGCCTTTTGAAAAGGTTTCCGATAAAGGAGTGGACAAGCACTGGGTCAACTTCATCGATGTGGTCCGTTCGCGCAAGGTGGAAGACCTGCATTGCTCTATCCAGGACGGATCGCACGTAGCGACGGTCGCACAGATGGGGAATATCAGCCTGCGCAGCGGGCAGCGACTGACCTGGAATAAGGCGGCTGCAAAATTCGACGATGAAAAGATCAATGAGGCCTATATGATGAAGCCATACCATAACGGGTATAAGCTGCCCGTGGTGTAGGGCCGAGGCCGGCGTTGAATCGGGGGATGGGGTGCGTGGGTCGGGTCGGAGACAGTTGTGGAGGTTAATGAGAAGGCCGGGTGCCTGGCGATGGCCTGGGTGGGGTTGAACCCCCGATTTCCGAGAAAATTGTTAAAAAAGGCATATTTCGGGCTGAATGCGACATTTAGACTATGCATTAACATATTTATTTTGCATATTTGTCGTTTCCCAAAAGAAAAGTAATTCCCCGCATGATCAAACTGGCAACCGTAATCGTGATGTTCACAGGCATTTCTCTGTCGGCACAATCACAGACTATAATCCCATTGGAGCGGTCCGGTATGGGCGACACGATCCCACCCAGGATCGACTGGCAGCAGACGGCGTCCTATACGCATCCTTTTCCATTAAAGTCAATGATATTACCCGCGGCGCTGATCGCCTACGGGTTTACGGAACTGCACAGCAGCACGCTGCAACATTTCAACCTTAAGGTAAGAGAAGAAATCTGGACGGAGGACCCTCATAAAAAGGTGACGATCGATAATTACCTGATGTTTGCTCCGGGTCTGGCCGTCTTTGGACTGAATGCGGCGGGGATCCATGGGAAACATAATTTTAAGGACAGGAGCATGCTCTATCTGATGTCAAGCTTGTTCGCGAACACCGCCGTTTTTTCGCTGAAGGGCTCGACCCATCAGCTCAGGCCCGACGGGTCGGCTTACAATTCCTTTCCATCCGGTCACACGGCCGAAGCCTTTGCATCGGCGGAATTCATGCGGCTGGAATATAAGGATGTCAGCCCCTGGTATGGGGTTGCCGGTTATGCGATGGCTACGACCACTGGTCTGCTGCGGCTGTATAATAACAAGCATTGGTGCAGCGATGTGCTGGCGGGTGCGGGTATCGGGATAGCTTCTACCAGAGTAGCTTACTGGCTTTATCCCATCCTGCAGCATGCTTTCGGAAAAGACAAATCCTCTTCGGGAGGCACGGTGCTGATGCCCACTTACCAGAGCGGGTCCCTCGGAATTGCTTTTGCGCACCGGTTCTAGGAGGGCGGCCCCGGACTATTTTTTCCCCATTGCATATTGAATGCCGCCGAGCAGCATGCCGAGATAGGTCGGGTCCGAATAGCATTCGTTGGTATGGCCCAGCTCGGTGTAGAAAGATCTTCCCCCATCGAATTCATGATACCAGATCATGGGATGGTTGTCCCCGTTCACTCCACCTTCGTATGATTTCTCATCGATCTTTACCAGTACCTTGATATCGGGATTGAAGTATTTATAATTATACAGCTCGTCGAAATGGTCCCACACATCGGGGAGATTTTTGGAAGCGGGATGATTTTTATCCACGACGATAAACTTTGCCTGCTGCTGTTTGGGGTGTGATTTGAAGTAGGCGCCCACCAGGTCTCCATACCATTGAAAATTATATTCACAGTCTGCCGCGGCATGGATGCCGACAAAACCACCACCGTGATGGATATATTCCTGCAGGGCCTTCTCTTCATCGGGCCCGAAGACCTTGCCGGTAGGGCTGAGAAAAATAAGCGCCTTGTATGCTTTCAGGTTTTTATAATTGAAGGCGAGGGAATCATCGGTGGCGTCGACGTCGAATCCATTCTCCGCCCCCAGTTTCTTTATGGCCTCGATGCCGACGGGTATGCTGGCATGGTGGAATCCATTGGTCTTTGAGAAGATGAGCACTTTTGGTTTGGCAAAATTGGCGGCAGGGCCGTTGATCGTTGCGGAAGGTGAAGGACGGAAGGCGCTTGCCAGCGTGAGGCAAAGGGCCAGGGTTGCGATGCCCAGGAAGGATCTCGAAAAGGTGAATGAGTTCATCAGACTGAGTTTATGTTATGTGAACGGAAAGAGCTTATTTTTTCAGCGTCATGATATAGCTGACCATTTCTTTTACATCCGCTTCTTTTAAAGAAGGGTGGGGTGTCATGGGAACGGCGCCCCATATGCCCGAGCCGCCGGAAATGATCTTTTTTACGAGTCTGTCGACCGTGGTATCTGCCGCGGGTGCATATTTATCGGCGACCTTGCTGTAGGCCGGGCCGATCGTCGAACCACTGCCTGCTTCCTGGAGTCTGTGACAGGTCGTGCAATCGCTGCCGCCGATCAGCTCAAGGCCTTTTTCTCCCGCGATTGCAGCGGGGGCCGCGGTGGTTGCGCTGTCTTTTGCAGAAGATTTTGTTTCACCGGAGTTGCCGCATGCCGCAGCGAAGAGGGTGCAGGATAAAATGACTACTAATTTTTTGTTCATGTTGCTGAGTATTAATCAATGTAAAGGATGCCCAAGTTCCGAAATAAATCATTCCAACCCTAAAACGGCGCGATTAAATTTTTCATCTTTTCCGGTGCCGGCAAAGTCATCGAAGGCCTTTTCCGTTACCCGTATGATATGGTCTTTTATAAAGGGAGCGCCTTCTCTTGCGCCGTCTTCGGGATGCTTGATACAGCATTCCCATTCCAGCACGGCCCAGCCTTTATAATCGTATGCCGTAAGCTTGCTGAAGATGGACCGGAAATCGACTTGTCCGTCCCCGAGGGAGCGGAAGCGGCCCGCGCGGTCTATCCAGGGCTGGTAGCCGCCATAGACGCCCTGTTTACCCGTCGGATTGAATTCCGCATCTTTTACATGGAACATGCGGATGCGTTCGTGGTAGTTGTCGATATATTCCAGATAGTCGAGGCATTGCAGGACAAAATGCGAAGGGTCATAGAGGAGACATGCCCGCTTATGATTGCCGGTGTGCCCGAGGAACATTTCATAGGTGATACCGTCATGGAGGTCTTCGCCGGGGTGGATCTCATAGCAGAGGTCTACGCCGTGCCGGTCGAATTCATCGAGGATCGGCAGCCAGCGTTTGGCGAGTTCTTTAAAGCCGGTCTCCACCAGCCCAGCGGGGCGTTGTGGCCAGGGGTATACGGTAGGCCAGAGCAGAGCGCCGCTGAAGGTCGCATGCGCATTCAATCCCAGGTTCTGCGAGGCTTTGGCGGCATATTTAAGTTGCTGAACGGCCCACTCCGTCCGCGCTTTTGGGTTCTTGTGTACGGATGCGGGGGCGAATCCATCGAACAGATCGTTATAGGCCGGATGAACGGCAACGAGCTGTCCCTGCAGATGGGTGGACAATTCCGTGATCTGGAGGCCTGCCGCGGCAACGATGCCTTTTATCTCATCGGCATAGGTCTTGCTTTCCGCGGCTTTCTGCAGATCGATGCATCGGCTGTCCCAGCTGGGGATCTGCACGCCGATATAGCCCAGGCCTGCGGCCCATTTGCAGATGGAAGACAGGGTGTTGAAGGGGGCTTCGTCTCCCATGAACTGGGCAAGGAAAATGGCAGGTCCTTTTATCGTTTGCATATGGTCAAAAATTTCTGTTGTTATTGGATCGGGTCCGTGTTGTTGCTGATCGTTGTACCTGTGGCGGCGGAGGATCGCTGTGCCGGTGATGCTGCCGTCAGCAGTTCGTTTCTCCTGGGATCTCGAAGAAGGTCCATTTCTCGAGGCTCTCATTGCTCTTCACCACGTTCTCGATAAAGGCCATGCCGCGGACACCATCTTCGACGGAGGGGAAATCCATTGCTTCGGGAGAAGGGGATTGTCCATCCAGCCGGGCCGACAGCGTAAGGGCGAAGTTCCGGTAGAGATTGCCGAATGCTTCGAGATATCCTTCGGGGTGACCACCCGGGGTCCGGCAATTGTGTGTAGCGAAAGGAGACAGACGGTCGCCGTAATTCGATCCGGCGCGCAGGATCTGTGCGGGGGCGTCCTGCCATTTTATGAGCAGGGTATTCGGCTCCTGCTGTGCCCATTCGAGGCCGCCGAGCTCACCGTAAACGCGTATCCTGAGCGCATTTTCTTCGCCGGCCGCAACCTGTGAAGCGGTGAGGGTGCCGGTGGCGCCGTTGTCGAAACGCAGGAGGACATTGCCGTCGTCATCCAGCGCACGGCCATCCACGAAGATGCTCAGGTCGGCGCAGAGCTGCGTTATGCGGAGTCCGCTGATATATTCCGCGAGATGGGCCGCGTGGGTACCGATATCTCCCATGCAACCGGCTTTTCCCGAGCGCGTCGGGTCCGTGCGCCAGGCCGCTTGTTTACTGCCTTCTTTTTCGGACAGCCGGCTGAGCCAGCCCTGGGGATATTCAACATATATTTTCCTGATCTTTCCAAATGCTCCCTGGCTGACCATCTGTCTGGCCTGCTTCACCATGGGGTAACCGGCATAGGTATGGGTCAGGCAGAGCAGGAGACCGGTTTCTTTTACTTTTTTCTTTAGTGCGATCGCTTCTTCCAGCGAGAAGGTCATCGGCTTTTCGATGACCACGTGAAAACCTTTTTCGAGCGCCAGCATAGCCGGGGCGAAATGCGCATTGTTGGGCGTTACGATGACCACGAAATCCATTCTCTCGCCAGCGGGCAGGAGGCTCTCTTTACCGATCATCTCTTCGAAACTGGCATACACCCTTTGTTCGGGGAGGAACAAGGCAAGCCCGGACTCGCGGGCATTGGCGGGGCTGCTGCTGAATGCCCCGCAGACCAGCTCGATGAGGCCGTCCATATTGGCTGCGATCCGGTGAACGGCGCCGATGAAGGCATTCTTGCCCCCACCGATCATTCCCATTCTTAATTTTCTGTTCATGGGGTGAATTTCGGGAATTATTTAATGAAATATCAGCCCTTTCTGAAAATTTTTGTTTTAGCAGTATTGAGCAGCATAGTTATTTGAAAATAAAAATTACATTTATGGTCTAACGATTAAATACTTATTAAAATCAATCTGCCATGACTGTCCCTATTCACCGGAATAAACTTTTTACAGCTAGTTGCCTTGCCTTGCTGGTCACTTCTCTTTCTTTTGGCATAAGGGCCGGTATCCTGGCTGAGCAGGGGGTCAGATTCAACCTGAACGCGTCCGAGCTGGGCACGATCGCCGCCACCGCCTTCTGGGGCTTTCCGCTGGCCATCGTCATCGGCGGGTTCATCGTCGATATCGTCGGAATGAAAAAATTGCTGGTGGGGGCGTTCGTCTTTCATCTCGCGGGAATATTGCTGACGATCTTTGCAAACGGGTACTGGACGCTTTTTCTGTCTACGCTGCTGATCGGGATCGCGAACGGAACGGTGGAGGCAGCCTGCAATCCCCTTGTAGCTTCTCTTTTCACGAATAACAAGACGACCAAGCTGAATCATTTTCATTTATGGTTCCCGGGTGGGATCTTTATCGGTACGCTGGTCGTTTTCGGGCTGAATAATGTACTGGGGTCGGGTTTGACCCCCAAGCCTTACTGGATCTCGCAGGTGGAGATCGCCGTGATGCTGATCCCGACGCTGATCTATGGATATCTTTTCTCCCGTCTTGATTTCCCCGTCACGGAAAGAGTGGCGGCGGGGGTATCGACCGAAGAAATGTACAAGGCCTTGTTCAAACCGCTGTTCCTGTTCATGATCTTGTGTATGTTCGGCACGGCCATTACGGAATTGTTCACGGGGCAGTGGATCGACGTCCTGCTGAAAAATGTAACGAGCAACGCGCTGCTGATCCTTACCCTGGAAACGGGCGTCATGGTAGTGGGCCGGGCTTTTGCGGGGCCGGTTGTGCACCGGTTCTCTCCGCAGGGGGTGCTGCTGATCTCCTCGATCCTTGCAGCGCTTGGCTTGTATATGCTCGGGCATACGAGCGGCAATATGATCTTTGTCGGGGCGCTGGTCTTTGGGATGGGCGTCTGCTATTTCTGGCCTACGATGATCGGCTTTGTCGCGGAGAACCTGCCGAGGACGGGCGCCGTCGGGCTGAATCTGATGGGGGGAGCGGGCATGTTCGCCGTATCCCTGTATATGATCTTTATGGGCGGGCATTATGATAGTTTATTATTGCAGAAATTGCCTGCGGGGGCGGACCTGAAGCTGTATAATGATGCGGCGGCCGGTACGGATATGGCGAACCTGTTGAATGAGGCCAAAAAAGCCGCAGGCCCCGAGGTGCTGACCTTTACGCTGGCGATCCCGATCATTCTTGCGATAGCCTTTGCGGGCCTTAATCTGTATATGCGCGGCAGAAAAAAACCTGAAATGCTCAATACCGCTCACGCCTGATAAATCGCGCCTGAGCCCCGGTGGGGGCGCCCGGAGGGGAACCGGAGGAACTCCGGACAGGGCGCCGATAGAGCACCTTCGGAACGCCGGACGGAGAGCCGGTGAAGGGCCGGACAAGGAGCCGGCGGAACGCCGGACAGGGAAGCTCTGAATTGTCAATCTGACCGTTAAACCTTTTTTAATGCCTGTGGAAGGTTTTTAATGATGCTGTAAGCATAACATTTTGTAATTTACTCTTTAACGACAGGAATCAATTATGTCCAATCCTTCACGACGCGATGCCATCAGAAACTTAGTTGCGGGAACAGCGGCCCTGGGAACAGGGGCCATGCTCTCTTCCTTCCGCAGCCCGGCGACCGGGGAAACCGGTCCGGTAACTGGGAAAACCAGCGCGGCAACGCAAAACGATCTCCAGAACATGGCCTTAAAAGGAAATATCAATCATTCGGTGTGCCGCTGGTGCTATAATGACATCCCGCTGGAAGACTTGTGCCTGGCGGTGAAGAAAATTGGTTTCAGCGCCATCGATCTCGTAGGTCCGAAGGACTGGCCCGTATTGCAGAAGCATGGCATTTTTTCGTCCATGTGCAACGGAGCGGAGATCAGTCTTACCAAGGGATTCAATCATAAGGAGAATCATCCGACCCTGATAAAGAGCTATGAAGAGCATATCGATCTGGTGGCGAAGGCGGGGTATAAGAACCTGATCTGTTTCAGCGGCAACCGGGATGGGATGGATGACGAGACGGGTCTGAAGAATTGCGTGGAGGGCCTGAAGCAGATCGTAGGGCAGGCGGAGAAAAGAGGGGTGATCATTCAGATGGAGCTGCTCAACAGCAAGGTGAACCATCCCGACCAGATGTGCGATAATACCAAATGGGGTATCGCGCTGGTGAAGGCGGTAGGTTCGGAAAACTTTAAATTATTGTACGATATCTATCATATGCAGATCGATGAAGGCGATGTGATCCGGACGATACAGGATGGTCATTCCTATTTCGGTCATTATCATACGGGCGGCGTGCCGGGAAGGCATGAGATCGACGAGACACAGGAGCTGTACTATCCGGCTATCATGAAGGCGATACTGGCTACGGGGTTCAAGGACTATGTGGCGCAGGAGTTCGTGCCTTCCTGGAAAGATAAGCTGAAAGCCCTCGAGCAGGGGGTGCGGATCTGCGATGTGTGATCCGGTAGGTGTGAGGGAAAGGTGTGGATGAGAAAACTAAACATTCAAAACAATATAATTTATGGCTGAGAATACGTATGATGCAATCGTGATCGGGTCAGGGATCAGCGGAGGCTGGGCGGCGAAAGAACTTACGCAAAAAGGATTGAAGGTGCTGATGCTGGAAAGAGGGCGTGATATCGTGCATATCAAGGATTATGTAAATGCCAATAAGGAAGCCTGGGATTATCCCCACCGCGGGCATCGTACCGTTCAGATGGAAAAGGATTACCCGGTGCTGAAAAGGGATTACCCGCTGAGCGAAACCAACCTGGACTATTGGGTAAAGGACAGCGAATGTCCTTATACGGAAACAAAGCGGTTCGACTGGTTCCGGGGTTATCATACGGGAGGCCGCTCGCTGATGTGGGGGCGCCAGAGCTATCGTTGGAGTGACCTGGATTTCGAGGCCAATGCCAAAGAGGGGATCGCCATCGACTGGCCGATCCGTTACAAGGATATCGCCCCCTGGTATGACTATGCGGAATTATTTGCCGGTATCAGCGGAGCGAAAGACGGATTGCTGCAATTGCCGGACGGGCATTTTCTGCCGGCATATGATATGACCTGTGTGGAGAAGGATGTGTCGGCCCGCCTCAAGGAACATTATAAAGGGATGCGCCATATGATCATCGGACGTACCGCCAATATAACGGTGCCGCACGGTGGGAGACCGGGCTGCCAGTTCAGGAACAAGTGTGCATTGGGATGCCCCTTCGGAGGATATTTCAGCACGCAGTCATCGACTTTGCCGGCGGCGGTGGCGACGGGTAACCTGACCCTGCGTCCCTGGTCGATCGTTACAAAAATATTGTATGATAAGGATTCGAAGAAGGCAACGGGCGTAGAGGTGCTCGATGCGGAAACGAATAAGACCTATGAGTTCAAGGCTAAGATCATTTTCCTGAACGCGTCCACGATCAACAGCGCCTGGGTGCTCATGAACTCCGCCACCGAGATCTGGCCGGATGGATTAGGCAGCAGCAGCGGGGAACTGGGTCATAACCTGATGGACCATCACCTGGGGGTGGGTGCTGAGGGGCTGGTAGAAGGATATGAAGACAAATATTATTATGGGCGTCGGGCCAATGGCATCTATATACCGCGCTACCGCAACCTGTTTGGCGACAAGCGGGATTACCTGCGTGGTTTTGGCTACCAGGGTGGTGGCGGCCGCGAGGGATACAATCACCAGATCGCGGAATACCAGATCGGCGCAGAATATAAGGAAGCGCTGACCGAGCCTGGTCCCTGGAAAATGAATATCGGAGGCTTTGGCGAGATCCTGCCATACCATGAGAATAAAGTTACTCTGGATAAAACCAAAAAGGATAAATGGGGATTGAATGTCGTAAATATCGATTGCGAGTTGAAGGACAATGAACTGAAGATGCGCAAGGACATGCAGGCCGATGCCGTCGAGATGCTGGAGGCCACGGGAGTGAAGAATGTAACAAGCCGTGACAGCAATCCATATCCCGGCCGCGGCATACATGAAATGGGTACGGCCAGGATGGGCAAGGATCCGAAGACTTCCGTCCTGAATTCGCACAACCAGGTATGGGATGCGAAGAATGTGTTCGTCACGGATGGCGCCTTCATGACTTCGGCAGCCTGTGTGAATCCTTCTCTTACGTATATGGCTATGACGGCCAGGGCGGCCGATTTTGCGGTAGCCGAGCTTAAAAAAGGAAATATATAAACAACTATGCCCGGAGACACACTTAATATCAATACGAAGGCCGGTCCACAGAATACCTACGATGCGATCGTGATCGGGTCCGGGATCAGTGGTGGCTGGGCCGCCAAGGAGCTTACCGAAAAAGGGCTGAAGACGATCATGCTGGAAAGGGGAAGGAACTTCGAGCATATCAAAGATTACAAGAATGCCACCAAGGACCCCTGGGAATTCGAGCACCGGGGCAAGGTGACCCAAACGCAGATCCATGAGAAACCTTATATCGCGCGTAAATGGGGCGCCGTAGAGCAGGTCATGGATTATTGGGCGAAAGATGTGGACTGCCCATACACCGAAGTAAAACCTTTTAACTGGTGGCGCGCTTACCAGCTTGGAGGACGTTCTATATTATGGGGCAGGCAGAGTTATCGGTGGAGCGATTTCGATTTTAATGCCAATGCCAAGGATGGATGGGCCATCGACTGGCCGATACGTTATAAAGATCTCGCGCCCTGGTATGACCATGTGGAAAAGCATATCGGAGTCAGCGGTTCGTCAGAAGGCCTGTCTCATTTGCCCGACGGCCATTTTTTACCACCGATGGATATGACCTGCGTGGAAAAGGATGTGGCTGCCCGCATAAAAGAACATTACAAGGGGATGCGGCATATGATCATCGGACGGGTGGCCAATTTAACGGCGCCTATTGCCGGAAGGACGCAATGCCAGTTCAGGAACCGTTGCTGGGAGGGTTGCCCGTTCGGCGGTTATTTCAGTACGCAGTCCTCGACGCTGCCCGCTGCTGTGGCGACGGGTAACCTGACGGTGCGGCCTTTTTCCATCGTGACGAAGATCCTCTATGATAAGAATACCCGCAAGGCCAGGGGAGTGGAAGTGCTGGATGCGGAAACCAACAAGACGTATGAGTATTATGCGAAGATCGTTTTTGTAAATGCCTCCGCCCTGAACAGCGCCTGGGTGCTGATGAATTCCGCCACCGAGATCTGGCCGGACGGGCTTGGCAGCAGCAGCGGAGAACTGGGGCACAATGTTATGGACCATCATTATAACGTGGGCGCTTCCGGGGTGGTGGATGGATATGAAGATAAATATTACTATGGCCGGCGGGCGAATGGTATTTACCTGACCCGTTTTGCCAATTTATACGAAGATAAAAGGGATTACCTGCGTGGTTTTGGTTACCAGGGCGGCGGAAGCCGGGAGGGGTGGAGCAGGAATGTCGCGGAGATGAATATCGGCGCCGGTTTCAAGGAAGCGCTGACGGAACCCGGCCAATGGACAATGGGCATGACCGGTTTCGGGGAGTTGCTGCCCTACCATGAGAACAAGATAACCCTGGATAAAAACAAAAAAGACAAATGGGGTTTGCCGGTTTTGGCGATGGATGCCGAGATAAAGGAAAATGAAAAGAAGATGCGCAAGGACATTGTACTGGAAGCCACGGCCATGCTGGAGGCGGCGGGCGTGAAGAACGTGCATTCCTGGGACAACGGGCATAATGTCGGAGACGGGATCCATGAGATGGGCACGGCAAGGATGGGCAGGGACCCGAAGACCTCGGTGCTGAATGCGCATAACCAGGTCTGGGACGCGCAGAATGTCTTTGTGACGGATGGAGCGGCCATGGTGTCTTCCGCCTGTCAGAACCCTTCGCTGACCTATATGGCCCTGACGGCAAGGGCGGCAGACTTTGCGGTTGGGGAGCTTAAAAAAGGTAACTTGTAAGGAAACACAGATAGCCCGTGAAGGAGGAAAGGATTCTAGAAATATAAATTTCAAACCATCAACTATTTTATATGCAAAGAAGAGACGCAATATCCCGGGTGGCGCTGATCCTGGGCGGCACCATACTCGGAGCGGAAGTATTTTTATCCGGGTGTACGAACAGCGATAAGAATATCGGCGGAGCTGGGGTCAATTTCTCCAATGACGATGTCGCCTTTCTCGACGAAGTGGCCGAGACGATCCTTCCGGCTACCAGCACACCTGGTGCAAAGGCTGCCAAAGTAGGGGATTTCATGGCCGTGATCGTACGGGACTGTTATGAAGATAAGGACCAGAAGATTTTCCTCGATGGCATGCAGAAGCTGAATGCGGCGAGCAAGAAAAAGAATGGCGCCTTCTTCCTCGACAGCAATGCACAGCAAAGACACGATCTGCTGGTGGATCTCGACAAGGAGCAGAAAGAATACACGGATAAGAAAAAGAAGGAAGACCCGACGCATTATTTCCGGATGATGAAGGAACTGACGCTATGGGGATATTTTACCTCCGAAGCAGGAGCAACCAAGGCGCTGCGTTATGTGGCCGTTCCGGGAAGATACGAAGGATGTATTCCTTATAAGAAAGGCGAAAAGGCGTGGGCTACTTCATAGAAGGCGCAAAGGATGGTCGTCTGAGAAAAGCTCACTTGAATATAATCTGGCTACGAGGCCCCGCATGGAACATGCGGGGCCTCGTTTTTTAACCCAGATAGTCTCAATTAGATCAGAAACTATTAAAATAATACTACTTTAATTTCTGTTTATTTTAGAATTTCACTGCTCGTTACTATGAATTGAAAAATCAATTCTTTATGAGCAAATATTTTTTTGAGCGTCTGGAGAACCTGAAAAAGAACCACACCCGTCTTTTAAAACGCAGCAATGAGCCAATACCCGACAATAATGGCATCTACAGCCGGTATCGTTATCCTATTCTTACGGCGCAGCATACACCGCTGTTCTGGCGGTTCGATCTCAATGAGCAGACGAACCCATTCCTTCTCGAGCGGTTTGGTATAAATGCCAGCTTTAATGCAGGAGCGATCAAATGGAAGGGCAGATATATTCTGATCGTGAGGGTGGAAGGGATCGACCGGAAGTCTTTTTTTGCGGTAGCTGAAAGCCCCAATGGCACTGATGATTTCAATTTCTGGGATTACCCGGTGGTGATGCCCGAGACGGATGAGCCGGATACGAACATTTATGATATGCGCATCGTCCAGCATGAGGATGGCTGGCTATACGGCTTGTTCTGTGCCGAAAGAAAAGACCCGGCGGCCCCTCCGGGCGATCAGTCATCCGCGATCGCGCAATGTGGTATAGCGCGCACGAAGGATCTGATAACCTGGGAGCGTCTTGCAGATCTTAAGACTCCTTCTCCTCAGCAGCGCAATGTCGTGCTGCACCCGGAATTCGTAAATGGGAAATATGCATTTTATACCCGGCCCCAGGACAGCTTTATCGAGGCGGGCAAGGGAGGAGGCATTGGGTTCGGGCTGTCGTCGCGTATTGAAAATGCGGTCATCGACGAAGAACTGATCGTGGACGAGAAGATCTATCATACGGTGAATGAGCTGAAGAACGGGCTTGGGCCGGCGCCGATCAAGACCCCATATGGGTGGCTGCATCTGGCGCATGGGGTACGCAACACCGCTGCGGGCCTGCGTTATGTCCTGTATCTTTTTATGACGGACCTGGAAGACCTGACAAAAGTGATCTATAAGCCGGGGGGCTATTTTCTTGCACCGGAAGGAGAGGAGCGGATCGGGGATGTGTCGAATGTAGTATTCAGCAATGGGTGGATAGCCGATGATGACGGCGTCGTATATATCTATTATGCTTCTTCGGATTCCCGGATGCATGTTGCCTTATCGTCCATAGACCGGCTGCTGGACTATGTGATGAACAATCCTCCGGATGGCTATACCTCCGCTCAGTCGTTGAACACGCTGACGGATATCATCCGGAAGAATAAGAGCAACGAAACGGTCAGGATGTAGCCGTACGACAGGAATTTTACTGAAAGACATACGGTAACAGCCGGAGGAATTCCGGGATGGGAGCCAGAGGTGAAAGGGACAAGTATGCCCGGGAGGCCGGGTTGCCTTTTAGTGTCTGAAAGACGGTTAAAACATTCATTGTGTTGATTCTAAGCAATGATTTGTTAAAATATCATTACAATACGGTTATATATTGGGATATTTTTAACTACCAGAATTTCCATTTCTTGACGACCATTAAAAATCAGCTTAGCTTATGAGAAGAAAACGTTTGTTTGCCCAATTACCAACTCCACCTTCGGTGAGTTTTTGCAAAGGGCTTCTTCCAGCCTTGTTCATATTACTCTTCACTCATTTTTCAGGTCTTGCTCAGAACCGGACGATCACCGGAAAAGTAGTTGCCACCGGAAGCGACAGCGCGCTGGCAGGCGTGACCGTGAAGGTAAAAGGCTCCAATACCAACGCCATCACCGGGGCAGACGGAAGTTTTACAATCAGCGCAGCCCCGAATGCTACTTTGATCGTCAGCAGCATTGGGTTTGCCTCACAGCAGGTCGATCTGAATAACCGGAGCTCGATAACGATACGGCTCGTATCGGACGCGCAGGCCCTGACCCAGGTAGTGGTCATCGGGTATGGCACGGTAAAGCGCAAAGACCTGACCGGCGCGATCAGCAGTGTGTCAGCCGACCAGATCTCAAAAGTTCCGGTCACTACAATAGACCAGGCCATACAGGGTAGGGCCCCCGGCGTTCAGGTCACCAATAACGATGGTTCGCCCGGCGGCGGCGTCCAGGTCCAGATCAGGGGTATCGGCAGCTTAGGGACGAATGACCCGCTGTACGTCGTGGATGGTTATCCGATCAGTGGTGGTATAAACACCCTTAACCCCAACGACATTGCTTCTATCGACATTCTCAAGGATGCATCGGCAACAGCCATTTATGGAAACCGGGCATCCAACGGGGTCGTTATCATATCCACCAAAAGGGGAAGAAGGGGCGGAGCAACCGTATCCCTCGATGTATCGACCTCATTTCAGACCAGGCCAAAAACCTATAGCGTACTGAACGCCCAGCAGTGGGGGGCGCTTGCCTTCAAGCAGGCCACTATAGATGGTTATACCGCGCTGCCAAACTGGGCGAATGCCGATACGCTGCATGAAGCCGACTGGCAGAAGGCCGTTTATCAGACAGGGGTAAGACAAAATTACAATGTCGCCATCCGCGGGGGCAGCGATAAGGTTCAGACCGCTTTTTCCGCCGGCTATTTCGATCAGAAGGGTATTGTACTCGGCTCCGACTTCAAAAGATACAATCTGAGCGCAAACATAGATTATACTCCACAGCCCTGGCTCAAATCCTCGACCAGCCTTAAATACACCAGGGGCGATTCAAAAGTTCCTTTTGGAACAGGCGGCCAGGGTGCGGGCGCGGGTGTAGGTTATCTGAGCAAATTACCCCCAACCCTTGACGGAGGCAATCTGCTGACCACCCAGATCAAGGATGGAAGAGGGAATTATGGTTATTTCAATCCCAACAACCAGGCCGTCAGGAACTGGGGTAACGGTCCGGTATACAGTATAGAAACACAGGATCAGAAAAACCTGACCAACTACTTTTTAGGGTCTACATTCCTGGAGGCGACGATCCTTCCCGGGCTCAGGATAAAGACGAATGTCGGTGTCAACACCAACGATTATTCCGGTTATTATTTCACACCATCCGATATCCGCGCCCTGACCCAGTATGGTGCGGGAACGCAATCGACCCTGAACTTTTATTCTCAGTCGGCTAATAATACGTTCGAATGGCTCTGGGAAAATACGATCGCTTATACCAAGACGTTCGGTGACCACAGCATAGATGCCGTCGCCGGTTATTCTTCACAGTCCAACACCTTCCGTCAGATAGGCGGTCAGGGAAATAATTTACTGAGCAATGGACTGAGGGACCTGAGTCTTCTTCCGGCTCTTACCAACGTTTATGGCAACCAGACGACCTATACGCTGGAATCCCAGTTCGGAAGGGTGAGCTACAGCTATATGGACAAGTATCTGGTCACCGGTACGGTGAGGAGGGATGGATCGTCGAGATTTGCCCAGGGTCATCAGTATGGGGTCTTTCCCTCGGGATCCGTTGCGTGGAGAGCAAAGGAAGAATCCTTTCTGAAAGATGTCACCGCCCTGTCGGACCTGAAGATCAGGGCCAGCTATGGCCAGATCGGCAACCAGTTCAATGCCGGGACCTTTCAATATTTAGCCCAGTACACATCGGGACCGGGCGCAAACAACCAGGGCAACAACGGTTATCCGTTCAATAAAACATATCAGCCAGGCCTTGTACAGGCCCAGCTGTCGGATTCCGCGCTGAAATGGGAAACATCGAATCAGACCGATATAGGTATTGACGCAGCCTTTCTTGGTGGAGCGCTGACTTTCACGGTAGATTACTACAACAAAAAATCGAGGGACTTCTTATTGTCCATTCCTTTACCCGCTCAGACGGGGTTCACCCAGGCTTACCGGAATGTGGGCAGCGTCAAGAACAGCGGGCTGGAATTTGGCGTGAATTACGCGCGCACGGCGACGGGAGGTTTCCACTACAATATTGGTCTGAATCTTACGACGGTCAACAATAAATTATTAAGCCTCGAGACCGGTCAGAACTTTATATATGACCTTGCAAGCTTAGGCTTCCCCACCACGGGCAGCAATAACTGGGGCACTTATAGCAAGTCGGCAGTCGGCGGACCCATCGGTGCATTCTACGGCTATAAATCCGCAGGGATCTTCCAGGCCCAGAAAGACATCGATGCACTGAATGCCATCAGCGTAGCCAAATATGGAGCGGGCAACGTTTACCAGCCTACATCCGGCCCCGCGAAGAGCGCCGTCGTCGGTGACCGCAAGTTTGTCGATGTGAACAACGATGGTCACATCACTGCGGACGACCAGACCGTATTGGGAAGCCCTATTCCTAAGTTCTACGGAGGGCTGACCTTCGATGCCAATTACAAGAACTGGGATTTCAGCGTGTTCTTCTATGGCGTTTATGGGAACAAGATCTTCAACTATCAGGAAAGGACGCTGGAAAGTTTTGAAACCTCGACCGGATCCGTCGGGATCGAAAATATCGGCACGAAATATTATCAGGGCGCGTGGACCGCAGCCAACCAATCCAACAGATATGCCGTTATCTCTGCGAATGATTTCAATGTCAATACCCGCCCTTCGGATGTATATGTTGAAAATGGCAGCTATGTACGCCTGAGAAATTTAACCGTTGGATATAATCTGCCCTTAAAATTTTCTTCAGGGAGCTTTGCCCCCAAGATCCGGATCTATGTTACGGGACAGAATCTGTTCACGATCACAAAATATTCGGGCCTCGATCCTGAAATCGGGATACCATCGGGAACGGATCCGAATACCAATCAGGCCGTTCGCAGTGTGACTTCCTCCGGGATAGATGTGGGTACCTATCCTTCCTCCAAATATTTCACGGTCGGATTTAATGTGACGTTCTAAATTAACGCAAGAAGTAGTAAAAACTAAGATATGAAAAGTAAAAAAATTATTTATTTAGTATGCGTGGGGTGTCTTTTGCTTGCCCTTGCCTGCTCGAAGAACTTTCTTAATCAGACGGACTCCTCGCATGTGAGCGCGGGTTCGTTGTTCCATACCCCACAGGACGGGATCAGTCTGGTGAATGCCATATACGATGGTTTCCAGCACGACAACCAGAGCTTTGTGCTCAAAGCCCTCTGGTACAACGCCAACTATTGCTCACAGGATTACTTCAACTGGGGCGCGGACGTATCGTATAATACGTATCTGTTCCCCGCGGATTTTGGATCTGCGGCCGCCTTCTGGAACCTTTCCTATCAGGGGATAGCCAGAGCCAATTCTGCGATACCCATTATCGCCAAAATGCAGGCCGACAAGGTGATCACCGACTCGCTGGCCAATTTCCTTACCGGTCAGACCTATTTTTTACGCGGCGTATATTATTATTATCTGGCCTGTACGTTTGGCGGCGTTCCGCTGGAGCTGAAGACGGTCACGGATAACGGTCTTCATCCGAGGAGCACGCAGGATTCGGTATTTCTGTCGGTAGCGGCCGATATGACCACGGCAGCGAGTTTACTGCCCTGGCCAGAAAGTCTGGCGACCGGAGATATCGGAAGAGCGACAAAGGGCGCGGCGCTTGGATACCTCGGCAGCACACAGATGTGGCTGAAAAAATATTCGGATGCGGTGACCAGCTTCAACCAGCTGATCCCGCATTATACGTTGCTGCCGAAATTCATGGATCTGCATGAGTACAGCAATCAGAACAATAAGGAATCGATCTTCGAGCTGCAGTTCGCCCTTCCTGGTGGCACCACCCCGGACTGGAGCTATAATAACAATGAAGTGACCTGGAACTCATCGTTTATGTGGCCATGGGAAACGTCAAATTTTGGTTATACTTATGCGAACAAACTGCTGTACACCTCTTTCGAAGCAGGCGATACCCGAAAGGCCGCCACGATCATCGGACCCGGCGACACCATCGCCAGCCCTGGCATCGTCAAGATAGGGGGAATAAAAGCGTATGCCCAGGTCATCGCGGGCTTTGCCGGCACCCTTTCGCTGCCAAAGGCGCATTTTACCGGTACCGATGGGAAGATCATGAATACCTGCGGAAAGGCCACCGATCCATGGCTTGGCGACCAGCCCGGTCAGCTGAGGAGCGGATATTATGGAATGAAGTTCTGGCGCGACCCGAATATCAGCGGGAACACACCAAGCGCGCTCGATCAGAAAACGCATATTTTCGGAGATCAGAATGTCACCATGCTTCGTCTTGGCGAGATCCTGCTCGATAAGGCCGAGGCGCAATCCAAGGCTGGAGACCAGGCGGGTGCTGCACTTACGCTGGCGCTGGTCAGGAACCGTGCGTGGGGTGGAGTGGCCCCCGCATCGCCATTCGGCCCCGATTTTATGCAGATCATGCTGAATGAATACCGGCATGAGGTAGGCGGGGATATGTCCTTATGGTATAATCTCAGAAGGACGGGCCTGCATATCCAATATATCAAAAGCACGTTTAACATCGATATTCCAGCCGGTCACGACCTGTTGCCGATCCCACAGACGGCGATCGCCACCAACTCGACGCTGAAGCAGAATCCGAACTATTAACCGGAACGATCCGTTATTTATAATGAAGGCTTTGTAGAAATACAGAGCCTTCATTTCTTGCCTATATTCGTATTTCATATGAAAGGACCCACCTTCTTATTTATCTTTTTGACGGTCGCGCTCCTGGCCTGTCATAAAAAGAACCGTTTATTCGAGAAGATAACTTCTTCTCATTCGGGGATCAGTTTTTCCAACAAGATAACCGAGGACGAAACGATCAACCCGCTGAATGTGGTGAATATATACAATGGCGGGGGCGTGGGCATCGGAGATTTCAACGGGGATGGCTTGCCCGATATTTATTTCGGGGGTAATATGGTGCCCTGCAGGCTTTACCTGAACAGGGGCGATTTTAAATTCGAGGATATAACGGAAAAGGCGGGGGTCGGCGGATTTGGCCGGTGGGCGAGGGGCATATCCGTCATAGACATCAACAATGACGGGCTGATGGATATCTATGTCTGCAATACCATCTCCAGGGACTCGCTGCAAAGACGGAATATATTGTATGTCAACCAGGGGCTGGACAAGGACGGCATCCCGCATTTCAGGGATATGGCCGCGGAATATGGCCTGGATATCCATGTGCAGTCGACCATGGCCAGCTTCTTCGATTATGATAACGACGGCGATCTGGATATGTACCTTACCGTCAATGAGGCGTCCAACGGGAGCGATCCCACCGTATTCCTTCAGCGGAATAACCGGAACGGGGGTCCCAGCTATGGCAGGCTGTACCGTAACGATATGGACAGCGCGCTGAAGCACCCTGTGTTTCACGATGTTTCGGTCGCAGCAGGAATAAAATTCGAAGGGTATGGTCATGCGGCCACGGTCTGCGACATCAATAATGACGGGTGGAAGGATATTTATGTTTCGGATGATTTCCTGTCCAATAATATTCTCTATATCAACAACCATGACGGCACGTTTACCAACCGGTCGAAGGAATATTTCAAGCATACCTCTTATAATTCGATGGGGCAGGATGTGGTGGACATCAATAACGACGGATTGCCGGATGTGATAGAGCTGGATATGAACCCCGAGGATAACTACCGCAAGAAAATGATGCTGGCTTCCAACAGCTATCTCACGTATCAGAATTTCGATTTCTTCAAATACCAGTATCAGTATGTACGGAACACGCTGCAACTGAACCAGGGACCTTCGGTGGGGGAGAACGATACCATCGGCATTCCTGCCTTCAGCGAGATCGGCTTCCTGAGCGGCATGTCACAGACGGACTGGAGCTGGAGCCCGCTGGTGGTCGATTTCGATAATGACAGCTACCGGGACCTGATCGTCACCAACGGCTTCCCGCGCGATGTGTCGGACCATGATTTCATGACCTACCGCGATCAGGCAAAGGGGATGGTCAGTACGAAAAAGATGCTGGAGCAGATCCCGACGGTAAAGCTGCATAACTACGCATTCCAGAATAAAGGGGACCTGAGCTTCAGCGATAAGACGGTGGACTGGGGGTTGGAGCAGCCGACCTTTTCCAATGGCATCGCCTATGCGGATTTTGACCAGGACGGGGCCGTCGATATGGTGATCAATAATATCAACGATGAGGCATTGCTGTACAGGAATACGGCAAGGGATAAGGATCCGGCAGCCACGAATTTCCTGCAGATCAGGTTCAGAGGAGATAAACGGAATATCAATGGGCTGGGGGCAGTAGCCAGCATTTATTATGAGGGGGGTAAGCAACAGGTGTATGAGAACAACCCATACCGGGGCTATTTATCCACGATGCAGGGGATAGCGCATTTCGGGCTGGGCAAGGTCCGGATGCTGGACTCCGTCGTGATAAGATGGTATAATGGCAGGCAGCAGACCCTGCGAAAGATAAAGGCCAACCAGGTCCTTGGGGTCGATATGGCCGATGCGAAGGACCCTTATACCTTGCAGGGGCCTGCGCGTGCGGACCATGCGTTGTTCAGGGAGGTGACCAGTGCGGCTGGGATCAGTTTCCGGCATCATGATTATGATTTTATCGATTTTACGATCCAGACGCTGTTGCCGCACAAGCTTTCCGAATATTGCCCGGCGCTGGCAGCAGGGGATATAGATGGCAATGGATCGGACGATCTGGTCGTCGGGGGGAACGGGGCCGTCCCCGCCCAGGTCCTGTTACAACAGCCTGACGGTAAATTTTTGCAAAGAGATCTTGCGCAGGGGATGAGCAATGGGGGGATCCAGCCCAAAGACGAAGGCATCCTGCTGTTCGATGCGGATGGGGATGGGAAGACGGATGTGTATATCGCCAGCGGAGGATATAAGGAATCACCCGGTAATACTGTCTATCAGGACCGGTTGTTTATAAATGACGGCAAGGGAAATTTCAGGAAGGACTCCCTGGCGCTGCCGGTGAACCACAGCAGCAAGCTATGCGTCCGGGCTATGGACTTCAATAACGACGGGAAAACGGACCTGTTCGTGTCGGGGCGTGTGGACCCATGGAATTATCCAAAGCCGGTGAGCAGCTTTATCTTCCGGAACGATTCCGAAAAGGGGCATGTGAAATTTACCGATGTGACCGATGAAGTGGCCCCGGAGCTGCGAAGCATCGGGATGATCTGCGACGCGTTGTTCACCGACTTTGACGGCGACGGGCAAACGGACCTGATCGTCGTCGGGGAATGGATGCCGGTGACCTTTTTAAAAAACGTAAATGGGAAGTTCAGGAACGTGACCGAGGCTTCGGGTGTGGCCGGCCAGGCGGGATGGTGGAATTCCATTGCGGCGGGAGATTTCAGGCACACGGGCCGGACGGATTATATAATAGGCAATACGGGCCTGAACACGTTATACAAGGCAAGTGAAGCATACCCCGTGTATGTCACCGCCAGGGATTTCGACAGTACGGGAACATTTATCGCGATACCTTCTTTATTTCTCCCGGACCGGAAAGGGGTAAAAAAAGAATTTCCTGCGCAGACCCGGGACGATGTGGTCCGGCAATTGCCGAGCCTGAAAAAGAGATTCGCCACGCACAAGCCATTTGCCCTTGCCACGATGGATCAGATATTGACGGAGCAGCAACGTAAGGGGGCCCTCCGGCTGAAAGCCACTATGCTGCGGTCTTGTTATCTGCGGAATGACGGAGCTGGAAAATTCACGATGATCGCTCTGCCGAATGAAGCGCAGGTCTCCGTGATCAATGGGATGGTCGTGGATGACTTCGATGGCGACGGGAACCTCGATGTGCTGATCAACGGGAACGATTATGGGACGGAGGTCGGCACGGGCCGGTATGATGCTTTCAACGGGCTGTTGTTAAAGGGCGATGGGGCGGGGGGATTTGCGCCGCTGTCCATTCTCCAGAGTGGGATCTATATTCCGGGCAATGGCAAGGCGCTGGTGAAATTACGTGGCAGCGGAGGCAATTATCTGGTGGCGGCCAGTCAGAACAAAGATGTTTTGAAATTATACGAGCTGAAAGGAAGGCCGGAGACCATCGCCATCGGGCCCGGTGAGGTGAGCGCGGTGATCAGGCTTAAGGATGGCAGGACGCGGAAAGAGGAATTCTATTATGGGTCGTCCTTTCTCTCGCAGTCGGCGAGGTTCATCAGGGTCGATAAGAATATGATCAGCGTGACGATATCGGATGGTAAGGGGGAAAGCCGGGTGGTTATTCCTTAGCCCTTACCACCGTCAAAATTTCTACTACAGATCCGGCCGTGTCCGATCAGTGCGTCACCTATTTTTCAAAAACGCTGCATGGGGAAATCTTAATTTTCACTTTTCTTATTGCTAAAAACTGGGCTAAATCATTCATTGTGTTGAATCTAAACAATCATTTGTTAAAATATCATTACAATAGGATGGGATATTGAAATAATTTTAGTGACCAGAATTTAAATTATTTGACGCACCTTAAAATTGCTTAAAGCTTATGAGAAGAAAACTTTTGTTTGCCCAATTCTTAGTTCTCTCCATGTTCAGCTTCTGCATAGCGCAAGCGCAGAATATTGACGCCACCGGGCAGGTCAAAGACGAGGCAGGTAACGCCGTTCAGGGCGCGGTGGTTGCCGTCAAAGGCGCCAAAAAGGCCACGACTACCAATGACAATGGATCTTTCACGATCAATGTAGCAAAGGGTACGACCCTTGTGATCAGCCATGTGGGCTTCGGGAGCAGGGAAATAGTCGCCGACGGCTCTGCGCTCAGCATCACGCTTGCCAACCAGAGCAAGGAGCTGAACGAGGTGGTCGTTACAGCCCTTGGTATCAAGAAGGAGAAAAAAGCGCTCAGCTATGCCGTAACGGAAGTAAAGGGTTCCGATCTTACGGAGGCCAGATCGGTAAATATCGCGAATTCACTGGAAGGTAAGGTGGCGGGCCTGAATATTGCCAGCACCGCTACGGGCGCCGGTGGTTCCAGCCGTATCATCATCCGCGGAAACGGTTCGCTGAGCGGAAACAACCAGCCACTGATCGTTGTGGACGGGATCCCGATGAACAACGACAATATCAATCAACAGGTGAATGCTATGGCTGGAGGCGCCAGTTCTGTTGGTATGTGGGGCGGTACGGACCAGGGCGATGGGATCTCCAGCCTTAACCCGGATGAGATCGAAAGCATCAGCGTGCTGAAAGGAGGTACTGCGGCGGCGTTATACGGTTCGCGCGCATCCAATGGCGCCATCCTGGTGACGACCAAGAGCGGCAGCAAGAATAAGAACGACGCGATCGGGTTGGAAATAAACAGCAATCTGGTAGCAGAAAGTCTTTTGTATAAGAAATTCGACGATTATCAATACGTATATGGTATCGGGGATGTAGATCCGCTTCAGGATCCGCTGCATGGTCTGAAACCTGTCCCACCGAATACCGGCGCAAATTTCCAGACCAACAGCTGGGGAGCAAAGCTGGATGGGTCACCGGCTGTCCAGTTCGACGGGGTGTCGAGGCCATATTCCGCCGTCACAGATAACTTATCAAAATTCTACAAGGTCGGAACGACGTTCACCAATTCCGTAGCGATGTCGGGAGCAAACGACAAACTGACTTACCGGTTCTCTCTGAGCGATCTGAACAACAAAGGCATCCTTCCAAACAGTACGCTGCGCAGGGATAATGCCGCATTGAACCTTGGCGGTACGATGAGCAAACGTCTCTCCTTTGTGGCCAATATTAAATATATCAGCGAGAAGACGCATAACCGTCCACGCTTGTCCGACAGTCCGGGGAACGCCTCTTATACGATGTGGACATTGCCTACGTCTTTGTCGGTGGAGACGCTGAAGAAGAACGTGCTGACGCCTCAGGGGAATGAAGACGTATGGTCGAACAACCAGTATGTTCAGAACCCCTATTTTGCCGCGTTCAATTACCAGCGCGACGATATCAAGAACCGCTGGATCACTTCTTTCGAACCGAAATTCAACATTACCGACTGGCTCTATGTAAAGGGCCTCGTAGGGTTTGATAAATACAATTATCAGAATACGGATATAACGCCAACCGGTGCCGGTTATCAGCTGGGCGGAGGCTTTACCCGCCAGCTGCTCGATTTCAACGAATCCAATGTAGGCTTCTTTATCGGGGGCGACAGGAAGCTTGGAGCAGACTTTGCGCTGAGCTTCAACGTAGGAGGCAATGCGATGAAGCAGTCGATCCTGCGTGATAATCAGAACGGAAGTCCCTTCAATATTCCGTTCTTTTATGATGTCAGCAATATAAAACCGGCCAATCTCACCGCGATCCACGGGGATTATGAGAAGAGGATCAATTCCTTTTATGGATCCGCCGATCTGTCTTTCAAAAATTATCTTTATCTGACCTTAACGGGACGTAACGACTGGTTCTCCTCACTGACTCCGGATGCCAGCTATAAGGGAACGTTTAAAAATTCGATTTTTTATCCCTCTGTCGGTCTGAGCTTTGTGCTGTCGGATGCCGTCAGATTGCCAACCTTTGTGAACTATGCCAAGGTCAGGGCCTCATGGGCACAGGTGGGTGGAGATACCGATCCTTACCAGTTGTCGCTGTTCTACGGACTGGCGGGCGCGGCTGCCAATGGGGCGCCGCTGGCTCAGATCGGACCGAACAATGTACCGAATGCCAAGCTTGTACCGCTGGTATCTACGACGGATGAGGCAGGTCTGGAAGCGCGGTTGCTTAACAACCGTTTGGGCGTCGATTTCGCGGTCTATAACCGTATAACGACCAAGGACATCGTTACGGCAACCATCTCGCCCGCTTCGGGTTATCTTGGTGCGATCTTCAATGTCGGAAAGATCACGAATAAGGGTATCGAGCTCCTGCTGAATTACCGGGTCGGAGACAGTAAGAATTTTACATGGGAACCTTCTATAAACATTGGCTATAACAAGAGCAATGTGGTAGCCTTATATGGCGACCTGACCCAGATCACCGCGGACAATGCCCGTTCACAGACAGCCTATATCGCGCAGGAGATCGGCAAGCCATACAGCGAGCTGCAGGTAGTGGCCTACAAACGCAATGGCGCCGGGCAGATCGAGTATGATGCATCGGGTATGCCCATCAAGGCAGACAAGCTGAAGGATGTGGGGACAGGCGTATCGCCAACCACATTTGGATTTGGCAATACCTTCCGTTACAAAAGCTTATCGCTCAGTTTCCTGATCGATGCTAAATTCGGCGGCGTCATTTATTCCGGTACCCAGGCCCTTGCCTACCGGTATGGCCTGGCCAAGGAAACCTTGCCCGGACGCGAGACCGGTGTAATAGGAGCGGGCGTTCAGGCCGATGAGCATACGCCAAATTCAAAAGTGGTGTCAGCGGAGTCTTACTACACGAACCTGTATAATTTCGGGGAACCTTTTGTTTATAAATCCGACTTCATCAAGTTGCGTTCGATCACCCTTGATTATTCAATACCTGCTAAAAAATTCAGCGGAACACCGTTCAAGGCGATCACGGTGTCTCTTGTAGCGCGGAATATCTGGACGATCAAGAAGTACACGCCGAATCTCGATCCGGAATCTACGTATAACAATGGTAATGCCCAGGGGTTGGAATTTACCGGAATGCCGATCACCAAGACTTTCGGTGTAAATCTTAACCTGAAATTTTAACGTCTAACTTGCTTAAACAAATAACTATGATTCGTAAATTATCAATAGTAACCTGTCTCGCGCTTACATTCTTTTCTTGTACCAAGAATTTCAGCAAGATCAATGTAAACCCAACGGCACCGGCAAGCGTTCCCCTGGACTATCTTCTGGCGCAGGTTCAGCTACAAATGGCCGGATCTGCGGGCGATCCTGGATACACGCAGTGGAGAGGTAATTTTATCTATAGCATGGCCCTTATGCAGCAGTTTGCCTCGCTGGGTGCGTTCTATTCAGGAGACAAATATCTCTATTCGGCCACCAACGATGCTTCCGGCGCCTATTTCGGCACCAGCAATGGAGAAGGGAACTATCCTAACTCGATAAAGAATATGGTGAACCTCATTGCGCTTGCGAAGAAGGATTCGATCAACAGCGTGAATACCCTGAGCATGGCCCGGATATTAAAGGTGATGCAGATGTCGATCATGACGGACCTGTATGGGGATATTCCCTATTCGGAAGCGGGGCTGGCGTATCTCGCCTCAAATTATGCGCCTGCCTTCGATAAGCAGTCGACCATTTACCCGGACATGCTGAATGAACTTGCACAGGCCGGGGCTGCCTTAAACGCATCCTCTTATGTTGCCACGCAATCGGATTTTACTTATACAGGGGATATCGCCAAATGGAAACATTTCGCCAATTCTCTCATGCTGCGGCTGGCCATGCGTCTGCAGAAAGTCGATCCGACCAGCGCACAGACCTGGGTCAAGAAGGCGCTTGATGGCGGAGTGATGGGCAGCAATGCCGAGTCTTATATCATCAATTTTGGGGGTGGTTCCGGGGCAAACAGTAACCCGAATGCCTTTAATCTCGGGCCTTCCAATGCGATCAGCCGTGGCGAGGTGCTTCATGGCAATATTCAATGGTCGCAGACCTTTATCAATACGATGAAGGCGAGGAACGATCCACGTCTCGGGCAGATCTCCACAGTGGGTTCTGTCGGGGTAGGAACGGGCACCAGTCTTGGAGATACGACACAGGCGGCGCAGAAAGGATTGCCCAATGGACTGGACAATGCTCCTGTAGGGACCACTATCGGGCAATATTCCGTGATGAATATTCTGACCTACCAGGACAACAGCCCCGATATTATCCTCAGCTATGCCGAAGTTGAATTTTTGAAAGCAGAAGCCATTGAAAGAGGCTGGTATACGGGTTCGGCCATCGCCGAATACAAACTGGGCCAGGAAGCCGCGCTGAAGCAGATGGCATCGTACAATGCTTCTTTTGCGCCTACTCCCGCCGCTGTCACTGCTTACCAGACCACCAACCCCTATCCGACTGCGGGTTCGATGGATCAGAAGATGAACCAGATCCAGACCGAGCTCTGGCTGCTGTTTGCCGATACGTACAATGGATACGAGGCCTGGGCTGACTGGCGCAGGACCGGCTTTCCAGTGCTGACTCCTGTAGTTTATCCTGGAAATGCTTCCGGAGGGGCCATCCCCCGCAGGCTGATCTATCCGACCGAGCAGATCACGCTCGATCCCAAGGGATACAACCAGGCAAAAACCAATCAGGGACCAGACCTGTTCACGACCCATATGTGGTGGGATAAGTAAGATCGGTAACGACCTCTTTTGTGTTAAAGGGCAGGATAATATCCGTATTATCCTGCCCTTTTTCCTAAATTTGGCTACATGAAATTCGCGTTCCTGTTATTAGCTATCCTGCCATTTTCCGGACGGGGCCAGTCCCTGTTCACGCTTGTGCCACCTGAAAAGTCGGGCATCAGCTTCCAGAACAACATCTCGGAGACCGCTACCCAGAACGTTTTTGCTTACGAATACTTTTATAACGGCGGAGGGGTTGCCGTAGGCGACCTCAATAATGACGGGCTGCCCGACATCGTGTTCACGTCCAATATGGAGCAACCCCGGGTATATTTCAATAAAGGGAATTTCGTATTCGAGGATGTCAGCAAGAAATCAAAGATCCATGCTTCGGGCTGGAAGACCGGCGTCACGATGGCCGATGTGAATGGGGATGGCTGGCTGGACGTATATATCTGTCGTTCCGGACCTGGGGATGCGGACAGCCGGAGCAATCTCCTGTTCATCAATCAGAAGAATGGAACGTTTAAAGAAATGGCGGCGGAATATGGGATCGATGAGAAAGGGAATTCAACCCAGGCCGTTTTTTTCGATTATGACAATGACGGCGATCTGGACCTGTTCATCCTGAACCATTCGATCAAACGGTATAAGAATTTCGACGTAGCGTATATGAAGTCGGCGAGGGATTCGGTGGCAGGGGATAAATTATACCGGAACGACGGCAACGATCATTTTACCGAGGTGTCGGTAAAGGCCGGTATCATCGGCAACCCGATCTGTTTTGGGCTGGGGGTTGCGGTAGCCGACTTCAACGGCGATGGGTGGCCGGATATGTATGTCACCAATGACTATGACGAGGACGATTATCTGTATATCAATCAGAAGGACGGAACTTTCAAAGAATCGCTGATCTCATTCCTTGGGCATACTTCAAAATTTTCGATGGGTTGCGATGTGGCCGATGTGAACAATGACGGGCTGACCGACCTGCTGACCCTGGATATGCTGCCGGAGAGCAATAAGCGGCAGAAGCTGCTGAAGGGGCCGGATGGATATGACCATTTTCAGATGCTGCTCGATCATGGATATTACTGTCAGTATATGCGCAATATGCTGCATCTGGGCACGGAGAACAACGGGCAGATCGGATACAGCGAGATCGGGCAACTGGCGGGTATTTCAAATACCGACTGGAGCTGGTCAGGGTTGTTCTGCGATTTCGATCTGGACGGCTGGCAGGACCTTTTTATCACCAACGGGTATATGCGCGATTATACCAATATGGATTTCCTGAAATATATCGTCCCGGAGGAGATCCGAAAGGCGCTGCTGGTGGGACAAAAGCCCGACCTTTTCGAAATGGTGAAGAAGATGCCCTCCTCGCAGCTGAAAAGCTACCTGTTCCGGAATAACGGGAACCTGCAATTCGGGAATGTCACCCAGCAGTGGGGGATGGGCATTCCTTCCCTGTCCAATGGCGCGGCCTACGCAGACCTTGACAATGACGGGGACTGGGACCTGGTGGTCAACAATATCAACCAGCCTGCCTTTATCTGGCAGAACCATGCCGAGGACCTTAAGAACAGCTATCTGAAGATAAAACTATCGGGAGAGAAGAAAAATACATTTGGCATAGGGGCGAAAGTGATCGTGTCTGCCGCGGATGGGTTCAGACAGATCCAGCAGCTGGAGGCGGCTCATGGATTTCAGTCATCGATGGAACCTTGTCTGATCTTTGGGCTGGGCAAGCGGCAGCTGGCGACGGTCATGGTGATCTGGCCCGATGGAAAAAAACAGGTACTTGTGGATCAGCCGGTGAACCGGACGATGGTGCTGGAACAGAAGAATGCGGCTGCGGCCGGGGGTTCGGGGAGCTTGAATGGGCAGGTGGCGGCGGGTGCGGCTGCGGCCCGTGCAGGCGCAGGTTTTGGTGTGGGCGGTTCAGGTGCGGCTGGGGCTGGCTCAGGGGCAGGTGGCTCTGGTGCGGGCAGCGCTGATATGGCCAGTATGGACGCTGGTAAGATGCTTTTTACGGAGCTCAGGGCAGACAGCCTCCGCTGGGCGCATATTGAAGACGGTTATAATGATTTTAAGATCGAACCGTTGCTGCCTCATCAATATTCACGGATGGGGCCGGCGCTGGCGGTGGGGGATGTCAATGGCGACGGGAAACAAGATTTTTTTGTGGGCGGGGCCAAGGGCCAGCCCTGCGCGATATTTATCAATGAAGGGAACGGACAATTTTCGGAGAAGAAGATCCCGGTCTTTCAGGATCATACCGATGTGGAAAGCGTGCAGGCCATTTTTGCCGACCTCGATCACGATGGGGATCTGGACCTCTATGTAGTGAGCGGTGGTAATGAAGGGAATTTCCAGGACCATATTTACTGGAATGACGGAAAGGGAAATTTCAGCTATACGCCGGGTGTGCTGCCCGTCACGGCTTCTTCCGGCGGCGCGGTAGTGGCTTTCGATATGGATGGCGATGGCGATCTGGATATTTTCAGGGCCGGTCAGGTCAGCACGGGGGCCTATCCTTCGGCGCCACAGAGCTATCTGTTTGAAAACAGTCGTGGCGTATTCAAAGACGTCACTCCGGATTTTTTACAGCATATCGGCATGGTCAATACGGCGCTGGTGGCCGATATCAACAAGGATGGGGTGAATGATCTGATCCTGGCGGGAGAGTTCATGCCGGTGACGATCTTATATGGTCAGAAGACCGCTCCTTTTTTTACGGCGGAGCATCAGCTGAAAATTCCGCATTCCACAGGATGGTGGAACTGCTTGAAGATCGAAGACATCGATAATGACGGGGATCTCGATATCATCGCCGGTAACGAGGGGTTGAATACCCAGATGAAGCCGACAGCCTCGGAACCGGTAACCATCGACGCTGCGGATATCGATAATAACGGAACGCTGGATGCCATCCTGAGCTATTATATCCAGGGGAAAAGCTACCCGGTCGCCACCAGGGATGAATTGCTCGACCAGATCCCATCGCTGAAAGTAAAATTTCCGTCCTATGAAGCATACTCTGATGCAACGGTGAAGGATATCTTTTCAAAAGAGCAGCTTGCTGGGGCGATCCACCTCGAAGCGGAAGAATTCCGGTCGGGCATTTTTATAAACGAGTCCGGCCATTTTCGTTTTCTTCCTTTTACAAATGAGGCCCAGGCTTTTCCGGTCAGGGATATCCTGGTGGAGGATCTCAATCATGATGGGTTGAAAGACCTTTTGCTGGCGGGTAATAATTATGCCGTGCGGGCCCAGTGGGGGAGACAGGATGCGGGTAAGGGGTTGCTGCTCACGCAGAATAAGGGAGGTGGTGATGGCGTTGCGGCCCGCGTCGCCGGCGGCACGGATGGAAGTCCCACAGGCGTGGAGGGAAATCCAGCCGGAGTGGGTTTTACGGTGGTTCATAATACGGGCTTTCAGGCGGATAAGGACGTGCGTAAAATGGCCCGGATCGATAATTTTATACTAGTCGCGAACAACAATGATAAAATTCAACTATTTACTATTCATTAGCGCTGCACTGTTGTGTGGAGTGCAGGGGGGATGGGCCCAGGCCCAGCATGATGATGCAAAGATGGCGGAACGTTGTATACGTGCCCTGACGGATGTCATGGTGCATGATATCACTTCTCCGCCGGTGGCCGGGAGGGACTATGTGTATTCGCTGATCGCATTTTATGAAGCGGCAAGAGCCGCCGATACGACCTATAAAACTTTTGCCGGCTTGCTGACCGACCTGCAGCCTTTGCCGCGGCCTGTTCCCTGTGTTCAGTATGACTGGCTGGTGGCAGGGGCTACCGCGTTTTACAAGACGGGCTATGCCTTTGCTTTTTCGAAAGATCTGTTCCAGCGGTCATGGGATACAATCGCGGCTGAGTTGCGGAGGCGTGCCTTTAGCCCGGAGGTGTACGACAGGTCCGTTGTTTTTGGGGAGCAGGTTTCCGGGCATATCCTGAAATGGTCGAGAGGGGATAATTATCTGCGTACCCGTGGCATGCAGCGTTATACGGTCAGCAAGACACCCGGCGCCTGGCAACAGACAGGTCCGGATTATATGGAAGCCCTAGAGCCGCATTGGGACCAGATGCGACCGATGACGATGGCGAAGGCGCATCAGTTCGTGATCCCGGAGCCCGCGGCATTCGGCTCTGCAAAATTTGTGGAAGAATACAAAGATGTTTACGAGACGACCCTGAAAATGACGGCTGAACAGACTGATATAGCGAAGTTCTGGGACTGCAATCCTTTTGCCACGCAGACGGTGGGCCATCTGATGTACAGCGTAAAAAAGATCTCGCCCGGCGGCCACTGGGTCGAGATCACGGGTCTTGCCATCCGTCAGAAGAATCTGATGCTGGTGCCTGCATTATATACATACGGCATGGTGTCGGTGGCCATATTCGACGCGATACTCGGGGCCTGGGATGAGAAGTACCGGAGTAATTATATACGTCCTATAACGGCTATCCAGCAGACCATCGCGCCTACCTGGCAGCCTGTTCTGCAGACCCCGCCTTTCCCTGAATATCCGAGCGGGCACAGCGTTATTTCCATGGCTTCCGCCACGGTGCTGACGGGGCTTTACGGGGATGATTTTCATTATGTGGACAGTGTTGAAAAACCTTATGGGCTGCCTGAAAGGCCGTTCCGTTCTTTTTTCGAAGCGGCCAATGAGGCGGCCATCAGCAGGCTTTATGGAGGGATCCATTTCCGGGAAGCCATCGATAATGGGAAAGATCTGGGGAAGACTATCGGGAGCAATGTGCTGGAGAGGCTGAAGGGGGCGGGGCCGGGGGGGTTGTGAGATCCAGGGAGCCGGGATTTATGGTTGCAAATAATCTGATAGAGGAAGATTGATGTGGATAACTTTAAAAAAATCGCTTTTTTTTGAAAAGTAACTTTGAGGTATCCACCTTATTTTATGTACCATTAATCAACCGTTATGACACAGGAATTCATACAACGACAAATAGAGATCATCCAGAAAGCCGGTGCTGAAGCGTGCAAATCAAAGGAATCCGCGCGGCAGTTCCTCATCGATGCCGGGATCATTAAGGACAAGAAAAGGAAGACTTCACCCAATAAAAAGAAGACCTAGTCCTTGGCTTATCACCAACCTTTTCAAGTTATAGGATTTCATAGTTGCGACAGGGAAGTGGGGTTGAGGATTATAAACGGGAAAGATCAGTTACGTCCGAGCGACAATACCTGGGATTGGCTGGGTCCCGGAATGTATTTCTGGGAGCAAAACCCCTATCGAGCATTGGAATACGCCAAAGAGTGTGCAAGCAGCAAGCAGAAATTTAGCGGGAGAATAAGAACGCCTTTTGTTATCGGAGCTCTTATCGAATTGGGAACCTGTTTGAATTTAGTTGAACCTAATTCTATAAGCATCGTAAAGAAGGCACACGCAATTTTACTGAAGACCATGCACGGCAGTGGAGAACGTATGCCCGTAAATAAGGGACCCAACCGCACTTTAGATTGCACAGTAATCAAATATGTGCACGAATCCAATAAAAAAGAAGGTGCATTTTCATACGATACCATCAGAAGTCCTTTTCAGGAGGGTGGACCTATTTACGAGGGTGCCAATTTTACCGATCGCCTGCATATTGAGATCTGCGTGTTGAATGCTGCCTTGATAAAAGGTTATTTCCTGCCTCTTCCAGTGAAGGAGTTCAATCCCTGGCTTAGCGCGTAATTCAATCAAGAACTTTCAGGTCGAAGAAACTGTGAGGAGTGAAGTTGGGGAGTTGTGAGGCGATGGGGATCGGGCGAGGGCGCGCCAGGGCTACATTCCAGAACTTTTTTTCGATTTCACTTTTTCGAGATACGCTTTGACGCTTTCGGAGTAGATGGCGATGCGATGAGTGCGGACCAGATCGGGAGTGGACTTGCTGGCATTGGAAAATTCAAGGGAGATCTTCTGCGAGGGCAGGGCGGGCATATGGCAGTCGATGCAGTTGTCGCCAAGCACCAGCCCTGGGGTTGGCGGCATGGTGCAGGTATTGTGAGCGGCCTCATAATGACAGGTCATGCATCGCTGCGAGAATAGCTTCGGGCTGTTCACTTCATTCACATGGACGTTATGGCAGGAAGAGCAATCCATCTGGGACATCCGGAAGCATTTGCTGGAGGTCAGCAAGCCATACTGATTGCCATGGACGTCGAGGGTGGACATGCTGTCGGTATTATATGCGGGGACGGAAAAATCGTCCAGCCTGTCGCCTACCTTAAAGCTGAATGCGGGCCTGATCTCTTTCCTGACACCAGAATGACAGAGGGCGCAGGCATCCAGCCTTTGCTGCCTGTCGAGCAATCTGGCGTTTATGATATATCTTCCCGTTTTCTCTCCGGGGTGTGCGGTATGATAAACAATATGCTCCGTTGCCGGCCCATGGCATTTTTCACAATCGACCCCATAAATGATCTGGCTTTTGTCGAAGACCGTACCTTCCTCCGGCCGGACTTCCGCTTTGGCATTGGTCCCGTGGCATTCTATACAGTGAGATGGGATCTGTCTGGTGAATTTTATAAAATTGCTGGGATAGCCCGGGCTGTTGCACCAGTCATTGAGCGGGGTGTAATAAGAGATCGGGAGTTGGTATAGTCTCGCATTATTCCAATACAGGTAGGTCTGCCCTTTCCTGCCCGATCCGATGACGACATCGAATCGCTCGCTCTGGGATTCGGCGCCGTTCATGAAAGCCGTCTGGTAGTAGCCGCTGCCCTTGTTCTCAAGGACGACCTCCATCCATTTATTATATACAAAGTGATTCTTCCCCGGTGAGAAGCTCCCCTTGATGAATTCCTTCGATGCGGGTTTGGAGGTCTTATAATGCGCCGTACCGATATGGCTCTCGTAGATGGTCTTATGGCAGGTGATGCAGGAGGCGGAGCCGGCGAATAGTTTGCCGTCATTGTCCGATATGGCCGGGGCAGAGGTCTTTACGGAATGGCTGGCCGGCGAGCACATCGTGGTGCAGAGATATATGACTGCAAAAAGCGCCAGGATGACGTAATTCCGTCTTCTTATTTTTCTCAGATACTTTGCCATAAGGGCCGGTCCGGCAGCAGTCGGTTTTTTCTTAAATTTACAATTATCTTTAGGGCATGAAGAAATTAATTTTAATGATCATGCTGGTGGCCGGGAGCATTACCCTTTTATTTGCCTGGGGCGCCTGGGGACATCAGCATATCAACCGGGCTGCGGTATTCGCCCTACCCGAGGGGCTGCGGCCATTATTCTATAATCATATCGATTTTATTACGGAAGAGGCCGTAGTGCCCGATCTTCGTAAGTACAGCATCAATGACCGGGCGGAGTTCCCCCGTCATTTTATCAATATGGAATCATACGGCCCAGTTGGCAGCCTGCCCAGGACGATGCAGGAAGCAAGAGCGCATTATGCAGACACATTCCTGACCAGAGCGGGCATTCTTCCCTGGTATATGCAGGAGATGGAGGAAAAGCTGACAAAGGCTTTCAAGGCGGGAAGAAAGGCGGAGATCATTTTTCTTGCGGCCGATCTCGGGCATTATATAGGCGATGCGCATATGCCTTTGCATACTGCGCTGAACCATAACGGCCAGCTTACGGGTCAGCAGGGTATCCATGCTTTTTGGGAAGCGCAGTTGCCGGAAATGTTCGGCGAGGGATATAATTTATATACCGGGGATGCTAAATATATTCCGGACATCGAGGAGGAGACCTGGCAGATCGTGGATTCCACCTACCGGCTGGCAGAGGTGCTGCTGGCTGCGGACCGGGAGCTGTCCGCTGGGCTTCCGCAGAACAAGGTCTTCATGATGGACTCGGCGGGACATATACGGACTAATCAGTTCGGGGACCTGGTGCATACACCCGAATATGCCAGGAAATTTCATGAGAAGCTGCATGGCATGATCGAATCCCAGCTGCGTAAGGCGATCGCGAAGACCGCTGATTTCTGGTATACCGCGTGGGTGAATGCCGGAAAGCCCGTGTTGTCGGGGCTGGACCCTGCTGAGCTGACGGAAAGGAACAGGAATAATCTGCAACGGGACCTGAAGCGCTGGAAGGCGGGCAAGGTGGATATGTTCAGGCCCGATAAAGAATTTAAATAACAGGGTTAGGCTGTCCGCGTTCAGGATGATGGCGATGTGGAGGGAGGCATGTAAACGTCCTTGTATTCATCGGAGCTTTTCAGGATCGACCTGGTAAAACTACAGATTGGCTGGATCTTCATATCATGCTGACGAGCAAAAGCAACCGCTTCGGCGACCAGTTGCCGGCCGATGCCCTCTCCTTTATGTATCTCACTCACTTCGGTATGATCGATGATCATTTTGTGATCGCCCGCCATGCGGTAGACCATGAGTGCGGTCGGCGCCGCGGGATTCCCGACAAAGAAGCGGCCACCTTTTTCTGTATGTGTATGCTGGATGTTCATAATTTTTCGAATGGAATTTATGCTATTTTCTGTTTGCCTGTCGCCGATCCGGGTAATTCCCGGGGTCGGATGGCTTCCGCGGTCAGGATACGGGGATTCGGCAAAACTGGGCATTAATTTTGAATAGTCAAACAACGGATTAAACTATTCAGCATTTAAAATGTCATAGCTCTGCGAAGAAGATAACCTGGGGATAAAATGTAAGTTAACCTATTGATAACCAGTATAAAAAGAAAAAAATGAATGTCAGCAAAGTTATGCCTGTATTGATGCTTTCAGCTCTTGGTTTTGCAGGGTGTACGAAGCACGTTACCCAGGTGGTCAACCAGGCTTTTTCGGCGACCTACAAAATAAGTTCGAGCAGTTGGACGACTACGGATGGGGGTTTAAGCTATTCGACGTCCCTCACGGTGAATGAAGTGGACGATGTGATCGTGGCGGACGGGGCGGTGATCGTGTACCTTTCCTTTGATGGCGGCGCCACTTTCGAAGCGCTTCCCGAAGCATTCGAGGGCGTTGCCTATGGAGCCCTCCATCAGAATAAAACAGTTTACATCGACCTCTCGGCTGCAGATGGATCTGCTACTACGGTGACTCCGCCAGTCAAGGAGATCCTTGCAAAGGTCGTGATAGTGGACGCACAGGCATTAGATTAGGGACGAAATGGACATAAAAAAATCCCGTCTTCCGTCAGGAGGCCGGGATTTTTTATTTTTTAATGGAAAAGCCTTTTAGCAAGAAATATCTTACTAAATTTAGTTTCTGGCTTCGTTATCACGGGGCCGGGCCCCTAAACCACCATGCTATTTACCATGCCTCATTCCACGATCAGGGTTACTCTTTATTCCCGGGTGCAATCCTTCCCATTGCAGGATATTTCCCTTACTTTTATTCCCGTCCTGCGTTCTAAATATACTCTGACAGCCTGTGCCATTTGAAAATCTACATAATGAGAAGGAGCTGCTGTTAAAGGTAGCAAATGGCGAGAGAAGCGCTTTTCAGCTCCTGTACAGACATTATTATCCATTGGTGAAATATTATGTGTCTTTTTTCGGTCCGTCAGATACGCGGGTGGAAGACCTTACACAGGACGTTTTTGTACGGATCTGGGAGAAAAGGGAGAAGCTGGATGGGGTAGAGATCTTTAAAAGCTATCTGAAGATGATGACCCGAAATCTGGTATTCAATTACCTGCGGGCCCGGAAAGTGCAGCGGCGGTTTGTGGAGCTTGAGCCTTCGGTAGATTTTGTTTCGGGGTCCGATACGGAAAACCAGGTCTTGTCCGGGCAGTATTACGATATTATCATGAAGGGCGTAGACCTTTTGCCGGAAGGCAGGCGTAAAATATTGAAAATGAGCATAGACCAGGGACTCACTCTGGATGAGATCGCCGATTCGCTGCAGATATCCCGATCCGGGGTAAAGAAGCAGCTGTATGCGGCTACGGCCTTTGTCCGTGACTATCTCCGGGAACACGGGGAATTATCCATTCTTTTATATGTTTTCCTATCGTTGTTCGAGCCATAGAAGGGGTTGAAAAAGATATTTTTCATCCGAGGTGTCCCCGGCCTATTATGAAGTGTCTTATGTAAAGCAACCTTATTTTATGAGCAAACAGGAAGCGAGACTTTTTATTGCCCGCTATGTTTCAGGGACATCTTCTCCCGAAGAGCGGGAGGATTTTCTGAAATGGCTGGAAGGAGCTACCATAAGGGATCTGGATGAAATCACGGATCATTTTGAAGCTCTGGAAGGCAAGTGGCCTCTTGGAGAAGAGCCCGATTCTATCTGGGTGGATCAATTGGAGGGGAGGTTGGATAAGGCTGACCAGGGTGCTAAACTGGCGCCCATAAAAAAAATAGGGTCTGGAAGATTTATAAAAAGGGCGGTGGGGGTAGCGGCAGCCGTTGGGCTGGTGACCTTTGGTGTTTACAAATGGAGTTCTCCATCTGGCACGGCGCCCGGTTCGCCACAGAGGCCCTCCGAAGTTCTTTCTGAAATAATGTCGGTTCGCAGGGGACAGGAGCAGCAGATGCGGGTATTGCCAGATGGCAGTAAGGTTTGGCTGAACGCTGCTTCATTGCTCACATACCCCCGGTCGTTTACGGGAAGTGAGCGGACCGTTGAATTGACCGGGGAGGCTTATTTTGAAGTGGCTAAAAATGCATCGATGCCTTTCCGCGTGAAGGTCAGAGATATGGAGGTAGAGGTTCTTGGAACAAGCTTTAACGTGTCTGCCTATGAGGATGACCGCATTGGCAAGACCAGCCTGATCGAAGGATCGATAAAGATCACCAGGGGGCAGGAAGCGATTGTTTTGGGGCCTGGAGAGCAGGCGGAGATCAATTATCATGTATCCGGTAATTCGACGCATGTCGTTAAAGGGATTGACAAGGACAGGGTTTTGGCGTGGAAGAATGGCTTTTTGCAGTTCAAAGACGATGATTTGCAGACGGTTATGAACGAGGTTTCGAGAAGCTTCGATGTCGATGTGGTTTATGCGGATAAAAGTAAAATACCGGTGACTCATTATAAAGGCACGATTTCACGGAAAGCAAATATTTATCAGGTCTTAAAAGATCTTGAGTTTTATCATATTCACTGTCAGATCGAGGGAAAAACCATCAAAGTCCTTCCCTAAGTATAGTATTGTCCATAACCATTGAACCTTTCCAAGCAGTTACAGCTCTGCGATCATGGGTAAGTAAGTATTTTTCTTATACTAACTCATGGCTCGCAGGCTGTAACTTTATTATTAAATGGGGTGTCAATGGATTTCATAAAACTGCTTGCTTTAATTGCGCTGCTTACTTCTCTTCAGCCGGGCATCAGTGTTTATGGTCAGCAATCTCCTCCTCTTATCAGCCTATCGGAAAAAAATGTTCCTCTCGAAAAGATATTGGATATCATAGAAAAGAAAACGGGGTATACCGTTTTCGGCGATGCCACATGGACGCAACTCGCCACGAAGGTGACGATCAATGTAGAAAATGAAACCATTCCGCGGGTGCTGGAGATATGTTTCAAAAATCAGCCCCTCGAATACATGCTTGACCATCGCTCCATTAACATAAGGGTGATGGAGCTTTTTAATGGAAGGCTTGTCAATGAAAGAGATGAGCCGGTGCCTTCCGGCACGATCCAGCTCAGCGGAACAAACCGGTCCGTGATCAGCAATGACAGCGGTAAATTCAGTATACGGGCACCCGACAAGAATGCCGTCCTGCTTATCAGCAGCGTCAATTTTGAAGCGCAGGAGCTGCGGATCGCAGGAGGAGGAAAAAGCGCCATCATCCACCTGAAGGAAAAGATCGGGGAACTGAGCGATGTGGCGGTCGTTATCAACACGGGTTATCAGCGGCTACCAAAAGAAAGAGCAACGGGCTCATTCTCGAAGATCAATACGGGGCTTATCGATCGCCGGGTTTCTACGAATATACTGGACCGGTTGGACGGAGTGACCAGCAGTGTGCTGTTCAATAAGAATAATGTATTACAGACAAATTCTTCTACGATCTCGATCCGGGGCCGGAGCACTATTTTTGCCAACCCCGAGCCCCTTATCATCGTCGATAATTTTCCTTACAACGGAAACATCTATAATATCAATCCCGAGGATGTGGAGAGCGTCACCGTGCTGAAGGATGCCGCTGCTGCCTCTATCTGGGGTGCTTTTGCGGGCAATGGGGTCATCGTGATCACGACCAAACAGGGTAAGTACCGACAGGAACCCAGGCTTCATTTCAGCACAAGCCTGAACGTAGGTGGCAAACCGGACCTTTATTATCTGCCTGTGCTGTCCTCCGGGGATTATATCGATGTGGAGCGATACCTGTTCGGCAAGAATTTTTATAATGTGGCGGAAACCGGTCCTGGGCATGTCCTCTTATCCCCGGTGACGGAGATTCTGATCAAAGAAAGAGATGGATTGTTGTCTCCAGCGGAAGCCGAGAGCCAGCTCAATCTTTTGCGGGGGCAGGACACCCGCCGCGATCTGGACAAATATTTTTACCGGGGGAGTCTGAACCAGCAATATTTTCTGAGTCTCAATGGTGGTGGATCGAAGAACCAGTATTATTTTTCGGCAGGGTTTGATAAGAACATAACCAACCTCGTCCGCAACCAGTATGACCGCGTGACCCTCAACGGGAACAATACCTATATCTTATGTCCGAAAAAACTGGAGCTCAGCACTGGCTTTGCTTTTACGTCCAGCATTACCAAGGACAATAACAGTGGGGATATCAATACGAGTTATCCTTATGTCCGCCTTGCCGATGCCAATGGGCGGGCCCAGTCAGTTCCTGCCGATCTGCGTCAATCCTATAAAGATACGGCGGGCGGCGGTCAGCTGCTGGACTGGAATTACCGGCCGCTGGATGAACTGCATAACGCAGATAACAGCACTCATCTTACCGATTACCGGGTCAATATCGGGATCAGATATCTGATCTCAAAAGGATTTGATGCGCATGCTTACTATCAGTATGGGCATGGGAGCGCCGATCATCAGAACCTCCAGAGTCAGCAAATGTATTATTCGCGCAATCTCATCAATGAATATACGCAGATGGGCATGGGCATGCTGATGCGGCCGGTGCCGCTGGGGGCAATCCTGGATGTCGGCGATACGGGATACAGCGCCAACAATGTACGGGTGCAACTGAATTATGAACATAAGGCCGGCCCGGATGGTGTACTGACGGCCATTGCCGGCGCAGAACTGAGGGATGTAGAAGGATCGGTGCGTAACAACCGCCTTTATGGGTATAATAAGGACCTGCAGAGCAGCCAGCCGGTAAATTACGCTGCCTCCTATCCGCAGTATTCCAATGGTGTATTACGCCAGATCCCCTATCTCGATCATAACGAGAGCAGCTCGGACCACTATCTTTCCTACTATTTTAATGGTTCCTATAATTTCCATCAGCGTTTTGTGCTTTCTGCCAGCGCGAGAAAGGATGAATCGAATATTTTCGGGGTAAAGGCCAACCGGAAGGGGGTACCGCTGTGGTCGGTGGGGGCTGCATGGGAGATATCAAAGGAAGATTTTTACCGATTGGCCGCGTTGCCCTTCTTGAAACTCCGGGTAACGGATGGGTATAACGGCAATGTCGACAAAACCGTCTCGGCCTATACCACGGCCCTGATCAATACCGGGTTTAATATCTATGGCGCTGCTTCGGCCAGCATCACCAACCCACCCAACCCTTCGCTGGGCTGGGAACAGATCCATATTGTAAATATGGGGGTAGATTTTGCCAGCAGGGGGAACCGGATAGAAGGGAGTCTCGAATATTATCTCAAGAATGGCTATGACCTTATCGGGCTAAGCCCACTGGACCCGACTACCGGCAATACCCAGTTCAGGGGAAATACGGCCGGAATGAAGACACACGGCGTCGACTTTGTACTGAATACTAAAAATATCGATGGCGCCATTCGTTGGAATACCAGCTTTTTGTTCAGCTTTGCCCGCGATAAGGTGACGAGATACGATACAAGTCGTGGAACAGGGTCAATTATAAATTATTTAAATTCCAATATTATAAGTCCACTGGAAGGTCATCCCCTTTATTCTGTTTACGCTCTACGCTGGATGGGGCTCGATCCGCAGACTGGCGATCCGCAAGGGTTGCTGAATGGGCATATCAGCAAGGATTATACGACCCTCTCCCATTCCTCCGATTTTTCAAATCTTATTTACAAAGGAACGGCCAATCCAAGCATTTTCGGCAGCCTGCGAAATTCAGTTTATTGGAAGAAATTAGGGTTATCCTTTACTATTCTCTATAAATTCGGATACTATTTCCGGAGAAGCTCCATCAATTATAGCGATCTGTTCAGTGGCATTTCCCGCGGACACCCCGACTTCGACAAACGTTGGCTGAGCCCCGGTGACGAGAAGAGGACAAGTGTGCCTTCCATGGACTATCCCGCCGATCCTGCACGAGATTTGTTCTATTCACAATCTGAAGTATTGGTCGAAAAAGGAGATCATATCCGGTTGCAGGATATCCGGATAAGCTATGACCTGCAGAAAAGCGCTTATCCAAGATTACCGGTACGTGCCATGCAGATCTATCTCTATGCAAATAATATCGGTATTCTCTGGAAGGCAAACCATCAGGGCATCGACCCGGATAATATCCAGAGTATTCCCAACCCCCGGACCCTGGCGGTGGGAATAAAACTGGATCTTTAAAATTTAGACAATGACAAAGATTCTTTATTCTACCATAATTGTCCTGATCCTGCTGGCTGGAGCTGGGATTATTTCGTCCTGCAAAAAGAATTTTCTGGATAAAAAGCCCAGTACGAATCTTGTTGTTCCTTCATCGCTGGAAGATTTCCAGGCGTTGCTGGATAATGATAATGTCATGCGGGAAACTCCTGAGTTGGGCGAATTGTCGACCGATGATTATTATCTGCCCAATGTTTTCTGGCAGGGGCTGGATGCCAAGGAACAAAACGCATATATCTGGGCGAAGGATCTTTACGGGGGACAAGGCAATGTGGATGACTGGAATCTGCCTTATCAGCAAGTGTTTTATGCCAATGTAGTGCTGGAAGGATTGCCAAAACTGACGGCAGACAGCGGCGGAGATGCGCAGGGATGGAAGGCGCTCAAAGGTGCAGCACTTTTTATCCGGGCTTATGCCTTTTACAACCTGGCCCAGGTCTTTGCCCCTGTCTTTGATAAAAACATATCCGCAGCAGATGATAAGCTGGGGATTCCCTTACGGCTGCACTCAGATATAAACCTTGTCTCTGTCCGGAGCACGGTCAAGGATACTTATGCACAGATCCTGTCGGACCTGAATGCAGCGAGTGGACTGCTGCCTGTTGCTATTCCAACGGCTAACCGTAACCGTCCGTCGAAGCCAGCCGCGCTTGCCATGCTTGCAAGAGTTTATCTTAGCATGGGTAATTATGGACAGGCGGGGATCTATGCGGATAGCTGTCTCAATTTTTACAATAAATTGATCGACTATAATATACTCAGCCCATTGTCACCTTTTCCTTTTTCAAGAACGAATTTGGAAACGATGTACCAGAGCAGACTGCTCACGTCAAGCCAGGTACTTGTCGCACTTGCGGTCCCTGATTGCATCGTGGATTCCATTCTTTACCGCTCCTATGCGGCAAATGATCTGCGAAGCACTGTATTTTATACTACGAATCCGGTAACCGGCCTTTCGAACATAAAGGGCAGTTATAATGGCCAGTTATATCCATTCAGCGGACTGGCCACCGATGAGGTATATCTGATCCGTGCGGAATGCGCTGCGCGTGCTGGGAACATTCCTTCGGCGCTGAATGACCTCGATACGTTGCTGGTGAACCGTTGGAAAAAAGGCAGCTTTGTCCCTGTCACGGCTTCTGATGGAGCTGCAGCTCTTGACTCGGTGCTGCTGGAGAGAAGAAAAGAACTGGCATTCCGGGGCGTGAGATGGACAGACTTGCGGAGATTGAACAAAGAAGGAGCAGGAGACACGCTTATCCGGAAATTGAACGGGCAAACCTACCAACTGCTCCCTAATGGACCGCGCTATGTATTGTCTATTCCTCCCGATGTGCTCAGGCTAAGCGGAATACCCGATAATCCCTGATAAGCATAAGGAAAAATGAGCGAACGGGCTTACTTACCTCCTGGGAAAATTACGGGTGTATATGTTCCTGTCTGGCAAAGTGCATAGCCACCTGCCACCTGGTAGTAGGTGCAATTTCCCCCATTGCCCATACAGACATAATTATAACCCGCTTCTCCGGCATAAACATACGTTCCTCCGTTGAAAACATACTGCGTGGCATACCGACAATCCTGATGACGATTTGTGGCGAAAGCTCCGCCGATACTTAATAAAATTGCAGAAGACATAATGATTAGTTTGATCCTTTTCATACGAAACTGTTTTTGATTTTGTTTAAGGTTATGGTTTGATAGCGCTTCCGATGTTGGAGGATAATGCCGGTGATGGCAAGACCCACGAAGAACAGGTTGAATACCAGGTGCTGGCTCCAGGTCAGCTTGCGGATCACCCCACCGCAGGAGCAGGGGACATAATGGAAAAAATGGAGGAGGATGGAGCCGGTGTAGATCGTGAACAGGCCCATCAGGACCAGGGATGCGATGAAACCGGCTTTCCGGCTTCGTTCGAAGACCAGGGCGAACGAGATCGCGATCTCCAGGCCCGGAATGGCCCAGACCAGGTAGGGGGCAAACCGGGTTGGGAAGGGTTGATTACTCATCTCGCTGATGAAACGTTTGAAATCTAAAAATTTACTTATGCTGGCGTAAAGAAATAGCATGATGAGCAAGCCAGAAATTGACTCGATCAATACCTGTCGTCTAGTCATAACGGAATGGGTTTACCGGGAGTTGCCTCAGTAAGACAATGATTTTTAATGAAATAAGAATATGGCTGGCAAGATCTTTGTTACGGTACGGACATGCGCTAAGAGGAGTAGGTTTGACTACGGAAATATCCGAACAAAAAAATCCGATGTGCGAAGGAGTTGGGTAAAAAACTTGGGTGCTAAGGGATAACATTTAGGTGTAATGCCGTAATTATTCCTAATATACCCTTAGAGGGGGGTACAAAATTTATAACAAATTATTAAATAATTGCATATTTATTTACTAAGCAATTTTTTTAGCTTACTGCAGTATTACTTCATAAATCCAGACCGATGAGATATATTTCTGCGATCCTTATATTTACTTTGACCCATTTCGGAGCTTACTCACAGACTAAAACCGTTTATGACGATCCGGAATTCATCAGTACTGTGCTGAAACAACATAATGAATTTCGGTTGGGCGTTGGCGTATCTCCCATGAAATGGTCGTCTTCCCTCGCCAAGGATGCGCTGGACTGGGCTCAGCAGCTTGCAAAACTGGACCAGGGGCAACATGATCCCCGGGTGAGAGGTCTGAAAGAAGGAGAAAATATCTGGTGGGGCACTGCCAGCGCTTATTCATACGGTGAAATGGTCAATTTCTGGGGGAACGAAAAAAAGGATTTTGTTTATGGCGTTTTTCCGGATTGCAAAACGCGCCGGTCCGCGGTAGTAGGACATTATACCCAGGTGATCTGGAAGGGCACCAGTTCGGTCGGATGTGCGGTAGCCAGCAATGGGAAGACCGATTTTCTGGTGTGCCGGTATTCTCCACCGGGCAATATTGAAGGCGAAAAGCCTTACTGAGGGAATATTGCAGTTTCGTAATAGCTAGCTCCTGTTGCGAACGGCCTCCAGCGTTCTACTGAGGCCATTTTTTCAGCCATCGTGCTGCGGTTTCCTTTTCCCCAAGATCCTGATCGACGACGCGCTGCAAATGACGCCGGGCATTCTGTTCATCACCGGCCTGATGACGCTTCATAAGGGTAAGAGCCTGGTAAAAAACGGCTGGGTTTGTATAAAGCCCCGGGCGTGTCTCCATCTTTGTAAAATATCCGAGGGCTTTATTGTATTCCCCGAGGCGAAGACAGGCGAGGCCTGCATATTGTTTGGCTTTGAAGCTGGCCGTGTCCGTCCGGAGGATCGTTTCAAATTGCCCCAAAGCTCCTTGCAGGTCCCCGGAATTGTAGGCACTTAAAGCAGTCTGCATGCTGTCTGGGTGGATGCTCATCTTCACCCCCTGTGTCTGCAACTCCTGCCGGATGTATTCATTGGCCAGTTGTTCCGTGCCTGTCTGGCGGAGGAAGACCCACCACAGGCCCGCTACCATCAGCAGGACAGCAGCGGCAACGGAGATGCGCCATGGTCTTATAGACCGCAACGGCCGGACGATCCGATCGTCTTTTTTAGCCTGCTCGAAGAGTTCCCTGAACCGCAATTTCTTTTCCTGGTCCAGTTGTCCCTTCAGCAGACTGCTGGTACCGATATAAAAGGCCACCTCTTCCGCAAAGGATGGGTCCGAGGCGATCCGTCGTTCAAACTGCTTTTTTTGTTCATCGTCGGGCGAGCCGTTAAAAAAACCGTCAATATACTCCGTGCTGTCCATGTCAATTCTTTAATAGGTTGTACGACTGACGCAATTTCTCCAGGCATCGCAGCCGGCTGGTCTTTACGACTTCCGCTGTTTTGTATTCCATGGATATTGCGATCTCTTTATCACTGTAGCCATCTGCGAAAAGCATCAGTAATTTCCGGCAATTGTCGCCGAGCTCATTCAGCTTCTTTTTTAAAAGGTCAAAATCCGACCGTTCGACCAGCTTCTGAATGACAGATTTTGCCGAATCGGACAGGTGCATCAGCATATCGGAAACGGTGGTGGTGCGGTGGACCTTGTTCTTATTTGTCGTTATTTTCCGGACCTGGTCAACACATTTATTGTGAAAAATCCGGTAAAGCCAGGTCTTGAGGGAGGAACGGCCTTCAAACAAGCCCGCCGTTAATTTTTCAATTGCCGAAAGGATCGTATCGGAGTAAACGTCGAAGGCATCTTCTTCCGTAAAGGAATATTTTATCATGCCTTCCCTGATAAAATACATATACCGGTTGAACAATTCTTCCTCCGCCAATCTTCTGCCTGGGCCGTTCTGTCTTAGATTTTGAATTATTTCAGGATCCGGAGAAATGGTGAGAGCCTTGTCAGAACGCATGTGGATTCCTGTTTGCAGAAAATTAAGAGAAAATAAATTAAAAACAAAATCCTGCTAATTCTGGCCGCCTTTTTCAAGGATCTCTTCCATTTCGATGCCCAGGTGACTTTCTTCATAGATGCATTTCCCGTTGCGGATGACCAGGACCTGGGGAGATTGGTGCCAGACGTCAAAGGTCTCGGCGATCTTATTGGAGACCGGGCGGTGGCCAATAAGGTCAAGGTAATAAAAATCGAATGTTTGGGGTGTTTCCGACCTTTCCAGCCTTTTTTTCACCAGTTGGCTGGTGGAGCAGCGGGTGCTGTGTTTGAAGATGACCTGGGGGCGGGTGGCGGATTTTTCGCGGATCTCATCGAGCTGCTTTTCAGAATCCAATACTATCCAATTCATTATCAACGACTATTTTATCTTTATGTAACAGCGGAAATAAAAAAAGGTTATCATTATGACAACCTTTTAAATATTTTAAAGTAAGGATGATTCTGCGCAGTGCTTAGCGGCTACCGTAGCCTACAAATCCTTTGCTCATATTACAACCGCTCCTGGATGATCCAACTCCTCTTGAAGATGAACAGGAAGAGAATACAGATGCAACGACGACGGCAAGTACGAGGATTAAAATTGACTTTCTCATTTTGAGGTATTTAGTGTTAAAAGTTAAATTGCCTGGTTGAATGAGGAATTGGGACCAGATAATTCAAAGGAGGGATGCGAATTAAAATTGAGAAAGGCTGTTTCGAAGGATAGAAGAGAGAGTAACTAGCTGATTTGCTGACACAAAGTAAATACAAAATTCCGGATTGTGCAAGCCCTCTTTTCCCAATTCAGAAAATTTTTGCTAATCCGCTGATCTTGAATACTTTTAATGAGAAACCAATCTATCATTCGTGAATGTACATTTTATTGCGGTCGGCGGCAGCGTAATGCACCAGCTGGCTATCGCCCTAAAACGGAAAGGGTATACGGTTACGGGCAGCGATGACGAGATATTCGAGCCTGCACGGTCCCAGCTGGAGCTGGAAGGCCTGCTACCGCCGGCTGAAGGCTGGTATCCTGAAAAGATCGGACCCGGTCTGGATGCGGTCATCCTCGGCATGCACGCCAAGGCGGATAACCCTGAGCTGGAAAAGGCCAGGGAACTGGGGCTCGCCATTTATTCCTTTCCAGAATATATTTATCAGGAAAGCCGTCAGAAGACCCGGGTCGTAGTCGGGGGCAGCCATGGCAAGACCACGACCACTTCCATGATCATGCATGTGCTGAAAGAGGCAGGCAGAGACTTTGACTGGCTGGTTGGAGCCAGGCTGGAAGGGTTTTCTCAGTCCGTAAGCATCACCGGAGCCCCGGTCATCGTCTGCGAGGGGGATGAATATCCGGCCAGCACCCTGGAAAAAAGGCCAAAATTTCACTTCCTTTTCCCACATATCGCGGTCATTACGGGGATAGCCTGGGACCATATCAATGTTTTTCCCACCTGGGAGATCTATCTTGAGCAATTCCGGATCTTCATGGACAAGATCGAACCCGGGGGAATACTTATCTATAATGAGACCGACCCGGTGCTTAAAGAACTGGTGGAAAAACATACTCCCGCCTTGCGGAAAAAGGGTTACGGAATACCCGTTCACCGGATTCAGGACGGCACGACTATTGTTGAACTGGAAGGAAGGTCCGGCCCTTTGAGGGTATTCGGGGATCATAACCTCCTCAATCTGAACGCGGCCTGGCTGGTATGCCTGGAACTTGGCATTGACCTGGACGCCTTTATGAAGGGAATTGTTTCCTTCAGTGGTGCTGCCAAACGATTAGAATTGCTGGCCAGGAATGGGAAGACAAATGTATACCGCGACTTCGCACATGCTCCATCAAAGGTAAAGGCGACGATCGAGGCCGTCAAAAGCCAGTTCCCGGACAGGCGTTTGATCGCAGTACTGGAATTGCATACCTTCAGCAGCCTCAATGAGCAGTTCCTGAACGAATATCATGGGGCTATGGGGCCGGCGGACAAAGCCGTAGTGTTTTATTCGCGGCATGCGCTGGAATTGAAAAGGCTGCCGATGTTGCCTCCGGAAAAGGTAATGGACGGCTTTGCAAAGGACGGATTGACCGTCATTAATGAAAAAGAAGAATTAGATGTCTGGCTGATACAACAATCTTATGAAAATGCTAACTTGCTATTGATGAGTTCTGGTAATTATGACGGATTGGATATGATCGGTTTTGCTAAAAAAATTACACAGTAAGGTTTTTTTTAATATTACTAACGAAGGAATGCTACAACTTACACGCCCTTTGGCAATCATTGACCTGGAGACTACTGGGGTCAATCTCGGGTCCGACCGCATTGTGGAAATCGCTATCGTGAAGATCATGCCCGATGATAAAAAACTGGTAAAACGCAAGCTGATCAACCCGGAGATGCCTATTCCTCCTTCCTCCACCGAGATACATGGGATCACGAATGAAATGGTAAAAGATGCCCCAAGCTTCCGGCAGGTCGCCAACGAGCTTAAACAGTTCCTTGACAATTGCGACCTGGCGGGATATAATTCCAACCGTTTTGACATTCCTTTGCTGGTGGAAGAATTTCTCCGGATAGGCATGGAATTCGAGGGGAAAGGAAGGAAATTGCTTGATGTGCAAAAAATATTTCATATGATGGAGCAGCGGACGCTGAGCGCAGCCTATCGTTTCTATTGCGGCAAGGAGCTGGAAGGAGCCCATGGGGCGGAAGTAGATGCCTCGGCTACCTGGGAGGTGCTGGTGGCGCAGGTGGGCAAATATCCTCAGCTGGGATCCGATATAGACACCATTCTCAAGTGCATAGGGGAAGAGCAAGTGGTAGATTTCGCCCGCCGATTTGTGCTTGAAAATGGGGTAGAAATATTTAACTTTGGTAAGCATAAGGGGAAGGCCGTAACCGATATTCTCAAGGCGGAGCCCCAGTATTACGACTGGATGATGAAGGGTGATTTTCCATTGCATACAAAGCAGAAACTGACTGAAATTTTCAACCGGACCTTGTTAAAAAAGGGATAAAAGGACAGACGGGTGAATGGGCGGGTAGGACTCATTTTTAAATATTGTATTTTTGTATATCAACACAAACAGGCAGTTGGAAAAGATTGTTATCATACCTACTTACAACGAAAGGGAAAATATTACCAATATCCTTGAGGCCATTTTCCAGCTCGCCCAGGGTTATCATGTATTGGTGATCGATGACAGCTCCCCCGACGGCACGGCCCAGATCGTCAGACAGCTGCAGGCAAAATATGCCGGCAAACTCTTTCTGGAAGAGCGTCATGGTAAGCTCGGTCTGGGGACGGCTTATATTCATGGTTTCAAATGGGCCGTCCGCAATGACTATCATTTTATCTTCGAAATGGATGCTGATTTCTCCCATAACCCGGCTGATCTGCAGCGTCTTTACGAAGCCTGTAAGTACCAGGGTGGCGATGTGGCCGTCGGCTCGCGCTATGTAAAAGGAGGGGGAAATGTGAACTGGCCGCGCAACAGGATCTTATTATCCAAGGGAGGATCTATCTATACCCGTCTTATCACCTGGATGCCGGTGCATGATCCCACGGCCGGCTTCGTCTGTTACCGCAAGGAGGTACTGGAGACCATCAATCTCGATCAGATCAAATTCGTAGGCTACGCTTTCCAGATCGAGATGAAATTTGCAGCCTGGAAACTGGGCTTTACCATTAAAGAAGTGCCGATCATTTTCGAGGACCGCAAATTCGGGGTCTCCAAAATGAATAAGGGCATCGTGAAAGAAGGTATCCTCGGGGTACTGAACTTACGCTGGCAAAGTCTGTTCAAGAATTATCGTAACCGGGTAAAGAATACGGATGTGTTGCCCATGGGCTCCTTTTCCAAAGAGGCGATAGCGGAAAGCAAATGAACCGGGCGGCCACGCGCGGAAAGCAAATAATTTGAAGAAAGCATTTATCCAACTACATATTGCGGTCCTTCTCGCGGGGCTTACCGGCATACTCGGTAAACTGATCACGCTGAATGAGGGTTTGCTGGTCTGGTACCGGCTCCTGCTCACTGCCGTAACCTTATGGGTCCTGGCCCTTTTCCGGAGGCAGGCGCTGGCCATCAGCCGCGCTGATATCTGGAGGATCTTTGGAATAGGCGCCATTGCCGCCTTACACTGGGTGGCTTTTTACGGAAGCATAAAATATTCAAATGTTTCTGTCGCTCTCTTGTGTTTTTCCGCGATCGGATTCTTCACGGCACTGATCGAGCCCCTGATCTTTCGTCACCGGATAGATGGAGTAGAATTATTGCTTGGCATCATGGTCATACTCGGTATTTTTTTTATATTCCGGGTAGACCCTCATTATAAGACGGGCATTCTCATCGGACTGGTATCTTCGCTGCTGGGCAGCCTTTTCCCTGTGCTGAACAGGCGGATATTGCGCAGGGTGCCTGCCGCGACGGTGACCCTGTATGAGCTCAGCGGGGGATTTCTTTTCCTGAGCGCCCTGCTGCCTTTCTATCTTCATTTTTTCCCTGTAAAGTCCTTGCTGCCCGGCCCTGGTGACTGGGTCTGGTTACTGGTGCTGAGCTGGTTGTGTACCGTCCTGGCTTTTTCCTTGTCCATGAATGCGCTGCGGAAGATCTCCGCTTTTACGGTGAACCTGAGCTATAACCTGGAGCCTGTCTATGGCATCCTGCTGGCCTTTGCCGTATTCCGGGAAGACAAAAATCTTACGATGGGGTTCTATATCGGGTTCTGCTGGATCCTGCTGGCTGTTGGATTGCAGATGTTGAGGTTGTGGCGCCTTCGTTCGGTTGACCCTGAGCGTGAGGGTGAACTGCCGACTGCGGATCATGTATAAATAACCGCCTTATGCCGCGAGGCTGCTGATGTAGCGGACGAGGGTCCTTTTAGCGATGGGCAAGAGCGTCTCTTCCACGGGGAATTTCAGCTCGGTCTCGATGGAGTAGACTGCGGGGTTGGGGAATTCCGTTTTTATTTTTATCAGCTCGGACTTGATGTTTTCGTAAGTATTGACGAGGCTTCTCTGCCAGGTATCGATATATTCCGTGCGGATGCTGCGATATTTCTCGTCGTGCTTTTCGAAGAAGCTGAGCCGATACCTGTATACCCGTGTATCTGAATAACTCCCTTCGCTGAGAAAGAAATAGCCTTCATTGATGTCGAGCGGAATGAGGCCCACGGGAAAAATGACGAATTTCTCTTCCACGAATTCATAGATCTCCGTCCCGCTGCTGATGGCATTTTTCATTTTTGTGGCGGAAAAGTTGATGATGTCTTCGAGCTCCTGCATCAGCTCATCATCCTCGATCATCTGTTCGTAAAGCACCTGCAACTTTTCTATCTGCACCCCCGTAAGTTTTTTGGGGAACTGTTCCTGAAGGTATTTTTTGTTTTCGCGGAAGGCGGCTAGATTGTTATAGTGAAAGATGATATCGGCCAGTTGCGGATAGAGCTTGTTCTGGGAGAAATTTTGATGGATCTCCTGGAGATAGGCCAGCAGGGTGTATTTTTTCAGCTCGAAATCAATATACCCATCGGCGAACCAGGTGTCGGATAATGTTCTCATATCGATCCATTTTATAATTTAAGTATATATAATGAATTTACGGAAATCCGTGCATAGATAAAAGCCAACCTGTCCTAATTTAACGGGGAAATCGGTAAATAAGTATGTGCCTGCACCGAAAGGGGTGTGTAATCGCGGCGTTTAGTATTCCCTGTCAGGCCGGAAATTTTCCAGCTCCCTTGCCACGGCGGTGAGGAAGGTAGCCCCGAGGCTGCCGTCCACAATGCGGTGATCGTAGGAGAGGGACAGGTACATCATATGCCGGATGGCGATAGAGTCGCCTTCCTCGGTCTCCAGAACGACGGGGCGTTTCTTAATGGCGCCTACGGCGAGGATGGCTACCTGTGGCTGGTATATGATCGGGGTACCCATGAGACTGCCGAAGGTGCCCACATTGGTCATGGTAAACGTGCCGCCCTGGGTGTCTTCGGGGCGCAGCTTATTGTTCCGGGCATTGTCTGCCATGGCGTTTACCTGTTTGGTCAGCCCGACAAGGCTGAGCTGGTCTGCATTTTTGATAACAGGCACGATCAGGTTGCCGCTGGGCAGCGCTGTGGCCATACCGATATTGATATCTTTTCTGACGATGATCTTGTCTCCGTCGACGGAGCTGTTGATCAGCGGGTATTTCTTAATACAATGTACGATGGCCTCGATAAACAGCGGTGTGAAGGTGATCTTAGCCCCTTCTCTTTTCTCGAATTCTTTCTTCACTTTATCCCGCCATTGGACGAGATGGGTGACATCGGCTTCTGCGAAGCTGGTGACATGCGCGCTGGTATGCTTGCTGCGGACCATGTGCTCGGCTATAAGCCGGCGCATGCGGTCCATTTCGATGATCTCTACGTTGCCGCCATAAACGACCGGCTGCGGTTGTGATTGAGCGGTTGTGGCCCCATAGGTCGGAGACGTTGACGATGCAGGCTGGTTGACCGGTTGTCTCGCAGCGGGCTGGGCTTGCTGGACGGACTGCTGGTAGCCACCGTTGGTCGCTTCCTGCTGGTAAGGGCTGCCCTGCTGTGGAGCGGAATAGCCCCGGCCTCCCGACCTTCTGTCCGATACGTATTGAAGGATATCTTTTTTTGTTACTCTGCCTTCATTGCCGGTGCCGGGGATCGTTTCCAGTTCACCCAGGGGCACTCCTTCGCTGGAGGCGATATTCAGAACCAGGGGAGAGTAAAAGCGATTGACTGCTGCAGGCGTTCTGTGTCCGCTGTCGGACCCTCCGGACCAGGCGTTCTGACCCTTGTAATCCGTATGCTGGCCATTGGAACCGGGACTTGCCTGGCTCTGTGGGGTTGCCGGCTGCTGGCTTTGTGCGGAGGCAGGCGGGCGGTTGTCCTGGGCAGTAGGTTGTGCGGCAGCGATATTCGTGCGTATACGTGCGATAACGGATCCGATGGGGACCACGTCATTGACCTGAAATAATAATTCTTCAAGCACCCCCTCTGTAGTGGAGGGGACTTCGGAGTCTACTTTATCGGTAGCGATCTCGAGTACGGTCTCATCTTGCTTCACGGCATCACCGGGTTGTTTGTGCCACTTCAGAATGGTGGCTTCCATGATACTTTCCCCCAATTTTGGCATTACCAGGTCAACAAGAGGCATAACGTATGTTAGATTTTATATTATATATAGCGTGGTCAAAGGTAATTATTTCCCCCCGAAACGCTCTAACGACTATTCAAATGGCAATATTTTCCAAATTAACGACTAATATTCCTTAGCCAGGATAAATTTTCTCACCATATTCAATGCGTTGACGGCTGTCAGCTCAATATTCCGCTGCCGGTCGAACCGGAAAAAGAATTTTTGGGTAAGGGTCTTCTCAGCGTTCCCGACGGCTATCCAGACGGTCCCGACCGGCTTCTCCGGGCTGCCTCCGTCCGGTCCCATAATCCCGGAAACGGCAATGCTGTAATCGGTATGCAGCAAGGCCAGGGCGCCACGCACCATCTGGGTCACGACTTCCTCGCTCACTGCGCCGGCGGAGGCAATGACACCTGGATCTACCCCCAGCAGATCTTCCTTGATCTCATTGGCATAGCTCACCACGCTGCCTTTAAAGTAATGGCTGGAGCCGGGGATCGAAGTAATAAGATGGGCGATATAGCCTCCTGTGCAGCTCTCGGCGGTAGAAAGGGTCTGCCCCTTCTCTTTCAGCAGCTTTCCCAGGGCAGCCTGGAGAGAAATGTCTTCATCGATGACCATCCATTCCGCGACCAGTCCCCTGAGGGTATCGAATTGCCGCTGGAGCTCCAGATCCGTCGCTGCAGGATCTTCTCCCCATGCCGTCAGCCTTAGCCGGACCATCCCGTAATTGGGCAGATAAGCCAGCTTTATAAAAGGGGGCAGGGCGGATTCGAAAGTCTTTATATGCTCGGCCAGCCAGGATTCGCCGATGGCAGCCGTGAGCAGGGTCCTGTGAGAAATGAAAGGAAGGGTGAAATGGCGCTGAAGGGCAGGCAATACCGTATCGCTCATCATGCCTTTCATTTCATGGGGCACACCCGGCATAGATACGAAGATCCTGTCGTTCCTTTCAAACCACATGCCTGGGGCGGTGCCCCTCCTGTTCGGAATGACCGTACAGGTATCCGGCACTTCCGCCTGCTGAAGATTGCGTTCGATCATGGGACGGTTGAGCACCTTCGAAAAGATATATTTCACGTTGGCGAGGGCGCCTTCGTCGACGACCAGCTTGCCACCGAAATATTCGGCCAGAAGAGGTTTGGTGATATCGTCGGCTGTTGGCCCCAGCCCGCCGGTGATCAGGATGATGTCCGATCTTTTTGATTCCTGATCCAATGCATTCAGGATATCTTCCCGCACATCGCCGACGGCCACCCGATGGCCTACCCATATTCCAACCTTGTTCAGTTCCTGCGCCATCCAGGCGCTGTTCGTGTCCACGACCTGTCCGATAAGGAGCTCATCGCCGATCGTGATAATGCTTGCAAGGACCTTGTTCATATTGCAAAGATAAAATTCGGGAATGGAATTGTAAATTGCCAAACTATGAGGAATAAACTACTGACAGGGCTGTTTTGTTCGATGCTGTTGCCGGGCACTGTTATTTCGCAGTCGCTCGCCGACCGGCTGCAGACCGCCGTAAAAAAAATGGAGGCCGACACGCAGATGAAACATGCGATCTTCAGCCTGTATGTGGAAGATGCGGCAACGGGAGCCATCATCTTCGACAAGAATTCGCAGGTGGGGCTGGCTCCGGCGAGCTGCCAGAAACTATTCACCAGCGCTGCGGCCCTGGATATTCTGGGACCGGATTACCGGTACAGCACGAGCCTCGGCTATAGTGGAAAGTTAGTGAAGGGGTTGCTGAAGGGGGATCTTTATATCACCGGCAGCGGCGATCCCACATTGGGGAGCTGGAGGTATGATTCGACAAAAGAGGAACTTATACTGAGCAGGTGGATCAGGGCAGTACGCGATGCGGGGATCAAACAATTTGACGGGGATATCATAGCAGACGACAGCCGCTGGGGTACGCAGCCCCTGCCAGGGGGCTGGATCTGGGAGGATATCGGAAATTACTATGGCGCTGGGACATGGGGGCTGAACTGGCATGAGAACCAGTATGACCTCCGGATGAAGCCGGGGCGTGCGGAAGGAGATTCCGTAAAGATCGTCAGGCCTGCTGATGAATATGAGATATTCAACTGGGGGAACGAGCTGAGGACGGGTGCGCCCGGCAGCGGAGACAATGCTTTTATCTATTTGCCTCCTTATAGTCCCATTGCTTTTGTACGCGGCACCATTCCCCTGCAAAAGGAAGATTTTGTGATTTCGGGGTCGATCCCCATACCACCGAGATACCCGGCCATTTTGTTGGGAGAAAGATTAAATAAGGAAGGGCTTGCCGCTACAACCGGAGAGGTGCTCATGGCGTCGGAATTCCCCCTGGAAAAAAAGCCCGTTGGTGACCCCGATATGGTCATCGACCGGTATTTTTCTCCGCGCCTCGACAGTATCAACTACTGGTTCCTCCGCAAAAGCATCAATCTGTATGGAGAGGCACTGATCAAGACCCTTTCTTTTGAGAAGACGGGGACTGTATCGACGGAAAAAGGGGCAGAGATCGTCCGGAATTTCTGGGGTCAGCATGGTATAGAGCCGTCTGCTATCCATATCCTCGATGGCAGCGGATTGTCCCCGCAAAACCGGGTGACGACGGATGCATTGGTGAACGTATTGCGCTATGCAAAGGGTCGCCCCTGGTTTCCCGCATTCTACAGGGCATTACCGGAGATCAATGGTATGAAAATGAAGAGCGGAGCGATCGGAGGGGCAAGGAGCTTTACGGGGTACCAGCTTTCCCGGGATGGCAGGGAATACGCATTCAGCCTGATCGTAAATAATTATGATGGTCCGTCCTCCTCGATCGTAAAGAAGATGTTCGGGGTACTGGACCAGTTGAAATGACGAAGCGCAGTCCGTGCGATCCGGTTCGGGATGCAGAGTGGTCCTCCGGACTGGGGCAGGCAGGAAGCCGGTTCAGGATACTGCGGGGTCGGATCCGGATGTTGCGGGATCCGATGATCCGAAGTAAGGCGCGAGCTTTTTTACCAGCTCGTCGGGCATCTTTGTTTTTTCCATGGTGGCCGAGAGCAGGAAATACAACAGCACTTTGCCAACGGTCAGCAGTTTGCCGCTCTCGTTAAATACTTCCACGTGAAATTCGATGCGGTGACCGGCGGGCAGCTCTCTGAGGGTAGTCTTCACGGTAAGCAGGTCATCGTAATGGGCAGGCCGCAGGAATTTCGCCGTCCATTCCACGACCGGCATGATAACGCCCGTGGCCTCGAGGTCTTTATAGCTCATCCCCAGCTGCCGGATGGATTCCACCCTGCCCACCTCAAAATATTGCGCATAGTTACCATGATATACCACATTCATCTGGTCGGTCTCTGCGTATCTCACGCGCACCTGGATTTCGCTCGAATACATATTTCGGGGAATTATAGGGTCAATTTAATCATTTCCCCATTGCGCTGTCCACGCTGATCTTCCCGGGGCCAACCAGCAGAACGGAAAGAAAGGCCGTCAGATAGAGCAGGGCGGGCTCGTGGATGATCATGGATTGTCCTTTATGGACGAGGATAGCTGCTACGGACATATTGATGATCAGCACCAGTGCAGCGAACCGGCTCAGCAGTCCCAGCACCAGCAGGAGCGAACAAACTACTTCGGCGAAAATGGCCAGCACAAGGGACAATCGGTGGCCGATATGCAAAGGATCGGAGAAGTTGTTCTCATAGTTGCCGAAATGTGTCAGTTTAGCCAACCCGTGGTCGGTGAGGATCAGCAGTCCGAAGCTAAGGCGTATAAGGAGCATGGCCAGATTAAAGGCCGATTCTGAATAATTGGTTGACAGGAACCTCTTCATGCAATTAGATTTTACGCCGAAGATAAAGGATTTACCATTTTTTTACGACTGAAATCAAATGAAATGTTAATCCTTATAGTTATCCACAGGTGTTTGGAACGATGTTTGGTAAACGATGAAATAATTAGAAACTTTAGCTCGTTAAACGCCAGAGGATAGAAAATCAAATCATTTTTCCAGTGAAGAATACCGTATTATTCATTTTCATCATTCTTTTAGGCAGTTCCTTAGCGGCTCAGCAAACCAAATACTTCGAAGATCCACAGGCCAGTTTCAAGCAGGCCAAAGACTTTTTTCAGAGCGAATATTATAGCCTGGCCTACCCGATATTCAGGGACCTCCAGAATGGGATGCGGGAGACGGATCGCAGCAATAATGCCGTGGAATATCAGGACCTGAAGTACTATTACCTGGTGTGTGGTCTGAAGCAGAATGATAAGGTGGCTGCCACCGCCGCCATGGAATTTATCGACCTTGAGAATAATACCGCCCGCGTGGAAATGATGAGCTTTCACCTGGCTGAATATTATTTCCGTCAGAAGGACTATGTGGCGGCCGTCCGCCTTTATGAGCATGCCAGCATCGATAACCTGAGCAACCGGGAAATAGCCGATCTGAAATTTCACGAGGGGTATGGGTATTTTACCCAGAAGCAGTTCGACAAGGCCCTTCCCCTGTTCGATGCCATCCGCCAGCTACCCAAGGACCCGAACTATCTCGACGCCAATTATTACTATGGCTTTATCTGCTTCTACCAGAAGAAATACTCCGATGCGCTGACGGCTTTCAGAATAGTGGAAGACAAGCCCGCATACGAAAAGGTGGTGCCTTATTATATCGCTAATATTTACCTCGTTCAGGGGCAGAAGGATAAGGCGGTCGAATATGCGGAGGCGAGATTAAAAAAGGGCAACCAGTACTATGACCAGGAGATGAGACAGCTCGTAGGCCATGGTTATTATGAAAAGCAGGATTTCGCCAGGGCCCTCCCTTATCTCGAACAATATGTAAATCAGTCGAAGAAGGTCACCCGTGAAGACCTCTATGAACTCTCCTATTGCTATTATCAGACAAAGGCCTGGGACAAGGCGATTGCCGGTTTCAAGCAACTGGGTGGACAAGGCGATTCGCTGGCTCAGAATTCCATGTATCTGCTGGGAGATGCTTATCTGAAGACCGGGCAGAAAGCGAATGCCCGCAATGCCTTCCTCTTTTGTTCATCCAACAGCAGCAATCCCCTGCAGAAAGAAATATCCAAATTCAATTACGCCAAGCTATCCTACGAACTGGGTTATCAGGATATAGCCTTGACGGAACTGCAGGACTTCCTGCAGCGATATCCCCGCAGCACGTATTACACGGAGGCAAGGGAGCTGGAAGTGAGCGTGCTGGCGAATACGAATAATTATAAGGACGCCCTTGTGCTGATGGACAGCCTTGCTCATCCGACCGAGAATTCCCGCCGGCTCTATCCGCGGATCCTTTACGGACGCGCGACGGAAATGGTCAATGACGGGCTGCTGCTCGGCGCAAACGAGTTGCTGGATAAGGCTTTGAGAGACCCCAACAACGGCAGCGTCCTGCCTTATATCAATTTCTGGAAAGGGGAGATCGCGTACCGGCTGAACAAAATTGACGATGCTATCCGTTATTATTTCGACTATATCAAGACCGGAAGCACTAATGGGGAAGTCAATCCCACCAATGCAAAGTATAACCTTGGCTATTGTTATCTTAAAAAAGAAAATTACCATCAGGCCCAGGGATTTTTCGAGCAGGTCGTCCGGAACCCACAGCTCAATTCCTCTTCCATGGAACAGGATGCTTATATCCGTGATGCGGATTGTTATTATATGAACCGTGATTTCAAGACGGCTTTGAACATGTACAATAAGGTGCTGAGCCTTTCCTGGCCCGGTGCGGATTATGCGATCTTCCAGAAGGCCATGATCGCGGGGGTCAACAACGGAAAAGAGAAGATCACCCTGCTCAATTCCATCAACCGGCAATATCCCGGCTCCGCCCTTGCACCCGACGCCAATATGGAGATCGCCGGCACTTATCTTGCCGGAGAGCAATACCGGGAAGCCCTGCCTTATCTGAAAAATGTGCTCCGTTCCCCCGGTGCGGAAGCGTTGAAACCAAAGGCCTACCTCCGGTCCGGGATCGCGTGGTATAACCTGAACAATAACAAGGAAGCCCTTAATCAATATGATTCCCTGCTGAGGCAATTCCCCAACTCCCCCGAAGCGCAGGATGCGCTCGAAAGCGCAAAGACGATCTATGTTGAAGAAGGAAGGACCGGCGATTACGTAAACTTTGCCAAAACCATGGGCGTCGAAGTAAGCTCCAGCCAGGAAGACCAACTGGCCTATGAAGAGGCGGAAGTACAGTTCAACAATGGAAGCTTTGCGCCGGCCAGTCAGAAATTCGAAGACTATCTGGTCAAATTCCCGAATGGCAAATATTCGCTGGAAGCCAATTATTATAAGAGCGAGATCTATTATTCCCAGAAAGATTGGGCCAAAGCTGCAAGCGGCTATGAAGCGGTTGCGGACAAGGCGCCGAATAAATTCGCTGAAAAGTCCCTTTTGCAGGCGGCTCACCTGAACTTCTTCGATCTTAAGAACTATGGTAAGGCAGAGAAATATTTCAGTAAGCTGAAAGACTTTGCGAGCTCCCAGGAAAACAAAATGGAAGCCATGCGGGGCTTGCTGCGCAGCCAGTATCAGCTGGAGAAATGGTCTGATGCGGTGACGAATGCCAAAGATCTGCTGACCCAGAAAGCGCTGAGCACGGATGATAAAGTGTTGGCGAATATGGCCATCGCCAAATCTTACCAGGTAGGGGGTGATTGTTCGACGGCGCTTCAGTATTTCAGGACCGCGGCCTCTCTCAGCAAGTCCGCATACGGTGCAGAAGCAAGGTATGAGATCGCCGATTGCCTGTACCAGCAGAACCAGCTGAAAGATGCTGAAAAAGCCTCCTTTGAAGTGATCAATAAGGCCGGCTCATACGAGGTCTGGGTCACCAAGGCTTATCTGCTGCTCGGCGATATCTATTTTAAGGAGAAAGATTATTTCAACGCCAAAGCGACCTTTCAGAGTATTTCGGAGAATGCCAAGGTTGAGGAACTGCGACGTCTGGCCCAGCAGAAACTGGACCAGGTGACGGAGGAAGAGAAGAAGAACAGCAAGGTAGGAGAGGGGGGTAACTGAAAAGAATAAAAACTCAATGAACCGACTGATGAACATGAAATTATTCAGTTTTGTGACCGCCTGTTTATTTATACTGCTGGCATCTGGCCTGCGGGTGAATGCGCAGGATACGACCAAGCGAAGGACGATCGAGATCACCTCCTCGTTCAAGCCCGTATTGCGTGAAGCAGTGAAGATCAATTTCAACGCAGCGCCGCCGGTGGCGGATACGTCGAAGCCACGCCTGAACTATTCCATTCCGGCCCAATATCTGTTCCTCACTTATCAGCCTGCGGAAATGAGGCCGGTTGCTTTGCAGACAGATTCCCTCACCAGCTGGCAAAACGATAACTATATAAAGGTGGGAGTAGGCAACGTACATCTGCCCTATATCAGAACGGGATTCACCTTCGGAGATGCCAAAACGAGTATTTTCAATATTTATGCAAATCAGCTGAGCTCAAAAGGTAGTCTCCCTTTTCAAAAGAACAGCCTGACGGATGTTAAGCTGATGGGGACGGTAAAAACGGCCAAAAATCTCGAATGGAACGGAAGCATCGGCTTTAAGAATGATGATTATTTTCTGTATGGGTTCAGGCCCGACACCCTGAAATATAGTAACGAGCAACTCCGGCAGCAATTTCAGACCTATGAAGGAAAGCTGAGCCTGCGTAATATGGAGCCTACGGAATTTGGTCTGCTTTATCATCCCAATATCAAGGTCTCGGTTTTTGCCGACAACCACGATCCCAGGGCCTCGGAGGCGAACTCGGTGCTGAACCTTCCGCTGGAGAAGACCTTTGGAAAGGATTATGGCTTCAACCTTGGGTTTACGGCAGATCTGACCAACTATAAGGTCTCGGGAGCCAGCGCCGTTCAGAATAATATTTTCTTTGTTACCCCCGCCTTCCTGATAAAAAAACAGAACCTGTTCCTGCAGGCTTCCGTCGTGCCGTCCTGGGATAACAAGGCCTTCACCTTATTGCCCAATTTTATTGCAAATATTACCACTTCGGATCAGCGGTTTGGCATCCAGCTTGGCTGGATAGGCTATTATGACAAAGGCTCTTACCAGCGTTTCGAATCGATCAACCATTGGCTGGGACAGCCCGACCTGCTACTGAACACCCGCATGCAGGAGCGGTATGCAGGTTTCAGAGGATCCCTTGACAACCATTTCAGCTATTCGGCCAAGGTAGGTTTCCTCCAGTACAAGAATATGCCGCTGTTCGTCAACGATACGCTGGATGGCGGAAAGAAGTTTGATATCCGGTATGCAAGCTCGATGGAAGCCCTGCAGCTCCACGGCGAACTGAACTATGTCCAGGGCGAGGACTTCAGCGCCACGGCCAGCCTGAACCTCAATCAGTATTCCAAGATAAAAGGAGAGCCTAAAGCCTGGGGTTTGCTGCCGCTGGAATTCAATACGACCTTGAAATGGCAGGCATTCAAGGATTTCTGGGCCAAAGCGGACCTTTTTGCATTTGACGGCGCTCAGTACCGCGCCAATAACGGGGCGTCCTTCAAAGGGGACGGAGCCTTCGACCTCAATGCCGGTGTCGAGTTCCGGATCACCCGGCAGCTGAACCTCTGGGTGCAGATGAACAATCTTTTTAATAAAAAGTATGAGCGCTGGCACCAATACGAGTCTTATGGCTTTAATATCCTCGGGGGAATCGTGTTTTCTTTCAGCGGGAAATAGGTCTTTTTTGACGCCCCACGCCTACGATCCGGACAAAAAATGATAGATTCGCAGCGAATAAAAGGAAGTATCCATGTTTCAGGTATTAAACGCGTACTTATTCCAGCATAGGAGCATCAGCATCCCTGGCCTGGGAACCATTTACATGGAGACCTTCCCTGCCAGCGTGGATGTAGCCGACAGAACTATCCATACCCCCTTGTACCGGTTCCGCTTCGACAAGTATTTCGATGCCCCGGACCGGGAATTCTTTTCCTATCTCGCCTTTCAGAAGAATATCCTTGATTTCGAAGCGATCAAATGGTATAACGAATTTTCCTCGGAGCTTCGCAGCCGGATCCGTTCGGAAGATCAGGTGACCTGGGATGGGGTGGGCATACTGAAAAAAGATGGAACGGGGAATATGCTGTTCGAACCGATAGCCGACAACGGTCTTTTTATGACGCCGACACCGGCCATGCGCGTCAACCGGCAGAACGCATCTCATACCCTGTTGGTAGGAGATCAGGAAAAAACGAATTTTGAGATGAACGAATGGCTCAGCGAAGAAGCTGGGAGCCATCGGAACAGGTCCTGGTGGATCATCGCCATCGTGTTAGCAGCATTAGCCCTTGGAGTTATTGCCTGGCATGTCTATTCGAACGGCTGGTCTATCGGCAATCAGCAGCATCTGTAATCCGTATTTTGTTATTCCCCCCCTGAACAATTCTATGCAACAAGAGACCCTGATACACTACGATACCTGTCCTTCCTGCGGCTCGCCAAACCTGGCGCCACAATTCAAAGCAACCGATCAAACGGTCAGCCACACAGCGTTCCTTATCGTGGAATGCGGGGATTGTCATCTGCGGTTTACCCAGGATGTACCGGATGCCTCCTCCATCGGACACTATTACCGCTCCGAAGATTATATTTCTCATTCGGATACCCGCAAGGGCCTTGTCAACAGCCTGTATCATCTGGTCCGTAAACAGACCCTTTCACGTAAACACCGTCTGATCCAGGATTCCACCCGGCTGGACAGGGGCAGCCTGCTGGATATCGGCGCCGGAACGGGCGCTTTTGCCGCGTATATGAAACAACATGGATGGGAGGTGAATGGTCTGGAGCCGGATGAATCGGCCCGTGAGGTGGCTGCATCCCGCTATGGTCTTCGCCTGCTGCCGACCGAGCAGCTTGGCGACCTGCTGCCGGAGAGCTTCGATGCGATCACGTTGTGGCATGTGCTGGAGCATGTGCATACGCTGCATCCTTATCTCGAGCAATTAAAAAAGCTGCTCAAACGCGAAGGGCGTATTTTTATCGCCGTTCCGAATTATACTTCCTACGATGCTGCTGTATATAAGAGCCACTGGGCTGCCTATGATGTGCCGCGCCATCTCTATCATTTCTCACCCGATGCCCTGAGAAATCTCCTGCACATCCATGGGCTGAAACTTCAGGCAACACAACCGATGTGGTATGACAGTTTCTATATCGGCTTGCTGAGCGAGAAATACCGCAACAACGGGAAAGGCAATGCGCTCCGGGCCGGCCTTATCGGGGCTGTTTCTAATCTGAAAGCCTTTGTCGATAAGTCGCGGTGTAGTTCGCTGGTTTATGTGGTGGGGAAATAGTTATGCCTTGCACGCCTGCATGGTGTTGTGCAACGTCGCTGTATTTTCTCATGGGCCGTGCTATAGCCGTCCATTGGGTATTCTGTTCAGCGAATAGTAACTTCAGCGATAGGATCAGCTCGAAAATAAAGCGCCTTATGCATCAACACCATGCAGGTGTGCAGGCTTTCATTATGTATGGAGACTGCGTCATTTCTGTGGATTTGTGTATGGGAGTATTTTAAGTCTTAAGATTTTTGCCCGATACTCATGCCACAAAAGGAGCATTATTTTCGAGCTGATTCTATCGCTGGGGTAAACATTAGTAGCACGGAGAACTGATGCTTGGCTGTTGGAAAGTCCATGAGAAAATACAGCGACGTTGGGGCATAGTATCGGGCAGATATAATACACTTACAGATACCTAGTGCGGGAATTTGATCTCGTAGAGATTGGGCCACAGCTTGCCGGTAACATAGACCTTGTCGGAGGCCGGATCGTATGCGATGCCGTTGAGGGCTTCGCTGCCCGGATATTTATTCCTTGCCTCATTGACCAGCGAGCTGAGATCCAGCCTGCCCACGACCTTGCCGCTGGCCGTATCGATCTTCAGAATATAGTTTGTCTGCCATTGGTTGGCGTACAAAAAACCATTGATCAACTCCAGCTCATTGATGTTGCTGACGGGGCCATTGTTATCCGTTATGCCCAGGACCCTGGCCAGCCGGAAGGTCGCAGGATCGACATAGCTTATATTACTGCTGCCATCGCTCATGATCAGATGAACGCTGTCCGTGGTCATTCCCCAGCCCTCTTTTACCGGAATAGGAAACTCACCCAGCTTTGAAAAGGTTTTTGCATCGTAAATAAAGCCCAGTTTGGTGGTCCAGGTCAGCTGGTACCATTTATTATTAAGAAAGCTGATGCCTTCGCCAAAGTATTTGCTGCGGTCCAATTCCGCCTTTACACTGATCTTTCCCGTATTAGGGTCCAATACCCCGAATAAAGAATGACGGCTCGGAGGCATCGCGGGTTCGGTGCCCGTGCTTTCGTATAATTTCCCCTCGTGGACCAGGAGGCCTTCGGTGAAAGAGGTGGTATCATGCGCCAGGACCTGCATTACGCTATAATTGATGAGCGGAGGCGTATTATCTACAGATTTATCGCCCCCTGCATCTTCTTTGGAAGGATTACTACAGGAAAAAAACAGGGCCAGAGCGACAAAAAGGCAGATCGGTTTGTGCATAATGGAGCAATAAGCTGGCAAAATTAAGGGTCAGAGCCCTTAATAAGTCGCTGAAGCTCATAAATTTTCGGTTAAAAATTTTGATTTGTGGATAAAAATGTATTGTTTTACAATAGCTTAATCTCTGAATACCTCCCTGAACCCATGTCTCTGCTATGCTATTCTTCAACCGGGTGATATTCACTGCCATTTAATGTATTCTGATTCGATATAATATATCCTCCCTGATAAGCCTTGCCAATTTCCTTTGCTTATTTTAAATCTTGTGCGCCAGATAAAAGCGAGTCTCTTATTAGAGAGATGAAATCTGTATTATTTTCTTTTCCGTATTTAGCATAATTCAACCCTTATCCGATCCGGTACCTCTGAAATGCCCCTTAAAGAAGGTACCATGCGTCTATTTTTACCCTTGCCTCTGTTGTTATTGATCAGCTCTATTGCGATTGGTCAGATGGACTGTCGTTCAACGGATTACAAACAGGGATTACTCTCAAGGACGCCTTCGCTCCTCACCGAATTTTCAAAGATCGAAGCATTCACCCGCAGCAGGCTTCAGCATGGAGCTGGAATTGCCGTGACCGGCGGTGGTCATGGAGGTAAGGAAACCGCGGTCATCACCATACCCGTGATCGTACATATCTTATACCATTCCGCGACTGAAAACATCAGCGATGCGCAGGTGCTCTCCCAGATAGCTGTCCTCAACAGGGACTACCGTAAAACGAATGCTGATACATCTGCTATTCCACAATACTATAGCTCAATGTCAGCCGACTGCGGCATTCAGTTCGCACTGGCCAATCTGGATACCATCGGTTATCCTTCGTCCGGGATCGTTCGCAAGTACACGGATGTACAGACCTTCGATATAAACGACCGCATCAAGTCTTCGGCGAAGGGCGGCGACGATGCATGGGACAGGGACCGTTATCTGAATATATGGGTAGGTAACCTGAATACCGGCATTCTCGGTTATTCCAGCATGCCGGGTGCGCCAAAAGAAATAGATGGAGTAGTCATTCAGTACACCGCCTTCGGGACACAGGGTACGGCGCATGCCCCATTCAACCTGGGCAGAACGGCCACACATGAGATCGGCCACTGGCTGAACCTGATCCATCTTTGGGGAGATACGGATTGCGGAGACGATGCCGTAGAAGACACACCTCCCCAGCATGGCGCTAACCGGGGTACGCCAGGCGGCATCAGGGTCACCTGTGGCAACGGGCCTTATGGTGACATGTATATGGATTACATGGATTTTACCGATGATATCGGCATGCATATGTTCACCAGCGGACAGCGTGACCGTATGCGGACGCTGTTTGCAGAAGGCGGACCCCGTTATGCCATCCTCTCTTCCAATGGGCTGTCCTCTTCTACCGTGATCAGCAGTCAGACGCCTCCGTTATCATCGGTTATGGATGGGGCTCCGCAACTCAGCATTTATCCCAATCCTGCTCAGGGACCCGTATCGGTGATTATATCCGAAGGATCCCGTATAGGCTCCGTCCTCGAAGTGTATAACCTCACCGGGCAGAGAATGATAAGCGTCAGGATCATGCGGCTCACTTTCCAGATAGACGTATCATCCCTGCCCGGCGGAGTTTATTTTGTCGGGATCAATGACGGAAAATCCAATATGGTCAAGCTGGTGAAGCTGTAGTCTCCCTTAATTTATTGCAAAATCCACCGCCGCGGTGGCGTGAATAAGCGTGGTATCAAAAACAGGTACCGCACAATCCTCCTGTTTGATCAGAAGAGGTATTTCCGTACAGCCCAGAATAATCCCTTCCGCTCCCTGGGCGATCAGCCGGTCGATGATCTCTAAGTACTTTGCTCTGGTATCGCTGGAAAATATTCCTTTTGCAAGCTCCGTGTAAATGGAGTGATGGATAAATTCTCTGTCGGCCAGCGGGGGGATGATCGTCTCGAGATCATGCTGGGCCAGCCTGTCCCTGAAAAAAGGTTGCTCCATGGTATATTTTGTCCCCAGCAAAGCGACCTTTTTAATATTGGCTGCTTTGACCGTTATGGCCGTTGCCGTGGCAATATGGATGATGGGGATGCTTATTCTTTGCTGAACGATATCCGCCGTTATATGCGGGGTACTGGCGCAGAGAACGATACATTCCGCGCCGGCCGTTTCCAGGCGTGTGGCGATACCGGAAAGCGTATCCGCGATGGATCCCCAGGCGGCGGGATCTGCCGGAGGCTTGAACTCTTCAAAGTTCAGGGAATAGAGCAGCATCCTTGCGGAATTAAGCCCGCCCAGGCGCTGGTTGGTCTGCTGGTTGATGATCCTGTAATAATCTGCCGTAGAGAGCCATGTCGTTCCTCCGATGAGTCCTAATGTTTTCATGGCTCAAAATTGAGGTTAATAACCCGTAAAAAACAGATTCAGTTTTTGCTTTTCCGGGTAGATCAGATGGGGTGTATCCGGATCATCGATCCGGACGAACCTTTTGCAAAGAAACGCGTGATCAGGGGCGGTTCTTTTTTGTGCAATGAAAGCTATTGTTCGGGATACGGGGTCGCCCGAAGGATGAAGAGCACGGAAGACAGTGGTATGGAGCACCTTGGGTTCAGATGTGTTTCGGGAAAGTGACCGGGGCGCTGCCGGCAGATCGCGGGTAACTATCTGGCGGGTGATATTGAGGCAGTAGATGCACCCAACATGAGCGATGCGATATGTTCTCCGATGACGGGGGCCAGCGCAACGCCCATGCCGCTCATACGCACGGCGCAAAAGATCTGGTCACCGACCTGTTTTACTATGGGCATTTTTTCGCTGCCCATGCCCATGATGCCGCTCCACCGGTGGTCGATCGTATAGGTCCTGCCAGGCAGGATCGTCTCTTGGAGGAACCGTTCGAGCTCCTGCTGGATCGTACCGGTGATGTCCATCTCAGCCGTGTTCTCTTCTTCAAGCGCCTTATTGCGGGCGCCCCCGAGCAACACCCGGTCGCCAAGGTTGCGGAAATAATAAAATCCCTCCTCGAAATGAAAAGTACCCTTGAAAGGCAGTCCTTCGATGGGGGAAGTGACGAGGACCTGCCCTCTGGCAGGAACAATATCCAGCTCTGGCAGGAGCTGCTTTGCAAACGCGTTGGTGCAGACGAGGAGCTGGCTGGCCGAAAGGTTGAAGCCCTGGTCGGTCTGCAAGAGGAGGCGGCCATTCGTTCGCTCGAAATTCTTTACTTCGATATTGTTGAGCACGGTGACGCCCATACCCTGCACCAGCTTCAGCAGGGCCTGGCATAATTTTCCGGAATGCAGCTGGGCCTCGGCCTCGTTCTCAATTAGATGCCGGACACCGGCGAATCCAAAACCGGCAATCTTATCATCCTGCAGACGGAAGGGCTTCTGCAGTTTTACGATCTTTTTCAGCTTGCGGTTGAGCAGGTCGATATCACTGCGGAGCCGGTTCATGTCGGAACCGTCTTCGATCAGCTCGTAGCCTCCGTGCTCCTCGTAACCGATCTCTTTTTTACTGAAGACCTTTCTGATTTTTTTGAGCCCTTTATAGCGCATTTCCACCAGTCCGAGCATTTTATCCTCACCCATTTTCTGCGAGTCCGCGAGCAGTTCGGTGAGGCTGCCAAAGCAGGCAAAGCCGGCATTGCGTGTGCTGGCTCCCGTGGGTATGATGCCGCGTTCGACGATGGTGATGGAGAGGGAAGGCTGTGATCTTTTCAGGTACCAGGCGCTCCATAGGCCAACAAGGCCGCTGCCGATGATCATGATATCGGCGGGTGCATAAAAACTTTCTTTTTCCCAAACGGAGAGATGAGTCATGGTTGAAATAAAAATGTGGCGTTTGGCGCCACATCAGGTATAAAATGAATTATCGGTTTATTTGGGGAGGCCACCCAATTTTTTTCAGACGTTTGAGGCCCTCCTCTATGAAATCTGGAGTTGGGATCGTCCCTTTTAATTTATTCAGGTCATCTCTTACCGTCACGGCAAGAGGCCGATCCCAAAAATTTGATTTCTTCTTTATTTTTTTCATAGTAGTTGCAATTTACAAAAATAAATATAGATTTTATGATCGGGTTTTTCTTTTGATTAGAAATGCATTGATTTCCATGTTTTTACGGAAGGGTACTATTTTTTCTTCCTCCTCAAGTTCGGCGTAAATGTCAAAATGCAACTGAAGCTCTTCTAAGTTAATACTTATAACTCTCCGGTACAGCCTTATTCTCTCTTTAGTGCTTCCAATAAAATAGATCCATCGGGCCGGGTATTGTTTAGTATAAAGAGCTACTGCCTTAAAAACAGTTGCCAATATCTTATTTCTATCTCCATTGTCCGTAACTGAATAATAATCGAGCTTGTTTTCCTTTGTTATAATGCCGAAGCTAAGACTATACAATCCCCTGAAAGAAGTGGGTGCGAAAACAATTCTTTTCCGGATATCTCCCCTTCTGCCTTTGCTTACAAACTCGAAAACACTCAGATCATCCGCGACGGCAGCAGACGGGTAGCTATCATACTTCATTGAATAAGGTTGTTCAACAAAGCTAGATAACAAACAAATTCAGATGGCGAGGAGAAATAAATTCAGTGTGACAATTGTCACAAAAATCGAAAATAGTTTGTGATAATTATCAACCTATTTTCAATATCACCGGATTGAATGCCTTGGAGGCGACGAGCACTTTATCGCCGATACGCAGACCTTTTACTTCGTCCGCCGTGGCGATGACTTTGACGATGCTGTTGGCGTGTAATACGCTTATGATAAAAACGATATCGGCCTGGGTTATTTCGATGATCTCTCCCGTCAGCTTGAATTTGCTGCTGAGTTTTTCTCCGGTGAAGATATCAGATGGCCTGCCCATCCGCTGGATCTGTCCTTTTTCAAGACAGATCACCTTGTCGGACAAGCGGAAGATCTCGGGGAGATGATGGCTGACCAGGATGGTGGTCAATTGGTACTGTTGGTGCGCTTTCAGGATATAGTCCTGCAACCGGAAACGCATATCGTCGTCCAATGCGGAAAGGGGCTCATCCAGCAAAAGGAGTCTGGGCTTTCTTACAATGGCGCGGGCAAGGGCAACACGCTGCTGCTGTCCACCCGATAAACGTGCGGGTCGTGAATCCTGTAACTGCTGCAATTCCATCAATTCGATCAGCTCGTCTATCAACCTTTTGTCATCTCCTTTTTGCAGCGCGAATGCGAGATTTTCTTTTACGGTGAGATGCGGGAACAAGGCAAAGTCCTGGAAGACCAGCCCGATGGACCGTCTGCGTGCCGGAATGTTTATTTTCCGGCTGGTATCCCGCCATGCTTCCCCTTCCACTTCGATATGACCGGACTCGATGTCCGTCAGACCGGCCAGCATGCGGAGGACCGTAGTTTTTCCCGCTCCTGAATTGCCATAAATGGTAAGCAGGCTTCCTTTATCCAGTTCGAAGGAAATATCCAACGGCAACTTGCCATCGGCAGTCTGTAATGTTTTAAAAGCCTTGAACCGGAGAAAGCAGGGCCTGTCTGATGATATCGCCGGGTTTGTGCTATTCCTTTTCATGGCAATGGGTTCACCTTGCTGAAATGATGATTGACGATATAAACGATCAGCAGGATCGTAAACGAAAAAGCAAATAGAATAAGCGCATATTGGTTGGCGGCAGTATAGTGCATGGATTGGATCTCATCGTATATGGCCAGAGAAGCAACCCTTGTCTGCCCCGGGATATTGCCGCCGATCATCAGCACCACGCCGAATTCACCGATGGTATGTGCGAAGCTCAGCACGATCCCGGTGAGCAGTGAAGGGCGTATATTGGGAAGAATGATATTTACCAGCGTAGAAAATCTGGATTTGCCCAGGGTATAAGAAGCTTCCTTCAGCGAGGGCGGGAGGCTCTTCAGACCGGACAAGACCGGGTTTACCATAAATGGCAGGCTGTATAGAATGGAGGCAATGACCAGCCCCGGAAAACTGAACACAAAACGGAGGCCCAGATAATGGTCCAGAAATTTGCCAAACGCGTGCGATGGACTGAAGGCCAGCAGCAGGTAGAAGCCCAGCACCGATGGGGGTAACACCAGGGGAAGGCTTACCAGTGACTCCACTACTGCCCTTATCCGGAAACGGGTGTAAGCAAGCCAGCAGGCAAGGGGCAGGGCAATAAGGAACAGGATCACTGTCGTGACAAGCGATAAACGCAGGCTCAGCCATAAAGGTTCCCAGTCAATCATCGGCAGATAAACTTACTTCATTCGTTTTTACCAGGGCGATTATTTCGTCGTTTTCTTTCAGACCCAGCTCCTCGCAGGCATTCCGGGTGATGATGGACCGGATCGTCCGGTGGTCTGAATTTCCGCTATCCGCCTTCAATCCAAGATCCAGCTCGCAAAGGATCTTGCCGGTGGTGATCTTCAGAATAGTAGCTTCCATCCTGTTGCGGATGCTGATGGCGAGGGGCTGATTGCTGGCTATGATGGTCTCCGTCTCTTTAAAAATCAATTTCACGGGATAGCCATTTTTGAGCCAGGAACAGGTGGCCGGCGAGTCGATCACAATGGAAGTAAACGTCAGGGAACCCGAAGATACTTTCACCAGAGACAGTTCGTCCTCTGATACAATCTCCGTTATTCTTCCTTTCAGGATGTTCATAGTGATGTTTTGAGGTCGTTGCCTATCGCTCGCCGAAACCAAAATATTTCAAAATGGCCGTTGCCGTCGCGGAATCCATAAAACCGGCAAATAATTTTGCGCCGGCATTCCCTCCGGCGTGCTGCAATAGTACGAAACCCTGTCGAAGGGGTTGATGGCTTTCTGCCGGGATCTGCCAGTATTTTCCGCCTTCCTGCTGCATGGATGGGGAGAGTGCCAGAGACAGGGCTATGATCCCGATGTCGGCAGCTCCGCTGGTTACATACTGGGCAGTCTGGGAAATGTTTTCACCCATGACGAGCTTGTCTTTTATCCTGTCGTAGATCTTGTAATACCGCAGGCTTTCCTCCGCCCGTTTTCCATATGGAGCATGGGCTGGATTGGCGATGGCTATTTTGGATAGCTCTTTGCCGAGCAGGGAATTCATTTTGGCTTGTGCGGGATCCGTTTTTTTACTCCAGATGACGAGTTGCCCAGTGCCGTAGGGCATTACTTCACCGAGGACCTTGTTTTGCTCCCGGAGCTTGCGGGGATAGTCGATGTCGGCTGAAAAGAACAGATCGAAAGGAGCGCCGTTCTGGATCTGCTCGAAGAAATTACCGGAAGACCCGTAGACGGCGGTCACCGGCAGGGCCGGGTTTGTTTTCTTAAATACGATCAGCAGGGAGTCCATCGCAAATCTCAGATCGGCTGCCGCGGCGATGCGGATCTGATCCTTCTCCTGCGACCGGAGCGCAAGGGGAAGGGAAAGTAGGGTAAAGGAAAGGAGGAGGGTAAAACAAAGAATGGTTCTCTTCATTCTTAAAATTACTGATTTATTCCTTGGCGGAGCGTACGATAAAGGTAGTCACACCCCAGGTCCAGCGGGCATGCTTTTTTTCTCCGGGAACGATGATCCGGAATGGGCCTTTATCGGCAGGAAGCGGATGCCCATCTTCCTGATCTGCAAGGAGTATAAGGTGATCAGTAAAGCTGGAATCCAGTTCGGCCAGCGAAAAGACGGTCTGGTATCCATCTTTTGACCTTACCAGCAGGTATTTGTTCATGTTCTTTCCGCGGAGCTGGGATCCCATGGTGGCGCCTGCCTTCTGGAGGATATCCGCCACGGCGAATCCCGAGAAACCATGCTCTTTCCCATCATGGTCTGTGGCCCGGACCTGAATCCTGTTTATTTTTGCCAGATCGGATGACTGAAGGGTAAGCGGCTGCGAGACTTCGCCTTCGACCCTGAGGGTTGGAGGCTGGGTTGCGCCTTGTCCAACGGCAACAGAATGTATCAGGGTAACCAGCGCTATTAAAAGGCAGATGTTATGATTTTTCATGCGTTGAGATCAGGATGTTTTTTTGGGTTAACGGGCGGGACTATCCGAAGATCTTTTTTAGTATTTTGCTCAATCCGGATTTGCTTTTCTCGGCGATGTTCTCTTCGTTCTTGTATCCTTTTCTCCCTACCCAAAGCGTGGAGTGTTTCTTCATGGTCTCGTTGATCTCCTCTTTTGGCCGTCCTTCGGAATAGTAATAGAGCGCCAGCGATTTCCGGCTCCGGTCTTCGGGGCAGTTCAGCGGATCGGGATGACCATGATAGGAGAAGTCCGTAGTCGAGAATATGGCAAGGGTGTTAAAATCTGGTTTTATTTTCTGGACACAGTTCGTCAGATCCTTATCCCATAATTCAAAATGGCCGCCATATTCTTCTTTCCAGTCCTTGTTGAGATAAATAAGGGTATTAAGCCTCCGGTCCAGGTTGTTGGAATGTTTGTTAAAGTCCGCATGGAGCTTCAGAAAACCGCTCCGTTTGATCTCATGTAACCCGCCTCCGAGGAATTCGTGGTCTGGGATCAGCTTCTCTTCGATACCCGTCAGTTCCTGCAAGAATTCGATAAATGGTTTCGAATTGAGAAAATGCACAAAGGCCTGGGTGGCTTCACCGAAATAACCTGTCCCTTTACTGGCGAGCTTTACCTGACCGGCATTATCTATTTTGTAGGCTTTGTTGACGGAAGAAAGATCGGGGAACTCATCAAGGACCTTTTGAAGCATGTCCGGGTTGAAAAAATCGGTAAAATATATATTGGGGAAAGGCGGATTGGACATGTAATGCGCGCGCTCTCTTTTGGCCACAGCCAACAGATCTTCATAAGATTTATTGACAAATTCCATAAAAATATATTAGGTGAGTTGGATAATGGCGGAAAGGTATTGATTTTTAGAATACTTATGAAAACTGAGCCGGATAATCGGTGGCACCGATCAGAAAAAGGACAGTCCGATATGCCAGCCGATCCAGCCGGTGAAGGTGTCAGACAGGGTAAAACCCGGATACCCTTTATGCGGAAAAGTGTAGGGATGCCCGTTGACCAGATCTTTATGGTCGGAATAGCAGATGACCAGGGATGGTCCTGCCGAAAAAGAAAGATATTTACTACAGCGCCAGTGCATGTTCAGACGGAGCCTGTTAAGATAGACCGAATGCTTGAAATTATCCCAGGAGTCAGTTTCCTTCCTCCTTCATTGCGTTCTTTCAGCAATCGGATGATCGCTGTATCATTCAATTCCATTCTGATCAGCGGTTGGGTTATTGCTTTACATATTACGGCTTGTGTCAAACAGGTTTTTATAGATAACAACCTGGATGGACCGGACCCCTATGCGGGGCAAAAATAAATATTCCTCCGGAGAAACAGGTGGTGAGGTTCTCTCTACAATTTAAATTTTATGGCGGCCGTCGGGTAGACCTGAAAGTCATTTTCGCTGGTATTGACATGATAATACATATTGATCTTCGAACCTACGGCGAAGATCTTATTTATATTATACCAGATCTGCGGCTCTGCGAAAAAGAAGAACCTTTTGCCGCTCATGCCAGCGCCATTCCCATCACCGTGGTCTTTGTTTTCCGTCCAGACCGAAAAATCGCCGGCCAGCTCCAGCTTATAATTCAACAGCCCCTTCCACCAGTACAGCGTGAACAAAAAATCATTGGATGGTTTTTTGTAAGGGATATACTTGTAATTCAGCACGGCGCTGAACCAGGCTTTTTTCCATTGAAAAAGATAATCGGCGCCCAGAGAAAAAGTATTGGTGATATAATAACTGTATTGTTTTGGCTCGGTAACCCCAAGGCCGCCGCTGTATTGGAGGGACAGATAGATCTTCGGCTTCCAGCAACGCAGGGTCTGGGTTACCTGCATAAAGAACTTGGAGGGGTTGTTCTCCGCGCCGGAAAAATCGGTCTGCATTTTCAGAAGAAAAGAACCGGGCTGGATAAAGAATCCGGATCTTGTTGTGTCAGGTCCTGTGTCCTGAGACTTGAAATATTCGAAGTACAGCGTCGGATAATTATGGGGGTTGTCCCCGGAGGCCACGGTATGCCGGAGGTCCTCATGCAATTGGAGGTTCTGGGCAGCAAGGGAGCCGGCAAAAAGAAGGATGGCGGAAAGGCAGGTGGCGAAAAGCCCGACGGCAGAAAAACGGATGATTGATAAAAGAGAATGGTTCATGATTGTTTTTTATGCGTTCCTCATAAATGTCAGCGAAAGGGATAAGGGCTTCCGGAATTGGCGCGTAATTGTTGCGGAATTCTATATTTTTGGGTATAAATGAATGGTTAATATTCTTTTATGAATGAACCGGATTTTTTGGCCTTTTCAGCTTTGTTTAAGGAAGCCTGTTTGAAATGCTTCGGCTACCCGCTGAAAGAGCCGCTCACGGAGACGGAAAGCAAGCTTTTTTACAATGAAATATTCGAGCATACCGGTCTCACGGTCGGTTGGAAAAGCATAAAAAATTATTCGGTCTTCATCAGCAACGATCGTAGCGGACTATGGCCCCGGGACGAGGAGCAATCTTCCCCAGGCAAACGGGAAAACCCTTCCGTGGCTACCCTGGATACCCTGTCCCGTTATGTGCTGAACGCACCCTATACGACGGAGGCCGAAAGAAAGAGGAGTGAGGGGCATTATCCATACTGGTTTCGCTACAGGGAGCAGGTAGTCAGGAGTAGTGCGGGGGAAGAGCAGGCGCCACGAGTTGGCGCGGTTACAGGGGCTGCGACGGGAATGGATGGGGGAGGTGTGGTTAAGCATAAGCAAAAATTGATCTGGACCGGGGCGGTCTTTTTCGTGCTGGCCTTGACCATTATCATATTTACCCTGCTCTTCCGCGGAAAAGGGGCAAGTTCCTTTACGGATGATTTCCGGGTCTTGCAGGAAGATTCCCTCGCGGCGCGTGGCTGGATAGTGAAAGGGAAGGACAGCAGCTACTGGAACAAGAGAGGAAGCCGCTCTGGCTTTCTGACCCTGTTCACGCTGAAAGGCGATAACTGGCCCGACCCGACACAGACACCGGTTATCCGAAACCTGCTGTTACGCAAAATACCCTGTGATTGTTTCACCCTCGAAGTACACCTGAAGGATTTTATTCCCCGTCAGAACTGGCAGCAGGCAGGCATCCTTTTATCGGAAGACACGGGCTACACCGGCAAGAGCATCCGGATCAGCATTGCCTATAATGATTATACCGGCGGCTATCCCAGATCCCGGCAGATCCTGATCCAGGCCATTACCTCCGCGGGAGGGTCGGGCAAGCCGGAAGAGATCGCGCATATTCCCCTCTTCAATGTCGACAGCCTGGACAGCAATCCTGCCTTCGCCCGCAACCTGGATAATTCGGCGCTGAGGATCGAGCGGCGGGGAGAGAAGTTCAGGTTCCTGTATTCCAACGGCATCACCGGGAACAGTTCTTTTAAAGAAATGGTGACCCATGAATTTCCCATGAGGGTGCGGTATGCCGGGTTATTTGCCCTGAAAGGCTTTGTCGGACAGACAGAGGAAATTCCTGCTTATTTTAAATTTTTCAGCCTGAATTGCGAAGCGTGCGGGGCGCCATAATTATTTCATCACTTCCTCTATCACACTCCCCACACATCCATTTGGCATCTGGATACGCAGCAATGCTGCGATGGTCGGCGCTATATCCGTCATGTGAATGGTGCGGAAGCTGGCGCCGTGCTTTATACCCCAACCCATAAACACCAGGGGTATATGTATATCCTGCAGGTTCCAGGTGCCATGGGTCGTTCCCCGGGCGCTGCCGGAAAACCAGCCCGGTTCGGGAATAAAGGTCACATCCCCGCAACGCCTGTAATTATAACCGTTGATGACCATCTGCCGGATAGGCTCGGGAAGTGGATTGGCGGCCATATTGCTCAGATCGACCGCAAACTGGATGCCGGGTTGCTGTTGGAGGAAGCTGACCGTTTCTTTTCTTATGCTGTCCATGGACAGATGATTGAGCGCAATCGTCTTCAGATTAAAATTGATATAGTAATTCATGGAGTTCAGGACGATGCCGTAAACGCCAAATTTTTTGTACAGGAAATTATCAAGCCCTGTTTTGATATTCGCGGTCTGGAGGAAGTCGGCCGGGAAATGGTTTGCTTTCATGTAATTGATGGCATGCGAGCCCCCATGATCGGCAGTCAGGAACACAAGATAATTGCCTTTGCCGATCTTCTTGTCCAGATAGTCGAAGAAAGTCGCCAGGTCCTTGTCGAGCCGCAGATAGGTGTCCTCGACCTCTATCGAGTTGGGGCCATATTCATGCCCTACATAATCCGTCGAGGCGCAGTTGATCGCCAGAAAATCGGTCGCCTTACCCTGGCCCAGTGAGTAGCCTTCCACGGCAGCCCGGGCAAAATCAAGGGTCAATGTATTTCCAAATGGCGTGCTGCGTATCGCATCATGGTGGTGCTGGTAAAATTTGGCGACATCGTGCGGAAAAACTGGGGCCGTCTCTCCGGAGCCAAGCCCTTCCCAGGGAACATCATCGGCCGTGCTCTGTGTGTAGCTGGCGATCGGATAGAGCGTATTCCATCCTCCCGCAACCAGCTTCTGCGGCAGCCGCAACTGGTTGAAGCGCTGCACCCACTCCGGCAATTCTTTCATATACCAGGTGCTGGTGACGAAATTGCCCGTCGAATCATCCATCCAGAAAGCGCCGGTTGGGTTATGCCCCGCAGGCAGGATCGAAGCCCTGTCTTTCAGGGATATGCCGACGACTTTCGACTGATAATTGCTGGAGATCCTCAGCTCGTCCGTAATGGTCGTGGCGAGGAGGTTGTGCGGTGACATTTTTCCCGTTGCCGTGGGCGTACCAACGGACTCCACCGTGGAGTCGCCGGTGCAATATTGCGGTCTGCCGCTGGCCTGGTCGGTCCAGTCATTTCCGGTGATGCCATGTATGGCCGGTACCGAACCTGTATAAATGGTGCTGTGCCCCACCGCCGTAAAAGAAGGCAGGTGGCTGATCAGCGTATTCTCACAGGTATATCCTTCGCCGAGCAACCGCAGAAACCCTCCGGGGCCATATCTGCTCTGATAACGGTGCAGGTAGTCCCAGCGCATCTGATCCACTACAATGCCCACGATGAGCTTAGGTGCGGGGGAGGTGGAGGTGGATGATCTGGGGCCGGCTGGACTGGGCGTGGAAGACCTGGGGCCTGGAGTCGGTTGCCCGAAAGAATATTGGGTAATGCAGAATAATACGATGGTAAGTATATGCTTCATCAGAAAGATTGTTGAACGATGTATGTAGAAATATTGCATTGCAGATCCGGGCAAATGGAGCAAACCGGGCAAGAAGATGGTGGATTGCCGGCGGGACAGGTCGTTATACCCGATCAGGAGGCCCCCGCAGACCAGATGTGAGCAGGTCGGGGCTGGCGGAAAATGGACAGGTTGAAAAAAGGATCAGATCGGATGATCTGTAGCGTTGAGCCAGTCCCGGGAACCCGAAGGAAGGCTCCACAGCCTCGGAAGGCTGGAATCGCTTGTCAAGGCTCAGGTGCTGATGGTGAGGTAAGGCCCTCTCATAAACAGATTGAGCATGAAGGGAACGGACCTGAAAAACATGATCAGAAAAAGCAGGACGGGTCATGTATGCCTGCTGCGCTGACGGGCCCTCCTGATAAACATAAAAATTGGCGATCGTGTAGAATTTGCCTGTAAGCTGGATGGCGAAAAGAAAGAAATAGAGAACGAACAGGAGAAACCGGAATGCCAGCTCGTTATATTTCTTTTTCATTACCGCCATAGTCTGAAGATCGCTTTTCCGGTGAAAACTATGGCAATATTAGAGAAATAGATCGATATAGAACTATTCCCCCACCGCCTTTGCCGCTTCCCAGGCGATCATGGCCGTTTTGCGGTTGGCACCCCAGTGGTACTGCCCAGATTCGCCGGTGGACCTGATCACCCGGTGACAAGGGATCAGAAAGGCTACAGGGTTGTTGCCGATGGCCGAACCTACCGCACGCGACGCCCCGGGATTGTCGATCTTCCCCGAGATGGCCGAATAGGTGGACAGCCCGCCCATGGGGATACTGAGCAGGGCATCCCATACTTTCAGCTGGAAGGGCGTCCCCTTTAGGTGAAGCTTGATCTGGGACAATTTCTTCCAGTCCTGCGTAAAAATGTAAAGGGCATTCTGCTGGATCAGATCTACGGTCTGCTTGTACTGTGCACTTGGGAACTGTGCGTGCAGCCCGGCCAGCGCCTCCTCTTCCTTGTCGGCAAAGGCCAGATGGCAGATGCCCTTGGGAGTGGAGGCGACGATGATCTCGCCAAACGGAGTTTCGGCAAAACTGTAATGTATGGTGAGGGCTTCTCCGCCGTTCTTATATTCCCCGGGTGTCATCCCTTCGATGCCGATGAAAAGATCATGTAGTCTGCCGGTGCCCGAAAGCCCGGTTTCGAAGGCGGTGTCGGACAAGCTGGCGCCTTTATCTTTCAGGATGGACTTTGCATATTCCAAAGTAGTGTACTGGAGGAATTTTTTTGGGCTCACACCGGCCCATTCCTGGAAGAGGCGCTGAAAATGAAAGGGGCTCATGTGAACTTCCTTCGCGATCTCATTGAGATCGGGCTGTTCCTTGAAATGGGTCTTTATATAGCCGATCGCCGTGGCGATCCTTTCGTAATTTGTCTGTTCCTGTTGCATGGCTGTAATATTATTTAGGATACAAATTTAGGACAGCTGAAGGGGCCATAAAACCCGGAACTTGCTAATCTTGCAGTGAATATAGTAAATTACAACGCGGCCGTGAGCCGTATGGGACCAGATAATCTGGCGACCCATGTATTCTGGGATAAATAGCATGTTCATGAATTATTACCTTGGAGTGGATATAGGTACGACCTCGGTGAAGGCAGTAGCTTTTTCAGCAACGGGAGAAGTTATAGAAAGGCAGCAGACGCATTACCCCATGCAGCATCCGGCGCCTGACCGCAGCGAACTGGACCCCGACGAGGTGGTCCGGGCGGTGAGCGGATGCATCAACAAGGTCATTGCCGCGGCCCAGCCTGCTTCCCTTGCGATGGTCTCCTTCAGTTCGGCAATGCATAGCTTCCTTGCAGTGGATGCAGCTGGCAGGCCGCTCACTTCCTGTATGATCTGGGCTGACAACCGGGCGGCTAAAATTGCGGAGCAGCTGGTCGCAACGGAGCAGGGGGCGGCTTTCTACCGTGCATCTGGCGTGCCAGTACATGCCATGACCCCCTTGTGCAAGCTGGTCTGGCTCAGGCAACAGGAGCCGGAGATCTTCAGGGGGGCCAGCAGGTTTGTAGGTATCAAGGAATATGTTTTTCAGCGGTTATTCGGCGAGACCGTAGTCGATACGGCCATTGCATCGGCGACCGGCCTGCTGAATATAAGGAGCCTGCAATGGGATGAAGAGATCCTGAACTATCTGTCGATCGATGCTTCCAGGCTTTCCCGTCTGGTGTCGCCGACCTATATTATACATTACGATGCGGGCAAGACCGACGCATCCCTCGCCCTTTCACTGCCTCCGGGAGTACCGGTGGTGACCGGGGCCAGCGATGGCGCTTTGGCTAACCTGTCGACAGGCGCAACAGGACCGCATACGATGTCCGTCACCATCGGCACCAGCGGTGCAGCCCGGATGGTCATAGAGGGGGCGGAGACCGATGAGCACATGCGGACCTTCTGCTATCATGTGTACAACAATTATTATATCGTCGGGGGCGCTACCAATAATGGTGCGGTGGTGCTGCAATGGCTGAAAGAAGAAGTACTCCAGACGGAGGAAGATTTCACGCAGCTGTTATCCCTGGCATCGGGAGTGGCGGCAGGCTCGGAAGAACTGCTGTTTATCCCCTATATCCTTGGAGAGCGCGCGCCGGTGTGGAACTCCGCGGCGAGGGGCATCTATTTCGGTCTGGACATCGGCCATACGAAGGCGCATTTTATAAGGGCGGCCATGGAAGGAGTAGTGTACAGCGTGTACAGCATCGGCAAGGTCCTGATGGAAAAAAAGAAACCAAGGGAATTGCATGCTTCCGGCGGATTTGTCCGCAGCCAGTTGTGGCTGCAGATCCTTGCGGATGTCTTTAATATCAAAGTACTGGTCTTCGGGGATGATGAAAGCTCCGCATTGGGGGCGGTGGTCATAGGGATGGAGGCATTGGGCAAGCCCCGCACCTCGCTCCGGAAAGCGCTGGCGGTGTATAAGCCGGACGCGTCCAATCATGCCGTGTATATGCGGAGGTTTGAAAAATTCGGGAGGATCTATCAACTGGTAAAAAACGAGTTCAATAATAATTAACCATGATTTTTTGTAAAGCTTAAATTTTTTTTTATGACAGCATCTCAAAAATTCTTAGCCAGAATGGGGCTGCCCGATAACGAAGCGGATGCCTACGGGAAGGATGCGCTTACCGGTAGTGGGCAACATACAGCAGGCGGACAGCAGGCCGGTGGTGACAGCACTCCGGAAGAGAACCCGCGCCGTTCTTTTCTGAAAAAAGCGGCCCTCGGAGGACTTGCGCTCGGAGGATTCATGTTCGCCCCGATCGAAGATACCCTCGCCCACAGCACGTCGAAGGTCAACCGCTGTTCGGGTCCTTCCGATCTCAAGATCACGGATATGCGCTATGCCACGGTGATGAATACCACGGGCAGGTGTACGATCATACGGATCGACACGAACCAGGGCATCTATGGCTATGGCGAGGTGCGCGATGGCGCCGACTGGCGTTATGCCCTTATCCTGAAGAGCCGCATCATGGGTATGAACCCCTGCAGCGTGGAGCAGATCTTTAAAAGGATCAAGCAATTCGGAGGGCATGGCCGGCAGGGCGGTGGCGTTTGTGCGGTGGAGATGGCGCTTTGGGACCTGACCGGTAAGGTCTATAATGTTCCTGCCTATCAGTTGCTGGGTGGAAAATATCGCGATAAGGTCAGGCTTTATGCCGACACACCGGAGGAAGAAGATCCCAAGGTATTTACGGCCAAATTAAAAGAACGCCTCGAAGGAAAGGGGTTCACCTTTTTAAAAATGGACCTGGGCATCGAGATGATCCGGAAGATTCCCGGCACCATCGTCAACTCGAATTTCTGGGACGTAGAGCGGCAATGGAATATGGCCCCCATGACCTATGGCGCCACCAAGCACCAGTTCACGCAGGTGCAGATCACGCCCAAAGGGCTGGATGAGATGGCGAAATATGTAGCGCAGGTGCGCGAGGTGATCGGGTTCGACGTTCCGCTGGCATCCGACCATTATGGGCACTTCGATATGAACCAGGCGATCCGTCTCGGCAAGCGGATGGAGGAATACCGGCTGGCCTGGCTGGAGGACCTGATCCCCTGGCAGTTCACGGAACAGTGGAAGGAGATCACGGCGGCTATCGAGACGCCGACCAACACCGGCGAAGATATTTATCTGAAGGAGGATTTTATAAAGCTGATCGATGTGCATGCCACCGATCTGATCCACCCCGATCTGGCTACTTCGGGAGGGCTGCTGGAGACCAAGAAGATCGGCGACTATGCGGAAGAAAAAGGCGTTGCTATGGCCATGCATTTTGCGGGCCTGCCCGTTTCTTTTATGGCCAATGTCCATTGTGCCGCGGCCACGCAGAACTTCGTGGCGCTGGAGCACCATTCGCTGGACCTTCCGTACTGGACCGATTTCGTAAAGACAAAAGATGGCAAGCCGCTCTTCGAAAAGGGGTTTGCAAATGTACCGGATACACCGGGGCTTGGCGTCGAGCTGAATGAAGATATGATCAGGAAGCATCTGGATCCCGAGAACAAGAATTATTTCGGGCCTACGCCGGAATGGGATGCCGTCCGTTCATGGGACAGGACCTGGAGCTGAAAACAAAAACCCCCGATGACCATCGGGGGTTTTTTATTACTCAAGGTTAGAAAAGTCTTTCTCCGGGCGGCCGGATGCCGAGCAGGCGGATATAGATCGTCGTTTGTCCGCGGTGATGTGTCTGGTGCTCGAATGCTTTCAGCCACCAGTTGAAGCGGGTCTGTTTGAAATTTCCCCTGCCGGTCATCTCTCCCAGCTTGTTGGGATCGATGGCTTTTGCCCCGGCGATGGCAAAATCATAACTCTGGGTCACGTAGGAGACAACGGAGTCCTTTGTCTGTGCGGTAGCCCTGCCTTCGAGGCCCTCGGGCGAGAACGGAGGCGTGCCGCCACTGGCGGCGGAGACGAGGCTCAGGTTGGCGGCGGACAGGTGGAGCATCTGCTGTGCAAAGCTGCGGATGCTGTCTACCGCCTTGAACGAATACTTGTCGGCAGGCATTGCGTTGAGATATTCCATCGTATAGGATTTTGCACGTTCCCAGTCTTTGACGAACTGGGCCTTGATGCTGTCACCGCTGATGCTCTGGGCGGATGTAGAAAAATGGAGGCCGAGGAAAAGAAAGGATGCCAGCAGGATGGGCAGCCTGTTAGAAATGGAATGTTTCATGGCAGTTAACGGTTTTTTAAATTTAATTATTGAATAGTGCGACTTGAAATAGAGCATTATTTGAAATAAGACATCGGGATGGTCTTCCACATGTCGTGGGACAGATGGCCTGTCAGCAGCTCATAGAGCAGATAGATGGGCCAGAATACAAAATGGATGATCAGGAAGAGGATGGAGTGGTTGTAATACCAGCTTACCATCAACGAATAGATCCCTAAAATGCTGTATAGAATTCCTTTGTCTCTGTTTTCCATGCCCTAAATCTACTAATAAATCGACAATACGAAAAACCCGCCTGTTTGGGCGGGTTTCTTGCATTTTATACTTGAAGTTGGAACTACAGATGGATAGCCTCCCCGTATGCCTGTTCGATGGCATCTTTTACCCCTTCGCTGATGGTGGGGTGGGGGTGGATGCTGTTCAGCATTTCGTGGTAGGTCGTTTCGAGCTTCCGGCCGACAACGGTCTCCACGATCACTTCGGTCACGTTATAGCCGATCATATGCGTCCCGAGCCATTCGCCGTATTTGGCGTCGAAGACCACTTTTATAAAGCCTTCCGTATGACCGACGCCGGTGGCCTTGCCGGAGGCGGTAAGCGGGAATTTCCCCACTTTTACTTCATAACCGGCATCACGGGCTTGTTTTTCGGTCAGTCCTGCCGAAGCGATCTCCGGTGTACAATAAGTGCAACCGGGGACGTTGTTGTAATCGAGCGCTTCCGGCTGGTGAGCAAATTTTTTCTCCATATACCCGATGTTCTCCACGCAGATGATGGCTTCTTTCGAAGACACGTGGGCGAGGGCCTGGCCGGGAACGCAATCCCCGAAAGAGTAGATGCCGGGGACATTGGTCTGATAGAATTTGTCCACGACGATCTTGCCTTTATCCGTCTTCACCCCCAGGGTTTCGAGGCCGATATTCTCGATATTGGCAGCAATGCCGACGGCGCTCAGCAGGATGTCCGCCTCCAGGGTCACTTCTCCGGTAGGCGTTTTCACTTTTGCTTTTACTCCGTTGCCGCTGGTATCTACGCTGGTCACCTCGCTGCTGGTCAGCACTTCGATACCGTATTTTTTATAGATCTTTTCCAGTTCCTTTGAGATCTCTTCGTCCTCCACCGGTACGATCCGGGGGAGGAATTCCACTATCGTCACCTTTGTGCCCATGCTGTAATAGAAATAGGCGAATTCGACCCCGATGGCGCCGCTGCCTACCACGATCATGCTTTTGGGCATTTGTGGAAGGGTCATGGCTTCGCGGTAACCGATCACTTTTTTCCCATCCTGCTTGAGGTTGGGGAGCTCACGGCTGCGCGCGCCAGTTGCGACGAGGATATGTTTGCCTTCTACGATCTGTATTTTGCCATCGGCGCCGGTGACTTCCAGCTGTCCTTTTGCCTTCAGCTTGCCATATCCCATGACCACGTCGATCTTGTTCTTCTTCATCAGGAACTGAACGCCTTTGGTCATTTTATCGGAGACGCCGCGGCTGCGTTTGATCACGGCAGGGAAATCGGGTGTGCCGGTGGCCTCGATGCCGAAATCCTTTGAATGCAGGATATCCTGATAAACCTGCGCGCTTTTCAAAAGGGCCTTTGTGGGGATGCATCCCCAGTTCAGGCAGACGCCACCCAGATTTTCTTTTTCAACGATCGCCACCTTAAAGCCAAGCTGTGCTGCCCGGATAGCCGCGACATATCCGCCGGTACCGCTGCCGAGAACTACTATATCGTATGCCATGTCCTACCTTTTTTTAG